>RCUM01000002.1_pt1 | contig 438599 bp, 366 predicted proteins | sample 2166141 | NCBI WGS metagenome assembly RCUM01 (sample SAMN09932756, study PRJNA488358) | compost metagenome | isolation source: compost soil in crotonic acid-enriched | place: Germany: Experimental Botanical Garden | reverse complement strand
TGTACGGTGCCGGCATCTTTGTAGACGTCGTCAGCAGGAGCTGGAACGGTCACGGTGCCGGTGGTTTTGCCGGCGTCGATGGTGATCACGGCGCCGTTCGACAGCGTCACGGTCACTGGCGAACCAGCCGCGTTGGTCAGCGTTGCGGTGTAAACAATCGAACCGCCTTCAGCGACCGAATTGGTAGCGCTGAGCGACAGGTTGGTGGTGTCGACAGTGTCGGTCACCGTAGTGCTGACCGGCGTCTTATCCGCCACGAGGTTTTCGTAGTTACCGCCGCTGACGTCGGTGATCGCGTTGGTTAGCGGTGCGTGACCGGTCAATACGTCGTTTGGTGCGGTAGTGGTTGCGGTGCCAGTGGTCTGGCCGACTCCAATGGTGATGGTCTGACCGTTCGACAGGGTTACCACGACTGGCGAACCGGTTACTGGTGCACCGACGGTTGCGGTGTAGACGACATTGCCGCCCTCTGCCGCAGTAGCCGTTGCCGTCAGTTTCACAGTGGTGGTGTCGATGGTATCGGTAACGCTGGTGATAGCCGGAGTCGTGCTTGGCACCAGGTTTTCGAAGTTGCCACCGGTAGCGGTGCTGATGGTTGCTTGTACGGTGCCGGCATCTTTGTAGACGTCGTCAGCAGGAGCTGGAACGGTCACGGTGCCGGTGGTTTTGCCGGCGTCGATTGTGATCACGGCGCCGTTGCTCAGCGTCACGGTCACTGGCGAGCCGGCAGCGTTGGTCAGCGTTGCGGTGTAAACAATCGAGCCACCCTCGGCCACGCTACCGGTCGCGCTCAGCGACAGGTTGGTGGTGTCGACAGTGTCGGTGACATTGGTCGAAACCGGGGTCTTGTCGGCCACCAGGTTCTCGAAGTTGCCACCTGTTACTTCAGTGATCGAGTTGGCCAGCGGTGCGTGGCCAGTCAATGCGTCGTTTGGCGCCGTGGTGGTCGCGGTACCGGTGGTCTGGCCTACGCCGATGGTGATCGTCTGACCGTTGGCCAGGGTAACGACAACCGGCGAGCCGGTGACTGGTGCGCCGACAGTGGCGGTGTAGGTGACGTTGCCACCTTCAGCTGCCGACTCTGTCGCCGTCAGTTTCACAGTGGTGGTGTCGATGGTGTCGGTGACGTTGGTCACTGCCGGTACGGTGCTAGGCACCAGGTTCTCGAAGTTGCCGCCCGTTGCAGTCGAGATCGTCGCTTCAACCTTGCCGGCGTCTTTGTAGACATCATCGGCTGGCGCTGGAACGGACACGGTGCCAGTGGTTTTGCCGGCGTCGATGGTAATCACGGCGCCGTTGGACAGGGTCACGGTGACTGGCGAGCCGGCAGCGTTGGTCAATGTAGCGGTGTAGATGATCGAGCCGCCCTCAGCCACAGAACCGGTCGCAGTCAGCGACAGGTTGGTGGTGTCGACGGTGTCGGTCACGGTGGTGCTGACCGGTGTTTTGTCGGCCACGAGATTTTCGTAGTTGCCGCCAGTGACACCCGTGATCGAGTTGGTCAGCGGCGCTTGGCCGGTCAGCGCATCGTTCGGTGCGGTGAAGGTTACGGTGCCGGTGGTTTTGCCGACTTCGATGGTGATGTTCTGGCCGTTTGCCAGGGTCACGACAACCGGCGAGCCGGTCACCGGCCCGCCGACAGTGGCGGTGTAAGTGACGGTGCCGCCTTCAGCTACCGACGTATCAGCCGTGAGTTTGACGGTTGAGGTGTCGATGGTATCGGTGACTTCGGTCACAGCCGGAACAGTGCTCGGCACCAGATTTTCGAAATTGCCGCCCGTTGCAGTCGAGATCGTCGCTTCAACCTTGCCGGCGTCTTTGTAGACATCATCGGCTGGCGCTGGAACGGACACGGTGCCAGTGGTTTTGCCGGCGTCGATGGTAATCACGGCGCCGTTCGACAGGGTTACGGTAACTGGCGAACCCGCTGGGTTGGTCAAGGTTGCGGTGTAAACAATCGAACCGCCCTCGGCCACGGTGCCGGTCGCGCTGAGCGAAAGGTTGGTGGTGTCGACGGTGTCAGTGACCGTGGTCGAAACCGGGGTCTTGTCGGCCACCAGATTCTCGTAATTGCCACCGCTGACCTCAGCGATCGCATTGGTGATCGGCGCGTGGCCGGTCAATGCGTCGTTCGGCGCGGTGGTGGTGGCGGTGCCTGTGGTCTGGCCTACGCCGATGGTAATGGTCTGACCGTTGGCCAGGGTCACGACCACCGGCGAACCGGTCACCGGCGCGCCGACAGTGGCGGTGTAGACGACATTACCGCCTTCAGCCGCCGACTCGGTGGCGGTCAGTTTGACGGTGGTGGTGTCTATGGTGTCGGTGACTTCGGTCACAGCCGGAACAGTGCTCGGCACCAGATTTTCGAAGTTGCCACCGGTGGCAGTCGAAATCGTCGCTTCAACTTTGCCCGCGTCTTTGTATACGTCGTCAGCCGGTGCTGGAACGGTCACGGTGCCAGTGGTTTTACCAGCCTCGATAGTGATCACGGCGCCGTTGGACAGGGTCACGGTGACTGGTGAGCCTGCGGCGTTGGTCAAGGTTGCGGTGTAAACGATCGAACCGCCTTCGGTGACGGAACCGGTCGCGCTGAGCGACAGGTTGGTGGTGTCGACGGTGTCAGTGACCGTGGTCGAAACCGGGGTCTTGTCGGCCACCAGATTCTCGTAATTGCCACCGCTGACCTCAGCGATCGCATTGGTGATCGGCGCGTGGCCGGTCAATGCGTCGTTCGGCGCGGTGGTGGTGGCGGTGCCTGTGGTCTGGCCTACGCCGATGGTAATGGTCTGACCGTTGGCCAGGGTCACGACCACCGGCGAACCGGTCACCGGCGCGCCGACAGTGGCGGTGTAGACGACATTACCGCCTTCAGCCGCCGACTCGGTGGCGGTCAGTTTGACGGTGGTGGTGTCTATGGTGTCGGTGACTTCGGTCACAGCCGGAACAGTGCTCGGCACCAGATTTTCGAAGTTGCCACCGGTGGCAGTCGAAATCGTCGCTTCAACTTTGCCCGCGTCTTTGTATACGTCGTCAGCCGGTGCTGGAACGGTCACGGTGCCAGTGGTTTTACCAGCCTCGATAGTGATCACGGCGCCGTTGGACAGGGTCACGGTGACTGGTGAGCCTGCGGCGTTGGTCAAGGTTGCGGTGTAAACGATCGAACCGCCTTCGGTGACGGAACCGGTCGCGCTGAGCGACAGGTTGGTGGTGTCGACGGTGTCGGTGACATTGGTCGAAACCGGCGTTTTGTCAGCCACCAGATTTTCGAAGTTGCCGCCGCTTACCTCAGTGATCGCATTGGTGATCGGCGCGTGGCCGGTCAATGCATCGTTCGGCGCGGTGGTGGTCGCGGTGCCGGTGGTCTGGCCGACGCCGATGGTAATGGTCTGACCGTTGGCCAGTGTCACGACAACCGGCGAACCGGTGACTGGCGCGCCGACGGTAGCAGTGTAGGTAACGGTACCGCCCTCAGCCGCCGACTCGGTCGCGGTGAGTTTGACGGCGGTGGTATCGATGGTGTCGGTGACGTTGGTCACGGCCGGCACGGTGCTCGGAACGAGGTTCTCGAAGTTACCGCCTGTTGCATCCTTGATCGTCACTTCGACCTTGCCGGCGTCTTTGTAGACGTCATCGGCAGGCGCAGGAACGGTCACGGTGCCGGTGGTTTTGCCCGCTTCGATGGTGATCACCGAACCGTTCGACAGCGTCACGGTTACCGGGGTGCCGGCCGGGTTGGTCAGCGTCGCGGTGTAAACGATCGACCCGCCTTCAGCCACCGAATCGGTCGCGGTCAGATTCAGGTTGGTGGTGTCGGTGGTGTCCGAAACCGCGGTGTCGGCGGACTTGCCGTCGACTGCCAGTTTTTCGTAGTTGCCGCCAGTGGCGCCGTCGATGGTCACGCTCAGCGAGCTGCCGCCGGCCAATGGGCTGTTCGGCGCAACGAAGTTCACCGAGCCGGTGGTTTCACCGACGGCAATGGTGATGGTCTGGCCGTTGGACAGGGTCACGACAACCGGTGAACCCGTCACGGGTGCGGTCACGGTCGCGGTGTAGACCACGGTTTCGCCTTCGGCGACGTTCGCCGTGGCGGTCAGCGACACGGTGGAGGTGTCGATGGTGTCGTTGACGGTGGTGACCGCCGGGGCGGTATTGGTGACCAGGTTTTCGAAGTCGCCACCGGTCGCGCCTTTGATGGTCGCTTCAACGGTGCCGGCATCTTTGTAGACGTCATCTTTCGGCGCATCGACGGTGACGGTGCCGGTGGTTTTGCCGGCGTCGATGGTGATCACGGCACCGTTCGACAGAGTCACGGTGACCGGCGAGCCAGCGGCATTGGTCAGGGTCGCGGTGTAGGTGATCTGGCCGCCTTCATCCACAGAACCGGTGGCGCTCAGCGACAGGTTGGTGGTGTCGACAGTATCGGTGACGGTGGTGCTGACCGGAGTTTTATCGGCCACGAGGTTTTCGTAATTGCCGCCGGAAACGTCAGTGATCGCGTTGGTCAGCGGAGCGTGGCCAGTGAGCGCATCGTTTGGCACGGTAGTGGTCACGGTGCCGGTGGTTTTACCCACTTCGATGGTGATGTTCTGACCGTTGGCCAAGGTCACCACAACTGGCGAGCCAGTGACTGGCGCACCGACCGTGGCGGTGTAGGTGACGGTGCCACCTTCAGCCGCCGACTCGGTGGCGGTCAGTTTGACCGTCGAAGTGTCGATGGTGTCAGAGACGTCGGTAACGGCTGGGTTGGTGCTCGGAACGAGGTTCTCGAAGTTGCCGCCAGTGGCGTCCTTGATCGTGACTTCAACTTTGCCGGCGTCTTTATAGACGTCATCGGCGGGCGCAGCGACGGTGACGGTGCCAGTGGTTTTACCCGCCTCAATGGTGATCACGGCGCCGTTGGACAGGGTCACGGTGACTGGCGTGCCGGCCGGATTGGTCAGTGTTGCGGTGTAAACGATCGAACCGCCTTCGGCCACGGTGTCGGTCGCAGTCAGCGACAGGTTGGTGGTGTCGACAGTGTCAGTAACAGTGGTCGAAACCGGAGTCTTGTCGGCAACCAGATTCTCGTAGTTACCGCCGCTTACGTCAGTGATCGCATTGGTCAGCGGGGTGTGGCCGTTCAACGCATCGTTCGGCGCAGTGGTGGTCACGGTGCCGGTGGTTTTGCCGATTTCGATGGTGATGTTCTGGCCGTTGGCCAAGGTCACGACGACCGGCGAACCGGTGACTGGAGCGCCTACGGTGGCGGTGTAAGTAACGGTGCCACCTTCAGCCGCTGACTCGGTGGCGGTCAGTTTGACGGTGGTAGTGTCGACGGTATCAGTGACTTCGGTCACGGCCGGGACAGTGCTTGGTACCAGATTCTCGAAGTCGCCGCCGGTGGCGTCCTTGATGGTGACTTCGACTTTGCCGGCGTCTTTGTAGACGTCATCGGCTGGCGCAGCGACAGTCACGGTGCCGGTGGTTTTACCGGCCTCGATGGTAATGACCGAGCCGTTCGACAGGTTCACAGTCACTGGCGAGCCAGCCGGGTTGGTCAGCGTCGCGGTGTAGATGATCGAACCGCCCTCGGCGACCGAGTTGGTGGCGCTGAGCGACAGGTCAGTGGTGTCGACGGTGTCAGTGACCGAAGTCGAAACCGGGGTCTTGTCGGCCATCAGGTTTTCGTAGTTACCGCCGCTTACACCCGTAATCGAATTACCCAGCGACGCTTGACCGGTCAACGCATCGTTCGGCGCGGTGAAGGTCACAGTGCCGGTGGTCTTGCCGACTTCGATGGTAATGCTCTGACCATTGGCCAGGGTCACGACCACAGGCGAACCGGTCACCGGAGCGCCAACAGTGGCGGTGTAGGTGACGGTGCCGCCTTCAGCGACCGTGGTGTCGGCCGTCAGCTTCACGGTCGAGGTGTCGATGGTGTCAGTGACTTCGGTCACGGCTGGCGTGGTGCTTGGCACCAGGTTCTCGAAGTTGCCACCGGTGGCGTCCTTGATGGTGACTTCGACCTTGCCGGCGTCTTTGTAGACATCATCGGCAGGCGCCGCAACGGTCACGGTGCCGGTAGTTTTGCCCGCTTCGATGGTGATCACCGAGCCGTTGCTCAGGGTCACAGTGACTGGCGTGCCGGCCGGATTGGTCAGGGTCGCGGTGTAAACAATTGAACCCCCTTCAGCCACGGTGCCCGTCGCGCTCAGCGTCAGGTCGGTGGTGTCAGTGGTGTCGGTGACGGTGGTGCTGACCGGGGTTTTGTCGGCAACGAGGTCTTCGTAATTGCCGCCGCTCACGCCCGTGATCGCATTGGTAATCGGCGCGTGGCCGGTCAACGCATCGTTCGGTGCAATGGTCGTCACGGTGCCGGTGGTTTTGCCGACTTCGATAGTGATGTTCTGACCATTGGCCAGAGTCACGACCACAGGCGAACCGGTCACTGGGGCGCCGACAGTGGCGGTGTAGGTGACGGTGCCACCTTCAGCGGCAGTCTCGGTGGCGGTCAGTTTCACCGTCGAGGTATCAACGGTATCGGTCACGTCGGTGACGGCAGGAACGGTGCTCGGCACCAGGTTCTCGAAGTTGCCGCCAGTCGCGTCCTTGATCGTGACTTCGACTTTGCCGGCGTCTTTGTAGACGTCATCGGCGGGCGCCGGAACGGTCACGGTGCCAGTGGTTTTGCCAGCCTCGATGGTGATCACCGAACCGTTCGACAGGGTAACGGTGACAGGCGAGCCTGCGGCGTTGGTCAGGGTCGCGGTGTAGGTGATCTGGCCGCCTTCAGCCACGGTGCCCGTCGCGCTCAGCGTCAGGTCGGTGGTGTCAGTGGTGTCGGTGACGGTGGTGCTGACCGGGGTTTTGTCGGCAACGAGGTCTTCGTAATTGCCGCCGCTCACGCCCGTGATCGCATTGGTAATCGGCGCGTGGCCGGTCAACGCATCGTTCGGTGCAATGGTCGTCACGGTGCCGGTGGTTTTGCCGACTTCGATAGTGATGTTCTGACCATTGGCCAGAGTCACGACCACAGGCGAACCGGTCACTGGGGCGCCGACAGTGGCGGTGTAGGTGACGGTGCCACCTTCAGCGGCAGTCTCGGTGGCGGTCAGTTTCACCGTCGAGGTATCAACGGTATCGGTCACGTCGGTGACGGCAGGAACGGTGCTCGGCACCAGGTTCTCGAAGTTGCCGCCAGTCGCGTCCTTGATCGTGACTTCGACTTTGCCGGCGTCTTTGTAGACGTCATCGGCGGGCGCCGGAACGGTCACGGTGCCAGTGGTTTTGCCAGCCTCGATGGTGATCACCGAACCGTTCGACAGGGTAACGGTGACAGGCGAGCCTGCGGCGTTGGTCAGGGTCGCGGTGTAGGTGATCTGGCCGCCTTCAGCCACGGTGCCCGTCGCGCTCAGCGTCAGGTCGGTGGTGTCAGTGGTGTCGGTGACGGTGGTGCTGACCGGGGTTTTGTCGGCAACGAGGTCTTCGTAATTGCCGCCGCTCACGCCCGTGATCGCATTGGTAATCGGCGCGTGGCCGGTCAACGCATCGTTCGGTGCAATGGTCGTCACGGTGCCGGTGGTTTTGCCGACTTCGATAGTGATGTTCTGACCATTGGCCAGAGTCACGACCACAGGCGAACCGGTCACTGGGGCGCCGACAGTGGCGGTGTAGGTGACGGTGCCACCTTCAGCGGCAGTCTCGGTGGCGGTCAGTTTCACCGTCGAGGTATCAACGGTATCGGTCACGTCGGTGACGGCAGGAACGGTGCTCGGCACCAGGTTCTCGAAGTTGCCGCCAGTCGCGTCCTTGATCGTGACTTCGACTTTGCCGGCGTCTTTGTAGACGTCATCGGCGGGCGCCGGAACGGTCACGGTGCCAGTGGTTTTGCCAGCCTCGATGGTGATCACCGAACCGTTCGACAGGGTAACGGTGACAGGCGAGCCTGCGGCGTTGGTCAGGGTCGCGGTGTAGGTGATCTGGCCGCCTTCAGCCACGGTGCCCGTCGCGCTCAGCGTCAGGTCGGTGGTGTCAGTGGTGTCGGTGACGGTGGTGCTGACCGGGGTTTTGTCGGCAACGAGGTCTTCGTAATTGCCGCCGCTCACGCCCGTGATCGCATTGGTAATCGGCGCGTGGCCGGTCAACGCATCGTTCGGTGCAATGGTCGTCACGGTGCCGGTGGTTTTGCCGACTTCGATAGTGATGTTCTGACCATTGGCCAGAGTCACGACCACAGGCGAACCGGTCACTGGGGCGCCGACAGTGGCGGTGTAGGTGACGGTGCCACCTTCAGCGGCAGTCTCGGTGGCGGTCAGTTTCACCGTCGAGGTATCAACGGTATCGGTCACGTCGGTGACGGCAGGAACGGTGCTCGGCACCAGGTTCTCGAAGTTGCCGCCAGTCGCGTCCTTGATCGTGACTTCGACTTTGCCGGCGTCTTTGTAGACGTCATCGGCGGGCGCCGGAACGGTCACGGTGCCAGTGGTTTTGCCAGCCTCGATGGTGATCACCGAACCGTTCGACAGGGTAACGGTGACAGGCGAGCCTGCGGCGTTGGTCAGGGTCGCGGTGTAGGTGATCTGGCCGCCTTCAGCCACGGTGCCCGTCGCGCTCAGCGTCAGGTCGGTGGTGTCAGTGGTGTCGGTGACGGTGGTGCTGACCGGGGTTTTGTCGGCAACGAGGTCTTCGTAATTGCCGCCGCTCACGCCCGTGATCGCATTGGTAATCGGCGCGTGGCCGGTCAACGCATCGTTCGGTGCAATGGTCGTCACGGTGCCGGTGGTTTTGCCGACTTCGATAGTGATGTTCTGACCATTGGCCAGAGTCACGACCACAGGCGAACCGGTCACTGGGGCGCCGACAGTGGCGGTGTAGGTGACGGTGCCACCTTCAGCGGCAGTCTCGGTGGCGGTCAGTTTCACCGTCGAGGTATCAACGGTATCGGTCACGTCGGTGACGGCAGGAACGGTGCTCGGCACCAGGTTCTCGAAGTTGCCGCCAGTCGCGTCCTTGATCGTGACTTCGACTTTGCCGGCGTCTTTGTAGACGTCATCGGCGGGCGCCGGAACGGTCACGGTGCCAGTGGTTTTGCCAGCCTCGATGGTGATCACCGAGCCATTGCTCAGGGTCACGGTTACCGGTGTGCCGGCAGGATTGGTCAGCGTCGCGGTGTAAACGATCGAACCACCTTCGGCCACGGTCCCGGTTGCCGTCAGCGACAGGTTGGTGTCGTCGATCGAGTCGGTAATGGTGGTGGTCGCTGGCGTCGTGTTCGGCACCAGATTTTCGAAATTGCCACCGGTAGCACCGGTGATGGTGGTGCTGACGGTGCTGCCATTGTTGTAAACGTCGTTGGCCGCAGTCGGCACGTTGACGGTGCCAGTGGTCTGGCCGGCGTCAATGGTGATGGTCGAGCCGTTCGACAGGGTGATCGTCACCGGAGTCTGCGCAGCATTGGTCAGCGTCGCGGTGTAAGTGATCTGGCCGCCTTCGACGACCGTACCGGTGGCGGTAAGGCTCACGCTGGTGGTGTCGATCGAGTCGGTAACGGTGGTGGTCGCAGGCGTGGTGTTCGGCACCAGGCTTTCGAAGTTGCCGCCGGTAGCGCCAGTAATGGTGGTGCTGACGGTGCCGCCATTGTTGTAGACGTCATTGGCCGCAGTCGGCACGTTGACGGTGCCGGTGGTCTGCCCAGCCTCAATGGTGATGGTCGAACCGTTCGACAGGGTGACAGTCACCGGGGTTTGCGCCGGGTTGGTCAGGGTCGCGGTGTAAGTGATCTGGCCACCCTCGACCACAGTGCCGGTGGCGGTCAGGGTCAGGTTGGTGGTGTCGATCGAATCGGTGATGGTGGTCACCGCTGGCGTCGGGTTCGGCACCAGGTTTTCGAAGTTACCGCCGCTGGCACCGGTAATCGTCGTGGTGACGGTGCTGCCATTGTTATAGACGTCGTTGGCCGGGGTCGGCACGTTGACCGTGCCGGTGGTCTGGCCGGCGCCGATGGTGATGGTCGAGCCGTTCGACAGGGTGACGGTCACCGGGGTTTGCGCCGGGTTGGTCAGGGTCGCGGTGTAAGTGATCTGCCCGCCTTCGGTGACACTCGGCCCGGCCGTCAGGGTGACGGTGGTGGTGTCGATGGTGTCAGTGACCTGGGTTGTGGCCGGAGTGGTCGGCGGGGTCACGGTGATGCCATTGCCGCCGGTGGTGCCGGTGACGGTCACGTCGATCTGGGTCGGGTCGTTGTAAACGGTGTCGTTCGGCGCCAGCGGCACATTGACGGTGCCAGTGGTTGCGCCTGCCGGAATCACAATCACCGCGCCGTTGGACAGGGTGATGGTCAGGTCGGTCAGCGGCGCCTGGGTCAGGGTCGCGGTGTACACCAGCACGCCGCCGGCTTCGGTGATGGACGGCGTGGCGCTGAGGCTCAGGGTCGAATCACGCAAGGCGTTGGTGGTGGTGTCGGTGGTCTGGCCGCCGGTGATGTTTTGCGCGGCTTGTCCGCCAGCGTTGATGCCTGCAGTCGGGAAACCAATGGTCGGGTCAACGCGGCCAGCGGTGGCGTCGAGCATGACGAAGCTGTGACCACCACCGGCGGCACCGCCCGTGCCTGCGGCACTCGGGCCGGCAGCAGTGGCGTCCAGCGCGGTGGTCGGGTCGACACCGGCGGCGATGGCTTGCTGCAGTTCGGCTACCGACGGCGCTGCTTGCGCAGTGGCCTCGGCCAGGTCAGTGCTGGAGTCAGGCGCGTTGGCGCTCCACTGGGTTTCTCGGCCCAGATCGAGGGTGCGGCCATCAGCCAACTCAAGCGACACGGCGCCGGAGAGGCCGGTGTCGATCTGGTCACCCACGAACAGGCGATCGCCTTCAACGAGTACGCGACGTACACCCTCAGGGGAGACTACAAATACCTGACCGACAATGCTTTTGACGATGGCAACAACACTGCTCATTGAAGACTCTCCGGGGGTGTCACGTTCAGTTGACTTCCATAGACCTGATGGCTTTTGGCGCCGACTCAGTCTGGACGTACTTTTAAAATTTGCGAATCAAGTTTGACGCATCTAATCGTCAATAATTTGGCTATATTCTTTCGCTATTAACTTTATGCCAAACTATTGACCTTCTGGGTGCCATCCTAAACAATCGCCCCACTAATGTCACATTGATATTTCCGCGGCGACCTGTCCTTTAGCGTGTGATCCAGTTCCTGTTTTGAACTTTCCGACATACGGTCAATCTGGTTGCCATCATCCGACGCAGCGCCACGTTTTGCTGTGATTCAAGACAAGAAGTTCTGGGAAATTCCTATCATGCGTTCGCCCCTGCTTTTCGCCGTACCCTTCGCCCTCGCCGCCTCTTTTGTACAAGCACAATCCTTACCAGAAGCCATGCAGCAGGCACTGGATGTCCATCCGGAAATCCAGGCAGGGGTCAACAGTCGTTTGGCTGCGGATTATCAATTAAGAGCGGCGAAAGGGGGATACCTGCCGAAGGTCGATCTGCTCGGCGGTTACGGCCGTGAAGGCACCGACAGCGTCACCACCCGCGCCAATGGCGGCGGCAACCACTGGGAAACCCTGAACCGCAGCGAGTCAAGTTTACGTCTCTCGCAAATGGTCTTCGACGGTTTTGCGACGTCCAGCGAAGTCGGGCGTCAACAAGCCACCGTTAACTCCCGTGCGTACTCGTTGCTTGGTACTTCCGAGCGCACCGCGCTGACCGTCGCCCAGGTTTATCTGGACGTGCTGACCCGTCGTGAGTTCGTGCGTCTGGCCGAAGAAAACCTCAAGAGCCACCAGCGCATCTACGATCAGATCCAGTTGCGCACCCAGCGCGGCGTCGGCAGCGGTGCCGACCTCGATCAGGCCGAAGCGCGGATGGCCCAGGCCCGCAACAACCTGATCACCGAGCAGACCAATCTGGCCGACTCGGAAACCAATTTCCTCAGCGCCGTCGGCCAGATGCCCGATCAACTCGAGCGGCCGGCGCCGTTCATGGCAATGATGCCGGCCAACCTCAACGAAGCGCGGCAGCAGATGCTGGAAAACAGCCCGATCCTGCGTTCGGCCGAATCCGACATCGCCGCCGCCGAGAAACAATACGAAACAGCCAAGTCGACCTTCTACCCACGTTTCGACGCCGAACTGGGGCGCACCGCCGACAACGACCTCGACGGCCAGAACGGTCACAACAACGAATGGCAAGCCATGCTGCGCATGCGTTTCAACCTCTATTCGGGCGGCAGCAACAAGGCCGATCTGGAATCCAAGTCGTACCTGTCGAACCAGGCGCTGGACATCCGCAACAACGCTTTGCGTCAGTTGAACGAAGAGCTGGGTCTGGCCTGGAACGCCTTGAACAACGCCAACGCGCAGGTGCCGATCGCTCAGCAATACGTCGACCACAGCACCTCGGTGCGCACCGCTTACCAGCGTCAGTTCAGCCTCGGCGAACGGACCCTGCTCGATTTGCTCGACAGCGAAAACGAGTTGTTCACCGCTTCGCGGCGTCTGGCTGAAATCAAAAACATTCAGTTATTTACTCAGTACCGAATCAAGGCGACCATGGGCGAGTTGCTCAGAAGCCAGGGAGTGGTCGCACCGTTGGCATCCGTTGTGCAAAACGACGTGAAGCCCAAGGTCCAGCTGCCTGGGATGAATTGAGTTATCCCTTTTCAACTGTCAAAGAGTGTCGAGCGTGGAATCAGAAGTCAGTCGAGTTCAACTCAGTCATGATCCACGCGCGTTGCACGACGATCCGTTACTGGACGGCCTGCTCGCCCTTTGCATGCTCCACCAGAAACCCGCCAGCGCGGCGATGCTGACCACCGGCCTGCCGCTGCCCAAACAACGCCTCAGTGTCGAGTTGCTGCCCCGCGCGGCGGCTCGCGCCGGCCTGCAAGGTCGAGTGCTGCAGCGCAAACTGGAAGAAATTCCGGCGATCGCCATGCCGGCACTGTTGCTGCTCAAGGATGGCCGCAGCGCCGTCCTGCTCGGCTGGCAGGGTGACAACGAAGCGCGGGTGCTGCTCAGCGAAACCGACGGCGGCGAGTCCATCGTCAGTCGCGAACTGCTCGCCGACGATTATACCGGCAAGGTCTTCTTCGCTCAGCCGCAACACAAATTCGACGTCAACCACGGCACGCTGATTCCGCGCGCACGCTCGTGGTTCCGCGACACCCTCAAGCGTTCGCGCTGGCTGTATGCCGATGCGATCGCCGCGAGTTTCCTGATCAACATCATCGCCATGGCCGCGCCGCTGTTCGTGATGAACGTCTACGACCGCGTGGTGCCGAACCAGGCCGAAGCGACCCTGTGGGTGCTGGCCCTCGGGATTACCGGCGCCTACCTCTTTGACCTGATCCTCAAGAGCCTGCGCAGTTTGTGCCTGGATCTGGCCGGGAAGAAAACCGACCTGATCATCTCCGCGACGCTGTTCGAACGCATCGTCGGCATGTCGATGAAATACCGCCCGGCGCGGGTCGGCAGCTTTGCGCAGAACATCCACGAGTTTCAGAGCCTGCGCGACTTCCTTGCCTCGCTGACCCTGACCAGCCTGATCGACCTGCCGTTCACCATCCTCATCTTTATCGTTATCGCCATTCTCGGCGGGCACTTGGTGTGGATTCCGGTGTTGGCTTTCCCGATTGCCTTGCTGATCGGCTACGCGTTGCAGAAACCGCTGGTGGCGACCATGGAGCGCACCATGGCCCTCGGTGCCGAGCGCCAGTCGAGCCTGATCGAAACACTCGCCGGCCTCGACGCGGTCAAGGTCAACAACGCCGAGAGCGAACGCCAGTACCAGTGGGAACAGACCATCGGCACCCTCAGCCGTCTCGAGCTGCGGGTGAAAATGCTTTCCGGCCTGGCGATGAACATCACCCTGCTGATCCAGCAACTGGCCGGGGTGATCATGATTGTCTTCGGCGTGTACCAGATCATCGCCGGCAACCTGAGCATGGGCGGTCTGATTGCCTGCTACATGCTTAGCGGTCGCGCACTGAGTCCGCTGGCGTCGCTGTCGGGTCTGCTGACCCGTTATCAGCAGGCGCGGGTAACCATGACCTCGGTCGACCAGATGATGGAGCTGCCGCAAGAGCGCAATTTCGAAGAGCGCCCGCTGAGCCGCAAGGTGCTGCAAGGCGCGATCGAGTGCCGCCAGCTCAGCTTTACCTACCCGGAACAACAGAACCCGGCGCTGAAGAACATCAACCTAGTGATCCGTCCGGGCGAGAAAATCGGCATCATCGGACGCAGCGGCTCGGGCAAAAGCTCCCTCGCCAAACTGTTGGTCGGCCTGTATCAGCCGGACGATGGCGCGTTGCTGGTCGACGGTGTGGATATCCGCCAGATCGACGTCAGCGAACTGCGCTACAACATTGGCTACGTGCCGCAAGACATCCAACTGCTGGCCGGCACCCTGCGTGACAACCTCGTCTCCGGCGCGCGTTATGTCGAAGACGAGCTGGTCCTGCAGGCGGCCGAACTGGCCGGCGTCCACGAATTCGCCCGCCTGCACCCGCAAGGCTATGAGCTGCAAGTTGGCGAGCGCGGGCAGAACCTCTCCGGCGGTCAACGGCAGAACGTTGCGCTGGCCCGGGCCTTGTTGCTCAATCCGCCGATCCTGCTGATGGATGAGCCGACCAGCGCCATGGACAACACCGGTGAAGAACGCCTCAAGCAACGCCTCGCCGCCGTGATTGAAAACAAGACTGTGGTGCTGGTGACGCACCGGGCGTCGCTGCTGTCGCTGGTCGATCGCCTGCTGGTGGTTGACCGTGGACAGATTCTCGCCGATGGCCCGAAAGCCGCCGTGATGGAAGCGTTGAAGAAGGGGCAGATCAGTGTTGCTTAAGTCGGGTTTCAAGGATTCGATCCGTCGCTACTTCAAAGGCTCGGCATCACTGCAGGGCCAGCCCCTCCCAGAGGTCAACAAAGCGCTGATCGAAGACGCCCCGCGCGTCGTGCGCCTGACCATCTGGGCGATCATCGGCTTCTTTATCTTCCTGCTGCTGTGGGCCAACTTCGCCGTGATCGACGAAGTGACCAAGGGCGACGGCAAAGCGATTCCGTCGTCGAAGATCCAGAAAATCCAGAACCTTGAGGGCGGGATCATCTCCGAACTGTTCGTCAAGGAAGGCCAGATCGTCGAGGCGGGTGCGCCGCTGATTCGTCTCGATGACACGCGATTTGCCTCCAACGTCGGCGAAACCGAAGCCGATCGCCTGTCGATGTTGCTGCGGGTCGAGCGCCTGAGCGCCGAAGTGGATGACCGTCCGCTGAATTTCCCCGAGGACGTGCTCAAGGCCGTGCCGGGCCAGGCGAAAAGTGAGGAATCGCTGTACATCAGCCGCCGTCAGCAATTGCATGACGAAATTGGTGGTTTGCAGGAGCAGTTGATTCAGCGTCAGCAAGAGCTGCGCGAATTCGCCTCCAAGCAAGCGCAGTATCGGCAGCAGCTCGGCTTGCAGCGGCAGGAAATCAATATGTCCGAGCCGCTGGTGGCGCAGGGCGCGGTGTCCCCGGTGGAGGTCTTGCGTCTGAAGCGTGCCGAGGTGGAAACCCGTGGTCAGCTGGATGCAACGACGCTGGCGATTCCGCGCGCTGAATCGGCGATCAAGGAAGTGCAGCGCAAGATCGACGAGACGCGCGGTAAATTCCGCAGCGAAGCGCTGACCCAACTCAACGAGGCGCGCACCGACCTGAACAAGGCCAGCGCTACCGGCAAGGCGCTGGAAGACCGCGTCAGCCGCACGCTGGTGACATCGCCGGTGCGCGGCATCGTCAACAAGTTGCTGGTCAACACCATCGGCGGCGTTATTCAGCCGGGCAGCGACATGGTCGAAATCGTACCGCTGGACGACACCTTGCTCGTCGAAGCGAAGATCCGTCCACAGGACATTGCCTTCCTGCACCCGGGGCAGGAAGCGATCGTCAAATTCACCGCGTACGACTACACCATTTACGGCGGCCTCAAAGCCAAGCTTGAACAGATCGGTGCCGACACCATCACCGACGAAGACAAGAAAACCACCTACTACATCATCAAGGTGCGCACTGAGCGCAGCCACTTGGGTACGGATGAAAAACCGTTGCTGATCATCCCGGGGATGGTGGCGTCGGTGGATATCATTACCGGCAAGAAGTCGGTGTTGAGTTATCTGCTCAAGCCGATCATTCGCGCGCGGGCTGAGGCGTTGCACGAGCGTTGATTCTCTAGTGGCCTTGCCGGCCTCATCGCTGGCAAGCCAGCTCCCACAGGTTTCTGTGTCGGACACATATTGATGTTCCAGCCGAGAACCCTGTGGGAGCTGGCTTGCCAGCGATGGCGGCAGCCAAAACACCACATGCCTGTCAGTAAGTGACAAAAACCGTCACTCACCATCCAGTCCATTCCTCACCATTCGCCATATCGTTATTCAATAACGGTATTTAATTTCCAATTCTTATAGCTATAAAGTCATCCCCCTGCGTACCTGCCGACCAATCGGCGCGCCGCACGACCTGAACCAACACGCAATCCAGCGTGAGTGTCTGATCGACGAGCGCGCCCGTGAGCGCGCCGTGCGTGGGAGATGGAAAGATGTCCGCAGCTACTGCTTCCCCAAGCGCCGCGACCGCCGCGCCGCAATCCTTTGAAATCCGCCCGTTCAGCGGTGCCGTCGGCGCCGAAATCATCGGCCTTGACCTCACCCGGCCGATCAATGATCAGGACTTCGCACGCATTCATCGCGCGCACCTGGATCACCACGTCGTGGTGTTCCGCGACCAGCAAATCACCCCACAGCAACAGATCGACTTCAGCCGCCGCTTCGGCGTGTTGCAGATCCACGTGCTCAAGCAGTTCCTGCTGGCCAATCACCCGGAAATCCTCATTGTTTCCAACATCATCGAAAACGGCCAGAACATCGGCCTCGGCGATGCTGGCAAGTTCTGGCACTCCGATCTCTCCTATAAAGAGTTGCCAAGTCTCGGCTCGATGCTCCATGCACAGGAGTTGCCAGAGGAGGGCGGCGACACGCTGTTCGCCGACATGCACAAAGCCTGGGACAGCTTGCCCGAAGCGTTGCGCAAAGCGGTTGAAGGGCGCAGCGCTGCGCATTCCTACACCGCCCGCTACAGCGAAACCAAATTCGAAGGCAACTGGCGCCCGACCCTGACCCCGGAGCAACTGGCACAAGTCGCCGAAGTCGTGCACCCGGTGGTGCGCACGCACCCTGAAAACGGCCGCAAGGCGTTGTTCGTCAGCGAAGGTTTCACCACGCGCATCGTCGGCCTGCCGGATGACGAGAGCCAGCAGTTGCTGACCGAGCTTTACGCCCACAGCGTGCTGCCGCAGAACATCTACCGCCATCAGTGGCAGCCACACGACTTGGTGTTCTGGGACAACCGTTCGCTGATCCATCTCGCCGCCGGCTGCCCCGCGCACCTGCGCCGCAAGCTGTATCGCACGACCATTCAGGGCGACGCGCCTTTCTGATTCGCCGGAGATTGATCAAATCATGAACGCTCCCTTGCAAGGCCACGCGGCCAGCAACCCGATCGCTCGCAGCGAAGCGCTGCTGGCGGTCGATCATGTCAGCCTCGAATACCGCACCCCGCAACGCGTGGTGCGCGCCACTCACCAGGTCAGTTTCGAAATCGATCCGGCCGATCGCTACGTGTTGCTAGGGCCGTCCGGTTGCGGCAAATCCACCTTGCTCAAAGCGGTCGCCGGGTTCATTCAACCGTGCGAAGGCGAGATCCGTCTGCAAGGTCAGCGCGTCGATGCGCCGGGTCCGGACCGGATTGTGGTGTTTCAGGAATTCGATCAGCTGCCGCCGTGGAAAACCGTAAAACAGAACGTGATGTTTCCGCTGCTTGCCTCGCGCACCCTGAAGAAAAAAGAAGCCGAAGAACGTGCGCTGCACTATCTGGAAAAGGTCGGACTGGCGGCGTTCGCCGATGCCTATCCGCACACTTTGTCTGGTGGCATGAAAGCGCGCGTAGCGATTGCCCGGGCGTTGGCGATGCAGCCGAAAATCCTGCTGATGGACGAGCCATTCGCCGCACTCGATGCGCTGACCCGGCGCAAGATGCAGGAAGAACTGCTGCTGCTCTGGGAAGAGGTGCGCTTCACTCTGCTGTTCGTCACCCACTCGATTGAAGAGGCGTTGGTGGTCGGCAATCGTATCCTGCTGCTGTCGCCGCATCCCGGCCGAGTGCGCGCCGAAGTGCACAGCCATCAATACGACTTGCACAGCTTGGGTGGCGTGGCGTTTCAGGAGTCGGCGCGGCGCATTCATCGACTGCTGTTCGACGAAGGCCAGTCGCCGGAAACCGAGCGTGATCACGACTTCAACGACATTCGCATTGCCTATTGAGCGGCCAGGAGGACTACCCGATGAGCCATTCATCATCCGTGCGTGAAGAGTTTGAAGTTGTTCTGGAGCCGCTGACTGAAGTGCCGGTCGAGCGGGAGTTGTCGCTCGGCACGCGGCTGTGGCAACAGGGCTGGTTGCGTAAAGGCCTGATCCTGATTGTGCTGGCGGTGCTTTGGGAAGTGGTCGCACGGATCCAGAACAATGACCTGATGCTGCCGAGTTTCTTGCAGACCAGCCACGCGCTGTTCGAGGGGCTGCTCAGTGGTGAGCTGCTGGCCAAGGTGTGGATATCGCTGGTGGTCCTGATCAAGGGCTACCTGATCGGCATCGTTCTGGCGTTTGCCCTGACCACGCTGGCGGTGTCGACGCAGTTGGGGCGCGATCTGCTGAGCACGATGACCTCGATGTTCAACCCGTTGCCGGCGATTGCCCTGTTGCCGCTGGCGCTGCTGTGGTTTGGCCTAGGGCAGAACAGCCTGATTTTTGTGCTGGTGCATTCGGTGTTGTGGGCTTTGGCACTAAACACTTACGCGGGGTTTCTCGGAGTTTCTGAAACGCTGCGCATGGCCGGGCGCAATTACGGTTTGAAGGGCTTGCGGCTGGTGCTGTTCATCCTGATCCCGGCGGCGCTGCCGTCGATTCTGGCCGGGCTGAAGATCGGCTGGGCGTTTGCCTGGCGCACGTTGATCGCGGCGGAACTAGTGTTTGGCGCGACCAGCGGCAAGGGTGGGCTGGGTTGGTACATCTTTCAGAATCGCAATGAGCTGTATACCGACAAGGTGTTTGCCGGGTTGGCGGTGGTGATTCTGATCGGGTTGCTGGTGGAGAATCTGGTGTTCGATACGCTGGAGCGGGTGACCGTTAAGCGGTGGGGGATGCAGCGGTAATTTCTGGCGTGACGGCTGGCCCCATCGCTGGCAAGCCAGCTCCCACAGGTTTTTTGGTGTTTTCAGATGTTGTGAACGCCTCAACCACTGTGGGAGCTGGCTTGCCAGCGATGGCGTCCTGTCCGGCGCCTCCATACCTAAAGGATGTTTGCTAGCATTGCGCGCAGATCAATCCTGATCAGCCATGAGTGCTCAGTATGCAGCTCCCGGACATGAACCTTCTGGTCGCCCTCGACGCCTTGCTCGATGAGGGCAGTGTGGTCGGCGCCGCTCGGCGGATGAATCTCAGTCCGGCAGCCATGAGTCGCACCCTGACGCGGATCCGCGAGGCCATCGGTGATCCGATTCTGGTGCGTGCCGGCCGAGGCCTGGTGCCAACCCCCAAAGCCCTGGAATTACGCGAGCAAGTTCGCGATGTGGTCGAGCAGGCCGCGCTGCTGTTCCGCTCCGCCGACTCGGTGGAACTGGGCACGCTGCGCCGGCGCTTCAGCATCCGTGCCAATGACTTCTTCATCGGTGTTTACGGCGGCAAGCTATTCGACACCCTCGATCAACTGGCGCCGCACTGCGAATTGCGTTTCGTCCCGGAAGGCGATGGCGACGATGAGGCACTGCGCGAGGGCCGCATCGATCTGAGCGTCAGCAACACCCGGCCCGTCACCCCGGAAGTCAAAGTGCAGAACCTGTTCTCGACGCACTTCGTGGGACTGGTGCGCGAAGATCATCCATTGCTCGACGGTGAAATCACCGCCGAGCGCTACGCCGGGTTTTCCCATATCAGCATGTCGCGACGCGGCATCGCGCGCGGCCCGATCGATACGGCGCTGAATGCGCTAGGCCTGGAGCGGCGCGTGGCGGTGATCGCGCCGAGTTTCCATGCGGCGATGTTTGCGCTGCCGGATTCCGATCTGATCTTGCCGGTGCCCAAAGAAGCGTTGCTCAGCGTGCGCCGGCTCGGTTTGAAACTGCGCTCGTTCGACCTGCCAATCCCGTTGCCAACACTGATGCTGACCCAGGCCTGGCACCCGCGTTTCGACAAAGATCCGGCGCACCGCTGGCTGCGAGAAACGCTCAAGGCTTGTTGTGATGAAACGTGGCTGGCTGTCCAGCCTTAATCTGCGAACCCACACAAAACCCTTGTAGGAGTGAGCCTGCTCGCGATAGCGGTGTGTCAGTCAACACATACATTGGCTGACCCAACGCTATCGCGAGCAGGCTCACTCCTACAGAGGTTAATGATTGCGTCCGGCGCACTTATAAGCTGCCAATAAGTCAATTTTCGTCATTGCTAAGCCCGACTAAGATGCTCCGGTATTTTTCCCTCCGGAGTGTGTATTCATGACATCCCTGTCGGCTGCGGTGCCCATCGCTGCGGCCAGCCCGGCGACGGCGGCCGCGCCACCGGTGTTCGGGGCGCGGATCATCATTGGCCTGGTCGGCGTGCTGCTGGCGGTGCTGGTGTCGGGCCTCAACGAGATGGTCACCAAGGTGGCCCTGGCCGACATCCGTGGAGGGTTGCACATCGGTTACGACGAAGGCACCTGGCTGGTCGCCAGCTACACCGCCACCTCGGTCGCAGCCATGGCCTTCGCGCCGTGGTGTTCGGTGACCTTCTCGTTGCGCCGCTTCACCCTCTGCGCGATCAGCCTGTTCACCTTGCTTGGCGTGCTGTGCCCGTTTGCACCGAACTACGAAAGTCTGCTGCTGATGCGCACTTTGCAGGGGCTGGCCGGCGGTGCGTTACCGCCGATGCTGATGACCGTCGCCCTGCGCTTTTTGCCGGCGAACATCAAGCTTTACGGTCTGGCCGGCTACGCACTGACGGCGACATTCGGCCCGGGTCTCGGCACGCCGCTGGCCGGTTTATGGACCGAATACGTCGGTTGGCAATGGACGTTCTGGCAGATCATCGTGCCGTGCCTGATCGCCATGGCGATGGTCGCGTGGGGTATTCCGCAGGACTCGCTGCGTTTGGAACGCCTCAAATCGTTCAACTGGAAGGGCCTGCTGCTGGGCTTTCCGGCGATCTGCATGTTGGTGATCGGTTTGTTGCAGGGCAATCGGCTGGACTGGTTCGAGTCGAGCCTGATCTGTGGATTGCTCGGCGCCGGCTCGCTGCTGCTGGTGGCGTTCCTGATCAACGAGTGGTCGCAGCCGATCCCGTTTTTCAAATTGCAGATGCTCGGTATTCGTAACCTGTCGTTCGCCTTGATGACGTTGGCCGGTGTGCTGGTCGTTCTGCAGGCGGTGGTGTTGATTCCGTCGAGTTATCTGGCACAGGTGCAGGGTTATCGCCCGGCGCAGACCGCACCGATCATGCTGATCGCCGCGTTGCCGCAACTGATTGCGCTGCCGTTGGTGGCAGCGTTGTGCAACCTGCGCTGGGTCGATTGCCGCTGGGTGCTCGGGATCGGTTTGAGCATGCTGGTGCTGTCCTGCCTCGGTGGCTCGCTGCTGACCGCGGAATGGATTCGCGACAATTTCTACGTCCTGCAATGGCTGCAGATCTTCGGTCAGCCGATGTCGGTGTTGCCGCTGTTGATGTTGTCCACCGGCAGCATCCAGCCGCAGGACGGGCCGTTCGCCTCCGCGTGGTTCAACACGGTAAAAGGCTTGGCGGCCGTGGTCGCTACCGGGGTGATCGAAGCGCTGACCACCGCGCGTCTGCATTTCCACTCGACCATGTTGGTCGACAGCCTGGGCAATTCGCCGCTGGCCGACCGCAGCGATCCGGGCCTCGCCCATCGCCTGCACGAACAAGCCGTGGTGCTGACTTCTTCCGATCTCTATGTGTGCATGGCCGGCGTCGCAGTGGCGTTGATCCTGCTGATTTTCTGGCTGCCGACGCGGATCTTTCCGCCGCGCGCGCCGACCTGATTGCTTCACTGAAACAGAAGGTTTTTATGACGACTCAAGCAAAGCAAAAACTCGCGGTGGCCATCGCCGCCGCACTGGCGGTCGGCGTGCTGGTTTACCTGGCGCTGCCCGGCGTGTTTGGCAAACGTACCCAGCAAAACACCAATGACGCCTTTGTCTCCGCCGACTACACGCTCGTCGTGCCGCGCGTGGCCGGGTTTATCAAGGAAGTCTTGGTGGAGGACAACCAGCAAGTGAAGGCGGGCCAGTTGCTGGCGCTGATCGATGATCGCGACTTGCGCGCTTCAGCCGAGGCGGCGGACGCGCAAACCCTGGTCGCGCGAGCGCAGTTGCAGAACGCCAAAGCGACGCTGGAGCGCCAGACGTCGGTGATCGCCCAAGCGCAAGCCTCGGTGGTGTCGGCCAAGGCTGAAATGGCTTTCGCCCAGCAGGAATTGAATCGCTACAACCATTTGGCCGGCGTTGGTGCCGGTACGGTGCAGAACGCGCAACAGGCGCGTACTCGCATCGATCAAGCCACGGCGCATCTCGACACCGCCACGGCGAAACTGGCGGCAGAGCGCAAGCAGGTCGATATTCTCACGGCTCAGCGGGATGCCGCCGAAGGCAGTTTGAAGCACGCACAAGCGGCGCTGGAAATCGCCAGTTTTGAACTCTCTTACACGCGTATCACTGCACCGCAGGACGGCATGATCGGCGAACGGGCCGTGCGCGTCGGCGCCTATGTGACGCCGGGCAGCAAGCTGCTGGCGGTGGTGCCTTTGCAGCAGGCGTATGTCGTGGCGAATTTTCAGGAGACGCAACTGACGGACGTGCAGCCGGGGCAAGAGGTGCAGGTGCGCGTCGACAGCCTTGGTGGCGAAGCCTTGAGCGGTCGCGTGGAAAGTATTGCACCAGCCACAGGCGTGACCTTTGCGGCGGTGAAACCGGACAACGCGACGGGTAATTTCACCAAGGTGGTGCAGCGGATTCCGGTGAAGATCATGCTGGAACCGGGTCAGCCATTGGCCGAGCGCTTGCGCGTGGGGATGTCGGTGGAGGCGAGTATTGATACGGGCAGTTCAGAGAAATCCGTGCGTGAGGTGACCCAGCGATGATGGGTGGTAATTCGACTGGCCTCATCGCTGGCAAGCCAGCTCCCACAGGTTCCGTCGGTAGGGCTCAACAATTTGGACAACCTGCACAATCCCTGTGGGAGCTGGCTTGCCAGCGATGGGGTCTGTGGCAGCCACTCACCTTCAGTGCCTTGCTCGCAGTAAGCCTCACTGCCTGCACCGTAGGCCCGGACTTCCACAAGCCCGAAACCACGCAAATCGCTGACTGGAGCAAACCCGCCAAGTCCGCCCCCAGCCAAGCCGTCAGCGAACCTCTCAACGAACGCTGGTGGGAAGTCTTCCACGACGCGCAACTCTCAGCGCTCACTCAACGTGCGGTGAAGAGCAACCTCGACCTGCAACTGGCCAGCAGCCGCCTGCAACAAAGCCGCGCCGCTCGCCAGGTGATCACCGCCGACCGTTATCCGAACACCGCCGCCACTGGCAGCTACGCGCGCAAACGCAACAGCGGCGAAGGCCTGAACGACCCGTCCGGACGCAACGGCGATTCCGCGTTCAACCTGTGGGACGCCGGTTTCTCCGCCTCATGGGAACTGGATTTCTGGGGCCGCGTGCGCCGCGAAACCGAAGCTGCCGACGCCAATCTCGAAGTCGCCGAAAACGACCGGCGCGGTGTGCTGCTCGCCGTGCTTGCCGACACGGCGCAAAACTACATTCAACTTCGCGGCGTGCAGAACACCCGCGCCGTCACCGAGCAAAACCTCGACGTCGCCCGGCACAGCCTGAAACTCTCGCAACTGCGCCTGGCCGATGGCGTGGCAACTGACCTCGATGTCGCTGAAGCCGCCGCGCAAGTCGCCGCCATCGAATCCCGCTTGCCGGCGCTGGAACAACGCCAATCGCAGTTGATCAACGCGATAAGCCTGCTGATGGGCGAACCGCCACAGGCATTGGCCAAAGAGTTATCCACAGACGCCGCTGTGCCGCAGTCGCCGCTGCAAGTCGCCATCGGTCTGCCGTCACAACTTGCCGAACGCCGCCCGGACATCCGTCAGGCCGAAGCGCGCCTGCATGCTGCTACCGCCAATATCGGTGTGGCCAAAGGCGACTTCTATCCGCGCATCACCCTTTCGGGCAACCTCGGCTCGCAAGCCATGCAACTCAGCGACTTTGGCTCGTGGGGTTCACGCGCCTTCGGCATCGGCCCGCAATTCAGTCTGCCGCTGTTCGATGGCGGACGCCTGCGCGGCATGCTGCAACTGCGCGAAGCGCAACAACAGGAAGCGGCGATCGCCTACCAGCAAACCGTACTGCGCGCATGGCACGAAATCGACGATCAACTGACTGCTTACAACGCCAGCCAGCGCCGCCGCGACAGCCTCGCCGAAGCCGTACGGCAGAACCAGATCGCCCTGCGCACCGCGCAACAGCAGTACGTCGAAGGCGTGGTCGACTTCGTCAACGTCCTTACTGTGCAAGGCGCGTTGCTGGCGACGCAGGAACAGTGGGTGGAGAGTTCGACCGGTGTTTCGCTGGCGATGGTCGGGTTGTACAAGGCATTGGGCGGGGGATGGGAGTCGGTGTATCCGGCAGAAGTACCTACCAATAATCCGGTTTGAACGCTGGTTTTTTGTGCGTGGCTACTCGGCCTGGAAACTGATTAAGGAGCAATTCTTCCTCTGTGATCACGCGCCGCAGCCAGTGCGAGTGATCTTTCAGAGAGCCCGGGGTGGGTCGATTCAAACCTGCCCTGTGAGGAAGAATGACGCCGATGGTTAGGTGAGGGAAGTCCGCGCGTATTGCTCTCAATGCGGGGGTGATATCAGTGTCACTCGAAACCAGTACGAGTTGTTCGACGCGATCTTGTGTTGCGAACATTGCCTGCTGGCAGGCAGTGCGATACATGCTGATCGCGATATGAACGTCGGTTTCCTTTTCTTCAAGCTTCCAGATGTCGACCTTGTCCTGGCGTGAGGCCTTGGTGTTTTTGTCGATGAATCGAGGCGCTTTAGCCTGCTCAAGATGGTGCCGACCAAAATGCACTCTGACATTGGTCGTGCGCAGTGCCCTTATGTAAGTGTCTTGGGCCTCTTTTGAAATTCGGCCCAGCGTCGCGAGTTCTGGTTTTATTGATGAGGTGAAATAGTCAATCGAGACAACGGCGTTCTGCGGGTTTTCGATGTGTGCGACATGAATCAGCAAACCTTCGAGATTGAGCCATTTATAGGGGGTGCCCGCGAGCAGCCCATAGAACAAGTTGTAGCCATCAACAAAGAAAGCAGTACGCACAAATTATTCCTCAGAAACGAAAAAACCGGCCTAAGCCGGTTTCTTCACCCCAACTGCCAGCGAACTGAATCGCTACGTACGGGGTTGAGTAAGGCAATCCTAGATTGAGCGCGTCATGCAGGTCAACCACCAAATAATTGCGGGCTCACTGCGCTGGTTTATCTCCAGCACCGGCTTGCCAGTTTTGGTTACCAATGCCAACCGGGGTCAAGCCATTTAAGGCCGTCTGTATTAGAAGTTATTGCAGAGAGGGGTAGATTCGGCCCGGGTTTACTTGCATAGGTAGCCTGTCTATCACCTTTTTCGCAATGCGTAATCAGTAGCATCTCCAACTCGTGTAGGAAGCCGGAGTTTGCCGACATCCCTTAAACAATCATGGGGCGGCCTTCTCTTTTGAAACATTACATTTCCGAAGAGTGATGGCCTTTCGCTTGACGCTAACCCCCGCTGTCGTAGACTCCGCACATCCGTCAGGGAGTAGCGGTTATGCAGCGTTTTCGTGGTTGGGTTATCGGATTGACCTTGGTTACGTGTGCAGTTCAGGCGCAAACGCCCGGGCCAGACGATCCGCTGCTGGATAATCCGGGGACGGCGGCGGCCACCGTGAGCAGTGAGGCGCGCGGGGTGTTGCGGGCGCGTGATCAGGCGACGCTGGCCAGTGAGCTTTCCGGGCGGATTGTCGAGTTGCCCTTCAGCGAGGGCGAGTCGTTCAAGAAGGGCGATACGCTGGCGAAGTTCGATTGCTCTGCTTATCAGGCACAGCTCAATGCCGCACAAGCGGCCAGCCGGGGTGCCGGTGAAGAGCTGGCGCACAACAAACAGTTGGCGGCACTCAATTCTGTCGGGCGTTTCGAAGTGGCGCGGGCCGAGGCCAAGGTCAGCGAAACCCAGGCGCAGTCCCAGGTGTATCAAGTGCAGGTCAAGCGCTGCAGCGTGGTCGCGCCGTTCGACGGGCAAGTGGTCGAGCGCAAGGTGCAGCGCTATGAAAGCGTACCGGCCGGCGCACCGCTGCTCGATGTCGTCGATAACCGTACCCTCGAAATTCATCTGCTGGTGCCGTCGCGCTGGATGGCCAGGCTCAAGCCCGGCCAGACCTTCAGCTTCGTGCCCGATGAAACCGGTCAGCCGATCGATGCCACGGTTAAACGCCTCGGCGCGCGCATCGATGAGGGCAGTCAGACCCTGTTGCTGGTCGCCACACTTCCCGAAGCCAAAGGTTTGCTCGCCGGCATGAGCGGCACCGCGCGTTTCCCGGAGCTTAAGTGAACGCCCCGGTGAGCGGCGGCGCCGAGCAGGTGTTCGCGCGCTTTCTCGACCTGGAACGGCAGACACGCGCCGCCCGTGACACCGCGCAACTGGCCTACAGTCTGGTCAATGACGGCCAGTCGCTGTTCGGTTTTCGCCATGCCGCGCTGTTGATTGCCGGCAAGGTGCAAGCCGTGACCGGCGTCAGTGCGGTCGAGCCGAATGCGCCGTTCGTGGCGTTCGTCGAGCAGGCCGTGGCGCAGTTGTTCAAGCAGGATGTACTGAAGCAGGCGCGAGTGATTGCGCCGCAGCTGCTCAGCGAATCGACTCAGGCCGACTGGCGCAGCCTGTCTGCCACGCAAGTGTTCTGGCTGCCACTGGTTGATCGCGACGCGCAGGTGTTTGGCGGTTTATGGCTGGCCCGCGATGTGCCGTGGAACCCTTCCGAACAAGTCCTGCTGTCGCAATTGGGCGACACCTACAGCCACGCCTGGCTGGCGCTGCAACCGCGCAAACCGTGGCGGCTGCGCTGGACCCGTAAACGTCAGGTGGCGTTGCTCGCGTTGTTGTTGCTTGGATTGTTGATCCCCGTGCGTCAATCGGTGCTGGCCCCGGCCGAAGTAGTGCCGCTGGGCGGCCGTGTGGTGGCGGCGCCGCTGGACGGGGTGATCGCCGAGTTTCTGGTCAAACCCAATCAAACGGTGAAAACCGGCGATGTGCTGGTGCGTTTTGAAAGCACCACGCTCAAGGCGCAGGCCGATGTCGCCGAACGTGCGCTGGGGGTGGCCGAAGCTGAGCTGAAATCCAATTCCCAGCGCTCGTTCGCCGATGCCGAATCCAGTGCAAAAGTCGATTTGCTCGCGGCCCGTGTTGAGCAGAAACGCGCCGAGCGCGACTACGCCCGCGAGCTACTCAAGCGCAGCGAAATACGCGCCGAGCGCGACGGCATTGCGGTGTTCGCCGACGCGGAACGCTTGACCGGCAAACCGGTGCAGACCGGCGAGCGCCTGATGGACATCGCCGATCCGAGCCAGGCTGAACTGCGCATCGAGCTGGCGGTGGGCGATGCGATCTCGTTGGAGCCTGGTGCCGAAGTGGCGTTGTTTCTCGACAGCGATCCGCTGAAGCGCCATCTCGCCTCACTGGAACGCTCGGCATACGAGGCGCAGCCGACGGCGGGCGGTCAACTGGCCTATCGGCTCGACGCCAATTTTACCGAGGCACCGCCACGCATCGGCCTGCGCGGCACGGCGAAAATCTTCGGCGACCGCGCGCCGCTGGCGCTGTACTTGTTGCGCCGGCCACTGGCCGGTTTGCGCCAGAGTGTGGGTCTGTAGATGAATCTGCCGAGCCTGCGTGCCGACCTGCAACTGTCGCCCGCGGCGCCGGCCTTGGACGGTTCGCCGCGCTGGACCCTCGCCGATCCAGTGCGCGGCCGTTACTTCAAGCTCGGCGCGGCGGCGATGCGCCTGCTGCGCCATTGGTCGTTGGGCGACGCCGAGCAAGTCTTGCGCGCGGCCAATCGCGAGCCGGGTTTACCGCTGGCCGGCACGGAGCTTGAGCAGTTGCTGGAGTTCCTGCGCGGACACGATTTGATCAGTGCGCTCGACGATCAACAGCGCGCCAGCTACCGCCTCAAGGCCTTGGCGCAGAAGCAAAGCCTGTGGCAAATCCTCCTGCATCAATACCTGTTTTTCCGCATTCCGTTGTGGCGCCCGGACGCGTTTCTCAATCGCGCCTGGCCGTGGCTTGCGCGCTTCGGCCCGCGCCTGTTGCGCTACGGATTACCGGCGACGCTGGCGTTGGGGGTGTTTCTGGTCTCGCGCGACTGGCAGCGTTTTATCGGGACGTTTCCGCACCTGTTCAGCCTCGGCGGCGCATTGGCGTTTGGCGTGGCGTTGTTCTTCGCCAAGCTCTGTCACGAATTCGGCCATGCGTTCATGGCCAAGCGCGCGGGCTGTCGGGTGCAGAGCATGGGCGTGGCGTTCATGGTTTTGCTGCCGATGTTCTATACCGATGTCAGCGATGCCTGGCGGGTCAATGATCGCCGTGCGCGATTGCTGATCGGTGCCGGTGGTGTGCTCGCGGAATTGCTGTTGGCATGTATCGCTTTGCTGGCGTGGTCGTTGCTGCCGGATGGGCCGGGGCGCACGGCGGCGTTCATGCTCGCCAGCGCCACGTGGATCACCACGCTGGTGGTCAACCTCAATCCGTTCATGCGTTTTGATGGTTATTTTCTGATCAGTGATTTCTGGGAAGTTGACAACCTGCAGGGCCGCGCATTTGCCCTCTGTCGCTGGCGCTTGCGTGAATTTCTGTTTGGCTATGGCGCCCCGGCGCCGGAGCCGTGGTCGCCGAAGATGCAACGGCGTTTGCTGATCTGGGGGTATGGCTCATGGTTGTGGCGTGCGGCGTTGTTTTTCGGGATCGCGCTGGCGGTTTATCACCTGTTCTTCAAGGTGTTGGGGATCTTCCTGATGCTGGTGGAACTGGTGTGGTTCATCTTTCTGCCGATCATGCGTGAGTGGCGCCAGTGGTGGAGCCGCCGCGAACAGGCGCACGGCCCGCGCGTGCTGCTCAGCGCGCTGGCGCTGCTCGGGTTGTTGCTGGTGCTGATCGTGCCGTGGCGCAGTTCGGTGGAGTTGCCGACGATGCTCGAGGCCGGGCGCGCCAGTGCCCTGCATGCGCCGACGGCGGCGCGGGTCAAAGCAGTGAACGTGACGGATGGGCAGAAAGTCGCTCAGGGCGATGTGCTGATTGAACTGGAGTCACCGGATCTCGAGTCGCGGCTGGCGATCGTGCGCCGGGAAATCCAGATTCAGCAGCTATTGATGCGCCGTCAGGCCAGTCGTAGCGAAACCGCCGCCGATGCCGGCATTGTCGAGCAAAGGCTGGCCGAAGCAGTCGCCGAATACCGCGGGCTGACGGCGCAGCGCGAACGCCTGCTGCTGCGCGCACCGCAGGCCGGCAGCGTGCGTGATCTGCTGCCGAACATGACGGTCGGGCGCTGGTTGTCGAGCAAGGATGCACTGGCCCGGGTCGTCGAAGACGGCGCGCGCCTGCGCGGCTATCTGGCGGAAGCCGAATTGTGGCGAGTCAAGCCCGGGGCCAGTGGCCGCTTTATCGCCGATGACCCGATGCACCCGGCGCTCGCCGTGCAACTGAATGAAATCGATACCAACGGCGTGGCCTACGTCGATCAGGAGGCGCTGACCTCCGATCATCAGGGGCCGATTGCCGTGCGCCGCGATCAACAGCAGCGGGCCGAACCGGTGCAGGCGCAATACGGCGCGCGGCTCAGCGTGCTGGACGATGCGTCAACACCGCCGCAACCGTTGCGCGGTGTCGTGATCTTGCAAGGCAGCGGCGAATCGTTGCTCGGTGTGGCATGGCGCCGAATGGCGGCGCTGGGGGTCAGGGAAAGCGGTTTCTAACGGAGAGCATGATGGCGGACAGCGCAGCAGTGGCGGCAGAAGGATTGGTGGTGCGGCCTTCGCGGGCAACCGATGGGCCGTTTTTGCAAAGCCTGTATCAGACCGCGCGGCCGGACCTGCAATGGATCGACGGTGAGCAGGAACAGGTGCAGCAAGTGGTCGCCCAGCAGTTTCAGGTGCAGGAGCTGGGCATGGGCGACAACTACCCCAACGCCATGCACTACGTGGTGGAAAAGCTCGGCACGGCGATCGGAGCATTGAGTACTGATTTCGGCGCTAACGAGATTCGCGTGTTGTACCTGGCGTTCATCCCAAAGGCGCGTGGCCAGGGCTTTGGTCGCGCCGTGCTGCAAGGTGTACAGAAAGCCGCGCAACAGATTCGCTGCCCGGTGGCGACGGTGGTCTGGACCAGCAATCCCCATGCGCGACGGCATTACCTCGCGCTCGGGTTTGCGGTTGAAGAAAGCAATCCGGCGGCGGAGCGACTGGTCTGGTATCCCCGGTAATCTCCGTGCAGGAGCTGGCGAAGGCTGCTCCTTGGGTTCGGGTCAGTTAAAGGTGATGTGGAAGTAAGCCAGCTCTGGCGGCCGCCCCATCGGTGGTACGCGCGACACGAAGATGCCGTCCACTCGCCCCAGTTCAGGCAACTCCAGTGCACATAAACCATCGACGAATTCAGTCGCTTCCAGGCTGCTCAATTCGACGCTGAATGGCATGCGCTCGCTGTAACGCATTTGCGCCAGCGGTTTCTCTGCGAGTTCGCCGATATGGATTTGCAATGCACTGCCATCGGGCAGATACAGGGTGCCGATCCGCCCGAGAAGGGCCTGGAAATGTTGGCTTTTAACCGATTGCAGCATGGTCTCGCTCCGGCAAAGTGGGGAACCGGGGGATGTGATCCCCCGGTGGTCGATCAGTTACGCGAAGGGAAAATGCCGTTCAGCGCGATGCTGAAGTTGAGCACCAGATATGGGTTCATGATGGGCAGCGGCAAGCCGTTGCCAGTTGGCGAGATCGTGCCGCTGATGGTGGTCGCGGCGCCTTTGAGCGGAACGGGTGACGCGCCCTGAGCATCGGAAAAGATATTTGCCAGACCCGGCCCGGTGCCCGAAGCACCAATGTAGGCGTTGGTTGCCGTCGGCGCGCCCGCCGGATTGCTGGCCGGGTTGGCCAGTTGCACGGTGGTGGTGGCGGTAAGGCCGGCGAGGGTGTGGGTGTGATTCGGCAGGTTGTTGAGGGTGGCAGTGACTTGCTCGGCGCCGGAGATTTCTCCCATGACTCTCGGCGTCAGGCCCCCGCCATTGCCTTGGCAGATCGGCATGCGGCTCTGCAGGTTGGGCAGGCCGAAGTTGACGGTGCCGTTGCCGCCGTAGGTGGTGCCCAGCAATGCAAACAGCGCCTGGTTCTGGTTGATTCCGATGATCTGACCGTTGCACAAGGCCCAGCCGCTGGGCGCGTAGTTGAAGGCAAACGTCAGAACAGTGCCCATGTAAACGTCCATAAAGTCCTTATCCTTCTGATTGGTTGTCGGCGGGCCGCTAGTGGGATCAGGCTGATGCTATTGCCTTGGCACTCCGTGGCCAGGTCACGCCACGCCAGAGCGTAGACCCGGATTGGCAAGGTTGCCGGGTGTCGTGAAGTCGCAAATCGGCATCGACGGTGCTCCTGCGCCTGACCTAGAGTGACTGGCAGGTTCGGGCTCATACAGGCGTGGTGTCGTGGCACGGCAAGAGGCAGCAATGGCGGTCAACAGAGTGACACCGGTGGGCGACACACAGGATCCGCACGCGCTGCCGGGTTCGTGGTTTGCCCGCTTGCGTTTGATCCGCTGGGCCAGGGAACACTGGCTGCTGCCGATTTTGTTGTTGGCTGGCGCCGTACGCTTTTACGACCTGACCGCTGCGGCGATTTGGGGCGATGAAGGTTCCAGCCTGCTGCTGGCGCGCTATTCGTTGGCCGATATCTGGCATCACGCGGCGTTCGATGTGCATCCACCGCTGTACTTCATGCTGCTGCATGGCTGGATCGAACTGTTCGACGACGGCATTTTTGCCATCCGCTGCCTCAGCGCTCTGACCGGTATCGCCGCGGTCGGCATGGGCATCTGGCTGGTGGATCGCCTGGCCACGCGCCGCGCGGCGATTTTCGCCGGGCTGCTGTTGGCGTTATTGCCGACAGCGGTGCGCTACAGCCAGGAAGTGCGCATGTATTCGCTGCTCGGCCTGCTGCTGATCGCCGCGACGCTGGCGCTGGTCTACTGGATCCGCCGGCCGCAGCGTCATCGCTATCTGGTGATTTATGTGCTGTTGATGACGGCGGCGCTCTACACCCATTACTTCGCGGTGCTGGCGGCGCTGTGTCACTGGGTTTATCTGACGGTGATTCGGTTTCAGCGCGGCTATCGCTTGCGGCACATCCAGCGCCCGGGCTGGTGGCTGGCGAATCTGGCCATCGCGGCGTTGTACCTGCCGTGGCTGCCCAACCTGCTCGACCTGACGCAGCACATGGAACAACTCAAGGTCGGTGGCGATGTTGGCTGGGAAGACCCGGTGACGCTGGCGTCGTTGCCGTCGATGATCTGGACTTGGTTGATCCAGGATGACGGCGAACACTTGCCGTTGCTGGTGTTCGGCGCATTGCCGCTGGCGTTGTTGCTGCTGACGGCGGTGGCGGTGCTGCGAGATCGCAGCGTGTCGCGCGGCAGTGTCCTGCTGGCGTTGTACACCGGCTTACCGCTGTTGCTGGTGTTTGCGGTGTCGTTCATCACGCCGGTGTTCATCGAGCGCTATCTGACCGCTTATGCCCTCGGTTCGCCGCTGCTGGCGGGGCTGGCCATCGACCGCTTGTACAGCCGCGTGCGAGTTCTCGCGTTGGCGGTGCTGGTGTCGTTGCTCGGGGTGGAAATGGTTGGCCTGAAAAACAACGCCACGGTCGACAGCAACGATCAGTTCGATCGCGTGGTGAACTACGTCAATCAGCATTTCCAGCCTGGTGATCGCATCGTTACCAGCGACATGCTCTGGTACTTGAGTTACGTCTACTACGATCGAACTGGCGCACAGGTGCGGCTGTACACGCCGCCAGCTGCGGATGGCCGTTCGACGCGCCCGAATGAGTATGGCTTCGGTACGCTGGTCAGCGACGATGTCTACCTCGACAGCCTTGCCGAGGTTGCTGGCAATGCCCGGATATGGCTGGTTGGCACCTTCGATGACCCGGCAGAATTTGCACCGTTACCCGTCACCTGGCAGATCAGCGCGCAAGTCCATGCGGGTGGGGCGCAAGCGCGGTTGATCACGCCGCAATCTGCAGCCAAATAGGTGCGGGTCAGACTAAAACGTTTCACCTTAGAATTCGCGATTAAAAATTAACTTATTAGTTCTTTTTGCTCTTGGTTGATATCAAAACACTACTAGTCGCAGGGTGGTTGTTGGACTACGCTTTGTCGGACAAAGGGACTTTAGATCAGGGTGAAGGGATTGCAGCAGTTCCACTTTATCTCCGGCTTGCCGCGTTCAGGCTCCACCCTGCTTTCTGCGATTCTTCTGCAGAACCCGCGCTTTCACGCCGGAATGACCAGCCCGGTCGGATCGCTGTTCTCCAGTGTCCTCGAACAATGCAGCGCCGGCAGCGAGTACGGTGCGGTGATCGACACCGACATGCGCCGTCGCCTGTTGCGCGGTCTGTTCGACGCCTACTATGCCGACAAGGCCGACAAACCGGTGGTGTTCGATACCAACCGGCAGTGGAGCTCGCGTCTGCCGGCACTCAACGACCTGTTTCCTCACGCCAAAGTCATCGCCTGCGTGCGCAACGTCGCCTGGGTGATGGACAGTCTCGAACGGCTGTACCGCGCCAATCCCTTTGAAAACACCAAACTGTTTGGCGATGCCGTGGAGCGCAACACGGTGTACAGCCGTTGCGAAACCCTGGCTCAGCGCAATCGCCTGGTGGGTTTTGCCTGGGCGGCGCTCAAGGAAGCCTATTACGGCGAACACGCGGACTCACTGCTGATCATCGATTACGACCTGCTGACCCAGGCGCCGGAGCGCGTGTTGCGGCTGGTCTACGAGTTCATTGGCGAGCCTTGGTTCGAGCACGATTTCGAACATCTGGCCTATGACGCGCCGGAGTTCGACCAGGGCCTTGGCCTGGCCGGCCTGCACAAGGTCAAACCCAAGGTTGCCTTGCAATCACGGCGCACCATCCTGCCGCCCGACCTGTTCAAGCAATACGCTGATTTGTCCTTTTGGCTCGATGGCTCAGCCAGCGCCGCCAATGTCATTCGTATGAAATCCGACGCCGCGATCAGTTGATCGCGGCGTTTTTCATTGATGCCTTACGTACCTTCGTTCGAGTTCGGGTGAGCAACATGTGGTGGAGCATTTTTGGCGGTGCAAAAGTCAGGTCTCGGGCAACCGCAGGTCAGCGTTCGCTGGCCTCGCCGATGATCATGTCGCTGGAGCCGCGCATGCTGTTCGACGGCGCGGTGGCCGCCACCGTGGCCGATACCGCTGCGCAAGCCGACAGCCATGCACCCACCGCTGCCGATGCGGCCAAGGCGCCGACAGCCGATCATCCCGTAGCGAGCAAAGACACCCACGGCCAGGCTGATGCCACGCCGGCGGCCAGCCCGGTCGCGGTGCCCGGCCAGAGTGTGGTGTTCGTCGATTCGCGGGTGAAGGACGCCGACAGCCTGCTCCAGGGCATTGCGACCGGCACGCAAGTGGTGAAACTCGACGCCAGCAAGGATGGTTTGCAACAGATCGCCGACTTCCTTGATCAGCATCACGGCGTCAGCTCGGTGCAGATCATTGCCCACGGCAATGCCGGTGATTTGTGGCTGGGCAACAGTTATCTCTCGGCAGACAACGTCGCCCAGCGCAGCGCGGTTCTTGCGGAAATCGGCAAGGACATGAACGCCGGTGGCGACATCCTGATTTACGGCTGCTACACCGCTGAAGGTGATCGCGGCTTGAGTTTCGTCGACTCGCTGGCGCAGTTGACCGGGCGTGACGTGGCTGCTTCGAACAATCGCACCGGTGTCGGCGGCGACTGGGATCTGGAGATCGCCACCGGCACCATCGAAAGCGCCAACGTGCTGTCGAGCAAAGCCATGAGCGAGTACCAGTGGGGCCTGGCCACCTGGACGGCGACCAACAACCTCAACTCGGGTGTCGGCTCGCTGCGCGCGGCGCTGGCTTCGGCGCAGAACGGCGACATCGTCACGTTCAGTTCGGGCATGACCGTTCAGCTCACTTCGGAGCTGCTGATCAACAAGAACATCACCGTCGATGGCGACCTGAACAACGACGGCGTGGCCGACGTGACCCTCGATGGCCAATACAAAACCCGCGTGGTGGAAGTCACCTCCGGCAGCACCGTGACCCTCGACGGCCTGGTCATCACCAAAGGCCTGGTCGCCGGCAATGGTGGTAATGGCGGCTCAGCGGCGGCGGGCGCCATGGGCGGCGGCATTTTCAACGCCGGCATTCTGACCCTGAACAACGTCACTGTGACCGCGAACGCTGCTTCTGGCGGTGGTGGCGGCGGTGGTGTGACCGGCGGTTATGTCGGCGGTGGCGGTGGCGGCGGTGCGGGTATCGGCGGCCAGACCGGTGGCCATGGCGGTTCGTCCGGCCCGGGTACAGGCACTTATGCCGGGGGTGCAGGCAGTGCCAATGCCGGCGGCTATGGCGGCGGTTACAGTCCGACCGACATGGGTGGCCGGGGCGGCACCAGCACCGGTGGTGTGGGCGGCAATGGCGGCAGCGCCGGTGCCGGTTATAGTCATGGTGGCAATGGCGGCTCGGCGAGCAACGGCAGCCTGTCGATTGGCGGTGGCGGTGGCGGTTCCGGTTGGGACAAAGTCGGCGGTGTTGGCGGCAATGCGGCGGGCGGTATCTACAACGCTTCGAGCGGCACCCTGAAAGTCATCGGCACCTCGGTCATCAGCAACAACATTGCTGCCGGTGGCGGCGGTGGTGGTGGCGGTGGGGTCGGCAGCAACGGCGCCGATGGTGGTGCCGGCGGTCGCGGCGTCGGGGCGATCTGGAATAACGGCGGCGTGGTGCTGATCACCGCGAGCAACTTTGCCGCGATCAGCGGCAACGGCGCCGCCAGCGGTGGCGGGGGTCTTTCCAACGGTGGTTCGACCGGCACGACGCCGAGCGCACTGGTGGGGATCTACAACAACGGCGGTACGCTCAACACCGCTTACGTGGAACCACCCACCGCCACCGTCGTGGTCGCCGATACCGCGCTGAGAATCGGCGAAACCTCGCTGGTGACCATCACCTTCAGTCGTGCGGTCAGCGGTTTCACCAACGCCGACCTGACCATTGCCAACGGCACGCTGACCAGTGTTTCCAGCGCCGACGGCGGAATTACCTGGACGGCAACCTTCACGCCGACCAACAACATCACCGACACCACCAACCTCATCACCCTCGACAACACCGGGGTCACGGCCGTGTCCGACAGCGTGGCCGGTGTTGGTACCACCAACTCGAACAATTACGCGATCGATACTCAGCGCCCGACCGCGACCATCGTCATGGCCGACACCGCGCTGAAAATTGGCGATACATCTCTGGTGACCATTACCTTCAGCGAAGCGGTATCCGGTTTCACCAACGCCGACCTGACGATTGCCAATGGCACGCTGAGCAACGTGTCCAGTGCTGACGGCGGCATCACCTGGACGGCGACCTTTACGCCGACCAGCAGCATCAACGATGCCACCAACCTGATTACCCTGGACAACACCGGCGTGGCGGATCTGGCCGGCAACGCCGGCAGCGGCACCACCGATTCGGCCAATTATGTGGTCGACACCGTGCGACCGACAGCGACCATTGTCGTTGCCGACACCAATCTGGCGGCAGGCGAAACCTCTGTGGTGACCATCACCTTCAGCGAAGCGGTGAGCGGCTTCACCACTGCCGACCTGACGGTGGCCAACGGCACCTTGAGCGGACTGAGCAGCAGCGACGGCGGCATCACCTGGACCGCCACGCTGACGCCAACCACGAGCGTCACCGACACCACCAACCTGATCACTCTGGACAATACCGGGGTCAATGACCTGTCCGGCAACGCCGGCACTGGCAGCACCAACTCCAACAACTACGCGATCGACACCGCACGGCCGACGGCAACCATCGTGGTCGCCGACACTGCGCTGAAAATCGGCGAAACCTCGTTGGTGACCATCACCTTCAGTGAGGCGGTCAGCGGTTTTACCAACGCCGATCTGAGCATTGCCAACGGTACGTTGAGCGCAGTGAGCAGCGCTGATGGCGGCATCACCTGGACGGCCACTTTCACGCCGACCAGCAGCATCACCGACGCCACCAACCTGATTACCCTGAATAACAGCGGGGTCGCGGATCTGGCGGGCAACGCGGGCACTGGCACCACCGACTCGAACAATTACGCGATCGACACCGTGCGGCCGACCGCCACCGTAGTGTTCGCGCAAAACACCTTGAAGATCGGCGATACCTCGCTGGTGACCATCACCTTCAGTGAAGCGGTCAGCGGTTTCACCAACGCCGACCTGACCATCGCCAACGGCACCCTGACGGCGGTCAGCAGTGCGGACGGCGGGATTACCTGGACAGCGACGTTTACGCCGAGCGCGAACATCACCGATGCCACCAACCTGGTGACGCTGGACAACACCGGAGTCGCCGACCTCGCCGGCAACGCTGGCAGTGGCACCACCGATTCGAACAATTACAGTATCGACACCCAGCGTCCGACGGCGACCATTGTGATGGCCGATCCTGCCCTGAGCGCCGGTGAAACCTCGCTGGTGACCATTACCTTCAGCGAAGCGGTCAGCGGTTTCACCAACGCCGACCTCACCGTCCCCAACGGCACGCTCACGGCGGTCAGCAGCGCGGATGGCGGCATCACCTGGACAGCGACGTTCACGCCGACCGTGGGGGTCAACGACACCAGCAATATCATCACCCTGGCCAACACCGGGATCGCTGACCTGGCCGGCAACGCCGGCACGGGCACGACCAACTCGGGCAACTTCACCATCAACACCGTGGCACCGACCGCCACCATCGTCGTCGCTGACAACAGCCTGACCATCGGCGAAACGTCGCTGGTGACCATCACCTTCAGCGAAGCCGTTACCGGTTTCAACAATGCCGACCTGACGATTGCCAACGGTACGCTGACGGCGGTGAGCAGCAGCGACGGCGGCATCACCTGGACGGCGACCTTCACGCCAACCAGCAACATCACCGACGCCTCCAACCTGATCAGCCTCGACAACAGCGGCGTGCAAAACGCCTCCGGCAACGCGGGCAATGGCACCACCAACTCCAACAACTACGCCATCGACACCCAACGCCCAACGGCAACCATTGCCCTTGCCGACTCGGCACTGGGCGTCGGCCAGACCACCACCGTGACCATCACTTTCAGCGAGGCGGTGAGCGGTTTGACTCTGGCCGATCTGACCGTGGCCAACGGCACGCTCTCCGGATTGAGCACGTCGGACAACATCACCTACACGGCGACGTTTACGCCGTCGGCGGGCATCACCGACACCAGCAACATCATCACCCTGGACAACACCGGCATCACTGACGTGGCGGGCAACTCCGGCAGCGGCACCACCGACTCGGGCAACTACGTGATCGATAGCCAGCGCCCGACCGCCACGATTGTCATCAGTGACACCGATCTGCGTCCCGGCGAAACCGCACTCGTCACAATCACCTTCAGCGAGGCGGTCACCGGCTTCGACAATTCCGACCTGAGCGTTGCCAACGGCACGCTGAGCAACGTCTCATCGAGCGACGGCGGCATCACCTGGACCGCCACGTTTACCCCGACCATTGGCCTCAGCGATGCCACCAACCTGATCGTGCTGAACAACGCAGGCATCAGCGATCTGGCGGGCAATGCCGGTATCGGCATTACCAACTCGGCCAACTACGCGGTGCAGACCGAAGTGCCGACGGCGACCATTGTCGTCGCGGATACTGCGCTCAAGGCCGGTGAAACCTCGACGGTGACCATCACCTTCAGTGAAGCGGTCAGCGGTTTCAGCAACGCTGACCTGACCATCGCCAACGGCACCTTGAGCAACGTCGCATCCAGTGACGGTGGCATTACCTGGACCGCTACGCTGACGCCGACCGCCAACATCACCGACACCAGCAACCTGATCACCCTCGACAATAGTGGGGTGACCAACGCTTCTGGCAACAGTGGCGTCGGCACCACCGATTCGAACAATTTCGCCATCGACACGGCGTTGCCGACCGCAACCATCGTGGTCGCCGACAATCGCCTGGGCATCGGTGAAACCACCACGGTCACTATCACTTTCAGTGAAGCAGTCAGCGGTTTTGACCTGTCGGACATCAGTGTCGCCAACGGCACACTGGCGAACCTGACCAGCAGCGATGGCGGCGTCACCTGGACCGCCACGCTGACGCCAACCGCCAACATCAACGATGCAACCAACCTGATCATCGTCGACACCGCCGGTGTGCAGGATCTGGCCGGCAACCTTGGCGCCAGCATCGCCATCTCCAACAATTACGCGCTGGATGCGACCCGGCCAACCGTGGACATCGTGGTCGCCAATCCACATCTGGGCATCGGCCAGACCACCACGGTGACCTTCACTTTCAGCGAGGCGGTGAGCAATTTCGACTTGTCCGATCTGAGCGTGACCAACGGTGATCTGAGCAACCTCAGCAGCAGTGATGGCGGCAAGACCTGGACCGCGACCTTCACGCCGACCGCCAACGTCAGCGATCCGAGCAACTTCATCGCGCTGGACACCAGCAACGTCACGGATCTGGCCGGTAACGTCGGCAGCACGGTGGCAGTGTCGAACAACTACGCGCTCGACAGCGAACGGCCAACGGCGACGGTGGTGATTGCCAATCCGAATCTCGGTCTCGGCCAGACCTCGCAGGTGACCATCACCTTCAATGAGGCGGTCAGTGGTTTTGATCTGGCGGACATCAATGTTGGCAACGGCACTTTGTCCAACCTGAGCAGCAGCGACGGCGGCAAAACCTGGACCGCGACCCTGACGCCGAATGCCAACGTCAACAGCGCCAGCAACGCCATCAGCATCAACAGTGCCGGGGTCAGTGATCTGTCAGGCAACAGCGGCAGCGGTGTCAGCAACTCTAACAATTACGCGATCAACACTGTGTCGCCAGTCATTCCACCGACGCCGCCCACTGCGCCAACCAGTGTGGTGATTCCCGATCCACTGATTCGCAGCAGCGACCCGGTGGTGCCTCAACCGCCACCGAGCTTGCCGCTGCAACCGATCATCTTCACCGCACCGACCGGCGATCTCGGCTCCCCGCTGACCTTCGCGCCGCTGTTCGAGCAACGGGTGATCGGCAATGGCATCCGTCCGCTGGGCGATATTTTCATGAATCACGGAGCCCTCAGCCCGAGCTTCATCGCGCAAGTGTTCAGTAGCAGCGACAGCGGCGCTGATGGATCCGGTCACGGCTTCCTTGGTTTTGGCGGGGGTGACGGCGGCGTGTTCGGCAGCAGCACACTGGCGAGCCTGTTCAATCAGGACAGTGCCGCCGAGCGCGATTCATTGAATGCGTTCGGCAGTCAGTCACTCAAGGCGGGTGATGTTTCTCAAGGCCTGCGCGGCGTATTTGGCGCGCCGACGCTGGGCCAGCAACTGCAACAACTCAAAGACAACGAACAGCACCGGGTCGACAACCTGGCGGCAGCACTGCAACAGGTCGGCATCAGCGAAATATCGGCCTGAAAAAACCATAACTCAACACTGTGCGGGACCTAGGGGCGATCCAGGGATGAAGAGAAGTCAGAAGTTGTTCGGCGCCAGCCTGCTGGCGCTGGCGATCAGCGGATGTGCAGTGACCAGTGAACCGATTGAGCGCAGCGTCAGTGAACAGCGTGCCAAAAGCGATCTGCAAGGCATGTACAAGGATCAGGAACCGCTGCGCGGTCCGTTGACCCTGCACCAGGCCATGGCCCGCGCCGTGAAGTACAACCTCGAAGGCCGCTTGAAGATCATGGAGGAGGCGCTGGCCAAGCGGCAGCTCGACCTCGCCAGTTTCGACATGCTGCCGCGCATGGCGCTGGACGCCGGCTACGTCGGGCGCAACAACGTCAACGCCTCCAGCAGCCAGAGCGTACGCACCGGCACCCAGTCTCTGGAACCGTCGACCTCGCAGGATCGTGACCGCGAAGTTGCCGACCTGACCATGGTCTGGAACGTCCTCGACTTCGGCGTCAGCTACATCAGCGCCAAGCAGCAGGGCGATCAACGCCTGATCGTCCAGGAACGCCGCCGCAAGGTGATCAACACCATCGTCCAGGACGTGCGCTCGGCCTATTGGCGAGCGATGGCCGCCGAACGCCTGCTCAAGCAGATCGACAGCCTGATGGCGCGGGTGCAGACCGCCCGCGACAACAGCCAGACCCTGAGCGATCAACGCATTGGCGATCCGGTGCAATCGCTCGGTTACCAGCGCTCGCTGATCGAAGCCACCCGGCAACTGGAAGAACAACGCCGCGCCTTGTCGCTGGCGAAAACCGAACTGGCGACGCTGATCAACTTGCCACTGGGCACCCAGCTGACGCTGGCCACCGATGACGGTTATCAGATTCCCGAACTCAAGGTCGATCTGGCCAGACTCGAACAGGAAGCCCTGACCAGCCGCCCGGAGCTGCGTGAACAGGATTACCAGACGCGCATCAGCGCCGCCGAAACCCGCAAAGCCATGCTGCGCTTGTTGCCGGGCCTGGAGTTCTCGGCTGGGGGGCATTACGACAGCAACTCCTTCCTTGTCGAGCAGGGCTGGGCCGACTACGGCGTGAAAGTCACCTGGAACCTGTTCAATGTGATCTCCGCACCGGCAGCGATCAACGTGGCCAAGGCTGGCGAAGAAGTCGCCACGGCGCGGCGGCAGGCGATGTCGATCGCGGTGCTGGCGCAGCTCTATGTGGCCAATGCCAACTACCAGGAAGCGCTTCGGCAGTTCAAGACTAACCAGCAACTGTCGGACATCGACGGGCAGATCGTGGGTCAGTTGCGCAATCGTCATCAGGCGGCGGGGATTGGTGAGCTGGACCTGATACAGGGCGAGCTGAACAACCTGCAAGCAGACCTGCGCCGCGATTTGTCGTACGCCGATCTGCGCAATGCCTACGGCCAGATCTTCGCCAGTGCCGGCCTCGATCCGCTGCCGGATCAGGTGCAGTCGACCGAAGTGCAGTCGATCGCCACCGCACTGGCCAACCGCGAATCGGCGTGGGCGGCAGGGGATATTTCGGTGCCGGTGGTGGCGCATGCCCCAGCGCAATGATGTTCTGGCACCAAGCGCCAGTATCAACCGCACGCAACGCGAGAATCGCAATGGTCATCGGGGTGCGGCGATCCTGCTGACCGGTTTGCCGGCGGCAGGCAAGTCGACATTGGCGCAAGCGCTGCAGGCCACGCTGTTCGGGGATGGTCGGCAAAGTGTGGTGCTCGATGGCGACAGTTTGCGTACCGGGCTCAACCGGGATTTGGGCTTCAGCGATGCCGATCGCCAGGAAAACATTCGCCGCGCCAGTGAACTCGCCGCGTTGCTTGTGGATAACGGCCAGATCGTGATTCTGGCGATGATTGCGCCGCTGGCCGAGCTGCGTGATGTGTTCGCACAGCGCTTGGGTGACGACTATCGCGAAGTCTGGTGCAGCGCGTCACTGGCGGTGTGCGAGCAGCGTGATCCAAAAGGGCATTACGCCCGCGCCCGACGCGGCGACCTGCCCGGGTTTACCGGCATTTCCGCGCCCTATGAGCCACCGGCGCAACCGTCATTGGTGCTCGACACGGGTGCGCAATCGGTCGCCACCTGCCTCGATCGGCTGCTGACCTGGCTCGGGGAGTGTTCGGTGTTGCCCAAGACATGAGCCGCCCGGCGTATTCGCGATTGCCGGTGGCCGTGGATTTGCCCTTGCTGTTGCAGGCGCTGGCAGCGATTGCCGACGGCGCTTGGCGCAGCCATTTCAATGCCGGTTATTTTTCCGGTGACTGGAGCGGGGTGGCGCTTATTTCGGCCGTCGATGCGCTGACCGAGCTGTCTCCCGGGCGCGGTGAGCCGGTGCGGCGCGGCCCTTGGCTTCAGGATCAGCGCTGGCGGCTAGGGCTGCAAAATCTCTCACTGGACATCGTCAGTGCGCGATTGCTGCGCCTGGGGCCGGGCGGGCAGATCCATGAGCACCGCGATTACGATCTGGAGGGCCCGCAGGCCGATTTGCGCCTGCACGTTCCGTTGCTCAGCCCGCCGCATGTCGATTTCTGGCTCGACGGCCATCGCATGCCCATGCAGGCAGGCGAATGCTGGTTTCTCGATCTGGCTCGCCCGCACCGCGTGGATAACCGCGATACCTCGGCGAGGGTTCATCTGGTCATCGACTGCCGGCCCGGTGCCTGGCTTGAGCAGATGATCGCCGAAGGCTTGCCGAGCACGCCTGCGCCGGATTTGGCTGAGACCGCGTTGCAACGCTTTCAGACGCTGGTCGCGGAAGATGCGGCGCTGTCGCAAGCCTTGCAGACGTTGCACGATCCGCAAGTGTTCATCAGCCGGACGCTGGCACTTGCCGCTGAACGTGGCTTGGTGTTTTCCGGCGAGCAATTGCGTGCGGCAATGCGCAACGGGCGGCGACAGTGGAACGAACAATGGAGTGTTTGAGCTTTGACGGCTGGTTACCGATTCGTGCCTGGCCGGTGGATGGTCAGTGGCAGGTGGATTGGTGCTGGTTCGGTGACACGCCGTTGCATCAGCCGTTTTTCCGCGAAGCGGTGGATGAAGCGTTAAGGCTTCCGTTCAATCAGGCCTTTCGACGGCAGACACCGCTGTCGGCACTGAGCGATTGGCAGGCGCAAAGCCCCGGGCTCGCGCCGAGTGCATTCATTCTGCACGCCTCGCGCTGTGGTTCGACATTGATCAGCCAGATGCTCGCGCGGCTCGATGACCACATCGTCGTGTCCGAACCGCCGCCATTGGACGCGCTATTACGCAGTGATTTATCCGAGAACGAACGGCGTGCGGCCATTTGCGGATTGCTCTCTGCGTACGGGCAGCGCCGTCGCGGCATCGAGCAACGGCTGGTGATCAAACTCGACGCCTGGAATATCGGTGAGTGGCCGCTGCTGCAGGAATGCTTCCCCGATACGCCATGGCTGTTCCTCTATCGCGACCCTTTGGAAATTGCGGTTTCTCATCTGCGCCGGCCGGGGATGCACATGGTGCCGGGGATGCTCGGTGATTGCGTATTGGAGGATGGTTTGCCGTTTGAGGGGCGTGAAGATTTTATCGCGCGGCGTTTGGGGCGCTTGCTTGAGGCGGGGTGGCTGCATTGCCGTGATTCCGGCGGTTTGGCGGTGAATTACAGTGAGTTGCCTGATGCGATGGAAGGGCGTTTGGCGCGGTTCTTTCTATTGAATGATGTGCAGCGTCAGCAGGTGTTTGCCGCTGCCGCGCAGCATGCGAAACAGCCTTCGCAAGTGTTTGTTGCCGATGGTGAAGACAAGCGCCGCGAGGCTTCGGCGCTTTTGCAGGAACGTGTGCGCACTTTTGCGCTAGCACCATTTGAAGCCCTGGAAGAATTGCGCGGCATTCAAAAGATCGCAGCCTTCGGCAGCTCCTACATTGAAATGTGATCTCCTGTAGGAGCTGCCGCAGGCTGCGATCTTTTGCTCTTCATGACTTGCCGGACAAATCCGCCATGCCCTTGAGCAATTCGATCGGCAACGGAAAGACAATCGTCGAACTCTTGTCCCCGGCAATCGAACTCAAGGTCTGCATATAGCGCAACTGCATTGCGCCAGGCTGGCGACCGAGCATTTCCGCTGCCTGCATGAGTTTTTCCGAGGCTTGCAGTTCGCCTTCGGCGTGAATCACCTTGGCCCGCCGCTCGCGCTCGGCTTCAGCCTGTTTGGCAATCGCCCGCACCATCGATTCATTGAGGTCGACGTGCTTGATCTCGACGTTGGCGACCTTGATGCCCCAGGCATCGGTTTGAGCATCGAGCACCTGCTGAATGTCGATGTTCAACTGCTCGCGCTCGGCCAGCAGCTCATCCAGTTCATGCTTGCCGAGCACCGCGCGCAGGGTGGTTTGCGCCAGTTGGCTGGTGGCAGAAAGATAATCCTCAACCTGAATAATCGCCTTCTGCGGATCGAGCACGCGGAAATACAGCACGGCGTTGACCTTGACCGAGACGTTGTCGCGGGTGATCACGTCCTGCGGCGGCACGTCGAGCACCACCGTGCGCAGGTCGACCCGGACCATTTGCTGCACCACCGGGATCAGCAGGATCAGGCCAGGGCCTTTGACCTGCCAAAAGCGGCCGAGTTGGAACACCACGCCGCGCTCGTATTCACGCAGGATGCGGAACGTCGAGCCGGCGAGGGCAATCACCAACAACAGCAGCGCAACAAAACCGATTTGCAGACCCATGATCACTCTCCGAGCGGTGCCGCGTCAGTCGCGGCCACTTGCAGCAACAATCCCTTGCGAGCCACCACGCGCACCGATTGCCCGGTGTGCAGCGGCGTGGCGCTGAGCACTTGCCAGCGCTCACCTTGCAGTTGCACCCAGCCATTGCGGGCATCGCCCGGTTGCACCGTGGTGATCGCGGTGACACTGCCGAGCAGGCCGGCGTCGCCACTGACGGCGTGTCGCGGGCGGGTTTTCAGGGCGCGGATCAGCAGCGCGAGCAACAGCAGGGCGCTGATCAGACCGAGGCCGATCATCATTGGCACTGGCAACTCGGCGTTGCTCAGAATCAGCGCACCGATGACGAACATGATGATGCCGCCCAGGCCAATGACGCCGTAATTGGGCAGTGCAGCTTCAGCGATCAGGAACACGATACCCAAGGTGATCAGCCACAAGCCGACCGGACTCATCGGCGGCAGTGAAGTGTCGGCGGCGAGGGCTGAACCGCTGATCAGCAGGAGCAAGGCAAGCGCACAACATCGGCTGTTCACGTGACCCTCCGCGAGCGTCATGGGCTGGTTCTTTCAGTCTAGTTGAGGGTTGTCCTGTATGAATTTTGATCAATGTGCAGATATGTCCGGTGAGCGGATTTCCCTGCGCCAGACACCCGCCGAACTAGACTCAAAGACACGGCAATCACCGTTCAGAGCAACACCGAGGTGCATCATGCGTATGGCAAGAAAGGTGCAGAGCAGCCTGAACCGGGCGCACTGCGAATACGACATCGTCGCCCATCGACACTCGTCCAGCAGCCTGGAAACCGCACGAGTCGCCGGGGTGCCCGCCGAGCGCGTGGCCAAATCGATCATCCTCGACGACCACCACGGGCATTACCTGATGGCCGTGCTACCGGCCAGCCGTCACTTGGACCTGAGCAAGGTGCGCACCAGCGGCGAATGGCAACTGACCCGCGAAAGCAATCTGGCGCACATCTTCGACGACTGTGAGCGCGGCGCTGTGCCGCCGCTGGGTGACTCCTATGGCCTGGACATGGTCATCGACCCGTTGCTGACGCGGCAGAAGGATATTTATCTGGAGGCGGGCAACCACAACTACTTGCTGCACATGAGCATGCCGGAGTTTCTGAAAATGGTGCCGCATGCCGAGGTGCGGGAGTTGAGTGATTAGGTTTTGTGGCGCCGGCACTGACGCCTTCGCGAGCAGGCTCGCTCCCACAGGTTGATCGCATTCCCCTGTGGGAGCGAGCCTGCTCGCGAATAATCTTCCAAACACCCCATTTTTGAAGGAACTCAGCAATGGAGCAACCAACCCATAGCCTCCCATCCCTGTTCAAACAACTCGGCCTGGACAACGACCCGACCAGCATCGACCAATTCATCACCACCCATTCCCCGCTCAAACCCGAACTGCATTTGGCTGATGCGTTTTTCTGGACGAAGAGCCAGTCGCAGTTTTTACGGGATGAGATTCTGGATGACGCCGATTGGGCGGAGGTGGTGGATCAGTTGGATGTGTTGTTGCGCAAGGGGCGTGAGAGCTGACTGAAAGCCACCCTCTTGTCATTCAATTGAGTGGAACGGTTGTTGAGGATCAAAAAATAGACCAAAATCACGACCTCAATTGAGGTCTTTTATTATGCAAAGCGTTCTGGCCGATATGGCTGTCAGTGTCTCAGAATTAAAGAAAAACCCTTCCGCTGTGCTGAGCGGTGCACATGGCGGTGCCGTGGCTGTTCTTAACCACAATCGCGTTATGGGCTATATGGTGCCAGCGGATGTGTACGAAGCAATGATGGAGCGACTTGATGATTTGGAGCTTGCTGAAATCGTTCGCGCCCGCAGCCATGAGACGCCAATTTCGGTGAGCCTGGATGACCTATAAGCTCGAATTTTTGCCATCCGCTCACAAAGAGTGGAACAAGTTGGGTCATACACTACGAGAACAATTCAAAAAGAAGCTGGGTGAGAGATTGAAGCTGCCCAGAGTCTCCGCTGACGCACTTCATGGAATGCCTGATTGCTACAAAATCAAATTGAAGGCTTCAGGCTATCGTCTGGTTTATCAGGTCATTGACGAGAGGGTCGTCGTTTCAGTCGTAGCGGTCGGTAAACGTGAGCGCAGTAGCGTTTATGAGAATGCAAAAAAGCGCTGATTTATCTCTCAGCGGCGGCTCTCTTCCCCCCAGTAGGCAATTTGTTTCAAAACTTGACTGAAATTCCCCTCCAATGCGATATTGATAGTTAGCAAACTAACAGTGTGCATTTCCCCTTGCCGAACGATCTCGACGCTCTCCAGATGAACATCAGCAGTGCCATGGTGGTAGCCGCCAGGCATTGGCGGAAGATCTGCCAGACCACGCTGGTCAACTATGGAATCTCCGAAGCCTGCGCTGTGCCGCTGTTGATGATCGGCCGCTTGGGCGAGGGCGTGCGCCAGGTGCAAGTGGCGCAGGCGGCCGGGATGGAGAGTCCGTCGCTGGTGCGTCTGCTCGATCAGCTCTGCCATTCCGGCTACGTCTGCCGCACCGAAGATGCCCAGGATCGCCGGGCCAAATGCCTGAGCCTGACCGACACCGGGCGTGAACTGGTGCAGGCTGTCGAGATCGAACTGGTGCGCTTGCGTCATGAGGTGCTCGAAGGCATCGAGCAAAGCGATCTGGAAGCTACGCTTCGGGTACTCAGAGCTTTTGAGGCGGCCAGCCCGCCTTTGGTGGTCAATTCTTGAACGGTTTTTTCTCTGGCATCCCGCCGGCCCGTGACTGGTTTTATGGGGTGCGAACTTTTGCAGCGTCGATGATCGCGCTGTACATCGCCTTGCTCATGCAAATGCCGCGTCCATATTGGGCGATGGCCACGGTGTATATCGTTTCCAGCCCGTTTCTCGGGCCGACCAGTTCCAAGGCCTTATACCGCGCCATCGGGACTTTTCTCGGTGCCGCGGCGGCGGTTTTTTTCGTGCCGATGTTCGTGCAGAGCCCGTATGTGCTGGTGGTAGTCATCGCGCTGTGGACGGGCATTTTGTTGTTCCTGTCCCTGCAACTGCGCACGGCCAACAACTATGCATTGATGCTCGCCGGTTACACCCTGCCGCTGATTGCCTTGCCGGTGGTGGATAACCCGCTGGCGGTGTGGGACGTAGCAGAGGCGCGCACCGAAGAGATTTTCCTCGGCATCGCTGTCGCCGCCGTGGTTGGTGCGATGTTCTGGCCGCGTCGTCTGGCCCCGGTGTTCAACGATGCCGTGAGCAAGTGGTTCGCCGACGCAACGACCTATAGCCTGAAATTCCTCAGTCGCGACGTGCAGCCCGAAGAAGTCACTGCGCTGCGCATGGCCATGGTTGCCAACTTCAACAGCCTCGAATTGATGATCGGCCAGTTGCCCCACGAAGGCGCGCGACCGCAAACCGTGCGCAACACCAAGGAATTGCGCGGGCGCATGATTCATCTATTACCGGTGATCGATGCGCTGGAAGATTCGCTCTACGCCCTCGAACGGCGCACGCCGGAACTGGTGGAAAAGTTCGAACCGCTGCTGGCTGCAACCCGTGAATGGCTCGCTCATCAGGACGCCGATCTCGACCGCTGGCAAGCGCTGAAAGATCAGCTCGAAGCCCTGCAACCGAGTGCCGAAGCACTGCAAGACCGCAAACAACTGCTGTTCTCCAACTCGATTTATCGCCTCGGCGAATTCATCGATTTATGGCAGGACTGCCGCAGTCTGCAGGACGCGATTCTCTGCGAGCGCCAGGACAGCTGGCGCGCGGTCTACCGTCACTGGCGCCTCGGTCGTCTGACGCCGTTCATTGATCGTGGGCTGATGCTCTACTCGGCGGCCTCGACCGTTCTGGCGATCATTACCGCCTCGGTGCTGTGGATTCTGCTCGGCTGGCCGGACGGCGGCAGCGCGGTGATTCTCGCCGCGGTGGCCTGTAGCTTCTTCGCTTCGATGGACGACCCGGCACCGCAGATTTACCGGTTCTTTTTCTGGACCGGCATGTCGGTATTGTTCGCCAGCCTTTATCTGTTTTTGATTCTGCCCAACCTGCATGACTTCCCGATGCTGGTGCTGGCGTTTTCCATCCCGTTCATCTGCGTCGGCACCCTGACGGTGCAGCCGCGGTTCTTCCTCGGCATGCTGCTGACGCTGGTTAACACCTCCTCATTCATCAGTATTCAGGGGGCTTACGACGCGGACTTTTTTGCCTTCGTGAACTCCAACCTGGCGGGTCCGTTAGGGCTGTTGTTCGCGTTTATCTGGACGCTGGTCGCACGCCCGTTCGGCGCCGAACTGGCGGCCAAACGCCTGACCCGCTTCAGCTGGAAAGACATCGTCGACATGACCGAACCGGCCAACCTTGCCGAACACCGCAAATTGGGCGTGCAGTTGCTCGATCGACTGATGCAGCACCTGCCGCGTCTGGCCCTCACCGGCCAGGACACCGGCATCGCCATGCGCGAAGTGCGGGTGGGCCTGAACCTGCTCGATTTGCTCGCCTACACCCCACGGGTGACCGGCGCGCCGAACGCGCTGTTGCAGCAAGTGGTCAGTGAAGTCGGCGAGTATTTCCGCGCCTGCCTCAAGGCTGGCGAACGCTTGCCGGCGCCAGCGCCGCTGTTGATGACCCTCGATCGCACTCGTCGCGCACTCAATGGCCACGGCGACGATGAAACCCGTCTGAACCTGCTGCACGCCTTGAGCGGTTTGCGTCTGGCGCTGTTGCCCGGCGTCGAATTCGTCGCCAGTGCCGACTCCGAAGAACCGCTGCCCGATGGAGCGCCCCTATGATCGGTGATCTGGACATCAGCGGCATTTTCCTGCCGACCTTGCTGGTGTTGATGGGCATCACTTATGTGCTGTTTTTGCTGGTGCATGCCGTGCTTACGCGTGTGCACTTTTACCGTCTGGTCTGGCACCGGGCATTGTTCAACGTGGCCCTCTACGCGGTACTGCTGTACGGCGTGGACTCACTCAGTCGATACCTGATGACATGAAAAAACCGTTTTTGACCATCGGTCGCGTGGTACTGACCCTGCTGATCGTGACTTTTGCCGTTGTCCTCGTCTGGCGCATGGTGATGTATTACATGTTTGCGCCGTGGACCCGTGACGGCCACATTCGCGCCGACATCATCCAGATCGCTCCGGACGTGTCCGGGTTGATCCAGCAGGTTGAGGTGAAAGACAACCAGTTGATCAAACGCGGCCAGGTGCTGTTCAGCATCGATCAGGACCGTTTCAAACTGGCTCTGCGTCAGGCCAAAGCGGCTGTCGCTGATCGCGAAGAAACCCTCGCTCAAGCCCAGCGCGAAGCCAAGCGTAACCGTGGCCTCGGCAACCTCGTGCCGGCCGAGCAACTGGAAGAAAGCCAGTCGAAGGTCGCCCGCGCGCAATCAGCGCTGGCCGAAGCCATGGTCACCGTGGACAGCGCCCAACTCAACCTCGACCGCTCGGTGATCCGCAGCCCGGTGGACGGCTACGTCAACGACCGTGCGCCGCGTCCGCAGGAGTTCGTCACGGCCGGGCGTCCGGTGTTGTCGGTGGTCGACAGCAATTCGTTTCACATCGACGGCTATTTCGAAGAGACCAAACTCGACGGCATTCATGTTGGCCAGTCGGTGGATATTCGTGTGATCGGCGACCGCGCCAAACTGCGCGGGCATGTTGAAAGCATCGTCGCCGGTATCGAAGACCGCGACCGTACCAGCGGCAGCAATCTGTTGCCGAACGTCAACCCGGCGTTCAGCTGGGTGCGGCTGGCGCAGCGGATTCCAGTGCGGATCGCCTTTGATGATGTGCCTGAAGATTTCCGCATGATTGCCGGGCGCACTGCCACCGTTTCGATCATCGAAGACTCAAAGGTCGACGATAAAAAGCAGGAGCCCGCGCAATGAGCAGGGCGCTGATGATCGCCGGGTTGGGCATGATGCTCTCGGCCTGTCAGATGGTCGGGCCGGACTATCAGGTGCCTGAGGATGCAGCGGTTCAGCGCAAGGATTTTCAGGGCGAACTGGCGGTTGCCGGAAAACCGGTCGTCTCGGCGCCGGTGCCGGCGGATTGGTGGCGTCTTTATAAGGATGCGCGGCTGGATCAACTGGTGCAGCAAGCCATGGCTTCCAATACCGATCTGCGCGTCGCGGCGGCGAACCTGCAACGGGCTCGAGCTCAGGTCGATGAGGCCGAAGCAGCGGGCGGCTGGAGCGCAGGTGTGAAGATGGGCGCGCAGCGTTTGCAAGAGTCTGGTCAGGCATTCTTGCTGCCGGAAAAAGTCCCGGTCGATAACGTCGGCGACATCGGCATCAGCGCTTCTTATCAGTTCGATCTGTGGGGCACTTTGCAACGCGGCATCGAAGGCGCAAAGGCCAATGCCGACGCGACCCAAGCCGCAGCTGATACGGCGCGTATCACCTTGGTGGCGGACGTGGTTCGCGCTTACACCCAAGTCTGCGCGGCCAACGAAGAACGGGAAATTGCCCAGCATTCCCTGGACCTGCAATCGCAAAGCACCACGCTGATTCAGCGTTTGCGTGACGCCGGACGTGGCGACGAAACCCAGGTCACCCGTTCGCAAACCCAATTCAAATCCCTGCGCGCCGACCTGCCGCGCTATGAAGCGGCGCGTCAGGCCGGGCTGTTCCGTCTGTCGATGCTGCTGGCAAAACCGGTCGATCAATTGCCGGCCGGTACCGCCACCTGCGCAGAACTGCCGAAAATCGCTCAACTGGTGCCAGTCGGCGATGGCGCTGCGCTGCTCAAACGTCGCCCGGACATTCGCCAGGCCGAACGTCGTCTGGCCGCTTCGACCGCCGGGATCGGCGTCGCCACGGGCGAGTTGTATCCGGACATCAGTATCGGCGCGACCATCGGCACTGTTGGTCTCATCGATGACTTGGGTGATCCGTCGACCAACCGCTGGGGCTTTGGCCCGTCGCTGAGCTGGAAGGTGCCGACCAACGGCGCCCGCGCTCGAATCCGCGAGGCAGAAGCGGCGACCCAAGGCGCACTGGCGCACTTCGATGGCGTGGTGCTCAACGCCATTCGTGAAACCCAGACCGGTCTGGCCCAGTACAGCGCGCTGCTGCAACGCCGCGATGCGCTGGCCGATGCCGAGCAGTCGGCGAAACTGGCCGCGGACCAAACCCACCGCTTCTTCCAGGCCGGCCGCGAGTCGTTCCTCGCCGACCTGCAAGCAACGCGCACCTACACCGATGTCACCGCGCAACTGGCCGCCGCCAACACCCAGGTCGCCATGAGCCAGATCGATTTGTTCCTCGCCCTCGGCGGCGGTTGGGAAAGCGGACGAACGCACGCTGCAAGCCCCAGCAAACCCTGAGGCCGTTGCTATGCTTTGAAGTGTTGGAGGGGCGCCCCGAGCAAGGCGCCCTTTCAGCGCACATTGCTAGCGCTGGTCTAGGGGAAACCAATAATGAAAAACCCTTACGCTCTCGGCTTCTGGTGCGCCATCGCAGCGCTGGTGCTGCTCTCGGCGACCTATTTCTACGGCATCATGCTGGCCCACCAGATCGACAAGGCCATGGTTTTCCTCGACAGCGCCGTCGCGCTGATTGCGGTCATGGCCATCGTCGTGGTCGCCTGGGCGTCGGTTCAGGTGCAGCGCGTGAAGAAGCGGCAGCTTGAACAGGGCAAGACCCTGGTGCTGATCTGGGACACCAAAGTCGCCCTGCGCCGGGTCGAAACCGTGTTCGACCGGTATTTCTGGGGCAGTTACTGGCAGCCGGGGCGCACCTTCGCCGAAGTCATGGGCGAACTCACCGGCACGCCGCTGGAAAAAAGTCTCGAAGCGCTGAAAAAGCAGTGCCTGGAACTCGACAAGCAGATCGATGACGAGGGCTGGCACTGGCTCAACAATGCCCGCGAATTGTCCGATGTCGCTACAGCCATGGCCCGCGAGCGTTATCAACTGGATTTCTGCGACCCGCGCGCCGAGGGGCCGGGCGGGGCGGTGATCGATCGGGACTTTGAAGTGCTGGTGTACACCTGGACCGCGCGGCTCAAAAGCTTTGATCATCAGTTGGATGAGATCGAGGTTCAGTATTCCTGATTTTTGCCTGAATCATCTGGCCCCTTCGCGAGCAGGCTCGCTCCCACAGGTACAGTATTGTCCTTGTGGGAGCGAGCCTGCTCGCGAAGGCGGACTGAAAAACACCGAAACTCTTCCAACCTGTCGACTGTCCATTCCCCCCATAGACACTCTTTAACCTTTAAACATTGGGCCAGCTCACGCGCCCGGTGCTAATCTCCACCGCTGAATTCAGCGCAGTCGAGCCGCGACCCGGTCACGGGTTCAGGGAAGACGACCACACTCACAGCCACGGAAATCGATCAGGTCATTCATGAATAAATCAGCAGGCGTGCTCCTCGGAATTGTTGTTGCCATCGGCGCGATCAGCGCGGGCGGGGCCTGGTACACCCGGACCAAAATCGAAGGCGTGTTGAACAACGCCGTCAGCAACGCCAACAAAGAGCTGCAAACCGCGATGGCCGGCTCCAACGGCACCGCATCGCTGGAGCTGGTGTCGCTGGATCGCCACACCTTCACCAGCACCGCGCACTATCGCCTCAAGGGTGAAGGCGAGATGTTCGGTGATGCGCCGGTCGAACTGCTGTTCGTCGACCACATCGAACACGGTCCGCTGCCGTTCTCGCGTCTGGTTTCGCTGAAATGGCTGCCGGTCATGGCCACCAGCAACTACGAACTGGAAAAGAATCCGGCTACCGAGAAGTGGTTCGCCGCCACCAAGGGCGCCGCGCCGCTCAAAGGCGTGACCAGCATCGGCTACGACGAGTCCACCACCAGCACTCTCGACCTGCTGCCGTTCGAAACTGCGCTGGATGAGCAATCGAGTCTGAAATTTTCCGGCCTGACCATGAACATCTCCGCTAACGCCAAAGCGCAGAAGGTCAAGGCAGACGGCTACATGGATAACCTGAAACTGGTTACTGTGGCTGAAGACCAGGCGCCGGTGCAGGTCGAGCTCAACGGTCTGACCCTGGCCAGCAACCTCGCCAAGAGCAGCTACGGCTACTACACCGGGGAAAACACTCTGGAGCTGACCAACAGCAAAACCACCTTCGGCACCAAGCAATCGGTGCTCGGTGTGAAGAACTTCGAAATGAAGAACCTCACCGAAGAAAACGGCAGCAATGCCTCTGGCCGTGCCGATTACAAGGTTGGCGAAGTCAGCCTCAACGACAAGAAAATCGGCTCGGCCAATATGGCCATGAGCCTGAAAAACCTCGACATCCCGTCGACCATGTCGCTGATGCAGATCTACCAGACTAAATTGCAGCCGTATGAAAAAGCCGCGGCCGAGGCTGCAGCCCAAGGCTTGCCAGCGCCGGAGCTGAACCTCACCGAAGCTGAAAACGCCCAGGTCAAAGCCGACCTGCAGAAATTGCTGGCCGCCGGCCCACAGATTGCGCTGGAGAACCTGTCGTTCAACACCGCCAACGGCGAGAGCAAGGCCAATCTGGTGATCGACCTGACCAAGCCGCAATCGATGGATTTGCCGCCGGATCAACTGGGCAAACAACTGATTGCATTGCTGGATCTGAATATCCAGGTGTCCAAGCCGATGCTGGTCGATCTGCTCAGTGTGCAGGCGCAACTCGACGGCCAGACCGATGCCAAAGCCATCGTCGATCAGTCCAAGGAAGCGGCCGACATGTTTGCGGGCATGGCGGTCGGTTCGCAGTTGGCCGTCGTCGACGGCACCAATGTCGTGACCAAGCTGCATTACGCCGCCAATCAGGTCGAATTCAACGGCCAGAAGATGACCGTCGAGCAGTTCGTCGGCTTCCTGATGAGCAAGTTCGCAGGCGTCACGCAAGTGCAGTAATTCTGCGTTCTTAATAGCAGCGCCCGGCCTCTGTATCGCACAGACGCCGGGCGTTTTGCTGTCTGGCGTTCGGGTTTTCGGCTGAACCACCAGCACGATTCTGAACAATTATTGTGTTCTGGATATTGCTCTGTGCTTGCGTGCAAAACTGCCTGACTAAGCTTGGCCGTTGCATGTGCATTGGCGGCCACCGTTACGAATGGGCAAGGAGGGCATTGCGACCCGGCTGGCCATGTAAGGATGCTGACGAATGCCGCGTATTGATGTTCCCGTATTACATCGTGGTTTACGCCCTTTGTTTCGAGTCGCGCTGTGCAGCCAGTTGCTCTGGCCGGCACTGGCGTTTGCCGACACACCCTACGATCAAATGGTGCGCGACGCCCGTGCCGGGCAATACACGCCTGCGCTAACGGTTTTGCGGCAGGTGCCACCCGGCCAATCGACCACCGGGCAGATCAGCGATCACCTGCAAATTGCCAGTTGGGCCGGACTCGACGCCGAAGTGGTGCAAGTCTATGAAACCCAGGGCCGCGACCACGTGCTGCCGGTTCAGGCGCTGACCGCCACCGCCCGCGCCTATCGCAATCTCAAACGTTGGGATCAAGCCACGCAGGTCTACAACAAGGCTTTGGCGCTGGAGCCGGACAACGCCGACCTGCAATTGGGCCTGGCCCTGACTCAGGCGGATGCCGGCAAACCCGACGAAGCGGTTACTCGCGCCAAAGCGCTGGTGGCGGCCAAACCTGATGATCCGTCGCGCCGCCTCGCCTTGGGCTACGCCCTGACCCGTGACAACAAACCTTACGACGCCCTGTTCGAATACGATCAGGCCTTCAAGCGCGCCGGCAGCAAGCCGGAAGTCGCTCGCGAATACGTGGTTGCTCTGCAAAAGGCGCGTTTGCCGGAACCGGCGTTGCGTATGGCCAATCAGCGCCCGGGGTTGATCGATCCGGTCACGTTGCGTCGCCTCGAAGGTGATCTGGCCGCCGAGCGCGTGCGCCTCGCCGAACTCGCCACCCGCAGCGAAAAAGAACGCTACGTCATCGCCGACCGAGCGCTGGTCGATTACGACAAACTGCTCGCCACCTGGACACCGGATGCCACGGCGCACGACGACGTGATTCGCTGGCGCATCGATCGCATGGGCGCGCTCAAGGCCCGGGCGCGCACCGCCGACGTCATCACTGAATACCAAAAGCTGCAAGCCGAAGGCGTGAAGATTCCGACCTACGCACTGCGTTGGGTAGCGGCGTCGTATCTGGATCAACGCCAGCCGGAAATCGCCACGGACTTGTATCGCCAAGTGCTTGCGGCGCCGGATGCCGATGTCGGCGACCGACTCGTAGACACCACAGCGCTGTACTACTCGCTGCTGGAAAGCGACCGCGCTGATGAGGCGCGCAAAGTCGCCGAGGACGCCGCCAAGTCCCAGCGTCCGCGTGTCGAACTCAAGGGCTTGCCGATCGGCAACCCCAATGATGAATGGATGGACGCCCAGCAACTGGCGGCGCAGGCCGGCACTTACAGCGCTGACTTGCCCCACGGTGAGGAGCGCTTGCAGACGCTGGTCGATCAGGCGCCGGGTAACGTCGGTTTGCGTCTGGCTCAGGCCGATTTATACCTGGCCCGTAACTGGCCGCGCCGCGCAGAAATGCAGCTCAAGGAAACCGAGAGCATGGTGCCACGCGCCATGGGCCTGGAAATTGGCCAGGCCCACACCGCGATGGAATTACAGGAATGGCGGCAAATGGATGCGCTGACCGACGACGTCGTCGCCCGTTATCCGGATAACCGCCAGGTACAGCGTCTGGCCCGTGAGCGCGAAGTGCACGACATGTCCGAGCTGCGCGTCGAAGCCTACGGCGGCAAGGCCAACGGTGGTGGCAGCGGTGATGCCGGTGCTGTCAGCGGCAGCCGCGATTTCGGTATCCAGACCACCCTGTACAGCCCGCCCATCAATGAAGACTGGCGCGTGTTCGCCGGGGTCGGTTATGCCACCGGCGACTTCGCCGAAGGCACCGGTCACCACCGCTTTCAGCGTGTTGGCCTGGAACGCCGCACTCGTGACATGACCCTTGAAGCCGAAGTGTCCAATCACGATTACGGTTTCGGCGACAAACAGGGCGCGCGGCTGGCGATCGCCCGCGACATCAACGACCATTGGCAGTACGGCGGCAGCCTCGAATACCTCTCGGCTGAGACACCATTGCGCGCGCTCAACAGCGACATCAAGGCCAACGGCGGCAGCGGTTTCATCCGCTGGCGCGCCAACGAAAGCCGCGAATGGCGCCTGTCGGTGAGCCCGTCGCACTTCAGCGACGGTAACAACCGAGTCGAAGCCTTGCTCACCGGCCGTGAGGGCGTCTACAGCGCGCCGAACGTGCAGGTCGACGCCGGTCTGGAGGTCGGCACCAGCCACAACTCCAAGTCTGATGATGTGCCGTACTTCAACCCCAAATCCGACTTCAGCGTGATGCCGCTGGTCAACGTCAATCACGTGCTCTACCACCGCTACGAAACCTCCTGGAGCCAACAATTCCAAGCCGGAGCAGGCACGTACAGCCAGCGTGAGCACGGCACCGGCGGCATGGCCCTGCTCGGTTACGGCCAACGTTACGCCTGGAACGACGTGTTCGAAGTGGGCGGTTTGTTCAGTGTGATCAACCGGCCTTACGACGGTGATCGGGAGACCGATCTGCGTCTGCTCGTCGACCTCACTTTCCGCTTCTAGAAGAGTTTGAAGATGCCTTTGATTTCGCGTTTCATCCTTCTGCTGGGAGCGCTGCTGGTCAGCGCCTGCGCCCAGCAAGCTCCGGCCTTTGCGCCGCCATCCGAGCGTCCGCTGGCGGCCAGCGAAAAACCGTGGCCGAAAAATCACGTGCTCGGCATTGCCTATCACGACGTTGAAGACCGCGATCCCGATCAGGCCGTGGTGGCGGTGCGCACCGAGCGCATGATCGAGCAGCTCGCGTGGTTGCGCGAGAACGGCTACAAACCGGTCACCGTCGACCAGATCATGGCCGCGCGCAAGGGCGGCCCGGAGCTGCCGGCGAAAGCGATCCTGCTCAGCTTCGACGACGGCTATTCGAGCTTTTACACCCGCGTACTGCCGGTGCTGCGCGCCTATAACTGGCACGCGCTGCTGGCGCCGGTCGGCAGCTGGATCGACACGCCGCTCAATCAACCGGTGGATTTTGCCGGTGCGCCGCGTGCGCGTTCCGACTTCCTGACCTGGGATCAGATTCGCGAAATCTCGCAATCCGGTCTGGTGGAAATTGCCGCGCACACCGACGCCAACCACAAAGGGATCCTGGCCAACCCGCAGGGCAACCTGCAGCCTGCTGCCGCGACCCGGCGCTATGATCCGCTGACCAAACGTTATGAGTCCGAGGCCGAATTCCAAGCACGGATTCGCACCGACGTGAACAACATCTCGGAAAAAATCCGCAAGGTCACCGGCAAGAAACCACGCGTCTGGGTCTGGCCGTATGGCGCGGCGGACGGCACATCGCTGACGGTGGTTGGCGAGGAGGGCTACGAAATGGCCCTGACCCTCGAAGACGGTCTCGACGCCCTCGACAACCTGATGAGCAGCCCGCGCTTTCTCGTTGCTTCGGATCCTGACGGCGAGCGTTTCGCCAACAGTATCGTCGACGTGCAGTCGGATTTCGTCATGCGCGTTGTGCATGTTGATCTGGACAACGTTTACGACCCGGATCCGGCGCAGCAGGACATCAACCTCGGAAAACTGGTGCAGCGCATCGCTGACTTGGGCGCCAACACGGTGTTCCTGCAAGCCTTCGCCGATCCCAAGGGCGATGGCCTGGTGCATTCGCTGTACTTCCCCAACCGTCACTTGCCGGTGCGTGCGGATATTTTTAACCGCGTCGCCTGGCAACTACGTACCCGCGCTAACGTGAAGGTCTTCGCGTGGATGCCGGTGCTGAGTTTTGGTCTCGACTCGAAACTGCCGCGCGTGACCCGTTGGGACCCGAAAACCGGCATCACCTCGGTGGATCCGGATCAGTACCAACGCTTGTCGCCGTTCGATCCTGAAGTGCGACGGATCATCGGTGAAATCTACGAAGACGTGGCGCGCCTGACCTCGGTCAACGGCATTCTTTACCACGACGACGCGGTACTGTCGGATTTCGAAGATGCCGGCCCTGAAGCCCTGAAAGCCTACGCTGCCCACGGCTTGCCGGGTTCGATTGCAGCATTGCGCGACGATCCGGCAGCGATGCAGCGCTGGACGCGCTTCAAGAGCCAATACCTCATTGACTTCACCAACGAGCTGACCGCCAAAGTCCGTGCGATCCGCGGCCCGCAGGTGCTGACCGCACGCAATATTTTCGCCGAGCCAATGCTCAATCCCGAGAGCGAAGCATGGTACGCACAGAACCTCGATGACTTCTTGCAGACCTACGACTGGACCGCGCCGATGGCCATGCCGCTGATGGAAAAACAGACCCAGGCAGAGTCCGGCCCGTGGCTGGAAGCGTTGGTGGCTACAGTCAGGAAACGCCCCGGCGCGCTGGATCGTACGGTGTTCGAATTGCAGGCACGCGACTGGACGAAAAAGGATCAGGCCGACATTGACGGTGCCCTTCTGGCTGACTGGATGGGTCGCCTCAAGCGTCAGGGCGCGACCAGTTTCGGTTACTACCCGGACAACTTCCTCGACAACCTGCCGGACCTGAAAACCGTAAGGCCTGCACTCTCCAACAAATGGAATCCATAACATGCTGGATAGACTGTTAGCCCTGCTTGTTCTGGCGCTCGTCCTCGGCGTGCCGCTGGGGCTGATCTTCCTGGTCACCGGGCAGTTTCTGATGGACTTCGTGTTCTTCTACCCGCTGTTCATGTCCGGGTTGTGGATTGCCGGTGGCCTGTATTTCTGGCTGCACTGGGAGCGCCACTGGCCGTGGCAGGACGACACCTTGCCGCCACCGCTGGAAGGCGAGCCGCTGATCTCGATCCTGATCCCGTGCTACAACGAAGGCGAAAATGCCGCCGATACCATCCACGCGGCGCTGGCCCAGCATTATCCGAACATCGAAGTCATCGCGATCAACGACGGCTCGAAGGACAACACCGCGCAAGTGCTCGACGCGCTGGCCAAGGAAGATCCACGTTTGCGCGTGTTGCATCTGGCGGAAAACCAGGGCAAGGCTGTGGCCCTGCGTATGGGGGCGATCGCTGCGCGTAGTGAGTATCTGGTGTGCATCGATGGTGATGCGTTGCTGGCGCCGAACACCGCGGCGTATCTGGTCGCGCCGATGCTGGATAACGCACGCCTTGGCGCGGTGACCGGTAACCCGCGGATCCGAACGCGCTCGACGCTGGTCGGGCGGGTGCAGGTCGGTGAGTTCTCATCGATCATCGGCTTGATCAAGCGCACGCAACGGGTATTCGGGCGGATTTTTACCGTCTCCGGGGTGATCGTCGCGTTCCGCCGTACCGCGTTGAACCGCGTCGGTTACTGGAGCCCGGACATGATCACCGAAGACATCGATATCAGCTGGAAGCTGCAACTGGATCACTGGAGCATCTTCTACGAGCCACGCGCGCTGTGCTGGATCCTCATGCCGGAAACCCTCGGCGGTCTGTGGAAGCAACGACTGCGCTGGGCGCAGGGCGGCGCCGAAGTGCTGTTCAAGAATATTCGTGGCATCTGGCAGTACCGCCATCGTTACCTGTGGCCGCTGCTCTTCGAATACTGCCTGTCGACCGGTTGGGCGTTCACCTTCCTGTTGTCGGTGATCTTCTGGGCCGTTGGCAAATTTGTGGTCATGCCGGAGGCGATCGCGGTGGATCACCTGATGCCGCCGGCATTTACCGGGTTGCTGCTGGCCTTCGTCTGCCTGGTGCAGTTCGCGGTAAGCATCGTCATCGATCGGCGCTATGAGCCGGGATTGGGCCGCACGATGTTCTGGGTGGTCTGGTATCCGTTGGTGTTCTGGCTAATCAGCCTGCTGACCACGTTGGTCAGCTTCCCCAAAGTGCTGTTCGGTCAACATCAGAAACGTGCGCGTTGGGTCAGTCCTGATCGGGGCATCAAACCGATCGGCGACGACGAAGAGGAGGTCATCAAATGAAAATCATCCGGACTCGCCAGCGGCCCTTTCTGGTAGTGATCGATGTGATCCTCACCGTGGTGGCCTGGGTTGGCCTGCTGTTTCTGCTGATCCGTGGCTTATGGCCGCTGATCGAAACTCACGCGGGCGGGCCGCTGCTCGATAAATCGGCGTTCGACGCGCTGGGCACCCTGCAGATTTATCTGTGGATTGCCTTGGTCAACGCGGTGATTCTGATTTCCTGGGCGCGCTATCAGCAGCGCAAAAGCCGCAGCTTCGCCCAGCGCCGCTTGCCATCGCCGGTGATTGACGATGAAGGGCTGAGCAAGAGTTTCAAACTCTGCGATGACCGCTTTCAGAAGTTGCGCACGCCAGGGGTGATGACCATTCATAACGATCAGGAGGGTGACATCAGCCATGTGGTGACACATTTCTGGCCGGTTCAGCCGCAGGAACTGCCACCGCCGCTGGCACCACTGGAGCATCCGCGGGTGATCTTTCTGCATGCTGAAGATGACGATAATCGCGAACCCCTTCCCCGTTAACTAATCGTTCCCACGCTCCGCGTGGAAATGCCTCTAGGGACGCTCTGCGTCCAGTGACGCGGAGCGTCACGGGCTGCATTCCCACGCAGAGCGTGGGAACGATCAAGCGTAATCGCGGACCAGTGTCCAAGCCTCTTCCATTGCCAGCGGTTGCTTCATTCGCTCGGCCAGCAGCGCCATCGCCCGTTCCTTCTCGCAAGCGACTGCAGCGACCAGAATGCCGTTTCTGCCGAACAGACCAATAAATGGCGGATGTTCAGGCTCGCCGAGAAACTCCACTTCATCCCAGTGCTCAGCGTGGCCGAGGTAGTCGTAATTCTTGCCGAAGTGCCAGGTCCAGAAAAACGGCACGTCGAGGTAATGCTCCTCGCCACCCAGCATATTGGCAGCCGCGATTCGCGCATGCTGCTGGGCCAGGCGCCAGTGTTCGATGCGTTGCGGCTGGCCGTGAAACGGGAAAGTAGCGATGTCGCCGATCGCCCACAGGCCGTCCGTAACGCGCATACCGTCATCGACGCGCAATGACTGATCTTTTTCCCTCGGCAGTGACGCGAAGGCCTCGGTGGCCGGGTGCACACCGATCCCGGCCAGTACCAGATCCGCCGAAAGACGCAGGCCATTGTCCAGCAATACGGCCTCGACTTTGCCATCGCCGATGATCTCGGTGGCTGCGTGTTCGGTGATGAACTTCACCCCGTTCTGTTCGTGCAGCGCGCGGATCGCCTTGCCCACGGCTTCACCGAATTGCGCAGCGAAGGGAATCGCGTGGCGAGCCAGTACCGTGACGTCGAGGCCATATTGGCGTAGGGCCGATGCGCATTCGAGGGCGATGAAGCTGTCGCCGATGATCACCGCGCGTTGCTCCGGTCTGGCTGAGCTCATGATCTGCTCTGCCTGAGTTTTTGAGCGTAAAACGAACACCTGAGGCAGGTCGGCGCCGGGTAACTTCAGCGAGTTGGGCTCACCGCCAGTGGCCAGCACCGCGGCGTCATAACTCAGCGTCTGGCCGTCGATAAGGTGCAAGGTTTTGTTCGGCGCGTCGATTGCGCTAATTTCGCCTTGTTGACGTTCAATGCGCTGCTCTTTATAGAAGTCATCTTCACGCAGCGGCGGTGTTTCTTGCGGGGTCATCTCCCCGGCTAGGACAAATTTGCTCAACACGGTACGGTCGTAACCGGCATCCGCCTCGCGATCGATCATCACAATCCGCCCACTGAAACCCTTTTCCCGCAACGCCGCCGCGCACGCTGTACCTGCCGCGCCGGCACCGACAATCACGAAAGTGCGCGAATCGTCCGCCGGCGGCGTATGCGGGTCGGGCAACGGCTGATCATCGACCCAAACCTCGTCGCCACGCAGTTCCAGCGTATAGCGCTTGAGGCTGTCGAGCGCCGGGGGCTCGCACAGTGCGCCGTCCTCCGCGCGAAACGCAGCTTTATGCCACGGGCAGATCAGGCGTCCGTGACACAACGCACCATCAGCCAACGGCGCGCCGGCATGTGGGCATTCGCCCTGAAAGGCACGTAACTGGCCGTTGGTGCGCAACAGCACAATCTTGCATTCGCCGATTTCAACCTGCAGGCCACGGTCTTCAGGGACATCGGCGAATCGGGCGACACGGTGCAGGGGCATGATCGGCTTCCTCGCGGGCATTTCTCTTGTGAGTTTGCGCGGTAGTGCGAGGTTCAGCCATTTGCCACTGCCACGGCACGAACGGTACAGCTATAGTTTGCAAGCCGACGACGGCCCCACTGCACAAGGTGCTCCCGGAATGACCCGATTGACCTCTCTCAACCCCTGGCTGGCGGCCCTCGCCGTCACCCTTTGCGTGCAGTTTCCGGCGCAGGCCCAGGAGCGTTTCACCCTGAGCATCCCGGGTGTTTCCGATAACCGCCTGTTCACCTCGGCAGCGGCGAGCGATGCGCCCGGTTGCGGCGGCAAGAACCAGTCGCCGGCCTTGAGCTGGAACGCCGGGCCTGCCGGCACCCAGAGTTACGCGATCGTCATGCACGACCCGGACGGCCAGAAAGGCCTGGGTGTCGATCACTGGATTCATTACGGCATCAAGTCCACTACACGGCAGATTGCAGCTGGCGTCGGTGCCAAGTCCGCGTTCGAAGGTGTCGGTGGCACCAACAGCAAGGGCAACACCCATTACATGGGGCCGTGCCCGCCAGTGGGCGACAGTGCGCACCATTACATCATCCAGATCTACGCACTGGATCTGGCGCCGGACGCCTTGCCCGCCGGTCTGACCCGCGCCGAGCTGATGGAAAAAATCAAAGGCCATGTGCTGCGCAACAGCAGTGCGGTGCGCCGTTATCACCGCTGAAAATATTTTTAGCGGCGTTTAACCCGAACTGAAAGGGCTGCCCGTCTCAGGGGATGAATGATCAAAATCATCCCGAGGTCAGCCCCCATGTCTCATTCTCTTTTGCGTCCTGTTGCGGTTGGTGTGCTGCTGGCGCTCGCCGGTTGCGGTGCTTCGTCCACACCCGATTCCGCTGCTGTGCCAGCGCCGGCGCAGCCTGAGGTGCTGGTTCAACAGGAAGCCGTGATGGCTGACAGCTCAATGGCCAAACGCGCGCTGTACAGGATGCCCAATGCGGGCAGCGCGCCGATGCCGTTGAGTGAAAGTTATCCACAGAGCTATCGCGACGAGCAGCGCGAGCAGTATCAGACGTTGGCCGATAACCCGATCCACAGCGTCGCCGAGACACCGGTTTCGACTTTCAGTGCCGACGTCGATACGGGCGCTTATGCCAACGTCCGCCGCTTGCTCAATCAGGGCCGACTGCCGCCGGAAGGCGCGGTGAGGCTGGAGGAACTGGTCAATTACTTCCCCTACGACTACGCGCTGCCCAGTGATGGCTCGCCCTTCGGCGTGACCACCGAACTGGCCGCTTCACCGTGGAACCCGCACACGCGCTTGCTGCGCATCGGCATCAAGGCCTCCGACCGCGCCGTGGCGGAACTGGCCCCGGCCAATCTGGTATTTCTGGTCGACGTGTCCGGCTCGATGGATCGCCGCGAAGGCCTGCCGATGGTCAAAAGCACGCTGAAATTGCTGGTCGATCAGTTGCGCGATCAGGATCGCGTTTCGTTGGTGGTGTATGCCGGCGAATCGAGAGTGGTGCTGGAGCCGACTTCTGGACGTGAAAAAGCGAAAATTCGTACAGCCATTGAGCAATTGACTGCGGGCGGTTCGACCGCCGGCGCTTCAGGCATCGAATTGGCCTACCAAATGGCACAGCAAGCCTTCATCCCCAAAGGCATCAACCGCATCCTCCTGGCCACTGATGGTGACTTCAATGTCGGCGTCAGTGACTTCGACAGCCTCAAACAAATGGCTGTGGATAAACGCACAACCGGGATTTCGCTGACGACCCTGGGTTTCGGTGTGGATAACTACAATGAACACTTGATGGAACAACTGGCCGACGCTGGCGATGGTAACTACGCCTATATCGACAACCTGCGCGAGGCACGCAAAGTATTGGTGGATCAGTTGAGTTCGACCCTCGCCGTGGTGGCGCAAAACGTCAAACTGCAGGTGGAATTCAACCCGGCGCAGGTCAGCGAATATCGCCTGCTCGGCTACGAGAACCGTGCGTTGAAGCGTGAGGATTTCAGCAATGACAAAGTCGATGCCGGCGAAATCGGCGCAGGACACACGGTGACCGCGCTGTACGAAATTGTTCCGGCGGGCGAGCAGGGCTGGCTGGAGCCGCTGCGTTACGGCAAATCCGACGCTGTTGTTTCGGCAAAGAGCGGAGAATTAGCAATGCTGCGTGTGCGTTATCAGCGTGCCGAAGGTGGGAAAAGTCTGCTGATCGAACGGCCCATCGCCAATCAGGTTGCAACCGCCAGCGAAGATCTGCGTTTTGCCGCCGCCGTGGCCGCGTTCTCCCAGCAGCTCAAAGACGGCCGTTATACCGGCGACTTCAGCTTGAAGGACACCGAAGCATTGGCCCGTGGCGCTCGCGGCGATGATCGCTTCGGTCTGCGCAACGAGTTCGTGCAACTGGTCGAACTGGCGCAGAGCTTGCGCAGCTCAACCGCATCGAACGCGTTGGCCACTGAACAACGGATCAAATAAGTGAGTCGTCTGAAAGGCTTCATCAGTCAGCTGTTTGCCTCGGCAGACAGCTCAACCGCCAGCAGCGATGAATCGTTGCTGGCGCGTTATCGCCAGGGCGACAGCGCGGCGTTCGAGACCTTGTACGCGCGCCATCGTCAGGGTTTGTACCGGTTTCTGCTCGGATTGAGCGGCAAACCCGAACTGGCCGACGAGGTGTTTCAGGAAACCTGGCTGAGCCTGATCCGCAGCAGCAGTCAGCCACAAGGCCGGGCGACATTTCGGACGTGGTTGTTCCAGATTGCCCGTAATCGCCTGATTGATCACTGGCGCAAACACGGCGCCCGGCAACCGTTGCACGACAGCTACGACGAGCAACATCACGCGGTCAGCGATGAAACCAACGATCCCGAACAACTGCTCAGCCTCAGTCGCGACAGCCAGCGCCTGGAAAGCGCCCTGCAAACCCTGCCCGCCGACCAGCGCGAGGTGTTCTTGCTGCGTGCCCACGGCGACCTCGACCTGGCACAAATCGCCAGCCTCACCGAAACACCGCTGGAAACCGTCAAAAGCCGCTTGCGCTATGCCCAGCAAAAACTGCGTCGGCTGCTGGCCGAGGAGGTACTGACATGACTGACGCCCGCCAGACACCGGAAGATTCGGTGATTAAACATGTTCGCGAACAGCACAACGCTGAACCGCCAGCGCATCTGGATGCGTTCATCCTCAACGCTGCGCAGCGTCAAACCCCTGCGCCGAAACCAAGCCTGTGGCAACGCTGGCTGGATGCTTGCCGTAAACCACGCTGGCAGGTTGCATTCGCCAGCCTCGTCGGCGTGGCATTGATGTTGTCACTGGTACAGCGCGCTCCTGAGCCGCTGCGTCATTACGACTACGCCCCAGCCCCCAAACTTGCCGTACCGATGACCGATACGAACTCAGCGCAACTGCACCGATTGTCCGCTCCGGCCGGCGCCATGCCGGCACCTGCGCCGATGATGGAAATGGCCGCACCGATGCAGGATCAAGCCATCAGCGCCGATGAAGCCAAATTCAGCAAACGCGCCGCCGCCCCGGCCAACGGCCTCGACGCACAACTGCGCGAAGTCCTGCGCCTACGCGAATCCGGCCAATCGCAAGCCGCCGACAGCCTGTTCAACAACCTGCACAAACGCTACCCGAACGCCGATCTCGACGCCCAACTCGAACAGTTGCAGAAAAAATGACCGCCTGAACCCCCAGCCATTTGGCATTGCCCCGCAAAAACGCGCACTATCGGGCTATTGCCAATGCGCTGGAGGACAACGTGGCAGCAAAAATTGACCGCATCGCCCAACTGCTCAACTGCCCGGAGAAGGGCGAAGAGATGCGGCGAGCGATTACCGAGACGCGTAAGGAATTTCTGCTGAATCAGCCGGAAGAAGATGTCGTTGATGAAGACGACGTTTTCGAAGAGGAGGTTGAGGAGGAAGAAGACGACGATGATTACGACGAGTTCGACTGGACGACGGAGTGACGTCGTTCAGGTGCCTTTGCATCGTCCACAAAAAAGCCCCGGACCATGACAGTCCGGGGCTTTCTCGTTAAATCAATGGTGCACCAGGCGGGATTCGAACCCACGACCCCTGCCTTCGGAGGGCAGTACTCTATCCAGCTGAGCTACTGGTGCAGCGGGCGACATCATACCTAGGTCGACTCGGGGCGTCCATGCCGGGTTTTGGCGGGTATTGTCAGTGCGCATGTCCGCGCAAATCGCGGTATTCCATAAAGCGGTAACGTCCTGCAAAACCCTCGCTTGGCGCTTTCGTGGGACTGTTCTATGGTTTTGCTGCGGCTGAGGCTTTAGGCTCGTTGATCTGAAAAATTCCACAAACGCGGCGTTTTTGTTCTTTTTTTCGAACGACCTATTGTCCTTTAACCCCTTTGATCCTACGATCCGTTTGAGATTTCAAACGCTCGTTGACCGGGCGTTGAAGCGCCGGTGTTTCGAATCGTGCACTGTCGATGCGCCACACCCGGTCACTGATTTCCCTGACGGCAGCCTTGCGAGGCGCCTTTCTACAATCATAATTTGCTCCGCGCAGGCCGCGGTGCTGTTAAGGAAAGCCGACATGCAGCTTAAAGACACCCTGTTGTTCCGCCAGCAAGCCTTCATTGATGGCGCTTGGGTCGATGCGGACAACGGTCAGACGATCAAGGTCAACAACCCGGCCACCGGCGAAATCCTCGGTACCGTGCCAAAAATGGGCGCTGCCGAAACCCGCCGTGCCATCGAAGCCGCAGACAAAGCGCTGCCGGCCTGGCGTGCCCTGACCGCCAAAGAGCGTGCCGGCAAGCTGCGTCGCTGGTTCGAGCTGATGATCGAGAACCAGGACGACCTCGCGCGTCTGATGACCCTCGAGCAGGGCAAGCCGCTGGCCGAAGCCAAGGGCGAAATCGTTTACGCCGCGTCGTTCATCGAGTGGTTTGCCGAAGAAGCCAAGCGCATCTACGGTGACGTGATTCCGGGCCACCAGCCAGACAAGCGCCTGATCGTGATCAAGCAGCCAATCGGCGTGACCGCGGCGATTACCCCGTGGAACTTCCCGGCGGCGATGATCACCCGCAAGGCCGGTCCAGCACTGGCTGCCGGTTGCACCATGGTGCTCAAGCCAGCTTCGCAAACTCCGTTTTCCGCTTTCGCGTTGGCCGAACTGGCCCAGCGCGCGGGCATTCCTGCGGGCGTGTTCAGCGTGGTCTCCGGCAGCGCCGGCGACATCGGCAGCGAGCTGACCAGCAACCCGATCGTGCGCAAACTGTCCTTCACCGGTTCGACCGAAATCGGTCGTCAACTGATGTCGGAATGCGCCAAGGACATCAAGAAAGTCTCGCTGGAACTGGGCGGCAACGCGCCGTTTATCGTGTTCGACGACGCGGACCTGGATAAGGCCGTTGAAGGCGCGATCATTTCCAAATACCGCAACAACGGCCAGACCTGCGTCTGCGCCAACCGTCTGTACATTCAGGATTCGGTCTACGACGCATTCGCCGAGAAGCTGAAAGTGGCTGTGGCGAAACTGAAGATCGGCAACGGTCTGGAAGACGGCACCACCACTGGCCCGCTGATCGACGAAAAAGCCGTGGCAAAGGTGCAAGAACACATCGCTGACGCTGTAGCCAAAGGCGCCACCGTGCTGGCTGGCGGCAAGGCGATGGAAGGCAACTTCTTCGAGCCGACCATCCTGACCAACGTGCCGAAAAATGCCGCCGTGGCCAAGGAAGAAACCTTCGGTCCACTGGCGCCGCTGTTCCGCTTTAAAGACGAAGCCGAAGTGATCGCGATGTCCAACGACACCGAGTTCGGCCTGGCCTCCTACTTCTACGCTCGCGACCTCGGTCGTGTGTTCCGTGTCGCGGAAGCGCTGGAATACGGCATGGTTGGCGTCAACACTGGGCTGATCTCCAACGAAGTCGCGCCATTTGGTGGCATCAAGGCCTCGGGCCTGGGCCGTGAAGGCTCCAAGTACGGCATCGAAGATTACCTGGAAATCAAATACCTCTGCCTGGGCATCTAAGCTCGGACAAGGATTGCTGCAAACGCAAAGGGCACGAGAGCGCTGTCCCTTTGCGTGGTTTCAAACCGGAATTTTCTCTGCGGCCAGGAACGCCGTGGCAGTCGATCATCGCATGCTGCCACCGTCGATTTCTCCCGCTTAATCCTTGAACCACGCCGCCCGATGAGCGGCGAATGAGGACTGTAATGAGCAAGACTAACGCTGAACTGATGGCCCGTCGTACCGCAGCTGTTCCACGTGGTGTCGGCCAGATTCACCCGATCTTCGCTGAGTCGGCGAAGAACGCCACCGTGACGGACGTTGAAGGTCGCGAATTCATCGACTTCGCCGGCGGCATCGCGGTACTGAACACCGGCCACGTGCACCCGAAAATCATCGCCGCCGTGACCGAACAGCTGAACAAGCTGACCCACACCTGCTTCCAGGTGCTGGCTTACGAGCCGTACGTTGAGCTGTGCGAGAAAATCAACGCCAAGGTGCCAGGTGATTTCGCCAAGAAAACCCTGCTGGTCACCACCGGTTCCGAAGCCGTTGAAAACGCCGTGAAAATCGCCCGTGCCGCCACTGGCCGCGCTGGCGTGATCGCCTTCACCGGCGCTTACCACGGTCGCACCATGATGACCCTGGGCCTGACCGGTAAAGTCGTGCCGTACTCGGCCGGCATGGGCCTGATGCCAGGCGGCATCTTCCGCGCGCTGTACCCGAACGAACTGCACGGCGTGAGCATCGATGATTCGATCGCTTCCATCGAACGCATCTTCAAGAACGACGCTGAGCCGAAAGACATCGCCGCGATCATCATCGAACCTGTGCAGGGTGAAGGGGGTTTCTACGTTGCGCCGAAAGAGTTCATGAAGCGTCTGCGTGCCCTGTGCGACCAGCACGGCATCCTGCTGATCGCTGACGAAGTACAGACCGGCGCTGGCCGTACCGGCACCTTCTTCGCCATGGAACAGATGGGCGTTGCTGCCGACCTGACCACCTTCGCCAAATCCATCGCTGGCGGCTTCCCGCTGGCCGGTGTGTGCGGCAAGGCCGAATACATGGACGCCATCGCCCCGGGTGGCCTGGGCGGCACTTACGCCGGTAGCCCGATCGCTTGCGCCGCTGCGCTGGCGGTGATGGAAGTGTTCGAAGAAGAGCAACTGCTGGACCGCTGCAAGGCTGTCGGCGAGCGTCTGGTTACTGGCTTGAAAGCTATCCAGGCCAAGTATCCGGTGATCGGCGAAGTCCGTGCTCTGGGCGCGATGATCGCGGTCGAGCTGTTCGAAAATGGCGACAGCCACAAGCCGAACGCCGCCGCTGTAGCGTCCGTTGTGGCCAAGGCGCGCGACAAGGGCCTGATCCTGCTGTCCTGCGGCACCTACGGCAACGTTCTGCGCGTCCTCGTACCGCTGACCTCGCCGGACGAGCAACTGGACAAAGGTCTGGCGATCATCGAAGAGTGCTTCTCGGAGCTGTAAGCCGCGCACTGTGTGATCGGATAGACAAAAGAACCCGCTTCGGCGGGTTTTTTTTCGCCCCGTGAACATATCAATTGCTTTAGCGCTGTATCGAATGGCCAGCATTGGCTAAGGTTCAGGCATTGCAAGGGAGAGCGCGCATGACTGCCGTTGATTTACCCGCCGTACCCCGAGTGCTGATTGCCGAGGCCGATCCGTGGTCCCGGGACCTGCTCAAACAAGTGCTCCTGAACGTGCGTTGCGATGCGCGGATAGACTTGTGCGCCGACGGGCAGCAAGCCCTGTCATTGCTCAGTGAAGTGCCGTATGACCTGGCGATCGTTGATTGGGAGTTGCCCGGCATCGATGGTTTGAGCGTGCTGCGCAGCGTGCGCCAGCGCAAACGCAACCCGCCGTTGCCGTTCATCCTGATGAGCAGCCGTAACGACAGCGCCAGCGTGCGCGAAGCGATTCCGTTGGCACCGACGGCCTATCTGACCAAACCACTGAACATGGAAAGCCTGACCGAGCGTTTGCAGGGTTTGCTGCTGAATGCCGGTGAAGAGGTTTTCTGTGACGTACCGGCATTGGCGCCGGGCATGACCTTGTCGGTGTTTCTCGAGCGACGTCGTGAGCAGGCTGACGGTGCGCCGTTGATGACCGATGTGCAGGTGGCGGTGAAGCGCAGCCTCAACCCCAATGGCCTCGATCTGAAGCTGTTGGAAGATGAGATCAAGACCGACCCACAAATCACGGCGGTGCTGATCGCTGCGGCCAACAGCGCGGCGCAGCACCATGGCGCGCCGGTGCAGACACTGGCGCAAGCCCTGCATCGGTTGGGCACCGGGCAGAGCATGAACCTGATTCTGGGGCTGGCACTCAAGCGCAGCGCAAGGCTCAGTGATCCGTGTCTGGCGGACTATGCCGAACGTTACTGGGGGTTGTCGCTGCACACCGCTGAATATGCGCGCACCCTCGCGCGGCTGCTCGATCTCGATCAGGAGCGCTGTTACTGCGCGGGTATGCTGCATCGCTTGGGCGATCTGGCGTTGCTGCGTTGTCTGCAGGAATGGCAGCAGGCGGGTGGTGAGCTGGATGAACTGGAGGAAGTCGGCGAGGCGTTGGCCGAGTTTGGCGCGGCTTATGGTTCGGCGTTGCGTACCCGATGGCGATTGCCGCTGGAATTGCGGGAGCTGATTGCGTCGGTGTACCAACTCGGCGGCGGGGTGTATTCCCGTGAGGCGCTGGTGATGAACATGGCGGCGCAGATGGCCCGCTTGACCGAGCATGAGGGCGTTGAGGAGTTGGCGAAGAGCCGCACGGCGCGGTTGCTGAAGATCGGGCTGCCGGAGTTGATGCGGATGCGCAAATAACCTGACTCACCCAATTCCAATGTAGGAGTGAGCCTGCTCGCGATAGCGGTATGTCAGTCAATTCTGTGTGTCCGACACACCGCTATCGCGAGCAGGCTCACTCCTACAATGGATCTCTGTGTAGCTGAGATACGGGTCAAGCAGAAATGATGCGGTTCTTGCCCTGTCGCTTGGCCTCATACATCGCCGCATCCGCGCGGGCGAACAGGCTGTCGAGGCTGTCGTCTGTCTCGTTCAGACTGGTCAACCCCTGGCTGACGGTGATACCGAACGTCTGGCCATCATGGCTGAAACTCAACCGCTGAATCTCCTGCTGCAGCCGTTCCGCCACTTGCATGGCCATGTCCGGCGCACAACCGGGAAATACCGCTGCAAACTCTTCGCCGCCAATCCGCCCGAACAGATCCCCTCGACGTAATGACCCGCGCCCGCACTCGGCAATCCGCTGCAACACGTTGTCGCCTTCGGGATGACCGTAGGTGTCGTTGATCATTTTGAAGTCATCGATATCCAGCAGCAGAAAGGCCATTTGTGCGCCCTGTACACGCGCTACTTCGAACTCGCGATTGGCGCACTCGAAGAAGTGCCGGCGATTGCTGCTTTGTGTCAGCACGTCGGTAGTCGCCAAACGGTGCAGCTCGGTTTCCATCTGCTTCTTGTCGGTGATGTCCTCGGCGATGCCGACGATGATTACCGGCTGACCGGGCTCGTCCTGACGATTGATGAAGCATTTGTCGCTGAGCCAGCGCACCTGGCCGTCGGCGGCGATAATCCGGTATTCGCGATCTTCCACCGCGCCTTTGTGCAGGACTTCGGCAAGGCTGCGTTCGGCGTATTCCAGGTCGTCGGGGTAGATGCTGTCGCGCCACTGGTTGTAGTCGGCGAGTAGCAGGCCTGCAGAGCGGCCGAAAATCCGTTCGTAGGCGGGGCTGACGTACAGCACCTGCCGGGTTTCCCAGTTGAAGGCCCAGAGCACGGCGTTGACGCTGACCAGCAAGGAGCTGAACAGCTGTTCGCGTTCGCTCAAGCGGGCGACCTCGCCTTGGGCGTGCATCAACGCCATCAGGGTTTGCGCGGCCTCGGGCCACTGCGGGAAGGATGAGTCTTTTTGATTGTTGTTGACCATCGGCACAGATCTCAAAGGACGTGCCGCAATTCGACAACGGCCACAGTACAGCCCGCCGGGATGGCGAAGTGTCTTTGAGATAGGCGATTTTTAGCGAAGTTCCGAAGGGTGCACCCGGGAGCCGGGTGCACCGATCAACGGTCTCAGACCGCTGCAGGACGCAACGAGTAGGTTTTCAACTGATCAGCAAATTCGCGCAGGGACTGGATGCCGCTGGCTTCTGCCTCGTGAATCCACTCTTTGATGGCCGCGAGCATGTCGTGGCCATTTGCGCTGGTCTTGACCCAGATCTGCTGCAGTGCCAAGCGTTTTTCGTAAATTACCTTCAATGCCTGGCTGTGCTCGAGCATGGTCTGGATGCGCAAGTGATGGCGATCTTCCAGCAGGCTAGTCTCCCGCGACAACAAACGCTTGGCGCGGTGGAACTGGTGGCGCACCGAATGATCGACCTTGGCCAGCTCTTGCTTGACCAGCGGGCCGATCACCAATTTGCGGTACTGGGCCATGATCTGAAAGCGGTTGTTGAGGATGGCCATGGCGGTGTCCATGTCCAGATTGCCCTTGCCTTCAACGCGGTGGGCGATCGGCGCCACGCGCTGAACCTTGGCCAGACGCAGGAAGCAGAAGACTTTGATCCACGCCCAACCGAGGTCGAACTCCCACTTCTTCACCGATAGCTTGGCCGAGTTAGGGTAGGTGTGATGGTTGTTGTGCAGTTCTTCGCCGCCGATCAGGATGCCCCAAGGCACCAGATTGGTCGCCGCATCGCGGCATTCGAAGTTGCGATAGCCGACGGCATGGCCCAGGCCATTGATCACGCCAGCGGCCCACACCGGGATCCACATCATCTGGATCGCCCAGATGGTGATGCCGATGGTGCCGAACAGCAGCAGGTCGATAACGCCCATGATCGCCACGCCCAACAGCGGGTAGCGGCTGTAGACGTTGCGTTCGATCCAGTCTTCGGGGCAGTTCTTGCCGTAGATGCGCAGGGTTTCCGGGTTCTGCGCTTCGGCACGATACAGCTCGGCGCCGGTGCGAAGTACGGTGGAAAGGCCTTTGATGACCGGGCTGTGCGGGTCATCTTCGGTTTCGCACTTGGCGTGATGCTTACGGTGGATGGCGGTCCACTCGCGGGTGTTCTGCGCCGTGGTCAGCCACAGCCAGAAACGGAAAAAGTGCTTCAGGCCAGCATTCAGCTCCAGCGAGCGATGGGCCGAGTAACGGTGCAGATAGACCGTGACGGCAACAATCGTCACGTGGGTCATCAGCAGGGTGACCGCGACCAGAGACCAGGCCGACAAGCCAAGAAAACCTTCGTACCACATAGGCTATAGGGCCCTCGATAAATATAAAAACAGCCGTTGCATTATCACCAAGCACACAGATAAAACCAGTCGCCCTTTCAGATAAGAGTCGCTGGATGTTTCTTGACCTATAATTCCAACCTTTTTGTAGGGACATGGACAGCCGAATGCGTGCCACTTACCGCGATGCTTTGCGTGCAGCGCTGCTCTATCTCGTGCTTGCCGCTGTCTGGCTGCAAGGTACTGATCATTTATTAAACAATTTCTTCGATAACTCCGTCGATCTTGCCCGATGGCAACTGATCAACGGTTACGTTTTAGCGGCGTTCAGCGCCGGGCTGATTTTCCTGGCGCGGGCGCGCTTGTGCGAGTTTCTCGGAATCGGTGCGCGGTTGCGCGAGCGCCACGCCGATCGCGAACGCCTGCGTCAAGCGGCGGCCGTCTTCGATTGCACCCGCGAAGGGGTGTTGGTCAGCAACCACCAAGGGTTGATCGTGCACGTCAATCGCGCGTTCATCGAGATCACCGGTTATCAGCGTGAAGAAGTCCTCGGGCAGCAGCCGAGCCTGTTCAAGTCCGGCCATCATCCGCCGGGTTTCTACCAAGCGATGTTCGCCACCCTGGAGTCGCAGGGCGAGTGGAGCGGCGAGATCTGGAACCGGCGTAAAAGCGGCGAGATTTATCCACAGTGGCAAACCATCCGGGTCATTCACGATGATCAGGGCCGGCTCAGCCATTACGTTGCGGTGTTTTCCGATATCAGCGCCATCAAGGATTCCGAGCATGAACTCAAACACTTGGCGCACCACGATCCACTGACCGATCTGCCCAATCGCCTGCTGTTCAGCGACCGCGCCGAACAGGCGCTGGCTTCGGCGCAGATCCACAAGCGCGGCTGCGCGTTACTGATGCTTGATCTCGATCATTTCAAAATGATCAACGACAGCCTTGGCCATAACGTCGGCGATCGCTTGCTCAAGGCAGTAGCGGCGCGCCTGCAAGAACTGTTTGGCCCCGGTATTACCCTGGCGCGCCTGGGCGGCGACGAGTTCGCGGTGTTGGCAGAGAGTTGTCCACAGCCGGTGCAGGCAGCGGCGCTGGCGCAACGGATTCTCGATGCGCTGAAGGAGCCGTTCAGCATTGATGGCAATCAGTTGTTCATCAACGCCAGTCTCGGCATCAGCCTGTTCCCCAGCGACGCGCTAAGCGCCGAGCAACTGTTGCGCAATGCCGATGCGGCGCTGTTCAAGGCCAAGAGCAGCGGCCGCAACGGTTATGCCTTGTACACCGAAGAACTGACCGCCCACGCCCAGCAACGTGTGGAGATCGCATTCGAGCTGCGCCGGGCGCTGGAGCAGCAGGAACTGCGGGTTTACTACCAACCGGTGCATGACTTGAAAACCAGTCGCTTGATTGGCGTTGAAGCGCTGGTCCGCTGGCAGCATCCGTTGCGTGGTCTGGTGTCGCCGGCGGAGTTCATCCCGATTGCCGAGCGCACCGGGCTGATCGCCGAAATTGACGCGTGGGTTATGCAGCAGGCGTGTCGACAGATGTGCCAGTGGCAGCAGGCCGGGATCGTGCTGTCGTTTGTCGCGGTGAATGTTTCGTCACGATTGTTCGCCCGGCGCGAGTTGTACCAGCAGGTGGCGCAGGTGCTGCACGACACCGGACTGGATCCGGCATATCTGGAGCTGGAAGTCACTGAAAGCGCAGTGATGGATGATCCGGAAGTGGCGCTGGAGCAGATGCACCGTTTGCGCGAGTTGGGTATTCGCCTGGCCATTGATGATTTCGGCACGGGTTACTCGTCACTGCTGCGACTCAAGCGCTTGCCGGTGCAGAAGCTGAAGATCGATCAGGGATTCGTTGCCGGGTTGCCGTGGGATGAGGATGACGTGGCGATTGTCCGGGTGATCATCGCGCTGGCCCGAAGCATGGGCATGCAGGTGCATGCCGAGGGCATCGAGCAGGTTGAGCAGGCGGCGTTTCTGCTTGAGCAGGAGTGTGATCTGGGGCAGGGCTATTGGTTTGGGCGACCGGCTCCGGCGCACGAGATAGATTGGGTGAGAACTCCGGTGATTAGCTAAGACAGGGGCAAACTTGTTCCTGCGCTCAGCAAAGGGGCGCTCTGCGTCGGCCCAAAATCGCAGCGCAGAGCGCCGCCGGCTGCATTCCTTTGCTGCGCGTGGGAACGATCAGTTTTTCAGTTATATAAACATTCTTAAATAGTCTTTTTAAGAATATCCGCGCCTCTCTTATATTGCTCCCACGCCGAACGCAGTGCCGCCCACTGCCAGGCAAATCCCATTCAAAGGAGCAGCACCATGAGCGCATCCCTTCGCAGCGTTGACGGTCAGGACGAAACCACCATCTTGCGTGAAATCCAGAGCGCCCTGCGCGATCTGCGTTTCGGCGCGGTGGAGATCACTGTGCACAACGCCCAGGTTGTACAGATCGAACGCAAAGAGAAATTCCGTTTGCAGCAACCGGGCAAACAACCGGGCTAAAAGATCGCAGCCTGCGGCAGCTCCTACAGGGGGCTGTGCGTAGGAGCTGTCGAAGGCTGCGATCTTTGAACCGACAACACGATTCCCGAAATACATAAGAAAAAGCCACCACCCAGAATTCCAGGAGCTTTCACCATGTCGTCGATTCGCCGTTACGCTTTGGCCGCCCTGGCCAGTGCTGTGTTTGCCGGTTCCGCCGTTGCCAAGGATTACGAACTGCTCAACGTGTCGTATGACCCGACGCGCGAGCTGTATCAGGACTACAACGCTGAATTCATCAAGTTCTGGCAGAAAGATCACGCCGGCGACACCGTGAAAATCCAGCAATCCCACGGTGGTTCGGGCAAGCAGGGCCGTGCGGTGATCGACGGTCTGCGCGCTGACGTCGTGACTCTGGCGCTGGCTGGCGACATCGACGAAATCGCCAAACTCGGCAAGACCCTGCCGGCCGACTGGCAGAAGCGTCTGCCGGAAGCGAGCACGCCGTACACCTCGACCATCGTCTTCCTGGTGCGCAAGGGCAACCCGAAAGGCATCAAGGACTGGGGCGATCTGGTCAAGAACGACGTCTCGGTGATCACCCCGAACCCGAAAACCTCCGGCGGCGCCCGCTGGAACTTCCTCGCCGCCTGGGCCTACGGCCTGAAAGCCAACGGCGGTGACGAAGCCAAAGCCAAAGAATACGTACAGACCCTGTTCAAGCACGTGCCGATTCTCGACACCGGTGCACGCGGTTCGACCATCACCTTCGTCAACAACGGTCAGGGTGACGTGTTGCTGGCCTGGGAAAACGAAGCATTCCTGGCGCTGAAAGAAGATGGCGGCGCTGACAAGTTCGACATCGTCGTGCCTTCGCTGTCGATCCTCGCCGAGCCGCCAGTGGCCGTGGTCGACAAGAACGCCGAGAAGAAAGGCAACGAGCAGATCGCCGAAGCTTATCTGAAGCACCTGTACAGCCCGGCCGGCCAGGAAATTGCCGCGAAGAACTTCTACCGTCCGCGTGATAAGGACGTGGCTGCCAAGTACGCTCAGCAGTTCCCGAAACTGGAACTGGTGACCATCGACAAGGACTTCGGCGGCTGGAAAACCGCGCAGCCGAAATTCTTCAACGACGGTGGCGTGTTCGACCAGATTTATCAGGCGCAGTAATCTGACTTCAGCCACACATCAAGCCTGAAGCCAGGCGCAGAAAATGTGGGAGCGAGCTTGCTCGCGAAAGCGGAGTGTCAGACGACGTGGAGTTGGCTGATACTCCTTCTTCGCGAGCAAGCTCGCTCCCACATGGGTGCGTTCAGCGGATCGCTTTTTAACCAAGGACTTTTATGTCGCGTCGTATCTCCCCCGTCATACCCGGCTTCGGGCTGACGCTGGGCTACACCTTGGTGTACCTCAGCCTGATTGTGCTTATCCCGCTGGCGGCGATGTTCGTCCACGCCGCGCAACTCACCTGGGATCAGTTCTGGACGATCATCTCCGCACCACGGGTGCTGGCCGCGTTGAAGCTGAGCTTCGGCACCGCGCTGTGTGCCGCGATCATCAACGGCATCATCGGTACGTTGCTGGCGTGGGTGCTGGTGCGCTACACCTTCCCGGGGCGCAAGGTGATCGACGCGATGATCGATCTGCCGTTCGCCCTGCCGACAGCGGTGGCCGGTATCGCGCTGACCGCGCTGTATGCGCCGGCCGGTCTGGTCGGGCAATTCGCCGCTGACCTCGGTTTCAAGATTGCCTATACCCCGCTGGGTATCACGTTGGCGCTGACCTTCGTCACTCTGCCGTTTGTGGTGCGTACCGTGCAGCCGGTGCTGGCCGACATTCCCCGTGAAGTCGAGGAAGCCGCCGCGTGCCTCGGTGCTAAACCCTTGCAGGTGTTCCGCCACATCCTCGTTCCCGCATTGTTGCCCGCTTGGCTGACCGGTTTTGCCCTGGCCTTCGCCCGTGGCGTCGGTGAGTACGGTTCGGTGATTTTCATCGCCGGCAACATGCCGATGAAAACCGAGATCCTGCCGCTGCTGATCATGGTCAAACTCGACCAATACGATTACACCGGCGCTACCGCCATCGGCGTGCTGATGCTGGTGGTTTCCTTCGTCCTGTTGCTGCTGATCAACTTGCTGCAGCGGCGCATCGAAACCCCATAAGGAGGCGCGAACCATGTCCCAATCGTCTATTGCGGCCGCCTCTTCGGCCAACGCTGCACGCCGTGGCAGTGCCACTTCGCGCAGAATCCTGATCGGCCTTGGCTGGCTGGTCTTTTTCCTGTTTCTGTTGCTGCCGTTATTCATCGTGGTATCGCAGGGTTTGAAGAATGGCCTCGGCGCATTTTTCACCGCGATCTTTGAGCCGGATGCGCTTTCGGCGCTGAAACTCACCGTATTCGCCGTGCTGATTTCGGTACCGCTGAACCTGGTGTTCGGGGTCAGCGCCGCGTGGTGCGTGAGTAAATACTCGTTCCGCGGCAAGAGCATGCTGGTGACCCTGATCGACCTGCCGTTCTCGGTGTCGCCGGTGATCGCTGGTCTGGTCTACGTGCTGATGTTCGGCGCGCAGGGTCTGTTCGGGCCGTGGCTGCAGGATCACGACATCCAGATTGTCTTCGCCCTGCCGGGCATCGTACTGGCGACGATTTTCGTCACCGTGCCGTTCGTCGCTCGTGAGCTGATTCCACTGATGCAGGAACAAGGCACGCAGGAAGAGGAGGCCGCGCGTCTGCTAGGTGCCAATGGCTGGCAGATGTTCTGGCATGTCACTGTGCCGAACATCAAGTGGGGCCTGATCTATGGCGTGGTGCTATGTACCGCGCGGGCCATGGGTGAATTCGGTGCGGTGTCGGTGGTCTCCGGGCACATTCGCGGGGTGACCAACACCTTGCCGCTGCACGTCGAGATCCTCTACAACGAATACAACCACGTGGCCGCGTTCGCCGTGGCGAGCCTGTTGCTGATCCTGGCGCTCTTCATCCTGCTGCTCAAGCAGTGGAGCGAAAACCGTATCAACCGCCTGCGCGCCAGCGCCGCGGAGGAATAATTCATGTCGATCGAAGTGCGTAACGTCAGCAAGAATTTCAATGCGTTCAAGGCGCTGGACAACATCAGCCTGGACATCCACAGCGGTGAACTGGTCGCATTGCTCGGCCCGTCGGGCTGCGGCAAAACCACGTTGCTGCGGATTATCGCCGGCTTGGAAACCCCGGATAACGGCAACATTGTCTTCCACGGCGAAGACGTCTCCGGCCACGACGTGCGTGATCGCAACGTCGGTTTCGTGTTCCAGCACTACGCCTTGTTCCGTCACATGACCGTGTTCGATAACGTCGCGTTCGGTTTGCGCATGAAACCGAAAAACCAGCGTCCGAACGAAAGCCAGATCGCGGTCAAGGTGCATGAGCTGCTGAACATGGTGCAGCTGGACTGGCTGTCGGATCGTTATCCGGAGCAGTTGTCCGGCGGTCAGCGTCAGCGTATTGCTTTGGCCCGCGCACTGGCGGTGGAGCCGAAAGTGCTGCTGCTGGATGAGCCGTTCGGCGCCCTCGATGCCAAGGTGCGTAAGGAGCTGCGTCGCTGGCTCGCCCGTCTGCACGAAGACATCAACCTGACCTCGGTATTCGTGACCCACGACCAGGAAGAAGCGATGGAAGTCGCTGACCGCATCGTGGTGATGAACAAGGGTGTGATCGAGCAGATCGGCTCACCGGGCGACGTCTACGAAAACCCGGCCAGCGATTTCGTTTATCACTTCCTCGGCGATTCGAACCGCTTGCTGTTGAGCGACGACAACCACGTGCTGTTCCGCCCGCATGAGGTGTCGCTGTCCAAACATGAGCTGGAAGATCACCACGCTGCTGAGGTGCGTGACATTCGGCCGTTGGGCGCGACCACGCGGGTGACGCTTAAGGTCGAAGGGCAGACGGATCTGATCGAGGCCGAAGTGGTGAAAGACCACGACAGCCTGATCGGCTTGGCCAAGGGTGAAACTCTGTTCTTCAAGCCGAAGGTCTGGCAGAAAGTCGCCAGCCTCTAACTGATCGTTCCCACGCTCTGCGTGGGAATGCATCCCGTGACGCTCCGCGTCACAGTGGACGCGGAGCGTCCATGGCGGCGTTCCCACGCAGAGCGTGGGAACGAGCAGGGTTGAAGTCTAGATTGCCGCACGATTCGGATTAACTCGTACCACCCCCGCCCGCGCCTCGATCTGCTCTTTCAATTCATGCCGCATGCCGAGCATGAACGCCACCTCGGCCACGACAAACAACGGCCCGACAATCAGCCCCGAGACATCATCGACAAACGCCGGTTTGCGCCCTTCATAGTGATGCCCGACAAACTGGATCACCCAGCCGACCACAAACATCGCCAGACCACTGCTCAGCCAGACCAGGGTGCTCTGCTGCGCCAGCACATGCCCGGCCCAGACTGACAGCCCCATCAGCAGCGTCATCAGCACCCCGAACTTCACCTCCAGACGCAGATAAAACCACGCCGAGGCCAGCGCCACGACAACGGCTGGAGATATCCACAAGCCGCCCAGCGACCATTCTGGCCGCGACAACAAAACCGCCACCGCCACCACGATCAGCGGAATGCCGATAAAGTGGCTGGCGATATTACGCGGATCACGGTGGTAGGCGGCGTATTGACTCAGATGGTCGACGAGGCTTTTCATTGTTGTTCCTCCGGTAGGGTTGATCGCATCATCCCTCGGGATCAGGGTTCGCTCTGTCAGGCAGGCGACAATCCAGGAGTGTTTATGCAAATACGTTCACGGCTGATGAGCGGCCAGTGGTTCAGTCATCTGCCGGCGTCCTTTCAGGATAGTCTGTTGGCTACGGCCCGGGAGCGGCGGCTGACGGCAGGGCAGCGGCTGTTCCAGCGCGGTGATCCACCGTGCGGTTTATACGCGGTGCTCGACGGCGCAGTGCGTATAGGCGCGGTGAGCGAGCAGGGCAAAGAGGCGTTGTTGAGTCTGGTCGAGGCGCCGCACTGGTTCGGCGAAATCTGCCTGTTCGATGGCCAGCCGCGCACCCATGACGCCTATGCAGTCGGGCCGTGCACCTTGCTCAATATCCCTCAGGCGACGTTGCTCAAACTGCTCGACGAACACCCGGTGTACTGGCGGCATCTGGCGCTGCTGATGAGCCATAAACTGCGCCTGACCTTCATCAATCTCGAACAACTGAGCCTGCTGCCAGCCCCGGCACGCTTGGCCCATCGCTTGCTGATGATTGCCGAAGGCTACGGCGAGCTCGATGCGCCACGCCGCGTTCTGCAACTGCCGCAGGAGCAGTTGGCATCGATGCTGTCGCTGTCGCGGCAGACCACCAACCAGATCCTCAAGGATTTCCAGGGGCAGGGGATTATCGGACTCGGGTATGGAGAGATCGAAATCCTTGATGCCATGCGATTGCGCGCTCTCGCCACGATCTAGGATCTAACACCGAACCATTGTAGGAGTGAGCCTGCTCGCGATAGCGGTCTGTCAGTCACAGATTGATCAACTGACAGATTGCTATCGCGGGCAGGCTCACTCCTACAGGGGCATTTGTGTAGGGCTCAGGAACCGCGATAGGTCGAGAAACCGTACGGGCTGAGCAGCAGCGGGATGTGGTAATGCTGATCGGTCTGCTTCACTTCGAAGATCACCGGAATCTCCGGGAAGAACGTGTCGTGCTTGACCTTCTTGAAGTACTCGCCGGTCTTGAACACCACCCGGTATTCACCCGCTTCAAAAGGCTGTTTGGCCGGGAACAATTCGGCAATTCGCCCCTGTTCATTGGTCGTGCCTTGAGCCAGTGGTTGCCAGTTCTGGCCAACGTGTTTCTCCAGTGTCACATTGATACCCGGCGACGGCAGGCCGTTTTCCAGGTTGAGCACGTGCACGCTCAACGGGTTGCCGGCGGCGAGGGCTAGACTTGAAAAAGCGCTCAGGCCGAGCGCGGCGAAGGTCATGCGCAAAGTGCTCATGGATGAATCTCCTTATTGGGAACGGGTAGTGGCCAGACCGGTTTTCTCGGCAGCCTTGATCGCACAGTTTTCGTCTTGCTCGCCGCCGCCGGAACCGGCCACGCCCATGGCGCCCACCAGTTCAGATCCGAGGAACAGCGGAATCCCACCGCCGAGCAAGAGCAGCTCGTCGAGGGTGTTGAGGTTGGCGGTTTCCGGATTGCTGCGAGCCCGTTCGGCAAACAACCGGGTCGCTGTTTTGGTCGACAGTGCGGTGTACGCCTTGCGCTGGCTGGCGGCGGTGTTGTGCGGGCCGACACCGTCGCCGCGCAGGGTTACCAGTAGATTGCCGCCACGGTCGAGCACCGACACCGTGCCGGTGCAGTTGACCATGGCGGTGTCGGCGAGCAGCCGTGCGGTTTTCAGGTCGAGATCAGCGTGACGCGGCAGCTCAGGACTGGCGGCAGCGACGCCACTGAGGCCGATCATCAGGCTGGCTACAAAGTATTTGATGGTCATGGACAGGCTCCAAAAGCGAAGGTCGCCACCTTAATCGCCGCTCTTCGTCAGAACCTCGTCAGTCTGATTACAAGTTTGTAATGGGCAACGCCTTCGAAGGCGCCTAGCCTGTGTGCCTGATCAATCGAGGTGTGCCATGCGTTTGCTGGTCGTAGAAGATGAAGCCAAAACCGCGAATTTCCTCGCCAAAGGCCTGGGCGAGTCGGGTTTTGCCGTGGACGTGGCGCTCAATGGCCTCGATGGGCGCTACTTTATCGAGCAACAGGCATATGACCTGATCATCCTCGACGTGATGCTCCCCGGCCTAAATGGCTGGCAGCTGCTGCAACTGATCCGTCAGCGCGGCGCCACACCGGTGTTGTTCCTCACCGCCAAGGACGCCATTGAAGACCGCGTACGCGGCCTCGAACTGGGCGCTGACGATTACTTGCTCAAGCCATTCGCCTTTGCCGAACTGCTCGCGCGGGTACGCACGTTGCTGCGCCGCGGGCCGATGCGCGAAGCCGAGTCCTACAACATTGCCGACCTTGAAATCGATGTATTGCGCCGCCGCGTCAGTCGCGGTGGCCAGCGCATCGCCCTGACCAACAAGGAATTCGCCCTGCTGCAATTGCTCGCCAGCCGTCAGGGTGAAGTGCTGTCGCGCACGCTGATCGCCTCGCAGGTGTGGAACCTGAATTTCGACAGCGACACCAACATGGTCGAAGTCGCGGTGCGGCGTTTGCGTGCGAAAGTCGATGACCCGTACATGCCGAAACTGATTCACACCGTGCGCGGCGTCGGTTATCAACTGGAAGCCCCCGACGATGCGCTCTAGATCGATCGCCTGGCGCCTGGCGCTGGCGTTCGCATTGGTTTGCGCCGTGGTGTTGAGTGCTATCGGTGTGTTTCTCTACCGTTCGCTGGCCTCGGAAATCGCCTACCGCGACGACCTCGCGTTGCTCGGTCGACTGGAGCAAGTGCGCGCGTTGCTCGCTGACAGCGACAGCCTCGATGCCTTGCAGGCGCGGCCACGGCTGTATCAGAACATGCTCGGTAATCTCGACAGCCTGTTGCTGGTGCGCCGCGCCGACGGATCGAGCGTGATCGCGATCAATCCACGGCAACGCGAGTTGCCCGCGCTGAGCGCGATCCCCCGCGAGCAAACGCCGCAGCGCCGTGATGTGTTGACGTGGCAAGCGCCGGACGGTGCCGAACTCGCGCTGTTGTCCGGCGAAGCGCAGGGGCCGAACGGCGAACCGCTGACCGTGATCGCCGGCAAAGTGCTTAGCGAGCGCGAACAGATGCTCGGCAGCTATCGCATGCGCTTGTACCTGTCGGTTGGCCTCGGTGCGTTGCTCGCCTTTGCCTTGGGCTTGCTGTTGCTACGCCGTGGCCTGCGACCGTTGCGGCAGTTGAGCGAAGCGGTACGCGGTATCGATCTGCGTAGCCTCGATCAACGCTTGCCCGCCAACGGCACGCCCGCCGAACTACTTGAGCCGGTGCAGGCGCTCAACGGCATGCTGGCGCGGCTGGACGACAGCGTGCAGCGCCTCTCGCAGTTTTCCGCCGACCTCGCCCACGAGATACGTACGCCGCTGCACACCTTGTTGGCGAGCAACGGTCAGGCGCTGAATCATCCGCGCAGCACCGAGGAGTATCAGGAAGTCCTCGCCTCGAACATGGAAGAGTTCGAACGGCTCAAGCGCATGGCGGAAAACCTGATGTTCCTTGCCCGCGCCGAGCAGGCCGAGCGCGCGCTCAATCTGCAAACTCTGGATTTGTGCAGCGTTGGTGGTGAGCTGTGTGATTATTTTGAAGCGTTGGCGGATGACCGCGACCTGCGGCTGGACAATCAACTGCATGGCGAACTGCGTGCCGATCAGCAGTTGCTGCAACGGGCGCTGGGCAACTTGCTGGCCAATGCCGTGCGTCATGCTGACTCCGAAACCGTGATCAGCCTGCGCCGGCGTGACGAGTCGGGCTGGTGCTGGTTACAAGTGCACAACCATGGCCCGGCCATTGCGTCGGAGCATCTGGGCAAACTGTTCGACCGTTTCTATCGCGTCGATCCTGCACGGGCAGAGCCGGGGGATTCCGGTGGGTTGGGGTTGGCGATTGTGCAGTCGATCATGCAGTTGCATGGTGGGCAGGTGCGGGTGAACAGTGATGTTGGCGGCACCATTTTTGAGCTGGGCTTTGCGTTGAATTAAAGGGCGCTATCGCGAGCAGGCTCACTCCTACAATTGGAATGCGTTCCCCCTGTAGGAGTGAGCCTGCTCGCGATGGCGCCAGATCAGACAAACTGATTCTGGATCAGCGCAACCCATCACGAAACTGCCCCGGCGTCAGCCCCGTCCAGCGTTTGAACGCGCGGCTGAAACTGCTGGTGTCGGCGAACCCGAGCAAATAACTCACCTCACTCAACGAGCACTGCGGATCGCGCAGGTGCAGCAGCGCCAGATTCTCACGGCTCTCATTGAGCAATGTGTCGAAGCGACAACCCTCATCCGCCAAGTGCCTTTGCAGGCTGCGCAAACTCAGGTGCAAGGCCTGGGCAATGCGCTCTGCACTTGGTTCACCTTCCGGTAATTGTTCTTCAATCGCATCGCGCACTTTGCGTTCCCAGGTCAGCGGCTGGAGCTGGGCCATGGTGCGTTTGAGCACCGCTTCATTGTGTTCGGCGAGTTCCGGATTGGCGTCGTCGAGGTGGCTGTCGAAGTCGGCGAGGGCGAACTCCAGGCGATCCTCGAGGCAGCCGAAATGCACCGGAGCGCGAAAGACTTTGTGCCATTGGTGCGCATCGCTCGGTTCCGGGCGGCGCAGGTACACAGCCAACGGTGCGTAATCACGGCCAAGGCGATTACGGCAGGTGCGCACGTAGATCGCGGTGAAGGCGTCGATGGCTTCGAAGGCTGGCGCGGGATTGCCTGACGGAATTTTCAGACGAAATTGATAGCGGTCGTCGCCACGACTCAGCTCCAGTTCCAGCGCATCGCTGACCACCGGGTGATAGCGCACGATGCGTTCGAACACTTCACGCAGGCTACCGCTGGCCACCAGTGCATAACCGAGCGCGTGGAACGTAGTTGGACTGACGAAGCGTGACACGCGCAAGCCAATCGCCGGGTCGCCGCTGACCTGCACGGCAATTTCCCACAGGCGCGTGGTGCCGGACAGTGGATAGCGCGCGTTGGGATCATCCATCAAGCTCGGATCGAGCCCGGCCTGTTGACACAGGGCAATGCTGTCCAGCCCCAACGCATCGAGTTGCTTGCGCAAGGCACGGGTCCAGCTGGCGAGGGAGGTCGGTTCCTTCATGCTGATTGGCGCTTCCGGTCAACAGGTTGGCGTTCTCGGCTACCGCAATTGAAGCGTTGGCGAGGCACGATGCGAACATCATAAACCCGAGGATGGAAGCATGGACGGTACTTCTGCAAGTCCCCAACGACACAATGCGGCCCAGCGATCAGCGCATATTCGCCAAGTGGTGCTGGCCAAAGGCGTCGAACTGCGCGAACGCTACCCGATTCTCAAGCATCAGGATGCGCTGGGCGCGGGGATTCTGGCCTTTGCCCTGATCGGGATGATCGGTTCGGCGGCGCTGTACATCACCGGCCATATGGCGTGGTGGGTGTGCTTGTTGCTCAACGCGTTTTTTGCTTCGTTGACCCATGAGCTGGAACACGACCTGATCCACAGCATGTATTTCCGCAAGCAACGCGTGCCGCACAATTTGATGATGGGGTTGGTGTGGCTGGCGCGACCGAGCACGATCAATCCGTGGATTCGTCGCCATCTGCACCTCAATCACCACAAGGTCTCCGGCACTGAAACCGACATGGAAGAGCGCGCGATCACCAACGGCGAACCGTGGGGTTTTGCACGTTTGCTGATGGTTGGCGACAACGTGATGTCGGCGTTCATCCGCATGCTGCGAGCCAAAACCTGGGCGCACAAGTTCAGCATCATCAAGCGCACGCTCAAGGTCTACGCGCCGCTGGCGCTGGTGCATTGGGGCGCGTGGTATGTGTTTCTCGGTTTTCATGCGGCCAATGGCATTGCGTATCTGCTGGGCGCGCCGATTGAATGGTCAGCGACGACGTTATCGGTGATGCAGGTAATCGATATCGCCGCCGTGGTGATCATCGGCCCGAACGTGTTGCGCACCTTTTGCCTGCACTTCATCAGCTCGAACATGCATTACTACGGCGATGTCGAGTTGGGTAATGTGTTGCAGCAGTGTCAGGTATTGAACCCTTGGTGGTTGTGGCCGTTGCAGGCGTTCTGCTTCAACTTTGGCAGCAGTCACGGGATTCATCATTTTGTCGTGAAGGAGCCGTTTTATATTCGCCAAATGACGGTACCGGTGGCGCATAAGGTGATGCGTGAGATGGGTGTGCGGTTCAATGATTTCGGCACGTTTGGGCGGGCGAACCGGTTTGTTCGTCGGGATGAAGTTGCGGTGTCTGGTGAGGCGGTGGAGGCCTGACAAACTGCCCTCACCCTAGCCCTCCCGAAACGTCGGGCCGCCCATAGGGAGAGGGGACTGATCGGGGGATTTTGAAGAGTTACGCCGACGTGAAATAGCTTTGTCGAATCCATAATCGACCCGATTTTTCAGGTCGATGTATAGCGAAAGACACCTCGGTCGGCCCCCTCTCCCTCCGGGAGAGGGCTGGGGTGAGGGGCTTTTGATCTTCGCCTCAATCCGGCTGAAACGGCGACTCACTGAGAATCACCCCGGTCTCCTCGACATACTGCTGCCAATGCCCGATCAACGCGCTGAGCTTCTCCGGCCGACTCAACGCCAGATCATGAATTTCCCCCGGATCACTGCTCAAATCATAAAGCTGCCAGGTCGCCGGCCCGACCGGTCCGGGGATCCACACCGCTTTCCACGACCCCTGCCGAATCGCTCTTCGGCCAAACAATTCCCACCCCGTCACCGTGTGCTCGTCATGCACCTGCGCAGTCTCGCCGGACAAGAACCCCAGCCACGATTTGCCACGTAACGGCGCCACCGGTTTGCCGTGCCACAACTTGCCCGGATGACGCACGCCAGCCAGATCGAGAATGGTTGGCGTGATATCCATCACCGTGCCGAAACCATGGCTGATCTGCCCTTTGAGCGGCAACTGCGGATAGTGCAGCAGCGCCGGCACGCGAATCCCGCCCTCGGTGGTAAACGCCTTGAACAGCCGCGATGGCGCGGTCGCCACTTGCGCCCAGTTCGGCCCGTACCAGACATAGGAATTGGCCCGGCCAATATTGTCGAGGCTGTTGTCGTAATGCTGGCTGAGGTACGTCACCAGTTCCGGACCGAATTTGGGGAACGCTTCAAGCAGCGCACCTTCGGCACCGTTGTCCGACATGAACAGGATGAACGTGTTATCGAGCTGCCCCTGCTGGCGCAGATAATCGACAACCCGGCCAATGTTCCAGTCCATGCGCTCGACCATTGCCGCGTAGACTTCCATGGCCCGTGCGGAAATCTGTTTTTGCTCATCGCTCAACGCGTCCCACTGCTGGGTCAACTGAATCAGTGGATGCGGCTCGACGTCTGGTTCGATCAGGCCGAGGGCTTTGAGTTTTTCCAGGCGTTCCAGGCGCAGCACTTCAGGGCCGGCGTCATAGCGGCCACGGTATTTCTCGACGATGTCGGCGGGCGCCTGCAGCGGCCAGTGCGGTGCGGAGAACGGCAGGTAAGCGAAGAACGGCCGGGTCTGGTCACGCTCCTTGAGGTACTGCAGCAACTTGTCGCCGAAGGCATCGGAGGAATAGAAATCCTTCGGCAATTCGTCGAGAAACGTGTCGTCCTCGATGTACAGCGCCGGAGTGGATTTCAGCAGGCCGGGTGTTTGCTCATCGTAGGTTGGCTCGAAACCGTAATGGTTGGCCGCGCCCGGCAGCAGCGAAAACGAACGCTCGAAACCTCGCGCATGCGGCGCCAATTCAGCCTTCAAACCGAGGTGCCATTTGCCGCTCATCAATGTTTGATAACCGGCCTCGCGCAGCAACTCCGGCAGCGCCACCACCCGATCGTTGAGATAGCCCTCATAACCCGGTTTACCGATCAGTTCCGGCGTCAGCGTTTCGGCCATGGTGCCGATCCCTGCGATGTGGTGGTCGGTGCCGGTCAGCAACATCGAACGCGTTGGCGAACAGGTCGGCGCAGTATGAAAATCGGTCAGGCGCAGGCCATTGTTGGCCAGGGCATCAAGGTGCGGCGTGGCGATTTCGCCGCCGAACGCACCGATGTCGGAGAAGCCTAAATCGTCGGCCAGAATTACCAGAAAGTTGGGACGTTGCGGCATCGCAAAACTCCTGTTCAGCAGGCAATGAACGTCAGCGGCAGATCGCGGATCTGCACCGGCACGCTCGGTTGGTAATGGTCGTCACTGGTCAGCTCGTGCAGCAGCTCTTCACGCAACTGATGGAAGTCGAAACTGCTGCGCTGGCGCGGATGGGGCAGGGCGATGTCGACCACCTGCTTGATCCGTCCCGGACGCGGCTCCATCACCACCACGCGGTCGGCGAGGAAGATCGCTTCTTCGACGTCATGGGTGACGAGGATCGTGGTGATTTTTGCGCGCTCGCGAATCGCCAACAGCTCGTCCTGCATCTGCTGGCGGGTCAGTGCATCAAGGGCACCGAAGGGTTCGTCGAGTAGCAGAATGCGCGGGCTGGCGACGAGGCCGCGAGCAATCGCCACACGCTGGGCCATGCCGCCGGAGAGCTGGTGCGGATAGGCGCGAGTGAAATCGCGCAGGCCGACCAGATCGATGAAGTCGTTGATCCGTTGTTGCTTCTGCGCAGCGCTCAGCGGCTCGTTGACCAGACCCAGACCGATGTTGTCGGCGACGGTCAGCCACGGGAATAAACGGTGTTCCTGAAAGACAATGCCACGTTCGCCGCCGATGCCGCTGACGGCTTTGCCATCCACGGTAATCTGCCCGCGAAACTGCGTATCAAGGCCCACCAACAAGCGCAGCAAGGTCGATTTGCCACAGCCGCTGGAGCCGACAATGGCGACGAATTCGCCCTCGGCAATGTCGAGGTTGAATTCGCGAATCGCCTCCAGTTCGAAACCGTCGACGTCGAAGGATTTGCCTACGTGATTGAAGCTGACAATCGGTGCGTTCATGCGTGTCTCCAGCGGGTCGCGCGAATTTCCAGGCGTTGGCCAATGAGGTTGAGCAGGGCGCCGGTGAGACCGACGAAAAGCATGCCGGCCATGATCAGGTCCATGCGCAGCAGTTGTTGTGCGCCAATCATCTGGCTGCCGATGCCGCCATTGGACGGCATGAAATATTCGGCGCCGATGGTGCCGAGCCAGGCGTAGATCAGGCTCAGTCTGAGCCCGGCGAAAATCCCCGGTGCGGCGCCCGGCAGTACCAGTCGACGCAGACGCTGGCCGAGGCTCAGGCGCAGCACTTGTGCGGCTTCGTTGAGTTGCGGTGAGAGATTGGCGACGCTGCGTTGCGTGGCGATAAACAGCGGGAAGAAGGCGGCAAGGGCGACGAACACCCACTTGGCCAATTCGCCGAGACCGAACCATGCGGTGAGCAGCGGCACCCAGGCGAAAATGGCGATCTGGCGGATGGCCGCGAGGGTCGGGCCGAGCAGGCGTTCGCTGATGTTCGACAGACCCAGCAGCAGGCCCAAGGCAAATCCGAGACCGCCGCCGAGCAACAGGCCACCAAGTGTGCGGCCGAGACTGAGGGCCATGCCGCTGATCAACGTGCCGTCGAGCACGCCAGCCCAAGCCGTGCTCAAAACGGCCAATGGGCTGACCAGAATATTGGCGTCGACCCACTGTTGGTCACTTGCCAATTGCCACAGTGCCAACAAGCCCAGCGGTAGCAGCCACGGTTGCAGCCGCTGCCAGCCGTCATAACGCGGGCCGCGACGAATTTCGGCGGTGGCCGGATGCGGCCAGTGCACCAGTTTCTTGTCCAGCAGACCGATGCCGCGATCCATCGCCACGCCGATCAAACCGATGACGACGATGCAGACGAAAACGATGTCGAGCATGAACAGTTGTCGCGCCCAGACCATCAGGTAGCCGATGCCTTCACTGGAAGCCAGCAGTTCGACGGCCAGCAACGACGTCCAGCCGGCGGCCAGCGCCAGGCGCACGCCAGCCATGAACGCGGGGAGGGCGGCGGGCAATACCAGGCGCCGAATCAGCAGGCGTGGTGGCAGGCGCAGAACAGCGGCGGCTTCACGCAATTTCGGCTGGGCATCTCTTACGCCGACCAATGTGTGCAGGGTCACCGGCACCACGATCGCTTTGATCAGCACCACCAGTTTCAGCACTTCGCCGATGCCGAAAAACACCATGAACAATGGAATCCACGCCAGCGTCGGTATTTGCGACAGGCCGGCGAAGGTCGGGAAGATCAAACGTTCAAGACGCTGACTGAAGCCCAGTGCTGCGCCGAGCAATGCACCGGCCGAAACCCCGGCAAGCAGGCCCCAGAACAAACGCTGCAGGCTGATCCACAAATGGCTCCATAACTCGCCTTGAGACAGCTCGACAGCGCTGTTCCAGACCAGCGACGGCGCCGGCAAGATCTGCTCGCTCATCCATTCATTGCGTGCGGCCAGCCACCATAGGGCGAACAAGCTGAGCGGCAGCAGCCATGGCAACAGGCGCTGGTTCAGGCTGGGCCAGGTACGGCGGCTTTTCAGCGGCGGCGCGGGGAGTGGAAGACTGAGCAAGGATTGGCGGGCCATGGGTGACCTCCGTTGTCGGGTTGGCTCAAGATCAAGATCAAAAGATCGCAGCCTTCGGCAGCTCCCACGGGGGAATGCGTCCTTGAATTGACCCCTGTAGGAGCTGCCGAAGGCTGCGATCTCTTGCGGTATTAACTAAGAGCTAATGGTTATAAATAATCTTCAATAAGTTGTTTTTAGAGATAAGCAGCGCCATTTAAGGCCTCCAGCCCACACGCATCCAATGCATTCGAAGAATATTTTCGATGCTGTTAATGCATACGCCGCTGCGAGCCCCGGCGCTGCTCGCTTAGCGCTAAAAGCTATAAAAATGTGCATTTATAGTATTTAAGCGTAGGTAGTCATTCGGCCTACTTTCGGCTCCTCAACGCCCGTCGTGATCAAGGAGCAGCACCCATGAACCTCCCCTTCAAACGTGTTTTCAGTCTGTTTGCCGTTCCTGCTCTGGTGGGCCTGCTGGCGTTTACCGCGCATGCCGACGAACTCAAGGAAATCAGAATCGCCGTGCCCGACCTGAGCGCGGGGACTCAACACAGTGGCGGCGGTGTGGTCGACGTGCTGCGTGATCAGCAGATCTTCGAAAAGGCCTTTGCCGATCAGGGCATCAAGATTCAGTGGAGTTTCTTCAAAGGTGCGGGACCGGTGATCAATGAGGCGTTTGCCAACGGTCAGGTTGATCTGGCGTATCTCGGCGATCTGGCGGCAATCATTGGCAAGTCCAATGGCCTGGATACTCGCTTGCTCAGCGCCAGTGCGCGTGGGGTGAAGCAGTATTTGGGGGTGGTACCGGGTTCGGGGATCAAGACTTTGCAGGATCTCAAGGGCAAGCGCGTGGCGATCTTCCGTGGCACCGCGACGCAGTTGTCGTTTGATGCGGCGCTGGCAAGCCAGGGCCTGAGCGAGAAGGATCTGAAAGTCATCAATCTGGATTTCAATGCAGCGGTCGCGGCGTTGGCAGCCAAGCAGATCGATGCGTCATGGGGCAGCTCCGGGTTGACCGCATTGCAGGCCAAGGGGCTGGCCGAGTTGCCGCTGAACACTAAGGATCTCGGTGGCGCAGGCAGCGTGCAGTCGGTATTGGTCGGCACGGGCAAGTTTGTCGACGCGCACCCGGAGGCGGTGGCCAAGTTGCTCAAGGCGCAACAACAGGCCGTGGAGTGGCTGACGCAGGACGGCAACAAGGCCGCTTACGTGCAACTGGTCTCGGGTTTGGCCAGCTATCCGCCGGTGATCCTGACCCAGGATCTGCAGGATCAGAGGTTGAGCGAAGTGTTCCCGTCGACGCTGGATCCGGTGTTCCTTGGCAGCCTGCAGGACAAAGTGGATCTGGCGGCGCAGCAGAAGCTGATTCGCAAGCCGTTCAAGGTGAATGATTGGGTGGCGCCTGAGCTGGCAGCGGCCAAGCTCTAACGTACACCGATCGTTCCCACGCTCTGCGTGGGAACGCATCAATGGACGCTCTGCGTCCACTTTGGGACGCGGAGCGTCCCGGGCTGCATTCCCACGCAGAGCGTGGGAACGATCCCCTTAAACAGCGACGCTGATTTCCTGCCGATCCACCGCCACCAATGTCTCGATCATCGCCCGTGCCGCCGGCGACAGGCGAAACCCGGTACGACTGACAATCCCGCAACGCGCATTCATGCTCTCCAGGTTCTGCGGCAAATTACGCCAGTGCAGCAACACCAGCGAACCCTTGGCAATGTCCTCGACAAACGCCTCTTCCGTACCGACGCCAATCGCATTCGATTGCAGCACCACCTTCACCAGCGCCGGAAAATGCTCGGTCTCGATGGTCGGGGAAAAATCGATGCGGCCGCTGAGGTTCGCCAATAATTTGCGAATCCCCGGCGGGATCAGCGTGGTCGCCAGCGGATAGTCGAACATGTCGTTGGTCGACAGGCTTTCCTTGGCCAGCAACGGGTGTCCCGGGCGGCAGAAAAATACCCCGCGTTTGGGTGTCAGTGCCTGGGTCTGGAAGTTCGGATCGGACTCGAAATGGCGAATGTCGGCGATAAAGAATTCGATCTCTTCACGGCTCAACGCGCGGCTGAGTTTTTCCCAGTTATCCACCTGAAAACAGGTGCGCACTTTCGGGTGCGCGTTGATGAATTGCGCCACGGCGTCCGGCACCAGTTTCACTGCTGGCGCCGGGCCGCAACCGAAGTGCACTTCACCGGCATCGAGCTTGGTCATCTGCGTCACTTCGGCACTGAGCAGCGCCGCGCCTTGCACCAAACTCAGGGCGTGTTGCAGCACCACTTGGCCCTCGGGTGTAGGGCGCAAATCCTTGTTGCCGCGATCCACCAGCACGCAGCCGAACTCCTGCTCGAGCCCTTGAATACTGCGGCTGAACGCCGGTTGAGTGATGCCCATCGCGTCGGCCGCGCGGACAAAACTGCGGTGTTCGTTGAGGGCGATGAAGTAACGCAACTGGCGAAGATCCATATGCTTTTCCGGCATCCTAAAAATAGCTCGAAGGCATTTGCGACGAGGGTTGCTAGAGGTTTTAAATGCAAGCTCTTATTCCGTCAACGAAGCATGTGAATATCTATTAGATGTAAATGGAATATAGATAGAGCGTTGTTTCGCTGCCGTTAAAAACCGTAAGCAGTCGATGAGGGTCTACCCATGAGCAATGCCGCACTCGCAGTAAAACCCGCTGTCCACGCGCTGGAGATTCATCCGGTCGCCGGTCGTATCGGCGCCGAGATCCGTGGCGTGCACCTGTCCGGTGAGCTGGGCGCCGCCACCGTCGAAGCCATTCAACAGGCGCTGGTTCAGTACAAAGTCGTGTTCTTCCGTGAGCAGACCCAACTCGATGATCAGCGTCAGGAAGCCTTCGCCCATTTGCTCGGCGAGCCGGTGGCGCACCCTACCGTGCCGTCGCGCGAAGGCACGCGTTATCTGCTGGAGCTGGACGGTGCCGAGGGCCAACGCGCCAACTCCTGGCACACCGACGTGACTTTCGTCGACGCCTACCCGAAAGCCTCGATCCTGCGCTCGGTCGTCGCGCCGGCATTCGGCGGCGACACCCTGTGGGCCAACACCGCGACGGCGTACAACGGCTTGCCGACCGAACTGCGTGAACTGGCCGACAAACTGGTCGCCGTGCACAGCAACGAATATGACTACGCCAGCGCCAAGCCGGACGTCTCGGCGGAGAAGCTTGAGCGCTATCGCAAGGTCTTCACGTCGACCGTTTACGAGACTGAGCATCCGGTGGTGCGCGTGCACCCGATCAGCGGTGAGAAGAGCTTGCTGCTGGGGCATTTCGTCAAACGCATCAAGGGTTACTCGCAAGCGGATTCGGCGCATCTGTTCGGGCTGTTGCAGAGCCATGTGATTCGCCAGGAAAACATCGTGCGCTGGCGCTGGAAGGCCGGTGATGTGGCGATCTGGGATAACCGCTCGACGCAGCATTATGCGATTGATGATTACGGCACGCAGGATCGGGTGGTGCGTCGGGTGACGTTGAAGGGTGAAGTGCCGGTGGGCGCTAGCGGGCAGCGTAGTCAGACCATCAAGGGTCGTGATTAAAGATCAAAAGCCCCTCATCGGAACGCCGCCCGCCCAGCCCTCTCCCCGAGGGAGAGGGAGCCGACCGAGTTGTCTCGCGTTATGCATCGACCTGAAAGACCCTATCGATTATGGATTCGATGAAGCTGGATCAGGTCGGTGTACCTCTGAAATATCCCCCATTCAGTCCCCTCTCCCTCTGGGAGAGGGTTAGGGTGAGGGGCTCTTCCCGCTACCAGACACCAATCTGAACAACCTTCTCCGACTCCGGCTCACCATAACGAAACCGCTGCCCGCGCAAATCAATTTCCTGATGACTGATGGTCGTGCGCCGCTTCAACCCCCGCACCCACTCAAACAAATACCCTGCATGCTCCTCGCGCACCGCCGCATACGCCGGATCCTCGCCCAAATCCCGCAACTCCTGCGGATCATTCAACAGATCAAACAGCTGCGGCCGAAAGCCGTCGTACGCCAGGTATTTCCAGCGCTCGCTGCGCACCATGGTCATCCGGCAACGATCGATCGGCTGGCCCAGACGCTCCCGCGCCGGCGCCTGGAAGGCATAGTCGTATTCGCTGATTGCATAGCGGCGCCAGTGCGGATTTTCGCCGTGCAGAAGCGGGATTAACGAACGCCCTTCAAGCCGATGCTCCGCCCCCGGCAATCCCAGTGCTTCAAGAAAGGTCGGCAATGCATCGATGGTTTCCGCCAGTCGATCTTCCACCGTGCCGCGCGTGACATCCGCCGCCGCCCGAGGATCACGCACGATCAACGGCACGCCCACCGCCTGCTCCAGCAAAAACTCCTTCTCGCCCAACCAGTGATCACCGAGAAAGTCGCCGTGATCGCTGGTGAACACGATCAATGTGTCATCCCAGCGACCGTTGCTCTGCAAAAAGTCGAACAGCCGTCCGAGTTGATCATCCACCTGCTTGATCAGACCCATGTACGTAGGGATTACAGTCAATCGTACTGAATCGCGGGAAAAGTTGAGGCTTTCCTCATGCTGGCGAAAGGCAGTGTATACGGGGTGTTTGCTGGCTTCGGAGGGTGTCGCGCGGATCGCTTCGAGAATCGATTTCGTACTGTACAAGGCGTGGTACGGCGCTGGTACGATGTAGGGCCAGTGCGGTTTGATATAGGAAAGGTGTAAACACCACGATTTCTCGCCTTGCTCGGTGATGAAGTCGATGGCTCGATTTGTAGTGTAGACAGTCTCTGAGTGTTGCTCGGGAATTCGTGCTGGCAAATTCGAATGACGCATTTGCCAGCCGCTGAGGATTTCACCGTGCTCGCCTTCGGCGGCGTTGGCCCAGTCGTGCCAGGGGTTTTTGCCGTCGAAGCCGTGTTCACGCAGGTAATGGGTGTAGGGCGCGGATTCGCGTTTGTCGTCGAACAACGGATCGTCGGGATAGATGCCGTCGTGGCGCATGTAAGGTTCGAAACCGACTTCGTTGAGGATTTCGGCCTGTTCGCTTTCGGGATTGATTGCCAGGCGTTGCAAGGCATCGACATTCGCCGTGGCGTGGGTCTTGCCGACCAGCGCAGTACGAATGCCGTGCGGGCGCAGGTAATCGCCGATGGTCAGTTCTTCCAGCGGCAACGGCACGGCGTTCCACGCCACTTGATGGCTGCTGACATAGCGTCCGGTGTAGGCCGACATCCGCGACGGGCCGCAAATCGTGCCTTGGGTGTAGGCGCGGCTGAAACGCACGCCGGCAGCGGCGAGGCGATCGATATTCGGTGTGTGCAGATGCGGATGGCCGTAGCAGGACAGGTAATCGCGGCGCAGTTGATCGCACATGATGTACAGCACGTTGTGCACGGTGTTTGGCGGGGTGGGCATGGGGTTCACCGGTCAATGGGACAGGCGAGGGTTTTCGCTTTCGGTGGGGGTGTTCGGCAAGTGCATTTGGGGAATGGGTTTTATGCAGGAAATGCATCGGCGCCTGCACTGCCGCTATCGCTGGCAAGCCAGCTCCCACAAGTATTAGGGGTGTTCACATGGTTTGTGCTCGGCGCGAATCATGTGGGAGCTGGCTTGCCAGCGATAGCGCTGGATCAGACAGCGAGATTCTGCAGCGAGCAAACCTCCTCATCCTGCTGATCAATCTCTTTTATCTGCTCGATCATTGCCTCGGCCAACGGCGACAACCGATACCCCGCGCGGCTGACAATCCCATAGCGGGTGTACAACTCCTCAAAGTCATCCGCCAACCCTTCAATGCGCAAACACACCAACTCTCCCTTGGCTTGATGCAGCGCATCGGAATATGCCCCGACAATGCCGATCGCCTCCGAACGCAGCACCACACTGAGCAGACTCGAACTGTTTTCACATTCGACATTCGGGGTGAAATCCGGCCGCCCACTGAGGTCAACGATGACCTTGCGCAAGTTCGGCGGACGAATGCTCACCGCCAGCGGATAGCTCATCAATTGCTCTGCGCTGACCTTATCGAAACCCGCCAGCGGATGCCCCGCACGGCAACAGAAATGCCATTTACGCGGCCGTAACCGGTGCGTCAGATAATCCGGATCCGCCTCGAAGTAGCGTGTGTCAGCGACAAAGAATTCGAACTCCTCGCTCATCAGTCGCTTGCTCAGACTCTGCCAGTCATCGACCTGAAACTGCACCCGCGCTTTCGGATAGCGGCCGATGAAGCTGCCAATCGCCCGAGGGATCAAACCCGCCGCCGGCGCCGGCCCACAACCGAAGCGTAATTCCCCCGCTTCCAGCCCATTGAACTGACTGATCTCGTTGGCCATCTGCTGCGCGCCACTGACCAGTCGCCGCGCGTGTTCGAGCAATACCTGGCCCTGTTTGGTCGGCGGCAATTCCTTGCGTCCGCGATCGACCAACTGACAGCCAACGCCGTGCTCGAGTGCCTGAATGCTGCGGCTGAACGCCGACTGCGACAGGTTCACCGCCTGCGCGCCAGCCACAAAGCTGCGTTGTTCAGCCAGGGCGATGAAGTGACGAAGTTGACGCAAGTCGATATGCATTTTTCACATAAAAAATATCCGGGAAATGCATTGGATATGCATTAGGTCGACTCCTTATAAAGGCAATCTCTTATGCAGTAAATATCTGTAAATACATAAATAAATAACTTAAAAGAATATGCAGCGCTAAAGATGTCTGTGTGTTTTTTGACCAGGAGCCGCGCCATGAGTCCGTTGAACCTTGCGTCACCCCTAACGCCACGACGGCTCAAACGCCTGCCTCTGGCCCTGTTGCTGGCAGGGAGCGCGAGCTGGACTCACGGTTACGCCGCCGACTCCGAAACCCCGGCGCCGGTGCCGGCCGGCAAGCCTGCCGCCAACAGTTCGCAACTGGAAACCGTGACCGTCACCACCCGCCGCCGCGAAGAAAGTTCGCAAGATGTACCGACGCCGATGAGCGTGGTCAGTGGGCAGAATCTGGAGACGCAGCGGGTCTACCGGATTCAGGATTTGCAGCAACTGGTGCCCAGCGTCAACGTCGCCTACATGCACGCACGGCAGTCCAGCGTATCGATCCGCGGCCTCGGTAATAACCCGGCCAGCGATGGCCTGGAAGGCAGCGTTGGCCTGTACATCGACAACGTCTATCTGGGCCGCCCGGGGATGGCGGTGTTTGACCTGATGGATATCGAACAGCTCGAAGTCTTGCGTGGGCCGCAGGGCACGTTGTTCGGCAAAAACACCACCGCCGGGGTGATCAACATCAGCACCCGCGCGCCAACCTTCACCCCTGAGCGCAGCATCGAAACCTCGGTCGGCGAGGACGGTTATTTCCAGACCAAGGGCACCATTTCCGGCCCGCTCAACGATCAACTGGCCGGGCGTTTTTCGGCCTATCGCACGCGCAGTGACGGTGACATCAAAAACGAATACGACGGCCATGATTTGAATGGCGGCTCGCGCGAGGGCTTCCGCGCGCAACTGCTGTTCAAGCCCAATGAAGATTTCAATCTGCGCTGGATCGGTGACTACAACGAGGAGGATTCCAGCGCCGGCACCCGCGTGCTCTACAACACCGGGCCGACCATCAATGGCGTCAATCTCTATCAGTCGCGCGCCAACGCGGCCGGCGCAACATTGGTCAACGGCTCACACCGCAAGGTCAATCTGGACAACGACCAGCACGTTACCGTGCATCAGGGTGGCACGTCGGTGGAAGCCAACTGGACGCTTCCGAGCGACTTCACGCTGACTTCGATCAGCTCCTATCGCTTCTGGAATTTCACTCCGCGCAACGACGACGGCCTCAACGTGCCGGCGAGCTACAACGCCGGGGTGTCGGTGGAGGACAAACAGTACTCGCAGGAATTTCGCCTGGCCTCGCCCAAGGGTGAGTTCTTCGATTACGTCGTAGGCGCGTACTACTTCGGCTCGGATCTGGACAATAAATCCTTCGCCTATTACGGCCCGCAAGCCGACATCTGGAACGGCACCGCGCGCGGTGCGCTGGCCAACGTCACCAGCATTGGCAACGGCCATATCAAGACCGACAGCTTTGCGCTGTTCGCTCAAGGCACCTGGCACCTCACCGAACGGCTGGATTTCACCGCCGGGGTGCGTGGCACGTATGAGGAGAAATCTGCCTGGGTCACCCGCGATGCGCCGCTCGGTGGTGCCGCCGTAACGGGCGCTGCGGCCACGGCGCGACGCGGTCGTGCCGGCGCTTACGATTCCGGCGACTTGAATCAGTACAGCTCCAGTCCCTCCGGGCTGCTCAATCTCAGCTACCGGATCACCGACGATGTGCTCGGCTACGCCACGTTATCCCACGGCGAGAAATCCGGCGGGGTCAACCTCGCCGTCGGTTCCGCTCCGGTAGCGGGTGCCGATTCGCTGCTGATCGGCACCGAACGCGCGAACAACGCCGAACTCGGCTTCAAGAGCACGCTGTGGGATCACCGCCTGCAACTCAACGCCAACGTCTTCTGGACTCAGGTCAACGCTTACCAGACCAACGCCTACGACGCGGAAAATCGCGTGCAGTACCTGACTAACGCCGGTTCCGTGCGCTCGCGCGGGGTCGAGTTCGAAAGCACGGTGATCCCGCTGCGCGGCCTGACCCTGAACATCAATGGCTCCTACAACGACGTCAGCTACCTCTCGTACAAAGATGCCCCGTGCCCGCCGGAAGTCAGCCAGGCGCCGGGTGCTCCAGCGTCTTGCGACCTCAGCGGCCATCAAGTGGTCGGCGCCTCGAAATGGATCGGCAACGCCAACGGCGAATACAAATGGAATCTGGATAACGGCTTCGAACCTTACGTCACCGCGAGCTACGCGTTTCGCTCGAAAGCCGTCGGTACCGTCGAGGATTCCGACTACGGACAGATCCCGAGTTACGCCGTGGTCAATTTTTCCACCGGTCTGCGCGGCGACTTCAACCAAGGCCAGTGGGACGTGTCGCTGTGGTTGAAAAACGCCTTCGACAAAACCTACTACACGACCCTGTGGACGGGCGGCAACGGCGGCTATGAAGGCCTGCTCGGCACACCGCGCACCCTCGGCGTCACCGGTCGCTACGACTTCTGATTCGTCACTCAAGGAGCTGCATCATGTTGCGTATCAAAACGGCTTTGCCGGTGTTGCTGTCCGGCGCAGTGCTCAGTGCCGGCGCCTTCGCCGCACCAAGTGTTTACCCGACCGGCGTGACCCGTTATGACCCGAACAAGGCCTTCAATCAGTACGTGATTTTCAGCGGCGCGGACAAACAGACGCACCTGATCGACATGAACGGCAACGAGGTGAAAACCTGGCCACAGGCAGGCTTTCCGTCGGCGATCATCGATCCAGAACTGGTTGGCGGTGAGCGCGGCCATGTGCTGCTGCAATTGAGTGAAAAGGATCCCGGCAAACTCGGTTCGGCCGGCAACGGGCTGGGCAATCAGAGCGTTGGCGAGCTGGACTGGAATGGCAAAGTCATCTGGCAATGGGGCGACAAGGCGCCCAGTGGCGCCGCGCAACAGCACCATGATCAGCGCCGTTTGAGCAACGGCAACACCGTGGTGCTGGCGAACAAGGTGCACAAGGTCAAAGGCTTCAAAGTGCCCGAGGTGATCGACGATGCGATCTATGAAGTCAGCCCCGAAGGCGCGGTGAAATGGCAGTGGCTGGCCTCGGAGCATCTCAATGAGTTCGGCTTCACCGCCGAGCAGTTGAAGCTGGTGCGCGCCAGTGAAAATCCGGACTACCTGCACATCAACAACCTCAGCCTGGTCGGGCCGAACAAGTGGTTCGATTCCGGTGACAAGCGCTTCAATCCGGACAACCTGTTGATCGATTCACGCAATGCCAACTTCATCGCGATCATCGATAAAAACAGCGGCAAAGTGGTCTGGCGTCTTGGCCCGAATTTGCCGCTGATCAACCCGAAAACCGCGCAGAAATTGCCGCGTCCGGTGGATCAGTTTGTCGGTCAGCATGATGCGCACATCATTCCGGCAGGATTGCCTGGCGCAGGTAACGTGCTGGTGTTCGATAACCAGGGATCGGCGGGTTATCCGAACGTCACCCTCGGGCTGATTTCCGGCTCGCGGGTATTGGAAATCGACCCGGTGAAAAGCGAGATCGTATGGCAGTACAGCGCGGCCAATTCGAAGCAACCGGGGTGGGCGTTCTACAGCTCGTTTATCAGCAGCGCGCGGCGCTTGCCCAACGGCAATACGTTAATCGATGAAGGCATGAACGGGCGGTTTTTCCAAGTGACGGCCAACGGTGAGAACGTCTGGGAATACGTCAGCCCCTATCTCGGCAAGGCGCCGGGCAGCGACGCGATCAGCAACTGGGTGTATCGGGCACTGCCTGTGAGTTATGACTGGGTGCCAACGGGTACGCCACGCTCCGAGACGGCGGTTAATGCCCCGGTTGTCGGTGTGCAGCAAACCAATGCCAGCCGTTAGTTGAATTGGAATTAATGCTCGATCGAACGGCGATAAGTTATGAGCGGGTTGAATAGTGCTTATTGCAATTTCGTTAGTAGCTCGCGTGGACAATAATTGAATGTGCAACCATTCTGACTGTCGTGAGTTTCCAGGAGGAAACTTGCTCTCATCGGAAGACACTTATCCAACGATAAAGGAAATCTCGTTATGTCGAGCATTAATGGCAATTATGTAAACGCTAACGCTGGCGCCAAACTGACGATTACCGATGGCAACGATTCCAACGGCACCTTCAGCGGTAAATTCAGTCAGAACGGCGTGAATTACGACATTGCTTACGGGCACTACCATTTCCAGAACAGCACCGGGCAGCCTACGATCATCACGTTCACGGCTCTGAATGACGGCACTGGTTATCAGTCCTGGACATTGTTCTCGCCGGATCACAATTATTCAAAAGTTCGTGCGGTTGGTTCGCGCACAAACTTTGATGGTGATGTTGTTGGCGTGGCAGGGGAGTTCGTCAAGCAATAAAAGCTGATTGAACAAAAAGGCCGGCGCACGAAAGTGCCCGGCCTTTTTTTGTTTTTAGAAAATAATAATCAACTATCTACTTGGTATTAGTCGTCCTGCAAAACCGGGTCAGGTGAATTTGATGCGTTGCATGAATACTTTTAATGCCTGAAAAGCATGCATTTTTTCATGCATCGCTGCAGCCCGCGTAGCACGCGGCTTTGGCGGAATTGATCATTTTTCATATTCCATAAAGGCCTATGCATAACGTTAAAGATTACTTTCGGAGATAAGCGCCAAGCCCAATGATTCATCCATCGATTCGCCGTGGGGGATTCAACAAACGGTTGATCGGCAGTTTTTGTAGAGAACGCAAAAAGACCGCAGGGAGTGAATCAATGGGCAATGTCCAGACCGCCGCCAGCGCAGAGGAATTGCTGTGGCGTCAGACGCCGGGTGGCGAGTTGGTCGATCTCGGCCGGCCGCATCGTGTGCCGTTGGGACAGCTGCGTTTGCAGCGTGCGCCCAAAGGTATTTTGAGTCGGCGCGAAATCCTTCTGCTCGGCGTGCTCGCATTGGTGGTGCATGGCGCGGTGATCTACTGGATCAGCCAGAAGCCGACGCCGGTGCTGCCGATCGTGCCGCCGGAAATTCCGCCGATGACTATCGAATTCTCGCGCCCGGCACCACCAGCACCACCGGTTGTCGAGCCGCCCCCACCTGCGCCTGTGGTTGAGCCACCGCCGCCGGTAGAAGACGAACTGGCGGTAAAACCACCGCCGCCAAAACCCGTTCCGAAACCCAAACCGGTGATTAAACAGGCCCCCAAGCCAGCGCCGAAAGCCGTCGAGCAACCACCCGCGCCGCCACAACCGGCAGCCCCGGTTGCAGCGCCAGCGCCACCTGCTCCCCCCGCGCCGGCACCGGTAACCCCGGCCTCAGCGAACGCCGCATACCTGAAAAACCCGGCACCGGAATACCCGTCGCTGGCTCAGCGTCGCGGTTGGGAAGGCACGGTGTTGCTGCGTGTGCATGTGTTGGCCAGCGGCAAACCGGGTGAGATCCAGATAGCCAAAAGCAGTGGCCGGCAACAGCTCGACGACGCGGCGCTGAACGCCGTCAAACGTTGGAGTTTCGTCCCGGCCAAGCAGGGTGATGTCGCCCAGGACGGCTGGGTCAGCGTGCCCATCGATTTCAAGATTCATTAAACCGAAACCAAATTCGCGCGAAACGTTTACACGAGGGAATCATCATGACGTTACTGGCATCTCCACTGGAATCCATCGAAAGCGCGGTGATCTGGCTGCTGGTGGTTTTTTCCGTCGCTACCTGGGGCCTGGCACTGCTCAAGGCTGTGCAGTTCGGGCGGCTGAAGGCGCAGGATCGGCGTTTTCATAAGCGTTTCTGGGCGGCGTCGAGTCTCGATTCAGCCGCTGAATTGAGCGAGACCCAACCCGGCGCTGCAGCGCGGGTGGCACAGGCCGGTTACGCGGCGATTCAGGTGGGCGAGACGCCACAGGCGAATGATTTGAGCCAGGCGATCAACCACCAGGATCGCCTCGAGCGCGCATTGCGTCAGCAGATCGTTCGCGAACGCCGTTCGCTGGAAACGGGCCTGGCGGTGGTCGCGAGTATTGGCAGTACGTCGCCGTTCATTGGTTTGTTCGGCACGGTGTGGGGAATCATGGAAGCGTTGAAAGGCATCAGCGCCGCAGGTTCGGCGAGCCTGGAAACGGTCGCCGGGCCAATCGGTGCGGCACTGGTCGCCACGGGTGTGGGGATCGCCGTCGCGGTGCCGGCGGTGCTGGTTTACAACTACTTTTTGCGTCGGTTGAAACTGACGGCGGCGGATCTGGATGACTTCGCCCACGACTTCTACAGCCTGGCGCAGAAGAGTGCGTTCCGCGTGTTGATCCACCCGACGGCGCACAAGGTCGCAACGCCGGGCAACGCAGCAAAAGTGAAGGAGGCGTCCTGATATGGCCTTCTCCACGCAAGACAGTGATGAGGTACTCAGCGAGATCAACGTGACCCCGCTGGTGGACGTGATGCTGGTGCTGCTGGTGGTGTTTATCGTCACAGCGCCGCTGCTGACCAACGCGATTCCGATCAACCTGCCGAAGACCGAAGCGGTGGCGCCGGTCGAGCAGAAGGACCCGGTGGTGGTGAGCATCGATGGCGCCGGCAAGCTGTTTATCAACAAGGACGAGATTCAGCCTGACTTGCTCGAATTCAACCTCAAGTCGGCCAAGGCCAAGGACCCGGAAGTGCGCGTGCAATTGCAGGCCGATGACGGGGTGAACTACGGCGAAGTGGCGCGGGCGATGGCTTCGATTGAACGGGCGGGGATTACCAAGTTGTCGGTGATTACCGCGCGGTAACAGGATTTACGTTTTTCCGGGGCCGTCTCCTTGGCAGGGTGCGGCCCTTTTTTTATTTCTGGCATTAAAAGCAGAACCCTCTCCCAGAGGGAGAGGGGACTGACCGAGGTGATTGTTCGAGGTACGCCGACCTGAGATTTCGAGCCGAACTCAAGATTTGAACGGCATGAAGATCGGCTCCCTTTCCCCCTCGCCCCCCGTGGGGGAGAGGGCTGGGGTGAGGGGGAAAAGATTTCAAGCCATGCACAAATCTCATATTCAATTCAGGTCTTAACAAATAGCTTCTTATTCCTTAACGAATATAAATCCCCTCCCTATACTCGTCCAGGAACAGACACGACGCAGGAGAGCTCCCCATGCGCAACGAATCAATCCGCTACCTGATTGTGCCGGGCTGGCAAGGATCGCCAGAAGATCATTGGCAAAGCCACTGGCAGAACAGCCTGCCGAACAGCGCGCGGGTCGAGCAGGCCGATTGGCTGACGCCGCGTCGTGAAGACTGGGTGGCGGCACTGGCCGAGGCGATTGCCGCTGACAGCACGCCTGTCATTCTTATCGCCCACAGCCTCGGCTGCATCACCGTTGCCCATTGGGCAGCCACTGCGCCGCTGCAATACCTGCGTCAGGTGCGTGGCGCCTTGTTGGTCGCGCCGGCAGATGTCGAGCGTCCGGCGTGTGCACCGGCGCTGCGCAATTTCGCGCCGATTCCGACTGATCTGCTGCCGTTTCCGAGCCAGGTCGTCAGCTCCGACAACGACGCCGCCGTGAGTGCGCCGCGCGCACTGGAGCTGGCGCGCAACTGGGGTGCCGAGGCGGGAATTCTCGCCGGTGCCGGACACATCAACGTCAAGTCCGGGCATCAGCGTTGGGAGCAGGGTTTTGCTTATCTCTATCGCTTGCAAAACCGTATGGAACACCACGCCCGCCGCCGCGCCTGACCTTTTTCCTTTCAACGCCCCCGTCTGCCGGCGGTTTTGGGCGGGAGCCTGCCATGAGTTTCGAAACCTTCGGTCAGCCGTTGCTGACCTTTCCCGATGCGGAAAAAAGCCCCCTGAGCATTCGCGCCAAGGCGCTGGTGTTCGTCGATCCGCGCTCGCGTCAACTGCGTGAGGAGCTCGAGCAACTGGCGCCGCGCTCGACTTCGGTATTGATCCGTGGCGAGACCGGTACGGGTAAAGAACTGCTCGCCCGGCACATCCATCGCGCCAGTGACCGCAGCGGTCTGTTCGTTTCGGTCAATTGCGGGGCGATCAGCCCGACCTACGCTGATGCCGAGCTGTTCGGCTACGCTGCCGGCAGTTACAGCGGCTCGGCCAGCAGCCGTGCAGGCTGGTTCGGTTCGGCCAACGGCGGTACCTTGTATCTGGATGAAATCGGCGATCTGCCGCTGCCGATTCAAATCAAATTGCTCGCTGCCCTGGAGAATCACGAAGTCACCCGTGTCGGTGCGCATCAGCCGAGTCCGGTGGATGTGCGGCTGGTCGCGGCCACCAGCATCGATCTGGCGCAAGCGGTGGACGCCGGGAAATTCCACGAGCGCCTTTATCACTACCTCAGCGAGGGCCACCTCGAATTGCCGGCGTTACGTGCGCGTACCGGCGATATCCTGTCGTTGGCCGAGTATTTCCTCGGTATCTACAGCCAGCGTCTCGACCTTCCCGTGCCGCTGATCAGCGAAGCGGCGCAGCACGTGCTCGAACAACACAGTTGGCCGGGCAACACCCGCGAGCTGGAAAACGTCATTCATTTTGCGTTGCTGGTGAGCACGGGCGACGAGATTCTTCCGGAGCACCTGAATCTGCCCGAAGCGTCTGGGCCGCAGCTTCAGATCGAACGGCTGGTTGCACAAATCAACATCGGCGGCAGCGTCGCCGAGCGTAAGGCATTGAAAGATATGCTGATTCGTTTGAGTGAGGGGTTGTAACCGTTTCGTTCAACATGAACAAAATGGAATATGAAGCTGAATAAACGTTATTGTCCGGGAATAAAAAATCCCGGTATTGTCCGCCCCACGCCAGCGATATCACTTCACTGGCACACGTATTAATGCCGTCGTCGATGACGACCGTGATTTTCGATAAGGACACTGCATGAAAAAGGTTCTGTTGTTTACCGCATTGGCGGCTGCTTTGACTGCTTCCCTGGCCAATGCTGGCGAAAAACTGGTGGTTGCCGCGACCCCGGTTCCGCACGCTGAAATCCTTGAGCTGATTAAACCGACCTTGGCCAAAGAAGGCGTGGATCTGGAAATCAAAGTGTTCACCGACTACGTTCAGCCGAACGTACAGGTTGGCGAGAAGCGTCTGGACGCCAACTACTTCCAGACCCTGCCGTACCTGAACAGCTTCAACCAGGGCAAATACAAGGACGACAAGTCCAAGTACCTGGTGACCGTGCAGGGCGTGCACGTTGAACCGTTCGGTGGTTACTCGAGCAAGTACAAGACCCTGGCTGAACTGCCGGACGGCGCCACCATCGCCATCCCGAACGAAGGTAGCAACAGCGGCCGCGCACTGATCCTGCTGCAGAAGGCTGGCCTGATCGAGCTGAAAGACCCGAAGAACGCTCTGGCAACGCCAAAAGACATCGCCAAGAACCCGCACAACTTCAAGTTCAAGGAACTGGAGTCGGCCCTGCTGCCACGCGTTCTGAAAGAAGTTGATCTGGACATGATCAACACCAACTACGCGCTGGAAGCCAAGTTGAACCCGCAGAAAGATGCGCTGGTGATTGAAGGTGCTGATTCGCCGTACGTGAACTTCCTGGTGGCCCGTGAGGACAACAAGAACAGCGACGCGATCCAGAAACTGGCCAAAGCCCTGACCAGCCCGGAAGTCAAAGCGTTCATCGAGAAGAAGTACAACGGCGCGGTACTGCCGGCGTTCTGATCTGACGCTTGAACCACCCCCTTCAAGGTGTGAAAACGCCGATGGCCAGTGATGGGCATCGGCGTTTTTGTGTGTGCGTTGAAAAGCCCCTCACCCTAGCCCTCCCGAAACGTCGGACCGCCCAGAGGGAGAGGGGACTGATTGGGGGATGCTGTAGAAGTCGCCGACCTGACACGGCTTTACCGAATCCATAATCGATAAGGTCTTTCAGGTCGATGTAATACGCCCGACACCTCGGTCAGTCTCCTCTCCCACCGGGAGAGGACTTGGGAGAGGGGACTGATTGGGGGGATGCTGTAGAGGTACGCCGATGTGAAAGATCTCTGCCGAATCCATAATCGACTCGGTCTTTCAGGTCGATGTATGACGCCAGACACCTCGGTCGGCCCCCTCTCCCTCGGGGGAGAGGGCTGGGCGGGGTAAAGACCGGGTACATCCTTTACGTTTGAGACCGGGGACATGGTTTACAGGTATTAATCATGGTCAGGAGGTGCTGACCATGCCCTGGAATCAAGAGTCCCCAATGGATCAACGAGTGAAGTTAGTCAGCGACTGGCTTGGCGGCAGTTACACCAAGAGCCAATTAAGCCGGCGCTATGGTGTCAGCCGTCCAACCATCGACAAGTGGCTGGAACGATACGCAGCGTTAGGCGTAGATGGCTTGAAAGAGCAATCGCGCAAGCCGTTGAACTGTCCTCATCAAACGCCCGACGAAATCATTGCCACGCTGCTGGCCAAGAAAAACGAACATCCCGATCGGGGACCCAAGCAGATCATTGATCGCCTGCGCGATTCCGATCCGCATATCCAATGGCCGGCGGCGAGTACCGCCGGGGAGTGGTTGAAGAAAGCTGGTTTGGTGGTGGCGCGACGGCCCTATCCCCCGCGTCCCCGTGCTCCAACGCATTTGCGTCCGGTCGACGCGCCCAACCAGACTTGGTGTGCTGATTACAAAGGGCAGTTCAAAATGCAGGACGGCAATTGGTGCTATCCGCTGACCATTACCGATCAGATGAGCCGCTTTTTATTCGTCTGTCGCGCTTTGCCCAGTACGCACGGAGCGCCGACGCGGGAAGGCTTCGAGTGGGCTTTTCGAGAATATGGGCTGCCGGATGTGATCCGCACTGACAATGGCGCTCCTTTCGCATCGACAGGTCTGGCGCGACTTTCGAAGTTATCGGTTTGGTTCATCAGGCTTGGAATCCATGTCGAAACGATTACGCCTGGCCGTCCCGACCAAAATGGTCGACATGAACGGATGCATCGAACGCTAAAGGCAGCAGTGCCACCGGCGGAAAACCTGGTGCGCCAGCAGTTGGCTTTTCAGGAATTCATCCAAGACTTCAACCACCACCGACCGCACACCGCGCTGGGTATGAAACCGCCGGCATCTGTCTATAGCCCATCGACACGCGCTTATCCTGGTTACTTGCCTGCGCTTGAATACAGTTCCGACGTTGAAGTACGCAAGGTTCGGTCAAATGGGGAAATCAAATGGAAAGGACAGCTGATTTTTCTAGGAGAGGCTCTAATTGGAGAGGACATCGCGTTGAAGGAAGTGGCTGATGACGCTTGGGAACTGTACCTTTGCAGCCACTGTTTAGGCAGGCTTGAAAGAGGCGCCAAACGCGTTTCAAGCCTGTAAAGGTGTAAACGATGTCCCCGGTCTAATTTGTAAAGGATGTACCGGTCTCTACACGGGCGGCGTTCCGATGAGGGGCTTTTGACTTACGCTGCAGCCTTCAACGCCCGCCTCAACGCCACCAACAATTTCACAATCTCCTGCGGATCCAGTCGCTGCGGCACTTTTACGTCCATGTTCTCTTCCTTGTTATGAGGTTGGCCGGGGGAGTCTGGCCAAAAGCTGTTCGTCCTTGGAGGGCTTTCATGAAAAAAAGATCCTTCCTACAGCGCAAAGAAAAATAGCCTTCTTATTCCTTCCCGGCAAACCCACAAGATAGTTTTTTGGGTGATATCAATATGCATTAACGGTATTTAAATTCTTGTTTTTATACCTATAAAGTCGGTGTCTGCCGGACAGCCACCCGCTGTCCATGGACTGCACCACCGTCGCTTACCGAGCGGCGTCAGGACGCTTCATGACTTTCGATTACGCATTCATCCTCAGCACCCTGCCGGCGTTTCTCAAAGCCGTGGGTGTGACGCTGCAGGTCGGTTTTATCGCCATTGGCACCTCGCTGCTGGTGGCGCTGCTCAACGCGACGATTCTGGTGTTCCGCACGCCGTACCTGCAAAGACTGGTGAGCCTGTATGTGGAGCTGGCACGCAACACGCCGTTGCTGATTCAGTTGTTCTTCGTCTACTTCGCCTTGCCGGCGTTGGGGATCAAAGTCTCTGGTTTCACTGCCGCGATCATCACCATGACCTTTCTCGGCGGCGCTTACCTCACCGAAGTGCTGCGCGCCGGCGTCGATGCGGTGCCCCAAGCGCAACTGGAATCAGGGCGCTCAATCGGCCTGTCCCATGGCCAGTTGCTGCGCTACGTGATCCTGCCGCAAGCGGGGATTCTCAGCCTGCCGTCGTTGTTCGCCAATTTCATTTTCCTGCTCAAGGAAACCACCGTGGTTTCGGCGGTGGCCGTGCCGGAAATCCTCTACACCACCAAGAGCTACATCGCGCTCTACTACAAAACCTACGAAATGCTCGCCGTGCTGACGCTGATCTGCGTGCTGCTGTTCTTGCCGCTGTCGCTGCTGCTCAGCCGTCTGGAAAGGAGGCTCCAGCATGGCCAGTTCGGGTCTTGAACTGCTCTGGGTGTCGTTGCCGCAACTGGCCAAAGGCGCCGGGCAAACTTTGTCGATCTCGTTCCTGAGCATCGCCATCAGCACTGTCGGCGGCGTGCTCTACGGTGTGCTGCGAACGCTCAACGTGAGGTGGCTGAACGCGATCCTGCGGGTCTATCTGGAGTTGTTCCGGGCGATTCCGGTGCTGGTCTGGTTGTACCTGTTGTTCTTCGGCTTGCCGATTTTCTTCGGACTGAGCCTGCCAAGTTTCTGGTGCGCGGTGCTGGTGCTATCGCTGTGGGGCGCCAGCGAGGTGGGCGAAGTGGCGCGCGGTGCGCTGCATTCGTTGCCGCGCGGGCAGCGTGAAGCGGGGCTGTCGATCGGCCTAAACGCCGCACAACTTTATGGCTACGTACTGCTGCCGCAAGCGTTGAAGCGCATGACGCCGCCGACCATCAACGTCTACACGCGGATCATCAAGACCAGCTCGCTGGCGGTGTTGATTGGAGTAGTAGATGTGATCAAGGTTGGTCAGCAGATCATCGAGCGCACTTACGAATCGGTGCTGATCTACGGCGCGCTGTTCCTGTTTTTCTTTTTTATCTGCTACCCGCTCTCGGCCGCTTCGCGCGTGCTGGAGCGGCGCTGGACGCAAGCATGAGCGCATTGATCGAGTTTCACGGTTTCAACAAATTCTACGGCGAGCAGCAGGTGCTCAACGGCATCGACCTGCAAGTGCAGAGTGGCGAAGTGATCGTCATCCTCGGCCCCAGCGGTTGCGGCAAAAGCACCTTGCTGCGTTGCCTCAATGGTCTGGAGGAAGCCCACAGCGGCAGCCTGAAATTTGTCGGCCGCGAGCTGCTGGACAAGTCCACCGACTGGCGCGAGATCCGCCAGCAGATCGGCATGGTGTTCCAGAGTTATCACCTGTTCCCGCACATGAGTGTGCTCGACAATTTGCTGCTCGGTCCGCTGAAGGTGCAAAAACGTCAGCGCCGCGAAGCGCAGCAGCAAGCCGAAGCGCTGCTCGAACGCGTTGGCCTGGCGGACAAGCGCGATGCCTTCCCGCGTCAGCTCTCTGGCGGCCAGCAGCAACGCATCGCCATCGTCCGCTCGCTGTGCATGAACCCACGGGTGATGCTCTTCGACGAAGTCACCGCCGCCCTCGACCCGGAAATGGTCAAGGAAGTTTTGCAGGTCATTCAGGGCCTGGCCCGCGAAGGCATGACCCTGTTGATCGTCACCCATGAAATGGCCTTCGCTCGCGCGGTGGCCGATCGCATCGTGTTCATGGATGCCGGGCGCATCCTTGAACAGAACCCGCCCGAGATTTTCTTTACGAACCCGCAAACCGCACGCGCGCAGCAGTTTCTGGAGAAGTTCTCCTTCGTGGCAACACTGCCAAAAACGAATCCGACAAAGGAACTGGAACTGTTATGAAAACTGCCGCTTTTTTACTGCCTCTGCTCAGCCTCGCCTTGCTTGCCGGTTGCAGCAAAACCGAAGAACCGCCGAAACCGAAAGTCGCCAGCGAAAGCACTGCGCCGGCCGGTTATCTGGACAAGATCAAGGCCCGCGACAAGTTGATTGTCGGTGTCTTCACCGATAAACCACCATTCGGTTTTGTCGACGAAGCGGGGCGCTACGTCGGTTTCGATACCGACATCGGCCGCCGTTTCGCCAAGGATCTGCTTGGCGATGAAAACAAGGTCGAGTTCGTCGCCGTGGAACCGGCGAGTCGCATTCCATTTCTGCAAAGCGACAAGGTCGACCTGATCCTCGCCAACATGACTGTGACCCCGGAGCGTAAGGAAGCGGTGGAGTTTACTAACCCGAATCTCAAGGTCGCGGTGCAGGCGCTGGTGCCGCAAAGCAGCGCGGTGAAAAACCTCGATGATCTGGCGACCCGCACTACCATCGTCACTACGGGCACGACTGCTGATATCTGGCTGACCAAGAATCACCCGGACTGGAAATTGCTCAAGTTCGAGAAAAACTCCGAATCGCTGCAAGCTCTGGCCAATGGTCGTGGCGATGCGTACGCACAGGACAATCTGGTGTTGTTCAGCTGGGCCAAGCAGAACCCGGGCTATCGCGTGCTGGATGAAAAACTTGGCGCCGAAGCACCGATTGCGCCAGCGGTGAAGAAGGGCAATATCGAGCTGCGTGACTGGGTGAATACCGAGCTGACCAAACTGGGTGAGGAGAAGTATCTGCTCAAGCTGTACGACCAATATGTGCGTAAAGAGCTGAGTGATGACACCAAACCTGAGAGCGTGATTGTCGAGGGTGGCAAGTGGCAGGGGTGATTGCCTGTCAGGTCGGTGGTGAGGCTTGCCCCTCACCCCAGCCCTCTCCCGGAGGGAGAGGGGGCCGACCGAGGTGTCTTGCATCAGACATCGACCTGACAAACCGAGTCGATTATGGATTCACAGACGCATTTCGTGTCGGTGTCACTTCGATTTTGGATTCACAGATGCATTTTCACGTCGGCGTCACTCTTGAGCATCCCCCAATCAGTACCTCACCCCAGCTTACTCCCGGTGGGAGAGGGAGCCGATCTCTGGGCTTTTCAAAACCTGCGTTCAACTCGAGACTTTCATGTCGGCGTAACTCGAAAGAACAACTCGGTCAGTCCCCTCTCCCTTTGGGAGAGGGTTAGGGTGAGGGGCTTTTGCCTGAATCACTCAATCCGGCCAGTTCCACGCCGGCTCATCCAGCACCCGCTGGCCGACAATCCCGGTCTGCCCCAGGGTTTTCTCCAGCACGATGCAATTGCAACCCGGGTCTTCCTGCAACGCCGAAATCAACCGCCGCGCATGCGACACCACCCACACCTGACACTGCTCCGAGGCACGGATAATCAACCGCGCCAACGCTGGCAGCAGATCCGGGTGCAGGCTGGTCTCCGGTTCGTTCAGCACCATCAGCGACGGCGGCCTCGGCGTCAGTAGCGCCGCAACCAACAGCAAATAACGCAACGTGCCGTCCGACAGCTCCGCCGCCGATAACGGCCGCAACAAACCTTCCTGATAAAACTCGATGGCAAAACGTCCACCGGCCTGCGCTTCGATATGCACCCGCGCGCCAGGAAACGCATCGGTAATCGCCGCACGCATCGTATCGCCATCACCAATCTCGATGATGGTCTGCAACGCCGCCGCCAGATCCCGGCCGTCGTGATGCAGCACTGGCGTGCGCGTACCCAATTGCGGTTGGCGCACCGGTGCATCGGCATCGCTGCGAAAGTGATCATAAAAGCGCCAGCGGCGAATAAACTCGCGCATCTGAAACACTTCCGGCGAGCTGCGCAGGCTGCCAACCTGATCAAACAAACTGTCGAAATTCGGCGTGTGTTGCGCCAGTACATCCCATTTGCGCTCGGCGCGTGCGCGGATCATCGGGCCGTCGCGATCCACCAGCAAGCTGGCGGGGCGGTAAAGCGGGCCGGCCCAGATGCATTCGCGCTTGATCTGCGGGTCGAGGCTGAATCGCGAAGGAATGGGGCGCGACTGCTCGGGCAGCATGAAGTGGCCGTTCGAGTCGGGAAGCCCCAGGCTGATCGAGTAGCTGAAATCTTCCCCGGTGAACCCCAGGCGCAGTCGCTTCACGCCTTGGCGTACCGTCGACTGGATCGGCACCTCACCATTGCGCATGCGCCGGCTGATGGTTTCCGGCCCGGCCCAGAAGGTCGACTCCAGTCCGCCTTCACGGGCCAGCGCATTGACTACGCCACCCTGAGCGGTTTCCGCCAACAGGCGCAAGGCTCGGTAGAGATTGGATTTGCCGCTGCCATTGGGGCCAGTGATCAGGTTCAGACGGCCGAGCGGAATCACCAATTTGTTGATCGAACGGTAATTGCCCACCGCGAGAGTATTGAGCATGGAATTCCTTCTCTTCAGGCGCCTATTGTAGGAGCTGCCGAAGGTTGCGATCTTTTGATGTTGTTTTTAAAAGATCAAAAGATCGCAGCCTACGGCAGCTCCTTCAGGAAATATGGGGGACGAACGGGCGAACGTTGAACCCTGTTCTAAGCTCACAGTCGTATCGTCACTTGCACGTTCGTACACAGGAAGGAGTCTGCATGGCGAGTCCCGGTTTGAAAACAGCGGTCATGCTGAGTCTGCTCACTTTGCTGACCGCCTGCGGCGAGAAAAAAGCCCCTGAGGAATACCTGCCCAGGGTCTTTGTACAGGAAGTCAAACCCACGGATTACGCCGCTGCGGTGACATTGACCGGTGACGTGCAGGCGCGCGTGCAGACCGAGCTGTCGTTCCGCGTCGGCGGCAAGATCATCCAGCGTATGGTTGATGTCGGCGACCGGGTCACCGCCAAACAAGTGCTGGCCAAGCTCGACCCCAAGGATTTGCAGACCAACGTCGATTCGGCCCAGGCCCAAGTCGTCGCTGAACAAGCCCGGGTGAAACAGAGCGCGGCCGCTTTCGTGCGCCAGCAAAAACTCCTGCCCAAGGGTTACACCAGCCAGAGCGAATACGATTCCGCCCAAGCCGCGTTGCGCAGCAGCCAGAGCGCCTTGAGCGCGGCGCAGGCGCAATTGGCCAACGCTAAAGATCAGCTCAGCTACACCGCACTGATCGCCGACGCCCCGGGCGTGATCACTGAGCGTCAGGCCGAAGTCGGCCAGGTGGTACAGGCCACGGCACCGATTTTTTCGTTGGCCCGCGATGGCGACCGTGACGCGGTGTTCAATGTCTACGAATCACTGCTGGCCGAGCGCCCTGCGGATCCCTCGATCGTCGTCAGTCTGCTCGATAACCCTGCCATCAAAACCACCGGCACGGTGCGTGAAATCACCCCGGCGGTGTCGGCGCAGTCCGGCACGGTGCAAGTCAAAGTCAGCCTCGACAGCCTGCCACAAGGGATGCAGCTGGGCTCGGTGGTCAGCGCCACCGCCAAGGGCAGCGGCAAGTCGGCAGTCGAATTGCCATGGTCGGCGCTGACTAAAAACATCAGTGATCCGGCGGTGTGGATGGTCGACGATAAAGGTGAAGCGCAGTTGCACAACGTGACCGTCGGCCGCTACCTGATCGGCAAGGTCATCATCAGCGAAGGCCTCAAGGGCGGGGAGAAAGTCATTGTCGCCGGAGGACAGTTGTTGCATCCCGGCATGAAAGTCGAAATCGCTGAAAACACCTACAAGGATCTGCAACCGGGAGAACAGCCATGAAGCGTCTGGGGCTGTTATCCGTGGGTGTGTTGCTGGCGGCCTGCTCGAAAAGCGAGCCACCTCCGGAGCCGGTACGTCCGGTGCTATCGGTCAAAGTTCAAGCGTTGAGCGAGGAAAGCCTCGGGCGTTTCGCCGGCAGCATCCAGGCGCGTTATGAAAGCAACACCGGTTTCCGCGTCGGTGGCCGCATCGCCAGCCGCAACGTCGATGTCGGAACCGAAGTGCAAAAGGGCACGCTGCTCGCCACCCTCGATCCGTCTGATCAGCAGAACCAATTGCGTTCGGCCCAGGGCGACCTGGCCAGAGTTCAGGCGCAACTGATCAATGCCCAGGCCAATGCCCGCCGTCAGCAGGCGCTGTTTGATCGTGGCGTAGGGGCGCAGGCACAACTGGACATCGCCACCACAGACTTGAAAACCACCCAGGCCTCGCTGGACCAGGCACGGGCGGCGGTCAATCAAAGCAAGGACCAGCTCGGCTATACCGAACTGCGTTCCGACCATAAAGCCGTGGTCACCGCGTGGAACGCCGAAGCTGGGCAAGTGGTGACGGCGGGCCAGCAGGTCGTGACTCTGGCGCAACCGGACATCAAGGAAGCGGTGATCGATCTGCCCGACACCCTGGTCGATCAGATTCCTTCCGACGTGGTGTTTCTGGTGGCCGGGCAACTCGACCCGAGCATCAACACCACGGCAACCCTTCGCGAGATCGAACCGCAGGCGCAAAGCGCCACGCGTACTCGTCGGGCACGCCTGACTCTGGCCGAGACACCGGACGGTTTCCGCCTCGGCACGGCGATCAGCGTGACCCTCAGTTCGGCGATCAAACCGCGCATCGAATTGCCGGCTACCGCTTTGCAGGAGGTCGACGGCAAACTACGGATCTGGGTCATCGACACTCAGAGCAAAACCGTCAGCCCCCGCGACGTCAGCGTGATCAGCCGCACCGACAGCAGCGTAGTGCTCGCGGGCGGCGTGAAGAACGGCGAGCGCGTGGTCAGCGCCGGCGTCAACAGCCTCAAACCCGGACAATCGGTAAAACTTGACGAGGACAGTCAATGAAAGGCTCTTTCAACCTCTCAGAATGGGCCCTCAAGCATCAGTCATTCGTCTGGTACCTGATGTTCGTCGCGTTGCTGATGGGCGTGTTCTCGTACTTCAATCTGGGCCGCGAAGAAGATCCGTCGTTCACCATCAAGACCATGGTGATCCAGACCAAATGGCCGGGCGCGACCCAGGAAGAAACCCTCGCGCAGGTCACCGACCGCATCGAGAAAAAACTCGAAGAACTCGACTCCCTCGACTACGTGAAAAGTTACACGCGCCCCGGCGAATCGACGGTGTACGTGTACCTGCGCGACACCACCAGCGCCAAGGACATCCCGGAAATCTGGTACCAGGTGCGCAAGAAGATCGACGACATTCGCGGGCAGTTCCCCAAAGGTATTCAAGGGCCCGGGTTCAACGACGAGTTCGGTGATGTGTTCGGCTCGGTCTACGCCTTCACCGCCGACGGCCTGACCATGCGCCAGTTGCGCGATTACGTAGAACAGGCGCGGGCCGAGATCCGCAATGTACCGGGGCTGGGCAAGATCGAAATGATCGGCCAGCAGGACGAAGTGATTTATCTGAACTTCTCTACTCGCAAACTGGCGGCGTTGGGTATCGATCAGCGTCAGGTTGTGCAGAGTCTGCAATCGCAGAACGCCGTGACCCCGGCCGGTGTGATCGAGGCCGGCCCTGAGCGGATTTCCGTGCGCACCTCGGGGCAGTTCGCCTCGGAGAAAGATCTGGCCGAGGTCAATCTCAAGCTCAACGACCGTTTCTATCGATTGGCTGACATCGCCGACATCACTCGCGGTTACACCGATCCGGCTACCCCGGAATTCCGCTTCGACGGCAAACCGGCCATCGGTCTGGCGATTGCCATGCAGAAGGGCGGCAACGTTCAGGAGTTCGGCAAGGCGTTGCACCAACGCATCGATGAACTGACCGCAGACTTGCCGGTTGGCGTGGGTGTGCACACCGTGTCCGATCAGGCGGTGGTGGTGGAAGAAGCGGTCGGTGGCTTTACCAGTGCCCTGTTCGAGGCGGTGATCATCGTGCTGGTGGTCAGCTTCATCAGCCTCGGCGTACGCGCCGGCCTGGTGGTGGCGTGCTCGATTCCGCTGGTGCTGGCGATGGTGTTTGTATTCATGGAATACAGTGGCATCACCATGCAGCGGATTTCGCTCGGTGCCTTGATCATCGCCCTCGGTCTGTTGGTGGACGACGCGATGATCACCGTGGAGATGATGGTCACGCGCCTGGAAATGGGCGAGAGCAAGGAGGAGGCAGCGACGTTCGCCTACACCTCGACGGCGTTCCCGATGCTCACCGGGACGCTGGTGACGGTCGCCGGTTTCGTGCCCATCGGCCTCAACGCCAGTTCCGCCGGTGAGTACACCTACACGCTGTTTGCGGTGATTGCTGTGGCGATGCTGGTTTCGTGGGTGGTGGCGGTGTTCTTCGCTCCGGTGATCGGCGTGCACATTCTCAGCGCCAACGTGAAACCACATGAAGCCGAGCCGGGCCGCGTCGGGCGTGCGTTCAATGGCGGTCTATTGTGGGCGATGCGCAATCGCTGGTGGGCCATCGGCATTACCGTGCTGCTGTTCGTGCTGGCAGTGTTTTGCATGCGCTTTGTGCAGAACCAGTTCTTCCCTTCCTCGGACCGGCCGGAAATTCTCGTCGACCTGAACCTGCCGCAAAACGCCTCGATTGACGAAACCCGCAAAGCCGTCGACAAGTTGGAAGAAACCCTCAAAGGCGACGCGGACATTGTGCGTTGGAGCACCTACATCGGTCAGGGCGCGATCCGTTTCTACCTGCCGCTCGACCAGCAATTGCAAAACCCGTACTACGCACAACTGGTGATCGTCAGCAAAGACTTCGAAGCCCGCGAGGCCCTGAGTCAACGCCTGCGTGAGCGCTTGCACAAAGACTTCGTCGGCATCGGCAGTTACGTCCAGGCGCTGGAAATGGGCCCGCCGGTGGGGCGTCCGATCCAGTACCGGGTCAGTGGCAAGGACATCGATCAGGTGCGCAAGCACGCCATCGACCTGGCCACCGAACTGGACAAGAACCCGCACATCGGCGAGATCATTTACGACTGGAACGAGCCGGGCAAAGTTCTGCGCATCGACATCGCCCAGGACAAGGCGCGGCAACTCGGGTTGTCCTCCGAAGACGTGGCGAACCTGATGAACAGCATCGTCAGCGGCGCGCCTCTGACCCAGGTCAACGACGACATCTACCTGATCAATGTGGTCGGCCGGGCGGTGAATTCGGAGCGCGGTACGCCGGAAACCCTGCAGAATCTGCAGATCGTTACGCCCAACGGCACGTCGATCCCGCTGCTGGCGTTCGCCACCGTGCGTTATGAACTGGAGCAGCCGCTGGTGTGGCGTCGTGACCGCTTGCCGACCATCACCATCAAGGCCTCGGTGCGCGACGAGATCCAGCCGACCGATTTGGTGAAACTGCTCAAGCCGTCGATTGATGCCTTCGCTGACAAACTGCCAGTGGGCTACAAGGTCGCCACCGGCGGTACGGTCGAGGAAAGCGGCAAGGCCCAAGGGCCGATTGCCAAGGTTTTGCCGTTGATGCTGTTTTTGATGGCGACCTTCCTGATGATCCAGTTGCACAGCGTGCAGAAGATGTTCCTCGTCGCCAGTGTCGCGCCGCTGGGGCTGATCGGCGTAGTGCTGGCGCTGGTGCCGACCGGCACGCCGATGGGCTTCGTGGCGATCCTGGGGATTCTCGCGCTGATCGGCATCATCATCCGTAACTCGGTGATCCTCGTGACGCAGATCGATGAGTTCGAGCAGAAAGGCTATGCGCCGTGGGATGCGGTGGTGGAAGCGACCGAGCACCGGCGCCGGCCGATCCTGTTGACCGCCGCAGCGGCGAGCATGGGCATGATCCCGATTGCCCGGGAAGTGTTCTGGGGACCGATGGCTTACGCAATGATTGGCGGGATTGTGGTGGCGACGTTGCTGACGCTGCTGTTCCTGCCGGCGCTGTATGTGGCCTGGTACAAGATTCGCGAACCGAAGAAGGATTGAGTCAACAGCGCCCCTCACCCCAACCCTCCCGAAACGTCGGACCGCCCAAAGGGAGAGGGGACTGACGTAGGTGTCTGACGCTATCCATCGATCTGAAGGATCGGGTCGATTATGGGTTCAGCTAAGTTAGATCCGGTCGGCGTACTGCTTAAATATCCCCCAATCGGCTCCCTCTCCCTCCGGGAGAGGGCTGGGGGTGAGGGGCTTTTCTCTGACTCGACTCAAGCCTTACGCCAAACGCTGGCCAACCAAGGCTGCTGCTCACGCGGCAGCCCGGCCGGCCGATAGTAATGCTCAAGCTCGACAAACCCTGCCGCCGTCAGCAACCCTTGCCACGCCTCAAGATCGTGATACGAGCCATAGCGCGGCCCGTTCCAGCCCTCACGGTTATCCCCGCGTGGATTCGAGCTGAAGAGCACACCACCCGGCTTCAGCGCGCCATGCAATTGCTTGAGCACCCGTGGCAACTCCTGCAGCGGCACATGAAACAACACCGCATTGGCGAAGATGCCGTCGAAGCGTTCGGCCGGCAGATCCAGCTTCAGAAAGTCCTGCTGCAGCACCTCGCAACCACTGTCCTCACGGGCCATTCGCGCAAACTCTGGCGAACCGTCGAGGCCGACGGCGATGTGACCCATGCGCGTAAACGTTTGCAGATCCCGCCCTGGGCCGCAGCCAAAATCCAGAATCGTGAATGGCGCCGTGCCCTGAATATGCCGCAGCAACGCATCAATGTTCTGGCTGACATCGTGATCGCGGGTGCCTTCACGGAAGTCTTCGGCCACTGAGTTGTAATGGCCGAGGGTGGTCGCGGTGATCTGTTCGAGATCGTCGGGGGTCTGCTTCATGGTGGGGATACGCGGGCAATTGGGATTTGCCGAATATACGCCATCGAGTTCGGGGCTGCTGCGCAGCCATTCGCGAGCAGGCTCGCTCCCACAGGGGAACACATTCCAAATGTGGGAGCGAGCCTGCTCGCGAAAGCGGTTTCAGAGGCGTGGCATGAATCCGGATAAGCTCAGCGCTTGTTCAACACCCGCGCCAAGCGATCCCCACCCAACTGAATCACCGCCACCAACGCCACCAGCAACACAATCACCGTCAGCATGATCTGGCTGTCAAAGCGCTGATAGCCGTAGCGATAGGCGATATCGCCCAACCCGCCAGCCCCAATCGCCCCGGCCATCGCCGAAGAGTTGATCATCGTCACCAGCGTAATCGTGAAACCGCCGACAATCCCCGGCAGCGCCTCAGGCAACAACACATGCCAGACAATGTGCCAGCGCCGGCACCCCATCGCCTGCGCCGCTTCAATCAAACCATGATCAACCTCACGCAGACTCACTTCGGCAATCCGCGCAAAGAATGGCGTAGCGGCAATCGTCAGTGGCACCACGGCAGCCCAGACACCGTACGTAGTGCCGACGATCAAGCGGGTAAACGGAATCAGCGCGACCATCAGAATCAGAAACGGGATCGAGCGGAACAAGTTCACGAACGCGCCCAAAGCGCGATTCAGCACCGGCGCCTCATAGATCCCGCCCTTGTCGCTGGTGACCAGTATCACTGCCATGGGAATCCCCACCAGCAACGCGATCAGCGACGACACACCGACCATCAGGAACGTGTCGATAAACCCCTGCCACAAGCGATCAAACCACATAACCCAGTACCTCCACTCGTTGCGCCCATTGCGCGGCGCGCTCACGCAATTGCTCGGCGCCGAACGATGAGCCGCTTACGGCTAACAACAGTTGCCCCAGCGCATGCCCCTGAATCCGCTCAACGCCGCCCTGAAGCAACTTCACCCGGCCGCCGAGCGCTGTGAAAAGCGCGGCCAGATCCGGTTCATCACTGGCGCTGCCGGTGAACTGCAGACGCAACACCACAGCAGCGTCGGCGGCGGTGGGCTGCGTTTGCAAACGACTCTGCAATTCTTCCGGCAACGCGTGTTGCAACGGTGCGAGCAAGGTCTGGCTGACTTCGTGCTGCGGATTACCGAACACTTCCCAGACCGGGCCTTGCTCGACAACCCGGCCGTGTTCAAGCACGACAACGCGGTCGCAGATTTCGCGGATCACCGCCATCTCGTGAGTGATCAGGACGATGGTCAGGCCCAGGCGTTTATTGATTTCGCGCAGCAGGCCGAGGATCGACTGGGTGGTCTCGGGGTCGAGCGCCGAAGTGGCTTCGTCGCAGAGCAGAATATCCGGGTCATGCACCAACGCGCGGGCGATGCCGACACGCTGTTTCTGCCCACCGGAAAGCTGCGCCGGATAAGCCTTGTGCTTTTCCTGCAGGCCAACCAGTTCGAGCAGTTCGCGAACCTTCTTCTCGCGTTGTTCCTGCGCGACGCCCGCGACTTTCAGCGGCAGTTCGACGTTCTGCCAAACGGTCTTGGCCGACATCAGATTGAAGTGCTGGAAGATCATGCCGATGCGCCTGCGTAGCGCTACCAGACGGTCTTCATCGAACTCGCCGATGTCGACGTGATCGATCAAAACCCGCCCAGACGTCGGCTGCTCCAGACGATTGATCGTGCGGATCAGCGAGGACTTGCCGGCGCCGCTGCGGCCGATGATGCCGAACACTTCACCGCGCTGAATCGCCAGATCGATGCCCTGTAGTGCCGCGACCGGGCCTTGCCGGCCGTTGTAGGTTTTGCCCAGGCCGATAAAACGTATGTGGGCGCGATTCAACTCGGGGTGCAGTTCGGTTTTTTCAGCAGTGTGTGGCTCTGGAATTTCCAGTCGCCGTTGGATCGCGGCCGTCATGCTCAGCTTTCCCAACCGGCTTGATACAGCTTGCCATGAGCCTTATCCAGCGCAGCGCGAACGGCTGGCGAGTGCTGGTAGATGTCGACGAATTTGATCAGGCGCGGATCGGTTTTGCTCTTCGGCTGGATGACGAACTGAATCACGTATTCCTTGTGGTCGAGACCGTCGAACAGCAGTGCCGAACCGGCATCGAAAGTCTTCGCCAGACGAATGTAGGCCGGGTAGCCCTGGACCAGATCGGCGTCGTCATAGGCGCGCACCAATTGCACGGCTTCGACTTGGAGGATTTTGATTTTCTTCGGGTTGGCGACGATGTCGTCTTCGGTGGCTTTGTAGCCGACGCCCGGTTTCAGCGTGATCAAACCGGCCTTGGCCAGCAGTTGCAAACCACGGCCGCTGTTGATCGGGTCGTTGGCGATGGCGACGCTGGCGCCTTCGGGCAACTCATCAAAGCTTTTGTATTTTTTCGAATAGAGACCGACGTTGTTGATGATCCCCGGTGCGAACGGCACCAGATCAAAACCCGAGGCGGCTTTGGCGTTTTCGAGGAACGGGATGTGCTGGAAGTAGTTCACGTCGATGTCGCCGGCGGCGAGGCTGACGTTGGGTGCGATCCAGTCAGTGAACTCCACCAGCTCGACGTTCAGGCCTTGTCTGGAGGCTTCTTCTACAGCGGCTTCCAGCGGGATGGCGAAGGCTGCGGTGGTGCCGATTTTCAGCGGAGCGTCGGCGGCGAAAACGGCCGAGCTGAACAGGCCGAGGGCCAGGGCCAGTGCTTTGACTGGGTGGGACAGGCGTTTCTTGGTCATGATGGTTTTTCCAGTCAGTGCATTAATTTTGTGGTGTCGGGTCGGGCCTCATCGCTGGCAAGCCAGCTCCCACAGGTTTTGTGAGCGCCACAGACCCTTGTGGGAGCTGGCTTGCCAGCGATGCTTTTAGCGGCGAAACGCTGCGCCGGTGTGTTGCTCGGGCAACTGCGCTTCGCTGTGAAACAGCTTCTCGCGCAAGCTGCCGCTGTCATACGCGGTCTTGTACGACCCACGCCGCTGCAGCTCCGGAACCACCAGCTCGATAAAATCGACATAGCTTTCCGGCGTAACAATCCGGGTCAGGTTGAAACCATCCAGGCCGGTCTCGGCGATCCACGATTCCAGCTCATCTGCCACTTGATCAACCGAACCGACCACGGTGATGTAGCGGCCACCGAGGGCATGCTGGTCGAGCAATTTGCGCCGGGTCCAGTCGTTGTTCTGCAGGTTTTTGGTCGCCGACTGAATGGCGTTGCTCTTCACGTATTGGATCGGTTCGTCGATCTCGTATTGGGAAAAGTCGATGCCGGTGGAGGCGGAAAAATGCGCCACGCCGGCTTCGGCGCTGGCGTAGCTCAGATACTCGGCGTGCTTGGCCCACGCGGCTTCTTCGGTCGCGCCGACGATCACGTTGAGGCCCATGAACACCTTGATGTCCTCAGGATTGCGCCCGGCCTCGACGGCGCTGGCGCGCACCTTGTCGACCTGAACCTTGGTCGACGGTTTGTTCTGGCCGCTGATGAACACGCACTCGGCGTGACGCCCGGCGAACAGCAAACCGCGCTCAGAACTGCCGGCCTGAAACAGCACCGGTGTGCGCTGTGGCGACGGCTCACAGAGGTGATAGCCCTCGACCTGATAGAACTCGCCCTTGTGCTCGACCTTGTGCACTTTTTCCGGGTTGGCGTAGATCCGCTGCTCACGGTTATTCAGTACCGCGCCGTTTTCCCAACTGCCTTCCCAGAGTTTGTAGAGCACCTCCAGGTACTCGTCGGCCTGGTCATAACGACGGTCATGCTCGACCTGCTCGCTCAGTCCCATGGCTTTCGCGGCGCTGTCGAGATAGCCGGTGACAATGTTCCAGCCCACTCGACCACGGCTCAAATGATCGAGCGTCGACATGCGCCGGGCGAACAGATACGGCGGTTCGTAGGTGAGGTTGGCGGTCAAGCCGAAACCGAGGTTTTTGGTCACGGCAGCCATCGCTGAAACCAGCAATAACGGATCGTTGACCGGTAACTGGATCGACTCTTTCAACGTCACGTCCACCGAGTTCTGATAGACGTCATACACGCCGACGATGTCAGCGATGAACAAGCCGTCGAACAGTCCGCGCTCCAGCAGTTGCGCCAGTTCGGTCCAGTATTCAATGGTGTTGTAGCGCGTTGAGGTATCGCGCGGATGCGTCCACAGGCCATGGTTGATGTGGCCGATGCAGTTCATGTTGAACGCATTGAGCAGGATCTTCTTTTTCGCCGCGCTCATCAGATCGTCCCTCGCAACGGAGGGTTTTCATCGTTGAGGTAGTAGTTGCCCACCGCGTGATATTTCCAGCGCACCGGGTCGTGCAAGGTGTGCACGCGGGCGTTGCGCCAGTGGCGGTCGAGGCCGTGTTCGATCAGTGTCGCCTGGCTGCCGGCCAGTTCGAACAGCGTGCTGCCGGCGGCCAAAGAGATTTCAGTGCTGATCGCCCGTGCTTCGGCGACGGCAATCGAAGCGGCAGCGACGGTTTCTGCGCTGGTCCCGGCTTGCGCTGCGTCGAGGAATTCGCCGGCGCGTTCAAGCAACGCCTCCGTGGCGTGCAGGCGAATGCTCAAGTGGCCGAAGCTCCTCAACGTCAGCGGGTCTTCGGTGGCTTTGTCGTTGCCGGAATCGATCCACGGCCGCGTCTTGCTGCGCACAAAGTGCAGGGTGTCTTCGTAAGCGGCGCGGGCAATACCGGTGTCGATGGCGGCGTGAAGGATCTGCGCCAGCGGGCCGACGGTGGTTGGACGTTCAAAGGCGCTTTGAAACGGCAGCACGTCTTCAGCCGCGACGTACACATCTTCGAACACCACCGAACCGCTGCCGGTGGTGCGCTGGCCGAAGCCGCTCCAGTCGTCGATCACGGTCAGGCCTTTGCTGTCACGCGGAACGAAGGCCAGTTGCTGCACACCGTTTTCATCGACAACGGAAGTTGGAATGCGCTGAGCATAAATCGCGCCGGTCGCATAGAACTTGCGGCCGTTGATGCGATAGCCGTCACCATCACGCTTGAGGCTGGTGACGCGGTCGTGAGCGGTTTTCGTACCTAGTTCCGCCAAGGCGTTGCCGAAGCGTTGCCCGGCCAGCACTTCGGCATAAAGCCGTTGTTTCTGCTGGTGACTGCCGTTAACCCGCAGCACTTCCAGCGCGTAAAAATGATTTTGCGGAATCTGCCCGAGCGAGCCGTCGGCTTGAGCGATCAGCGCGATGACTTTGGCCAAAGTCACGTTGGACACGCCAGCGCCGCCGTATTCCTTCGGTACGCTGATGCCCCACAGACCCGAGCGGGAAAACACGTCGAGTTCCGGCAGAGGCAGGCGGCGTTCACGGTCGCGCAGGGCGCTGTCGCGTTTGAAATCTTCGGCCAGGTCGCTGGCGACGATCAGGGCTTGCTCATCGCTGGTGATGACCGCGACGTGATGGGAAAGCGTCATGTTTTTCTCCAGATGTCTGGTCGTCAGATCCAGGAATGGCGAGCAGGCAAAGTGCCGTTGAGGCGATAGGCGCCGACCGCGTGATATTTCCAGCGCACCGGGTCGTGCAACGTGTGCACGCGGGCGTTGCGCCAGTGACGGTCGAGGTTGAATTCGGCGAGGGTGGCGCGGCTGCCGGCCAGTTCGAAAAGCTTTTCACTGGCCAACAGCGAGATCTCGGTAGTCAGCACTTTCGCCTCCGCCACGGCGATAGAAGCGCGTGCGGCGGACTCGGCGGTGATCGGCGCGGCGTGCACTTGATCGAGCACTTTGCCGGCCTTGCGCAGCAGCGCTTCGGCGGCGTGCAGTTCGATTTTGAGTTTGCCGATATCGGCGATGACATAAAGATCATCGCTGGCGCGATCAACCTTGGCGTCGATCCACGGCCGTGCGCGGGTTTTGATGAACTCAATGGCGTCATCAATGGCGCCACGGGCGATGCCGGCGTCGATCGCGGCTTGAATCAGCTGCGACACCGCGCCTTGGGTGTTCGGGGTTTCGTTGATCTTCCAGTTGTCGACCACCAGGCTCGATTCGACACGCACGTTGTTCAGCAGAATCGTACCGCTGGCGGTGGTGCGCTGACCGAAGCCCGACCAGTCATCAACGATGCGCAGCCCCGGCGTGCCGCGACGGACGAAGGCCAGTACTTGCTTGCCGTCATCGTTGACCGCTTTCACCGCAACCCAATGCGCAAACAGTGCGCCAGTGGAGTAGAACTTCTGGCCGTTGATCACGTAATCATCGCCATCGGCGGTGATCCGCGCTTTCAGTTCCAGGGTGTTTTTGGTGCCGCGCTCAGGACCGGCGTTGCCGATGCGCCAGCCTTCCAGAACGCTCTGGAATAGCTGTTGTTTCTGCGCTTCGGTGGCGCTGCCGAGTACCAGATTGATGATGCCGAACTGGTTCTGCGGGATCTGCCCCAACGCCGGGTCGGCGGCGGAGATGATCGCGAACACTTCGGCCAGAGTGACGAATGAAACCTGCGGGCCACCGTATTCGCGCGGGATGGCGATGCTGCCTAATCCGCTGCGGGTGAACTGTTCGATTTCCGACCACGGCAGCTTGCGCTGACGGTCGCGTTTCGCGGCCTGCACGCGGGCGACTTGTGCCAGCTCTTGGGCGGCGTTGATGGCTTGGGCGTCGTTGCGCAAGACCTGCGCAGGCAACAACAACGGGGCGATGTCCAGATCAGACTGGACGTTTGCATCTGCCAGACTGGACATCAGTGCCGCTCCTTGGCTGCACGCAATGCCCTGGCGATCTGCACTGGGGTGATTGTGTTCCGGACCATGCTACCTACCTCACATCTCATGAAAAACGCCGCAAAAGTGCGGCGAACGAATGAATGTCCGGTGGTCCGGTTTATATACCCTAAACGTGTATAAATATTAAATAAACTAACTTTTAGGAATATGCATAGAAGAGGTGATGGTCGGGTTGGTTAAGAATTTTTTTGCGGCTGGAATGATCCGGTGGCGAGGGCGCTTGCTCTCTCGCCACAGGGGCATTGTGTTCAGGGCTTGCGGGATTCGGCGGCTTTGAGTTCGGGCATGAGCGGGACTTTCAGATAAGGATTTGCGCAGCCGATTTTCAATGTGCGGGGCGGTGCCCAGCGGGAGTTGTTGCCGACCCGATCGAGAATGCAATACGTCACGTCCAGGCGCAGATCCTCGCCTGCTTCGACGATCACCGACGGCGGTACCCAGACCTGAATCGGCAAGCCGATATCTGCGGCGGTGACCGGTGCCAGATCCATGCGCACGTCACCCCAGCGCAAGGTGATGGCGTCATCCTCGGCCATGTTCAGGTACGGCTCGATGGTCAGCGGCACACCGCGTTTAATCTGGTTCGGATTGACGCCCTGACGGCGTATGGCGTCGGGGATGGCAACCGGGGCCAGTTGCTGATTTTCGTCTGCGCTCAGCGCCGTGGGTTGCCCGCCGGGGCAGTCCAGTTTGACCTGTACGCGCGTCGCCGCCGAAAACGCCGGCCCCTGACCGACCTGCATCACCCGGTAGTGGATGCGCGCGGTGCCGTTGGTGATGAAGCTTTCCGGCACCCTTAGGCTGACGGCTGTGCCGACGTCATCCGCCGTCAGCACTTTGGAAGCGACATAGCATTTGTTCCAGAACAGCTCGATGAGATCGCCGCTGTCCATATCAGGGTAGGGCGACACCTCGATCAAGAGGTGTGCGGCGGCAGCCAGACTGATGCCGGTTTTTTGCGCTGGCGCGAGGGTCGGCGCTGCCAGTTCGGGGGTGTGCGAAGTGCGGGTCATCGATTTCTCTCCTTGAAGCCTTGCAGCGAAGTCCGTTTCTGAAAGAACAAAAAGCGTGAATAAACTGGCAATAAAGCTTTGGGCTTTTATTCAAGTTGAAGACGGGGTGGTTAAACTAGTTGATGCCGGTTGCCGACTAGATAAGAGTCTGCGGGATGGGGTGTCAATAGACGATATTAGTTAATCCGTAAATTACGAATTAATCAGAAGTTTCCTACGCTGTCGCGGCCATATGCCTAAGTGATCAGGCGAAATGAGCCACGGGACACAGGGCTTTCTCGGCGTTTTATGCGCGGATTTATTTGAGCACTATCATTTCAGGTGGCAGGGGAGGAGGCGGGTGTTATCTGTTGCAGAACATATATATGTACTGCTTGGGATATGTTTTGTTTGAATGAGACTGAAGGGGGTAAATGTTTTATAAAGGAAACTTCCGTCCGTGGAAGTTATCGGTGATGCAATAAAAGTTCTCAGGCGTGATTCAGGAACTTGCTGAGAAACTGTTTAGTGCGTTCTTCTTTCGGATTGGCAAACAATGCCTTCGCTTCACCTTGTTCGACGATCACGCCTTTATCGAAAAACACCACACGGTTGGCCACGTCACGAGCAAAACCCATCTCGTGGGTGACGATCACCATAGTGCGTTTTTCTTCAGCCAGGCCACGAATCGTCGCCAGCACTTCGCCGACCAGCTCCGGGTCAAGCGCCGAAGTCGGCTCGTCGAAGAGGATCACTTCCGGTTCCATCGCCAGCGCCCGGGCGATCGCTATGCGCTGTTGCTGACCACCAGAGAGACGACGTGGATAAGCGTCTTCTTTGCCGGCGAGTCCGACTTTGGCCATGAGCTTTTTGCCCAAGGCAATGGCGGCTTCGCGTGGCATCTTCTTGACCACAACCGGGCCTTCGATGACGTTTTCCAGTGCGGTGCGATGGGGGAACAGGTTGAAGTTCTGGAACACGAAGCCCACATGCTGGCGCAGGTTGCGCACCAGACTTTGCTGCTGGTTCAGCGGGCGGCCGGTATCGATTTCGATATCGCCGACCTTGATCCGGCCGCTTGTGGGTTGTTCAAGGAAGTTCAGGCAGCGCAGGAACGTCGTTTTCCCCGAACCGCTGGGGCCGATGATTGCGACGACTTCGCCTTCCTTCACCTCGAGGTCAATGCCGTTGAGCACGACCTGACCCTTGAATTGCTTGGTCAGTTTTTCCACGACAATCATGGGGTCAGGACTCCTGGTCGTGCCGATTGACCCGCTCTTCCAGCTTGTTTTGCAGGTGCGCGAGCACCGAGGCCAGAATCCAGTAGAGCAGTGCGGCACTAAGGTACATGGTGAAAATTTCGAAGTTACGTGCGCTGATCAACTGCGCCTGACGTAACAACTCCGGCACCTGGATAGTGGCGGCCTGTGCAGTGTCCTTGACCAGTGAAATGAAGCTGTTGCCGAGCGCCGGTAATGCCGTACGCATCGCTTGCGGCAAGATGGTCCGCCGCAGGGTTTGCGCGCGGGTCATGCCAATGCTCGCGGCGGCTTCCCACTGACCGCGTTCGATCGAGCTGATCGAAGATCGCAGGATTTCACAAATGTAGGCCGCCATGTTCAGCGAAAGGCCGATCAGGGCAGCGGGGATCGGATCGAGTTCGATCCCCACCTGTGGCAAGCCGAAATAGATCACGAACAGTTGCACCAGCAACGGCGTGCCGCGAAAAAACGACACGTAGATGCGGGCAATCCAGTTCGCCACTTTGAAGCGCGACAGACGCATCAACGCCAGGCTGAAGCCGAGCAGGAAGCCGAAGAACATGCCACCGAGGCTGAGGATGACCGTGAAGTACATGCCCTTGAGCAAAAAGGGCATGGCCTCCCGTACGATTTGGAAAGTTGCTTCCATTATTTAGTGACGTCAGCGCTGAAGTATTTTTCCGAAAGCTTGGCCAGCGTGCCATCGGCGCGCAGCTTTTCGATAGCCTTGTTCACTGCAGCCAACAGTTCAGGCTCGCCTTTACGCAAGGTAACGCCAGCTTCCTGACGAGAGAACGGTTCGCCTGCGGCAGTGGTGTCCTTGGCTTTGCGGGCGTATTCCAGTGCGGCCAGACGGTCGATCAGGATGGCGTCGATACGGCCGACACGCAGGTCCTGGAATTTAGTCGGATCATCTTCATAAGTGCGCACGTCAGCGGTCGGCACGTTGGCTTTGACCCACTGCTCGTAGTTGGTGCCCAGGCCCACGCCGACTTTCTTGCCACCCAGATCGGCAGCGGATTTGATGTTCAGGTCGGCGGCTTTCTTGGTCAGCACCAGCGCCTGAATCCCGGAAACTGTGTACGGCTCGGAGAAGTCATACTTCTTCTTGCGCTCTTCGGAAATGGTCACCTGGTTGATCACTGCATCCAGACGCTTGGACTCAAGCGCCGCGAGGATGCCGTCCCACTTGGTGGTCTGCAGTTTGACCTTCACACCCAGCTCTTTGGCCAGCGCCTCAGAGAATTCAACTTCGAAACCGGACAGCTTGCCGTCGGCATCAACGAAGCTGAACGGTGGGTAAGTGCCTTCCAGGCCGACGTTGATAACGCCTTTGTCCTTGATCTGTTGCAACTGTTCACCGGCCACTGCCTGGCCGATCAGGCCGGCGCTCAGCGCAAGGCCCAGCGAACCCACCAGCAGATTGCGACGTAGTGCGGAAAAATTCATGACAAGCCCCTGTGTTTTCTTATGGAAGACGCTTAAGGAAAGTTGGCGAATTGGTGATTCGGACGACAGCGCTATCCTGCCTTAAAGCAGCTTATGCGTCTCTCGCGAAATTCGCCTGCGGCGAGACTATAAGATGTCTGCGTTAGACTTGAAAATACTTAATATTTGAAATGTTATTCTTTATTGGAATATGTATTGTCTGTGGAAAAAGATCGCAGCCCGCGGCAGCTCCTACATGAGATCACTTGTAGGAGCTGCCGTTTTGATCTTCTGTTACAGGAAATCCTTGTAGGCAAACAACGCTGGCGCGCCACCGGTGTGCAGGAAGATGATCGGGCCTTCATCAAAGCGCTGACGACCAATCCCGTCGAGTAAACCTGCCATGGCCTTGCCGGTGTAAACCGGATCAAGCAACACCGCTTCCTGACTCGCCAGCAGCTTCAGCGCCGCCAGCGTCCCGGCATTCGGCTCGCCATAACGCGGGCCGAAATATTCGTCCCACAACTCGACCTTGAAGCTGGCCGGCAGTTCGACGCCGAGCAGCGCCGCCGTGCGTTCGGCAAGTCCCTGAACCTTCGGTCGCTGATCTTCTTCACTGCGCGAAACCGTCACGCCAATCACCGGCAATTGCGGCAACACTTCGCTCAACGCCAATGCCAGACCGCTGTGCGTCCCGGCACTGCCTGAGGCCAACACTACAGCGGCGAAATTCAGGCCGGTGTCGTTGATCTGCTCGGCCAGTTCCAGACCGGCGCGCACATAGCCCAACGCACCGAGCGCATTGGAGCCACCGATTGGCACCAGATACGGCTTCTTGCCGTTGCTGCGCAGGCGGGCGGCGAGGGCGGTCAGTTGTTCGTCGGCGTTGTCGAGGTTGTCGACCAGTTCGACTTTGGTGTCGAACAGATCCAGCAGCAGGCGGTTGCCGTTGCCGGTGTAGTTGCTGTCGTCAGTGCCCAGCGGATTTTCCAGCAGCGCCACGCAACCCAGGCCCAATTTGGCGGCCAGTGCGGCGGTCTGGCGAACGTGGTTCGATTGCAGCGCGCCGGCGGTGATCAGCGTGTCGGCGCCTTGCGCGAGAGCGTCGGCAGCGAGGTATTCGAGTTTGCGCAATTTGTTGCCGCCCATGGCCAGCGGCGTCAGGTCATCGCGCTTGATGTACACCTCGCGGCCAAGCCAGGTGGACAGGCGTTCGAGTTTTTCCAGCGGCGTAGGGTGGTTGAGCAGGTCGAGACGGTTAAAGCGGTCCAGCTGTTGTTTGATCATGGGTCCGTACTGGCGGAGGAAGATGAAAGGACTATAGGCACGCGCTTTTGCAGGGGCAACCGTGAATCGCTTATAGCCAAATGAACTGAGGCCAGCACTATCGGTTCTTAATTCGCCCTCGTAAGCATGCCGTAAAGTAGGCGCCGTTGACGCGGCCAGACAGTCCGGCCGCCCGTGAGGAGTCTTTACCGTGAGCGAGCGTTCCAGCCATTGGCAATTGCAGACCATCGTCAGTCAACTGCGCAGCGCGCGGGATCAGTGGCGGGCACAGAACGGCCGGGCGTCCGGCGAGCAGGGCGGTCGCGAGTTGCCGTCCCGTGCAGCGATGGCGGAGATTCTTGAAGCATTGTGTGGCGCGTTGTTCCCGATGCGCCTGGGCCCGGTTGACCTGCGCGAAGAGAGTGAAGATTTCTACGTCGGCCACACCCTCGATGTCGCGCTGAATGCGTTGCTGGCGCAGACCCGCCTGGAGTTGCGTTACGTCGCCCGCCACAGCGCGCAGGCTGACACCGAAGTCGAAGCCCGCGCGATTCAGATCGTACAAGATTTCGCCCTCGCACTGCCGGGCCTGCGCATGCTGCTCGACACCGATGTGCTGGCGGCCTATCACGGTGATCCGGCGGCACGCAGTGTCGACGAAGTGCTGCTGTGCTACCCGGGGATTCTCGCGGTGATTCACCATCGCCTCGCGCACCATTTGTATCGCGCCGGTTTGCCGTTGCTGGCGCGGATCAGCGCGGAAATCGCCCATTCGGCGACCGGTATCGATATCCATCCGGGTGCGCAGATCGGCCGTAGCTTCTTTATCGATCACGGCACGGGCGTGGTGATCGGCGAGACGGCGATCATTGGTGAGCGCGTGCGGATTTATCAGGCGGTGACGTTGGGCGCCAAGCGTTTCCCGGCAGATGAAGACGGGCAGTTGCAGAAGGGCCATCCGCGCCATCCAATTGTTGAAGACGATGTGGTGATTTATGCCGGGGCGACGATTCTCGGGCGGATCACCATTGGCAAGGGGTCGACCATTGGCGGCAATGTGTGGCTGACGCGGAGTGTGCCGGCGGGGTGCAATCTGACCCAGGCGAATCTGCAGCATGATGACGGGACGCAGAAGTAGGCTCTGAAATTGCGTTGCGGCATCTGGCCTCTTCGCGAGCAGGCTCGCTCCCACACTGGAATGCGTTTCAAATGTGGGAGCGAGCCTGCTCGCGAATGATTTTCAGACCAAATCAAGATAATGGCAATCAGCCAATTCTCCAGTGAACGAATACCCTCAAACCCACGTCATACCCATCCTTGAGCTAGCGTAGGAAAACTACCGCCTAGCCGTACGATTAGTCCTTGCCACCCTATCCATGTTTAACTTGAACGTTCATTCAAGTTAAACCGGTGGTTCGCTGCCCGCTCACAACAGGAGGCTTGCCTTTGCTGAGTCCGATCATTTCAGCCACGTTTCAACCCCTCGAGGTGCACGTTTCATGAGTGCATCGTCTACCCCCGCCAGCGGTCTGGTACGCATGAATCCGCCGGTGTTCTACTTCGCCGCGACGGTCATTCTGCTGTTTGGTCTCGTTGTCATCGCCATGCCGGAGCAGGCAGGCGCCTGGCTGCTGGAAGCGCAAAACTGGGCGGCCAATACGGTCGGCTGGTACTACATGCTCGCGATGACCCTGTATCTGGTCTTCGTGGTGGTCACCGCCTTATCCGGCTACGGCAAGATAAAACTCGGTGCCGACCACGACGAGCCCGAATTCAGTTACTTGTCCTGGGCCGGCATGCTGTTCGCCGCCGGGATCAGCATCACGCTGTTTTTCTTCTGCGTCTCTGAACCGCTGACCCATATGCTCCAGCCGCCGCAAGGCGAGGCGGGCACCGCGGATGCGGCACGTCAGGCGATGCAGATTCTGTTTCTGCACTGGGGCCTGCATGGCTGGGGCGTGTTTGCCTTCGTCGGCATGGCGCTGGCCTACTTCGCCTACCGCCACAACCTGCCGCTGGCGCTGCGCTCGGCGTTGTATCCGCTGATTGGCAAACGCATCAACGGCCCGATTGGTTACGCAGTGGACGGCTTCGGCATCATCGCCACGGTGTTCGGTCTGGGCGCCGACATGGGTTTTGGTGTGCTGCACCTCAACTCCGGTCTCGACTACCTGTTCGGCATCGCTCACACCCAGTGGATTCAAGTCGGTCTGATCACGCTGATGATGGGCGCGGCGATCATCGTTGCCGTCTCCGGCGTCGATAAAGGCGTGCGTGTGATGTCCGACATCAACATGCTGCTGGCCTGTGCGCTGCTGCTGTTCGTGTTGTTCGCCGGGCCTACCCAGCACCTGCTCAACACCTTGATCCAGAATCTTGGCGACTACCTCGGCGCCTTGCCGATGAAGAGTTTCGACCTCTACGCCTACGACAAACCGAGCGACTGGCTCGGCGGCTGGACAGTGTTTTACTGGGCCTGGTGGATTGCATGGTCGCCGTTCGTGGGCCTGTTCATCGCCCGGATTTCCCGTGGCCGGACCATCCGTGAATTCGTTTTCGGCGTGCTGCTGATTCCGCTCGGTTTTACCCTCGCGTGGATGTCGATTTTCGGCAACAGCGCGCTGGATCAAGTGCTCAACCACGGCATGAGCGCGCTGGGCATGTCGGCCATCGACAATCCGTCGATGAGCATTTACCTGCTGCTGGAAACCTACCCGTGGAGCAAAACCGTCATCGCCGTGACGGTGTTTATCAGCTTCGTGTTCTTCGTGACGTCTGCCGACTCCGGCACCGTGGTGCTCTCGACCCTGTCGGCCAAGGGTGGCAACCCAGACGAAGACGGGCCGAAATGGCTGCGAGTGTTCTGGGGCGCGATGACGGCGCTGATCACCAGTGCGTTGCTGTTCTCCGGCAGTATCGATGCGCTGAAATCAGCGGTAGTGCTGACCTCGTTGCCGTTCTCGTTGATCCTGCTGTTGATGATGTGGGGCTTGCACAAGGCGTTCTATCTGGAGTCGCAGAAGCAGATCGCGCAGTTGCACTCGCTGGCACCGGTCTCCGGTTCACGGCGCGGTACGGGCGGCTGGCGTCAGCGGCTGAGTCAGGCGGTGCACTTCCCGTCGCGTGACGAGGTGTACCGCTTCATGGACACCACGGTACGCCCGGCAATTGAAGAAGTGACGGCGGTGTTCGTTGAAAAAGGCCTCAACGTGGTCACCCAGCCGGATCCGGCGAATGACAGCGTCAGCCTCGAAATCGGCCATGGTGATGCGCATCCGTTCATCTATCAGGTGCAGATGCGCGGCTACTTCACGCCGTCGTTCGCGCGTGGCGGGATGGGCTCGAAGCAGCTCAACAATCGTCGCTATTACCGCGCCGAAGTGCATTTGAGCGAGGGCAGTCAGGACTACGATCTGGTCGGCTACACCAAAGAGCAGATCATCAACGACATCCTCGACCAGTACGAACGGCACATGCAGTTCCTGCACTTGGTCCGTTGATCGGCGCCTGAGCGTCGGGTCCGTTCAGGACTCGGCGCTTAGCACCATGAACAACACCATCGCCGCCATCGGTATGCCGAACACCGCACTGCCAATCGCAATTTCCGAACCTAGCGGCTGGCCCGCATGCACCACTCCCACGGCGCCATTAATCATCGTCAATGCCAGCCACAGGGCGGCGAAGCCGTAGGCCATGGTCTGGCGGCTGAAGCCGATGCGCTCGCCGATGTAGAGCATCAGAGCGAGCAGGACCAGGCCGAAGAAAATGATGATGGCAGTGTGCATGGCGGGTTCTGTCTGGTGAAGGTGCATTGCCTGAATAATCGCTTTCGCGAGCAGGCTCGCTCCCACAATGGATCTCGGCTGGACATAAATTTTACGTACACAGGAAATCCCTGTGGGAGCGAGCCTGCTCGCGATAGGGCCACCTCGGTGTTCTTTAGAGCATAGCCAATCCAGCCCCTACCATATTCATCAGGTGCTTTCGCGCTCGATGACCTGGCATTGCAGCAGGTTCAGCCGTTGCACCTCGTCGCTCGGCAACACGCCAAGACTTTCCAATACGCGTGTTGCGGCCAGTACGCCGATCTCCAGCGCCGGTGGTTTGATCGTGCTCAGGCTCGGCAAAAGCATCTCGGCGAACGGGTAATCGCCGAAGCCAAGAACGGCACAGTCTTCGGGGATTTTGAAACCGGCGCGTTGCCCGGCGAGCAGGCCGCCGGCGGCGAGGTTGTCGTTGGCGAAAATGATTGCGTCGGGGCGCGGTGAGGCATTCATCAGCGCATCCATCGCCTGTTTGCCGGCCTCGAATGGCGCACGATCAGCGTCAGGGGCGTAGACCCAAGGATCCAGGCCGGATTTACGCAAGGTCGCCGCGTAACCATCGCGGCGTTCCAGGGCGCTGAAGTCCCCCGGCGCACTGTTCTGCACGAAGGCGATACGTTGGTAGCCTTTTTCCAGCAGATATCTGGCGGCTGTCACGCCCACCTCGAAATGCGAAAAACCGATCTGCATCGGCTCACGCGCCGGCTGGTAATCCCACGTCTCGATCACCGGAGCATCCGCCTCGGCGATCATCTTTTCCGTGCCCGCACTGTGAAAGTGACTGGTCAGCACCAGCGCCGCCGGCGACCAGCCGAGAAACGCACGTACGGCGTTTTCTTCTTGTTCAGTGCTGAAGTAACTCGACGCCAGCAACAGCTGATAGCCATAACGACTGAGCGTATCGCTGAAGCCTTGAATGGTATTGGCGAAGATCGGCCCGGAGATATTCGGGATCACCATGCCGACGATTTTCCCCCGCGCCGAGGCCAGCCCGCCGGCCACCAGATTCGGCACGTAACCCAACTCGGCCACCACCGCCGCAATCCGCTCGCGACGCTCGGGCGAAACCTGCTCAGGCTGGTTGAAATAGCGTGACACGGTGATCGCCGAAACCCCGGCCTCACGCGCCACGGCATTCAGCGTTACACGCCCGGCGCCACGGCGTTTGCGGGGTTTTTCTTCGCTCAAGGTTGGATCCTTCTTAAAAACCAAATCGCATATAAAAGTAATTTTTCAGTATTGGACGCTCTATGTGCGGCTTGCCAATACTGTCGATGGTAGCGCTAACAAAGCGCGCTGTCTGCTACTCGCTCGAGCGAATGCCCAAGACACCGATTCAGGCGCTGTCGTCGCAGAACGGCAGCGGTTAAGGGCCAATTTCGAGCGGGCAAACATGCACAACATTCCTGGGGCGACAAACAAACTGGCGCAATCGATCCGCGCCGCTGGTTGGTTATTTACGGGGTTGGCGGCGCTGCCGTTGCCCAACGCATTCGCTACCGAGAGCAGTGATCAGGAGCCGACACTCAAATCCGTGACCGTCACCGCCACGCGCCGCGAAGAATCGCTGCAAAAAGTGCCGGTCGCGGTCTCGGTGATCGACGGCGAACAACTTGAGCGCGACAACCGCAACGGCGTGGCGAGTATCGTGCAGCAAGTGCCGTCGCTGAATTTCCGCACCGGCGCATCGAACAAGGACACCTCGTTGTTCGTGCGCGGCGTCGGTACGATTTCCACCTCGCCGGGCGTCGAGCCGACCGTGGCGACGGTAATCGATGGTGTGGTCTACGCGCGTCCCGGCCAATCCACTCTCGACTTGCTGGATCTGGAGCGTGTCGAAGTGCTGCGCGGCCCGCAAGGTACGCTGTTCGGCAAGAACGCCTCGGCCGGTGTACTCAACATCACCAGCAAGGCGCCAACCGCCGAGACCCACGGTTACATCGATCAGTCGTACTACAGCGGCAACGAAAGTCGCACACGATTCGGCATCGGCGGCAGCCTGATTCCGGACACGTTGAAAGGCTCGATCAGCACGCTATTCGGGACCTACGATGGCAACGTCGACAACCAGCACAATGGCCAGGAGGTCAACGGTTACAACCATCGTGGCGTGCGCGGCAAACTCGAATTCACCCCGAATGACGACGTCACCTTCACCTTGATCGCCGACTACATGCAGTCCCACGACGACGGTCCAAACGGCGTGGTCAGCAAGTCGCTGACCCCGGCCTTCGCCAACGCGCTGAGTCCGGTCAATGCAAGCAGCCACAACCGCGACATCAACACCGACACCCGCTCACACGTTGAGGACACCAACAAAGGTCTGTCCGGCCAGCTCGACTGGCAACTGGGCGATTACACCCTGACGTCGATCACCGCGTGGCGCGGTTGGGACAATACGCAGTATCAGGATGGCGACCGGCTCGGCACAGTGACCGCAGCGTTTCCCGGGACCGCGGACAAGGGCGATCTGGCCTTCGATCAATACTCGCAGGAGCTGCGCCTGGCTTCGCCGAAGGGCGAATTTCTCGAATACGTCGGTGGCCTGTTCTACATGCACGGCAAGGACGACGAGACCTATCAACGCACGCTGACAACGACCACACGCACCGATCGCGGCGTCGCTGATTACAGCACCACCAGCGACAGTTACGCCGTGTTTGGCGAGAGCACGCTGAACTTCACCTCGGACTTTCGCGGCATCGCCGGCCTGCGCTACACCCACGATGATCTCGAATACGATCACCGCCGCGTTTCCACTTCGGCGACCACGGTCAGCGGCATTCAACCGGCCACCAGCAGTTCCGGTTCGGTGGACGAAGATGGCTGGTCCGGTCGCCTCGGCGTGCAGTACGACCTCAGCGATACCGTCACTACTTACCTGACCTACTCGCGCGGCTACAAAGGCCCGGCCTACAACGTGTTCTTCAACATGCAGCCGCGCGACACCGAGGCGCTCAAACCGGAAACCTCCAACACCTGGGAAGCGGGGATCAAAGCGACGAGCTGGAACAATCGCCTGACCACCAACCTCGCGATATTCCACAGCGAGTACGACAACTATCAGGCGAACTTCTTCGACACCGTCGCCGGGCAAGTGGTGACGCGCCTGATCAACGCTGGCAGTGTCAGCACCGAAGGTGTCGAACTCGATTACGCCTTGCAGGCGACCCAGCAATTGAAGCTGTCCGGCGCACTCGCCTACACCCGCGCGCGCATCGACGAATTCGCCTGCCCGGCAGGCGCAGCGGCGTCGTGCAACGTCAACGGCAAACCGCTGCCGTTCAGTCCGGACTGGAAAAGCTACGTGCGCGCCGACTACAGCATCCCGCTGGATAACGGTCTGGATATCGAACTCGGCACCGACTACAGCTGGCAGAGCGAAGTGCAGTACGACATCAGCCAGAACGTCGACACCAAGCAGGGCGCCTACGGTCTGTGGAACGCCAGTGTCGCGCTCGCCGACTACAGCAACGGCTGGCGCATCGCGTTGCTCGGCAAGAACCTCACCGACAAATCCTATTCGCCGTTGCTTGCCAGCGGCGGCAATTACATCTATCGCGCTGTGCCACGGGATGACGAGCGCTACTTCGGCGTGCAACTGCGCAAGGATTTCTGAGATGAGCAGACAGTTGAAACTCGGCGCATTCCTCATGGCCACCGGGCACCACGTGGCGGCGTGGCGTCATCCGGATGTGCCGGCGAATGCGGGTCTGGATTTCGCCCATTACAAACGTCTGGCGCAGATTGCCGAGGCGGCAAAATTCGATGCGTTGTTTGTCGCCGACAGCGTCGCCGCGCCAACTCAGGACATCGCCAGCCGCATGGCGCGTTCCGATCACTTTGAGCCGCTGACGTTGCTCTCTGCCCTGAGTGCGGTGACCGAGCGCATCGGCCTGATCGCCACGGCGACCACCAGTTACAACGAGCCGTATCATGTGGCGCGCAAATTCGCTTCGCTCGATCACCTTTCCGGTGGGCGTGCGGGGTGGAATCTGGTGACGTCGGACAATGCTGCCGAAGCGCTGAACTTCGGGCGAGACGAACATATCGGTCACGCCGAGCGCTACAGCCGCGCTCGTGAATTTCATCAGGTCGTGACCGGACTTTGGGACAGTTGGGAGGACGATGCCTTCATTCGCGACAAGGCCAGTGGCGAGTATTACAACCCTGCGAAATTGCATGTGCTGGATCACGCAGGTGAGCACTTCCGGGTCAAAGGCCCGCTGAACCTCGCGCGTTCGCCGCAAGGGCACCCGGTGATTGTTCAGGCCGGTTCTTCCGAGACTGGGCGTGAATTGGCGGCGCAGACCGCTGAGGTGGTGTTCACCGCGCAGACCTCTCTGGCCAACGCTCAGGCGTTCTACGCCGACCTCAAAGCACGTTTGCCCAAGTACGGTCGCAGCGCCGATTCGCTGAAAGTCATGCCCGGGGTTTTTGTCGTGGTCGGCGGCACCGAAGCCGAAGCACAGGAAAAATGTGAAACGTTTCAGCAATTAGTCGAACCCGAGGTTGGCGTTGCCTTGCTTGGGCGTATGCTGGGTAACTTCGATTTGTCGAAGTACCCGCTGGACGGGCCGTTGCCGGAGTTGCCGCTGACGGAAAGCGGTCAGCAGAGCCGGCAGAAATTGCTCACTGAGCTGGCGGGGCGCGAGAACCTGAGCCTTGCCGATCTGGGGCGCAAGATTGCGGGCGGGCGCGGGCATTACAGCCTGGTCGGTACGCCGGAGCAGATCGCTGATCGCTTGCAGGAATGGTTCGAACAGGGCGCGGCGGACGGTTTCAACGTGCTGGTGCCGCACTTGCCCGGCGGGCTCGAAGACTTCGCCAATGGCGTGGTCCCGGAACTGCAACGGCGCGGGCTGTTCAGAACCGAGTATGAAGGCCGGACGTTGCGCCAGAACCTGGGTCTGGCCCGACCCGGCAATCGATTTGTGTAACACCCTTCGCTAGCAGGCTAGCTCCCACAGGGAAATGCATTCCAATGTGGGAGCTAGCCTGCTAGCGATGAAGTCGACACCCATTTCAAGACAGACAAGAGAGGATTCGATGACTTACACCGCTGCCGAAAACCGCTATGACTCCATCCCTTACCGCCGCGTCGGCCGCAGCGGTCTGGTGCTGCCGGCGCTGTCGCTGGGCCTGTGGCACAACTTCGGCGACAGCACGCCGATCGACACCCAGCGTGCCTTACTGCGCACCGCGTTCGACTTGGGGATCAACCACTTCGACCTGGCCAACAACTATGGCCCGCCGTACGGCAGCGCCGAGATCAATTTCGGCCGCCTGCTGCGCGAAGATTTCAAGCAGTATCGTGATGAGCTGATCATCTCCAGCAAGGCCGGTTGGGACATGTGGCCCGGCCCTTACGGCCAGGGCGGCGGCTCGCGCAAATATGTGCTGGCCAGCCTCGACCAGAGCCTGCAGCGCCTCGGTCTGGACTATGTGGATATCTTCTATTCGCACCGTTTCGACCCGGATACCCCGCTGGAAGAAACCGCCAGCGCCCTCGCCACTGCCGTGCAACAGGGCAAGGCGTTGTACATCGGTATCTCGTCGTATTCCGGGGTGAAAACCCGTGAAATGGCGGCGCTGTTGAACGAGTGGAAAGTGCCGCTGCTGATTCATCAACCAGCGTACAACCTGCTCAATCGTTGGGTGGAAAAGGATCTGCTGGATACCACCGATGAACTCGGTACTGGCGTGATTGCTTTCACTCCACTGGCGCAAGGTCTGCTCACCGACAAATACCTCAACGGCGTGCCGGCGGATGCGCGGGTCAATCGTCCGGGCGGTGGTTCGTTGCAGGCTTCGCATCTGTCCGAGGCCAACATCGCTCATGTGCGGGCGTTGAATGAAATTGCCAAGCGTCGTGGTCAGAGTCTGGCGCAACTGGCACTGGCGTGGACGTTGCGGGATTCACGGGTGACCTCGGCGCTGATTGGTGCGAGCCGGCCGGAGCAGATTATCGAGAACGTCGGGGCGTTGAAGAATTTGAGCTTCAGTGCTGAGGAGCTGGCGGAGATTGACCGGTTTGCCCAAGAGGGCGGGATCAATCTTTGGGAGAAGCCTTCGACGGCGGAGTGAGTCACCCTCACCCCAGCCCTCCCGAAACGTCGGACCGCCCAGAGGGAGAGGGGGCCGACCGAGGTGTCTGTAGCCATACATCGACCTGAAAAACCGAGTCGACTATGGATTCAGCAAAGCAATATCAGGTCGGCGTACCTCTAAAACATCCCCCCTTTCAGTTCCCTCTCCCTCCGGGAGAGGGTTAGGGTGAGGGGCTTTTGGCTGTTAAAACGGCTCAACGAAAAAACGGCACATCCCCCAACACCGTCGCCCGCTGCATCACCCGCCGCGCCGGCCGATAATCATCCACCGCGTAATGCTGAGTCACGCGGTTATCCCAGAACGCAATGTCGTCCTGCTGCCAACGCCAGCGAATGGTGAATTCCGGCCGCGTCGCATGGGCGAACAGAAACTTCAGAATCGCCTCGCTCTCGGTTTCCGACAGCTCATTGATCTTCGACGTGAAGCCTTCATTGACGAACAACGAACGCCGCCCGCTGACCGGATGCGTACGGATCACCGGGTGCGACAGCGGTGGATTCTTGCGCCGTGCCTCTTCCCACTGCGCCAACGCTTCAGGCGTATTGCCATAGCGCTCCAGTGGAAACGAGCGAGTGAAATCGTGGGTCGCGGTCAGCCCTTCGAGCAAGGCTTTCATTGACGCCGACAGCGCTTCGTACGCAGCAATCCCGCTGGCCCACAGCGTGTCGCCACCGAACTCCGGCAGCAACTTGGCGCTGAGCACCGCGCCCATCGCCGGCGTCGGCAGGAAGGTCACGTCGGTGTGCCAGATCGCGTTGTCACGCACGTCGGTGACGGCGGTGTCGAGGATCAACACTTCCGGTTGTTCCGGCACGTTCGGGTAGATCGGGTGAATGTGCAGATCACCGAAGTACGCGGCGAAACGCGCTTGTTGTGGCGGTTCGATTGGCTGGTTGCGGAAGAACAACACTTGATACTTGAGCAGCGCTTGTTCGATGGCGTCGCGGTGTTCCAGGCTCAGCGGCTGACTGATGTCGACGCCGCTGATCTGCGCGCCGAGGGCCGAGCTTAATGGGGTGATGTTGAGGCTGCTCATGGTCTTTCTCTTCGAATTCGGAGTGTCATGCTTTTGTGGGAGCGAGCCTGCTCGCGAATGCGGAGTGTCAGGCGACAGTGCAGTGACTGATCCGACGCTTTCGTGAGCAGGCTCGCTCCCACAGGGGAAGTTTCACAAGGCGATTTAGTGGGCCTGGCCGTGCCACGGCACCAGTTTGCGTTGCAGGGCGCGCAGGCCCATTTCCATGGCGAAGGCGATCAGGGCGATAACCAGAATCCCCAGCACCACCACATCGGTGACCAGGAATTGCGCGGCCGACTGCACCATGAAGCCCAAGCCACTGGTGGCTGCGATTAATTCAGCGGCGACCAACGTCGACCAACCAACCCCCAGACCAATGCGCACGCCAGTCAAAATATCCGGTAACGCGCTCGGCAAAATTACATGACGAATCAGCTGCAAACGCGTCGCGCCCAGCGACTGCGCAGCACGCAATTTCGCCGGATCAACCGTGCGCACACCGGTCGCGGTGGCAATGGCAATCGGCGCGAAAATCGCCAGATAGATCAGCAGCACTTTCGACAACTCGCCGATGCCGCACCAGATCACGATCAGCGGCAAATAGGCCAGCGGTGGGATAGGGCGGTAGAACTCGATCAGCGGATCGAGCACGCCACGGGCGATGCGATTGGCCCCGATGGCAATACCCACCGGCACGGCGGTCAGGATCGCAAAACCGAGGCCCAGACCGATGCGGCTCAGGCTGGCGCCCAAGTGCTGCCACAACGTCGAATCCATGTAACCAGTAGTCGCCAGCAACCAGCCTTTTTGCAGCACGGCGGACGGTGGCGGCAGGAACAGCGGCTCGATCAATCCAGTGGCTGTTACGGCCCACCAGATTGCCAACAACGCGAACAGCGTCAGCAGGCTGATCCAGCGCGTGCTGAGGCTGCGGCGTACGGGAATCGCCACGGATGGTTTCGCGGGTTTTACCGCCGCCGAGGAAACGTCGTAACTGCTCATGCGCGCTCCTGCCGTTGTGCGGCGCTGCGTTGCGAGAACACTTTGCTCAGCACGTGTTCACGGGTTTCGATAAAACGCGGATCGGATTTGATCGCACGGGCGGACTCGCCAGTGGCGTAACGCTGACCGAAATCCAGGTGCAGACGCTCAACGATCTGCCCCGGATTCGGCGCGAGCAGAATCAGGTCAGTGGCGAGGAACACCGCTTCTTCAATGTCGTGGGTAATCAGGAAAACCGGTTTGGCCGTGCGCTGCCAGACTTGCAGCAACAGCTCCTGCATCTGTTCGCGAGTGAACGCGTCGAGGGCACCGAAAGGCTCGTCCATCAGCAACACGCGCGGATCAGCGGCGAGCGCGCGGGCGAGGCCGACACGTTGCTTCTGGCCACCGGAGAGTTGCCAGATGCGGCGACTTTCGAACCCTGAGAGATCAACCAGCGCGAGCATTTCACGGGCGATTTTTTCGCGCTTGTCCTTGGCGATACCGGCCAGCTCCAGACCGAATGCAACGTTGGCCAACACGTCCTGCCAAGGCAGCAAAGCGTCGTCCTGGAACACCACGCCACGTTCGGCGCTCGGGCCTTTGACCGGCACACCGTCGAGGGTGATGCGCCCGGCGCTCGGCTCGACGAAACCGGCAATCAGGTTCAACAGCGAAGTCTTGCCACTGCCGGACGGGCCGAGGGCCACCAGCAATTGCTGAGGCCCCAGGGTCAGAGAAATATCCGCCAGCACCGGTGTCGGGCTGCCCGGGTACTGTGCGCTGATGCGCTCCAGCTGTAGCAAGGCCATCGCAGTTAACTCCCGGTCAGTTGGTGATGTATTTGGCGCTGACGTACGGCGCGTAGTCCGGCAGAACCGCTTCGACCTTGCCCTGCTCCTTGAGGAACGCGGCGGTGTCGGTGATGGCTTTGGTGGTCGGCGCGCCTAGGGTGACGACTTGATCAGCCGCCAGCGGGTAGACGTTGCCTTGCAGCAGCAGCGGAATGTCGCTGGCCTTGGCGCCGGAGAGTTTCACCAGTTTGTCGACGTTGGACTGATTGGCGAGCCAGGCTTTCGGGTCTTTGCGGTAGTCGGCGTAGGCGTCGAGGGTGACCTTGGCGAACGCGGTGACGATTTCCGGGTGCTTCTCGGCGAAGTCTTTGCGCACGATCCACGCATCGAACGTCGGCGCGCCAAACTTGGCCAGTTCGCCGGAGGTGATCAGCACTTTGCCGTTTTCCTTGGCGACACCGAGTGCCGGATCCCACACGTAGGTGGCGTCGATGTCACCGCGTTTCCACGCGGCAATGATCGCTGGCGGGGCGAGGTTGAGCACGGTGACTTTCGACGGATCAATGTTCCAGTGCTTCAGCGCCGCGAGCAGGCTGTAGTGACCGGTGGATACGAACGGCACGGCGATTTTTTTGCCGATCAGGTCTTGCGGGGTCTTGATCCCGGAACCGTCGCGAGCGACCAGTGCTTCGGCGGCGCCGATCTGGGTGGCGATTAGGAAGGTTTCGACCGGGACTTTGCGCGTGATCGCGGCGGTCAGCGGGCTCGAACCGAGGTAGCCGATCTGCACGTCACCGGAGGCGATGGCGGCGATGATGTCGGCGCCGTTGTCGAACTTGCGCCAGGCGATGTCGGCTTTGGTGGCTTTTTCGTAGGCGCCGTCGGCCTGGGCGACTTTCGCCGGGTCAACGGTGGTTTGGTAGGCGACGGTAAGGTCGGCGGCCTGGGCCAGAAAACTCGCGGCAGCCAGAGAGGCCGCGGCCAGCAGGCGAAGCGGGAAATTCAGTTTCATTGAACAGCTCCATATCAGGCGACCGAGCGTCGGCGTGAAAGGAGACTAAATGATCTAAGAATCAGTAAATAAATAACTTTTTAGAATGAGCTTATGAGCGGAAAAATCTAAGGCTTGGTGGGATTGGGGGGGTAGATCGTTCCCACGCTCTGCGTGGGAATGCAGCCGGTGACGCTCCGCGTCACCTGGACGCAGAGCGTCCCTTGAGGCGTTACCACGCGGAGCGTGGGAACGATCAGAATTGTGGATATTTCGGATCTTGCGTTCGACGTTAGATCTTTGCCCCCTCACCCCAGCTCTCTCCCCCAGGGGGGCGAGGGGGAAAGGGAGCCGATCTTTGTGCTTTTCAAGGCCTGAGTTCGGCTCGGTATTTCACGTCAGCGTACTTCGCACCAACAACCCGGTCAGTCCCCTCTCCCTCCGGGAGAGGGTTAGGGGGAGGGGCTCTTCAGTTGCTGATCGCCAAAATACTCGCCTGATACGACCCGACGAATACGTCGAAATCACCGACTTCGTTCTGCTCCAGCTCAGCCTGCGCTGCCAGAGAAGTACGCGCCAGCTCCTCAAACTTCGCCTGCTCATCCGCCGCCAAAGGCTCGCTACGGAAAAACTCGGCATGGACCTGGCTCTGACGTAGCGAAAACTGCGCAAAGCTTTCCTTGTGCTCCGCCATCGCCGCCAACACTTGCGCGGATGGCGTAAGGGACGGATCGCTGACCTTGGCCAGTTGCGCATCCAGCGCCTTGCTGTGCGCATCGCCGCCATGGCTCTGATCCAGCAGCGCCGCCAGCGGGGCGATTTGCTCCAGCAGTTCTGCCGCCCAGGTCTTCATCTCGACCGGTTCACCGTCACGCTGCAATTGCAGGCCTGGACGACGACCTTCCTTGACCACGCTGAGGAAGTTCGACGTCGCATTGCCGCACGAGGTGTTGGTCAGCAACGGGCTGTCGTTCAGCGCGCAGTACAGCAGGAACGCGTCGAGGAAGCGCGACTCGGTGAGGTCGATGCCCATCGGCAGGAACGGGTTGATGTCCAGGCAACGCACTTCAACGTACTGAATGCCACGGGCCATCAGCGCCTGAATCGGCCGCTCGCCGGTATAGGTCACGCGTTTCGGGCGGATGTTGGAGTAGTACTCGTTTTCGATCTGCAGGATGTTGGTGTTGAGCTGCACCCACTCACCATCCTGGTGCGTGCCGACTTCAACGTACGGCGCGTACGGCGTGGCCACGGCTTTGCGCAGGCTGTCGGTGTAGCTCGCCAGATCGTTGTAGCAAGGCGTCAGACCGGCCTGGGCGTTGCTCTGGTAACCAAGGTCGCTCATGCGCAGGCTGGTCGCGTACGGCAGATACAGCGTGTCTGGATCGAGCTGTTCCAACTGATGCGAACGGCCACGCAGGAAACCGGCGTCCAGCGCTGGCGACGCCCCGAACAGGTACATCAGCAGCCAACTGTAGCGACGGAAATTACGGATCAGCGCAATGTAGGAAAACGACTGAAAATCGCGGTCGGTGCCGACAAAACCTTCGGTTTCGCGCAGCAGTGGCCAGAGCTTTTCCGGCAGGGAGAAATTGTAGTGAATCCCGGCGATGCACTGCATGGTCTTGCCGTACCGCAGGGCCAGGCCCTTGCGGTAGACGTACTTGAGCTGACCGATGTTGGAGGTGCCGTAGTAGGCGATCGGGATGTCTTCCTCGGCCGGCAACGGGCACGGCATCGATGGACTCCACAGGTACTCGTTGCCGAGCTTGCTGTAGGCAAAGCGGTGAATCTTGTCCAGGCTCGCCAACGTGTCGGCCGGATCCGGCAGAGCGGGCGTGATGAATTCCAGCAGCGACTCGGAGTAGTCGGTGGTGATTTGTTCGTTGGTCAGCGCGGAACCCAAGGCTTCGGGGTGCGGCGTTTGCGCCAGGCGACCTTCGCTGGTCACGCGCAGGCATTCACGTTCGATACCGTGCAGGCACTGCTCGAGCAGAGAGAGGTTAGCGCGCTCGCCGAGCAGAGCCAGGCGGCGGTTGAGAAGTTCGCTCAATTTGGATTCCTTCACGCGTCAGTCGCCCCAATATGGGGGTGGGCAAGACGGTCTACAAGGGTGAAGTTGAAACTGGCGTTTTCGCCTGGTTTTTCTAGCCGGTCAGCCGCACACATACCTGTAGGAGCTGCCGCAGGCTGCGATCTTTTGATCTTGCTATTGAAAAACAAAATCAAAAGATCGCAGCCTGCGGCAGCTCCTACAGGATTCGTTGCGCCGAAATTAACTCAAAATGATGACCGGTAGCTACAGGACAGCGAACGTGCCTTGCGCTTTTGCGACCAGTTTGTCGCCCTGCATCACGTCGGCTTCGACCACCAAAGTACGTCGGCCCGGGTGAATCACCCGCGCCGTGCACATGACCTCACCGTCGGAAACGGCGCGGATATAGTTGATCTTGCATTCGATGGTCGCGCTCTGCTGATCGAAGCCATGAGTGCTGGAACAGGCCAGCCCCATGGCGATATCGACCAGACTGAACAGCGCGCCACCGTGCAATTTGCCGCCGCGATTGCGCAGTTCCGGTTCCAGCACCAGGGCGACTTGCGCCACCCCGGTTTCCAGGCTGTGCAGGCGGCAGCCCAACAGCTTGAAAAACGCGCTCTCGACGAGCCCGGCCGGAATCTCCATCAGCGTTTCTTCAACTGCTTGGCGTTGGCGAACAGCGAGGCCATCGCGTTGTTCACTGGCGCTGCGGTGGCGGTTTCCTTGCGCGGCGCGTTGTTCGAAGGCTGGCGTTGCGCCGAGCCTGGACGCGAGCCACGGGCGCCGTCGATCTTCTCGCCCGGGGTGTCGCCCATGCGCATCGACAGACCGACGCGTTTGCGCGGAATGTCGACTTCCATGACCTTCACTTTCACCACATCGCCGGCCTTCACCGCTTCACGCGGGTCCTTGATGAACTTCTCCGACAGCGCCGAGATGTGCACCAGACCGTCCTGATGCACGCCGATGTCGACGAAGGCACCGAATGCGGTCACGTTGGTGACAACGCCTTCGAGGATCATCCCCAATTGCAGGTCTTTGAGGTCTTCAACGCCTTCCTGGAACTCGGCAGTCTTGAACTCCGGACGCGGGTCGCGGCCCGGTTTTTCCAGCTCTTGCAGGATGTCGGTGACGGTTGGCAGACCGAACGTCTCGTCGGTGAATTTCTTCGGATCCAGACGCTTGAGGAACCCGGCATCGCCGATCAGCGAGCGAATGTCGCGGTCGGTTTCAGCGGCAATGCGCTGCACTAGCGGGTAGGCTTCCGGGTGAACGGCCGACGAATCCAGCGGGTTGTCGCCGTTCATCACGCGTAAGAAACCGGCCGCCTGTTCGAAGGTTTTTTCGCCCAGACGCGCGACTTTCTTCAGCGCTGCGCGGGTTTTGAACGCACCGTGTTCGTCGCGGTGCGTGACGATGTTTTGCGCCAGCGTCGCGTTGAGGCCGGAGATCCGCGCCAGCAGCGCCACCGAAGCGGTGTTCACGTCAACGCCGACGGCGTTCACGCAGTCCTCGACCACAGCGTCCAGGCCGCGCGCCAGTTTCAACTGCGAAACGTCGTGCTGATACTGGCCGACACCGATGGATTTCGGATCGATTTTCACCAGCTCAGCCAGTGGATCCTGCAGACGACGGGCGATGGACACCGCGCCGCGGATCGACACATCCAGATCCGGGAATTCCTTGGCCGCCAGTTCCGACGCCGAGTACACCGATGCACCGGCTTCGGAGACCATGACTTTGGTCATCTTCATCGCTGGATATTTTTTGATCAGCTCGATCGCCAGTTTGTCGGTCTCGCGGCTGGCGGTGCCGTTGCCGATGGCGATCAGATCAACCGAATGCTTGGCGCACAGGGCGGCCAGAATGGCGATGGTCTGATCCCATTTGTTGTGCGGCACGTGCGGGTAAACCGTGGCGTGATCAAGCAGTTTGCCGGTCGAGTCGACCACGGCGACCTTGCAGCCGGTACGCAGGCCCGGGTCGAGACCCAGTGTTGCACGCGGGCCGGCCGGGGCGGCCAGCAGCAAGTCGTGCAGGTTGTGGGCGAAGACGTTGATCGCTTCGGTTTCGGCGCCGTCACGCAGCTCGCCGAGCAGGTCGGTTTCCAGGTGGGTGTAGAGCTTGACCTTCCAGGTCCAGCGCACCACTTCACCGAGCCACTTGTCGGCCGGGCGGTTCTGGTTCTGGATGCCGAATTGCTGGCCGATCATGCCTTCGCACGGGTGCATGGTGCCCGGCAGTTCGTCGCCGACTTTCAGCGCGGAGCTGAGGATGCCTTCGTTGCGTCCACGGAAAATGGCGAGCGCGCGGTGCGACGGCATGCTTTTCAGCGGTTCGTCGTGTTCGAAGTAATCGCGGAACTTGGCGCCTTCCTCTTCCTTGCCAGCGATGACGCGGGCACTGAGGGTCGCTTCCTGTTTCAGGTAGTTACGCAGTTTCTCCAGCAGGCTGGCGTCTTCTGCGAAGCGTTCCATGAGGATGTATTTGGCGCCTTCGAGCGCAGCCTTCACGTCGGCCACGCCTTTTTCGGCATCGACGAAGCGTGCGGCTTCGGTTTCCGGGGTCAGGTTCGGGTCGTTGAACAGGCCATCGGCCAAGTCGCCGAGGCCGGCTTCCAGGGCGATCTGGCCCTTGGTACGGCGCTTCTGCTTGTACGGCAGGTACAAGTCTTCGAGGCGAGTCTTGGTGTCAGCAAGTTTGATGTCGCGCTCAAGGGCAGGGGTGAGTTTGCCTTGCTCTTCGATGCTGGCGAGGATGCTGATGCGCCGTTCGTCGAGTTCTCGCAGGTAGCGCAGGCGCTCTTCCAGATGACGCAACTGGGTGTCATCGAGGCTGCCGGTGACTTCTTTCCGGTAACGGGCGATGAAGGGAACGGTAGAGCCTTCATCGAGTAGCGCGACGGCCGCTTCGACCTGTTGTGGGCGTACGCCGAGTTCCTCGGCAATGCGGCTGTTGATGCTGTCCATAAAACCACCTGACATATTGTGAAATCAGGCTCGCAGGCACGGAAATAAAGGCCCGGAGTCTGGTTGAGCGGCTAGAAAATTGCCGCTGCCTGGGTCAAAAGGCAGCCCATTGACCCGTGAAATCGAACAATTACTGCGCGCGGCAGGAAAAAAAGCCTGCCACCTGCGGTAACGATTCAGACGTTGCCTGGCACAAAACGCCGCGCATTATAACCAGCGTTCTGTCATTCGGGGGCGTCGCAGTCTGTAGGCATAAACCCCGGTTTTCTGGCAGTGAAGGAAAAATCTGCTAACAATGCACACGGTGCGTATAACGGCAGCTACGCCATAATGCGCGCCGAGCTAAAAGGAGCATCCAATGAGCAGCACTGCACAAACTGCTGAAGGCGAAAAAATTCTCATCGTTGACGACGATCCGGGCTTAAGCAGCCTGCTGGAACGTTTTTTCGTCAGCAAGGGCTACCGTGCCCGCACCGTACCGAACACCGAGCAGATGGATCGTCTGCTGTCGCGTGAAGTTTTCAATCTGGTGGTCCTCGACCTGATGTTGCCTGGCGAAGACGGTCTGACCGCGTGCCGCCGTCTGCGGGCCGCGAACAATCAGATTCCGATCATCATGCTCACCGCCAAGGGCGATGAGATGAGCCGCATCAAAGGCCTGGAACTAGGCGCCGACGACTATCTGGCCAAGCCGTTCAACCCGGATGAGCTGATGGCCCGTGTCAAAGCTGTCCTGCGTCGTCAGGCCGCACCGGTACCGGGCGCGCCGGGCAGCGAAGACGAAAACGTCACCTTCGGTGATTACGTCTTGTCGCTGGCCACTCGCGAATTGAAGCGCGGCGAAGAAGTGCACATGCTCACCACCGGTGAGTTTGCGGTACTCAAGGCTTTGGTAATGAACGCGCGTCAGCCACTGACCCGTGACAAACTGATGAACCTGGCCCGTGGCCGCGAGTGGGATGCCCTCGAGCGTTCCATCGATGTGCAGATTTCCCGTCTGCGTCGCATGATCGAGCCTGATCCGTCGAAGCCGCGCTATATCCAGACTGTCTGGGGCGTGGGCTACGTGTTCGTACCGGATGGTGCCGCCACCAAGTGATCGGTGATTTGTAGGAGCGGGTCTGCAGGTTTTGGTCGAACGGCCATGCCCGCAGACTCGCAATCCGCAATATGCGAGCATTGCTCGCTCCTGCAAGTGTGTAGCGGTTATAGATGAAAACCCCTGTCTGGTTCCCCCAAAGTTTTTTCTCCCGCACCCTTTGGCTGGTGCTCATCGTCGTGCTGTTTTCCAAGGCGCTGACCCTGGTTTATCTGTTGATGAACGAGGACGTGCTGGTGGATCGCCAATACAGCCATGGCGTCGCCCTGACGCTGCGTGCCTATTGGGCTGCGGATGAAGAAAACCGCGCAAAGATTGCTGATGCGGCGACCCTGATCCGGGTGGTCGGCGCCGGTGTGCCGGAAGGCGAACAGCACTGGCCGTACAGCGAAATCTATCAGCGACAAATGCAGGCGGAGCTGGGCGCCGACACCGAAGTGCGCTTGCGCATGCACTCGCCGCCAGCGTTGTGGGTGCGCGCGCCGAGCCTCGGTGATGGCTGGTTGAAGGTGCCGTTGTATCCGCACCCGTTGCGTGGCCAGAAAATCTGGAACGTGCTCGGCTGGTTCCTCGCCATCGGCTTGCTCTCGACAGCCTCTGCATGGATTTTCGTCAGTCAGCTCAACCAGCCGTTGAAACGTCTGGTGTATGCCGCCCGGCAGCTTGGTCAGGGCCGTAGCGTGCGGCTGCCGATCAGCGATACACCGAGCGAGATGACCGAGGTCTATCGCGCTTTCAACCAGATGGCGGAAGACGTCGAACAGGCCGGTCGCGAGCGTGAATTGATGCTGGCCGGCGTATCCCATGATCTGCGCACACCGTTGACCCGCTTGCGCCTGTCGCTGGAGTTGATGGGCGACCGCAACGACCTGACCGACGACATGGTGCGCGACATCGAAGACATGGACGCGATTCTCGACCAGTTCCTCGCGTTTATTCGTGATGGTCGCGACGAGTCGGTGGAAGAGGTGGATCTGACTGATCTGGTGCGCGAGGTGGCGGCGCCATACAACCAGAATGAAGAGAAAGTGCGTTTGCGTCTGGAGCCGATTCAGCCGTTCCCACTGCGTCGGGTCTCGATGAAGCGCTTGCTCAATAACCTGATCGGCAACGCCTTGAACCATGCCGGCGGTAGCGTGGAAGTCGCGGCTTATGTGTCCGGTGACGTCAATGCGCCTTATGTGGTGCTGAGCGTGATGGACCGCGGCGCGGGGATTGATCCTTCGGAACTTGAAGCGATTTTCAACCCGTTTACGCGAGGCGATCGTGCCCGGGGCGGTAAGGGCACCGGCTTGGGGTTGGCGATTGTGAAGCGGATTGCTTCGATGCATGGCGGCAATGTTGAATTGCGTAATCGGTCCGGGGGTGGACTGGAAGCGCGGGTGAGGTTGCCGTTGGGGCTAATGTTGCCTAGGGACGCTGTGTAGATCAAAAGCCCCTCACCCCAGCCCTCTCCCGAAGGGAGAGGGAGCCGACCGAGGTGTCTTGCGTCATACATCGACCTGCAAAATCAGGTCGATTATGGATTCAGCGGTACTCGTTCAAGTCGGCGTACTTCTTGAATATCCCCCAATCAGTCCCCTCTCCCTTCGGGAGAGGGTTAGGCGGGCGGCGTTCCGATGAGGGGCTCTTGCTCCTAGCTCTAGCTCTTCGCTTTAGCCCTTGCCTTTGGTGCGGGTCATATTCGGCCCGCCATTCTTCTCAAGATGCTCAATGATGATCCCCGCCACATTCTTGCCGGTAGTGGTCTCGATCCCTTCCAGCCCCGGCGACGAGTTCACTTCCATCACCAGCGGCCCGTGATTGGAACGCAGGATATCCACACCCGCCACCGCCAGGCCCATGACCTTGGCTGCGCGCAACGCGGTCATGCGCTCTTCCGGGGTGATCTTGATCAGGCTGGCGCTGCCGCCACGATGCAGGTTGGAGCGGAACTCGCCCGGCTTGGCCTGACGCTTCATCGCTGCGATGACTTTGTCACCGACCACGAAGCACCGAATATCCGCACCGCCCGCTTCCTTGATGTACTCCTGAACCATGATGTTTTGCTTCAGGCCCATGAACGCCTCGATCACCGATTCGGCGGCGGTCGCGGTTTCGCATAACACCACGCCGATGCCCTGCGTGCCCTCCAGAACCTTGATTACCAGCGGCGCGCCGTTGACCATGTCGATCAAATCGGGAATGTCATCCGGCGAGTGAGCAAAACCCGTCACCGGCAGGCCGATGCCGCGCCGCGACAGCAGTTGCAGCGAACGCAACTTGTCCCGCGAACGGGCGATGGCCACCGATTCGTTGAGCGGGAATACCCCCATCATTTCGAACTGACGCAACACCGCGCAGCCATAAAACGTCACCGACGCACCGATCCGCGGAATCACCGCGTCGAAACCTTCCAGCGGTTTGCCGCGATAGTGGATCTGCGGCTTGTGGCTGGCGATGTTCATGTAGGCGCGCAAGGTGTCGATCACTACCATTTCATGCCCGCGCTCGGTTCCGGCTTCGACCAGACGGCGGGTGGAATACAGACGCGGGTTCCGCGACAGCACAGCGATCTTCATGCAACACCTGTGGAGGAGGTAGATACCGGGAACACCGGCTTGTCTTGTACATATTTGATGCCCGGATTGACCACCAACTGGCCATCGATCAGGGCTTTGGAGCCGAGCAACAGGCGATAGCGCATGGACTTGCGGCAGGCGAGGGTGAACTCGATCGGCCAGACCCGATCACCCAGGGCCAGAGTGGTGCTAATCACATAGCGCTCCTGGGCATGACCGTTGGAGCTTTTGATGGTTTTGCGCGTCACCAGTGGCGCTTCGCAGCGGCGGTGACGCAACTGCACCACCGTGCCCAGGTGCGCGGTGAAACGTACCCATTTCTGGCCGTCGCGTTCGAACGGCTCGATGTCGGTGGCATGCAGGCTGGAGGTGCTGGCCCCGGTGTCGATTTTCGCGCGCAGGCCTGCGACTCCCAGATCAGGGAGCGCCACCCACTCGCGCAGACCGACAACGGTCAAATGGTCAAATGTCTTCAATAGAAAAAACCAACGATTAACGCGTCCAGGCCTCAGGTGAAACCCGGGCCAACGCTTTGAATGCAGGTTTGGCGAACCAGTAGCCCTGCATCAGAAATATTCCACAGTCGGCCAGGAAATCCCGTTCACCGGCGCTCTCAATGCCTTCGGCAATGACTGTAACGTCCAACTCCGCACAGATTGTGACAATCCCCCGAACGATCGCCTGACGAACACGGTCTTGATCGACATCGCGGATCAGCGCCATGTCGAGTTTGATCAGGTCCGGTTGGAAATCAGCCAGCAGATTGAGCCCCGAATAACCGGCACCGAAATCATCGATGGCGGTCTTGAAGCCGAATTCGCGGTATTCACGCAGAATATTGGTCAAATGGCGATAGTTATCTACGTGCTCGCTTTCCAGGGTTTCAAAAATCAGCCGGTCGAGAGGAAAACGGTGTTTTTTGGCCGCCTCGAGCGTACTGCGAATACACAGCTCTGGACGATAGACGGCGTTGGGCATGAAGTTGATCGACAAGTGTGTCTGCATATTAAGATTGGCCGCGCCTTCGATGGCGCGGGTTCGGCAGAGCTGGTCGAAACGGTAGCGGTTTTCTTCCGTAACCTGATTCAACACGGTGAATGCGCCTTCACCGTTCACACCGCGAACCAGCGCTTCGTGGGCGAAAACCGACTGGTCGCGCAGATCCACGATAGGTTGGTAGGCAAAGGCAAAATCGAAGCCCAGCGGTTCACTGTGCTGGCAGCCCTGGCAACCGGTGTGAGTCGAAGTCAATGAAGAGGGAAATTTAGTCACTTGAGCACCCCCATGCCGGTGCACCGGCCAAGATCACAGTCTATCTGGAGGGCCGAGTTGTTGCGCCCGACAGAAACGGTAGTACAGTTCCGACTACTGGCTGAACGAGGAATTCAAATGGCGCAAAAAAGCGAAGAGGACGACAAGGTTCGTCTCGACAAGTGGCTATGGGCCGCGCGTTTTTACAAAACCCGTGCCTTGGCCAAAGCGGCGATCGAAAGCGGCAAGGTGCATTGTCGCGGTGAGCGCTGCAAGCCTGGCAAAGAGCCGCGCATCGGCGATGAGTTCGAGATTCGTACCGGGTTCGAGGTGCGTACGGTGAAGGTCGAGGCGTTGTCGATTGTGCGGCGCGGCGCACCGGAGGCGCAGACGTTGTACGCGGAGACCGAGGCGAGTATTGCCAAACGTGAAGCGGCTGCGGCAATGCGCAAGGCGGGGGCGTTGGGTGTGAGTACCGACGGCAAGCCGAGCAAGAAGCAGCGGCGGGATTTGTTCAAGTTTCGGGGTAGCAGCAACGACGAGTAAGCGCGACGTTTCCGGGCTGTATGTGCTGGCCTCTTTGCGAGCAGGCTCGCTCCCACAGTAGATCCGGTTCCTCCAGTGGATACTTGATCAATTGTGGGAGCGAGCCTGCTCGCGAATCGAGGGCGCAGCCCTCGCCGAAAACAGCCCGGTATCAGGCGCTACGCACCACACTCATTCGCGAAACCAGCGGCAACTTGTTCAGCAGATTGAAAATCGGCGAAGTCACCTTCAGCCAGAAATTCGAGGCGTGATAAGCAAACGGTGTGTAGTAACCCCAGCCCAACGCCCACACCGCCAGCAGCATACCGCCGATGTAATCGTCCTGACCCCAATGCGCACCGGCCACCAGTCGCGGCAGCATGAACAACAGCGCCAGACCCCAGATCGCCACAAACTGGCCAACCGTGCGGCTGAACACGCCCATGAACAACGCCCAGATCAGCAGCACCGAAGCATGGTCACCGGGAAAGCTCTGGCTCGAGCGATCCTTCAGCTCCCAGGTCTTCTCCATGTGCGGGAAGTAATCGCTGATATGCACCGCGCCTTCCAGCACCATCGACGGGCTGCTGTGCTGCCAGTCCATGTGGTCGGCGAATTTGGAAAACAGCGCGCGAATCACCACCATCAATAGCAGGATCGAGAAAAAACCGAAGAACGCGCGACGCACATCAATCGCCTTGAAGACCCAGTCGCCCTTGATCAGCAGCGTCAGCAAGATCAGACCGACAACGATGTCGAATGGGCGCAGACTTGCAATTGCCCAGATGTGGAGCCATATCGGGTTGCTGGCCAGCGGTGCATTGAGTGAGCGGAACAGCCACTCGTCGAAAATCACACACAGCGAGTTGCCCGTAGGCCATAACCAGAAAGCCAGTAGCGCCAGTGGCGCTACGTTGCACAGAACCAGCCGGCCGAGGTTCCACCTAGATTGGAACAAACCCGGATTGTTCATAAAATGCCTCCCATGGCAGAGCAGTCGGCACCAAAAAGAGTGCCAAGAAGCGCAAATTTTCACGTCTTGTAACCATTTTGTCACCACATTCAGATACCCAAAATTATGACCGAGCTAGCGGATACCGATTTCACTCAACGTTTCATCTTCGATGACAGCGACACGCGCGGCGAACTGGTTGCGCTTGAACGCAGCTACGCCGAAGTCCTCGCCAAGCACCCGTACCCGGAGCCGGTGGCGCAATTGCTGGGCGAATTGATGGCGGCCGCCTCCTTGCTGGTGGGCACGCTGAAGTTCGATGGCTTGCTGATTCTGCAGGCGCGTTCCGAAGGGCCGATCCCGCTGCTGATGATCGAATGCTCCAGCGAGCGCGAAATTCGTGGTCTGGCGCGTTATGACGCTGAGCGGATCAAGCCGGACGCGAGCCTTGCCGACCTGATGCCGGGCGGTGACCTGACCCTGACCGTCGACCCGACGATTGGCCAGCGTTACCAGGGCATCGTCGATCTTGATGGCGAAACCCTGTCTGAGTGCTTCACCAACTATTTCGTCATGTCGCAACAAGTTGGCACGCGCTTCAAGTTGTTCGCTGACGGCCGCCGTGCCCGCGGGATGCTGCTGCAACAACTGCCGGCCGACCGTTTGAAAGACGAAGAAGAGCGTGCCGCAAGTTGGCAGCACCTCACTGCACTGGCGAGCACGCTGACCGCCGATGAGTTGTTGAGTCTGGACAACGAAACCGTGTTGCATCGCCTCTACCATGAGGAGCAGGTGCGTCTGTTCGATGTGCAGAATCTGCGCTTTCGTTGCACCTGCTCACGCGAGCGTTCGGGCAACGCGCTGGTCAGTCTGGGTCTTGAGGATGCACAGCAATTGGTTCAAGAGAACGGCGGCACTGTCGAGATCGATTGCCAGTTCTGCAACCAGCAGTACCTGTTCGACGCAGCCGATATTGCTCAATTGTTCGCTGGCGCAGGCGTCGACACGCCGTCAGATACCCGGCACTAAAACGGTTCAGCGCAGGTAAATTCACTGCGTAACGACGGAATTTCGCCGTTACGACGGGAGGACCCTACTCTTTTTGGGCTTTTCTGGCATAATCCGGCCCACTTTTTTCGCGGTAGTAGTGCACGACTTTCTACTACAAAACGTTTGGAGCACACTCGGCCACTGGCCGACGGGGAACCTCATGACGCAAGCCAATAACGCCGTGTACACCGATCTGAGTGTTGATGATCTGGTTAAAGAAGCCCTGAACCGCGGTGAGGGCGAGCTTGCCGATACCGGCGCTCTGGTTGTTCGCACTGGTCACCGCACCGGTCGTTCGCCTGTTGACCGTTTCATCGTTGAAGAGCCTTCCACCCAGGCCGCTATCGCCTGGGGCCCGATCAACCGCAAGTTCCCGGCCGACAAGTTCGACGCGCTGTGGGCTCGCGTAGAAGCCTTCAACAACGCGCAAGAGCACTTTGTGTCCCACGTGCATGTAGGCGCGGCGGAAGATCACTACCTGGCCGTGAAAATGACCACCCAGACTGCCTGGCAGAATCTGTTCGGTCGTTGCCTGTTCATCAACCCGGCCCAGTACAACCCGGCCGGTCGTGAAGAGTGGCAAGTGCTCAACGTGGCCAACTTCGAGTGCGTGCCTGAGCGTGACGGCACCAACTCCGACGGTTGCGTGATCCTCAACTTCGCACAGAAGAAAGTGTTGATCGCCGGCATGCGTTACGCCGGTGAGATGAAGAAAGCCATGTTCTCCGTGCAGAACTTCCTGCTGCCGGCCGCTGACGTGCTGCCAATGCACTGCGCTGCCAACATCGGCGAAGAAGGCGACGTGACTCTGTTCTTCGGTCTGTCGGGTACTGGTAAAACCACCCTGTCGGCCGACGAAAGCCGTTACCTGATCGGTGATGACGAACACGGCTGGGGCGAAGGCGTGGTGTTCAACATCGAAGGCGGTTGCTATGCCAAGTGCATCGACCTCTCCGAGAAGAACGAGCCGGTTATCTGGAAAGCCATCAAGCACGGCGCCGTGCTGGAAAACGTCGTCATCGACGATGTCAAACACGCCGACTACGCCGATGTCAGCCTGACCCAGAACAGCCGCGCCGCGTACCCGCTGGAGCACGTTGCCAAGCGTTCCGAGAAGAACCTGGGCGGCGAGCCAAACGCTGTGATCTTCCTGACCTGCGACCTGACCGGCGTACTGCCGCCAGTGTCGATCCTCAATGAAGAACAAGCGGCCTACCACTTCCTGTCCGGCTACACCGCACTGGTGGGCTCGACTGAAATGGGTTCGGGCAGCGGCATCAAGTCGACCTTTTCCACCTGCTTCGGCGCACCGTTCTTCCCGCGTCCGGCTGGTGAATACGCTGAGCTGCTGATCAAGCGCATCCGCGGTTTCGGTTCGAAGGTTTACCTGGTCAACACCGGCTGGACCGGCGGCGGCTACGGCGTCGGCAAACGCTTCAACATCCCGACCACCCGCGCAGTGATCGCAGCGATCCAGAGCGGCGCGCTGATCGGTGCAGCCACCGAACACCTCGACACCATCAACCTCGACGTGCCACTGGCCGTACCGGGCGTTGAAACCAACCTGCTCAACCCACGCAACACCTGGGCTGACAAGGCTGCGTACGACGAGGCTGCGAAAGCACTGGCCGGTCTGTTCATCGAGAACTTCAAGAAGTTCGAAGTGAGCGACGCGATCAAGGCTGCTGGGCCGAAGTTGTAAGATCTGTCGTGAATGAAGAAGCCGCCCTTTGGGGCGGCTTTTTTGTGGGTGATTAGAAGGTACGAAAAGCAAGCGCCATCCTTTCCTGCTCACTTCTGGACATCCCAAGCGCATTAGCGATCTCCGGCCAAAGACGGATCACGTCTTGAATGCGCTCAATGATGTCTGTTGAGTCCTCACGACTAACCCGAAAATACCCCGCGACTTCCCTCGCCAGCTCCAAGTCCAGCGCATTGTCAGAATCAGTGATGTTCAGCTTCAACCCATCCGCATGTGCCACCGGATTCATGTCATACGCTGCGGACAACCGCCATCCCCGACCTGGATCCAGAATAAAACCATGGTTTCGCAGGTGGTCATCGGTGTTGGAGACCAGAATGTTGAAGACGATTCGTGACCAGAGTTCACGGAGGTCGGTGTTGGGTTCCGAGCCGTGTTCCATGATCACTTCCGCCAACTCTAGATAGCTGGCGCCGGTTGAGGCGTCGTCGCCGTCGACGCGGTTGGTCATGGTCATGGCTGATGCGAAATGATGTCGGCCGCCGTGTTCGGTTCGGTCGAAACGCTTCACCAGAAAGCAGTGGTGATCGCTTGCGTAGCGTCGGGCTGTGCCGGTCGCTACGCGTAACCCGCAGTTGACTGCCAAAGCGTTCACGACCATTTCCCAACCACCGACATCATAGTCATCTCTCGTACTTGGGAATTTGGCGATCCACAGTTGGCCGAACTCGTCGACGACGCTGGCTTTCGGTCTGGCGCCGCCCAGTGAGCCGCCCGGTGCGATGAGCATTCTTAGCCATTCGCGGCCCTCGGTGGCTGTGTTGTCCCTATCGTTTTCCAAGGCGAGACTTGCCTGTTCTAACGCGCGTAGCTCGACAAAGGGTGGAGCTGCAACGCCGTCGCGGTCGTCGAGGAAGTTGCCTTCGTCATTGAGTTTGTAGCGAAGGGCGCCGACACGGAACAGGTCGTGCACGCCAAGCAGGTAATCGGATTCGAACAACTTGCTGTTGCTGGGGAGCAAGCCGTCGCGAATGTCCCTTTCCAATCGGCGTTTCATCAGCAGTTGGCCCCAACGATCGGGGCTTGAGTCTGCGAAGACGCCAAAGCGGCTCTGATGTTCGCCGGGGAATTGGCGACCTTCGAAGGGGCCGATGCGCGGGTCTAGAGTTATGGAACTCAACTCGGGATCGGCCAGCGCTTTCGGGTCGTACTCAAATTCGAACACGTTGGTGTTGCGTGTTTTCCTTGCGTGTAGAAACCCGAGGCGTCTGGCGCCTTTCAAAGATTCCCAGTCTGCATAAACAGCAATCAGCGTCATTCTTCACCTGTCGGGGGGCCAGCCTTTTTCTTCTTGTTCAAAAGGCTGGAGAGTGAGTGTGTGTTGAATGGGAAGTCAGCCGGAATTTTCGTGGTAGTGGCGGCATCGATTACGTTTGAAGCCCCGACGTGTTCGGATGTGCCCTTTTTTACCGCACTGGCTGCTCGTACTCGCTGGGGCTTTTTCGCTGCGGATCGTGTTGCAGGCATTAACTGCGCATCCTGCAATTGGCGACCCGTTTCATCGGCTGCAGCGAGTTTGTTCAGATCCTTTTCCAGCCCCAGCACTTGCATGACCGAAAGGTAGGCACCGATGGTCACTCCTGATCCTCCCGTCTCCACATTGCGCAAGGTTGTCAGCGACATGCCAGATCGTTCAGCGACTTGCTTGGCCGTCAATTTGCGGCGTAAGCGAGCCAGCTTCAGGCGTTCGCCAAAGTCGACCAGAAGTCGAGCAGTGGAGGGCAAAAGCGGCGCTGTTTTCTTGGCCATAGTGGCAGTATTCCTTCATTTTTTAACCTTAACTGCCAGAATAATAGCACTTAAGTTGAAGGATGCAGGGTAGGGCGGATCTGCAGTGTTCAAGTTTTTAAATGGCATTATTCCAACTGTTTTTAGGATATACAGCCAGAATACTGCCACTTATGGGGGGCTGTAATTTCCATTCAGTTTGTGTTTCTACGGTTCATTTCGAGAGCTGACTCACTTGAAGGAAGTGGCTTGTCGTAGCAGGCTCGCTTTTGCTCAAGCGACAACGCGGTCTTGTCGTCTGTTTTCGGTGTAGAGGTCGGACTGGAAGCGCTACGCTCCCGGCGTAAGATCTCGTCCATTTCCTGGACGCTTTCCATCAGCTCATCAAAAAATTTGCTCATGGTTACTCCGATGGTTACTCCGATGGTTACTCCGATGGTTAATTGCCTTATTTACCGCTCTCGACGGATAGGTGAGAGCGGTTTAATCACTCAAGCTCCGGTCGGAGCTTTCCAATTGAGCATCCGCTGCTGCGCAACCTGCAGCAGGTCACAGCCATCCTGCGTCAGCAGATAGAGGGCGTGGGTGATGTGGGGGATGTCTTCGACGTCGGCTTGTTTGAAGTTGAGGCAATAGAGGGTGCGTAGCAGGTCGCTTGAAGCGCGCAGGCGCTGGACGGCGCATTCGAGGATGTCTTGCGGGTTGGCCTCGGTGTCGATGAGCAGAGGCTTGGAGTCGGTGAGGTTGGATTCGAGTGGGCGGTAGCGATCGGTGGTGAATTGATTCCATGTTTTCATTTTTTGATCCTCATATGCTTCAGGTGAAGCCACCACATCGTGACCAAGCGACAGGAGGCAACTGTGTTCGGGTTGGTCAACCGGTGAGGATCGTGCACATACCCGGCACACCCGAAGGTGTCCCAAACACAGTCACCATAAACTGCAGGCAAATGAGTGCCGGCAGCATACAGCGCATGCGTATACACGATCCAATCGGGTGACCAAGCCCGAGCCGCTGAATTGACAGCGACAGCCACGACTATAGAGATCAGCTACACGAAGCCGATAGAAGACAAGGAGTCTGTCCTTGTAGGAACGGGACGCAGATTTGATAGGTCATCGCCGCTGATCGACCTTCTGTTTTAAACGAGCGCGTTTATCAGCCATCAATGCTCTGGATAACTCATCGGGAATGCTGGGGCGAGGTCATCAAGGCTGGCTTGAACCTGTCGGATTAACCAAGCCGTGTAGGCATCCTCGTCACTCGGTGGATCGAACTCATCGCTCGTAACATTCATTGTTGGATTCCTGCCCAAGGAGATATAGCGCTGACCTGGCGTGGCCTAGTTGTACGCCGGCTGCGCTGGCCTCTGCTTGGCCACTTCAAGCAAGTCGCAGCCATCCTGAACCAGCAGATAAAGCGCGTTAACGATGTTTGGAATGTCTTTCACATCAGCCTGTTTGAAACATAAGCAGTAGAGCGTTTCCAGCAAATCACCGGCCGCGCGCAGGCGTTGATCGGCGGCATTAATCAGGTCAGTCTGGCTGGACTGGCTGTCGATAAGCAGTACCGGGTTTTCGCTGTAGCAGGTCTTGAGTGGGCGATAGCGGTTGATCATGGTGAGGCGTGTCCTGTTCTAAAGCGCTGGGGCGGGCCGGCAGCGGATTTGCAGCCGCGCCGGCCACTATAGAAGGGCGTTTCTCTGTGGGACAAGACAGCCGCAATGGACAGTGTTCGTAGGGGTTTTTCCGTGTTTTGAGGAAATACCCTACGTGTTTTCGCAGCTTTTTCAGGCCAAAACCCTTAGGCGTAATAATTCCTACGTGATTGTCAGGCGATTCGCGGTAAACCGCTGTATCGTGCGCGCCAGAATCTGTAGGGCGTTTCCAAACGTCTGACACGCGCTTAAAGGGAATTAGGTATGCACTGGCTACGAATGGCCGCGATTTTATTGCTCGGGCTGAGCACTTGCCGTTTGACCATGGCCTCTGACATTGGCAATGCGTGGGTGCTGGATCGCCTCGATCGCACCGATTGGCCAGAGGCACTCATCAGCCAGGCGAGCATGGACACGGCGTCGCGCGGTGAGGTGTTGATGTTCGCCAAAGCCCTATTGGCCAGCGAAGCACTGGATGAAGAGGGGCTTGAGCAGCGACTCGGTGTGCCCCACGTGCAACTGAAGTCGATTCGCCATGTGCGCGACGGTCTCTGGGAGGGGTTGCTGAGCACCTATCGCAGCGCCAGTCAGAACTGTGATGAGCAACCGTTCTGCCCGCGTGTGCGCAGCGTCGCTGATTTGCGGCAGTTGGCGGCGGCATTCACCGGCGACATCAGCCCGGCCCATGCGCTGTGGGCGAGCAAGAGCCAAGGTGTGCATGAGCAGATGCTGAATGAGCAGTTGCGGGTGGCGGTTTTACGTCCCTGACTTTTTAAATTTTGTGGTGTGGCGGCTGGCCTCTTCGCGAGCAGGCTCGCTCCCACAGAGTCCCCCGGTGTTCGTGGCATCCGCTGTATCATTCCGAATCGATTTGGCCCCGACCTTTTCTCGACTCGCTGCGATCGCCCGCTAGGCTGTTGGCATGGCAGCAGTCAATGGAGTGACAGCGAATGCACAACACCCTGGAACAGGTTTTTGGTTTTCCACAGTTTCGACCCGGTCAAGAAACCGCGATCAGCGCGGTACTGGCCGGGCGCTCGGCGGCGGCGATTTTTCCTACCGGTTCCGGCAAGTCGATTTGCTACCAATTGCCGGCGCTGATGCTGCCGCACCTGACGTTGGTAGTCTCGCCGTTGCTGGCGTTGATGCAGGATCAACTGGCCTTTTTGCAGCGACACGGTATTTCCGCTGGCAGCATCGATTCGGCGCAGAGTCGCGATGATGCCAGTGACGTGATGGCCCGCGCCCGCTCGGGTGAATTGAAGATTTTGATGATCTCGGTGGAGCGCTTGAAAAACGAGCGCTTTCGCAACTTTCTGCAGCAGGTGCCAATCTCGCTGCTGGTGGTGGACGAGGCGCATTGCATCTCGGAGTGGGGCCACAACTTCCGCCCCGACTACCTGAAGTTGCCGGACTATCAGCGCCAGTTCAACATCCCGCAAACTTTGCTACTGACGGCCACCGCAACACCGAAAGTCATCGCCGACATGCAGGCCAAATTCGCTATCGCCGCTGACGATGTGGTGACCACCGGCTTCTACCGGCCCAACCTCAATCTGCTGGTCGAACCGGTACGTGGCCAGGACAAGCGCCGGCGGCTGGTCGAGTGGATGACCGAGCGTGCGGGGCAGCCGAGCATCGTCTACGTGACCTTGCAGAAAACTGCTGAGCACATCGCTGATCACCTTGAGCGCAACGGCATTCAGGCCGAGGCGTATCACGCGGGTTTAGCCCACGACAAACGCGAGGCGATCCAGAAGCGCTTCATGGCCGGGCAATCCAATTGCATCGTCGCGACCATCGCATTCGGCATGGGCATCGACAAGAGTGACATCCGTAATGTCGTGCACTTCGACCTGCCCAAATCCATCGAAAACTACAGCCAGGAAATTGGCCGCGCCGGGCGCGACGGGCAGCCATCGGACTGTCTGGTTTTAGCCAATCGCGACAGCCTCAACGTGCTGGAGAACTTCGTCTACGGTGATACGCCGGAGCGTGACGGCATCCGCTATGTGCTCGACGAACTGAAGGCCTCGGTGCCGGAAGGGCAGTGGGAGTTTCTGCTCGGGCCATTGGCTGATCAAAGCAACATTCGTGCACTGCCGCTGAAGACCTTGCTGGTGCAACTGGAACTGCGAGGTTTGATCGCGCCGCGCTACGCCTATTACGCCGAATACCGTTTCAAATACCTGCTGGAACCCGAAGTGCTGCTTGAGCGTTTTGAGGGCGAACGCAGGGATTTCGTCGCTGCAATTATTCAGACCTCGGCTCGCGCGCGCACTTGGGCCACGGTGAATTTCGAGGCGATGTATTCGCAATATTCCGCCGAGCGCAATCGGGTGGTGAAGGCGCTGGATTACTTTCAGGAAAAAGGCTGGGTCGAACTGGAAAGCAAGCAGATGACCGAAGTCTACAGCCTGCTGAATAGTGACTTTGACAGCGACGTCCTGAGTGCCGAGCTGCATGAGTATTTCACCCGGCATGAGCAGGCCGAAGTGGCGCGCATCCACGCCATGCTTGAAGTGTTCGCCACCGAACGCTGCCTGGGCAATCGCCTGGCCAAGTATTTCGGTGATCACAATGCGCCCGAGCAATGCGGGCATTGCTCGGTGTGTCATGGCCAGGTGGCGCGGTTGCCGGCACCACCGGAGTTGCCAGCACTTGTGGATAAAAACTTCGCGGCGCTGTGTGGTGATTTTATCCACAGGCATGAGCAGCAAACCGGGGTGATTCCAACGGCTGAGCGGTTGACGCGATTTTTGTGTGGGATCAGCGTGCCGCTGTTCACCAAGCTCAAGGCGCGGACGATTACCGGGTTTGCCGCATTGGAGGAGTATCCCTATGCCGAAGTCCGCAGCTGGGCGCAAGAGCACCTCTGATCCTTGTAGGAACTGCCGAAGGCTGCGATCTCTTGCTCTTGAAAAAATCAGCATCAAAAGATCGCGGCCTTCGGCAGCTCCTACATTAAGTGTCATCAGGGAAGGGGCTCTATCCATCCGCTGAATGTCGATCATCACGGTAATAAACTTCAAAAAACGTCGATGGCTGACTAAGGTGAGACCAGTCTTTGGATCGCCAACAAGAGAACAACATGAGCCAGACAACCTTCGATATTCAGCAAGCCGCGGTGATCGGCGCGGGCACCATGGGCCGGGGCATTGTCATGTGCCTGGCCAATGCCGGCGTGACGGTACAATGGGTGGATAACAATCCACAGATGCTTGAGCAGGCACTCGCCACTGTGGCCGAGACTTATGCACACAACGTGCGCCAGGGACGGATTGATCAGGCCGAGGCGGATGCGCGTCTGGCGCGGGTCAGTGCGGCGGCGGATTATACGGCGATTCGCAATGTCGATCTGGTGATCGAGGCGGTGTACGAAAATCTTGAGCTGAAGCAGAAGATCTTTCGTGAGCTGGATGGTTTGCTCAAGCCTGAGGCACTGTTGGCAAGCAATACGTCGGCACTGGATATCGATGCGATAGCCGCAGCGACAAAGCGTCCGAATCAGGTGTTGGGCCTGCATTTCTTCAGTCCGGCGCACATCATGAAACTGCTGGAAATCGTTCGCGGCGCACAGACCTCTGCGGCGGTGCTGGAGGCGGCACTGGCACTGGGCAAACGCATGGGCAAGGTCAGTGTGGTGTCGGGCAACTGCCACGGTTTTATCGGCAATCGCATGTTGCATCCGTATGTCCTGGAGGCGCGCAAAATGTTGCTAGAGGGCGCTTATCCACAGCAGGTCGACGCAGCGCTGCAAGGTTTCGGTTTTGCCATGGGGCCGTTCCGCATGTACGACGTGGTCGGCATCGATCTGGAATGGCGTGCACGCGAGTTGGCCGGCAAGGGCCAGGATGCGCCAGAGGTTCAGGTGGATAACCGTTTGTGCGAGATGGGACGGTTCGGGCAGAAGTCCGGCAATGGTTATTACCATTACGAGCCGGGCAGTCGTCAGGCCGAGCACGATCCTGAGGTCGATGCGCTGGTATTGCAGGTCAGCGAAGGGCTGGGCTTCCAGCGCCGCGAGATCGGTCCTGAGGAGATCCTGGAGCGCAGTCTTCTGGCATTGGTCAACGAGGGTGCGAAGATTTTGCAGGAGGGCATTGCCGAGTCTGCACACGACATCGATCTGGTGTACCTGAATGGCTACGGCTTCCCGGCGGACAAGGGCGGGCCGATGGCCTGGGCGGATCAACAAGGGCTGGCGGATATTCATTCGCGGCTGTTGGCGCTGGAGACGCGGCAGGGTGATCAGTGGAAGCCGGCGCGGTTGATTGGTGAGTTGGCGGCAGAAGGGAAGGGGTTTGCTCAAATGTGATGTCGCCGCCAGAATCGATCCCCCTCACCCCAGCCCTCCCGAAACGTCGGACCGCCCCCAAAGGGGGCGAGGGGAAAGGGAGCCGATCTGCGTGGGTTTCAAAACTTGAGTTCGACTCGACAGTTCAGGTCGGTGTATTTCGAGAGAACACCTCGGTCAGTCCCCTCTACCTCTGGGAGAGGGCTAGGGTGAGGGCAAGCAGCCTCACTGAAAAAACAAGAGAACCAGCACAACCATGTCCACCCCTCAGCGCACCGACTACCCTCACTTCCAGTCCATCACCACACGCTGGCACGACAACGACGCTTACGGTCACGTCAACAACGTTACTTACTACAGCTTCTTCGACACGGCCGTGAACACCTACCTGATTCAAGTCGGTGGTCTGGATATCCATGACGGCGAGATAGTGGGGTTTGTCGTCAGTTCGGCGTGTGATTACTTCGCCTCGATCGCTTTCCCGGATCTGATCGAGATCGGTTTGCGGGTCGGCAAGCTGGGCAACAGTTCAGTGCAGTACGAATTGGCAGTGTTCAAGGTCGGCGAAAGCGAGGCGTGTGCGGCCGGGCGCTTCGTTCACGTATTCGTCGATCGGGCGACTAATCAGCCGGTGCCGATTCCTGCCGAACTGCGGCAGGCACTGGAATACCTGGTGGTGTAAACGGCAAAAAAAATCGCAGCCCTTGGGCTGCGATTTTGCTTTACCGGCCAGCAAGGTGTTTGAGGCCTCAGTCGCGATAATACTTGTGATGTTTGCGGTGGCCGTAAGCGTGGCCGCGGCCTGGGTGACGGTCGCGGTAATAACCACGGTCACGGTCACGACGGCGATCATAATGACGATCATCGTCATCGCTCTTGTTACCCATGTAGTTACCCAGCGCGCCACCGGCACCGCCACCTGCTGCGGAGCCGATCAGGCTGCCGGTGGTGCCGCCCATGCTGCGGCCGACCACGTTACCGCCGGCTGCGCCCAGCGCACCACCGATGGCGGCTTCGCCACGGCTGCGTTTGTCGGCGCCGACCGCACTGCCACCCGCGCCGCCGAGGGCTGCGCCGATGGTGGAACCTGTATTGCCGCCTAAGGACTGACCGACGACCGAGCCAAGAACCCCGCCCAATGCGCCGCCCACACCTGCTTCGGTGGTGCCGCCTGCGGAAGCAAAACCACTGACCAGGCCAAGGGACAACAAGAGAATCGAGGAGAACTTCATAGATGAGCCTCAAAGGGATGACGGCGCCGATCCTGAGGCTGCGTAACAAGCGTGACAATCGAAATCCGACGAATAACACGACTTGTATACAAAAACGTAAGTTACTGTTTTATGGGCGGAACTTAACGGTTTTTCGCCGGTCTTTAGCTACTTAGGACAGGCCGCTTTTGTGAAAAAGCGGCCTTTTTTGTGGGCGTTTGAAAAGCAGAAGCGAAAAGATCGCAGCCTTCGGCAGCTCCTACAGGAATCGGTGTAGGAGCTGCCGAAGGCTGCGATCTTTTGATTTTGGATTAAGCAGACTTGGCCATGATCAACCCAGTCTCACTCGCCGCTTCCAGCCGAATCGCAATGAACTTCGACGTCGGGGTATGGCTGCCATCCCCAGTGCTCTCCAGCGGCACCAGCGGATTCACTTCCGGGTAATAAGCCGCCGCTTGGCCCGCTGGAATATCAAACGCCAGCAAGGTGAAGCCCTTCACGCGACGCTCACGACCATCGTCCCATATCGAAACAATGTCAGCCTTCTGTCCCGGCCGGAAGCCCAGACGAATGATGTCCGCCTCATTGGCGAACAGCACATCACGCTGGCCTTTCACTCCGCGATAACGGTCGTCGAGACCATAAATCGTCGTGTTGTACTGATCGTGGGAGCGCATCGATTGCAGGATCAGATCCGGCAGTTGTCCGGTCGCGCGGGTGCGTTCGTGCACGAGATCTTTCGGCAGCATATTGGCGCGGAAATTGGCCCGGCCCGACGGCGTGTTCCACTTGCGTGCGCCAGCGCTGTTACCGAGGTAGAAACCGCCCGGGTTCTTGATCTTCTCGTTGAACGCTTTGAAATTGGGAATGGTGTCGGCGATCAGTTCGCGGATGCGCCCGTAATCAGCCACCAGCCAGTTCCAGTCCACCGGTTTACTGCCCAATGTGGCGGCAGCGATCCCGGCAATGATCGACGGCTCTGAACGCATCTGGTTCGACAGCGGCTGCAACTGACCGTTGGAGGCGTGAACCATGCTGAACGAGTCTTCCACGGTGACCGCTTGCGGGCCTTCGGTCTGGATATCGATGTCGGTACGACCGAGGCACGGCAGGATCAGCGCGTCTTTACCGTGAGCCAGGTGGCTGCGGTTGAGCTTGGTGCTGATCTGCACGGTCAGGTCGCAATTGCTCAGTGCGGCGAAGGTACGCGGGCTATCCGGCGTGGCTTGGGCGAAGTTGCCGCCCAGACCGATGAAGACCTTGGCGCGACCCTCAGCCATTGCGTGGATCGCTTCAACCACGTTGTGGCCGTTGTGGCGCGGCACCTTGAACTGGAAGCGTCGCTCCAGCGAATCGAGGAACGCCACCGGCGGACGCTCGTTGATGCCCATTGTGCGGTCGCCTTGCACGTTACTGTGGCCGCGCACCGGGCACAGGCCGGCGCCCGGTTTGCCGATGTTGCCGCGCAGCAGCATCAGGTTGGCGATTTCCTGAATCGTCGGCACCGAGTGGCGATGCTGAGTGATGCCCATCGCCCAGCACATGATTACGTTCTTGCCCTTGGCGTACATACGCGCGGCTTGCTCGATTTCGACGAGGGTCAGGCCGGATTGCTCGACGATCTGTTCCCACGGCGTATCGTCAACGACACCGAGGTACTCCAGCACATTGGCGCTGTGGGCGTTGAGGAAGTCGTGATCGAACACAGCAGGCTCGCCAGCCTTCTGCGCATCGCGCTCCCACTGCAGAAGGAACTTGGCCATGCCGCGCAGCAGCGCCATGTCGCCACCGAGGGCCGGACGGAAATACGCGGTGTTGGTTGGCTTGTCGCCGTTGGTGAGCATTTCGATCGGGTGTTGCGGGTGCTGGAAGCGCTCCAGGCCACGCTCTTTCAATGGGTTGATGCACACCACTTGCGCGCCGCGTTTCACTGCCTCACGCAAGGGTTCGAGCATGCGCGGGTGGTTGGTGCCCGGGTTCTGGCCCCAAACGAAAATCGCATCGGCGTGTTCGAAGTCATCGAAGGTCACGGTGCCTTTGCCGACGCCGACGCTCTGCGCCAGGGCAACACCGCTGGCCTCGTGGCACATGTTCGAGCAGTCCGGGAAGTTGTTGGTACCGTAGGCGCGCACAAACAGTTGATACAGGTACGCCGCTTCGTTGCTGGCGCGACCCGAGGTGTAAAACTCGGCCAGATCGGGGCTCGGCAGACTTTGCAGGTGCTTGGCGATCAGCGTGTAGGCGTCGTCCCAACTGATCGGCTTGTAGCGATCGGTTTCGGCGTCATAAACCATCGGCTCGGTCAGACGGCCCTGATACTCAAGCCAGTAGTCGCTCTGCTCCAGCAGCGAAGTAACGCTGTGTTTGGCGAAGAACTTGGCATCCACGCGACGCTTGGTCGCTTCCCAGTTCACCGCTTTCGCGCCGTTTTCGCAGAACTTGACCATGCCGCTTTCCGGCGAGTCGCCCCACGCGCAACCGGGGCAGTCGAAGCCGCCGTTCTGGTTGGTCTTGAGCATCATGCGCAGGTTTTTCAGGGCGTTGTCGCTGGTCAACCAGGCCTGGGCCACACTGATCAGGGCACCCCAGCCGCCGGCGGCGCCTTTGTAAGGCTTGTAGCGCGGGACAGGTTTCTGGTCGGCTTGATGATGTTGGCTCACGCTTGATTCTCCATCGCGGGGCTGTACACCCGCGGCGCACTTTTCTGCGGCAGGTGGATGAGATTGAGGTTGTGTCGACGGGCCCATTGCACGGCAAGGCCGGTGGGTGCGGACAGGCTGACCAGGGTCTGGATGCCGGCGCGCAAAACTTTCTGGATCAATTCGAGACTGCAACGGCTGGTAACAATCGCCAATCCGCCATCTGTGGATATCTTCTGGCGGATCAGTCCGCCGATCAGCTTGTCGAGGGCGTTGTGCCGGCCGATGTCTTCGCGCCCGAGCAACAATTCGCCGCTGGCGTTCATGAACACCGCCGCATGCACCGCGCCGCAGTGCTGACCGAGCGGTTGAAACGCGCCGATGCGCTGACGCAGACCGTCGAGCCATTCGCTCGGTGGCAGCGGCGCGCCGGACAACACCTTGAGGTCGGGCAATGCCTGCTCCACCGCTTCAACACCGCACAACCCGCAACCGCTGGTGCCCGCCATTTGCCGGCGCTGTTGCTTGAGATTCCAGAACGCACGGTTGGCGATGGTCACTTGCGCGTATTGCGCAGACCCGGCGCCGGTCAGTTGCAGGTCATAGATGTCGGTGGCGTCCTCGATGATGCCGCTGCCGAGGCTAAAGCCGACGATGAAGTCTTCCAGGTCGGTCGGTGTCACCAGCATCACCGCCTGACTGATGCCGTTGTAGGCGATCGCCAACGCGACTTCCTCAGCCAGCGCAGTGCTGGCCGATTCCTCACGGGGTAAATCGCTGTAACTGTAGGTCTGGCTGGCGGCAGGCGCGGGCGTTTCAAGTGCAGGCGCCGCGCAGGCAGGGCGCTTGGCGTTCATGGCATCACCGACGGTTTGATCAACGTTAAGACTAGGCGCGGCAAGTTGTCGCGTCTAATCGCTAGTGTCGATCTATCGATAGAGGCCGTCGATCAAGGCACCGTTGGCGATTTCTGATACAGCGCGAAACAGGCCTCGGCTAACGCTGAACGCGGGGCGCCACGGCGCATGATCAGGCCCAGCGGGGCGAGGGTTTGAGCGTTTTCGATGGGTTGCAGGCGCAGGTGGTCGGTGAGTTTTTCCAGGCCGCCGTCGAGCGGCATGATCGCGCAGCAAAAGCCGCCGTGTACTGCTTGTAACAATTGATGCACGGCGTCGGTTTGCAGCAACGGTTGCGGAGTCAGGCCACGGCTGTGGAAGTTGTGGTCGATGGATTGACGGAAATGCATGCCGCTGGTGAGCATGCCTAGCGGCAGTTCGATCAGTGATTCCCAGCTCAGCGGAGCTTCACCGAAGGTAAAAGTGCGCTGGTCGTACAGCAGGCCCATGCGGGTTTCGTCGAATGCCAGTGATTCGAAACGTTCGTGATCCAGGCGGTCGAGATAAGAAACACCGATGTCGATTCGGTTGTTCGCCAGATGCTCGAGGATCTGCTCAGAACTCAGTGCCGACATTTCAAAGCGCAGATTCGGGTGGGCGCTGTGCAGGCGTTGCATCAACGGCAGCGGATCAAAACTCGACAGCGGCACCACGCCCAGCCTCAGCGTGCCGATCAGATTGCCGCGACACGCCGCCGCTTCCGCGTGCAAACCGTCATACGCCGCCATCACCGAGCGCGCCCACGCCAGCACGCGCTCGCCCGGCGCGGTGAAGCCTTCGAAACGCTGGCCACGGTTGACCAGCGGCAGGTCGAGCTCTTCTTCGAGGCTGCGCAGGCGCATCGACAGGGTGGGTTGGGTGATGTGGCACCGCGCGGCGGCCTGGCCGAAGTGGCGGGTTTCGTCGAGGGCGATGAGGAATTTCAGCTGCTTGATGTCCATCTTCGCTCCGGGCGCTGGCAGGGGTGGCAGATTCTACCGCTTGCGCGGTGGCAGGGTCATTGGTCGGCTTGGAACCGGGTTTGTCTGCGGTGGTCTAGGCTTGGACGACTGAACCTTTATTCCATGGAGAGAACCACGATGAGCCTTTTTAGTTTTGTTAAAGAAGCCGGTGAGAAGTTGATCGATCTGCTGACCCCGGGCAACGCCAATGCCAGTGAGCAGTTGAAGGAACACATCAGCAAGGTCGGCCTGGGCAATCCGAATGTGCAGGCGACGGTGGACGGCGACAAAGTGACCGTCACCGGTGAAGTCGCGAGTCAGGAAGAGAAAGAGAAGATTCTGTTGGCGGTGGGTAACATTGCCGGGGTTGGCAGTGTTGATGATCAGATCACCGTGACTGGCCCAGTTGTCACTGCTGCACAATTTGTCGTGGTCAAGTCGGGTGACACCCTCAGCGCGATTTCTCTGCGTGTGTACGGGGATGCCAACAAGTATCAGAAAATTTTCGATGCCAACAAACCGATGCTCAAGGATGTGAACAAAATCTATCCGGGGCAGACACTGCGTATTCCTGAGTAAAACAACACCTTTGTAGGAGCAGCCGAAGGCTGCGATCTTTTGATTTTGATTTTTCCAAACAAGATCAAAAGATCGCAGCCTTCGGCAGCTCCTACAAAGATCAAAGTCCTGTAATCAAACTGCGATAATCCTCAACCGCCGCAAACTCCGCCGTGTCCTTCGGCCCCTTGCGGCTGTCCGGCTCTTTCACCGCCAACAAATGCACCACACCAAAATCCCGCGCACTGCGCAGAATCGGCAAGGTATCGTCGATGAACAGACTGCGCGCCGGATCAAAGCCGATGTCCGCCTGCAAGGCATCCCAGAACTGCGGATTCTCCTTGGGGAAACCGTAATCGTGGGAGCTGATCAACCGCTCGAAATACGGTGCCAATTCAATCCGCTCCAGCTTCAGCGACAGTGAATCGCGGTGCGCGTTGGTGATCATGATCACCCGCTTACCGGCGCGTTTGATCGCTTCCAGAAAGGTATCGGCATCTGGCCGCAAGGCAATCAGGTGCGCAGTTTCCAGCTTCAGTTCACGCACCGATAACTTCAGTTCGGCACTCCAGAAATCCAGGCAATACCACTGCAACTGGCCGGCATGGCGTTCGAACAGCGGCTGCAATTCCATCTCGGCCATGGCCCGGCTGACCCCGTGCAGTTCGGCGTAACGCTGGGGCAGGTGTTCCAGCCAGAAGTGATTGTCGAAGTGCAGATCCAGCAGCGTGCCGTCCATGTCCAGCAGAACGGTATCGATGTCGGACCACGGTAATGAAGGCATGGCAACGTCTCGAACGGTAGAAAGATATCCGACATAAACAATCGGGAAAGCCGCGTTATAGTAGCGCGTTCACGCCAAGGAGCTTTGCATGCGCCAGAAACCCACCGTACTTGCCCGCGAGATCGTCGCCACCAGCCGTCTGTTTTGTGTCGAAGAACTCAAGCTGCGCTTTTCCAACGGCGTGGAACGCACTTACGAGCGTCTGGTCGGCAAAGGTGCGGGCTACGGCGCGGTGATGATCGTGGCGATGCTGGATGCCGAACACGCGGTGTTGGTTGAAGAGTATTGTGGCGGCACCGACGAATACGAATTGTCCTTGCCCAAAGGTCTGATCGAACCGGGCGAGGATGTGTTGGCCGCAGCCGAGCGTGAGCTCAAGGAAGAGGCCGGTTTTGGCGCGCGGCAACTGGAACATCTGACCGAGCTGTCGCTGTCGCCCGGTTACATGAGCCAGAAGATTCAGGTGGTCCTGGCGACTGATTTGTACGAGGAACGTCTGGAAGGCGACGAGCCTGAGCCGATGCGTGTCGACAAAGTGAACCTGCGCGAACTGTCGTCGCTGGCGCTCAATCCTCAGTTTTCCGAAGGCCGTGCATTGGCTGCACTGTATCTGACCCGCGATCTGCTGACCGAGCGCGGGTTCTTTCCAGCATGAGTGAGATATCGATGACGTTTCCCCACCCGTTGATGGCGCCGGTCGTTGAGCTGGCATTGCAGGCCGGCGAGGCGATTTTGCCATTCTGGCGCGCCGGCGTTGAAGTCACGGCCAAGTCCGATGACTCGCCCGTGACGGCGGCGGATCTGGCCGCGCATCACCTGATCCTCGCCGGGCTGACGGCGCTGGACCCGAGCATTCCAGTGTTGTCGGAAGAAGACGCCAACATCCCTCAGAGCGTGCGCGCCGGCTGGCAGCGCTGGTGGTTGGTCGACCCGTTGGACGGCACCAAGGAATTTATCAGCGGCAGCGAAGAGTTCACCGTCAACATTGCGCTGATCGAAAACGGCCGCGTGGTGTTCGGCGTGGTGTCGATGCCGACCAATGGTCGTTTCTACGTTGGCGGCGCAGGCCTCGGTGCCTGGCGTTGCGACAAGGGCGGCACGCCGGTTGCGATTCAGGTGCGCGATGTGCCAGGGCCGGGCGAGGCGTTCACCGTGGTCGCCAGCCGTCGCCATTCGAGTCCCGAGCAAGAACGTTTGCTCGCCGGGTTGAGTGCGAGTCTGGGCGAGTTGCAATTGGCCAATATTGGCAGCTCGCTGAAATTCTGCCTGCTGGCTGAAGGCGCGGCGGATTGCTATCCGCGACTGGCGCCGACTTCGCAGTGGGACACGGCGGCGGCTCAAGGTGTGCTGGAAGGTGCAGGCGGTGAGGTGTTGGATCTGCGCGGGGAGGCGTTCTGTTACCCGGCGCGGGAATCGCTACTCAATGAGTTCTTTTTGGCATTGCCGGCCAAGGCGGCCTGGCGTTCCAGATTGTTGGAGTTGGCTCGCGGTTAAGTGGGCTGATCCGAAATCTCCCTCACCCCAGCCCTCTCCCCCAGGAGAGGGAGCTGATCGCGGGATATTTGAGAGTAGCGCCGACCTGGTCGAGCTTTGCTGAATCCACAATCGCTGCGGTCTTTCAGGTCGATGTATAACGCAAGACACCTCGGTCAGTTCCCTCTCCCTCGGGGAGAGGGTTAGGGTGAGGGGCTCTTGATCTTTACCGGTGCAAAACGTACTGCCCGGTAAATCTCACGGCATCCTCATCGCTACCCGCATTGACGATCCGCGTGTTCAACGTCAACCGCGCCCGCCCATAACGCCGATACATCGCCAGAAACCTCTTCCACTCCTTCGCATCAGGCGCCGGGCAAATCGCCGTAGCGTCCCCGGTGACCGGAAGCGGATAACTGATCTGCCCTTCCTGAATCACAATGTGCCCGTCGGTGATTCCTTCCTCTTTCAGACGCAAATGCAACCAGCCCCAACCGGCCAGCACCGCGCCGCAGTAAAGACTGCCGCCGAACATCGTGCTCTTGTGGTTGACGTTCGGGTCGAGTGGCAGATGCAGGCTCAGTTGCTGTTCATGCCAGTCGAGCACCTTAAGGCCCATGTCTCGGGTCAGCGGGATATCGTGATGCAGGACCGATTCCAGATAGCGACTGTCTGTACTCATTCGTTCTCGTCCCCATGGCTGCTATCGCCAAAGTTGAGGCCATGCTTGCGCAATTTGTCATGCAGGGTCTTGCGCGGAATGCCCAAGGCTTCGGCGAGGCTGCGCACCGAACTGTGGGAGCGCGCCAGTTCAGCAGCGATCAGCGATTTCTCGAAATTTTCCACCTGCTCGCTGAGCCCCCCATTGATGACTTCGACCGTGGTGCTGCCACCGCCCTCGACGTCAGCGTTATCCAGCGCCAGTTCCAGGCCGAGGGCGAAACGTTCGGCGGCATTCTGCAGTTCGCGTACGTTGCCCGGCCAGGTGTGGCGCAGCAGCAAGGCGCGTTGCGCCGGTTGCAGTTCATGGGGCGGCAAACCGTGGCGGGCGCTGGCTTCATCGGCGTAATGCTGGAACAGCACCAGCGCATCTTCACCGCGCTCACGCAGTGGCGGAATGCGCAGTGGCGCGACGTTGAGGCGGTAATACAAGTCGGCGCGGAAACGGCCCTGGTCAGCGGCCTGACGCAGGTCTTCCTTGGTCGCGGCGATGACGCGGATGTCCAGCGGGATCAGTTGATTGCCACCCAGACGCTCGACCACGCGCTCTTGCAGCATGCGCAGCAACTTCACCTGCACATCCATGCTCATGCTCTCGATTTCATCGAGAAACAATGTGCCGCCATTGGCGAATTCGAATTTGCCGATCCGCCGTTTTTGCGCGCCGGTAAACGCGCCGGGTTCGTGACCGAACAGTTCACTTTCCACCACCGACTCGGCAAGGGCGCCGGCGTTGATCGCGACGAACGGGCCGTTTCGGCGGCTGGATAAATCGTGCAAGGCGCGGGCGACCACTTCTTTACCGGCGCCGGTTTCGCCGAGGATCAGCACGTCAGCCTTGGTCGCGGCCAGCGCGCCGATCTGCTCGCGCAGGCGCAGCATGGGCGTCGAATGGCCGACCAGCCGCGCGCTCAGTTCATTGCGATCGCTGAGGGCCAGCCGCAGGCTACGGTTGTCCAGCACCAGTCGGCGCAAGGCCAGGGCGCGGCGCACGCTGTCGAGCAGCGCATCGCTGGCGAAAGGTTTTTCAAGAAAGTCATAAGCGCCGGCACGCATGGCCTGCACTGCCAGCGGCACATCGCCGTGGCCGGTGATCAGCAACACCGGTAGTTCGGGATCCTGCGCGTGCAGTTCGCTGAGCAATTCGAGACCGTCCATGCCCGGCATGCGGATATCGCTGACCACCACACCCGGCCAGTCACGCTCAAGCTGTGCGGCCAGGCCTTTGGCTTCGGACAGCGGCAGAATTTTCAGGCCGGCCAGATCCAGGGTTTGGCCGAGGGCCTGACGCAGGTGCGGATCGTCGTCGATCAACACCACCTGAATGCGATTGTCGATGGTCATGCACTTCGATCCTCGGACGGTTGCAGGCTGACCCCGGGCGCACCGGCGCGCAGCCGCAGGGTAATCAAGGCGCCACCTTGCTTGTGGTTGGCGAACGACAGTTCACCGCCGAAGGCGCGCATCAGCGTTTCACAAATGGCCAGCCCCAGGCCAAGGCCTTGAGTGCGGGTCTTGGTGGTGTAAAAGGGCTCGCTGGCGCGGCCGAGGGCTTCCATGCAAAAGCCCGGGCCGTTGTCGCGAATGTACAGATTGACGCCTTCGGCGGTGGATTCGGCACTCAGCCAGAGTTTGCGCGGCGGACCTTTCTCGGTGAGGGCGTCGAGGGCGTTGGCCAGCAGGTTGCCAAGCACCTGACGCAGGCGCGTTTCCCCTGCCTCGACCCACAGAGTCGCGGCTGGCAGATCGCGAATCAGTTCGACTTCCATGCTCCGCCGCCGTTTGGCCAGCAGCGCCAAGGCATCGTCGAGTGCCGGTTGCAGGGCAACGCTTTCCGGCGCGTGGCGATCGCGGCGGGCAAACGCGCGCAGGTGGGCGATGATCGAAGCCATGCGCCCGGTCAGTTCGCTGATCAGTTTGAGGTTGCCGCGCGCATCGTCGGTGCGCTGATGATCGAGCAGCACTTCGGCGTTTTCCGCGTAGCTGCGGATCGCTGCCAACGGCTGATTGAGTTCGTGGCTGATGCTCGCTGACATCGTCCCCAGCGCCGACAGCTTGCCGGCCTGGACCAGGTCATCCTGGGCACGCACCAGTTCCTGTTGGGCTTGTTCACGCTCCAGCACTTCCTCCTTCAAACGCCGGTTGAGGCCTTCGAGGTCGCTGGTACGTTCCGCCACGCGGCCTTCCAGTTCACGGCGTGCCTTGGCCTCGAACGCGATGCGTTCCAGATAATGCCGACGGCGCTGCATCATCAGACCGAGCAACAGCATCAGCACCAGGAGCGTGGCGCCGCCGATGGCAACCACGGTGCGCACTGGACGGTCGATCAGCGTGCGCGGGGCGAGGATGCTGACGCTCCAGCCGGTTTCGGCGATGTCGTGGGTCTGGATCAGCCACGCAGTCGGGCTGAGGTTCAGGGGGCGCGGCTCGCGGGTCGGGTAAGGCTGGATGGCGGTGATCGCCGAGCGTTCGCTGTCGCTCAAGTTACGGGTCGAACGGAAGCGCCATTCCGGGCGCGAGGTGAGGATGACCACGCCGTTATGGTCGGTCACCAGCAGTTGTTCCGGAGTTTTGCCCCACAGGCTTTCGGTGTGGTCGAGGTCGACCTTGATCACCAGCACGCCGATGATTTTTTCGCCGTTGCGCACGGCGGCAGCGAAGAAGTAGCCGCGTTTGGCCGAGGTCGTGCCGAGACCGAAAAAGCGTCCGAGGCGCCCGGCCATGGCTTCACTGAAGTACGGACGGAACGAGAAATTGCGGCCGACGAAACTATCGTGTTTGTCCCAGTTCGACGCCGCCAGCGTCTGCCCGCTGGTGTCCATCAGGTACATGACTTCGGCACCGGTCTGTGCAGCGATGTTCTTCAGCAGGCGATTGGCGTTGCCTTGGCTGACGCCGTCGTCTGGCGCGCCGAGTACCGCGCGCAAGGCCGGCAGGTCGCCGAGAATTTGCGGCAACACTTCATAGCGGTGCAGGGTGCCCAGCAGGTTGGCGACGTACAGATCGAGGGTCTGGCGGTTCTGTCCGGCCAGTTCGCTGCGGTAATAGCGCTCGGCGAGATGTTCCAGCGGCCACAGCAGCGGCGCCAGACACAGGGCCAGCAGCGCGAGGCTGCGCCAGCGGGGTCTGCGGGGGAGGGTTGGTTTCATGAGCCGGATGCGCCTGAGATGTCAGGCGCATTATGCCTAGGCTCAGGCGAAGACGTCAGCGTCCTTGAGCAGCACTGCGGCTTGATCCTTGGCGGACAGCTTCGGCGCTTCGTCCAGCTGCCAGTCGATGCCCAGCGCGGGGTCATCCCAGCGAATGCTGCGCTCGGACGCTGGGTCGTAGTAGTCAGTGGTCTTGTAGAGGAATTCAGCGAACTCGCTCAGTACCACGAAACCATGGGCGAAACCTTCCGGCACCCACAGTTGACGATGGTTTTCGGCCGACAAGCGCACAGCCACCGATTTTCCGAAGTGCGGCGAGCTGCGGCGAATGTCCACGGCGACATCCAGTACTTCACCGACAGTTACCCGGACCAGTTTGCCCTGAGTGTTTTGCAGCTGGTAATGCAGGCCACGCAGTACGCCTTTTTGCGAGCGCGAGTGGTTGTCCTGAACGAATTGCGTGTCCAGACCGGTAGCGTCCTGGAACGCCTTGGCATTGAAACTCTCGTAGAAAAAGCCGCGCTCGTCACCGAACACCTTCGGTTCGATGATCAGGACACCGGGCAGGTCGGTGGTGATTACATTCATGGGGAGTTCCATAGGCAGGTGTGAATGGCGAACATTCTTGCGCGAAGTGCCGGAGGGTGCGAGTGCTGCAAGACAAATAGCCCGTATACCTTTGCGCGGTTGGGGGTTGCGGATCCCGTCCAGCAATGGCGATATAGGCGCCTAATAACATTTAAGGGGTCGTTTCATGCCGCTCGCCACGTTGATTCATCGCGCCAGTTTGCCCAGCCCGCAGGTTTCTGCCGAGCAGGCCCGGCAATGGCTGGCGGAGCATTACGGGCTCAGCGGCACGTTGCAGGCTCTTGGCAGTCAGCAGGATCTCAATTACCGCGTCGACAGCCCGCGTGGGCGGTTCGTGCTGAAAATCTGCCGTGGCGATTACGCTCTGGTGGAGCTGCAAGCCCAGCATGCCGGGCTCAAGTATCTGGCCGAGCACTCGGCGGTGACGGTGCCGCGGGTGATCGCGGCTAATAACGGCGAGGATCTGCTGTCACTCGAGGTCGGCGGCGAGGCCGTCCATGTGCGGCTGCTGGATTACATCGAGGGCCAGCCGCTCACGCATCTCGAACACTTGGGGCGCGACGTGGTGGCGGGGTTTGGCCGGCTCTGCGGTGAGATGGATCTGGCGCTGGCCGGGTTCGATCACCCGGGCCTTGAGCGCACGTTGCAGTGGGATGCCCGTCACGCCAGTGCCCTGATCAGCCATCTGCTGCCGGTGATCAAGGATGAGCAGCAACGCTCAGTGATTGCCGATGCGGCCGAACAGGCCGAGCGCCGTTTGCAGCCGTTGCAGGCCAAGCTACCGGTGCAGGCGATTCACATGGACATCACCGACGACAACGCCGTCTGGGCGCGCGATGCCCTGCGTCACTGGCAGTTGCAGGGCGTGATCGACTTTGGCGATCTGGTGCGCACCTGGCGCATCACCGATCTGTCGGTGACCTGTGCGGCGTTGCTGCATCACGCCGGTGGCGATCCGTTTGTCATCTTGCCGGCCGTGCAGGCCTACCACGCGGTCAACCCGCTGCAACATGAGGAGCTGCAGGCGCTGTGGCCATTGATCGTCGCGCGCGCGGCGGTGTTGGTACTCAGTGGCGAGCAACAGGTCAGCATCGACCCCGCGAATACCTACAGCCGTGACAACCTCAGCCATGAGTGGGAAATCTTCAGGGTGGCGATATCGGTGCCACAGGCGCTGATGGAAGCGGCGATCCTCACCGCCGTCGGTCACGCATTGCCGGTGATCGATAGCGAAGGTTTTGCGCCCTTGCTGCCCGGTCTGGTCGGACGTGAATTTGCGCTGATCGATCTCGGTGTACTGAGTCCGCATTTCGAGGCCGGCAACTGGGAGCAGGCCGGCATCGATCAGCACCTGTTGAACGAAGCGGCGACGGCGCATGGTTTGGCGGCGAGCCGTTATGGTCAGTACCGTTTGTCGCGCACCCGTCCCGACAGCGCCGTTGAACCGGATACCTTCCCGCTGCACGTGGAATTGCGCGTGCCCGATGGTACCGCCGTGGAAGCGCCGTTCGCTGGCGTCGTGCATCAGCCAGCAGACGGTGTGCTGCAACTGGATGGCCCGCAACTCAGCGTGCGCCTGTGGGGCGTGACACCTTCGCTGCACAGCGGCGCGGCGCTGGTCAAAGGCCAGGTGCTGGGCGCGGTCAGCGGCCCGTTGCGGGTGCAGTTGTGCCGGGGCGCGCAGATTGATGCGCCGTTGTTTTGCACCCCGGCGCATGCAGCGGCGTGGCAGGCGCTGTGTCCTTCGCCGGCCGCATTATTGGGTCTGGCCTGCGATGCCGAGCCGGAGCTGGACGCGAAAACCCTGCTCGAACGCCGAGACGCCAGTTTCGCTCGCACGCAAAAACACTACTACGTCGACCCGCCGCGCATCGAACGCGGCTGGCGCAATCATCTGATCGACATGCAGGGTCGCTCCTATCTGGACATGCTCAACAACGTGGCGGTGCTCGGTCATGGTCACCCGCGCATGGCCGCGGTCGCCGCTCGGCAGTGGTCGCTGCTCAACACCAACTCGCGATTCAACTATGCGGCGGTGGCGGAGTTTTCCGAGCGCTTGCTGAAATTGGCGCCGGAAGGCATGGATCGAGTGTTTCTGGTCAACAGCGGCAGCGAGGCCAATGACCTGGCGATTCGTCTGGCCTGGGCCTACAGCGGCGGGCGCGACATGATCAGCGTGCTTGAGGCCTATCACGGCTGGACGGTCGGCGCCGATGCGGTATCGACGTCAATCGCCGACAACCCGAAAGCCCTGGAAAGCCGCCCGGACTGGGTGCATCCGGTGCCTGCGCCAAACACTTATCGCGGGGAGTTCCGCGGTCTCGACTCGGCGCCGGATTACGTGCGCAGCGTTGAGCATCACCTGAAAAAACTCGCCGAGCAGAAGCGCCAATTGGCCGGGTTTATCTGCGAGCCGGTGTATGGCAATGCCGGCGGTATCTCGCTGCCGCCGGGATATCTCCAGCAGGTATACGCGCTGGTGCGCGCGCAGGGCGGCGTGTGCATCGCCGACGAAGTGCAGGTCGGTTACGGGCGCATGGGCCACTTCTTCTGGGGCTTTGAAGAGCAGGGTGTGGTGCCGGATATCATCTGCATGGCCAAGGGCATGGGCAACGGTCAACCGCTGGGCGCGGTGATCACGCGACGGGAAATTGCCGAGGCGCTGGAGGCCGAGGGCTATTTCTTCTCGTCGGCGGGCGGCAGTCCGGTCAGTTGTCAGATCGGCATGGCGGTACTCGATGTCATGGAAGAAGAAAAGCTCTGGGAGAACGCGCAGGTGGTCGGTGGCCACTTCAAGGCGCGTCTGGAAGCGTTGATCGATAAACATCCATTGGTGGGCGCGGTGCACGGTTCCGGGTTCTATCTGGGACTTGAGCTGATCCGCAATCGCGAGACGCTGGAGCCGGCGACCGAGGAGACGGTGTTGCTGTGTGATCGCTTGCGTGAGTTGGGGATTTTCATGCAGCCGACCGGGGATGATCTGAACATTCTCAAGATCAAACCGCCGATGGTGACGTCGCGCCAGAGTGTGGATTTCTTTGTCGACATGCTCGACCGAGTCCTCACCGAGGGCCTATAACGCTGATCCCGTGTAGGAGCCTTCGGCAGCTCCTACAGGAAGTGCGACAATAGTTCGATTTGTATCGGCTTTTATTGAATCTATTTAGACGAAAGGCATTTAACAAGCTTCTAAAGCCGATATTTATCGGCTATAAAGTCGCCATTGCTCCGGCTTGGTGATCTCATGTCCGGTGCGCGCGTTTTCTTTTCGGTCGAATTGTCGACCGTCAAAGCACTTGCCCGGAGATGATTCATGAGCCGTATCGTTACCGTTGCCGCCACTCAGATGGCCTGTTCCTGGGATCTGGAAGCCAACCTCGAAATCGCTGAAAGGCTGGTGCGTGAAGCCGCCGCTAAAGGCGCGCAGATCATCCTGATTCAGGAGCTGTTCGAGGCGCCGTACTTCTGCCAGAAGCCGAACCCGGACTATCTGCAACTGGCGACGACGGTGGAAGAAAACGTCGCGATCAAACATTTCCAGAAAGTCGCCAAAGAGCTGCAAGTGGTGCTGCCGATCAGCTTCTATGAGCTGGCCGGCCGCGCGCGTTTCAACAGCATCGCGATCATCGACGCCGACGGCAGCAACCTCGGGATTTATCGTAAAAGCCATATTCCTGACGGCCCGGGCTACCACGAGAAGTATTACTTCAACCCCGGCGACACCGGTTTCAAAGTGTGGAACACCCGCTACGCAAAAATCGGCGTGGGCATTTGCTGGGATCAGTGGTTCCCGGAAGCCGCACGCAGCATGGCGTTGCAAGGCGCGGAGATTCTGTTTTACCCAACCGCGATCGGCAGCGAGCCGCACGACAAGACCATTTCGTCGCGCGATCACTGGCAGCGCGTGCAACAGGGTCATGCCGGCGCCAACCTGATGCCGCTGATCGCCAGCAACCGCATCGGCAACGAAGAACAGGACGGCTACGACATCACGTTCTACGGCTCTTCGTTCATCGCCAACCAGTTCGGCGAAAAAGTGCAGGAGCTGAATAAAACCGAAGAAGGTATTCTTGTGCACACTTTTAACCTCGACGAGCTCGAACACATTCGCAGCGCGTGGGGTTCATTCCGTGACCGCCGTCCGAACCTGTACGGCGCGTTGAAAACCCTCGACGGTTCCCTGGAGTCCTGATCCCGATGACAACTTTGAAAAGTACCCCGCGCGCCGACGGCTTTCACATGCCGGCCGAGTGGGCGCCGCAAACGCAGACCTGGATGATCTGGCCCGAGCGCCCGGACAACTGGCGTCTGGGCGGCAAACCGGCGCAAGCTGCACATGCTGCGGTGGCCAAGGCTATCGCGCGTTTTGAACCGGTCACCGTGGCCGTGTCCGCCGGCCAGTATGAAAACGCCCGCGCGCGCCTCGACGTGCCGAATATCCGCGTGGTCGAGATGTCCAGCGATGACGCTTGGGTACGCGACAGCGGCCCGACTTTCGTCATCAACAATAGCGGCGAAGTGCGCGGTGTGAACTGGGACTTCAACGCTTGGGGCGGCTTCGACGGCGGCCTGTACTCGCCGTGGAATCGCGATTCGCAGGTCGGCGGCAAGATCCTCGAGATCGAGCGCAGCCCGCGTTACCGCACTGAAGGTTTCGTGCTTGAAGGCGGCTCGATTCACGTCGACGGCGAAGGCACGCTGATCACCACCGAAGAGTGCCTGCTCAACCGCAATCGCAACCCGCACCTGGGCCGCGAAGAGATTGAAGCGGTACTGAGCGCCAATCTGGCTGTGGATAAAATCATCTGGCTGCCGGACGGTCTGTTCAACGACGAAACCGACGGCCATGTGGATAACTTCTGCTGCTACGTGCGTCCGGGCGAAGTGCTGCTGGCGTGGACCGACGATCCGCAGGATCCGAACTACCCGCGCTGCCAGGCTGCGTTGAAAGTTCTGCAAAGCAGCACTGACGCCAAGGGTCGCCCGTTCACGGTGCACAAAATGCCGATTCCGGGGCCGCTTTACGCGACTGAAGAAGAGTGCGCCGGTGTCGACCCGGTGGACGGCACGCAGGAACGCAATCCGTCTGTGCGCCTGGCTGGTTCCTACGTGAACTTCCTGATCGTCAACGGCGGCATCATCGCGCCGAGCTTCGACGATCCAATGGACGCGCCGGCCAAGGAAATCCTGCAGAAGCTGTTCCCGCAGCACGAAGTGGTGATGGTGCCGGGTCGCGAACTGTTACTGGGTGGCGGCAATATCCATTGCCTTACCCAACAGCAACCCGCGCCGCACAAAGAGTGAGTTGAGTCGTAACACCTTGAGTTGATTAACAAATCAGCCGGGTAATGATTAGCTCGCTATGCATCAACTGAGGCCCGCAGCCCGACAGGACCGCGGGCTTCTTTGTATCCGCTTGTCGACAACTAAGAAACATTGGCATAGCTCTTGTATTCATCACCCGTGCACTAGGGAGGGGGGAGAACTTCAACAGTTCTGTCATAAACCTTGGATAACGTAGCCGCTCACGAACGGGGAGAGAGCGCTGAAATGAACGCCGAAGTGAACGTAGTCAGCGAGCGGACGTTGCATCCCGTGGCCGTTAACGGCGAATCGCTCCAGATTGTCGCGCACTGGTTGAAGTCCAATGGAACGCGTCAGATCAGGGAACCTGATCCGCGCCGGATGATGATCGAGCGTTACCCCGCTGGCCTGTTCAGCGAGGCCGAACTGGAAGCATTGTGGGCTGTGATGGAAGGATAAGAAGCACAACAGGGATTGGTAAAAGCGCTGCCGGGATGGCGGCGCTTTTTTATGCACGGCTATTTTGTACACACCCAATCAATGTGGGAGCGAGCCTGCTCGCGAAAGCGGTGGATCAGTTAACGAAGATGCCGACTGATCCGACGCTTTCGCGAGCAGGCTCGCTTCCACAGGATTGGTGTGAAATCAGAAGCTGTAGGTGCCGGTCATTACGACGCTACGTGGCGCACCCGGTTGAATCTGATACTGGCTGGTCGCCGACGCGTAGTACTCACGATCGGTGATGTTGTTCAGCGCCGCGCGTAAATCCCAATCCTTGAAGCGGTAACCGACCAGGGCATCCCAGCGGCCGTAACCCGGCAACACGGTGGTGTTGGCGTTATCGGCATAGCGTTGGCCAACCAGGGTCAGGCCGGTTTCGCCGTACCAGCCCATTTCCGGTTTCCAGGTCAGGAACAGGCTGCCGTTATGCTTGGCAACGTTGTTGATGCGTTTGCCTTCCAGGCCGTTGTTGTCCTTCTCGATCTTCGCATCCTGCAGACCGACGCCACCGCGCATGTACCAATTGCCGACGAGATTGCCGGTGGCCGTCAATTCGATCCCGCGCGAGCGCTGCAGACCGGACATCACCGTCAGGGTCGGATCGTTTGGATCAGTGGTGCGGCGGTTGTAGAGTTCCAGATCGTAGATCGCCAGCGTGGTGCTCAAGCGGTCATCGAACCAGTCGCTTTTCACGCCGATTTCTTTCTGCTTGGTCAGCTCGGGACTGAGGTCGTTGGTGTTGCCGGCCGCACCCGGAGTGATGCCGATCAAGCCACCGCCCACCGGCGAAAACGTCTTCGACCACGAGGCGTAGAACGAATGGTTTTGTAGCGGCGTCCAGACCAGGCCGACGCGCGGGCTGGTGCTGTGGCTGTCGCGGTCTTCGGAGATGTTGCGCAGTTTGTTGGTCGACTCGATATCGAAAGTGTCGTAACGAAGACCGGCGAGCACTTGCCATTGATCGTTCAAGCGCAGTTGATCTTGCACATATACCGCACGGCTTTCGACTTCGGTGTGGCTGCTGCTGGAGACCTGCATGCTGCCGGTGTGGCGCAGATCACGGTTCGGGTTGTACAGGTCGAGCGACGGTACGGGCTGCGCGCCCGGGGTTCTGCCAGTGGCCGCGTTGTACAGCGTCGGGTCGCGGCGCTGGCTGCCGATCTCGATGCCAGTGAGCAGGCGATGCTCAAGGCCCAAGGTATCGAATCCGCCCTCAAGTTCAACGTTGTTATAGACGTTGCGAGTGGTCAGATCCTGCTGCCAGTGCTGGCGCGTGACCTTGTTGGTCGCCGGCGTGTAACCGGTGAGGTAGGTGTTGTCGAAATCACTGTCGAGCTTGAACACGCCGAGGGTCTGGCGCAGTTGCCAGTTGTCATTGATTTCATAAGTGAGTTTCGAACGCAGCGATTGCGACTTGTCGTCGATGAAATCGTGATCGTTGCCGTAGGTCGTATCGCGCCCGACATCGGCCGGGCGCCCGTTGATGCCGGGGATGCCGCGATCCGGGGTGCGGTTGTAGCGGCTGTATTCGTACTGCACCAGCCAGTTCAGGTCCGGCGTCAGTTGCCAGCTCATCGACGGCGCGAACAACTGGCGATTGCCACTGACACCGTCGCGGAAGCTGTTTTCATCCATGTTGCCCATGTTCAGGCGCAGGCTAATGTTTTCGCTCGGGTCGCTGCTGAGGTCGGCGTAAAGACTGCGCAAATCTTCGCTGCCAGCCTGGGCTTCGATAGTCGAGCGCCGGCCGAACTCGGGCATTTTGCTCACGCGGTTGACGATCCCGCCCTGACTGCCACGGCCATACAGTACGGCGGCCGGGCCTTTGAGCACTTCGACGCGTTCAATATTGTGCAAGTCGCGCTTGTATTGGCTGTCGTCGCGGATGCCATCCAGATAGAAATCGTTGCTCGCGTCGAAGCCGCGGATGCGCAGGCTGTCGAAACGGGTGTCGGCGCTGCTGCTGACGTTAGGCATGCCGCTCAACGCGTCGCCGATGTCATTGGTGCCGTAGCTGGCGACGTTCGAGGTCTTGATCGAATCGATCGCCTGCGGCACATAACGTACGGGCGTCGAGGTCCGAGTCGCGGTGCTGCTGAGCTTCACCCGAGGGTCATCGGCTTGCGCTTCGGCGCTGATTGCGGTGGCGGGTAACTCGGTCGCGGAGTAGGCAAAACCGCTGGACAGAAAAGCAGAAAGCCCAAGGGTGGCGGGCGTAAGACGGAACGGGGCAGGCATTGAACAGCGCATCCGAAAGGGTGGAAGAATTCGATCGCGCGAATGGTAATGCTTTGCATTTACTTCCGTTAATTATTCCTTATAAGTTCCCTTGGCTGATTGTTTCAATTTGTGTCCTGATCGACACAATCTGGCTGAACGAATCATTCGACCGATTCATGAAACAGACTGAAAGCCATTCCGGCGTTTTTCCGCAAGAGTGCGAGGACTAATCTGCCGCCATCGATTTTCCTGACTTTCTCCCGGAGTTTTTCCATGATTCTTCACTACATCTACGATCCGCTGTGTGGCTGGTGTTACGGCGCCAAGCCGCTGGTGGAAGCGGCACAGTCAGTGTTGCCGGTGAATGCCCATGCCGGCGGAATGATGAGTGGTGCCAATCGCCAGCGTGTTTCCCCGCAATTGCGCAATTACGTCATGCCCCATGACCGACGCATTGCCGAGTACACCGGCCAGCCTTTTGGTGAGGCCTATTTCGAAGGTTTGCTGCGTGATCACTCAGCGGTGTTCGATTCGACGCCAGCGATTGCTGCGGTCATGGCGGCTGAAGCCATCGACGGCGGCGGTTTGCGCCTGCTGGGGCGGTTGCAGACGGCGCACTATGTGGAAGGGCGACGCATTGCCGATTCAGCCGTGCTGTTGGAATTGGCGATGCAGATGGGCTATGCACAGGCAGATTTCCACGTTGCGCTGGAGTCCGTTGACAGCGAGAGCCATATAAAAGCCAGTCGCCGGTTTCTGGCGCAATTGGGCGGTCAGGGTTTTCCGACCATGGCTCTGGAGCAGGACGGCACATTCCAGTTGGTCGACATCAGTCCCTGGCTGGGCAAGCCGCAGGCTTTTGCCGATTGGTTGAGACAAGCCATCGTGCTCGATGAGCCAGGTAAAGCCTCTGCGTTTTGTTCTATCGACGGCTGTGCGTGATACGCACGGGATTCACTGGTTGCGTGCATTTCCCAGCAAGGACTCAGCGCAAAATTTACGTTTCTTAGACGTTTTTCGCCTATTTAAAGACGATTCTTGAAATTGACACATTGTTCAGGGCACGGCTACGATTCGGCCCAACGCCTGTGGCCAACCGCCATGACTCAAAATAAGGAGCAGGCCCGCCATCACATTATCGTGGGCGGGCCTTTTTGTTTCGGGGTGAATAAAAGAGTGCAAAAGCGCCGTTTCCGCCGTTCGACACAGCGCGTTTCAACCCGTAATAAGGAAAACAAAATGTTGAACAAGCGAATCAGTCTGATCGCACTGGGGATGTTGAGTGCCACTCAGGCCATGGCTAACGACCAGGCCGAGTCCAAGGGGTTTGTTGAAGACAGCAGCCTCAAAGTGCTGCTGCGCAATGCCTACATCAATCGTGATTACAAAAACGGTAACGACGACAAGGCCGAATGGGGCCAAGCGGCCATCGGTACGTTCTCGTCCGGTTTCACTCAAGGCACCATCGGTGTCGGCGTCGACGCTTTCGGTCTGTACGCCCTGCGTCTGGACGGCGGCAAGGGCCGTAGCGGCGCCGGTGGTATCGACTTCTTCAAGCAAGAAAACAGCTATCAGGAAGGCCACAACGGCAGTGCGGCCAACGACCTGGCCAAGGCCGGCGCGGCGGTGAAGTTTCGCTTCTCCAACACCGTGCTGACCTACGGCGACCAGATGCCGGCCCTGCCGGTGCTGAACTACGACAACTCGCGCCTGCTGCCGGAAAGTTACACCGGTACCCTGATCACTTCCAAAGAGATCAAAGGCCTGGAACTGAACGCCGGTCGTTTCACCGCTGAATCGCGCAAAAGCGATGAAGGCCGTGACAGCGGTGGTCTGAAGTCGATCAACGTATTGGGCGGTAGCTACCAGTTCACTGAAAACTTCAAAGGCGCGCTCTACGCTTCCGACGTCGAAGACGTATTGAAGAAACAATACGTGAACGCCAACTACGTGTTGCCGTTCAACAAGGATCAGTCGCTGACCCTGGACTTCAACGGCTATCGCACCAAGCTGGACAGCTCCTACGTGCGCGAAAACACCGTGCCTGGCAAAAGCATCGTCACCGGTCAGGACAACAAGATCTGGAGCCTGGCAGCCACCCTCGCCACCGGCCCGCACTCGTTCACCGTGGCGCACCAGCGCTCCACTGGCGACAGCAACCTGGGCTACGCCTACGGCGGCTACCAGAAAGATCAGCAGCGTGTCGGCGATGGCGGCAACACCATCTACCTGGCCAACTCCTACTGGTCGGACTTCAACGCTGAAGACGAGCGCAGCTGGCAGTTGGGCTACGGCCTCGACTTCGGCGCATTCGGCGTACCGGGCCTGAGCTACAACTTCGCTTATGTGCGTGGCGACAACATCACCACGTCCACCAGCGAAGGCGGCACCGAGCGCGAAATCTTCAACCAGTTCAAGTACGTCGTGCAAAGTGGCCCGGCCAAAGACCTGAGCGTGAAACTGCGCAGCTCGATCCTGCGTGTTTCGCAGAAATCCAGCGAGTACAACGTCAGCGGTAACGAACTGCGCGTTTTCGTGGATTACCCGATCAACATTTTCTAATGCCTGATCCAGTGTAAGAAACGTAAGAAAAACCCCGACTGGTTCGGGGTTTTTTTTCGACGGTTTTTCGATGGAAACCGGAATAAACCGGTGTTTTTGTCATGTAAAAGTTGTTTTCAGGTCGCTTCAAGCGCCGCTTCAAACAGGACTTTAAATGCCTGAAATTCTTTCTCATGGACGCAAATTCTCCACCTAATAGATTAGGCCGTTCAACGCAGCGGAGAATTTGGTAATGATCGTTTTGAACAGAGAAGTGGGCGAATCGCTACGGCGCGACAAATATGTCAACGTCCAGGGTGGTGACTTCAATCTCTACGGTCATTTTGCCGACTTCGTCAGACTGACCAAAAGTTGGGAAAACATGGAGCCTGACAGCTACTACGGTCAGGCCGAAGCCGGCATGCGTTACCGTCGTTATAGCGACTTTGAGTACAACCCGAAAACCCGCGAGCTCAAGCAACTCGAGCATCGCGCCTACGTGCAGTCGAAAGAGAACAACGCCTATGTTGGCGGCCTGGTACGACACTTTCAGGACTTCTCCGATGAAGTAATTACTTCACCGGTGATGCGCAGCCTGATCGACACCGATTTCGAAGTGTACAAAAGCGTACTGCCGGAAGAGCTGCACGATGAAATCTGGCAGTGCCAGATCCATCAGATCCGCATCGAAATCAAACCCGGCAAGCAACTGGAAATCACCCCCGAAGGCATTCACTGCGACGGCTATCCGTTCAGCGGTGTGCACTTCTGGGGCCGCAATAATGTCGAGGGCGCGGAGAGTCGTTTGTACGACATCCACGAGCATCAACTGGCGTCGACCACTTACCAGGAAATTCTCGACACCACCTACTTCCTCGATCGCGACATGCGCCACTACGTGACCCCGGCCCGCAACACGCACACCCATGCGATGGCGTACCGGCAGATTCTGGCGATCTCCTTCTCGCGGCCCGGGACCGCTTTCGACATTGTTCGCTAATCAGATCACCCCAATCGACGGCGTCGAGTGCTCGACGCCGGTGGTGCTGCGACGCGCCACGGCCAAGGATGCGCAGCGCATGGAGCGCTTTTTCCGCCAGTTCGACGAAGTGTCCTTCTGCGAGTGGCAGGACGCCAAGTGCCTGCGTGGCGTGCTGATCCAGAAAACCACCACGGCCTATCTCGCCTTTGACGTGGCGGGCGAGATCGTCGGCGCGGTACTCGGTGGCATGCTCGGCAGTCGCGGCACCATCAATCATCTGGCGGTCAGCCCGCGCTATCGCAGCCAGGGCGTGGGTCAACGACTGGTTGAAGCGGCGTCGTCCGATATGAAACGGGTCGGCGTGTTACGGATGTTTCTGTTCGTCGACGATGCTAACCTCGCGGGCAAGCGATTCTGGACTGCCCAGGGTTTTTGCGAGCCCCACGGCGAGCGGACATTTGAGAGGGATCTATGAATGAAACGTCCGGCAGTGCGCCGCTGATGGCTGCCCATCAGCCGTCGCGCACGTTTGCCGAAGCCAGCCCGGTCGTCGCTGGCTACTTCACGGTGTCATTCGTGTTCGGGCTGATGGCCGTCAACGCCGGGTTGCCGATGTGGCTGCCAGTGGCGATGTGTTTGTTCGTATATGCCGGCGCTTCGCAATTCGCCGCGCTGGCGCTGATCTCTAGCGGCGCCTCGCTGACCACCATCGTGCTGACTACGTTCCTGATCAATGCGCGGCACATGCTGATGTCGGTGTACATGGCCAAGGCCCTGCGGGCGCTGGGGCTCAGCCGCATGGAACGCTGGGCTTATGCCGGTGGCCTGACCGATGAATCCTTCGCGTTCCACAGCGTCAAACTTGGCACTGGCGCACCGGTCAACGTGCGTTATCTGATCGGCTTCAACCTGTTCTGCCACACCTCGTGGGTGCTCGGTGGTTTGCTTGGCGCGGTCTGCGCACAGTACGCGGCGCACCTGATCAAATATCAGCTCGACTACGCCCTGACGGCGATGATGCTCTACGTGCTGGTGTCGCTGTGCAACACCCGCAACAAACTCATCGCCGCTGCGGCTGCTGTGGCCTGCATGGGCGCGCTGAGCCTGGTTGGCAGCTCGCCGTTCAATGTGTTTATCGCCACGTTTGTGGGCTGCGGAGTGGGTGTATGCCTGACCAAACGTTCCTGATTCTGGTGGTTGCGCTGATGATGGCCGTGACTTTCCTGCCACGCGCGCTGCCACTGCAAGTCAACACCGAGCACTGGCCGCCGTTTATTGCGCGGGCGCTGGAATACTTGCCAGTGGCGATCGTCGCTGCGATCAGCCTGACACCCTTGTTGATCAAGGATCAGCACATACAGCTCGATCGCCCGGAATTCTATGCCGCGATTCCGACGTTGTTATGTGCGTATTTCAGCAAAAACCTCTTTCTCAGTGTGGCGGTTGGGACGGCTGCGTACATTGCGCTCGGCTCGTTCATGTAGCGGCAAGTCGACGACATCGTTGAGTGCCTGGTTCGACAACTCCGGATTGTTCACCGCCAGACGCACTTCGAGAAAATCCTCGAACCCGGGGAAAATCGTCAGGCCGTTCTTCTGCGCAGCTTCACGCGAGACCATGCCGACCGCATCCATCTGCGTGATCAGCGACAGCGTCAACGTTTCACTGCACGAATAGACCATGCGCTGGCCGTTCTCGTGATTGCCCAGCCCGGCGTCGAGAAAACGCAAAAAGCTGTGGGAATACGGACAATCTTCTGCAGGACGTACCTGAAACTTGTTGCCCAGCAACGTCAGTGGATCGTTTTCCTGCCCGCAATGCGCGCCGACCACTTGCACCTGCACATCCGGCAGGACGATGCTCGGTAAGCCCGGTCGTTGTGGGCCGATCAGCACCGCAAGGTCGAAGTCTTCATTCTTCAGCTTGCTAAGGTTTTCCATCGACTCGGCGTAGCTGAATTCCATCTGATAATCGGGAAATACCTCGATCAGGCGTCCGATCATTCGGCGATTGAAGTCAGCCGCCAAAGTGTTGTTCAACGCAACCTTCAACGTCCGCTGCCCCGGCACTTTCAGCGCCTCGACCTTTTCTTCCATCTGTCGCGTGGCAATCAGCACTTTGTCCATATACGGCGTGAGCTCGGTGCCTTGCGGCGTCAGCGTCAGCCCTTTGTTCGAACGTCGAAACAAGCGGAAACCGAACTGCTCTTCGACCTTGTTCAACTGCGCGGCCAAGGCCTGCACAGTCAGGCACGAATGCTCGGCTGCGGCCGACAACGAGCCGGTCTGCACGATGCGCATGAGGTTGCGTAAGGTTCTGCTATCCATGGGTAATGCCCTCTAAAGTGGGCTGGGTATTGTTGTTTACGAGACTGCCGGTCAGGCGCCATATGCTGGCTATATTCCTGTACCTGAGCATAGTTGTCGCGGGTTTAGTAGCGAATTGATGTCCTCGCCGATGGCTGGAGGCTGACACAGGATCGGGGTTTTTGGTGACGTGGGGGTGATGAGGGTCAAAAAAAATGCGTGGTTTTGGTGCGTGAGATGGATTTTTGTCGACGGTTTTTGGCGAAACTCTCATTCGTTTATGTATTAAAGGTTAATTTGTATCCGTATCTGTACTAGGCTCATATTCAGGTACCTAATCAAGGAGGCGGCTAAATGCCCACCTCATCCCCTGCCCTCACCTCACGCGAACAACTCGACGCCCCCGAAGCCGGTCGCGTCGCGCTGAAGTTCTTCTTTAACCTCATGGAGCGTTGGGGCTGCAGCGCTGAGCAGCAACGCACATTGCTGGGCGGTGTCGGTAACACCACGTTCTATAAATACAAACACCTGCCGAACATACGTCTGCCTAACGATACCCTTGAGCGCATCTCTTATCTGATGGGCATTCACAAGGCGTTGAGCATTATCTTCAGCAACAGCCGTGAGCGCGCGTACACATGGGTCAGTAGTCCGAACACGGCGGCGCCGTTCAATGGGCAAACGGCGCTGGATTACATGCTCGCCGGACGCGTGGTCGATATCGCCGATGTGCGTCGTTACCTCGATGGGGTGCGCGGTTGAAGGCGCCAGAGATGGCTGATGTGGCTTGGCCGAGAGCCTATCGGATCGTCAACAGCAGCTTTCCGCCGATTGCGCTGTTCGAAGACGTGCTCGATCCCGAAGACCTGGAAGTTGCCTACGCAATTGAAGCGCTGACCAATGATCGTCTGATCGAGCAGGCCGGGGTTCTCGCCCGCGTGAGACCCGAAGATCGACTCTCTGGCCCCGGTTCGACTCCGGTGATGGCTGCGTTTACCCACATCGGCAAACGCAGTCGTTTCTGCGATGGCACCTTCGGCGTTTACTACGCTGCGAGCAGCCAGACTGCTGCCATCGCTGAGACCTGTTATCACCAGGAGCGATTTCTTGCGGCGACTCAGGAAGCGGATCTTGAGTTGACCATGCGCACTTACGTCAATCGGGTGGTTAAACCGCTGCACGATATCCGCCACGATCACCCCGAACTGCACAATCCGGATCCGGAGGCTTACGGGCCGTCTCAGCTATTCGCCCGGCAACTGCGCGAAACCGAGTCGTGGGGGCTGCTTTACAACAGCGTTCGCCTGCCGGGCCATGAATGTGTCGCCGCGTTTAGACCTCCAGCGGTATCGATTCCGAAGCAGGGCAAGCATTTGCGGTATGTGTGGAGTGCGAGTCAGCAGAAGATTTCGTTTGTGCTTGAGATCAGTCAGGTCTGAAACGCAAAAAGCCCTCGTATCAGCGAGGGCCTTAAAGCGTTGTTTACAGCAACGGCTTGTCCGACGGCGCATCCATCACTTTCACGACATCATCGATCAAGGTCGTTCCTCAGAAACGTCGTTTTGCCTGTGCGGCGCAGGCCAAACAGAAAGACCCCTGAACGCAGACTTTCATCGAGTACATCTGGATTGAGAAGCTGGCGTGCCATTGATTCAGCCAATACAGGGCGCTGTAAAATGCGGCTCATACGATTACACCTCTTTATGCCCACACAATAATTATCGCCAGCTCATAATTTGGCATAAAGACTGAAGTGTGAACTTATGAGGCAAAGCGATGCTTTCGGGGTTTGTAAGCGGAAGTGTGGCGAGTACGGGGAAGAAGGGAGCAATTTCTACTGAAGCAGAAACACTGCCAAAAATATGACCACCCCAGAAACAACAAAGCCCCTGCATTTCTGCAGGGGCTTCGTTTTGTATGGTGCCGGCACCAGGAGTCGAACCCGGGACCTACTGATTACAAGTCAGTTGCTCTACCAACTGAGCTATACCGGCGTGTGGGCGACGATTATAGCGATTGGGAAGATCCTGTAAACCCCTGAATTCAGACTATTTTTGCATCGCGGCAAATTAAGCACTGCGCAATGCGTAACGCAGCATTTGTGCCTTACGCACGATAGGGCTGTTTTGCAGGACAGGCAGTGGAGTTTCGGCTTTCGCGAGGGCGAAATTATTCGCTCGGCGAGCGCCATTATTCGGCGGTTATGTCGTTTTGATTGGCAGCTTATGCACAACTGAGAGGCACGAAGTCATACTCAGGCGAGGTTTTGTGAACCCATTCTCATTTTGTTCGCAAATCCCTGTTTTACAGGTTTTTTATTTATGTGAACAAAAAATGACCAGTGTTGTTAAGGCGACGAAACAGGCGCAGATATTGGATCCACGGCAAATCCATCAACAGAGTTATCCACAGGCTGTAAAGTTTTAAGCGCGTTCGGCGAGCAGCAGTAAATTACGCGGTGTGAGCGAGGTGTCGCAAAAAGTGCCGAGGCGTACGACGTATCGCTGTTCGACGAGGAAAAGTGCCCGATCCAGATTCAGCCAAAGCTCCAGTGGTCGTCGGAACAATCCGCGAAGCAATTCTAGGTTGCGAACTTCGGCCAACCGCTGCCAACCGGCGGCTTCCAGTGTCGACCAATCTGGCGAGCCGATTGTGGATAACTCTTTCAGCGCTGCCAGATCGCGGCAGTAATCGGCGAAGGTTTTGTCCAACCAAGCGCTGGGCAGGGACGGGGTGGGCAGGTATTCGTCTATTCCACGTACTTGCCGTTGCAGCAAATCGAAAGCCAAGCGCCGGGCCATGGAGGTGTCACGCTGACGTCGGACCCGTGCACCGGCGGTGACAGTTTCGCTCATGGGTAGAGCCAGATCTTCGAGCGAGAGCTGTAGGACGGATCGCAAACCGACAGAGGACAACGCCTGGTACTCGTTGCGACTGATGCGGTTGTAACAGCAAGGCGCGATTGCCATTTGCTGGCAGCCGGCAGCACTGGCCAGTTGCATCAAGCGCACATGCAGATCTCCGCAGGCGTGGAGGGCGGCGGGTGTGTGGGCGGCGCTCAATACACCTGAAGCATTCGCTGCCAACACATCCTGCTCGACATGCAGCGCGTGTAAATGATGACGCTGACTCAACGCCTGACCGCTGGCGACCAATGCCGGATCGTATTCAACGCAGGTCAACTGTTGGCCATCACTCAACAACCGCCGGCCCAAATGCCCCTTGCCGGAACACCAATCGAGCCAGTGCGTCGGTTGCGAGGAAAAAGACAAACGACTGGCAAACGCTTCAATCTGCTGCCACTTGCGCCCCGGTACATCGACATTCAAGCGATGCACCGCAGCTTCCAGCGCATGCCCCGGCAACTCACCGACCGCGCTCAGCTCAGCCGACAGCGTCGCCAATGAAGCAAACGGCTGCGGCGCATCGGCCAGATCAGCGGGTTGGTTGTGAGCACTTTCCGCGTCTTCCAGTGAGCGCCCGCGTAGCCACAAGGCCAGCTCCGGGTAGGACGCTTCCCAGGCAGGCGAAAGATGAGTGAACGGACGAGGTTTCCACAGCACCTGATGCTCAATCAAAAAAGCATCCAGCGCAGTGAAGCGGGCGAGTAACTCCTCGCCCGTCAGCACGCAGGAGGAGTCAACGCCCTTGGCAGGCATCGACGCGCAACCATCGCTCCAGCTGTTTGAATGCCTGAACGAGAACAAACGACATCAGCAGGTAAATGACGCCTGCGGTGAAGAACATATCCACGTGGAGGTAGTTGCGGGCAATGATCGTGCGGGTAATGCCGGTGAGCTCGAGCAAGGTCACCGTGCTCGCCAGAGAACTGGCCTTCAACATCAGGATGACTTCGTTGCTGTAGGCCGGCAGGCCGATGCGCGCGGCGCGCGGCAGGACGATATAGAACAATGCTTTGGCCTTGGACATGCCCAGTGCACGCGCGGCTTCGATCTCGCCCGGCGGGATCGCTTGAATGGCGCCACGCAGGATTTCGGCGATATAGGCGGCAGTATGCAGGGTCATCGTGGCGACAGCGCACCAGAAGGGTTCTCGCAAATACGGCCACATGAAACTGTCGCGTACGGCGTCGAACTGAGCCAGGCCGTAGTAGACCAGAAACAGTTGTACGAGCAACGGAGTGCCACGAAAGAAAAAGATGTAAGCGTAAGGAAATGCGCGAACAAACCAGAGCTTGGAGGAGCGCGCGATGCCCAGAGGAATCGCCAGCAACAACCCGAGAATAACGGCGATGCCCACCAGTTCGAGTGTCAGGACGGCGCCCTGAAAGAACTTCGGCAGCCACTTATAGATGACTTCCCATTCCATTACGTCGTCCTCACGAAGCCACGGGCGGCGCGTTTTTCCATGAAGTGCATGGTGGCCATCGCCAATATGGTCAGGCCCAGATACATGACGGCTGCGACCAGATAGAAGGTGAATGGATGCTTGGCGAAGGTCACGGCGTTCTGCGCATTGCGCATGATTTCTTCCAGGCCGATGACCGACACCAGAGCGGTGTCTTTCATCAGGATCATGAACAGATTGCCCAGGCCGGGCAGGGCGATGCGCCACATCTGCGGCATGATCAACCGGGTGAAGATCCGCCATTTCGACAGGCCCAGGGCCTGACCGGCCTCACGGTGTCCTTTCGGAATAGCCAGGATGGCGCCACGAAATACCTCCGTGGCATAGGCGCCGAAGCACAGTCCGAGTGCGGTTACGCCCGCCACAAAGGGGCTTAGCGCCAGGTCTGGATTGCCAAAGTATTCGCCAATGGCATTCATCGTCTTGACGGTGCCGAGGTAGATCAGCAGAACCCAAAGCAGTTCCGGCACACCACGTACGATGGTCGAGTAGGTTTCGCCAAGCCATTGCAGCGGCTTGTACGGGGAAGTCTTGGCCAAGGCGCCGAGCAGGCCGAGCACCAGTCCCAGGCATAGGGCGGTGAGAGCCAGTTGGACGGTCATCAGCGCGCCGGCAGCGAGGGCCGGGCCGAATCCGTAGAGGTCGATAATCATGGGTTTCTGTTCAAATTGCGGCAGGCAAAGTCGGGAGCCGGCGCCGTGCAATCACGGCGCCAGTCCCACAGGTCAGGATCAATAGATGCTGAACGGGAAGTACTTGTCGTTGATCTTCTTGTAGGTACCGTCGGCGACGATTTCCTTCAGGGCAGCGTTCAGCTTGTTGCGCAGTTCGTTGTCACCCTTGCGCACAGCGATGCCGATCTTGTCGCTTTCTACAACCGGGTCGCCCTTGAACTCGTAGTTCTTGCCCGCGTCGCTTTTCAGCCAGTCGTAGTTGGCGTACTTGTCGGCGAGGATCGCGTCGACACGACCGGACGTCAGGTCGAGGTAGGCGTTTTCCTGGGTGTCATAGAGTTTGACGTTGAGATCGCTGCCGTAGTTGTCTTCCAGCCAGGTGCCGGCCAGCGTGGCACGCTGGGTACCGATGGACTTGCCCTTCAGCGAGTCCTTGTCGGTTTTGAAGTCGACGTTTTTCGGTGCGATGAACTGCAGCTTGTTCGAGTAGTACGGGTCGGTGAAGTCGACCGCGCCCTTGCGCTCGTCGGTGATCGACAGCGAGGAGATCAGGAAGTCGAATTTATTCGCGTTCAGGGCCGGGATGATGCCGTCCCAGTCGGAAGTGACCACGGTGCACTCGACTTTCATCTTCGCGCACAGGGCGTCGCCGATGTCTTTGTCGAAGCCGACCACGTTGCCGCTGGCGTCTTTGTTGTTGAACGGCGGGTAAGCCGCTTCGATGCCCATCTTCAGTGTTTCGGCCATGGCACCGGCGCTGAACGCCAAGGTGACGGCGGCGGCCAGGAAGACCTTTTTAAAATTCTGCATGCATGTTGCTCCGTTAGCGGTTGCTGGACATGAATTGTTTGCAGCGCGCCGAAAGCGGGTTTTCGAACACCTGCTGAGGCGATCCTTGCTCTTCTATAAGGCCCTGATGAAGGAACACCACTTCGCTGGAGACCTGACGGGCGAAACCCATTTCGTGGGTCACGAGCAGCATGGTGCGGCCTTCTTCGGCCAATGCGCGGATGACACTAAGTACTTCCTGAACCATTTCCGGGTCAAGCGCCGAGGTGGGTTCATCGAACAGGATCACCTTCGGTTGCATCGCCAGGGTGCGGGCAATCGCTGCGCGTTGTTGCTGGCCACCGGACAGTTGCGCCGGGTAGGCATGGCGCTTGTCGGCGATGCCGACCTTGGCCAGCAGCGCTTCCGCCACTTCGATGGCTTCGGCCTTGCTCTGGCCGAGCACGCGGCGCGGTGCCTCGATGATGTTGTCGAGGATGCTCATGTGCGGCCACAGATTAAAGTTTTGAAACACAAAACCAATCTCGGAGCGCAGGCGGTTGATCTGTTTGCCGTCGGCGGCAATCAGTTCGCCATTTTTGGCGGATTTGAGCTTGAGTTCTTCGCCGGCCACCAGAATCTGGCCCTGGTGCGGGTTTTCAAGAAGATTGATGCAGCGCAGGAACGTGGACTTGCCGGAACCGGAGGAACCGAGGATCGAGATCACATCGCCGTCGCGTGCGGTCAGCGAGATACCTTTGAGCACCTCAAGCTGTCCGTAGCGTTTATGCAAGTTGCGGATTTCAAGCGCGGGCGTGGCCTCAGCCATGTGCGTTCCTCATATATGTTGCGCTCCTGCTGTTGGATGGCCTTCCTGGCGAGGCGGCCAAGCTAGCATAGCGTTTCAATGGCAGCCAACAGCGCTACGAGCGGTTAACGGGTGGCATGTGGCAGGTTGTCGCATCGGCACAGCAGACTGTCGCCCCATCAACAACCGAACGGGTGTTTGATCGTGCAAACCCGTGGGTGTCGCGTAAAAAAAGGCGCGATGTTGCCAGCTTTGGCGGGGTGTTGGAAGCGCTATCCGGCCGAACGTTCCTGAATCGCCCTTTTATTGTGCATCCCACACTTTTTCAGTGTGTTTCTGGTGCGCTGTTTCGTTTGAAAAGTGAGTCGCAGGGTAACGCTCTGGCGGATTGCCATTAAATCCAAGGACTTGCGATGACTGTCCGGTCGCGCGCAAAGCCGCGGCAGAGAAGAGTTTGAAACATTTTGGCGCAAAACTTGCGTGCAGAATAAGGAACGCCCCGTTGGTTTCTTTTTACGAGAAAGAAAATGCCAGACGGGCCGGACGCAATCGCTTTCCTTGCAAAGGTAGTTTCGATGAGCAGTACCCCAAGCTCCAATGGCCTCGAACAGGGGCTCAAACCGCGTCATGTGACCATGTTGTCGATCGCCGGTGTAATCGGCGCCGGTCTGTTCGTTGGCTCCGGCCACGCCATCGCTGCCGCCGGCCCTGCCGTGCTGCTGGCCTACGCCGCCGCCGGTACCCTGGTGGTTTTAGTGATGCGCATGCTCGGCGAAATGGCCGTTGCCTCGCCGGACACTGGCTCCTTCTCGACATACGCCGACCGTGCCATCGGGCACTGGGCCGGTTTCACCATCGGCTGGCTGTACTGGTGGTTCTGGGTCTTGGTGATTCCACTGGAAGCCAACGCCGCCGCAACCATTCTCCATGCATGGTTCCCTGATGTCGGCATCTGGGCGTTCGCGCTGGTCATCACCTTGTTGTTGACCGTCACCAACCTGTTCAGCGTAAAGAATTACGGCGAGTTCGAATTCTGGTTCGCACTGATCAAAGTGCTGGCAATCATCGGCTTCATCATCCTCGGCCTTGCGGCGATCTTCGGCTTTCTGCCGAACAGCCAGGTCAGCGGCGTTTCGCATCTGTTCGACAGCGGCGGCTTCCTGCCCAACGGCATGGGCGCGGTACTCGGTGCGATCCTGACCACCATGTTCTCCTTCATGGGTACCGAGATCGTGACCATCGCGGCCGCGGAATCGAAGAACCCGGGCAAGCAAATCTCCAAGGCCACCAACTCGGTGATCTGGCGGATCGGCCTGTTCTACCTCGTGTCGATCTTCATCGTTGTGGCTTTGGTGCCGTGGAACGATCCTACGCTGGCCAACCTCGGTTCCTACCAGACCGTGCTTGAGCGCATGGGCATCCCGAACGCGAAAATGATCGTCGACATCGTGGTGCTGGTCGCGGTGACCAGCTGCCTGAACTCGGCGCTGTATACCTCGTCGCGCATGCTCTTCTCCCTCGGCAAGCGTGGCGATGCACCGGCCATGGCGACTCGGGTGAACAAAAGCGGCACACCTTACTGGGCGGTCATGCTGTCCACCGGCGCTGCGTTCCTGTGCACCTTCGCCAACTACGTGGCCCCGGCGGCGGTGTTCGAATTCCTGCTGGCCAGCTCCGGCGCGATCGCACTGCTGGTGTACCTGGTGATCGCTTTCTCGCAACTGCGTATGCGTAAACAACGCATGGCGCGCGGCGAGAAAATCGTCTTCAGCATGTGGCTGTTCCCGGGCCTGACCTACGCGGTGATCATCTTCATCGTCGCGGCCCTGACCATCATGTTGTTCCAGGAAGCGCACCGCGTGGAGATCCTCGCGACTGGTCTGCTGAGCCTGATGGTGGTGGCTGCCGGTTTGCTGGTGGCACGCCGTCGCAAACTGGAAAAACGTGGTGCGGTGGTGTTGAACTGATCCGTTACGCGTAACGCAAAACGGCCGCTGTCAGTGATGACTAGCGGCCGTTTTTGTTTCTGCTAACGGTTTCGAAATATTCTGCGCTTCAGATCCGAATCAGCTTTGCTCTCGCGAGAGCATGAAGTCTGAGCTGCATTTCTCTCCGTCGAACCATTCATCCCAAGTTGGTTGTTTGAGAGATTTAACAGGGTCGCTCTCGAGGTTCGCTGCTGAGTCTTCTGCTTTCGGGATTTGCCCGTCCTCGCGTGAGTCTGCTGTCTTCATCTGACTTCCTTTTCCTGATCGTGCGTGGACGTGAAGCGGAAAAAATTACTCGGCCTTGGGTTCGGTGTCTTCAACCGACTTGCCATAAGCATCCAGCGCAATCCCGAAATCGGTGATGAACTGCGGTTCGCTCAGCCAGGCTTGGGCCTCTTCGATCGTTACGCCTTCAGCCCACATGCGGTAGTCGATCAGCATGTCGGCGGCCAGGTGGGTGGCGGCCATGCCTTCGTTGTCGGCGTTTTCCATGTCGAGCAGTTCTGGATGATCAACGATGACGAACGCCAGTTCGCGCAGCAGGGTCAGCAGCATTTCGTTGCGGCTGACGGCTTCGGCGTCGCGCATTTTGCTGAACATCGCCAGGGTGTATTCCGGGATCGGCTCGGCGAGGTGGTCGAGGTCTTCGTCCTGTTCCAGCGGCTTGCGGCCGACCATACGGATTTGCTTGGCTTTGGCCTTGGCGCGTTTGGCGCGTTTCTGTTGCTTGTTCAGGGATGCCATGGGAACTCAGTTCTTCTGTTGGGTTTGCGCGGCGATCGCGTCGGACGCCGCCACATAGTCGGCCTGGAAGGCCGGGGATTCGATCCACGCCAGCGCGCCGGCCTCGTCGGTTTCCTGCGACCACTGGCGATACTCGATCAGCGCGGCGAGGATGAAATCCATCGCGCCTTCTTCGCCTTCCTGCTCGTAGACCAGTTCCAGCAGCGGGTCTTCGAGGAACGCGGTGCACAGCGCTTGCTGGCTGATCTTCTCGGCGTCGATCATTTTCTTGAACAGCTCGGTCAGGTCCACCGATTCGAAGTCGATGCGATCATCGTTCGGGTCCAGCTCGACCGGCGCTTCGGCGCGTTTGGTGCGGTTCTGTTTGGCCTTGGCTTTGGCCCGGGTGGCGCGTTTTTGCTGCTTGTTGGCGGAGGCCATGATGTGTTCCGTCGTGCGTTGAGAGGGGCTCAGCTGCGCGGCACTTGCCGCCCGGGAGTATCGGGGGCCAGTTCTCCGGTTTGCAGCCAGGTCAGAGCGATGGGCCATAGTGTGGCTTGGTATGCGCTGCGAAAAAAGGCGAAATGTCCGACTTGTTGTTCGTTGATGTCCTGCGGTTCGATGCGCAAGTGGGTTTTTGCAGCGTTGCTGAAGTAATCGAGCAGGCGTTCGATGGCGGGAAGGGTGCCGTAGGGATCGTCGCTGATGCTGATCGCCAGTGTCTGTGCGCGGACGTTGGCGAAGGGCAGGGCGCCGCTCTTTTTCATCAACGCGCGACCACTGGCGCGCTGTTCGTAACGCGCTGCAGGTGTGCTCCAGTCGCGCACTACACCGGCCGGCGTATCTTCCAGCCAGCCAAGACGTTTGCCCGGGAAGTAACCGCAGACCAGCGTCAGCAGTGGCATCAACACATGCCATTTGCCGAACATGCGCCAGCGCTGTTCGGGGACGTAATCGCGCCAGTAGGCGAACTGGGCACCGACGGTGACCAGCCGTCGGATAACCTTTCCCGACTCACCGAGGCCAGCGGCGCAGCCACCAAAACTGTGGCCGACCACATCGATCGGCTGACCGGGAAATTGCCGTTGTGCGCGTTTGAGCATCGCCTCGAAATCCAGCGCGCCCCAGTCTGTCCACGAGGCCTCAAGGCCTTTCATTGAGTCGGGTCGAGATTCGCCGATGCCACGGTAGTCGAAGATGATCACGTCGAAACCATTGGCGAACAGATAGGCCGCGAAACGCGAGTAATGGCGACAGCGCACGGACGTGGCGGCGTTGATGATCACCACCGGGCGCTGAAGGTCGGGCAGGGCATGGCGCCAGGTGAAACCGCCAAGGACAAAACCGTCGTCGGCTGTTTCCTTGAAGGCTTCATTTTGCAGCTCGGCAGCCAATAGCGGCTTGCGCTGCACAGCTGGCAATGGAGGCGTGTCCTGAAAACTCATGGCGCTCGACCTTCGCGGGTAGCTGGCAACAATAGTCTCAGTGCATCCAGCGGACAATCCGCAGCGCTTATTCAGTGGACTCGGTGAGTAAGCGTTCCTCGATCAATGCTTGCTCTCTTTGCAGCTCCGCTCGCAGTTCTTCCACACTTGGCAGCACCGTTTTATAGCTGCTGGCAAACAGTTGCTCACTGCCTTTGAGTATTGAGTAGCGCGCGACGGCCTCGTTGTCCTGTGAACACAGAATGATCCCGACAGTGGGTTTGTCGCCTTCACTGCGCTTGAGTTCGTCGTACATGCGCACGTACATGTCCATCTGTCCGACATCACGCGCACTGAGCTGGCCGCGTTTGAGATCAATGATCACGAAGCATTTGAGCAAGTAGTTGTAAAACACCAGATCGATGTACAGATCCGAGCCACCGGCGCTGATGCGTTGTTGTCGAGCGACAAAGGAAAACCCTTTGCCCAGTTCAAGCAGGAAGCTCTGCAGGTGATCAATGAGCGCTTGTTCAAGCCCCGTTTCGTTAACCTTGCCCGGCGATGGCAGGCCGAGAAACTCGAGAATGACGGGGTCGCGAATGAACTCGCGTGGATTGCAGTTCAGGGCGGCAATGTTGGTTGTGGCTTCCTCGATCACACCGGCCTTGTCCCGGCTCATCAGCAGGCGTTCGTAGTAGAGCGTATTGATCTGGCGATCCAGAGCGCGGCTTGACCAGTTGAGGGTGGCGCATTCGTCCATATACCACTGGCGGGCCTTTTCACTGTCGACCCTGAGTAGCCGGCGATAGTGCGTCCAGCTCAATTCGTGACGCAGTGCGTCACGAATTGGAAATGCTTGATAGAACAGACGCATGTAACGAAGGTTCGAGGCGTCAAAGCCTTTTCCAAACTGCGCCGTCAACTCTTTCGCCAGTGTCGCCAGTAATCGTTGGCCATACCCGGCCCGCCGGGCGCCTTCCTGTTCAAACTCAACAATATGCCGGCCAATCTGCCAACAGGTCTGAACCTGAATCGTATCGACCACACGCAGCACTTTTTGCCGTGCCTGACGGATCAGTTCACCAAGATCGCCCAGCAATGAATCGATTTTCGGGTCTTGCAGGTCAGCAGGTTTCAGCTGGCTCATCGAATTTTCCGCATCATTGAAAACAGAAGCGTCAGCATGCCGAGAACCGCTTGCGAAGGATGTCGGCCGAGCCTGCGAAGCCAGCAGGAAGACGGGATGGGTGTTGCAGGAAGTTGCTGGCGAAGAGCGCTTTTGGTGGTTTCGGTCTGTAGTCCATTTCGCACAGGCCCCGAGCGATTAATCACGGGTGCCAGGCGCGGAGGTCGCGGTTGATTGTGCGTACAATCGCGGCCCTCACGCTTTATGGTCAGAAGGATGTTGGAATTGAAAGGGATTTTGCGTTTTGGCTCCGTGGCGAGCCTTGTTGCGCTGTTGGCCGGTTGTGGAACGATGACGGGGCGCTTGAGTGGCGCCTCGCCAGAGCCTTACTACAAGGGTGTCGACGGCAATTTACGCCTGCTCGGCGTGAGGGATGACGACGGCAAGCCAACAGCGGTGATCTGTTATGTCACGATCGTTTGCCCTTTGATAACTGTCGTATCGCTACCGGTAGATGCCGCCGTGGATACCGTTCTGTTGCCCATCGACTACGTCAATACGCTCTGAAACCGCTCACCTGATTATCGTCGTATGCGCTTGCCTTTGGGCTTCTCCGCCGGCTCCTGCACTTTGCGATAAATCCATAGGCCGAACACCCCGGCAGCCAGCAGAAACACGGTTCCTAGGCTTTGCGAGACAAACTCGATCCAGAACCGTCGTGGTTGCACAGCTAGGTAATAGGTGTGCTTGGGGCCACGGTTGGTGGTGGTGATGGCGCCGCTGATCCAGCTGTCGATCAGTATGTAGATCGATGCACAGAGGGCGAAGGCAATCAGTACGCCGACGAGCACGGTCAGCCAGAAGGTTGTCCGGCTCTGGCGATACGGCGGCGGATGGGGCAGGGGAATGCGGGTTCTTTTCTGATTCATGAAGTGTTACTGCAAACGTCCTTTTGCGCTCAGGAAACGGCTGGTTCTTGATGTTGCTCAGTCAGGTTTTTCCGTCCGTCAGAGGGTCGCCCGGCGAGGTGTGCGCTTTCGGCAATCACCTTGAGGATCTCGATCACTCCCGGAGTCAGCGCAGTGCCAAGGCAAATGCGCACACCCGTGGTTGCATGCCCGTCGGCGAAGAAGATGCCGTTGCCGGCCACGTGGCAGCCGCGTTCGCTGGCTAAATCCTGCAATGCCGACATGTCGGTGTGTAGCGGCAGTTCAATCCAATGGATGAACCCTCCACGTGGCGGCACGTACACGGTGCCCGCAGGGAAATCCGTGCGCACCAGCGCTTCGACAAAACTGGCCAGCGACGACAGTTGCGAGCGGAGTCTGGCGCAGTGCTCTTCCATGTAGCCGCGCCCGATAAATTCGTTGAGGACATTTTGCGCAAGGCTGGAAACCGCCAGATTGCGCGAAAACATCTGCGCCAGAATGGCATTGCGGTACTTGCCAGCCAGACACCAGCCGACGCGATAACCCGGCGCGATGGTCTTGGAGAACGACGAGCAGTAAATCGTCTGCCCGCTGGTGTCGTAGCTCTTGATGGCGCGGGGGCGATCGCCTTCCGGCACCAGGTCGAAGAAGATGTCGTCCTCGATAATCGGCACGTCCGCTTCGCGTGCGATCTGTGACAGCCGTGCGCGAGTCTCGTCGGGCATGATGAAACCTCGCGGGTTCTGCAGGGTTGGGTTGAGAAAGATCACCGCGACCTTTTTCAGCTTCAACGCTTCTTCGAGGTGATCGACATCGAGACCGAGTTTACCGTGCGTGCGGATGGGCAAGGCACGCATGCCCAGGCGTTCGATGGTCTGCAGGATGCCGTAATAAGTCGGCGTTTCGATAGCGACCGTAGCGCCTTTCGAGGCGACGGCTTCGAGGGCCAGTTCCAAGGCAATGGTGTCGCCCGACGTCACCAGAATATCGTCCGGCCCGCAGACCACGCCACGGGTCAGCATCAGCCCGGCGATGCGTCGTCGCAGTGCCGGCAGACCGGGCGGTGCGACCAGTCCGGTGAGCGAGTTGTCAGCTTTGCCAGCCAATACCGACAGGCACTTGTTGAGCAGCACGTTGGGTGTGAGGTCGCTGTGCAACACCGCTGAATTCAATGACGCGGTGGTACGCGAGGCTGCTTGGGAGAGCATCGCGACCACCGCATGATTGACGTTGACGGTGACACTGGAGAAGTCAAAACTCCTGGTGGGTTTTGCTTGTCCGGAGGCTGAGACGAAGTAGCCGATGCGCGGTTTGGTCGAAACGTAAGCATCGGCTTCCAGATCCGCCAACGCGCGCTGAACGGTGGTGATGCTGGTTTCAAACATTCGCGCCAGCGTACGGATCGAGGGCAGTTTCGCTTCGGCTGCCCATTCACCGCTGTCGATCTGACGAATAATCCAGTCCTTGACTATCCGCCAGCGCTTGTCCGGTAGATCAAACCTGTCCATAAGTTCTCTGTGATGTCTCGAAACAATTCAGAGAAAGTAGAGCAAAACGATCCCCGTTGCAGCAACTATGACGATGTTGAGCGCAACCAGACCGAAGGCGAATCGGATCAGGTTGTTTTCTTCATGCCGATTGGCGCCCGCCAACCCGGTGATCAGCGACAGGATCGACAGCGACCCCAGCGCGCCATGCCCGGCGGCACTGTTGACCATCGCGGCCAGCCATGCACCGTGTTCGCTGCTCAGCGCAGCAATGGACGGCATGACGAGGGTGTTGCCGCCGACGTTGGAACCGGTGACGTAACCGGCAAGCCCCGCCAGCACTGCGATGGTTGGCGCCAGGGAGATCCCCGACAACGATTGCAGCGTGCGCTGCGCTTCGACCAGGAAACCGGCGTTGACCATCACCTGCGACAGCAGCAGGAACAGGAAAATTGTCGTGACCGGAAACTTCGCCCGGTTGAACAGCGCTCGCCACGGGAAACCTGCGGCAGCGCGTTGCCTGATTGCCATCAACAGCGTAACGATCAGCAGCGCCAGCCCCGGGGAGGCCAATGGCTTCCACGAAACATGCTCGCCTTTGATGATCCACAGCGCATCCCAGCCCGACAGGACGAACAGCCCGCGCGACGCAACGATTACCCCCAGCAAGGCCAGATAAGGCCAGGCTGCGTTCGGCCAGCGCACCAGTTTTTTCCGTTGTGTGTAAGAGATCCCCAAGCCGACGCAAGCTACCGCCAGACCGGCTAGCACACCGGAGACTTCCGGGCCGATCCACAGGTTGATTGCAAACAGCACCGCGACGAACAGCGCCGTCACCACGATCAGTCCAAGCCACGGCGATACCTTGCGGATGCCACCCTGCCACAGAGCAATCGCCGCCAGGCAGAAGAACACTGGCGCACTGATCAGCGCCGAATGGCTGCCAAGGGTTTGCGCCGGCAAGTGCGCCAACAGCGCGCCGATCACGGTGGCCAGACCCAGTGTGCCCCACGGCATGATGACCATCCCGGCGAGGGCGATTTTCATCCCCGACTGGCGGGTGAACAGCCCCATCAGCAATGGCACAGTTGCGATCAGCGAAACGCCGAAACCCGTCATCGCTTCAAGCAGCGGTGCGAGGCCCAGCACGATGAAGATGACTTGCGCCGGCGGTGTCCAGCCGAGCTCCTTGACCCAGGCGCCGATGGCCTGCGGCGCACCACCGCGCTCGACCAGGATGACGAAGGCCAGCCCCGGAATGATCACGCACGCCGTGCTGAGAAACAGGATGGTGGTGTCCTGAAAGATGGCCGTGCTGATTGCCGCTGATACAGGCCCGGCTGCGCCCAAGGCCCACAGCACGAGCACCAGCACTACACCGGCCAGTGCGGCTTGCACCGGCGGCCGGCGGACAATCAGGATCAACGCGATCACCAGCGCGATCGGTGACATTTGCAACAAGAGAGAGCTCATACCCGGTTTTCCTTAACTTAATCGTGAGTCTGCCCGCTGTACTCGGTCGCCCGCATGGACGCCCGCTCACAAAAAGTCTGATACCACTCGGTCAGGCGTGCTTGAGCGGAAAAGTCCGAGAGTTGGCGAAAGGCGATCCAGTCGAGCGCGGTCGCCAGGGCAATGTGGCCAAGGGTAATCGGGCCATTGAGGTCGACGTGTTCCTCGATAAAGCGGTAAGCCTCCTTGAGTTTGAACGCCTGACCGTCGGCGTAGGCCGGATAGCGCAAGGCCTCGGGGCGGCGCTCGACTTCCCAGCGCAGCTTGATGCCGACATCGCACATGCCCTGCGCCAACGCTTGCAGGCGCAGCGCCTTGTAGCGCTCAGGGCCGGTTGCCGGGATGAGTTTCGGCCCGTCGCTCAGGTCGTCGAGGTATTCACAGATCACGATGGAATCGAACAGCGCCGTGGCGTCAGGCAGGATCAGCACCGGCACTTTGCCCAACGGGTTGGCCTTGTAGATGGTCTCGTTTGGCGATGTCGGGCTGGTCTCGTGGTGGATCACTTCCAGGCTCGACGCGATGCCGAGTTCGTGAGCCAGCACCAGCACCTTGCGGGCGTAGGGTGAATGCGTCTGGTAGAAAAGCTTCATGCTGAAGTCCCTGTCTCAAGGATGGCAGTGGCTGCTCGATGGGCGTCCATGAACAGCCGCGAAGGCGCGCCCGCCGAGGTGACGTAGTGGTTGTAGTAGCAAGAACCTTCGGCGAGCGGGCCGAGTACCCAAATGTTGCGCACCGGTTCACCTGTACTCGACTTGGGGTGGCACGCGGCATCGACGTCGATGCCGTCAATGCCTGGCTCATCGGTTCGCGGGCGGATAAGGCCCAGCTGCGCCAGATCACGCACCGGCGCGCAGTCGCTGTTGCTCACGCCGCTGCTCTGGACATAACCGGCGACACGTTTGAAGTCGTTGATCGCAGGGCGCGAGCCGGGCTTGAGGAATGTCAGCAGGCCGGCGTCACACAGGGCGAGCAGGTCGGCGTGGCGCTCTTTTTGCGGGCCCGCAACGAGGCGGTTGATCGCCTTGTGCCAACGGCCATAGAACTGCCGATGCGACGCGTCGGTCAGCCCGTCGAAATCGACGGCCTCACGCAGGCGATCACGCAGATCGCGCCAGACTTCGATAGCGGCTTTGATCGCCGATTCTCCGCGCCCCAGTCGCGACTCGTGCAAATCGGCTTCGAGGGTGTCGTAGATCCAGGCGTGATAGTTGTAAGGCAATACTTCGTCGGGCAGTGCGTGGCAGATCAGCGCCTGTGGGTCGATCACACTGCCAGTCGCTTCGTAATCGCGCAGCAACGCTTCACAGGCGGCAACACCGGGTTCGCCAGCAACGCTGACGGCCCTGAGTCGCTCCAGTACCTGCTCTGGCGCTGATGGGCTATGCACGACGGCGATGGCCGCCGCACGCATCTCCAGCAGCATCAGCGGCAGGATGTCCTGTTCGAAGTCCAACTGTCGGTTGTGGCTGCTGGCCCGCAGGGATTCGATGCGCGCACTCGTCAGCAGTACGGCGCGATGGCGCGGGCATTCAATCAGGCCGTTGGGTCGGGTGCGAAACGGCAGCCCGTCCCGTGACTGGATAAAGATCACCGGCTCCTGGCCCGAAGGCTGATAGGCGTGACTGCCGTCGGCCATGCGCTTGTAGCGACCGCCCCTGCCGGAGGTCAGCGCCGCCAGGGTATCCATCGCACCCAGCCCGAGCCCTTCGACCAGCACGGTTTCGCCGGGCTCGATGGTGGCGAGGCTGCCGGGCAGCGGATAGACATCGTCAACGCGGTTGCGATCCGCCGAGCGCAGGCGACCGGTATGGCCGACCGTCAGAATCAACCGATCCACGGTGACCGCAGCCCCCGCAGCGGTCTGCAGCAGGAATTGCTGACCTGCGTTGCTCTCGACCGCGGTGACCGCCTGTTGATGCAGATTCACGCTCACCCAGTGCGGCGCCGTCGCGAGGATTTGCGCGAAGGCGTCGGCCAGATAGGCGCCGAGCAAATGGCGCGGCAGGAAGTCCTGCGGCTCGACGTCACGGCCGTCGGCGGCGAGCAGTCCGCTGTCCGCGTCGACCTTGATGCGCTGCTCGTGGCACCACGTCAGGAAATCCGCGCCCGGCCGTTCCCGTGCATCCGTCAGATTTCCGAATGCCGCTGCGTCGGGGAAAACACCGAGCTGGCCAGCGACGGTGTTGAGCAGCAGATAGTCCGGTTGATCCGGCCAATGCGCGCCGCTTCCGAGCACGTTCGGATCGAAAATATCGATGACGACTGGCTGCTCCGGGCGCGTTTCAGCAAGGCTCAGCAGGCGTTCGAAAATCGACAGCCCGCGCGAGCCGCAGCCCACCAGACCGATGTGCAGAGGCGCGCTCACCATCTGCGCTCCTCCCCGAAGAAGGAGGGGATGGCGACCGCCGAACCGTCCTTGACCGCGATGTCGTGGATCATCCGGCCAATCGCCAGGTCGAGGATGCCCATGCCGAACGGCGAATAGATCAGCGGCTTGTCCGTGGCGATGTGCAGGTCGCCGCGAATCAATTGCCCGACGGTGCCGGTAACGAAATCACGATGACCGTACTTTTGCTCGGCCAGATGCGGCGAGGTATTGGCTTTCAGGCAATGGGTCACGTCGTCGAAGTAGTTGTAACTTTCTTCGATGATCTCTGCGCCGATATCCCGCAGCGAGATGTTCAGCACGATCTGCCCCGGGCGAAACGTGCCTTTGCCCTTGACGTAAGGTTCGCCGGCGCTGGTGGCGAACACCACGATGTCGGCGCTCAGCGCCTCTTCCAGCGACAACAGCTGTACATCCGGCACCCCGAGTTGCTTGCCGAACGCCGACAGCGCTTGTGCTGATTCTGCATTGAGGTCGTGAATGCCCACGCTGTCGAACGACCAGTCGTCGGCGATGAACGTCTCAAGGATGTTCCGCGAAATCACCCCGCCGCCAATGATCGAGAGTGTTGCCGCGCTTTTGCTTTGGCCATTCAGCCACCAGGCACCGAGCACCGCCGACGCTGCGGTGCGCACGGCACTGATCAGCGCGCCTTCAAGCAGTGCGTAGGGGTAGCCGGTGTCCGGATCGTTGAGGATCAGCACCGCCGAAGCACGTGGGATGCCCGACTTGATGTTGTCGGGATAGCTGGCAATCCACTTGATCCCGGAGACGGACTGATCGCCCTCGCTGTCGACGATCGCCGCCGGCAAGGCAATGATCCGGTTCGCCGGTTGCGCCGGAAAACGCAGGAAGTAGCTATCCGGGTTAACGGTTTCGCCGCGCTCGTGGGTCAGGTAGGTCTGGGCGACCATGTCGATGGTTTCGTGACGCAGGCCGTTGAGGATGTCCTTGACGACAGCGCCAGGGATGACATGGAACGGTTGAATCGGGTTCTGTGTGGTCATGGGGATTACGCCGAGAGTGCCAGAGCGATTTCTGGGAAGAGGGGGTGCAAAGCGTTTGCGCCGATCCGCTGGGTGACCCAGTCGTCGGAGTAGATGGTTTCGAGGTAGCGCTCACCCATGTCGGGGGAGATCGCCACGACGACATCGTCGGGACGGATGTGCGGCGCCCATTGCTGGATGCCCGCCAGGACCGTGCCGGTGGAGCCACCGAAAAGCAGGCCGTAGCGTTGCGCCAGCCAGCGGCAGACCTTGATCGTCTGTTCCTCGGCGATCGATACGAAGTCGTGAATCCCCGACGGCTCGAAGATCTCCGGCAGACGGCTGGTACCCAGCCCCGGGATATGCCGCGTACCCCCCGGCAGACCGAAGGTCACCGAGCCGAGCGTATCGACGGCAATCACTTTGGTGTGCGGATGGTGTTCGGCGAAGTAGTTCTTGCAGCCCATCAAAGTACCGGTGGTACCGGCGCCGACGAACAAGTAGTCCACGTGTGGAAACTTATGGGCGATGGACTTCGCGGTCGCTTGATAGTGAGCGAGGGGGTTGGTCGGGTTTTTGTATTGATTGAGCCAGATGTAGTCGGAGTTCTCTGCGACCAGTTGCTCGATCAAACGGATACGCGAATTCAGGTAGCCGCCGTTTTCGTCACGCTGATCGACCATGATCATTTCGGCACCCAGTGCCTGCATGAGTTTTCTGTTCGGCGCAGAAATGTTCGGGTCGATCACACAGACAAACCTGTAACCCTTGGCGGCGCAGACCATGGCCAGCGCGACCCCCAGATTCCCCGAGGAAGACTCGACCAGGCGAGTCTTATGGTGAATCCGGCCTTGGTTTTCCAGGTCCGTGATCAGGGCGTGTGCGGTCTTGAGCTTGATTGATCCGGCAGGATTCAGTCCTTCGATTTTCAACTGGATCGTTGCGCTGCACAGATCGCCAATCTGCACATAACTGTCTTCATTGATAAGTTGCTTGATCATACGTAGTCCGTTTCGCTCTTTTGCCGGGCGCACAGGGGCGCCAGCATTCATCCTGGAATGTTTGAAAAGCAGTAAATGCAGTTCGCCTGTTAGGTTTGTTTTTAGATTTTTTAGCTGGACAGGAAGTGACCTTGCGGTGGACGCCGATCTATTCAAAAAATCAGGTTTTGCGCTCTGAGGGCTTGAGGAGCCCAGAGTGTTGCGGGGCGTAAAGTAGAGCCAGTCATTGGCTCGCCAAGGCTTGGAGGAATACTGGCGAATTTTCCTACACGGGGAGAGATACAGATTTCGGGAATTTTTCAGTACAGGCGGGTATGAGGTGTATCGAGAGGAGGGCGTTGCGGGGCGGAGAGAGAGGCGTGATCAAATCGCAGGCATAAAAAAACCCTGAATCTTGCGATTCAGGGTTTTCGGTATTTGGTGCCCAGAGACGGAATCGAACCGCCGACACGGGGATTTTCAATCCCCTGCTCTACCGACTGAGCTATCTGGGCAACGGGGCGCATTAAAAGGGTTTTTCGGATTTACGTCAACGACTTTTTTAAAATTTCTTAAATTAATTCCGTCGCTTACGATCCGACCCCCGATTTTGCAGGGTTTACTCAGCAGGCGGAACGTAGCCTTCGGCCTTGGCGTATTCCTCGCCGGAGAAGTACTTGTCCATTTCGCCCTGAAGATATTTGCGGTCTTCGGCGTTCATCATGTTCAGACGCTTTTCGTTGATCAGCAAGGTTTGGTGTTTCTGCCAGTCAGCCCAGGCCTTGGCCGAGACGTGGTCAAAAATATCCTGACCTTTGGCGCCCGGGAAAGGAGCGCGGTCCAGCGCGGGCAGTTCTTCTTTGTACTTGCGGCACATTACGGTGCGGGTCATGGCGACTCTCCTGCATTCAAGACGGCGGCCGCGCGTTCGAGCAAGGTTTTGACCGGGGCGGCGAGGCCCAGGCGCGGCGGGGTGGCGAGGTTATACCAGAGCCAGTCGGCCTCGGCCACGTGATGGGCGGCCTCCTGCACCTGAACCAGCCAGGGTTCGATGGACAGCTGGAAATGGCTGAACGTGTGGACGAGGCTTGGCAGCGCCTGCTGCTCGCCCATGGTCAGCGAGTGCTGATCGGCGAGATGTTGCAGGTCGTCGAGGTCGTCGAGTTCCGGCAGGCTCCACAAACCGCCCCACAAACCGCTCGAGGGACGACGGTAAAGCAGAATCGCACCATCGCCGTTCGCCAGCATTGGCATCAGCGTGCGCTTCTGCGGGATGGCTTTGCGCGGCTTGGGAATCGGGTAGCGGGTTTCCAGGCCGAGCATGTGCGCCTCGCAGCCACGCTCCAGCGGACACAGCAGGCAGCTCGGCTTGCTGCGCGTGCAGAGTGTTGCGCCAAGGTCCATCATCGCCTGGGTGTAGGCGTTGACCCGATCGTGCGGCGTAAAGCGCTCAGCGTTGGCCCAGAGCTGTTTGGCGACCTTCGGCTCGCCGGGGTAGCCCTCTTGCGCAGTAAAACGCGCCAGCACGCGTTTGACGTTACCGTCGAGAATCGGCGCGCGCAGGCCCATGCTGATACTGGCGATGGCGCCAGCGGTGGACAGGCCAATGCCCGGCAGATCGGTGAGCTTTTCAACGTCCCGCGGAAATTCGCCGCCGTACTGGCTGACGACGATCTTCGCGGTCTTCTGCAAATTGCGCGCGCGGGTGTAGTAACCCAGCCCCGTCCACAGGTGCAGCACTTCGTCTTCTGGCGCCTCGGCCAGCGCTTCGACCGTCGGCAACGCGGCCATGAAACGGTCGAAGTAATTGAGCACGGTGCTGACCTGGGTTTGCTGCAACATGATCTCCGACACCCACACCCGATACGGGTTGATGTCCTGCTGCCAAGGCAGATCGTGGCGGCCGTGGCGGTCGAACCAATCCAGCACCGCCGTGGAAAATTGCTCCGTTCTCATCGCTTGAACAGCCCCTTCAATGCGTTTTTCAGTTCCGGGCTGACCTTGTCTCCGAGTTTCTCGTCGATCTTCTCACTGAGCTTGTCGCCGGCCAGTTTGGTCGCGACCTGACCGAGGCGATCGTTGTCGACGCGGCAGGCCTTGGCGCCCAGTTCCAGAGGGCCGCGGCAGCGCAGCGGCCATTCGACACCGACGAATTTTTCGCCGACCTGACACGCCGGATCCGGCATGGCGCTGGTGTCGCCCTCGACGATGATGCCGACGCGATAGTCCATGCCGAGCACACGCAGGTCGATATCGCCGTCACCGTTGACGGTCATGCCGGGGATGCGCACCTTCAGATCCGGGTTGCTGGCGACGCCGTTGCGGAAGGTCAGGTTGCCCTTGAGTTCCTGGAACGGTGTGTCCTTGCCCCGTGGCTCGCCGCTGAGGGTTTTGCGGTTGAGCGTGGCGATGCCTTTGCACAATTGCTGTTCAAGGTTGGCGTTGAGCAGCACGCCGTTGTTGATCACGAAACTGGCGTTGCCGTTAAGCGTATCGATCAGCGCCTGCTGGCTGTTGCCGCTGCCGGTGACATTGCTGGTGAGGGTTACCAGGCCTTTGACCGGCGGGTTCTTGCCTTGGCTTTCGAGGATTTTTTCTACCGGCACGCGATTGAGCCTGGTCTGCAGGTTCAGCACAGGCGCGCTCGGGCGAACATCGAGGGTGCCATTGGCGGTGAAACCGCCGTTGTACAACTCGCCGCTGAGGTTGGTCAGGGTCAGCAGGCCGCCCTGGCCGGTGGCTTTCAGTGCGGCGTTCTGGATCGGCAGTTTGTCGAGGGTCAGTTGGCCAAAGGTCAGATCGGCATCGACGTCGAGTTTGGCCAGGCGTTCAACCGGCAACAGGCGCTCGGTACTCCAGGCGGTTTTGCTTGGTTTGTCCGGCAGTGGCGTGGAGCCAGCGCCGGCCATGGCATCGGCTTCAGTGCTGGCAACTTCGGCCTGGCGCGTTTGCGTGGCGCTGTTGGCTTGTGCCGATTTCGGCGGCAGGTAGCGGTCAGCGTTGAACGTATCGGCCTTGAGAATTGCCCGCAGCGATTGTTTGGCGAAGTCTTCGACGGCGATGCGGCCGCTGAAGCTGCTGTCGTCGAGTTTCAGATTGATATTGTCGAAGGCAATGCTGGTTGGCGTGGCGGCCACGCGGCTGACCAGTTCGACTTTGCTCAGGCTGCCTTCGGCCATGGCCGGGAGTTTCTGGCCGATGCTGTCGACGAATTTCGCCAGATCGAACTGGGCGATGGAGAGGCCGCCAGAGATCTGCGGAGTCTTGTCGAGGTCGTTGGCTTTCAGTTCACCCAGCGCGCGCAACTGGTTGGCGGAGATCTTGATGCCGGTCCACTCGGCGACGTTCGCCGCTTTGTCCAGCGATAACTGGCCCTGAGCTGCGAAGGTCATGGTCTTGCCTTGCAACGGATCGCCGGCCAATTCACCGGAAAGCTTCATATCTTCGAACCTGTAGCGCTGCAGCGCGCGCTCGATGCGCAGCTCGCCAGTGAGCTCGGTACGCACGCGCAGGACCGGCTGGTTGGTGCCGAGGAATGCCGTGGCTTTCACCGGAATATTCGTCGAATCGTGTACCGGGCCGGTGCTCAACTGGATGCTCTCGGCGCTGAATTGCTTGCCGGTCAGCTCGTCGTTGTATTCAACGCGGGCGTTGTTGACGGTCAGGCTGTCGATGTCGAGGCGGATCGGCTGTGGCGGTTTTTCCGGTTGGGCAGGCGCTTCTGCAGTGGCTGCGCTGGCAGGTGCCGGGCTGCCGGCAGGTGCGGCGGCTGTCGGCACCTTGCCGATGTCTTCCCAGTTGCCGTGGCCGTTTTTGTCGCGTTTCAGGCGCAGGTTCAGTCCTTCAACGCGGACATCGCTCATTTGCACTTCGCGGCGCAACAGCGGTAGCACGCGCACGGACAGGCCGAGCATCTGCAAATCGGCATACGGTTCAGTCGGATTGATCAGGGTGGCAACGCTGGCCTCGTGCAGTTCCAGGCCGAGCCACGGGAACAGGCTCCAGCCGATGTCGCCATTGAGCGTCAGCTCGATGTGGGCCTTGTCGCGGGCTATCTGGCGAATCTCGTCTTTGTAATCGTTGGGATCGAAGAGGTGGGTCAGGGCAAAACCTGCCGCCACAATGATCAGCAACAATCCGAGAAGTACCAGACCCAGGATTTTGCCGAACGCTTTCATGGGCGAGTCCTTGTAATTAGTCGAATTCGTAATTTAGCCGGGGAGTATAGCGCTGCAATTGCCCGGTTCGGTGTGGCGTCATGTTGCCAGTACCTCCAGCGGGAGGTGTAACTTCGCTGCAATTGCCAAGGCTTCAGGATGGCCGGCAGGCGCCAGCAGACGCAGTTCAGCCCCCGCTTGCGACGCCATTTTCTGCGCTTGGTTCACCAGCCGTTCAGCAACCCCACGGCGACGGGTAACTTTTCGTACGCATAAATGGGACAAGTACCAAACGTCGTGGTGCCTCTGCAGGCGCGCGGCACCGAGCAAGCGGTCGTTGAAACGCCCGGCAATAAAACTTCCCTCGGCGAGAGTGCGGTCGATCAGATTGTTTTCACCGGAAAACGGCGCAAACAGCCAGTCCGGCGCGTCGCGATAAATCTTCCGCAAATCCTCCTGGTCCTGATAATTGGCGGCGTTCAGCGCTTGTACGACGATTGGCATGGCGTTTTCCTGAGTGATACGAGATCAGACGACAGAAAAAAGGTGATATCAGTTTGGTTTTTCTGTCACGTGCAAATGGTAACCTTCGCCCGTTCGTCCGTCCTTCTGCGACTTAACGTCGCGCCTTCAAGGAGCTTCACCCAAAAAACGGTCATGCCTGCGTGCATAAAGGCCGGGGGTGAACAGTGGCTGGCGAACCATACTAATAATTGGGGGATACACAATGAGCACGAGCATCACGGCGGACGGCCTCAAAGCCGATCAGCCCGCGTTCCTATCCAAGGAACGCATCATCGCCAAGCCCGGTTTCAACCGTTGGCTAGTCCCACCGGCCGCTCTGGCCATCCACCTGTGCATCGGCATGGCCTACGGCTTCTCGGTGTTCTGGTTGCCGCTGTCCAAGGCGCTGGGCGTGACTGCTCCGGTGGCTTGCGCACCGGACATGAGCTTCATCGCACAAGTGTTCTCGTCGCAATGTGATTGGCCGATCTCGATGCTCGGCTGGATCTACACGCTGTTCTTCATCTTCCTCGGCTGCTCGGCAGCGATCTGGGGTGGCTGGCTGGAGCACGCAGGTCCGCGCAAGGCCGGTGTGGTATCGGCACTGTGCTGGTGCGGCGGTCTGCTGATCTCCGCGTTGGGTATTTATACCCACCAGATCTGGCTGATGTGGCTCGGCTCTGGCGTGATCGGCGGTATCGGTCTGGGCCTTGGCTATATCTCGCCAGTCTCGACCCTGATCAAGTGGTTCCCGGATAAGCGCGGCATGGCTACCGGCATGGCAATCATGGGCTTCGGTGGCGGCGCGATGGTCGGTGCACCGCTGGCAACCGCGCTGATGAGCCACTTCGCTTCGCCAACCGGTGTCGGCGTCTGGCAGAGCTTCGTCGCCATGGCCGCGATCTACTTCGTGTTCATGATCGGTGGTGCTCTGGCTTACCGTGTCCCGCCAACCGGCTGGAAACCTGAAGGCTGGACCGCTCCGGCGAAGAAAGCCTCGAACTCGATGATCACCCACCGTCACGTGCACGTGAATGTGGCGTGGAAAACCCCGCAATTCCGTCTGGTCTGGCTGGTGCTGTGCCTGAACGTGTCTGCCGGCATCGGCATCCTCGGCATGGCTTCGCCACTGCTGCAGGAAGTGTTCGGCGGCAAACTGCTGGGTGTCGATGTGCCGTTTGGTCAGCTCGACGCCGGGCAACTGGCCTCGATCGCTGCGATTGCTGCCGGTTTCACCGGTCTGCTCAGCCTGTTCAACATCGGTGGCCGCTTCTTCTGGGCTTCGTTCTCGGACTACCTGGGCCGCAAAAACACCTACTTCGTGTTCTTCGCCCTGGGTTTTGCCCTGTACGCGCTGATCCCGAACATGGGCCATTTGGGCAACGTTGCGCTGTTCGTGGCGGCGTTCTGCATCATTTTGTCGATGTACGGCGGCGGTTTTGCCACGGTGCCGGCGTATCTGGCCGACCTGTTCGGTACGCAGATGGTCGGTGCGATCCACGGTCGTTTGCTGACCGCTTGGGCTGCGGCCGGCGTGCTCGGTCCGGTGCTGGTGAACTACCTGCGTGAGTATCAGTTGAGCATCGGCGTTGAGCGCGCTGCCGCTTACGACATCACCCTGTACATCCTCGCAGGCCTGCTGGTGCTGGGCTTCCTGTGCAACCTGCTGGTGCGTCCAGTGGCTGACAAATACTTCATGACCGACGCTGAGCTGGCTGCCGAACAGGCGCTGGGCCACGACAAAGGTGCTGATGCCAGCACGGTTCTGGAGTGGAAAGCCGCCCCGGGCAGCAAGCCGCTGGCGATCGCTGCGTGGCTGGTGGTGGGTATTCCGTTGGCGTGGGGGGTGTGGGTGACCCTGCAGAAGACGGCGGTACTGTTTCACTAAGTTCGTTTCTACCTGATCGTTCCCACGCTCTGCGTGGGAATGCCTCCCGTGGCGCTCTGCGTCACATTCGAAGCGGACGCAGAGCGTCCGGGGCTGCACTCCCACGCAGAGCGTGGGAGCGATCATTGCCCTTTATGGCTTGTATGGACATGTCTACCCGCGACAGCCGGGCATTCTATCCGTCAGCCATCTCACCTCTCGTGTTTCTGTTTGCGCCTCGCGTGCCTATAATGGCTGCCTTTTTCGCCCAATGATTTTGCGGAGCTGGTGATGGCCGAACGTAAGGCGTCTGTCGAGCGCGACACTCTGGAAACCCAGATCAAAGCCTCGATCAACCTTGATGGCACCGGAAAGGCCCGATTCGATATCGGTGTTCCTTTTCTTGAGCACATGCTGGATCAGATCGCCCGTCACGGGTTGATCGACCTGGATATTGAATGCAAGGGCGATTTGCATATCGACGACCACCATACGGTGGAAGACGTCGGTATCACCCTCGGCCAGGCGTTTGCCAAAGCCATCGGCGATAAAAAAGGCATCCGTCGCTATGGTCATGCCTATGTACCGCTCGACGAAGCGCTGTCGCGTGTGGTGATCGATTTCTCCGGTCGCCCGGGCCTGCAGATGCACGTGCCGTACACCCGCGCCACCGTGGGCGGCTTCGACGTTGACCTGTTCCAGGAATTCTTCCAGGGCTTCGTCAACCACGCGCTGGTCAGTCTGCACATCGACAACCTGCGTGGCACCAACACCCACCACCAGATCGAAACCGTGTTCAAGGCTTTCGGCCGCGCGCTGCGCATGGCTGTCGAGCTGGATGAGCGCATGGCCGGGCAAATGCCATCGACCAAAGGCGTTCTGTAATGCAGACGGTTGCAGTTATCGATTACGGCATGGGCAACCTGCACTCGGTGGCCAAGGCCCTCGAGCACGTCGGCGCCGGTAAAGTGCTGATCACCAGCGATGCCGCCGTGATTCGCGAAGCTGACCGCGTGGTGTTCCCCGGTGTTGGCGCAATTCGCGACTGCATGGCGGAGATCCGTCGCCTCGGCTTCGATTCACTGGTGCGTGAAGTCAGTCAGGACCGTCCATTTCTTGGCATCTGTGTCGGCATGCAGGCCTTGCTCGACACCAGTGAAGAGAACGACGGCGTCGACTGCATCGGCCTGTTCCCGGGCGCGGTGCAGTTCTTCGGCAAAGACCTGCATGAAGACGGCGAGCACCTGAAAGTCCCGCACATGGGCTGGAACGAGGTGAAGCAGAAGGTCAGCCACCCGTTGTGGCACGACATTCCGGACATGGCGCGTTTTTACTTCGTGCACAGCTACTACATCGCCGCCGCCAACGCGCGGCAGGTGGTCGGTGGCGGTCACTATGGCGTCGACTTCGCTGCAGCGCTGGCCGACGGCTCGCGCTTCGCCGTGCAGTTCCACCCGGAGAAGAGCCATACCCATGGCCTGCAATTACTGCAGAACTTCGCCGCGTGGGACGGTCGCTGGTAAATGGCTGCCAAGAAATCCAAACCGCCGATCCTGACCCTCACTGCCGAGCAGGAGAGCGACGCCAATCGCAAGATTCAGCGGTTCATGGAAGACCGTTTCGAATTGGACCTGGGGTCGTTCGAAGCGGCGGAAATTCTTGAGTTATTTACCCGCGAAATTGCTCCGCACTATTACAACAGGGCGATTTTCGATGTGCAGACCCACCTCAAAGAGCGGTTTGAAAGCATCGAAAGCGACCTGTGGGCGCTCGAGAAAAACTGATTTCCGAGCCAAGCTGAACATTCAAATTTGAAGGTTTGCCAGATGCTGATTATTCCCGCTATCGATCTTAAAGACGGTGCCTGCGTACGTCTGCGCCAGGGCCGCATGGAAGATTCCACAGTGTTCTCCGATGACCCGGTGAGCATGGCTGCCAAGTGGGTGGAGGGCGGTTGCCGCCGTCTGCATCTGGTCGATCTGAATGGCGCGTTCGAAGGCCAGCCAGTCAACGGCGAAGTGGTGACTGCGATTGCCAAGCGCTATCCGACATTGCCGATCCAGATCGGTGGCGGCATTCGTTCGCTGGAAACCATCGAACACTACGTCAAGGCTGGCGTCAGCTACGTGATCATCGGTACCAAAGCCGTTAAAGATCCGGCCTTCGTCGCTGAGGCCTGCCGCGCGTTCCCGGGCAAGATCATCGTCGGTCTGGATGCCAAAGACGGTTTCGTCGCCACCGATGGCTGGGCTGAAATCAGCACCGTGCAGGTCATCGATCTGGCCAAGCAGTTTGAAGCCGACGGCGTCTCCTCGATCGTTTATACCGACATCGCCAAAGACGGCATGATGCAGGGTTGCAACGTGCCGTTCACCGCTGCGCTGGCCGCTGCTACCAAGATCCCGGTGATCGCTTCCGGCGGCATCCACAATCTGGGTGACATCAAGTCGCTGCTCGACGCCAAAGCACCAGGCATCATCGGCGCCATCACCGGCCGGGCGATTTACGAAGGCACCCTCGACGTCGCCGAAGCGCAAGCTTTCTGCGATTCGTACCAAGGCTGAGGACTGACCATGGCGCTGGCCAAACGCATCATCCCTTGCCTGGACGTGGACAACGGCCGGGTCGTCAAAGGTGTGAAGTTCGAAAACATTCGTGACGCCGGTGACCCGGTGGAAATCGCCCGTCGTTATGACGAGCAGGGTGCCGACGAGATTACCTTTCTCGACATCACCGCCAGCGTCGATGGTCGCGACACCACGCTGCATACTGTCGAGCGCATGGCCAGCCAGGTGTTTATCCCGCTGACCGTCGGCGGTGGCGTGCGTACCGTGCAGGACATCCGTAATCTGCTGAATGCCGGCGCGGACAAGGTGTCGATCAACACCGCTGCCGTGTTCAACCCGGAGTTCGTCGGTGAAGCGGCGCAGCATTTCGGCTCGCAGTGCATCGTTGTCGCCATCGACGCGAAGAAAGTCTCCGGCCCGGGCGAAACCCCGCGCTGGGAAATCTTCACCCACGGCGGGCGCAAGCCAACCGGCCTCGACGCGGTCGAGTGGGCGAAGAAAATGGAAGGCCTCGGTGCCGGTGAGATCCTGCTGACCAGCATGGATCAGGACGGCATGAAAAACGGTTTCGACCTCGGCGTGACCCGCGCGATCAGCGATGCGCTGGGCATCCCGGTGATCGCTTCCGGCGGCGTCGGCAATCTGCAGCACTTGGCTGACGGCATTCTCGAGGGCCATGCCAGCGCCGTATTGGCAGCGAGTATTTTCCACTTCGGCGAATACACCGTGCAGGAAGCCAAGGCCTATATGGCGCATCGCGGGATCGTGATGCGTTAGATGGCCATCGGTGCTGTGGCGGACTTCGCGTCGAGCGAGACCCGCCACATGGCTCATTCTGCTATCCGGGATTGCGTAGGGTAAAGCTGATCAGTCCGAACCTCTGAAACACTCAGGTTTCGATCCATCGTGTAACTGCATAGCGTCAATGGCAGCGCCTGAACGGGGGTGTAAAACCCGTCGTCGACTTTGCTGTAGTGCTCAGGATTGATCTCGGAGCAATTGGTTTCTTCTGTCGGGCCCGTGTATATCCGGGTCCAGAGATTGCGATCCGCCTCTTCGCGGTACTTTATAAAAAGATAATCGCCGTCTGGCTCAATGGTGAGTGTCGGCGCGGGTAATTGCATCGGAACGGGAGTTACGACTCTTGCTGCCAGGATTTGGGCGTTTCCAAGAAGTCGGCTATCGGCTTGTTGATCGATTGAGTTCACGCCAATCAAACATAAATAATGCAGTCCGGGTTCTCGGCCAATTTCTGATTGCACTTTTGCGTTGGTTGTACTGATTCGGTCGCTGTAGTGGTCAGGTGAATAACAAGCCTGTGCATCACGAACAGTCTTGAAGCGATAGAACTCGGTACTCATGGAAAAATTGATATCCCATTTTGGCGCTGACTGGTTAGTGTTGTTGGGTGTTTTGTGCAGTCCGATGTCTGTAATGGCTCTTGAGTTTAATCTGAACTGAAAGTTTGAGTTGGGAGTGAGTGCGCAGTTTTCTGTGTCGAGACGGAATGTTCCATTAACGAAACAAGCAGTCAGATAGTCGACAGGAAAACTTTGGCTAGCCTGATGCGGCAATAGAGATTGTGTATTTTTATCTCCACACAGACCATGCCAGAAACACAAGTCATCCGAAGGAATACCGTAAGTAGTGCCGGATAATATGCCGGTCACTTGTCCCGTTTCAGCATCGATCACCGGAGCGCCCGATGAGCCAGGCTCAATTCCTTTGCAGTTCTGCTTTTGGTAGTCGGTGTGAATGTTCAAATACTTGATCAGGGTTGTGTGGGTCGGCTCTTGTGTGCAGGTGGAAAGCCTCAAGCCGGCTGCAGTGGCTGGCGCGCTTACCAGGTTCACCTGACTGACGTTGCGTGGTGCTGCCGCCGCGAGCTTGAGTGGGGTTATTCCGTCTTTCAGCAGGCTGTCCAGTGAGGTGCCTAACTGCAATATAGCGATATCAGTACTGGCGAAACTGGCCCAATTGACCTTGTCGATGTCATAACGCTTGGCGTCCGCGAGTGTGTCATGGAAAAAATTGAACTGTATCTGACCTTGATAAGCAATGTCAGCGATTGTGCCGACTCTGATGGAAGTGCAGTGCGCATTGGTCATTACGTAAGCTGGCCCGTTTGCTTCTTTGCCTGTTTCGCGAGTGTCTAGCAGGAATGCGCTGCAATAAGGTCTATCGTCTTTGAAAATTTTGCCAATGCCGTTCCAGTGATTAAAGTCGCCACCCGCGTTACTTAGCAGAATTGCTTCCGGCGCTTCGGCTGTGGTGCCTGCACAGGAGATCAATGGAAGTGTGAGTGCTATTGCTGAGCACGCAAAAAATATTCGGGCTTTATTAGTCATGATCAATCCTTGACCGTATTTCAGGAATTAATGGAGTAACTGTATTTCGCTGGTGAGTGTAATTCGTTGTGCTGTTCGGTATGTGCTGGCTAATGTGACTAGTTGTGAGTGCTGTTGTCTGCAAGTCAAACATGTGAGGTCGGTGAAGGTCGCAGAAATCTCTGATTCGGCTGAGAACTGTTCTTTCGCATGCTGTTTTTTTGATACGTCAGCACGTGCTGATGCTTTTTAATCGGGTCAGGATCGAAAACCATACAGGCCAGTGGACAGCATGGCGCACCCAAGGCACTCTTGGGCACGCCATGGATTCCGGTAGCCCGACATGATCAAACGCCTGCTTCTTGTTCTCGCCAGTGCATCGATGTTGCTCATCAACACTGCCCGCGCCGAAAACAGTCCCGACACCGATCTGGTGCTCCTTACCGAAAATTTCCCGCCGTATAACATGGCGAAAAACGGCAAGAACTTCGCCCAAGGCGAGAACATCAATGGCATCGCCACCGACATCGTGCGCGAAGTGTTCCAGCGTGCCGGCATCACTTACAGCCTGACCCTGCGCTTTCCTTGGGAGCGCGTCTACAAACTGGCTCTGGAAAATCCCGGTTATGGCGCCTTCGTGATGGCGCGTCTGCCGGACCGCGAAAAGCTCTTCAAATGGGTCGGCCCGATCGGTCCGGATGACTGGATCATGCTGGCCAAGGCTGACAGCAAGATCACCCTCGAAACCCTCAATGATGCGCGTCAGTACAAGATCGGTGCCTACAAGGGTGATGCGATTGCCGAGACACTGACCAAACAAGGTCTGAAGCCGATAGTAGTGCTGCGCGATCAGGACAACGCGAAGAAACTGGTCAATGGTCAGATCGACCTGTGGGCCACCGGTGATCCTGCCGGGCGTTATCTGGCGCGGCAGGACGGTGTCACCGGTCTTAAGACCGTGCTGCGTTTCAACAGTGCAGAACTGTATCTGGCGCTGAACAAGGACGTCTCCGACGAAGTGGTCGCCAAGCTTCAGGCTGCGCTGGATCAGTTGCGCAAAGAAGGCGTGGTGGACGAAATCATGGGGCGGTATCTATAACGACATCCGGGCCCGATGATGGCTGCTCTTTAGCGTTGGCGCCATCGGTGCCAGATATTGTCGGGGTGTCTGTCGTCAGCGGCGGACACGCGCTGGCGCGCTCGACGGACTCCGGCGGATATTGCGTCAGCAGAACGCTTGAATCATCGGTATAACCAAAGTCGACCGCCACTTGAGTACCGTCTTCCCGTACCAACTCGTAATGGCTTTGCATCTGATAAACCGCGACGGATGTTTGCTTCGGCGCCATGGCAATCACCACTTGAGGTCGTAGCTCGTTCCAACCGTTGGAAGACGTTTCAGTGCGGGTCAAACTTTTTGGCAGGCAGGCCGAGAATTTTGTCATGCGGATATCGCTGAGAGGCACGGTCGGCCAGGCTTTGACGATTTCCATGGCGGTAAAACTATGGAACATACGCATTGTCACCGCGTTCTGCAGACGTGGTGCTGTCCATTTAACGGCCCGATACTTGTCCGATTCATTGCGCTCGTGGCCAATGAGCACATATTCGTCAGTTCTCTTCAGTTCGTAGTAAGGCGAATTGCGAAACTGTTCGCCGGGATGAGCATGATCTCGCACTGCGAACCAAGGCAGGTGGGCAATCTGGGTGACGGTGGCGGGTTCGTTCACTACGGGCTTCGTGTATCCGGTGAGGGTCGGAATTTGCGGCGATGCGCTGACTTGCAGCGGGATTTGCATGCGCAAGCCATACGCCGTCGAAGGTGCTGCAGGCTTGCTGTAGCCCTGGATGCCCACGAAGGTGCCGGGCGCAAAATGGATGTCGCCTGCGGCGGCAGTCGAAGGTTCGATGCCAAAAGCGCTGAAACTGAGCTTGGCGCCGCTGCCCTTGTCATTCCAGATCAGATCACCGACGTTCGCCGCTATGACCAGGTCGAGCCTGACGCAGCGCACCGAGTTCAACGAAGGTTTGCAGTGATCGTTGGAGCACACGAGCCCCAGAGCGACGTAACCGACGGGTGCCAGAGGTCGCCAGATCGACATGCGAGTGACACTGGGCGCTCCGGTTTCTTTCCAGACCAGTTCAAAATCGGCAGGGCGGGCCAGTGCCTTTCCTTTAGTGCTTAAGGACCCTTCCATATCTTTCTCGCAGACTACTGCTGCGACCATTTCGCCATTGATATTGGCGTCGCCGGGAAAGAGCACGTCGCCCAGCGGAAAGTAGCCCGGCAATGCATCCGGAGCAGGGGTGGGGCGCCAGAATGTGGCGGGTTTGGCTTTTGAGCCGTTAGTGCTCCAGACCCGGTGAAACTCCGTGGTGAAGTTGATCAGCAGATTGTCCTGCATGATCGGTTCCATGGGTATGGGATGCGCTGCGGTGTTGTCTTCAATAGTCATGATGATTCCTGATAGTTGAAAGCGACGCGAGGGCGTCGCGACCTGTTGCAGGTCGCACTATCGGGAATGGGGACGGTTTCCGGGTGGTAACTATGTATGTGCTAGCGTCACAGGGTATTACCGATAAACCCCGTCTTTACCATGACTGGCCATGGCGCGATTGCTGCGCACGCTGATCATCTGTTTGATATCGATCCAGTCGATTCCCTGGCTCTTCAACTTCGGCAGTTCGCGCTCCAGCACTGCCAGTGTCTGCGGATAGGGATGGCCGATCATCACCGCCGAACCCTGCTTGCGCGCCAGGCTGATCGCGGTCTGCAACTGCGTGTAGATCGCTGCCTCAGTGCGCTCGTCATCAAGAAACACGTCCCGCGAGACACTGGCCAGATCGATCTTCTGCGCCTGCTGCGCCGCCACGGTCTGGGCGCTGGTGCGGCTGTCGACGAAGAACTTGTGCCGACGCTGCAGTTCGCCCATCAACCAGGCCATCGCCACCGGTTGCGCAGTCATGCGGCTGCCCATGTGGTTATTGATGCCGGCAGTGTAGGGGACCATTTTGAACGCGGCGTTGAGGCGTTTTTCCAGCTCTTCGATGGGCAGTTCAGGGTGCCATGCATAGGGACCGGTGGCTGGGTCCATGGGCATGTGCAGGATAACGATCTTGCCGGCGCGATGGGCTTCGCGGGCAAACTCGGTGGCGTGCGGGGTGTCCGGCATGATCGCCGTGGTCACCGGGCCGGGCAGGGCCAGCACGCGGCGATCCCGGGGCAGGTTCTGCCCCAGGTCGTCGATGATCAGTGTCAGATAGGCTTTGTGTGGCTTTGGGCTGGCGGGCTCTGCATGAGCCGCACCCGCCAGACAGCACAACAGAACGAAGAGGAGACGCAAAGACATCCTCAACGGCCGGACGTGATGCTCAGCCCTTTGAGCAGGCTCAGGGCCTGGGCCAATTGGTAATCGTCATCCTGCGGCATCGCCTTGGCCTTGCCGCCGGAACCTGTCGGCTTGTCTGCGCCGCCGTTGCCGTTGCCCAGGTGACCTTGCAGGTCGGCTTCTTTGAAGTAATCGCCATCGGCCTCGTTGGTGATCTTGGCTTTGCGCACTTCGATGTCCGGCACGATGCCCTGTGCCTGAATCGAGCGGCCATTCGGCGTGAAGTACAGCGCGGTGGTAATTTTCAGCGCGCGGTCATTGTTCAGCGGCAGCACGGTTTGCACCGAGCCCTTGCCAAAACTGGTGGTGCCCATGACCACCGCACGTTTCTGATCCTGCAGGGCGCCGGCGACGATTTCCGAAGCCGAGGCACTGCCACCGTTGATCAACACGACCATCGGCACGGCTTCGCTTTCGTCTTTGCCGGTGGCCGAGAAACGCAGTTCGGAATTGGCGATTCGGCCTTTGGTGTAGACGATCAGGCCTTTGGTGATGAAGTGGTCGACCACTTCCACTGCTGCCTGCAACACGCCGCCGGGGTTGTTACGCAGGTCGAGAATGATGCCGTTGAGCTTCTTGCCGTTGTCCTTGCGCAGCTTGGCCAGAGCCTTGGAAACCTCTTCGCCGGTCTTGACCTGGAACTGGGTGATGCGGATGTACGCATAACCGGTTTCCAGCAGCTGCGCCTTGACGCTCTTCACCTGAATCACCGCGCGGGCGAGGGTCACGTCGAACGGCGTGCCGCCGTCGCGTACCAGGGTCAGGGTGATTTTCTGGCCGATCTTGCCGCGCATCTTGTCGACGGCTTCTGTCATGGTCTGGCCGCGCGTTGGCTGGCCGTTGATCTTGACGATGAAGTCGCCGGCCTGAATGCCGGCCTTCGACGCCGGGGTGTCATCGATTGGCGAGACGACTTTGATGAAACCGTCTTCGGCGCCGACTTCGATGCCCAGACCACCGAACTCACCGCTGGTGCTTTCCTGCAGTTCGGTGAAATCTTCGGGGCCGAGGTACGCCGAGTGCGGATCAAGGTTGCTGAGCATGCCCTTGATCGCGTTTTCCAGCAGGGTCTTGTCGTCCACCGGCTCGACGTAAGCGGCTTTGATCCGGTCCATGACCTCGGCAAAGGTGCGCAATTCTTCCAGCGGCAACGGAGCCTTGGAAGTCGCGGCAGTGCCTGCCGGAGCGACGGCCGGGGCCGGTTGAGCGGCGAACGCCAGAGGCGCGCCGATCACCAGGGCGATCGTCAGGGCCAGCGAGGTAAGGCGGGACAAATGCAGCATGTCGAACGAACTCCTGAATTAGGCGGCACGCTTATCCTTGCGCGCGGCACCATTGTGCTGGATCACTCGGGTGACCCTGCTGACGAATTGCGAAATACAGCGCTGATGTGTCCTGGCCGCCACTGTTACCGACAGTGGAGATGGACTCACCGGCTTTAACCACGTCACCGGCCGACTTGAGCAGTGTCTGGTTGTGACCGTAAAGACTCAGAAAACCGTTGCCGTGATCGAGGATCACCAGCAGCCCGGCGCCGCGCAGCCAGTCGGCGAACACCACGCGACCACCGTGTACGGCATGCACCTGGCTGCCGGCGGAGGCGCTGATCATTACGCCGTCCCACTTGGTGCGGGCGTCGTCGCCACGGGATTCGCCGAAGCGTGCCAACAATCGACCATCAACCGGCCACGGAAGTTTTCCCCGGGTTGCAGCAAAAGGGCCACCGAAGGTTTCGCCGCTGCTGGAGACCAGCGCGCCGGGAGTGGATCTGGCGGGTTTTCGTGGGGCGTCACTGTTTTCAGCCTGCGCCTCACGCAATCGCTTTTTTTCCGCTTCCTGCTGGGCGATCAGCGCTTTCTGCCGCGCTTCTTCTGCCTCACGGGCCTGGCGGGCCAGAGTTTCTTCAATGGTTTTAAGGACTTTAGACAGGTCTGCCTGATCTTGCTCGCGAGCGGCGAGTTTCTGGTCGCGGGCCTTCACGTCATCGTTAAGCTTGGCGAGCACTTGCTGGCGTTCCTTGCGGACATTTTCCAGTTCGTCGCGCTGGGTATCGAGGCTGCTTTTCTGTACCAGCAATTGCGCCTGTTGGGCGGCAATGTCTTTTTCGACATTGGCCAGTTGGCGCAGGGTTTCGTTGAAGTTCTTCAGCTGTTCCAGGCGGGCCTGGCTCAGGTAATCGTAATAGGTGAGAGTGCGGGCGAATTTCTCGGGATTCTGCTGGTTGAGCAGCAGCTTGAGGTATTCCTGCCGACCGTTCTGATAGGCCGCGCGGGCCTGAATGGCGATCAGTCGCTGCTGTTCAGTGCGCGCGCTCTGGAGTTTTTTTTTCTCTGCATCGAGTCGCTGCAGCTCGGATTCGCTTTTCTGCAGTTCTTTCTGCAGCGCGTCGACCTGCTTCTGCAGCTTGCCCAGCTCGGTTTCAGTGCCCTTGAGCTCTTTCTGCACGCCGGACTTTTCTTCCTGGACTTTGCTCAGCAGCTTTTTCAGCTCGGCAATGTCCTGACGCGTGGCGTCCAACTGTTGTTGGGTTTGCGTGCGCTCGTCAGCGAAAGCCGGTTGGAGCAGGCAGGTCAGAGCGAGGGCGATCAGGACGCGGAGCATAGAGGCGGGCGGCACCAGGGTAATGGACGGCCTAGTATGCCCGCCCGAGGCTGCAAAAAAAACGCCCAATTGGGGCTGTGTGATAACTGGACCAAGCAATACACCGAATTCCATTTCGAAAACTCCATAAACCACTGTGGGAGCTGGCTTGCCAGCGATGGCGTCTGCACATTCAACATAGATGTTGGCTGTCAGATTGCTATCGCTGGCAAGCCAGCTCCCACAGGGTTTTGTGGTGGTTGATCGGACGGATTACACCAGGATAGACGTGCCGGTCATTTCCGCCGGTTTTTCCAGGCCCAGCAGCTTCAGCATGGTTGGTGCCACGTCCGCCAGCACGCCGCCTTCACGGACCTTGAGGTCGCGCTTGCCGACATAAATGAACGGTACCGGCTCGGTGGTGTGCGCGGTGTGCGCCTGGCCGGTGGATTCATCGGCCATTTGCTCGACGTTGCCGTGGTCAGCGGTGATCAGCGCTTCGCCGCCAACCTTCTCCAGCGCTTCGACAATGCGCCCGACGCAGGTATCAAGGCATTCCACAGCCTTCACGGCCGCGTCGAACACACCGCTATGACCAACCATGTCGCCGTTGGCGTAGTTGACCACGATCACGTCATAGCGCTGGTTTTCGATGGCTTCGACGATACGGTCGGTGACTTCCGGTGCGCTCATTTCCGGCTGCAAGTCGTAGGTGGCGACTTTCGGCGACGGGATCAGGATGCGCTCTTCGCCCGGGAACGGTTCTTCACGACCGCCGGAGAAGAAGAAGGTCACGTGGGCGTATTTTTCGGTTTCAGCGATGCGCAGCTGGGTTTTGCCGTTTTTCGCCAGATAGTCGCCAAGGACGTTTTCCAGGCTGCCCGGGGCGAACGCCGAGGGTGCAGGGATGCTCGCTGCGTATTGGGTCAACATCACAAAACCGGCCAGTTTCGGCTGGCGCGCGCGTTCGAAATCCTTGAAGTCGTCTTCGACGAACACGCGAGTCAGCTCGCGGGCGCGGTCGGCGCGGAAGTTCATGAACACCACGGCGTCGCCGTCTTCGACTTTCACCGGCTCACCGATGGTCGTGGCTTTGACGAATTCGTCGCTCTCGCCGCGAGCGTAAGCAGCCTCCAGACCTTCCTGCGCAGTGGCGGCGTGGAATTCGCTGTTGCCGTCGACGATCAGGTTGTAGGCCTGAGCCACACGGTCCCAGCGGTTGTCACGGTCCATGGCGAAGTAGCGGCCGATGATGCTGGCGATACGGCCCTTGCCCAGTGCCTGGAAGGTCGCATCGAGTAGTTCGATGGACGACGCAGCGCTTTTCGGTGGGGTGTCGCGGCCGTCAAGGAAAGCGTGCAGGTAGATTTTTTCGGCGCCGCGCTTGAAGGCCAGTTCGGCCATGGCGATCAGGTGATCCTGGTGGCTGTGCACGCCGCCATCGGAGAGCAGGCCCATGAAGTGCACGGCTTTGCCGGCGGCCACGGCTTTGTCCACAGCGGCGCAGATGGTCGGGTTCTCGAAGAACTCGCCGTCGCGGATCGCTTTGGTCACGCGGGTAAAGTCCTGATACACCACGCGGCCGGCGCCAAGGTTCATGTGGCCGACTTCGGAGTTGCCCATCTGGCCGTCCGGCAGGCCGACGTCCATGCCGCTGCCCGAAATCAAGCCGTTGGGCACAGTGGCCCACAGGCGATCCAGAACAGGCTTCTTCGCCGCAAAGACGGCGTTGGATTCGGGGCTGTCGCTGTGACCGAAGCCGTCGAGAATCATCAGGACCAAAGGTTTAGGCGTCGTAGTCATGGAATCCACTCGTGGCTAATAAAGAAGAGGGCGATGGAAAAGGGAGTTGGAGTTTAAAGCTAAGTTCCGACCGCGTCACCGCCGGACGGGGTTTGGCCGACCATAGTGGCTGTGTATACTGGCCGACATTTTAACGCCCTGGAACCTCCTTCGATGGTTGCTCACCTGATTGAATTTGCCACTAACCACTACATTCTTGTCGGTATCTTCGTCGTACTGCTGGCTCTGCTGCTGGCGCACACGATGCAGGGCGGCGGTAAAAGCCTGAGCACCGGCGAACTGACCGCGTTGGTCAACAAAGACGCAGGCGTGGTGGTGGACATCCGTCCGGCCAAGGATTTTGCTGCCGGCCACATCGTTGGCGCGGTGAACATTCCCCAGGACAAACTGGCTGCGCGTATCGGCGAGCTGGAAAAACACAAGGCCAAGACCATCATTCTGGTCGACGCGCTGGGCCAGACCGCTGGCACCCACGCCCGCGAGCTGATGAAATCCGGCTTCACCGCCGCCAAGCTGTCCGGCGGTATTTCCAGCTGGAAAGGCGACAACCTGCCGTTGGTGAAGTGATATGAGCGAAGTCATCGTCTACTCCAGCGATTACTGCCCTTATTGCTCGCGAGCCAAATACCTGCTCGAGAACAAAGGCGTGGCCTTCAAAGAGATCAAGGTCGATGGCAAGCCGCAAGTGCGCGCTGAAATGACCCAGAAAGCCGGACGTACGTCCGTGCCGCAGATCTGGATCGGCAGCAAGCACATCGGCGGTTGTGACGATTTGTATGCCCTGGAGCGCGCCGGCAAGCTCGACGCGCTGCTCAAGGCCTGAACGGCTGCACCCACGTACAGCACTCCCTAAAAGACCCAAGATCGATAAGGATCTGAGATGACTGACCAACAGAACACTGCAGCCAGCGAAGAAGAAACCGCACCGCAATTCTCCTTGCAGCGCATCTACGTACGCGACCTGTCCTTCGAAGCCCCGAAAAGCCCGGCGATCTTCCGCCAGCAGTGGGATCCGGCGGTCGCTCTGGATCTGAACACTCGTCAGAAAGCGCTGGAAGGTGATTTTTACGAAGTCGTGCTGACCCTGTCCGTCACCGTGAAAAACGGTGAAGAAGTCGCCTTCATCGCTGAAGTGCAACAGGCCGGTATCTTCCTGATCAAGAACCTGGACGCGGCTTCGATGAGCCACACCCTGGGTGCGTTCTGCCCGAACATCCTGTTCCCGTACGCGCGCGAAACCTTGGACAGCCTGGTGACCCGTGGTTCGTTCCCGGCCCTGATGCTGGCCCCGGTGAACTTCGATGCTCTGTACGCGCAAGAGCTGCAGCGCATGCAGGAAAGCGGCGAGACGCCAACCGTTCAGTAAGACGGTCTGGGCTACAAAGAAAAAAGCGCCGTAACAGGCGCTTTTTTCTTGGCTGATCGTTCCTACGCTCCGCGTGGGAATGCCTCTGGGGACGCTCCGCGTCCAGTGACGCGGAGCGTCACGGGCTGCATTCCCACGCAGAGCGTGGGAACGATCAGGTGTGGTGTTACTTGAAGTCGTTCTGGCGCCAGGCTTCGTACACGGCCACCGCCACGGTGTTGGACAGGTTCAGGCTGCGGCAGCCTTCGCGCATCGGCAGGCGCAGGCGCTGTTCCGGCGGCAGCGCGTCGAGCACTTCCGGCGGCAGGCCACGGCTTTCCGGGCCGAAGATGAACGCATCGCCAGGAACAAACGCGGCATCATGAAACGGTCGCGAACCCTTGGTGGTGAACGCAAACAGTCTTGGGTTGCCCAGGCTTTCCAGGCAACTGGCCAGGTCCGCGTGACGTTGCAGCGTGGCATATTCGTGGTAATCGAGACCGGCACGGCGCAGGCGCTTGTCGTCCATCTCGAAGCCCAGCGGTTCGATCAAATGCAGGTGGCAGCCGCTGTTGGCGCACAGCCTGATAACGTTGCCGGTATTCGGCGGAATTTCTGGTTGAAAAAGGATGACGTGAAACATGCACGGCTCCGAAGGTAAAGATGAGCGGCATTCTACGCCGCCTGTGGACAACCGTTCGAAACTATTGCCGCGAGTCATCGGTTCGCTGGCAATTGTCGGCTTGATGATCGGCTTGATGATCGGCCGCCTGACCACGCCGGATCCGACGGTGTTGCAGCAGGTCGAGGTGACGGATCAAGGGTTGGTGGTGTGGTTCAACAACGAGCCCAAGCTGCACGGCGAAATCATCGATGGCACGGTGGCGCTGCTGTTTCAGGCTGAGGGCCCGGCGCAGAAGGGCCAGCTCAAGCTCAATGGCAAAGATGTGAACTGGCGGACGCGAGCGAGTGACGGAGGGTTGTTGCTGACGGTGCTGGCGGCGCGGCCGCTGCAGGGCGATTGGGTCGGCAGTGAGGTCGATGACCGCTGGCGGCTGGAAATCCATCTCCGCGAGTAATAAAAGCGGGAATCCCTGACCTGCCTGTATCAGGGTTCCCAAAAGGATGGACTTCGCTGCTAGCGTCGGTCCGGTGTAAAGAGGGAACCCCCGGCCTGCCTGTACCAAGGATCCCAAAAGGGTGGGCTCGTCGCGTTGCGGTATGAGCCCGGTGTAAAGAGGGGAATCCCCGGCCTGCCTGTACCAAGGTCCCCGAAACGGGTGGTGAATCGAATCACCTGTAAGAGGTATTGCAGGGGGCGTGCCAGGTTTTCATTTGCTGAAACAAAAAAGCTGATCAGAAATACGAAAGCCCCGGAACTCGGGGCTTTTGTGTACTTGGATAATGGTTTTGTCGGTGTTTTCAGAATGAAGGATGCAGATGCGGCTGTGCGCGATCGCGGGTCATTGTGCATTGATGCGGTGCACGGCTGCCCCTCACCCTAGCCCTCTCCCAGAGGGAGAGGGGACTTAGCGAGTTGCCCGGTCAAAATAAACCGACCTGAAATACCGAGCCGAACTCAGATTTTGAACATCACATAAATCGGCTCCCTTCCCCCTCTACCCCTTGGGGGAGAGGGCTGGGGTGAGGGGGATGGATCCTGAGCACACAACAATTCTCAAGCGTTAACCCTCATCCCCCTCATCATCATCCCCGCCATCGACCTTCATCCCCAATTCCTTGATCTTGCGCGTCAGGGTATTGCGCCCCCAACCCAGCAAAACGGCGGCATCGCGACGACGCCCGGCGGTGTGCTTCAAAGCCGTCTCGATCATGATCCGCTCGAACGCCGGTACCGCGCTGTCGAGCAGGCTCGACTGGCCACGCGCCAAGGCCTGATCGGCCCACTGACGCAGTGCTTGCTCCCAATTGGTCACTGGCGCCGAGTCCTGCGGCAGGTTCAGCAGTTCTGGCGGCAGGTCGCTGATGTGCACTTCGCGCCCGGACGCCATCACCGTGATCCAGCGGCACGTATTCTCCAGCTGACGTACGTTGCCGCCCCACGGCAGGTTCTTCAGGTATTCCTCGGTCTCGCTCTTCAGCAGCTTCGGTTCCACCGCCAGCTCTTGCGCCGCGCGGCTGAGGAAGTGCTTGGCCAGGGTCGGGATGTCCTCACGACGATCGGAGAGGCGCGGGATGTGGATACGGATTACGTTGAGGCGGTGGAACAAGTCCTCGCGGAACTTGCCGGCGTGCACCAGGGTTTCCAGATTCTGGTGCGTCGCGGCGATGATTCGCACATCGACTTTGACCGGCACGTGGCCGCCCACACGATAGAACTCGCCATCGGCCAGAACCCGTAGCAAACGGGTTTGGGTGTCGGCCGGCATATCACCGATTTCATCGAGGAACAGCGTGCCGCCGTCAGCCTGTTCAAAGCGGCCGCGACGCAGGTTTGCCGCGCCGGTGAACGCACCTTTCTCATGGCCGAACAGCTCGGATTCCATCAGATCCTTGGGGATCGCCGCCATGTTCAGCGCAATGAATGGCGAGGCCGCGCGCGGACTGTGGCGGTGCAGGGCGTGGGCCACCAGTTCTTTACCGGTACCGGATTCGCCGTTGATCAACACGGTGATGTTGGAGTGGCTCAAGCGGCCGATGGCGCGAAACACTTCCTGCATCGCCGGCGCTTCGCCGATGATTTCCGGGGTGCGCGTCAGTGCCGGCACCACTTCCAGGCCTTGCTGTTCTTGTGCGTGCTGGTTTGCACGTTTGACCAGCGAGACCGCCTCATCGACGTCGAACGGCTTCGGCAGGTACTCGAACGCGCCGCCCTGATACGAGGCGACAGCGCTGTCCAGATCGGAGTGAGCGGTCATGATAATGACCGGCAACCGTGGGTGCTGCTCGCGAATCCGCGCCAACAAATCCAGACCGCTGGCACCGGGCATGCGAATGTCGGAAATGATCACGTCTGGCTGCTGACGGGCCAGGCGACTCATCACGCCATCGGCGCTGTCGAAACTCTGGGTGGTCATGCCTTCCTGCTGCAAGGCCTTTTCCAGAACCCAACGGATAGAACGGTCGTCATCGACGATCCACACGGTTTCACTACGGCTCATGTCGATGTGGCTCCTTGTTCCAGTGGCAAAAAGATCGAGAAGGTGGTGTGGCCTGGATGGCTGTCACACTCGATCAGGCCCTGGTGCTGGCTGATGATGTTCTGGGTAATGGCCAGGCCGAGTCCGGTACCGTCCGGGCGTCCGCTGACCATGGGAAAGAAAATGGTTTCCTGAAGTTCCGCCGGGATCCCCGGGCCGTTGTCGATGATTTCGATCTTGGTCACTAGACGATGGCGGACGTGGCCGATGGTGAACTGGCGCATGGTCCGGGTACGCAGGCTTATGCGGCCAAGGCGCAATTCGTTCTGGCTGCTGATCGCTTGCATCGCGTTGCGCACGATGTTCAACACCGCCTGAATCATTTGTTCGCGGTCGATCAGCACGTCGGGGATGCTTGGGTCGTAATCACGCACCAAGGTGATGCAGCCCTGGCTTTCCGCTTCGACCAGTTGGCAGACGCGCTCCAGCACTTCATGAACGTTGCACATCGCCAGCGACGGCAGTTTGTTCGAGCCGAGCATGCGGTCGACCAGATTGCGCAAGCGGTCGGCTTCTTCAATGATCACGTTGGTGTAATCGCGCAGACTTTCTTCCGGCAGTTCGCGGGCCAGCAATTGCGCGGCGCCGCGGATGCCACCGAGCGGATTCTTGATCTCGTGAGCGAGGCCGCGTACCAACATCTTGCTGGTTTCCTGCTTGGACAGCTGCGCCTCCTCCTTGGTGATCCGCAGCAAGCGGTCACGCGGATGGACCTCCAGCAGGAGCATGGTCGCGCCATTGCTGAGGATTGGCGTCACCGCGTAATCCACGGTCAACGTCTGGCCAGTGAGGGCGGTAAGCATCGCCTCGCGCTTGGTGAACGGATGCGCCTGCTCCACTGCCTGGCGCAGGGAATTGAGCGCCTCGGTGGATTCGGTGAACAGCTCGCTGATGAACTGTCCATGGCTGCGCTGCCCGCTGATGGCGAGGAGCATCTCCGCCGCCGGGTTCATGTACTCAAGGCGCAATTCGGCGTCGAGCAGGATGGTGGCGGTGGTCAGGTTGTCGAGCAGCAAACGGTGGATTGCGTCGCTAATAGTCATCAGAGCCTCTTTTGGGGGCGGAGCGTGCGCAAGTAACAAGCGTCGGTATCGGGAAAATGCAAAAACCAAACCAAGGCTCCGAAAAGAAGCGTTCAACCAATGAAACAGGCGTTTGACGCTCTTTTGCGTGGCAGTCGGCCAGCGCTCGCGGGTACTTTCGAACCAAAATGGGTTGAGATATGGGTACGGTGCAGTCTTGCGCACCAATATAGTGCGCAAAGCTGAATGGCGTTAGAAGAAACGCAGAAAGGGGTTTTTCGGCTCGGGCGGTTTGTCTTTCAAGGGGCATTCCGGACGGATGCCGTAATCGTCGGTGGTGCACGGCTTGACCTGGCGTTTCTGTGCGAGGGAGATGCGTAGCATGTGGAAGGGCTGGTTGGCAGTGCGTTCCACCGTGCGCCCTTCGGCATCGAGGATTTCCACCGAAAGATTGTGGCTGCCACGATCGATGTTGTTTAGCGGGAAGACCGGGCTCAGCCCCGGTTCGCCGGTGGCTTGGCCATCCAGCAGCAGTCGATAACGATGACCTTTTTGCAGGCCCGGTTCGCTGGTGACGCTGACGATGATTTCGCCGGCGCTGCTGCGAATCGTTGCATCGGGTTCAGGTACTAGAATGCGCAGCATGTCGTAGTGGAAGGGCGGTTGCTCTGGGGTTTTTTTTGCAGTCGTGATCGGCACGGCGACGGTGGGGTTTGCGGACATGCGATTGCTGGTCGCGATCGGTACGCGCTTGGCATTGCCACGCGGCTGGTCGGTGTAGACGCGATTACCTTGGGCATCGATATAAGTGAACACCTCAGCCGATGCTTGTAGCGTGAGCAGCGCCAGCACCGCGATCAGCCACGCACGAATCATGGCTTGTGCACCCGCTGTACGCTGAGAGGGACTGGCGCGCTCTGCTGGATGACCGTCTGCCCGTCAATCACCTGCACCGCTAGACGATGTTCGCCGCGATCAACGTTCACCAATTGTAGGATCGGCACGTTGCTCGGCTGGCCGTAAGGCTCATCGTCCAATACCAGCCTTAACTGATGCGGCGGTTGCAGACGCGGCTTGATCAGCACTTGGACGGTGAACGTGCCGTTATTGGCGCGCAGGGCCTCTTCGGTGGGTAGACCAGCGAGTTCAAGAATGTCGTAGGCCTTGCGCGCAGGCTCACGGGTTTCGGTGCTGGATGCAGGCGGTGTACTCGGTGTTTGCGGCTCGACCCTGTTAAGCGGCGGCAACTCCACCGGCTGCGCCCGCACACCATCGGGCGAGTGATCGCTGTAGACCGTGTTGCCGTTGGCGTCGGTGTACTTGTAGATCTGCGCGGCGGCGGGCAGGGCGATCAGCAGCAGAATGTAGAGAAAGGTGCGACCCATGAAATCGACCGGGATTGAAAGCGATGGGGTGCAGCATAGGCCAGACGCGGCGGTTGGCCCAACCCGGCAAACATCCAGAGATCATTCAGGCACCACAAATCCCTTGTGGGAGCGAGCCTGCTCGCGAATGCGGTGCGTCATTGACAGTGATGGTGACGGATACGACGCTTTCGCGAGCAGGGATCTGCGTGACGCCATAAATCGCGGGCAATAAAAAAGGCCTCCCGAAGGAGGCCTCTTTCACTCACGCCACGTAACGCAGCGCTACCGGATCAGCAGCTGTAGTACAGCTCATATTCCAGTGGGTGTACGAAGGTGCGAACCTTGATTTCTTCTTCCGATTTCAGCGCGATGTAAGCGTCGATGAAGTCGTCGGAGAACACGCCGCCCTTGGTCAGGAACGCGCGGCCCTTGTCCAGCTCTTCCAGGGCTTCTTTCAGGCTGCCGCAAACTTGTGGAATCTCTTTCGCCTCTTCAGGCGGCAGGTCGTACAGGTTTTTGTCAGCTGCGTCGCCTGGGTGGATCTTGTTCTGGATACCGTCCAGACCGGCCATCAGCAGAGCTGCGAAGGCCAGGTACGGGTTGGCAGCCGGATCCGGGAAGCGTGCTTCGATACGGCGGGCTTTCGGGCTCGACACGTAAGGAATACGGATCGAAGCGGAACGGTTGCGAGCCGAGTAGGCCAGCATTACCGGAGCTTCGAAGCCTGGTACCAGACGCTTGTAGGAGTTGGTCGCCGGGTTGGTGAAGCCGTTCAGGGCCTTACCGTGTTTGATGATGCCGCCGATGAAGTACAGAGCGGTATCGGACAGACCGGCATAGCCTTCACCGGCGAAGGTGTTCTTGCCGTCTTTCCAGATCGACATGTGTACGTGCATGCCCGAACCGTTGTCGCCGTACAGTGGCTTCGGCATGAAGGTCGCGGTGCGGCCGTATGCATCAGCAACGTTGTGGACAACGTACTTCAGGGTTTGGGTTTCGTCGGCTTTCTTCACCAGGGTGTTGAACTTGACGCCGATTTCGTTCTGGCCGGCAGTTGCCACTTCGTGGTGGTGAACTTCGACGGTCAGGCCCATTTCTTCCAGTGCGTTGCACATGGAGGTACGGATTTCGTGGTCGTGGTCGAACGGCGGAACCGGGAAGTAGCCGCCTTTGACGCCTGGACGGTGACCCTTGTTGCCGCCTTCGATGTCCTGGTCGGACATCCACGAACCTTGCTCGGAGTAGATCTTGAACATCGAGCCGGAGATGTCCGACTTGAATTTCACCGAGTCAAAGATGAAGAATTCTGGCTCTGGACCAGCGAACACGGTGTCACCGATACCGGTGGCTTTCAGGTGTTCTTCGGCACGCTTGGCGATCGCACGTGGGTCGCGGTCGTAGCCTTGCATGCTCGAAGGTTCGATGATGTCGCACACCAGGATCAGGGTGGCGTCTTCGGTGAACGGGTCGAGAACGGCAGTTTCGTCAACCGGCATCAGGATCATGTCGGAGGCTTCGATGCCTTTCCAGCCAGCGATGGAGGAACCGTCGAACATCTTGCCGACTTCGAAGAAGTCTTCATCCAGCGCATCGCGAGCCGGCATGGTCACGTGGTGCTGAGTGCCTTTGGTGTCCGTGAAGCGCAGATCAATCCACTTGACGTCATGATCTTTGATGAGTTGAACCGTCTTCGACATATGTCCTCCGGGTGGCTTCGGGCTTGGTAGTGGATGCCCTTGAATTTGGGTGATGCCGGCGCGAATACTCTGCCAAGGCAACCTGCCTCACAAGGGAGCAAATTGCATGCCAGTGCCCCAGCATGGGTTTTTTGCCCCAAATTCACGCTTATAAAGGTGCAAAGCACCTGATTGCGGAAAATCTCGCCCTCTAATGTAGCGTCTTAAGTCAGAAATGACCTGTTTTGGTGCGTGCAAAACCTTCTGCACATTAACTGGTTAAACCTTGAGCAATTTCCGCTATAATCCGCGCCCCCCTTTTTCGGCTGGCCGTTCGCGCGCTGTTTTCATGAAACTAATCGTAAAAGTCTTCCCCGAGATCACCATCAAAAGCCGACCTGTCCGGACGAAGTTCATCCGCCAGTTGGCCAAGAACATCCGCACCGTGCTCCGTGACCTGGACCCGGCCGTGGTGGTGAACGGTGTGTGGGACAATCTCGAGTTGGAAACCCGCGTTACCGACCCCAAAGCCTTGAAAGAGATGGGTGAGCGCCTGACCTGCATGCCGGGCATCGCGCACTTTCTGCAGATCGACGAGTACCCGCTGGGCGACTTCGACGACATCACCGAGAAGTGCAAACAGCACTATGGCGATGCACTGGCCGGGAAGATTTTTTCGGTGCGCTGCAAGCGCGCGGGCAAGCACACCTTCAGCTCGATGGACGTCGAAAAATACGTCGGCAGCAAGCTGCGCCGTGAGTGTGGTGCTGCCGGTATTGACCTGAAAGCGCCGGAAATCGAAGTCCGCATCGAAGTTCGCGACAAACGGTTATTTGTTATCCACAGCCAGCACAACGGCATCGGCGGTTACCCGCTCGGTGCGTTGGAGCAGACGCTGGTATTGATGTCCGGCGGCTTTGACTCAACCGTTGCGGCGTACCAGATCATTCGTCGCGGCCTGATGACGCACTTCTGCTTCTTCAATCTGGGCGGTCGTGCCCATGAATTGGGCGTGATGGAAGTCGCGCATTTCATCTGGAAGAAGTACGGCAGCTCGCAACGCGTGCTATTTGTCAGTGTTCCGTTCGAAGAAGTGTTGGGCGAAATTCTCGGCAAAGTCGATAACAGTCATATGGGCGTCGTATTGAAGCGTATGATGTTGCGCGCGGCTTCCAACATCGCCGATCGCCTGCACATCGAAGCGCTGGTTACCGGCGAGGCGATCTCCCAGGTGTCGAGCCAGACCCTGCCGAATCTGTCGGTGATCGACTGCGTGACCGACAAACTGGTCCTGCGTCCGCTGATCGTGGCGCACAAACAGGACATCATCGACACGGCCAACGAGATTGGCACCGCCGATTTCGCCCGGCACATGCCGGAGTACTGTGGGGTCATTTCGGTCAATCCGAAGACGGCCGCCAAACGCGGTCGCGTTGAGCACGAAGAGAAAGAATTCGACATGGCGGTGCTCGAGCGTGCGCTCGAAAACGCCAAACTGGTGCCGATCGATCGGGTGATCGACGAATTGGGCCAGGACGTACAGATTGAAGAAGTCAGCGAAGCACTGGCCGGTCAGATCGTGATCGACATCCGTCACCCGGATGCCGCCGAGGATGAGCCGCTGGAACTCGCTGGCGTAGAAGTACAGACGATGCCGTTCTACGCAGTGAACGCTCGTTTCAAGGAGCTGGATCCGACTCGCCAGTACCTGCTGTATTGCGACAAAGGCGTGATGAGTCGCCTGCATGCTCACCATTTGCTCAGTGAGGGGCATGCCAATGTGCGCGTTTATCGACCGAGCTAAGTGCCCGGGGCTGTTTGCCTGTGGCCTGCGTCACCGGCCCCCCGACACCGCCGTCAAGCTGTAACGGCCATGCCGGACACTACTGCTAATCGCTGCCAAGACTTGTCAGCAAACCGAATCCTCTGATCGAGATACACAAGTGATCGAAAATCTACGCAACATCGCCATCATTGCCCACGTTGACCATGGTAAAACCACCCTGGTAGACAAACTCCTGCGTCAATCCGGCACCCTGGAGCGCAACGAGCTCAACGACGAGCGCGTGATGGACTCCAACGACCAGGAAAAAGAGCGCGGTATTACCATTCTGGCGAAAAACACCGCCATCAACTGGAACGGCTACCACATCAACATCGTCGACACCCCCGGCCACGCCGACTTCGGTGGCGAGGTTGAGCGTGTAATGTCGATGGTCGACTCCGTACTGCTGCTGGTCGACGCTCAAGACGGCCCTATGCCGCAAACCCGTTTCGTGACCAAGAAGGCTTTCGAAGCCGGCCTGCGTCCAATCGTGGTGATCAACAAGGTTGACCGTCCAGGCGCACGTCCGGACTGGGTTCTGGACCAGATCTTCGACCTGTTCGACAACCTCGGTGCGACCGAAGAACAACTGGACTTCCAGGTTGTTTACGCTTCGGCCCTGAACGGCATTGCCGGTCTGGATCACACCGCCATGGCGGAAGACATGACCCCGCTGTACCAAGCGGTAGTCGACCACGTTCCGCCTCCGGCTGTTGACCGTGACGGCGCGTTCCAGATGCAGATCTCCGCTCTGGACTACAACAGCTTCCTGGGTGTTATCGGTGTTGGCCGTATCGCTCGTGGCCGCGTCAAGCCGAACACTCCGGTTGTGGCGATCGGTGCCGATGGCAAGCGTCGCAACGGCCGTATCCTGAAACTGATGGGTCACCACGGTCTGCACCGCGTTGACGTTGAAGAAGCTGCAGCAGGCGATATCGTTTGCATCAGCGGCATGGACTCGCTGTTCATCTCCGACACCCTGTGCCACCCGGACACTGTCGAGGCGATGAAGCCTCTGACCGTTGACGAGCCAACCGTTTCGATGACCTTCCAGGTAAACGACTCGCCATTCTGCGGTAAAGAAGGCAAGTTCGTGACGTCCCGCAACATCAAGGACCGTCTGGACAAAGAGCTGCTGTACAACGTTGCACTGCGCGTTGAAGAAGGCGATACCGCTGACAAGTTCAAGGTTTCCGGCCGTGGTGAGCTGCACCTCTCGGTACTGATCGAAACCATGCGTCGCGAAGGCTTCGAACTGGCCCTGGGCCGTCCTGAAGTAATCATTCGTGAAGTGAACGGCGTTAAACAAGAACCGTTCGAAAACGTGACCATCGACATCCCTGAAGAAGCTCAGGGCAAGGTCATGGAAGAGATGGGTCTGCGTAAAGGCGACCTGAGCAACATGGTGCCGGATGGCAAGGGCCGTGTTCGTCTGGAATACAACATCCCTGCTCGCGGTCTGATCGGTTTCCGTAACCAGTTCCTGACCCTGACCAACGGTGCTGGCATCCTGACCTCGATCTTCGATCGCTACGACACCGTCAAGTCGGGCCACATGTCCGGCCGTCAGAACGGCGTTCTGGTTTCGGTTGAAACCGGCAAGGCACTGACCTACTCGCTGGAAACCCTGCAGGCTCGTGGCAAGCTGTTCGTAGAACACGGCCAGGAGATCTACAACGGTCAAATCGTTGGTCAGAACAGCCGCGACAACGACCTGGGTGTAAACCCGACCAAAGGCAAGAAGCTCGACAACATGCGTGCTTCGGGTAAAGACGAAACCATCGCTCTGGTTCCACCTGTTCGCTTCACCCTGGAACAGGCTCTGGAATTCATCCAGGACGACGAGCTGTGCGAAGTTACTCCTAAGTCCATCCGTCTTCGCAAGAAGATCCTGGACGAAAGCGAGCGTACCCGCGCTGCCAAGAAAGCCAAGGCGTAATTTAGCCCGAGCTTAAAAAAACGCCCCCGGTCGCGAGACCGGGGGCGTTTTTGTTTGTCTGGGGGAAACGCAGGTTGGGTCTTGAAGATCAAGAGCCCCTCACCCTAGCCCTCTCCCAGAGGGAGAGGGGACTGACCGAGTTGTTCTTTGGCTTTGCATCGACCTGAGTAATCGAGTCGACCTCAGGTTTGGAAGCGACAGAGATCGGCTCCCTCTCCCTCGGGAGAGGGCTGGGGTGAGGGGCTGGGGTTTAACGGCTACCGAAGAACTCAGCGTCGTTCAGAAGCGCTCTATCGCGCGGAAATTCTGCACGCGCTCAACTTCCTTCGGCTTATAAGCGCAATACCCAGGACGCGGTCCGATCTTCGGGTGATTGCGGCACGTGTCCGGGCGCTTGTCATAAATGGTGCACAAGCGGCTCTTACGATCCAGGTAGTAGCAATCGTTGTTGCTCATGCGCTGCAGGGTGAAGATCCCCGACTTCTGATTGAAGCGCTCGACCAGGCCTTCCTTTTGCAAACGCTTGGCGATGTTCTTCGGCGGATCGCCCAGTTCGAACTCATCAACTACGCCGATGCGCACCAGATCCTTGATCTTTACTTCGACCGGCAGCGTGCAGCAGCTGGACATGCAGGAGCCGCACATCGGGGCCGAATATTTCGCCCACGTATCGAGACGATCGATCTCGGCGGCGGCAATCAGGTTGGGCTTCATCATCGGGAGTTACCAGGCGTGTGTGCATCAGGGCGCGCGATCATACCGGGACTGGTGGATTTTTGAACAACCTTTCGCCAGATTTTTTCTCCATGCAGGCACTTTGCCGGAAAATTCGGCACGGCCCCTGCATTCATTAGCCCATCCGCCAGGGTAATGCCGGGCCATCGCACCGTCTCAGGAAAAACTGCCGAACCAGCGCCGCGACCGTCGGTCAGACCGTCTAGGCTCAGACAATTCCCGCTCGCTCGAGGTCCTATTGATGACTCAAGAACCACTAGTTCGCGAAGCAGAGGTGGCCGCATTCCGCGATGCCGTCCTGACCAAGCTCACCTACGCGGTGGGCAAAGACCCCGACCACGCCTTCGACCATGACTGGTTCGAAGCCATCGCTTTGGCTGCGCGTGATCATATGGTCGAGCACTGGATGGACCACACCCGGCAGATCTACCGCAAAGGTCAGAAACGGGTGTATTACCTCTCGCTGGAATTCCTCATCGGCCGCTTGCTCTACGACAGCCTGAGCAATCTCGGCTTGCTCGACGTCGCCCGTGAAGCGCTGACTGAACTCGGTGTCGACCTGGAGCGTATCCGTTTGCTGGAACCTGATGCAGCGCTCGGTAACGGCGGCCTCGGTCGTCTGGCCGCGTGCTTCATGGAAAGCATGTCGACCCTCGGCATCGCCGGCCACGGTTATGGCATTCGGTATGAGCACGGCTTGTTCCGCCAGGCCATCGTCGACGGCTGGCAGCAGGAACAGACCGAGCACTGGCTGGATTTCGGCAACCCGTGGGAGTTCGAGCGGCCAGAGGTCGTCTACTCCATCGGCTTCGGCGGCAGCGTCGAAACCGTCACCGACATCTCCGGCAAGTCCAAACAAGTCTGGTCGCCGGCAGAAACTGTCCGCGCGATCGCTTATGACACGCCGGTCGTTGGCTGGCGCGGGGCGAGCGTCAATACACTGCGCCTGTGGCGTGCGCGCGCCATGGAAGATTTGCACCTGGAGCGCTTCAACGCCGGTGACCACTTGGGCGCCGTCGCCGAAGTGGCCCGGGCCGAAAGTATCTCCCGCGTGCTCTACCCGGCGGACAGCACCGAAGCGGGGCAGGAGCTGCGCTTGCGTCAGGAATACTTCTTCGTCGCTGCTTCCTTGCAGGATCTGCTGCGCCGCCATCGCAACATGCACACCTCGGTGCTGACCCTTGGCGATCACGCGGCGATCCAGCTCAACGATACACACCCTTCGATTGCCGTCGCCGAACTGATGCGCCAACTGGTCGACGTCTACGACGTGGCTTGGGATGCGGCGTGGCAAGTCACCGTCGACACGCTGTCGTATACCAACCACACGTTGCTGCCGGAAGCGCTGGAAACCTGGCCGGTGGGCTTGATGGAACGCATGCTGCCGCGACATATGCAGATCATTTATCTGATCAATGCTCAGCACATCGACTCGCTGCGCGCCAAAGGCATTCACGATTTCGACGTGCTGCGCGCGGTGTCGCTGATCGAAGAAGACAACGGTCGCCGTGTGCGCATGGGTAACCTCGCGTTCCTCGGTTCGCACAGCGTCAACGGCGTGTCCGGACTGCATACGCAACTGATGCGCAAAACCGTGTTTGCCGAACTGCACAAGCTCTATCCGGAGCGGATCAACAACAAAACCAACGGCATTACCTTCCGCCGTTGGCTGTTCCAGGCCAACGCTGAACTGACCTCGATGCTGGTCGACTCGCTGGGTCCCGAGGTGCTGGATAACCCCGAAGAGCGCCTGCTCGATCTCGAACCGTTCGCCGAGAAAACCGCATTCCGCAAAGCCTTTGCCGAGCAACGGCTGCACAGCAAGAAAGCCTTGGCGTATCTGATTCATGAACGGCTAGGCATCGCGGTCAATCCGGCGGCGATGTTCGATGTGCAGGTCAAACGCATCCACGAATATAAACGTCAGTTGCTCAACCTGATGCACACCGTGGCGCTGTATCAGGCGATCCGCGCCGAGCCGGAAGTCGATTGGGTGCCACGGGTGAAGATCTTCGCCGGTAAAGCGGCGGCGAGTTATCACCAGGCCAAACTGATCATCAAGCTGACCAACGACATCGCGCGGGTGGTGAACAACGATCCGACGGTGCGCGGCTTGCTGAAAGTGGTGTTTCTGCCTAACTACAATGTCAGCCTGGCGGAAAGCATCATTCCGGCGGCGGACTTGTCCGAGCAGATTTCCACTGCCGGCTTCGAAGCGTCGGGCACCAGTAACATGAAGTTCGGCCTCAACGGCGCACTGACCATCGGCACGCTGGACGGCGCCAACGTGGAAATGTGCGAACGCATTGGTGCTGAGCACATGTTCATTTTCGGCCTCAGCGCGCAGCAGGTGGAAGCGCGCAAACAGAATCACGAGTTCAGCGCGTTGCCGGATATTGCTGCGTCGCATCGTCTGAACGATGTGCTGCAAGCGATTCGCAGCGGGGTGTTCTCGCCGGACGACACCTCGCGCTATACCGGGCTGATCGATTCGCTGGTGGATTACGACCGCTTCCTGGTCTGCGCCGACTTCGACTCCTACTGGGAAGCGCAGAAACGCGTTGAGGCGCACTGGCACGACTCCAACAACTGGTGGCGCTCAGCAGTGCTCAACACGGCGCGGATGGGCTGGTTCTCCTCGGACCGGACGATTCGCGAGTACGCCACGGATATCTGGAAAGCGTTGGAGTAACTTTCCGTTCGGCTCGATATAATCGCGTGCCGGAAAAGATCGCAGCCTTCGGCAGCTCCTACACAGGTGTTCGCATAACCCTGTAGGAGCTGCCGAAGGCTGCGATCTTTTTGGGTCAGGCTGCGCTAATCTTCCCGGATTGGCCTTTGCGCTTAGGGATATCGACCATGCAATGGATGTTCATGTTGATCGGGCTGGTGCTCGGCTGGCTGCTCGACGAGTCGTTCAGTGATGCGCTATTGGGCGCGTTGCTGGGGCTGGTGATCGGGCAGACGATCCGCATCGCGCGGCTAGGCTCGCAGGCGATGGAGCAGCAGCGTCAACTTGAGCTGGCGAAGATCGCTTTGCAGGGCGTCGAACAGCGCCTGTTTCTGCTCGAAGGTGCCCCGGTTCGTGCCGCGCCGCCACCGGGTCCCGAACCTGTTGCTGAACCAGTCACAGTCGTAGAAGCAGCTCCAGCACCTGAACTGGTCTGGGAACTGCCGCCCGAACTGGAACCGCTGTCCGCCGTCGCCAGCGAAATCAGTCAACCGCTGCCCGCCGATGTCTGGCGCCTCGACGCCGTTACGTCCGAACCGCAAGAGCCTGCCGAACCCCGTGGCCCGAACCTTGTCGAGCGCGGTATCAGCGCCGCGCGCAATTGGTTGTTTGGCGGCAACACCGTGCTGCGGGTCGGTGTGGTGTTGCTGTTCTTCGGTCTCGCATTCCTGCTGCGCTACGCCACCGAAGGCATGGTCGTGCCGATCGAGTTGCGTTACGCCGGTGTTGCGGCGGCCGCGTTGGGCCTGCTCGCGCTGGGCTGGTGGCTGCGGCGGCGCAACAGCAATTACGCGTTGATGCTGCAAGGCACCGGGATCGCGGTGCTGTATTTGACGGTGTTTGCGGCGATGCGTCTGCATCCGTTGCTTGATCCATCGGCCGCGCTCGGCCTGCTGGTGGCGGTCACCGTTTTCTCGGCGATTCTCGCCATCACTCAAGATGCTTTAGGGCTAGCCGCAGCGGCGGCATTGGGCGGTTTCGCGGCGCCGATCCTGACCTCGACCGGCGCCGGCAACCACGTCGCGCTGTTCAGCTATTTCGCACTACTCAACGCCGGCATTCTTGCCATCGCCTGGTTCAAAGCCTGGCGTCTGCTCAACCTGATTGGTTTCGTCGGCACCTTTGGCATCGGCTTCGCCTGGGGCCTTCGTTCGTATGCGCCGGAACTGTTGTGGAGCACCGAGCCGTTCCTGATCCTGTTCTTCCTGATGTACCTCGCCATCGGCCTGCTGTTCGCCCGCCGCAAATTGCTCGACATGCCCGATGCACCTACGGATGGCGATCGCGAAGCGTTGCTGCACTGGTCGGCGCGCAAGGGCGATTACGTCGACGGCACGATGCTGTTCGGACCGCCGATCATTGGCTTTGGTTTGCAGTTTGCGCTGGTGCAGCATCTGGAATTTGCAGCAGCATTCAGTGCACTGGCGCTGGGCATGATCTACATGATACTGGCCAAGGTGTTGCTGGGCGGGCGCGCGGTGCTGCTGGGTGAAACCTGTCTGGCGCTCGGGGTGATTTTCGCCAGTCTGGCCATTCCGCTGGGGCTGGATGCGCGCTGGACCTCGGCGGCATGGGCAGTGGAAGGCGCGGGGATTTTCTGGCTCGGTCTGCGTCAGCATCGACCGTTCGCTCGGGCGTTTGCCTTGCTGCTGCAACTGGGGTCGGCGTTGGCGTTTCTCAGTCAGTTGCGCGTCGGCGAGAGCAGTCTGCTTGACGGTGCTCCGCTGGGTGCGCTGATGCTCGGCATTGCGTTGCTGTTCAGTTTCTATCAATTGCGCAAGGCCTCGCCGGAACAGGCATCACCTTGGGAGCGTCAAGGCTTGCCGGTGTTGGCGTGTCTGGGCCTGACCTTCCTCTATCTGCTGGCGCCGCTGTTCTTCTTCGTTCAAGCCACGGCGATTAGTTGGGCGCTGGCCGGGTTGGCAACTCTGTTGGTCGGTCTGCGCATTCAATCGCGCACGTTCCTGTTCAGCGCGTTTGCCGTGCAGTTGCTTGGCGGTGCGTTGTTCCTGTTGCGTCTGCAAGGCGCGGGCGAGGATTCGGCGGCGGTGTTCAGCGCCGGCTGGAGCGGGTTGCTCAGCGCGTCGTTGATCGGGCTGGCGTTGATCGCCGGCATGCTATTGGCGGCTCGCGATGAAATGGTGCGTGGCGATGTGCGTCTGTTGCGGGGGCTGTCGGTGGTGCTGCTGGCCGGTTTGGTGCTGATCAATCTGGCGGTGCTGTTCGTGCTGCCATGGCAAACGGCGAGTGCGGTGTGGGCCGCGAGTGGTTTGCTGATCATCTGGCTGAGCCTGTACCTCAAGCAGCGCGTAAGTTTTGTCTTTGGTCTGCTGTTGCAGTTGATTGGTGGCGCGGCGTTTTTGCTGGCCGGCCCCGAGTTGCTTGGGCCACTGTCCAGCGAAGGCCTGAAACCGTTGGCCCATGGCGGATTCTGGACACCGCTGGTACTAGGCTTGGCTGCGATGATCGGTGCCTGGCGCCTGCAACTGGGCAATCACGCTTCAGCATTCGATGCGCTGAGTCTGCAGCGTTTGTCCGAAGTGCTGCTGGTGTGGGGCGCTGGTTGGTGGACGCTGGCGTGGGTCAGTGAAGTACTGCGGTTTGCTCCGCCGAATCTGCAAGGCACGTTGTTGCTATTGGTCGTGGCGATCAGTGTCGCGCTGTGGGCGGTGCTGGCGCTGCGGTTGAAATGGCCGGCGCTGGGCTTGCTCTGCACCTTGCTGATTCCGGCGGCGGGTCTGGTGTTGCTCGCTGCCTGGCATTCGCGTTATCACCCGGCGGCCGATTTCGGTTGGCTGGCGTGGGCAGCAGTGTTCGCCGTGCATTTCTTCAGCTTGCGACGTTTGGCGCCGATGTTGCCGGCGCGCGCCTTGAGCGCGGCGCATGTGCTCGGCTGCTGGCTGCTGATTGGTGTTCTGGCGCTGGAGTTGCGCTACGGTCTGCTGCTGTTGTCCGAGCAATACAACGCCTGGCGTTGGCTGGGCTGGGCGATTCTGCCGAGCCTGTATCTGCTGCTGGCGGCGGCACCGCGCAGTTGGCCGTGGCCGGTGGCGGCATTCCCTAGCGAATACCGCTTGTATGCCGCCGCGCCGTTGGCAGTGTTGATGCTGGCGTGGTTCTGGCTGGCGAATGGTGTCAGCGATGGCAACGCCGAGCCGCTGCCATACGTGCCGCTGCTCAATCCATTGGAGCTGGGTTTGTTGTTCGCATTGTTCGGTGTTTACGTCTGGTCGCGCAGCGCGGTTTCGCAGCTGTCGATTCGTCAGGACTACGCCGATTACGCGACACAACTGGTCGCCGGGGTTTCGCTGTTCGCCTTGTGCACCGCGTTGGTCACCCGCGCGGCGCACCATTGGGCCGGCATCCCGTTCGAGCTGGATACGTTGCTCGCCTCAATGCTGGTGCAGGCCGGATTGTCCATCGTCTGGACGTTGATGGCGCTGGGCCTGATGATCGGCGGCCATCTGCGCCATCGTCGCGAAGTGTGGCTGATTGGCGCGGCGCTGATTGCGTTGGTGGTGGCCAAACTGATTTTTGTCGAATTGAGCAACCGTGGCGGTCTCGCCCGGATCGTCTCGTTTATCGGTGTCGGCGTGTTGCTGCTGGTGGTCGGCTATTTCGCGCCACTGCCGCCCAAGCGCGTCGACGCTGAACCGGCGGCGGACAAACCGGCCCCGGACACCGAAGGAGTTTCATCTTGAGTCGCATGCGAAATCTGGGTTGGTTGGCGTTGGGCGTGGTGATGGCGGCCGGCGCTCAGGAAAAACCGGCGGACTTCGCCACGCAGGTGCCGCTGGCGGTGAGCGGCAACGGCCCGTGGTATCGCCTCGAATTGCCGTTGAGCGTGCAATTGCAGGCGCGCCAGACTGATCTCAGTGACTTGCGGGTGTTCAACGCTGCCGGCGAAGCGCAGGCCTACGCCTTGGCGCGCGAATCAGCGCAGACCCGCGACGACGGCCGGTTGCATGAGGTGAAATGGTTCCCGCTGTACAACGCCGCCGACGCCAGCGAACGCGCGCCGAATGTGCGTGTGCAATCGACCACCAACGGCACGCTGGTCGAGGTGCAGCCGTCCAGTCAGTTGGAGGTGGGTGAAGAGGTGCTACGTGGCTGGCTGCTGGATGCCAGCGCGATCAAGGCGCCGTTGCAGCAGTTGATCCTCGACTGGACCAGCGAGCGCGACGGCTTCCAGCGCTTCAGCATTGAAGCCAGCGACGATCTGCAACACTGGCAAGCGTGGGGCGAGGGGCAGGTCGCGCGGCTGACCTTTTCCGATGAGCGCATCGAGCAGCATGAAGTGACGTTGCCGGGGCAATCGGCGCGCTATGTGCGGTTGCTGTGGGAGTCGCCGAATTCGGCGCCGATCCTGACGGCGGCACAATTGAAAAGCAGTGATCCGCGCGATTTGCCGCTGCCATTGGTCTGGTCGCCGGCATTGGCCGGCAGCAGCTCCAAGGCCGGGGAGTACGCCTGGCAGTTGCCGATGGGGTTGAACATTGAGCGCGTGCAGGTTGAATTGAAACAGCCGAACAGCCTGGCGCCGGTGACGCTGGCCGGCCGTCGTGAAAGCAGCTTGCCGTGGCAAACGCTGAGCAGTGGCTTGCTGTACCGCCTGACCCAGAATGGCCAGGATGTGGTGCAGAACGAATTGCCGCTCTACGGGCAGACCGTGCAGCAGTTGAAACTGAGCGTGGATGAGCGCGGCGGTGGTTTGGGCGAGCAGGCGCCGAGTCTGAAATATGCGGTGCGGGCGACGCAGGTGGTTTTCCTCGCGCGGGGCGAGGGGCCGTTTAGTTTGGCGGTGGGCAATGCGACGGTGAAGACGGCGAACTTGCCGCTGGCGACGCTGATTCCGGATTTCAAACCGGAGAAGTTGGCGGGGTTGGGTAAGGCTGTGGTTCAGGGTGAGGTGGTTGTGACGCAGACTTCAACGGCGACTACGGCGGCGGTGGCTGAGACCAATTGGAAGAAGATCGGCTTGTGGGCGGTGTTGTTGTTGAGTGTGGTGTTTTTGGGGGCAATGGCGTTTAGTTTATTGCGCAAGCCTCCTGCCAAATCCTGAAAAGGCGGGTGCTGCGCACCCGATCGCGAGCAGGCTCACTCCTACAGTTGATTGCATTTCTCCAGATGGAATGCGATCAACTGTAGGAGTGAGCCTGCTCGCGATAGCGGCCTACCAGCCAATAAAAATACTCAAACTGCCGCTCCACTTAGCCACCACCCGTCCCGAACCCGTCTACGCTAAACCCGCTACCTGAACTCTCCCCCGACAATCACGTCTCATACAGGCAAATACACCCCAACGCACGTTACCGGGCGTCTTCGCTCGCTACGTTTTCAGACTCCCTGTAAACTGCGCGGGTTTTTAGCCCCCCATTCCACCGGAGCCGTCCATGTCCCGCGTTACCCTGAGTCGCTATTTGATTGAGCAGACCCGCAGCAATAACACTCCTGCCGATCTGCGTTTCCTGATCGAAGTGGTCGCGCGTGCTTGCAAAGAAATCAGCCACGCCGTGTCCAAAGGCGCCCTGGGTGGTGTTCTGGGCAGCATGGGCACTGAAAACGTCCAAGGCGAAGTGCAGAAGAAACTCGATGTGATCTCCAACGAGATCCTGCTCGAAGCCAACGAATGGGGCGGTCACCTGGCCGGCATGGCGTCCGAAGAAATGGACAACGCCTACCAGATCCCGGGCAAATACCCGAAAGGCGCGTACCTGCTGGTATTCGACCCACTGGACGGCTCGTCGAACATCGACATCAACGCCCCGGTCGGCACCATCTTCTCGGTACTGCGTTGCCCGAACGAATACCTGAGCCAGAACGAGCCGCTGAACGAAAAAGCCTTCCTGCAGCCAGGCACCCAGCAGGTTGCCGCCGGTTACGCGATCTACGGCCCGCAAACCATGCTGGTACTGACCTTGGGCGACGGCGTCAAAGGTTTCACCCTCGACCGCGAAATGGGCAGCTTCGTGCTGACCCACGAAGACATCACCATTCCTGAGTCGACCCAGGAATTTGCGATCAACATGTCCAACCAGCGTCACTGGGAAGCCCCGGTACAACGTTACGTTGGCGAGTTGCTGGCCGGTGAAGAAGGTCCGCTGAAAAAGAACTACAACATGCGCTGGGTCGCGGCGATGGTTGCCGACGTACACCGCATCCTGACTCGTGGCGGTCTGTTCATGTACCCGCGCGACAGCCGCGAGCCATCCAAGCCAGGCAAACTGCGTCTGATGTACGAAGCCAACCCGATGTCGTTCCTGGTGGAACAAGCGGGCGGCGCGTCCACTGACGGTCACCAGCGCATCCTCGACATTCAGCCGGAAGGCCTGCACCAGCGCGTAGCGGTGTTCCTCGGTTCGAAAGAAGAAGTCGCCCGCGCTACGGCCTACCACAAGGAATAAACCATGACCGCGCCCTGGCAGCCGTTGCTCGATTGGTGGTTCGGACAAGCCGAATCCCCGGACGAGATTGCGGCTGACAAGGGCAAGTTGTGGTTCGGCAAGCGAGACAGCCAAGACCTCGAAGCGCGTGAGCGTTTCGGGGTCTTTGTCGATCAGGCCCTGGCTGGCGAATTGACCGAGTGGACGCAACGTCCCGAAGGTTGGCTGGCGGTGGTGTTACTGCTCGACCAACTGCCGCGAATGATCTTTCGCGACTCTCCCAAAGCTTTCTCCGGCGATCTGCGTGCGCAGAAGCTCGTTGCGCAAGGCATTGCTGCGGATTTCGATCGGCAGTTGAAACCGATTCAGCGCGTATTCATTTATCTGGTGTTTGAGCACTGCGAGAATCTTGCGGTGCAGAACGAAGCGGTTTCCAGATTTATTGAGTTGGTGGCTGAGCAGCCGGAAGGGGAGCGGTCGGTGTTTGCCGACAATCTGGATTATGCCGAGCGGCATCAAAAGGTGATTGCACGGTTTGGCCGGTTTCCGCATCGCAATGCGGTGTTGGGGCGGGAGTCTACGGCTGAGGAGTTGGTGTTTCTTTCTGAGCCTGGCTCTAGATTTTAAGAGCTTACCCTCACCCTAGCCCTCTCCCTGAGGGAGAGGGGACTGACCGAGGTGTCTGGGCTTGATACATCGACCTGAGATATCGAGTCGAACTCAAGTTTGAACAACATCAAGATTGGCTCCCTTTCCCCCTCGCCCCCTTGGGGGAGAGGGCTGGGGTGAGGGGGTAAAGCCCTTGATCTTCAGATCCTGAAACTACCCACCAATTGCTTCAACCGCGCCGCCTGCTGCTCAAGATCCGAGCACGCCCGCAACGTCGCCTGCAAGTTCTCCACACCTTCCTGATTCAGCGTGTTGATCTCGTTGATATCGACATTGATCGACTCAACCACCGCCGTCTGCTCTTCAGTCGCGGTAGCCACCGACTGGTTCATCCCGTCGATCTCTCCAATACGCTGAGTCACGCTACCCAATCGCTCACCGGCCTGGTTGGCGATGCCGACACTGCTTTCACTCTCGCGCTGGCTCTCGGTCATGATGCTGACCGCCTGACGGGCGCCGACTTGCAGCTCTTCGATCATCTTTTGCACTTGCTGCGCCGAATCCTGGGTACGGTGCGCGAGGTTGCGCACTTCATCCGCCACCACGGCAAAACCACGACCCGCTTCACCGGCACGCGCCGCTTCAATCGCGGCGTTGAGCGCGAGCAGGTTGGTCTGCTGGGAAATGCTGGTGATCACTTCGAGAATCTGGCCGATGTTCACCGTGTTGCTGTTCAGGGTTTCGATGTTGCCGCACGAATCGCTGATCTTCGCCGACAACTGCTGCATGGCCTGGATGGTTTTATCCACAACCTGCTGACCGTCGACCGCGAGGCTGCGGGCATCGCTGGAGTGCTGCGAGGCGAGGGCGGCGTTCTGGGCGATTTCCTGCGCGGCGGCGCCGAGTTGGTTGATCGCGGCGGCGACGCTGTTGGTACGGCTGGACTGCTGATCGGAGTTGTACATCGACGAGTTCGACGCCGCGACGACGCGCAGGGCGACTTCGTTGACCTGGCCGGTGGCCGAAGACACTTCACGGATCGAGGTGTGAATGCGCTCGACGAAACGGTTGAACGAGGTGCCTAGCGCGCCGAACTCGTCGTTGCCGTGGATTACCAGACGTTTAGTCAGGTCGCCTTCACCTTCGGCGATGTCGTGCATCGCGCGGCCCATGGTCAGCAACGGTTGCATCAGCACGCGAATGAGCATGCCGAGCAGGGCGATGATGATCACCACGGCAATAACCATGGCGATCAGCGCCGAGGTGCGGAATTCGCTGAGCATTGCAAACGCGGTGTCTTTATCGAGTACCAGCGCCACGTACCAGTCGGCCGACGGCACGCCGTTGATGTGGGTGAAGGAGATCAGTTGGGTTTTGCCGTCGAGCTCGACTTCTTTCAGGCCCGGGCTGACTTTCGGCGCACCATTCGGATAGGCCTCGGCGAGGGTTTTGAGCACCAGTTTGCTGTCCGGGTGGATCAGGATCTTGCCGTCAGCACTGACGATGAACGCGTGGCCGTGGCCACCGAAGTTCAGCGAGTTGATGATTGCGCTGACACTGGTCAGGTCGATGTCGGCACCGGCGACGCCGAGCATCTGCCCTTGGCGCTGTACCGGCGTTGCAACGGTGATTACCAGTTTGCCCGAGGACGCGGCGATGTACGGTTCGGTGACGATGGTCTGTTGCGCGCTGTTTGCCGCTTTGTACCAGCCCCGGGCGCGTGGATCGTAATCCGGTGCGCGGTTGCCGGCCGGCACCGAGAACATCACGCCGTCAGCGCCGCCGAAGTAGCTGAGCTGGAAATTGCCGGTGTAGGCGGGCAGGTCGATGATGCGTTTCAGGTTGGCGGGGGCGTTGCCGTCGACGGCGACTTGCTGCGACAGCGATTGCAGCAATTGAATGCGGCTTTCCAGCCAGGTCTGGATGTTGCTGGTGGTCAGGCTGCCCAGCTCCTGCATCGAGGCTTCGGTGCTGCTGTTCAAGGCTTCGCGCTGTCGATAGTCGTTGAAGAAAATGAAACAGGCGAACGCAATGGCCACCACGAGGGCGGCAGCCAACAAGATCTTGTGGCTGAATTTCATGTTTCTGGTCATCGAATGAACTACCGCGAAGGGACTGGTCAAGAAAGGGCGGCAATTTGCCACACTCGGGGGCTTTGCGCTGCTTTTATGTCGACCGCGGTGCGCCAAAGATTAGGCGTCTTTGGCGAAAGGCGACGAAATGCTCAATAGCGTTACAAAGTGGCTGATTTATCGGCAAATGCCAGACGGGCGGGCTAATAAATAGCCATTCCCCCACGGAACCAGATGAGGGTTTTCTCTTCTAAGCTTCTGGTTGGCACCATGCCATCCCCCCCTCGTTCCAGGAGTTACACCATGTCGCTGCGATCTATCGCCCTTCTGACGTTTTGCGTGCTGTTGGCCGCATGCAGCAAGGTCAATCAGGAAAACTATTCGAAGCTCTCGGCCGGTATGGCCAAGGCCGAAGTCGAGACTCTGCTCGGCAAGCCCACCGATTGCTCGGGCGCGCTCGGCATGTCCAGTTGCACTTGGGGCGACAAGAACAGCTTTATCAGCGTGCAGTACGCCGGTGACAAAGTGCTGATGTTTTCCGGCCAAGGCCTGAAGTAAACCGGGGCTTCGCGCCCACGGAGAAGAAAAATGAAGCGGTTATTGCTGATCCTTTTTGCCGGCCTGGTACTGGCCGGCTGCGCCACTTCCGGCGTCGACCCGTTGGCGCCGAAAACCGTCAACAGCGTCAATCTCAAGCGTTATCAGGGCACCTGGTATGAACTGGCGCGCTTGCCGATGTATTTCCAGCGCAATTGCGCGCAGTCCGAAGCCCATTACACCCTCAAGCCTGACGGCAATGTCGCGGTGCTCAATCGCTGCCTGACTCCGGACTGGCAGTGGGAAGAAGCCAAGGGCACGGCTTATCCACAGGTGCCGGGCAAGACCGACAAGCTTTGGGTGGAATTCGACACCTGGTTCTCGCGGCTGATTCCGGGTGTCGCGAAAGGCGAATACTGGGTGCTGTACGTCAGCGATGACTACAAGACCGCCATCGTCGGTGACCCGAGTCGCAAGTACATGTGGTTGTTGTCGCGCACGCCGACCGTCAACGGTGTGGTGCGTGAAGAACTGCTGAGCAAGGCACGTCAGCAAGGCTATGACACCACGCGATTGATCTGGCGCGCGTCGGATCGGCAGATGGCCAAGACCTCAAATTAATCACCCATCCTGATCGCTCCCACGCTCCGCGTGGGAGTGTCTCAATGGACGCTCTGCGTCCGCTTGTGGGACGCAGAGCGTCCCGGGCTGCATTCCCACGCAGAGCGTGGGAACGATCAGCTGTCAGCCGAGGAGGTCACGCAGGACCTGGGTGAAGGCGCGGGCACTGTCTTCTTCGCCAGCATGTCGACCATCACGCACTACCCACTGACCATTGACCAGCACATCGCGCACCTGACGGTCGCCGCCGGCAAACAACCAGCGATTCAAAATCCCGTCGCCATTGGCCGTCGCCAGATACGGATCGCTGCCGTCGAGCACAATCCAGTCCGCACGCTTGCCAACCTCCAGCGCGCCAATCGGCTGCCCCAACGCTTGCGCACCGCCATCCAGCGCCGCGTCATACAGCGTGCGCCCGACCATCGGTTGATCCGCGCCATACAAGCGATTGCGCCGCTGATCGCGCAGACGCTGGCCGTATTCCAGCCAACGCAATTCTTCCACCACGCTAAGCGACACATGACTGTCGGAACCTATGCCCATGCGCCCGCCCTGGGCGAGGAAATCCACCGCCGGGAAAATCCCGTCGCCCAGATTAGCCTCCGTGGTCAGGCACAGCCCGGCGATGGCGCGACTCTTGGCCATCAGCGTGACTTCTTCCGGGTTGGCGTGAGTGGCGTGCACCAGGCACCAGCGCTGATCGACTTCGGTATTTTCGTACAGCCATTGCAGCGGCCGCCGACCACTCCAGCTCAGGCAGTCGTCGACTTCTTTCTGTTGTTCGGCGATGTGAATATGCACAGGGCATTGCTTGTCGCTGGCCGCCAAAACTTCACTGATCTGTTGCGGCGTCACTGCGCGCAACGAGTGGAAGCACAGACCCAACGACTGCGCCTTTTGCTGCGCCAGTAACGGCTGTAAGCGCGATTGCAGATTCAGGTAATTTTCGCTGCTGTTGATGAAGCGGCGCTGGCCGTCATTCGGCGTCTGGCCGCCAAAACCAGAGTGGCTGTAGAGCACGGGCAACAGCGTCAGACCGATGCCGCTTTCACTCGCAGCCTGGCTGATGCGCAAGGCCAGTTCAGCCGGATCGGCGTAAGGCTGACCATTGCTGTCGTGGTGCACGTAATGAAATTCAGCGACGGAGGTATAACCGGCCTTGAGCATTTCGATGTACAGCTGACGGGCAATCACGCCGAGCTGATCCGGGCTGATTTTTCCGACGAGCCGATACATCAAGTCGCGCCACGTCCAGAAACTGTCGTTCGGATTGCCGGCCACTTCAGCCAGACCCGCCATCGCCCGCTGGAAGGCGTGGGAGTGCAAATTCGGCATGCCCGGCAACAGCGGGCCGCTCAGCCGTTCGGCGCCGTCTGCGGTGGAATCGGCCTGAATCTGGGTCAGCAGGCCATCGGCGCTGACCTCAAGACGTACATTGTTGGCCCATCCGTTAGGCAGCAGCGCGCGTTCGGCAAAGAAGGCGGACATGGTTCAGCACCCCATCGTGTGTTATTTGTATATACATATACAGACGTTTGCCTGCCCGGTAAACTCCGGCAAGCTAGCCACTTTCACCAATGAACAGGGATCAACCGTGCCGACTCCGCCTCCAGTCTCCCCGTTGGCCGCGAACATGGGCGACAGTCCGGCGCCCTTGTACGCCCGCGTCAAACAGATGATCACCCAGCAGATCGACAGCGGAAACTGGCCGCCGCACTACCGCGTGCCGTCCGAAAGCGAGCTGGTCAATCAACTCGGTTTCAGCCGCATGACCATCAACCGCGCGCTACGCGAGATGACCGCTGACGGTCTGTTGGTGCGCATGCAAGGCGTCGGCACCTTTGTCGCCGAACCGAAGAGCCAGTCTGCGCTGTTCGAAGTGCACAACATCGCCGACGAAATCGCCTCCCGTGGCCATCGCCACACCTGCCAGGTCATCACTCTTGAAGAAGAGGCTGCCGGTTCCGAGCGCGCGCTGGCGCTGGACATGCGTGAAGGGCAGAAGGTGTTCCACTCGCTGATCGTGCATTACGAAAATGATATTCCGGTGCAAATCGAAGACCGTTTCGTCAACGCACTGGTCGCGCCGGAATACCTCAAGCAGGATTTCACTCTGCAGACGCCTTACGCGTATCTCAATCAGGTGGCGCCGCTGACTGAGGGCGAGCACGTGGTTGAAGCGATTCTGGCCGAGCCCTCCGAGTGCAAGTTGCTGCAGATTGAAAAAGGCGAGCCGTGTTTGCTGATTCGTCGCCGCACATGGTCGGGGCGCCAGCCGGTTACCGCTGCTCGACTGATTCACCCAGGTTCCCGTCATCGTCTGGAAGGACGCTTTCATAAATGACTCAAGTGAAGGTTTTACGCGCCGAAGGCTACCCGCGCATGCCGTGGAAAAACGGTGGCGGCAGCACTGAAGAAATCACCCGTGACGCGGGGGCCGGCCTGGACGGTTTTGGCTGGCGCCTGTCGATTGCCGACATCGCTGAGTCGGGTGGTTTTTCGACGTTCGCCGGTTACCAGCGGGTGATTACCGTGTTGCAGGGTGACGGCATGACCTTGTGCGTTGACGGCGACGATACGCGGCCGCTGTTACCGCTCGACCCGTTTGCTTTCAGTGGTGAGAGCCAGGTGTCGTGCACGCTGCTAGGCGGTGCGATTCGCGATTTCAACCTGATCTATGCGCCGCAGCGTTACAGCGCGCGGTTGCAGTGGCTGGACGGTGAGCAGCGGCTCTTCAGTTCGGCGGAAACGTTGCTGGTGTTCAGTGTCAGCGAGTTGCTGGAAGTGGCGGTTGGCGACAGCACATCGCAGTTGGGGCGACATGATTGTCTGCAACTGGACGGTAACAGTGGGCTGGCCGAAGTCTCCACCAACGCCGCATGCTGCGTGATCGAGTTGACTGCGCGCTGATTCAAAAATCTTAAAAGATCGCAGCCTTCGGCAGCTCCTACAGGGTCTACATCAATCCCAATCCAGGAGCTGCCGAAGGCTGCGATCTTTTGCTTTTGGGGTGTTCCCAACCCACGCACCAACTTGTTACCGAACGCCCCAGCGTGGCGCAAAACCACGCTCACGTAACAAAGTCCCGTCGCCCTAAATCATCCCCACGAAAAATTTCATCCACGCCCGAACCCTTGATTCAGGCGCCGTCCAGCCGTGCCCGCGATTTTTCTTGAACACCCCTCCAACAAGTTGGCCGCTTGATTGCATATGCTTGTATGTACAAGTAAAGACGTATGCGTATGAGTTGTTCGAGACTCTCCGCAGCGTCCACTGATTCGCTTGTCGCGCATTGATGCACGCAGGCTGCTTGCCCACTGCCAGGGTTGGTTTGAATTGATCGCTGAGGAGTCTTTTTCGTGACTGACAATAAGCCTACAAAGTTTCGCAACGTTGAGATCCGCGCTGCCCGCGGCAACAAGCTGACCGCCAAGAGCTGGCTGACCGAAGCGCCGCTGCGCATGCTGATGAACAATCTCGACCCGGAAGTCGCCGAGAACCCCAAAGAGCTAGTGGTTTACGGTGGTATCGGTCGCGCCGCGCGTAACTGGGAGTGCTACGACAAGATCGTCGAGAGCCTGACCAACCTGAACGACGACGAGACCCTGCTGGTGCAGTCCGGCAAGCCGGTCGGCGTATTCAAGACTCATAGCAATGCCCCGCGCGTCCTGATCGCCAACTCCAACCTGGTGCCACACTGGGCGAGCTGGGAGCACTTCAACGAACTCGACGCCAAAGGCTTGGCCATGTACGGCCAGATGACCGCCGGCAGCTGGATCTACATCGGCAGCCAGGGCATCGTTCAAGGCACCTACGAAACCTTCGTTGAAGCCGGTCGCCAGCACTACAACGACAACCTCACCGGCAAGTGGGTCCTCACCGCCGGTCTGGGCGGCATGGGTGGTGCGCAACCGCTGGCGGCAACCCTCGCCGGCGCTTGCTCGCTGAACATCGAATGCCAACAAGTCAGCATCGATTTCCGCCTGAAAAGCCGTTACGTCGACGAGCAGGCCAAAGACCTCGACGACGCCCTGGCGCGCATCGACAAATACACCAAAGAAGGTAAAGCGATTTCCATCGCCCTGCTGGGTAACGCCGCAGAAATTCTCCCGGAACTGGTCAAGCGCGGCGTACGCCCGGACATGGTCACCGACCAGACCAGCGCCCACGACCCGCTCAACGGCTACCTGCCGGCGGGCTGGACCTGGGACGAATACCGCGCTCGCGCCAAGACCGAACCGGCCGCCGTAATCAAAGCCGCCAAGCAGTCGATGGCGGTGCACGTCAAAGCCATGCTGGAATTCCAGAAGCAAGGCATCCCGACCTTCGACTACGGCAACAATATCCGTCAGATGGCGCAGGAAGAAGGCGTCGAAAACGCCTTCGATTTCCCGGGTTTCGTACCGGCCTACATCCGTCCGCTGTTCTGCCGTGGCATCGGTCCGTTCCGTTGGGCGGCGCTGTCGGGTGATCCGCAAGACATCTACAAAACCGACGCCAAGGTCAAAGAGCTGATCCCGGACGACGCCCATCTGCACAACTGGCTGGACATGGCCCGCGAGCGCATCAGCTTCCAGGGGCTGCCGGCACGTATCTGCTGGGTTGGTTTGGGCCTGCGCGCCAAGCTCGGTCTGGCCTTCAACGAAATGGTCCGCAGCGGTGAGCTGTCGGCGCCGATCGTGATCGGTCGCGACCACCTCGACTCCGGCTCGGTCGCAAGCCCGAATCGTGAAACCGAATCGATGCAGGACGGTTCCGACGCCGTGTCCGACTGGCCTCTGCTCAACGCATTGCTCAACACTGCAAGCGGGGCGACCTGGGTTTCCCTGCACCACGGCGGCGGTGTCGGCATGGGCTTCTCGCAACACTCGGGCATGGTGATTGTTTGCGACGGTACGGACGAAGCGGCCGAGCGTATTGCGCGCGTACTGCACAACGACCCGGCCACCGGTGTCATGCGTCACGCCGATGCCGGTTACCAGATCGCCATCGACTGCGCCAAGGAACAGGGCCTGAACCTGCCGATGATTACCGGTAAATAAACGCACAACCCCTGTAGGAGTGAGCCTGCTCGCGATGAGGCCGGCACAGTCGGCAAATGTGCTGACTGACACACCGCAATCGCGAGCAGGCTCACTCCTACAAAAGCAAAAGCCAAAAAAGAACAAAACCCGGAACAATCCACAGAGGTTGAATCATGGCTGTTAACACCGATCGTGCAGGCAACAAACCGTTGATCGAAAAGCGTTCGATCGACTACATCCCGGAAGCGGAAAGACACGGTCGTCTGTTTAGCCAGTTCACCCTGTGGATGGGGGCGAATCTGCAAATCACCGCGATTGTCACCGGGGCCCTGGCCGTGGTGCTGGGCGGTGATGTGTTCTGGTCGTTGATCGGTCTGTTGATCGGCCAACTGCTCGGCGGCGGGGTGATGGCGTTGCACGCTGCGCAAGGGCCGAAACTGGGTCTGCCGCAGATGATCTCCAGTCGCGTGCAGTTTGGCGTTTACGGCGCGGCAATCCCGATCGTGCTGGTGTGCCTGATGTACCTGGGTTTCACCGCGACGGGTACCGTGCTTTCCGGTCAAGCGTTGGGTCAGTTGTTTAACGTCAGTGACAGCGTCGGCATCCTGATTTTTGCCAGCGTCATCGTGCTGGTGACGGTGCTCGGTTATCGGGTGATCCACTGGATCGGCCGTGTTGCCAGCGTGATTGGCGTGATCGCTTTCGTCTTCCTGTTCTGGCGTTTGATGAGCCAAACCGACGTCGGCGCACTCCTGCAAATCCGTCATTTCAGCTGGAGCAGCTTCCTGCTCGCGGTGTCGCTCGCGGCCTCCTGGCAGATCGCTTTCGGCCCCTACGTGGCTGACTATTCCCGTTACTTGCCGAGCAACACCTCGGCGGTGAAAACCTTCTTCGCCGCCGGTGCCGGTTCAGTGGTTGGCGCGCAAGTGGCGATGATCCTCGGTGTGTTCGCTGCGGCTTCGGCCAACGGCCAGTTCGCCGGTCATGAGGTGGCTTACATCGTCGGTCTGGGCGGCACCGGTGCCACCGCTGCGCTGCTGTACTTCAGCATCGCGTTCGGCAAGGTGACCATCTCGACGCTGAACTCCTACGGCAGCTTCATGTGCATCGCGACCATCATCAGTGGTTTCAAAGGTCACCTGACCGTTACGCGCATGCAGCGTCTGGTGTTTGTGCTGGTGATTGTCGGCGCAGCGACCCTGATTGCACTGCTTGGTCAGCACTCGTTCCTCGGTGCGTTCAAGTCTTTCATCCTGTTCCTGCTCGCGTTTTTCACCCCGTGGAGCGCGATCAACCTGGTGGATTACTACTGCATCACCCGCGAGCGCTATGACGTGCCGGCGCTGGCCAATCCGAACGGTCGCTATGGCCGCTGGAACCTGCTCGGCATCAGCGTCTATGTGTTCGGTGTGCTGGTGCAGTTGCCGTTCATCTCCACCAAGTTCTACACCGGCCCGCTGGTTGCGGCCCTCGGTGATGTGGACATTTCCTGGATCATCGGTCTGGTGCTGCCGGCTGCCGTCTACTACGTGTGCGCAAAAAAATGGCACAGCGCGGTACCTGATCAACTGATTCTGCCGGTCGAGCAGAACAGCGTTGTACCACCTGAAAAAAGTGGGGCCGGTCGCGCTGCGGCGCAGGCCTGATTGGACGTGGACAGGGCTGGATGCCTCTTGACTGCCGTAAGCCAATTCATGATTAGGAGCGTCGAAACAATGAAATCGAACAAGACCCTGCTCACCACACTGCTGTCCATGGGCCTGCTGGCCAGTGCCGGTGCGACCCAAGCCGCTGGCTGGTGCGAATCGGGTAAACCGGTGAAATTCGCCGGCCTGAACTGGGAAAGCGGCATGCTGCTGACCGACGTGCTGCAAGTGGTGCTGGAGAAAGGTTACGACTGCAAGACCGACAGCCTCCCGGGCAACTCCATCACCATGGAGAACGCCCTGAGCAGCAACGATATTCAAGTGTTCGCCGAAGAGTGGGTCGGCCGCAGCGAAGTCTGGAACAAGGCCGAGAAGGCCGGCAAGGTCGTCGGTGTCGGTGCACCGATTGTCGGCGCTGTCGAAGGCTGGTACGTGCCGCGCTACGTGATTGAAGGCGACGCCAAGCGCAAGCTTGAGCCGAAAGCCCCGGACCTGAAAAACATTGCCGATCTGGGCAAATACGCCGCCGTGTTCAAGGACGCCGAAGAGCCGTCCAAGGGTCGCTTCTACAACTGCCCGGCGGGTTGGACCTGCGAACTCGATAACAGCGAAATGTTGAAAAGCTATGGCCTCGAAAGCAGCTACACCAACTTCCGCCCGGGCACAGGCCCGGCGCTGGATGCGGCGGTGCTGTCGAGCTACAAGCGCGGCGAGCCGATCCTGTTCTACTACTGGTCGCCAACCCCGCTGATGGGCCAGATCGACGCGGTGAAACTGGAAGAAAAACCGGGCGTCGACAAGACCGTAAGCATCAAGGTCGGCCTGTCGAAAACCTTCCACGACGAGGCCCCGGAACTGGTCGCCGTGCTGGAAAAGGTCAACCTGCCGATCGACCTTCTGAACCAGAACCTGGGCCGCATGGCCAAGGAACGTATCGAGTCGCCAAAACTGGCGAAAATCTTCCTCAAGGAACATCCTGAGGTCTGGCATGCGTGGGTCAGTGCAGACGCAGCCAAGAAAATCGACGCGGCGCTGTAGGTCGATACCTCCCGGTCAACCGTGAGGCTGGCCGGGAGATATGCCGTAATCGCTTGATTGAGATTTCTGATTGAGAGCCGCTTATGTTTCCCGAAAGCTTTACCTTTTCCATCGCCGACTGGGTCAACGGTTGGGTCGATTCACTGGTCACCAACTACGGTGATGTGTTCCGCCACATCTCCGACACCCTGCTCTGGGCCATCGTCAACCTCGAAGGCCTGCTGCGTGCGGCGCCGTGGTGGTTGATGCTGGCGATCGTCGGTGTCGTCGCCTGGCACGCCACGCGCAAAGTGGTGACCACGGCGGTCATCGTCGGTCTGCTGTTCCTCGTCGGCGCCGTTGGCCTGTGGGACAAGCTCATGCAGACGCTGGCGCTGATGATGGTCGCGACGATCATTTCGGTGCTGATCGGCATCCCGCTGGGGATTCTCTCGGCGCGCAGCAATCGCCTGCGTTCGGTGCTGATGCCGCTGCTCGACATCATGCAGACCATGCCCAGCTTCGTGTATCTGATCCCGGTGCTGATGCTGTTCGGTCTGGGCAAGGTCCCGGCGATTTTCGCCACGGTGATCTACGCCGCGCCGCCGCTGATTCGCCTGACTGATCTGGGTATTCGCCAGGTCGACGGCGAAGTGATGGAAGCGATCAACGCGTTCGGCGCCAACCGCTGGCAGCAACTGTTCGGCGTGCAATTGCCGCTGGCCCTGCCAAGCATCATGGCCGGGATCAACCAGACCACCATGATGGCCCTGTCGATGGTAGTGATCGCTTCGATGATCGGTGCCCGAGGTCTGGGTGAAGATGTGCTGGTGGGGATTCAGACTCTCAACGTTGGACGCGGCCTCGAAGCCGGTCTGGCGATCGTGATTCTCGCAGTGGTCATCGACCGCATTACTCAGGCGTACGGTCGGCCACGGCATGAGGTGAGCAAATGAGCAACGCAACCGTGAGCAAGATCGAAGTCAAAAACGTCTTCAAGATTTTCGGCAACCGCGCCAAAGAAGCGCTGGCCATGGTCGGCCAGGGCAAGACCAAGGATCAGGTGCTGAACGAAACCGGTTGCGTAGTCGGCGTTAACGACCTGTCGCTGAGCATCGGCACCGGCGAGATCTTCGTGATCATGGGCCTGTCCGGCTCGGGCAAGTCGACGCTGGTGCGTCACTTCAACCGCCTGATCGACCCGACCAGCGGCGCGATCCTCGTCGACGGTGTGGACATCCTGCAATACGACATGGACGCCCTGCGCGAATTTCGCCGGCACAAGATCAGCATGGTGTTCCAGAGCTTCGGCCTGCTGCCGCACAAGAGCGTGCTCGACAACGTCGCCTACGGCCTGAAAGTGCGTGGCGAGAGCAAGCAGATGTGCTCGGAACGCGCGCTGCACTGGATCAACACCGTGGGCCTCAAAGGCTACGAAAACAAATACCCGCACCAGCTCTCCGGCGGCATGCGTCAGCGTGTCGGCCTGGCCCGCGCCTTGGCGGCGGACACCGACATCATCCTGATGGACGAAGCGTTCAGTGCGCTGGATCCACTTATTCGCGCGGAGATGCAGGACCAGTTGCTGGAGCTGCAAAAGACCCTGCACAAGACCATCGTCTTCATCACCCATGACCTCGATGAGGCGGTGCGTATCGGCAACCGCATCGCGATTCTCAAGGATGGCCGGCTGATTCAGGTCGGCACGCCACGCGAGATTCTGCATTCGCCGGCGGATGAGTACGTTGACCGGTTTGTGCAGCGGCGGGCGGCGGTGGTCTGACGCTCGTTCCCACGCTCTGCGTGGGAATGCATCCCGTGACGCTCCGCGTCACCCTGCACTGAGCAGAAGTCGGGACGCGGAGCGTCCCAGGCGGCATTCCCACGCAGAGCGTGGGAACGATCTTGTTCAAGAGGTTTTTTAGATGTCCCAGGCTGAAAAAATCGTTATCACCGGCAGCCCCCTGCGTTGGCAGGACGTGGTCGCCGTCGCCCGTCACGGCGCGCCTCTGGAACTGTCCAGCGACACCTGGGCGCGCATCGAAAACGCCCAAGGCATCGTTCAGCGCATCGTCGCCAGCGGCGAGCGCGCCTATGGCGTCAACACCGGTCTGGGCGGTTTGTCCAACGTCTCGCTCAAAGACGAGCAACTCAGCCAGCTCTCGCGCAACACCTTGCTTAGCCATGCCTGCGGCGTCGGCCCGGTGCTGCCCGATGAGCAGACTCGCGCGATCATCTGCGCGGCGATTCACAACTACAGCCACGGCAAATCCGGCATCCATCGCCGGGTCGTCGAAGGCCTGCTGACGCTGCTCAATCGCGGCATCACTCCGCAAGTGCCGTCGCAAGGTTCGGTGGGTTATCTGACGCACATGGCGCACATCGGCATCGCGTTGCTCGGCGTCGGTAATGTCAGCTATCGCGGCCAGATCACCTCGGCGCAACAGGCATTGGCTGAAGAAGGCTTGAAGCCGGTGCAACTGGGTGCGAAGGACGGTTTGTGCCTGGTCAACGGCACGCCGTGCATGACCGGCCTCAGCTGTCTGGCGATTGCCGACGCAACGCGGTTGGTGCAATGGGCCGACGTCATCGGCGCAATGAGTTTCGAAGCCCAGCGCGGCCAGATCGATGCGTTCGACGCTGAGATCATCGCGCTGAAACCGCACCCGGGCATGCAGCAGGTCGGCATCAATCTGCGTGCGTTGCTCGATGGCAGTGAAGTAATTGCGTCGAGCAAGGGCATCCGTACTCAAGATGCGCTGAGTATCCGTTCGATCCCGCAGGTGCACGGCGCTGCACGCGATCAATTGGAACATGCGATCAGACAGGTCGAAGCCGAACTCAACGGCTGCACCGACAACCCGCTGTTGCTCGGCACACCGGACAATTTTCGGGTGATGTCGCAAGCCAACCCGCACGGTCAGTCGGTGGCAATGGCCGCCGATCTGCTGGCGATTGCCATGGCCGAAATCGGCTCGATTGCCGAGCGTCGCCTCGATCGTCTGGTGAACCCGCACGTTAGCGGTTTGCCGGCATTTCTGGTGGCCAATCCTGGGGTTAATTCCGGGATGATGATCGTGCAATACGTCGCCGCGTCACTGTGTGCGGAAAACCGTCAATTGGCGCAACCGGCGGTGCTCGATAACTACATTACCTCGGGCCTGCAGGAAGACCACTTGAGCATGGGCACCAACGCCGCGCTGAAGCTGCACCGCGCCCTGGAAAACTGTACACAGATACTCGCTATCGAATATCTGCTGGCGGCGCAGGCGTTTGAATTCCTCAAGGAACAGCGCTTTGGCGTGGGCACTGACCGCGCGTGGCGACTGCTGCGCGAAACGGTTCCGGCCTACGACCAGGATCGCTGGCTGGCGCCGGATATCGCTGCCGCTGCGAGCGTTCTGAAAAACCCGAATACGCTGCACAACGTATTACCGAATCTGCACTGACAATACCCACGCCAGCGTGCCAAGGCGCGACTCCCCAAAAGGCGAGACGCGACGGACAACGGACATCTCCGGAGCGTCTGGCGAGTTAATAACAAACTCTCAAAAGGAGCACAAAATGACTGCGCTGAACCTGATTCCCGGCCAACTGAGCCTGGCCCAACTGCGTGACGTCTATCAGAACCCGGTCAAGCTGAGCCTCGACAACAGCGCCTCGGCGCAGATCGAAGCCAGCGTCGCTTGCGTCGAGCAGATCCTCGCCGAGAACCGCACCGCTTACGGCATCAACACCGGTTTCGGCCTGCTGGCCTCGACCCGCATTGCCAGCGAAGACCTGGAAAATCTCCAGCGCTCGTTGGTGTTGTCCCACGCTGCGGGTGTCGGTCAGCCGATCAGCGACGAACTGGTACGGCTGATCATGGTGCTCAAGGTCAACAGCCTCAGCCGTGGTTTCTCCGGTATTCGCCGAGTGGTGATCGATGCGCTGATCGCGCTGATCAACGCCGAGGTTTATCCGCACATTCCGTTGAAAGGTTCGGTGGGTGCATCGGGCGATCTGGCGCCGTTGGCACATATGTCGCTGGTGCTGCTCGGTGAGGGCAAGGCCCGTTACAAAGGCGAGTGGATGGAAGCCACCGAAGCGCTGAAAGTGGCCGGTCTGACCCCGCTTACGCTGGCGGCGAAAGAAGGTCTGGCGCTGCTCAACGGTACTCAGGTTTCCACCGCGTTCGCGCTGCGTGGCTTGTTTGAAGGTGAAGATTTGTTCGCTGGCGCACTGGCGCTGGGCGGTCTGACGGTTGAAGCGGTATTGGGTTCGCGTTCGCCGTTCGACGCACGCATTCATGCGGCGCGTGGCCAGAAAGGTCAGATTGACGCCGCCGCGGCTTACCGCGATCTGCTCGGTGAGCGCAGCGAAGTCTCCGACTCGCACCAGAACTGCGAAAAGGTTCAGGATCCGTATTCGCTGCGTTGCCAGCCGCAAGTCATGGGCGCTTGCCTGACGCAGTTTCGTCAGGCTGCTGAAGTGCTGGCCGTCGAAGCCAACGCCGTATCGGATAACCCGCTGGTCTTCGCCGCTGAAGGCGATGTGATTTCCGGCGGCAACTTCCACGCCGAACCGGTGGCCATGGCTGCTGACAACATGGCCCTGGCCATCGCCGAAATCGGCTCGCTGAGCGAACGGCGCATCTCGCTGATGATGGACAAGCACATGTCGCAACTGCCGCCGTTCCTCGTCGCCAATGGTGGGGTGAACTCCGGCTTCATGATTGCCCAGGTGACTGCGGCAGCATTGGCCAGCGAGAACAAGGCGCTGTCCCATCCGCACTCGGTCGACAGCCTGCCGACCTCGGCCAACCAGGAAGACCATGTGTCGATGGCCCCGGCGGCCGGCAAGCGTCTGTGGGAAATGGCTGAAAACACTCGCGGGATTCTCGCGGTGGAATGGCTAGCGGCGGTGCAGGGTCTGGATCTGCGTAACGGTCTGAAGACCTCGGCGAAGCTGGAGCAGGCGCGGGCGATTTTGCGTAAGGAAGTGCCGTTCTATGAGAAGGACCGGTTTTTTGCTCCGGACATCAATGCGGCGACTGAACTGTTGGCTTCGAGGTGTTTGACTGAGCTGGTTTCGGCAAAGCTTTTGCCTAGCCTTTAACCCTACACACTGATCGTTCCCACGCTCTGCGTGGGAATGCCTCAAGGGACGCTCCGCGTCCAGTGACGCGGAGCGTCACGGCTGCATTCCCACGCAGAGCGTGGGAACGATCACCAACCCCAACGGAGGCCAACAGTGAAAACCCTCTGGCAACACTGCCACGTCGCAACCATGGCGCAAGGCGTCTACTCGATCATCGAGGATGCGGCCATCGTGACGTCCGGTGCGCACATCGAGTGGATCGGCCCGCGCAATCAATTGCCGTCCGGCGAATACCCGGCGGTCAACGACTTGCAAGGCGCATGGGTCACCCCCGGTCTGATCGACTGCCACACCCACACGGTGTTCGGTGGTAACCGCAGTGGCGAATTTGAAAAGCGACTGCAAGGCGTCAGCTACGCGGAAATCGCGGCGGCGGGCGGCGGCATCGCCAGCACCGTGCGCGCGACGCGTGAAGCGACGGAAGACGAGTTGTTCGCCAGCGCCGCCAAACGCCTGAAAAGCCTGATGCGCGACGGCGTGACCACGGTCGAAATGAAATCGGGCTACGGCCTCGATCTGGCCAATGAACGCAAGATCCTCCGGGTCATCCGGCGCTTGGCCAAAGAGTTGCCGATCAGCGTGCGCAGCACCTGCCTCGCCGCCCACGCGTTGCCACCGGAGTACAAGGATCGCGCCGACGATTACATCGATCTGATCTGCACTCAGATGCTGCCAGCGTTGGCCGCCGAAGGTCTGGTCGATGCCGTAGATGCCTTCTGCGAATACCTGGCGTTCTCCCCTGAACAGGTCGAGCGTGTGTTCATCGCCGCGCAAAAACTCGGCCTGCCAGTGAAGCTGCATGCCGAACAGCTGTCATCGCTGCACGGCTCAAGCCTCGCCGCGCGATACAAGGCGTTGTCTGCCGATCACCTGGAGTTCATGGACGAGGCTGACGCCATTGCCATGGCCAAATCCGACACCGTCGCGGTGCTGTTGCCGGGCGCGTTCTACTTCCTGCGTGAAACCCAGTTGCCGCCGATGGACGCCTTGCGCAAGCACAAGGTGAAAATCGCCATCGCCAGCGATCTCAACCCCGGCACCTCGCCGGCGCTGTCGCTGCGCCTGATGCTGAACATGGCCTGCACTTGCTTCCGCATGACCCCGGAAGAAGCCCTGGCCGGCGCGACCATTCACGCCGCACAAGCGCTGGGCATGGCCGACACCCACGGTTCGCTGGAAGTCGGCAAGGTCGCGGACTTTGTTGCCTGGCAAATCGATCGCCCGGCGGATCTGGCCTATTGGCTCGGTGGTGATCTGGATAAACGCGTCGTGCGTCACGGCGTCGAATCAAATCTGTAGGAGGGCGGTTGTGGATAAGGTTCTGAACTTCAAACAAGGTCGCGTGCCGCTGCTGATCAGCATGCCGCATGCCGGTGTGCGCCTGACCCCGGCGGTGGAGGCCGGACTCATCCCGGACGCGAAAAGCCTGCCGGACACTGACTGGCATATCCCCCAGCTTTACGACTTTGCTGAAGAACTGGGCGCCAGCACCTTGGCCGCCGAGTATTCGCGTTTTGTGATTGACCTGAATCGTCCGTCCGACGACAAACCGCTGTACGCCGGTGCCACCACCGGTCTGTACCCTGCGACGCTGTTCGATGGCATCCCGTTGTTCCGTGAAGGCCATGAGCCGTCGAAAGAGGAACGCGCAATCTACCTGGAGCAGATCTGGACGCCTTACCACCGCACGCTTCAGGAAGAACTGGCGCGATTGAAAGCCGAATTCGGCTACGCGCTGCTGTTCGACGCGCACTCGATCCGCTCGATCATCCCGCACCTGTTCGACGGCAAACTACCGGACTTCAACCTCGGCACCTTCAATGGCGCCAGTTGTGATCCGCAATTGGCCACGCAACTTGAAGCGATCTGCGCGCGTCACGACCAATACAGCCACGTGCTCAACGGACGCTTCAAGGGCGGCCACATCACCCGTCACTACGGCAACCCGGCCGAGAACATCCACGCCGTGCAACTGGAGTTGTGCCAGAGCACCTACATGGAAGAATTCGAGCCGTTTCGCTACCGCGCCGATCTGGCCGAGCCGACGCGGGTGGTGCTCAAGGAGCTTTTGCAAGGCCTGCTAAATTGGGGGAAAGGCACCTGTTGATCCAATGTGTAATGATCGCGCGCAAAAGCGCGATCATTATTCCACTGCCGAATGAGGGGGCGGGACTACAGCAAATACCGACCTTGTATTTTAAATAACATGTGCGGCGGCGTTCCTGATATTGAATTCACCTTTTATAGTGTGCTGTGTGTTATCCGGGTTTTTTACAATAAAACTAAAGGACCCCATGTAGAACTTGCTATCGGGGGTTTGGGAATAGGTAAGTTCACCTTCAGTTCCAGGTGAGTCGAGGATGGAATCAAAGTCATCATCCTGATCGTCCGGGCTGTCTTTGAGTATGTAGTAGCCTGCGCTGTCTTCCTTGAAGTCCGGGAAGGCCAATGCCGGACCCAGAGCGGTCTTGCCGTTGAACGAGTGATCGGCGCTGGCCTTTTTTATATAGAGTAAGAGAGTGTGGATTTCAACGGTGCCGTCCTTTTCATCTTTGGTGTACTCAGATGCCGTGATTGTCCAGCACTTCACACCTGACTCCGTAGTATCATCAGTAATACTTACATTGCTGGCTTTGAATGCTTTCTCTTCCTTTGGATAAATTAGCGTGGCGGTAAAAAACTCTTTGGCAAGGGCTTGGTCGTTTGGCGTATTCATAGGGCATCCATTTTTATCCTGTCAGTTAAAACAGTTGTTGAACGACATGATTAAAGTTGGCTGAGTATGAAGTGTCTACTGATAAGCCTGACAGTTGTTGCGGAGATGGTAGTGTGATAGGCGCTGTTGTTTTTATACGCAAAAGATTGGTTTAAGAGAGCTTATAGTTTGAAAGCATTGCTGGCAGACCAGGTCGTCCTGTGCGGACATTATTGTGTCCATTGATTTTCATCGTATTTCGAAGCGCCGAGGACATGCTCATTGACGTAAATCGGGTTTATGATGCCCAACGGCAGAATAATAGAAGTCCCCCCAGGGATGACCTCGACCCCTTACGGAGCGCGCAATGCAGACTTTGTTTCCGCAGATCAAACCTCACGCCCGGCACGATCTGGCTGTCGATGACACCCATACGCTGTACGTCGACGAAAGCGGTTCACCGGAGGGTTTGCCGGTTGTGTTCATCCACGGCGGCCCCGGCGCCGGTTGCGACGCGCAGAGCCGTCGCTATTTCGATCCGAACCTGTATCGCATTGTCACCTTCGACCAGCGCGGTTGCGGACGCTCCACGCCGCACGCCAGCCTGGAAAACAACACCACCTGGGATCTGGTCGCCGACCTTGAGCGCATCCGCAAACACCTGGGCATCGATAAATGGGTGCTGTTTGGCGGTTCGTGGGGGTCGACCCTGGCGCTGGCTTACGCACAAACCCACCCGGAGCGTGTGCACGGTTTGATCCTGCGCGGGATCTTTCTCTGCCGTCCGCAGGAAATCGAATGGTTCTATCAGGCCGGTGCCAGCCGTCTGTTCCCTGATTACTGGCAGGACTACATCGCGCCAATTCCGCTGGACGAGCGCGATGACCTGCTCAGCGCATTCCACAAGCGCCTGACCGGCAACGACCAGATCGCCCAGATGCACGCGGCCAAAGCCTGGTCGACCTGGGAAGGTCGTACTGCAACCCTGCGGCCGAACCCGTTGGTGGTCGATCGCTTCTCCGAACCGCAGCGCGCACTGTCGATTGCGCGGATCGAGTGCCATTACTTCACCAACAATGCCTTCCTTGAGCCGAACCAACTGATCCGCGACATGGGCAAGATCGCTCATTTGCCGGGTGTGATCATTCACGGTCGTTACGACGTGATTTGCCCGCTCGACAACGCCTGGGAATTGCATCAGGCCTGGCCGAACAGCGAACTGCAGGTGATCCGTGATGCCGGCCACGCGGCCTCTGAACCGGGCATCACCGATGCACTGGTACGCGCCGCGGGCAACATGGCCCGGCGCCTGCTCGACCTGCCGCCTGAAGAAGCATGAAGGGGCTGTTACAGCGCGTACGCGGTGCGCGGGTTGAAGTCGCCGGCGAAGTGGTTGGCGCGGTGGATCACGGTTTGCTGGTGCTGGTGGCGGTCGAACCCGACGACACGCGTATCAGCGCCGACAAACTTCTGCATAAACTGCTTAACTATCGGGTATTCAGTGATGCGGAGGGCAAGATGAACTTGTCCCTCGCCGATGTCGGTGGCGGGTTGCTGCTGGTCTCGCAGTTCACCCTCGCGGCCGACACCAAAAGCGGGTTGCGCCCGAGCTTTTCGACGGCCGCGCCTCCGGCCTTGGGCGAGGAATTGTTCGACTATCTATTAAGCAGTGCGAAACAGGTGCATGGCACTGTGGCATCAGGTAGATTCGGCGCCGATATGCAGGTGCATTTGGTCAACGATGGCCCGGTTACCTTTTTGTTACAGACCTGAAAGCGCTTGAAACACCTTTTTAGGAAATTTCGACTGTTTTTAGGGTGTTTTCGCGATAAATACTTTGTTACCCCTGATGCGTTGTCATGCGGGCTACTAGATAATCGCGCGCACTGGGATCAGCGTTCGCTGATTCATTTTTGACTTAGGTAGAGACTTGTCTGGATCCGATTGGGGAATCATTTTGCCCCAGCGGAGTCGGAACAATGCTCGCCAACTTGGCAAGGGTGCTCTGGAAGGTCGGCTTTTCACTGCCGAAAGCCTCACAGGCACTTCATCTGGCCGTTGGTTTTTTGATCTGTTTTCGGCGAGGGTTGCTCGTGATTGTTAGTCCCTGTAATGCAGCAAAAATGTCTGCCAAACGCATGCGAAGTGCCCTGGTAGCGGGTTCGGCGCTCCTGTGCCTGCTCAGCGCCGGTCAGCTTTGGGCGTTCAATCTTGACGATGTATCGGCCAAGGCCAAAGAGCTGGCCGGGCAGAAGTTCGAAGCCCCGCGCAGCAACCTGCCGAACGAATTCCGCGACATGAAGTTCGCGGACTATCAGAAAATCCGCTTCCTCACCGAAAAGGCTGAGTGGGCTGATCAGAAGACCCCGTTCAAACTGTCCTTTTATCACCAGGGTATGCACTTCGATACACCGGTGAAAATCAACGAAATCACAGCGAACACCGTCGAAGAGATCAAATACGATCCGACCCGCTTCGATTTCGGCGACCTGAAATTCGATCCGAAAGCCACCGAACAACTGGGTTATGCCGGTTTCCGTGTGCTGTACCCGATCAACAAGGCCGACAAGCAAGACGAAATCATGACCATGCTCGGCGCGAGTTACTTCCGCGTTGTCGGCAAGGGCCACACCTACGGCCTCTCGGCCCGTGGCCTGGCGATTGATACCGCGCTGCCGTCGGGTGAAGAGTTCCCACGTTTTCGCGAGTTCTGGATTCAACAGCCGAAGCCGGGTGACAAGCACCTGGTGATCTTCGCCCTGCTGGATTCGCCGCGCGCTACCGGTGCCTACCGTCTGATCCTGCGTCCGGGCAGCGACACCATTGTCGACGTCAAGGCGCAGATGTTCCTGCGTGACAAGGTCGGTAAACTGGGTATCGCACCGCTGACCAGCATGTTCCTGTTCGGTGCCAACCAGCCGTCGAAAGTCCTCAACTACCGTCGTGAACTGCACGACTCCAGCGGTCTGTCTATCCATGCCGGTAACGGCGAGTGGATCTGGCGTCCACTGAACAACCCGAAACACCTGGCCGTAAGCAACTTCAGCGTCGAGAACCTGCGTGGCTTCGGTCTGCTGCAGCGTGGTCGCGACTTCAGCCACTACGAAGACCTCGATGACCGCTACGACAAGCGCCCAAGCGCCTGGATCGAGCCGAAGGGCGAGTGGGGCAAAGGCACCGTTGATCTGGTAGAAATTCCGACCGCCGACGAAACCAACGACAACATCGTTGCGTTCTGGAGTCCGGAAAAAATGCCCGAGCCGGGCCAGCCACTGGACTTCGCCTACCGGATGCACTGGACTATGGACGAAGCGGCGATTCACGCGCCGGACAGCGCCTGGGTATCGCAGACTCTGCGTTCGACCGGTGACGTCAAACAGTCGAACCTGATCCGTCAGCCGGATGGCAGCGTTGCCTACCTGGTCGACTTCGAAGGTCCATCGCTGGCGGCGCTGACCCCGGATGCCGACGTGCGCAGTCAGGTCAGTGTCGGTGACAACGCCGAACTGGTTGAAAACAGCGTGCGCTACAACCCGGAAACCAAAGGCTGGCGCTTGACGCTGCGCATGAAGATCAAGGACGCGAGCAAGTCGACCGAGATGCGTGCCGCTCTGGTGCAGCCAATCGTCACGGCCGATCTGGCCAAGTCTTCGGTGCCGGCGTCCAACTCGTCCGTTGCCAAGGCCGACAAGGTTGCCGCCAAGCAACAAGAGAAAATCGACAAGGAAGCCAAAGCCGCCGAGGCCAAACAGGCCGACGCCAAGCCAGCTGCAGATGCCAAGGACAAGGCCAACAAAGACGCCAAGCAGCCTGTTGCTGCCGACGCGGCCCCAGCCACACCGGAATCGGCACCGACTGAAGAAGTCCTGACCGAGACCTGGAGCTATCAGTTGCCTGCCGATGAGTAACTCTCAAGTACAGCCAGAGACTCTGTCCGAGTATCTGGCGCATCTGCCGATGACCGACGAGCAGCGCGCGGAATTCGCGGGCTGCCAGTCGTTCAGCGAGCTGCATGAACGCCTGTCGTCCGCGACGTTCGACGCCCCTGCCGAAGCCGCCCAGGCTTCGGTGGGCAAGCGCCTGACCCTGAGCACCGCCGAAGAACTTGAAGACGCGGAGATGCTGGTGCTCGACGCCAGCGGTCGCGTCAGCCTGAAGGCAACGCCGCCGATCCGTCGGACCAAAGTCGTGCCGGAGCCATGGCGTACCAATATTCTGGTGCGTGGCTGGCGCCGCATGACCGGTCGCACCAACCCGCCGCAGCCGCCGAAAGACGAAAACGTCCTGCCGGCCGCGCGCTGGCGCACCGTTGGTTCGATTCGTCGCTACATTCTGTTGCTGCTGATGCTCGGCCAGACCATCGTCGCCGGCTGGTACATGAAAGGCATCATGCCGTACCAGGGCTGGTCGTTCGTTGATCTCGAAGAAGTCCTGCATCAACCGCTGCTGCAAACCGCCACGCAAGTGCTGCCGTATGCGCTGCAAACCAGCATCCTGATTCTGTTCGGGATTCTGTTCTGCTGGGTATCGGCGGGTTTCTGGACGGCGTTGATGGGCTTCCTCGAGTTGCTCACCGGTCACGATAAATACCGTATCTCCGGCAAAAGCGCCGGCAACGAGCCGATTGCCAAAGACGCGCGTACCGCGCTGGTGATGCCGATCTGCAACGAAGACGTACCGCGCGTATTCGCCGGTCTGCGCGCAACGTTCGAGTCGGTCGCTGCCACCGGTGATCTGGATCGTTTCGACTTCTTCGTCCTCAGTGACAGTAACGACACCGACATTTGCGTGGCCGAGCAACAGGCTTGGCTGGACGTCTGCCGCGAGGCCAAAGGCTTCGGCAAGATCTTCTATCGCCGTCGTCGCCGTCGTGTGAAACGCAAGAGCGGCAACCTTGACGACTTCTGCCGTCGTTGGGGCGGTGACTATAAGTACATGGTCGTGCTCGACGCCGACTCGGTAATGAGCGGCGAGTGCCTGACCAGTCTGGTGCGCTTGATGGAAGCCACGCCGGACGCAGGGATCATCCAGACCGCGCCGCGTGCGTCGGGCATGGACACCCTGTATGCGCGTATGCAGCAGTTCGCCACCCGCGTTTACGGCCCGCTGTTCACCGCCGGTCTGCACTTCTGGCAGTTGGGTGAATCCCATTACTGGGGTCACAACGCGATCATCCGCATGAAGCCGTTTATCGACCACTGCGCCCTGGCGCCGTTGCCGGGTAAAGGTGCGTTCTCCGGTGCGATTCTGTCTCACGACTTCGTTGAAGCCGCGCTGATGCGCCGTGCCGGTTGGGGCGTGTGGATTGCCTACGACCTGCCGGGCAGCTACGAAGAACTGCCGCCGAACCTGCTCGACGAACTTAAGCGTGACCGTCGCTGGTGCCACGGCAACCTGATGAATTTCCGCCTGTTCCTGGTTAAAGGCATGCACCCGGTGCACCGTGCGGTGTTCCTGACGGGCGTAATGTCGTACCTGTCGGCGCCGTTGTGGTTCTTCTTCCTGGTGTTGTCGACCGCGCTGCTGGCGGTGAACACGCTTATGGAGCCGCAGTACTTCCTCGAACCGCGTCAGCTCTATCCGCTGTGGCCACAATGGCACCCGGACAAGGCGATCGCGCTGTTCTCGACGACCATCGTGCTGCTGTTCCTGCCGAAACTGTTGAGCATCATTCTGATCTGGGCCAAGGGCGCGAAAGAGTTCGGCGGCAAGTTCAAAGTGACCCTGTCGATGCTGCTGGAGATGTTGTTCTCCATGCTGCTGGCGCCGGTGCGGATGATTTTCCACACCCGTTTCGTCCTCGCCGCGTTCCTTGGCTGGGCCGCGACCTGGAACTCGCCGCAGCGTGATGACGACTCGACGCCTTGGAGCGAAGCGGTCAAACGCCACGGCCCGCAGACCCTGTTGGGCTTCTGCTGGGCGCTGCTGGTGATCTGGTTGAACCCGAGCTTCCTCTGGTGGCTGGTGCCGATCGTCGGTTCGCTGATGCTGTCGATCCCGGTGTCGGTGATCTCCAGCCGTGTCGGTCTGGGCCTGAAGTCCCGTGACGAGAGCCTGTTCCTCATCCCTGAGGAATACAATCCACCGCAGGCGCTGCTGGCCACTGATCAGTACACCCACGAAAATCGTTACCACGCCCTCAACGACGGCTTTGTCCGCGCGGTGGTCGATCCACAGCAGAACGCTTTGGCGTGCTCGCTGGCGACCTCCCGTCACGGTCAGGCCGAGCCGATCGAGTGGTTGCGTCAGGAACGTGTGCGCCACGCGATCAAGGTTGGCCCGGCCGGGCTGAACAACCATGATCGTCTGCAACTGCTCAGCGACCCTGTAGCGCTGGCGCGTCTGCACGAGCAGGTTTGGGCTGAAGGTCACGCCGAGTGGCTGGATGCATGGCGCGCGTCGGTGAAAGCCGATCCGCATGCGCCGTTGCTGCCGCTGCGACCGGTGAGCTTGCAGGCTCAGCCGGCCTGATAAAGAAACCCCGCTAGCCAGCGGGGTTTTTTTTGGCCTGCTGAAAAGCCCCTCATCGGAACGCCGCCCGCCTACCCCTCTCCCAAAGGGAGAGGGGACTGACCGAGTTGGATGTTCGAGTTACGCCGACCTGAAATATCCAGTCGAACTCGGATTTGAACAGCATGAAGATCGGCTCCCTTCCCCCCCTCGCCCCTTGGGGGAGAGGGCTGGGGTGAGGGGGTAGCCCTTGATTGTTAAACAAATCGTCCATTAAACCTTGTGCAAAAAAACGAGTGCGTTAGCATCCGTCCCCGAATTGGCGCACCCGGGCTTTTTTGCCCGTCACTGTTGGTTTTCGCGCCGCAAACGCAATGGTTTTGGGGACTTGAAGATGAAGAAGTATCTGTCGATGCTGCTGGTCGGCGTCACGGCACTGGTTGCAGTCAATGCGGCGCAGGCCGGTGCGATCGATGACGCGGTCAAGCGCGGCACGTTGAAAGTCGGTATGGATCCGACCTACATGCCGTTCGAAATGACCAACAAGCGCGGCGAAATCATCGGCTTCGAAGTCGATATCCTCAAAGCCATGTCCAAGGCCATGGGCGTCAAGCTGGAACTGGTTTCCACCGGTTACGACGGCATCATCCCGGCGCTGATGACCGACAAGTTCGACATGATCGGTAGCGGCATGACCCTGACTCAGGAACGCAATCTGCGCCTGAACTTCAGCGAACCGTTCATCGTGGTCGGCCAGACCCTGCTGATCCGCAAGGAACTGGAAGGCACCATCAAGTCCTACAAAGACCTGAACACAGCAGACTACCGCATCACCTCCAAGCTCGGCACCACCGGCGAAATGGTCGCCAAGAAGCTGATCTCCAAAGCCAAGTACCACGGCTACGACAACGAGCAGGAAGCCGTGCTTGACGTGGTCAACGGCAAGGCTGACGCCTTTATCTATGACGCCCCGTACAACGTCGTTGCGGTGACCAAGGTCGGCGCCGGCAAACTGGTGTTCCTCGACAAACCGTTCACCTACGAGCCATTGGCGTTCGGTTTGAAGAAGGGTGACTACGACAGCCTCAACTTCATCAACAACTTCCTGCACCAGATCCACGAAGACGGCACCTACGATCGCATCCATGACAAGTGGTTCAAGAGCACCGAGTGGCTCAAGGACATGGAATAACGCGCATCCGCTGATCGTTCCCACGCTCCGCGTGGGAACGCATCCTGTGACGCTCCGCGTCACGAACAGGCAGGGACGCAGAGCGTCCCGAGCGGCATTCCCACGCAGAGCGTGGGAACGATCATCCGAGAACCTGCAATGAAACAGAAAAAAGCCCAATGGCCCTGGCACGTCCTCACCGTGCTGGTGCTGGTCGGCCTGGCGGGCGCGTTGTATTACGCGACGTCGCTGATGTCCTACGAATGGCGCTGGAACCGTGTGCCGCAGTACTTCGCCTATCAGGCCGAGGAAACCCAGCGTGCCACCGACATCTCCACCGTCACCGAACTGGTGCGCAAGGGCAGCAGCGCGCAAGTCACCCTGCGCAACGACGCCGGTGACGAGCAGCACCTGACTGTCGACGAGAACAGCCTGCAATTCGCTCAGGGCGACGATGTCGCCGAAGGCGACGTCGTGGGCGTGACTCGGCATTGGGCAGCAGGCCCGCTGTTGTGGGGGCTGTGGACCACGCTTTGGCTGTCAGTGGTTTCCGGTGTCCTGGGTTTGCTGATCGGTCTGGTCACCGGCCTCTGTCGGCTGTCGAACAACCCGACCCTGCGCGACCTCTCGACGATTTATGTCGAACTGGTGCGCGGCACGCCGCTGCTGGTGCAGATCTTCATTTTCTACTTCTTCATCGGCACGGTGATGAACCTGTCCCGCGAGTTCGCCGGGATCGCCGCGCTGTCGCTGTTCACTGGCGCCTACGTGGCGGAGATCATCCGCTCCGGCGTGCAATCGATTGCCCGTGGCCAGAACGAAGCAGCGCGCTCGCTCGGTCTGAGTGCCGGTCAATCGATGCGTCACGTGGTGTTGCCGCAAGCGCTGAAACGCGTGCTGCCGCCGCTGGCCGGGCAATTCATCAGTCTGGTCAAGGACACCTCGCTGGTGTCGGTGATCGCCATCACCGAACTGTTAAAAAGCGGCCGCGAGGTCATCACCACCTCGTTCTCGCCGTTCGAGATTTTGTTCTGCGTCGCCGGTCTGTACCTGTTGATCAACCTGCCGCTGTCGAAAATCGCCAGCCGGCTTGAGCGGAGGCTCGCGCAAAGTGATTGAAGTCCGCGATCTGGTAAAAGTCTTCGACACCCGCGGGCAAGTAGTGCGCGCGGTGGATAACGTCAGCACCACGGTGGCCAAAGGCGAAGTGCTGGTGGTGATCGGCCCGTCGGGTTCCGGCAAGTCGACCTTCCTGCGTTGCCTCAATGGCCTGGAACAATTCGATTCCGGCTCGGTGAGCATCGACGGCCTGCAATTGGCCGACCCGAAAACCGACGTCAACGCCTACCGCCGCGAAGTCGGCATGGTGTTCCAGCATTTCAACCTGTTCCCGCACATGACCGTGCTGGAAAACCTCTGTCTGGCGCAGAAAGTCGTGCGCAAGCGCGGCAAGCAAGAGCGCGAGGCCAAGGCGATGGAGTTGCTTAAAAAGGTCGGGATTGCGCAGAAGGCCAACGAGTTTCCGTCACGTCTGTCCGGCGGTCAGCAACAGCGCGTGGCGATCGCCCGAGCGCTGGCGATGGAGCCGAAGGTCATGCTGTTCGATGAGCCGACCTCGGCCCTCGACCCGGAGATGGTCGGCGAGGTGCTGGACGTGATGAAGAACCTGGCCGTGGAAGGCATGACCATGGTCTGCGTGACCCACGAAATGGGTTTTGCCCGGGAAGTGGCGGATCGAGTGTTGTTCTTCGATCACGGCAAGTTGCTGGAAGATGCTGCGCCGGCTGAATTCTTTGATGCGCCGAAGGATCCGCGCGCGCAGGCCTTCTTGCGTCAGGTCTTGTAGTACCTGATCGTTCCCACGCTCCGCGTGGGAATGCCGCCCGGGACGCTCCGCGTCCCTTTGCATGCGCGACGCGGAGCGTCACAGGATGCGTTCCCACGCAGAGCGTGGGAACGATCGTTGGGCTAGACCTTAAATCGACCGACCAACATCTGCAGATGCGTCCCCAACCGCGCCAGCTCAACGCTGGACGCCGCGGTCTCTTCACTCGCCGCCGACGTCTGATCCGACACATCCCGCACATTCAGCACGCTACGGTTGATCTCTTCAGCCACCGCACTCTGCTGCTCGGCCGCTGCCGCAATCTGCTGGTTCATCGCCTGAATCGCCGAAACGGTGCGAGTAATGTTTTCCAGCGAACCACCGGCACGGCGGGTCAGCTCAACGCTGCTGTCGGTGAGGGTGCGGCTGTTGTCCATGATCGTTGCCACTTGCTGGGTGCCGTTTTGCAGGCCGACGATAAGTTCTTCGATTTCTTCGGTGGACTTCTGCGTACGTTGCGCAAGGCTGCGCACTTCGTCGGCGACCACGGCAAAACCACGCCCGGCTTCACCGGCACGCGCGGCCTCGATGGCGGCGTTGAGGGCCAGCAGGTTGGTTTGCTGGGCCACGGATTTGATCACGTCGAGGACGCTGCCGATCTTGTCGCTTTCGCGCTTCAGTTCACCCATGGCTTCGGTCGAGTGACCGACTTCAACGGCCAGGCGTTCGATCTGAGCAATCGCTTCGCCGACGACCTTGTCCCCTTCGCGGGCCTGTTGGTCAGCAGCGACGGCGGCTTCGGAAGCCTCTTCGGCGTTACGCGCGACTTCCTGCACGGTGGCGGCCATTTCGTTCATGGCGGTGGCGACCTGGTCGGTCTCGATTTTCTGATTGTTGACCCCGGCGCTGGTCTGCTCGGTCACCGCCGACAGTTCTTCAGCGGCGCTGGCGATCTGGGTGACGCCATCGCTGATCCCGCCGACCAGTTCACGCAGGCCTTGGGTCATGCTCTGCATCGAACGTTGCAGTTGGCCGAGTTCGTCGCGACGCAGGGAAACCAAGTTGTGCGTCAGGTCGCCCGCAGCCACGCGCTCGGCGACTTTCAGGGTCTGGTTCAGCGGGATGATGATCTGGCGGGTGATTGCCCAGGCGGCCAGCAGACCGAACGCTACGGCCAGTGCGGTGGCGATCAGCAGCAAGTTTTTGGCACGTGCGGCATCGGTGTCACGTACGACGGTTTGCGATTCAGTCAGTTTCTTGCTGACGGCGATCAAAATGTCACCCTGAGCAGACATGTTGACCAGTGCTGCAGCGTTTTTTACTTGAGAATCACGGAATTGAGCCACGGCTGCACGGTAAGCCTTGAGCGACTCGGTGGCTTGCTGCAGGTTGGCGATATGCTGATCTGGGACGCGGGACGGCAGGCTTTCGAGGTTTTTCAGGGCATTGTCGATCGCGGTCAGGGCTGGTTGCTCGGCATCGGCCTTACCGCTGTAGGTGTAACCGCGCACCTGATATCGCGCTTGCTGCAGCAGCTTGCTCAGTTCGATCACCGCGTTGTATTGCGCGATGCTGTCGCCTTGCAGCAGCGCGCTCTCGACCGCGCCGACCTTGGATACGGCATTGTCGGCATTGGCGCCCAGCTTGCTGCGTGCGTCTTCACGCTGCACGGTGGCCTGCGTCATTTCACCGAAGGCACGCTTGTATTCGGCCACGGCAGCCAATTGTTGATCGACCATCGCCACATCGGACGGCTGCTCAATCATGCCGCGTGCCGATTGCAGGCCGCTTTCGAGTTTGCTCAGGAATTCGTTGACCGTGCCCGGTCCCTGCTCGCCGCGACGCATGTCGTAATCCATGCGCGCCAGGCGCAGGTCCTTGGTCAGCTCATTGAGGCTGGAGATAAAACCCAGCTTGTCACCACGGCTGATGATGCCGCTCATGCCGGTCCAGCCGGTGAAGGTGATCAACAGTGTCAGCAACAGCACCAGGCTGAAACCGATTCCCAGCTTGCGTTTGACGCTGACGTTTCCAAGACTCTCGGCTAACCAACGGTACATGCGACGACTCCCCGACCACTAATTGGACTTATGGAGAGGGTATCGGCCGAATAATGGCAATCTGTAACACCATTTATCCGGGACGCCGCCATCCTGTAGGAGCTGTCGAGTGAAACGAGGCTGCGATCTTTTGATCTTGTTTTGTTGAAGCAAAATTAAAAGATCGTCCGATCGCGGCCCGAGCCTTCGGCAGCTCCTACACGGGAGCGGAGTTGAACTTAGAAGAGCCGGGCGAGCAGGGCGGTGACGGCGGTTTCGACGCGCAGGATGCGCTCGCCGAGTTGCACCGGTTGCAGGCCAGATTTGGCCAGCAAGTCTATTTCGTAGGGGATCCAGCCACCTTCGGGACCGATGGCCAGGGTGACGGGTTCGCTGAGGGCGCGTGGGCACGGCGGGTAGTTACCGGGATGACCGACCAGACCGAGGGTGCCGTCGGTAATCGCCGGCAGCCGATCCTCAACAAACGGCTTGAAGCGCTTCTCGATGATGATTTCCGGCAACACGGTGTCGCGGGCCTGTTCGAGGCCGAGGATCAGTTGCTCACGAATCGCCTCAGGCTCAAGAAACGGCGTCTGCCAGAAACTCTTCTCGACCCGATAGCTGTTGACCAGAATCACCTTCGGCACGCCCATGGTCGCGACGGTCTGGAACACCCGGCGAAGCATTTTCGGGCGCGGCAGAGCGAGTACCAAGGTCAGCGGCAGCTTGGCCGGTGGTGGCTGATCCAGGCTGAAGCGCAGCTCGGCTTCACCTGCTTCGAGGCGCAGCAGTTCAGCCGTGCCCATCAGCCCGTTGATACGGCCAACGCGCAGGCTGTCACCAACTTCCGAACGGTGAACTTCCTGCATATGGGTCAGGCGGCGATCACGCAGCACCACACGGTCGGCCGCAATGAAGTCAGCCTCTTCGAGCAACAGCAGGTTCATGCCTGGGTCGCTGGCGGCTGGTCGTTGTGGTCGTCGGCCGGGTTCTCTTCCGGACGTTCGCGCTTGCTGATCAAACCACCGAACAGGATGCCGATTTCGAACAGCATCCACATCGGCACGGCTAGCAGGGTCTGCGAGAAAATGTCCGGCGGCGTCAGGATCATGCCGACCACGAAGCAGCCGATGATCACGTACGGGCGGATCTTCTTCAGGTAGGCAACGTCGACCACGCCAATCCACACCAGCAGCACCACGGCCACCGGGATCTCGAACGCCACGCCGAAGGCGAAGAACAGCGTCATGACGAAATCGAGGTAACTGGCGATGTCGGTCATCATTTCCACGCCGGCCGGGGTGGCGGCAGCGAAGAACTTGAAGATCAGCGGGAACACGAAGTAATAGGCGAACGCCATGCCGGTATAGAACAGCAGGATGCTGGACACCAGCAGTGGCACGGCGATGCGTTTCTCATGCTTGTACAGGCCCGGCGCGATAAAGCCCCAGATCTGATGCAGGATCACCGGGATCGCGAGGAACAGCGAGACCATCATCGTCAGCTTCAGCGGCGTCAGGAACGGCGACGACACGTCGGTGGCGATCATCGTCGCGCCGACCGGCAGGTACTGGCGCAGCGGCGTCGAGACGAAGGTATAGATCTGCTGGGTGAAGGCGAACAGCCCGGCGAAGATGATGAAGATCGCCGCCACACAACGCAGCAGGCGGGTGCGCAACTCGGTGAGGTGCGAAACCAGCGGCATGTGCTGGTCGTTTTCGGGGAGATCGCTCATGGGGCTCGCGGCGGCAAAGTGGTGTCGTGAGGCGCAGGTGTGATCGGCGCGGCGGTTGGCGCAACGTGTTCAACAGATTGTTCCACAGCGGCTGGCGCCGGCTCTGTCGGTGCTACAACGGCAGCGGGTGCCGGTGCTGGCGTAACAGGCGCGGTCGGCGCATGAATCGTCTGCTGACCCACATGCTCAACCGGCGTCGGTTCTTGCTGAACCGGATTGAAAATCTTCCGCGCCTCCTGCTCCAGCGACAGAATGTGCTCGTTGTGCAGTTGCCGACGGATTTCGTCAGCACCGATTTCACGTTCAACTTCCTGTTTGATCGCGTTGAAGCTGCGCTTCAGCCGTCCGACCCACAGGCCGGCGGTGCGTGCAGCGCCCGGCAGACGCTCGGGGCCCAGCACCAGCAGGGCGACGAGGCCGACGAGCAGCAGTTCAGAGAAGCTGATACCAAACATTAGTCAGTGCTCACACGTCTTTGCGGATCGGCTCTTCGACTTTCTGCGCCTGCACGTCGATGGTGTGCGGCGGATTGGCCTGAGCGGTGGCTTGCGGCTGCACCGGTGGCACTGGCTGCGCAGGTGTCACGGTTGGATCGGCAGCCGGTTTTTCATCGTCGTTCATGGCTTTGCGGAAGCCCTTGATCGACTCGCCAACGTCGGTGCCGAGGTTTTTCAGTTTCTTGGTGCCGAACACCAGCACCACGACAACCAGAATGACGATCCAGTGTTTCCAGTCAAAAATGCCCATGTTGCTGTTCCTCTCTAAAAATTGTTCAGGCGGACGGACGCGAGGCTTTCTCGACGTGTCCGGACAGGCCGAAGCGACGATCCAGTTCATCCAGCACGGCCTGCGGATGCTGCCCCAGTTGGGCGAGCATGACCATGCTGTGGAACCACAGGTCGGCGGTCTCGTAGATCACGTCGCTGCAGTCGCCGCTGATGGCGGCGTCCTTGGCGGCAATAATGGTTTCGACCGACTCTTCGCCGACTTTCTCCAGAATCTTGTTCAGGCCCTTGTGATACAGACTAGCCACATACGAGCTGTCGGCGGCTGCGCCTTTGCGCTCTTCAAGTACCTGAGCGAGGCGGGTCAGGGTGTCACTCATGTTTGTGTCCTGCGGAATAGATAGCGTGCGGGTCTTTCAGGACTGGGTCGACTGTCTTCCAGTCGCCGTTTTCGAAGACACGGTAAAAGCAGCTTTGACGGCCGGTATGGCAAGCGATGTCGCCGATCTGTTCAACCATCAGGATGATCACGTCGGCGTCACAGTCCAGACGCATCTCATGCAAGGTCTGCACATGGCCGGACTCTTCGCCCTTGCGCCACAGCTTGCCACGGGAACGTGACCAGTAGATTGCACGGTTTTCCGCAGCGGTCAGTTCGAGCGCTTCGCGGTTCATCCAGGCCATCATCAGCACGCGTCCGGTCTTGTGATCCTGGGCAATCGCCGGCAGCAGGCCATCAGCGTCCCATTTGATCTCGTCCAGCCAGTTTTTCATCTTCGACTCCGACAGCGAACCCCACACTTCAATAGTCGGGTTCAGGCATTGAAACAGTGTGCCAGCCGTTCACGAAACTGGCTATCGGCGAACGACCAGATACAAGCCGACTGCCACCATGATTCCGGCCGGCCAATGCCCCAATTCGTGCAGCGGGCCACCGATGGCCAGGATCACCCCGCCCGCCAGATGCGCGCAACCGAGCAGGCGCAGGAACCAGTCGTCCTTGCGTTTGTGCCACGGTGGCGGCGGGTCATAGGCGTGCGGCTGGGACATGCGTTCGAGCAGATCGCGGGCCATGTTGGCCAGATGCGGAAGCTGTTCGAACTGGCTCTGCACGTTGCCCAGCAAGGCTTTCGGGCTGACGCGCTCGCGCATCCAGCGCTCGAGGAATGGCTGCGCGGTGTTCCACAGATCCAGATCCGGATACAACTGACGACCGAGGCCTTCGATGTTTAACAGGGTCTTTTGCAGCAGCACCAGTTGCGGCTGCACTTCCATGTTGAAGCGCCGTGCGGTCTGGAACAGGCGCATCAGCACCTGGCCGAAGGAAATATCTTTTAACGGTTTTTCGAAGATCGGCTCGCACACGGTACGGATCGCGGCTTCGAACTCATTGACCTTGGTGTGCGCCGGCACCCAGCCCGAATCGATGTGCAGTTGCGCCACACGGCGGTAGTCACGCTTGAAGAAGGCGAACAGATTGCGCGCCAGATAATCCTGGTCTTCCGGGGTCAGGCTGCCGACGATGCCGCAATCGATCGCGATGTATTGCGGGCTCCACGGGTTGACGGTGCTGACGAAGATGTTGCCCGGGTGCATGTCGGCGTGGAAGAAACTGTCGCGGAACACTTGGGTGAAGAAAATCTCCACACCGCGCTCGGCGAGCATTTTCATGTCGGTACGCTGGTCGGCAAGGGTCGCCAGATCGGTGACCTGGATGCCGTAGATACGCTCCATCACCAGCACTTTCGGTCGGCACCAGTCCCAATAGACTTGCGGCACGTAGAGCAGCGGCGAACCTTCGAAGTTACGCTTCAACTGGCTGGCGTTGGCCGCCTCGCGCAGCAGATCGAGTTCGTCGTAGATGGTTTTTTCGTAGTCCTGGACCACGTCGACCGGGTGCAGCAGGCGCGCATCGGCGGAGAGTTTTTCGGCAGTGCGGGCGAGGATAAACAGCCACGCAAGATCCTGCGCGATGATCGGCTTCAGACCCGGCCGGATCACTTTGACCACCACTTCTTCGCCGGTTTTCAGCTGCGCGGCATGTACCTGCGCCACGGAGGCTGAGGCCAGTGGCTCAACGTCGAAACGGCTGAACACGTCGCTGATCTTCTTGCCCAACTGTTCTTCGATCAGCTTGATCGACAGCTGCGAATCGAACGGCGGCACGCGGTCCTGCAACAGCATCAGCTCATCGGCGATGTCTTCCGGCAGCAGGTCGCGGCGGGTCGAAAGAATCTGCCCGAACTTGATGAAGATCGGTCCCAGATCCTGCAACGCCAGACGCAGACGCGCGCCCCGGCTCAGGTCCAGCGGCTTGCGCGGGAACCAGCGCCACGGCAGCACGTAGCGCAGCGCCAGGAGAAACCAGGGCAGCGGCAGATCGAACAGCAGGTCATCGAGGCGGTAGCGGATCACGACGCGCTGGATGCGCAACAGACGGCGGACGGCAAGCAGCTTCATGCGTTATCGCTTGGGTCGAGGGATCGGGAAAGGCGCTCGAAACGCGCCTCGAGACGTTCCAGATCAAGTTTGATCCGGTCCAGTTCGCTGAATCGCGCTTCGGCTTCGCGCTGCCCGACGAGGGTGCGCGATTCTTCGGCGAGGTATTCGGCGAGGTTCTGGTTGAGGCTGGCAAATCCTTGTTGATACCAGCGTGCGCGGCTGCGCAGATGGCCACCGACCAGTTGCGTGGCGACCGGGCCGAGCCAGCGCGAGAGTTCGTACTCCCAGTCCAGCTCAAGGTCTTGCAGCACACCGGCCAGCTCCAGCAGCACGCCGCTGTCGCCATCGAGCTCGACTTCCGGGGCATGCAGCACTGCGGTCTTGTCTTTGCTCAAGGCCAGTTTGATCAGGCTCGAGGCCGGCGCACGCAGGGTGCAGTCGACACCGGTTTCCCAATGCGAGGCCAGCATCAGACCTTCATCACTCGGCAGGATGAACAGTTGCAGCGCCGGGCTGCGGCAGTCGACGGCAATCACCTTGCCGGTCAAATGCGCCAGCCGCGGCAGCGCCGTGCTGTCGAGACGCAGCACCCGGTTGAGGCCGAGTTCAACGCTGGCGAGCAGCCCGGTGAGCAACATCAGGGCTTGATGCCGCGGTGCAGGGCGACGATGCCTGCGGTCATGTTGTGATAGGTCACGCGGTCGAAACCGGCGTCGACCATCATCGACTTCAGGGTTTCCTGATTCGGATGCATGCGGATCGATTCGGCCAGGTAGCGATAGCTTTCCGAGTCGTTGGTGATCAGCTTGCCCATCAGCGGCATGAAGGCGAACGAATAAGCGTCGTAGGCTTTCGACATCAGCGCGTTGGTCGGTTTGGAGAATTCCAGCACCAGCAGACGACCGCCGGGCTTGAGCACGCGCAGCATCGAACGCAAGGCGTCTTCTTTGTGCGTCACGTTGCGCAGGCCGAAAGCGATGGTCACGCAGTCGAAGTGGTTGTCCGGGAACGGCAGTTTTTCCGCGTCCGCCTGAACGAATTCGACGTTGCCAGCGACACCCAGATCGAGCAGGCGGTCACGGCCGACCTTGAGCATCGATTCGTTGATGTCGGCCAATACCACCTGACCGGTCGGGCCGACCAGGTGCGAGAACTTTTTGGTCAGGTCACCGGTACCGCCGGCGATGTCCAGCACGCGGTTACCGCTGCGTACGCCCGACAGTTCGATCGCGAAACGCTTCCACAGGCGGTGCATGCCGCCCGACAGAAGGTCGTTCATCAAGTCGTATTTCGCGGCTACCGAGTGGAAAACTTCAGCGACTTTTTCCGCTTTCTGGCTTTCCGGAACGTTTTTGAAGCCGAAGTGAGTGGTGGGTTCGGCATCGCTGCCTTTGCGCTGATCAGTCATATCGCTGTCACCAAAAGAGAATGCGCGACATTCTAATCCCCAAGCCATGCTTTGTCTTGGAATGGCTAAAGGTAAGATGGGCAATCCTCGGGACGATTTGCCGCAGCGGCGGTCAAGATTTACCGACACATCTTTTTAAATCAGGAGTCATGTAATGGCCAAAATCACTGTTGAGCGTGCCCACAACCTGGGTAAGGAAGCCGCCCGCGAGAAGGCCGACAAGCTGGCGCAAAAACTCTCCGATCAATATGGCCTTGAGCCGCAATGGTCCGGCGATACCCTGAACCTCAAGCGCTCGGGCGTAAAAGGCGCGGTGCATGTGGCGGACGATTCGATCAAGGTCGATGTGGAGTTGGGCATCATGATGTCGGCCATGAGCGGCATGATCAAAGCCGAAATCGAAAAAGCCCTCGACAAGGCTTTGGTCTGAAACACGATCCCTTGTAGGAGTGAGCCTGCTCGCGATAGCGGTCTGTCAGTCGACTCCATTTTTGACTGATACACCGCTATCGCGAGCAGGCTCACTCCTACATTTGTTTTGTGGTGCTCCCTCTGTTTATGTCAGTTGTTAGGGTGCCGTTTCTAATTTTTCTGCCTACTTTGTGCCTGAGCCCGACACTTTTCCGGGCAGTTCCTCAAACCTTCTGCGCGTGAGGTGCACCATGGCCAAAGTCATTTTGAAGAAAAAAATCGACGCTTCGACTTCTGCTCTGAGCGACGTCAAATCCTATGCCCGCAAGATCTGGCTGGCAGGCCTGGGTGCCTACGCCAAGGTCGGCCAAGAGGGCAGCGACTACTTTCAAGAGCTGATCAAGGCTGGTCAAACTGTTGAAAAGAAAGGCAAAAAAGCCGTCACCGAAAAACTCGAAGCGGCCAACGCCGAGATCGATGAAGCCAAGAGCGAAGTCAGCTCGTTCAAAGGTCGTGTCGAAGTTCAGCTCGACAAGGTCGAGAAGGCGTTCGACTCCCGTGTAGCAAGCGCCTTGAATCGTATCGGCATTCCGTCTAAACATGACGTTGAGACACTCTCTGCTAAGCTCGATGAGCTGACGGCATTGCTCGAACGCGTCGCGCGTAAATCTTAAGGAGAACGGGATGGCTGGTAAAAAGAACACCGATAAAGAAGGCAGCTCGTGGATCGGGAAAGTCGAAGACTACTCCCGCAAAATCTGGCTGGCTGGTTTAGGCGTGTACTCGAAGATCGACACTGACGGCAGCAAGCTCTTCGATACATTGGTCAAAGACGGCGAGAAAGCCGAGAAGCTCACCAAATCCGCAGTCGGCAAAAAAGTCGACGCTGCCAAGGACTCCGCTTCTTCGGCCAAGTCGCGCATCAGCGGCGTGAAAGATCGCGCACTGGGCAAATGGGACGAGCTGGAAGGGGCTTTCGACAAGCGCCTGAACAGCGCAATTTCGCGCCTGGGTGTACCGAGCCGCAATGAGGTCAAAGCACTGCATAGCAAGGTGGAAACCTTGACCAAGCAGATCGAAAAACTCACCGGTCTGAAAACCCAACCGGCGGCGGCGAAAACCGCTGCGGCAAAACCGGCCGCGAAAACGGCTGCGGCCAAACCAGCAGCCAAGTCTGCTGCCAAGCCACTGGCCAAAGCGGCAGCTAAACCTGCTGCTAAAGCCGCGGCCAAGCCAGCAGCGAAAACCGCAGCCGCCAAGCCTGCAGCCAAAGCCGCAGCCAAACCGGTTGCCGCCAAAGCCGCTGCCAAGCCGGCAGCTAAACCTGCGGTCAAAACTGCAGCGAAACCCGCCGCCAAGCCAGCAGCGAAAACTGCTGCCGCCAAACCGGCTGCCAAGCCTGCAGCGAAACCTGCTGCGGCGAAGAAACCGGCAGTGAAAAAACCGGCCGCGCCGAAAGCCGCTGCGCCGAAACCGGCCGCACCTGCTGCAGCCAAACCTGCCGCTCCGGCAGCTCCGGTGAGTGCGTCGAATTCCGCCGCAGCACCGACTCCGGCGGCCACCCCGACTGCTGCATCGACCCCGTCGACGCCAACCAGTCAGTCCTGATTTTTCAGGGCAAAACAAAACGCCCGGCCTGTGAAGGTCGGGCGTTTTTGTTTGTGCATTTCAAGGCCGCCCCCTCACCCCAGCCCTCTCCCAGAGGGAGAGGGGGCCGAACGAGGTGTCTTGCGTCGTACGTCGACCTGAACGATCGAGTCGATTATGGATTCAACAAAACCCTTTCAGGTCGGTGTAGCTCATCAGCATCCCCCAATCAGTCCCCTCTCCCTCCGGGCGGTCCGACGTTTCGGGAGGGCTAGGGTGAGGGGCTTTTGATTCAGTCGTGATCTTCAAGGTATTGCAGGGCCATCCGCTCCGTAGCGACCTTCACCGGCGGCAACAAATGCGGCGCCACCAGCATCATGATCTGGTACACAACCAGCCTAACCTCACCCTCACGATCCAGAATCCGCTGATAATCCAGCGAAAACAGCAACGTCATGGTGATCTGCTCAACCAACTGCCCCAACGCCTGCGTATCACTGACCAACTGCCCCGAAGCCTTCAAACGCGCCAGCAACGACGCCAGTGTGCGCTTCAGTGCATTGAGCAAATGTCGAATCCCCTTGGCCAGCTTCGGCAAGCGCCCGGCGAGGTTCGACAGGTCCTGAAACAGGAAGCGGTACTGCGCCAGTCGCTCGACGATCAAATGCAAAAACAGCCAGTAATCCTCCGGCGCCAGTTCCACATCCGAGGGTGGATCGAGCAGTGGCGCCAGTTCACTCTGGAAGCGTTCGAACAGGCCGAGAATCAGCGGTTCCTTGCCATGGAAGTGGTAGTAGAGATTGCCCGGGCTGATCCCCATTTCGTTCGCCACCTCCATGGTGGAGACGTTCGGCTCGCCCTTTTCGTTGAACAGTTGCAAAGCACATTCGAGAATCCGGTCGCGGGTTTTCATCCAGTCTTCTTAGAAAAGTTCGGTTAAGCGTCAGCGCACACGCACGTAAGTACCGGGCGCTGCCTCCATCGGTGGATAGTTCGGGTTGCCGAGGGTAAACGTGGTTTCGTGCTGGGCGCCGGAGCGCTGTTGAATCCACTCCAGCCACTGCGGCCACCAACTGCCATCGACGTGTTTACCATCGTAGTACCAGGCACGCGGGTCGCTGCTCATCTTGCCGTTCTCGACGTAGGCAGCTTTCGGGTTGCTCGGCGGGTTGAGAATGCTCTGCACATGGCCGCTGTTGGACAGCACGAAACGCCGCTCGCCACCGAGCAGCAGGGTCGAGCGATACACCGCATCCCACGGCGTGATGTGGTCGTTCATGCCGGCGACGCTGAAGCTGTCGACGGTGACTTTCTGCAGGTCGATCGGCGTGCCGCACACTTCCAGCCCACCCGGATGGGTCAGCGGGTTGTGTTTGAAGAAGTCCAGCAGGTCGCCGTGAAATGCCGCTGGCAGACGGGTGTTGTCGTTGTTCCAGTAGAGGATGTCGAAGGCCGGCGGCTCTTTGCCCAGCAGGTAATTGTTGACGAAGTAGCTCCAGATCAAATCGTTGGGGCGCATCCAGGCGAAGACCTTGGCCATGTCGCGACCGTCGAGCACGCCTTTCTGGTACGAGCGGCGCTTGGCGGCTTCGAGGGTTTGTTCATCGGCGAAGAGGGTGGCCGGGGTTTCAATCTGGCTGTCGAGCAGGCTGACCAGGTACGTCGCACTGGAGACGCGGCGCAGTTGCCGCTTGGCCTGCAAATGCCCTTGCAGGGCGGCGATGGTCAGGCCGCCAGCGCAGGCGCCCATCAGGTTGACCTCGCGGGCACCGGTGATCGCCCGACAGATGTTCATCGCCTCTTCCACCGCCTCGACATACGTCGACAGGCCCCATTCGCGATGGCGTACATCCGGGTTGCGCCAACTGATCATGAAGGTCTGCAGGCCGTTTTTCAGTGCGTACTGGACGAAGCTGTTGTGTGGGCTGAGGTCGAAAATGTAGTACTTGTTGATTTGCGGCGGCACCACCAGCAGCGGCTTGGCGTACTGCTTTTCGCTCATCGGTCGGTACTGGATCAGCTCAAGCAAATCGTTGCGAAACACCACCGAGCCGGTGGTGGTGGCCACGGTCTTGCCGACCTCGAAAGCCTGTTTGGTCACCTGACGTGGCAGGCCGTCGTTGTGCAGCAAGTCATCGAACAAATGACTGATGCCGCGTACCAGACTGTGCCCGCCGGAGTTGAACAGCTCCTTGACCGCCAGCGGGTTGAGCAAGGTGTTCGACGGCGCCACAGCGTCGTTGAGCAGGGTGAAGGCGAAATGCGCGCGGGCGCGATCGTCATCGCTCATGTTGCTTTCGTCGATCCAGCTTTTGACCTGTTTTTGCCAGGCCAGATAGGCCTGCAGGCTGCGCCGGTAGAACGGATTGAGGCTCCACGCCGGGTCAGCGAAACGGCTGTCGTTCGGATTGGTCGGGTGCAGGGTTTCGCCGAGCAGCACGCGGCCCAATTGACCGCCGAGTTTCAACGCGTGCTTCGCACTGTGAATCGGATTGCGCAGGCCATGGGCGGCGACGCTGCGCAAGGTCGAGATCAGGTCCCGGCCACGCAGGCCGGTGATCGCACTTTGTGCGTTGATGAACACGGCGGGGCTGGGCACTACGCCCGTCGCTGGTTTGTCGCGCATGACTCAACACTCCTTCGTCTTCAGGCCAAAAACAAACTCACCGAACCAGAACACCATAGACGCTGTTGCGGGTTGCTGCCTGCGCGGCGTCCTGCCGCGCACTCTTTAAGGGCCTGCATAAAGCCTGCCGCCGGGGTTAACCGCCGAGCGGTGTCGGATGCGGGTGCATCACCGCGCGCTGACGTTCCTCCTGGAGAAATTTCATGATGATCGGCGCCACCGCTTCGGCGCGGGTAATCAGAAACAGGTGGCCGTCGTCGATGATGTGCAGTTGCGCGTTGGGAATGCGCCAGGCGAGCATGCGCATGTTGATCAGCGGGATCAGCGGATCGTCATCGCCGGCCAGCACCAGCGTTGGCTGATGGATCTTGTGCAGCCAGTGAATGCTGGTCCAGCCGAGGCCGGCGAACAGTTGCCAGTAATAACCGAGCTTGCCCGCCGAACGCACTTTCGCCGCGTGGCTGGCCGCCAGCGTCGGGTCGCGACGGAACGAGCCGCCATAGATCAGCGGGGCGATACGGATCACGTGGGACGGCTGAATGTAGCGCCGCGGACTGGCCATCATCCACAGCACTTTTGGCTTGCCCGGCACCATTACTGCACCGGCCGCGGTCGCCGCGAGCACCAGTTTCTTGCAGCGCTCGGGGTAGTCGTAAGCGAACTGCTGCGCCAGTGCGCCGCCCCACGACACGCCGATGACGTTGACCTGGCCGTAGTCGAGGTAATCGAGCATCCGTGACGTCAGTTTGGCCAGCCCTGGAAAGCGATACGGCCGGTTCGGCGTCGAGGAACCGCCGACACCGGGCACGTCAAAGGCGATCACTTCCAGATCCGGGTCCAGCGCCGCGACAAACGGAAACACCAGCTCCAGGTTGGCGCCGATGCCGTTGAAAATCAGCAAGGGCGTCAAGTGAGGCTTGCCGGGGCGTACCGCCGTGCGGAGGGTCTGGCCATCCAGATCGACGGTACGGAATATGAACGGTTGCGGCATGCGTCAGGCCCTGTGGATTTAAATTCACCACACCCCGTGTAGGAGCTGCCGAAGGCTGCTCCTACACGGGGTGTGGTGGTGTCAGTTACCGCTCGTGAACGTATGTGCCCGGCGAGGCTTCACCGGCCGGGTACGCTTTGTTGCCCAGTTTCAGCGGGGCCTTTTTCAGGTTGCCCGAGCGCTCGGCCTGCCACGTCTGCCAGTACAGCCACCAGGAGTCGGTGTGCTTGGTCGAGTTCTCTTGCCACTCATCGGCATTGGCCGCCATTTCTTCGCCGGTCATGTAGCGCGATTTCGGGTTGCCCGGCGGGTTGAGAATGCTCTGGATATGCCCGCTGCTCGACAACACGAACTCGACCTTGCCACCAAACAACTGCGCCGACTTGTAGCAGGACTTCCACGGCGTGATGTGGTCGTTGGTGCCGGCCAGCGAGAAGATGTCGGCCGTGACCTGCTTGAGGTCGATCGGCGTGCCGCACACTTCCAGTGCATTCGGGCGGATCAGTGGGTTGTTTTTGAACATCTCGATCAGGTCGCCATGGAACGCGGCGGGCAGGCGGGTGGTGTCGTTGTTCCAGAACAGGATGTCGAACACCGGCGGCTCGTTGCCGAGCAGGTAGTTATTGACCCAGTAGTTCCAGATCAGATCGTTCGGGCGCATCCAGGCGAAAACCTTGGCCATGTCTTTGCCTTCCAGTACACCGGCCTGATAGGAGTGGCGCTTGGCGGTCTCCAGAGTCTGCTCGTCGACGAACAGGGCGACGTCGCTGTCCAGCGTCGTGTCGAGCACGCTGACCAGCAGCGTGAGGGCATTGACCTTCTTCTCGCCGATCGCCGCGTAATGGCCGAGCAGGGCGGTGCAGGTGATGCCACCGGAGCAGGCACCGAGCATGTTCACGTCTTTGCTGCCGGTGATCGCGGTCACCACGTCGACCGCTTCTTTCAGGGCATCGATGTACGTCGACAGGCCCCACTCGCGCTGGGCCTTAGTCGGGTTGCGCCAGCTGACGATAAACGTCTGCACGTTATTGCGCAGGCAGAAGCGCGCCAGACTCTTGTCCGGGCTCAAATCGAATACGTAGAACTTGTTGATCTGCGGCGGCACCACCAGCAATGGGCGCTCGTGGACTTGCTCGGTGATCGGCTTGTACTGGATCAGCTCCAGCACGTCGTTGCGAAACACCACCGCGCCTTCGGTCACGCCGAGGCTCTTGCCGACTTCGAACGCGCCCATGTTGACCTGGCTCGGCATGCCGCCGTTGTGCACCAGATCCTTGGCCAGATGCGAGAGGCCGTCGAGCAGGCTTTTGCCGCCGGTTTCGAAGAAGCGTTTGACTGCTGCGGGGTTGGCCGCCGTGTTGGTCGGGGCCATGGCTTCAGTCATCAGGTTGATGACAAAGTGGCCGCGCGCGATGTCTTTGGGTGAGAGGCTGCTGTCATCGATCCAGGCATGAAGTTCCTTGCGCCACGCCAGGTAAGTTTGCAGATAACGTTTGTAGAGCGGGTTCTGGCTCCACGCAGGATCAGCGAAGCGACGGTCATCGCCTGCCGGTTGCAGTTCGGATTTGCCGAACAGCACGTTCTTCAGTTCGAGGCCGAAATGGGTGACGTGCCTGACACTATGGATCGGTTGTTTGATGGCCTGTTTCAGCACCATACGAGCAGAGGCCAGCAGATCCTTTCCGCGTAGCCCAACGACGGGATTAAGCCCCAGGGTGTTTTCCGAGGCTTGGTACTTCAGGTCATCGTTATTCTTGTTACTCATCTACGACGCTCCATTGTCCTGAGACGAGTACCCGGTTTTCTGCTGTGCAGTTCCACAGCCAATGCCAGGTACTACTGCTCGGGTGACCGTTAATTCTGCATAGCTGCTTTACAGTCGTAGAGCACTGCAGGGAACTTGCCAGCTCCATTGGTTACCCGAGTTTAATTTTTTTCGCAAGCAGGCCGATCCTCGGCCACACAGCAGAGCATTCAAACAGATGAATTTAGAAAATGCCCTCTAATGAGCGCAAGGCTCGGACTAGAGCATCAGCTTGACGATCGACTCGCTCGGGTCGCGGGTTTTTCCGGCGGCTTTGAGCTCGGCCAGATAATCGGCCCAGAGTGCGTCATAACGTCGCCCCAGCTCGTAGAGATAATCCCAGGTGAACAAGCCACTGTCGTGACCGTCGTCGAAGGTCAGTTTCAGTGCGTAGTGACCGGCCGGTTCCAGCTTGCTCAGACCAACGTTGAGCTTGCCGAATTGCAGGATCGGTTTGCCGTGGCCCTGGACTTCAGCGGAGGGCGAATGCACGCGCAGGAATTCGGCGGGCAAGGTGTATTCCTCACCGGACGCATAGGTAAGCGTCAGGGTTTTCGAGGCTTTGTGCAGTTTGATGTCGGTGGGGATCATGAGCAGGTATCCGTCTTGTGCGGAACCTTGTGGGAGCGAGCTTGCTCGCGAAAGCGGTGGTTCAGCCAACACAAAGGTTGAATGTAACGCCGTCTTCGCGAGCAGGCTCGCTCCCACAGTTCCATTACATCTGTAAGTATGGCTTACAGGATATAACGGGACAGGTCTTCGTTCTGCGCCAATTCGCCGAGGTGGCTGTTGACGTATTCGGCGTCGATCAGAATCGGCTTCTCATCGTGGGTGCTGGCCAGATCGCCGGCACTGAACGAAACCTCTTCGAGCAGACGCTCAAGCAGCGTGTGCAAGCGACGGGCACCGATGTTTTCGGTTTTCTCGTTGACCTGCCAGGCGATCTCCGCCAGACGCTTGATGCCTTCCGGCTGGAACTGGATGTTCAGGCCTTCGGTTTTCAGCAGTGCGCAATATTGTTCGGTGAGCGAAGCGTGCGGCTCGCTGAGGATGCGCTCGAAGTCTTCCGGGCTCAGGGCCTTGAGTTCGACGCGAATCGGCAGGCGACCTTGCAGCTCAGGCACCAGATCGCTCGGCTTGCTCAGGTGGAACGCACCGGAGGCGATAAACAGGATGTGGTCGGTCTTGACCATGCCCAGTTTGGTGTTGACGGTGCAGCCTTCGATCAGCGGCAGCAGGTCGCGCTGCACGCCTTCACGGGACACATCGGCGCCGCCGACGTTGCCGCGCTTGGCGACTTTGTCGATCTCGTCGATGAACACGATGCCGTGCTGTTCAACCGCTTCCAGCGCTTTGGCTTTCAGCTCTTCTTCGTTGACCAGACGCCCGGCTTCTTCGTCGCGCACTAGCTTTAGCGCTTCTTTGACCTTGAGCTTGCGCGCCTTCTTCTTGCCCTTGCCCATGTTGGCGAACAAGGACTGCAACTGGTTGGTCATTTCTTCCATGCCGGGCGGCGTGGCGATTTCGATGCCGGCGACTTCGGCCACTTCGATTTCGATTTCCTTGTCATCCAGCTGACCTTCGCGCAGGCGCTTGCGGAACAGCTGGCGCGTGTTGGAATCGCTGCTTGGCGTTTCTTCATTGCTGAAGCCCATGCGCGCCGGCGGCAGCAGTGCGTCGAGGATACGATCCTCGGCAGCGTCTTCGGCGCGATGGCGAACGCGGGTCATTTCCTGCTCACGGAGCATCTTGATCGCGGCGTCGGCCAGATCACGGATGATCGATTCGACGTCACGACCGACGTAGCCGACTTCGGTGAACTTGGTCGCTTCGACCTTGATGAACGGCGCGTTGGCCAGTTTCGCCAGGCGACGGGCGATTTCGGTTTTACCGACACCGGTCGGGCCGATCATCAGGATATTTTTCGGGGTCACTTCAACACGCAGCTCTTCAGGCAGCTGCATGCGGCGCCAGCGGTTGCGCAGGGCAATCGCGACGGCGCGCTTGGCATCGTCCTGGCCGATGATGTGGCGGTTGAGTTCGTGGACGATTTCGCGGGGAGTCATGGACATAATAATTGACGGTCCTCAAGCAGAAACAAGCCGTGGCACAGGGCCGCGTCAGGCTTATTCAGCGAGATCCTGCTCCTCAATGGTCTGAGTGTGGTTGGTGAATACACAGATGTCGCCGGCGATACCGAGGGCGGTTTCGACGATTTCACGGGCCGACAGATCGGTCTTTTTCAGCAGGGCGCTGGCCGCGGCTTGCGCGTAGCCGCCGCCGGAACCCATGGCGATCAGGCCGTCTTCGGGCTCGACCACATCACCGTTGCCGGTAATGATCAGCGAGGCGTCCTTGTTGGCGACCGCGAGCATGGCTTCGAGGCGGCTCAGGGAGCGGTCGGTGCGCCATTCTTTGGCGAGTTCGACAGCGGCGCGCACCAGGTGGCCCTGATGTTTTTCAAGTTGGCCTTCGAAACGTTCGAAGAGGGTAAATGCGTCGGCGGTGGCACCGGCAAAACCGGCGATGACCTGGCCGTGGTACAGGCGACGGACTTTTTTCGCGTTGCCTTTCATCACGGTATTGCCGAGAGAAACCTGGCCGTCGCCGCCCATGACGACTTTGCCGTGACGGCGGACTGAAACGATGGTGGTCAAGGGAAGAGTCTCCACACAGCGGGGCGAAAGTGCCTTATGCCCATTCATATGGGGGTGCTGGAGAGGATTTCAACCGTAGCGCGGCAGAGGGGACGAGCGGCGTGTTGCACCTGATCGTTCCCACGCTCTGCGTGGGAATGCAGCCCGGGGACGCTCCGCGTCCCTTCACTGCTGGGACGCAGGGCGTCCCTTGAGGCGTTCCCACGCAGAGCGTGGGAACGATCGGCGGTGATCAGCGGCTCTGGCGTTGTTGTAACAACAGGTTGCTGAAGCCGGCGCCAGCCAGTTGTTTCTGTGCAGTAGTCAGTTGCTCACGGTTGCTGAACGGCCCGACCAAAACGCGATACCAGGTTTCATCCTTCACCGTGCCGGACTCAACCGCTACCGCCTGACCGAGCAGAATGATCTGCGCACGAACCTTGTCAGCATCGGTTTCCTTGCGGAACGAGCCGGCCTGCAAGAAGAACTTGGTTACCGGTGCCGCTTTGCTCACCGGCGGTGCTGGTGGCGGGGTAATCCCGGCCAACGCTGCCTGCGCGCGCGCGGTGTCGATCTTCGCCGCTTCCGCCGGGGTCACCGGCGTGGTCGGAATGGCCGGCACTTGTGGCGTCGGCAAGGTCTTCTCCGGGACGGCGTCCGGCGGCACGATCACTTCCGATTCCGGCAGCAGGGTGTAGAAGTCGTACTTCGGCTTCACCGGTTGCGTCGGGCTCGGCGGGGTCTTGTTGGCCTCGGCGATCTTCGACGCTTTCTGCTGTTGCGCCTGTTCGACTTTCTCGCGCTTGACCGTGTCGCTGCCCTTGCCCGGCTCCAGCTTCATCAGAAACACGATGAACGCGCCGACCGTGAGGCCGATGGCCATCCACAGCCAACCCGGAATCGGTTGCTTCGCAGGAGCTTGGTAACGGCTGGCGCCACGCTTGGGTGCAGGTTTTTTCTTGGCAGCCAACTTACATACGCTCCAGAGTTTCCAGACCCAACAGCTCCAGGCCTTGCTTGAGGGTGCGACCGGTCAACGCGGCCAGGCGCAGACGGCTCTGCATCTGGGCCGGGGTTTCGGCGGCGAGGATCGGGCAGTTCTCGTAGAAGCTGGAGAACAGACCGGCAACGTCGTACAGATAAGTGCAGAGAATGTGCGGCGTGCCTTTGTCGGACACGTTGTTCAGCACTTCGCCGAACTGCGCCAGTTTCGCCGCCAGCTCTTGCTCATGTGCGGCTTCCAGCACAATCTGGCCATCGACTTCGCTGAAGTCCTTGCCCAGTTTGCGGAACACGCCGGCGACGCGGGTGTAGGCGTAGAGCAGGTACGGTGCGGTGTTGCCTTCGAAGTTCAGCATCAGGTCGAAGTTGAAGCTGTAGTCGCTGGTGCGGTGCTTCGACAGGTCGGCGTATTTCACCGCGCCGATGCCGACGACTTTGGCGATGTTGCGCAGCTCGTCTTCGGCCAGTTCCGGGTTCTTCTCTTTCACCAGGTTGTAGGCGCGTTCCTGCGCTTCGGTGAGCAGATCGATCAGCTTCACGGTGCCGCCGTCACGGGTCTTGAACGGACGGCCATCGGCGCCGTTCATGGTGCCGAAGCCCATGTGTTCCATCTCCATCGGATGGGTGACGAAACCGGCCTTGCGCGCCACGGCGAAGACTTGCTGGAAGTGCAAGGCCTGACGCTGGTCGACGAAGTACAGCGCGCGATCGGCTTTCAGTTTGCCGCTGCGGTAGCGCACAGCCGCGAGGTCGGTGGTGGCGTACAGGTAACCGCCGTCAGCCTTGACGATGATCACCGGCAGCGGGTCGCCGTCGGCGTTCTTGAACTCGTCGAGGAACACGCACTGCGCGCCGTTGCTTTCGACCAGCATGCCGGCGGCTTTCAGATCGTTGACCACGTTGATCAGGTCGTCGTTGTAGGCGCTTTCGCCCATCACGTCGGCCATGGTCAGTTTGACGTTGAGCAGTTCGTAGATCTTCTGGCAGTGCGACAGCGAGATATCCTTGAACTTGGTCCACAGCGCCAGGCACTCGGCATCGCCGGCCTGCAGCTTGACCACCAGGCCACGAGCGCGGTCGGCGAATTCTGCGGATTCGTCGAAACGCTGCTTGGCGGCGCGGTAGAAGTTTTCCAGGTCCGACAGCTCATCGCTGGTGATCGGGTTTTCCTGCAGATACGCCATCAGCATGCCGAACTGGGTGCCCCAGTCGCCGACGTGGTTCTGACGGATCACTTCGTCGCCGAGGAATTCCAGTACGCGCGCCACGCCGTCGCCGATGATGGTCGAGCGCAAGTGGCCGACGTGCATCTCTTTGGCCAGGTTCGGTGCCGACAGGTCGACCACGGTGCGCTGCGCCGGGCCAGCCTTGCGCACGCCAATGTGAGCATCAGCCAGTGCGGCATCGAGGCGGTTGGCCAAGGCCTGGGTGTTCTGGAAGAAATTGATGAAGCCCGGGCCGGCGATTTCGGCCTTGGTGACGTTCTCGTCGGCAGGCAGTGCGGCAATGATTTTTTCCGCCAGGTCGCGCGGCTTCATGCCCGCAGGCTTGGCCAGCATCATGGCGATGTTGCTGGCGAAGTCGCCGTGGGTCTTATCACGGGCGTTCTCCACCTGGATCGCCGGCGACAGGCCTTCAGGCAACACACCTTCGTTGACGAGTTGGGTGAGGGCTTGTTGGATCAGCTGGCGAATGGTGTCTTTCATGGTCTTCTCTTTCGACCGCAAGCGCGGCGGGCGCATCGATGCGCGGGTGGAAAAACTGGGCATTATCCGTTGCGAAGACGGGCTTGCCAACCTTAGCAGGCAGCTTATGGATATGTGGTGACATTCAGATCAAAAGATCGCCGCCTGCGGCGGCTCCTACACGGGGATACGCATTTTCCTGTAGGAGCTGCCGAAGGCTGCGATCTTTCGATCTTCAATACAAATCGACGGGATCGACATCCAGCGACCAGCGCACCGCGCGCCCACTCGGCATCTGCTCCAGCACCAGCAACCAACTGGCCAGCAACCGATGCAGCGGCGCCCGCGCCGTCGCCTGCAACAACAACTGCGCGCGATAACGGCCAGCACGACGCTCCATCGGCGCCGGCACTGGCCCAAGCAGTTCAATCCCGCTCAGATTCTGCTCGGTCAGCAAGCGCTCGGCTTCGCTGCACGCCTCATCGAGAAAGCCCTCCGCCTGCCCCGGCTTGTGCGCTTCGGCACGCAACAACGCCAGATGCGCAAACGGTGGCAGTCCGGCAGCCCGTCGTTCGCTCAAGGCCTGTTCGGCGAAGGCGAAATAGCCCTGTTCGGTGAGTTGCACCAATAAAGGATGGTCAGCGAGGTGTGTCTGGATAATCACCTTGCCCGGCTCTTCCGCTCGCCCGGCACGCCCGGCCACCTGCACGATCAGCTGCGCCATGCGCTCGCTGGCGCGGAAGTCGCCGGAGAACAGGCCTCCGTCAGCATCGAGGATCGACACCAGCGTCACCCTTGGAAAATGGTGCCCCTTGGCCAACATCTGCGTGCCGACCAGAATGCACGGCTGGCCCTTCTGGATCGTCGCGAACAGTTGATTCATCGCGTCCTTGCGCGACGTGCTGTCACGGTCGACGCGCAGCACCGGGTAGTCGGGGAATAGAATCGCCAGCCGTTCTTCGGCACGTTCAGTACCCGCGCCGACCGGGCGCAGATCGACCTTGTTGCACTTTGGGCACTGGCGCGGCGTGCGCTCGACGTAGCCACAGTGATGGCAACGCAGTTCGCCGTAGCGCTGGTGCACAGTCATCCGCGCATCGCAGCGCGAACACTCGGACATCCAGCCGCAGTCATGACACAACAGTGTCGGGGCGAAGCCGCGCCGGTTGAGGAACACCAGCACTTGCTGGCCGTTGGCGAGGGTCTGGCCGATGGCTTGCTGCATCGGCCCGGAAATACCGCTGTCCAGTGGACGGCTTTTCACATCCAGCCGCAGGAAGCGTGGCTGCTTGGCACCGCCAGCACGTTCATTCAGGCGTAGGAGGCCGTAACGGCCGGTGTAGGCGTTGTGCAGGCTTTCCAGAGATGGCGTCGCGGAACCGAGGACGATCGGGATGTTTTCCTGCCGCGCACGTACCAGCGCCAGATCGCGGGCGTGGTAGCGCAAACCTTCCTGCTGTTTATAAGAACCGTCGTGCTCTTCATCGATGATGATCAGCCCGGGGTTTTTCATCGGCGTGAACAGCGCTGAACGGGTACCGATAATAATGTCGGCCTCGCCATCGCGGGCGGCGAGCCAGGCGTCGAGGCGCTCGCGATCATTGACCGCCGAGTGCAGCAGAGCGATGCGCGCGTTGAAGCGCTGCTCGAAACGCGCCAGGGTCTGCGGGCCGAGGTTGATCTCCGGGATCAGCACCAGCGCCTGTTTGCCGGCTTCGAGGGTTTCGCGGATCAGTTGCAAATAGACTTCGGTCTTGCCGCTGCCGGTGACCCCGGCCAGGAGGAACGCGTGATAACTGTCGAACCCGGCACGGATCGCTTCGTAGGCGGCACGTTGCTCGGCGTTGAGTGGCAACTCCGGTTGTGCCAGCCAGTGTTCGTGACGCGCGCCCGGTGCGTGGCGGCGGATTTCCACCTGCACCAGATTTTTCGCCAGCAGCAGATCAAGGCTGTCCTTGCTCAGCATCAGTTTGCTCAGCAACTGATGGGCGACGCCGTGCGGGTGTTGAGCCAGCGTCGCCAGTGCTTCGCGCTGGCGCGGTGCGCGGGCGATGCGCGGATCATCAAGGCTGGCGCCGGGGACGATCGACCAGAAGCGCTCCTGTCGGGCCTCGGCCAGTTCGCCTTGGCGCAGCAGCACTGGCAGCGCCCAGCTCAGGGTGTCGCCGAGGCTGTGCTGATAATACTGCGACGTCCACAGGCACAGCTTGAACAGCGCGGGTGGCAGTGGCGCTGTGGCGTCGAGCAGGGCCAGTGCTGGTTTCAGTTTCTCCACCGGCACTTCGCTGGTGTCCGTGACCTCGACCAGAATCCCGATCATCTCGCGTCGACCGAACGGCACTCGCAGGCGCATGCCCGGCTGCAATTGCTCACGCAGCACACCGGCCGGGGCTCGATAGTCGAACAGGCGGCGCAAGGGTGAAGGCAGGGCGAGGCGCAGAATGGCGTCGGGCACGCGGGGGGATCTCTATAAACGGGCGGTATGGCTCGGCACATAACCTTGTAGGAGTGAGCCTGCTCGCGATAGCGGTCTGTCATTCAACATTTATGTCGTCTGAAATACCGCTCTCGCGAGCAGGCTCACTCCTACAAAGGAATCGCGTATTGGGCCGGGAGCCTAGCAGACGGTCGGTCTCGGTGACAGCTTGCGTGTTTGAAAAGGTCTGGTAGAATCCGCGGCCTAATTACGTGCGGTATTCAACAATAGTGTTGGGTGGCGGCACGCTAGCTGAGGAAGACACCATGAAAGCTGATATCCACCCGAATTACCCAGTCATCGCTGTTACCTGCAGCTGTGGCAACAAGTTCGAAACTCGTTCGACTTTCGGCAAAGCTCTGCCAATCGACGTTTGCAACGAATGCCACCCGTTCTACACCGGTAAGCAGAAGACTCTGGACACTGGCGGCCGCGTTCAGCGCTTCGCAGACCGTTTCGGTGCTTTCGGCAAGAAACCTGCTGCTGCAGAGTAAGGTTGAAGGGCCCGGTGGGCTTTTCCTCGTTGCTGAAAAAGGCGTCCCTCGCGGGCGCCTTTTTTGTGTCTGCGATTTGGCTATCCGGCGCGCAGGCCTTCTGTCCGGCGCCTGCGGGACTGGCCAGCGTCACCGTGCAGCGCGTGGTCGATGGCGACACGCTGCGCCTGAGCGACGGTCGCAGCGTACGCATGATCGGCCTCAACACGCCTGAGCTGGGCAGACAGGGCCGCAGCGACGAACCCTTAGCCGTGGCGGCACGCAAACGCCTGCAAGCGCTGGTCGATGCCAGCGGCGGACGTGTCGGTTTGCGCCCCGGCAAGCAAGCCAAAGACCATTACGGGCGTACGCTCGCGCATATTTACAGCACCAGCGGCGCCAATCTCGAAGCGCAAATGCTCGCCGATGGCCTCGGTTTCCAGGTCGCGGTTGCGCCGAATGTCGATCTTGTTGCCTGCCAGCAAGCCGCCGAACGCAGTGCGCGAAAGGCCGGGCTGGGCCTCTGGCGGCAATCACCTGTACTGAAAGCGGAGCAGATCCAGCGCTCGGGTTTCGCCGTGATCAGTGGGCGTGTGAGCAAGGTTCAGCGCAATCGAGGCGGAATCTGGATCGAGTTGCAGGACTCTCTTGTATTGCGCGTTGCTCCCAATCTGGTCAGACAATTTGACAATGCCCGATTGCAGGCGTTGAAAGGCAAGCAGATCGAGGCTCGCGGCTGGATCGTTGATCGTTCCAGGCGCGGTGGATTGCAATCCGGTCAGTCACGCTGGTTGCTTCCGCTGACGGATCCTTCAATGTTGCAAACGCCGCGCTGAAGAAAAATTGTAGACATTTTTTCTGTCGATTGTGAACAGTCTAGCCCTTGTGCGCCGTGGCTCTTGGCCCAAAGTAGTAGGGCAGGGCGCTTGACAGGGGTGACCGCTCAGTCTTGTGGGGACTTTGCGAGGCGCGTATCCTCGCTGACCAGTCTGTCCAACAGTAAAAAGCGGAATGCCAAAATGTCTGATCTGAAAACTGCCGCTCTCGAATATCATGCCAATCCTCGTCCAGGGAAGCTGAGTGTCGAGCTCACCAAGGCCACTGCTACCGCTCGCGACTTGTCGCTGGCCTACAGCCCCGGCGTAGCTGAACCAGTGCGTGAGATCGCTCGCGATCCTGAACTGGCCTACAAATACACCGGCAAGGGCAACCTGGTTGCAGTCATTTCCGATGGCACCGCGATTCTCGGTCTGGGCAACCTCGGCCCATTGGCTTCCAAGCCAGTAATGGAAGGTAAAGGCGTACTGTTCAAGCGCTTCGCCGGCATCGACGTTTTCGACATCGAAGTCGACTCCGAAAGCCCGCAAGCCTTCATCGATACCGTAAAACGCATCTCCATCACTTTCGGTGGTATCAACCTGGAAGACATCAAGGCACCCGAGTGCTTTGAGATCGAACGTGCTCTGATTGAGCAGTGCGACATTCCGGTATTCCACGATGACCAGCACGGCACCGCGATCGTGACCGCTGCGGGCATGATCAACGCCCTGGAAATCGCTGGCAAAACCCTGCCAGAAGCGAAAATCGTCTGCCTGGGCGCCGGCGCTGCCGCTATCTCCTGCATGAAACTGCTGGTGAGCATGGGCGCACGCATCGAAAACATCTTCATGGTTGACCGTACCGGTGTGATCCACTCCGGCCGTGACGACCTGAACCAGTACAAAGCGGTATTCGCTCACGCCACCGAGAAGCGCAGCCTGGCTGACGCACTGGCAGGCGCTGATGTGTTCGTCGGTCTGTCCGGTCCGAACCTGCTGAGCGCTGAAGGCCTGCTGTCGATGGCGGCCAACCCGATCGTGTTCGCCTGCTCGAACCCGGATCCGGAAATCTCCCCGGAGCTGGCGCACGCTACCCGTAGCGACGTGATCATGGCTACCGGCCGTTCGGACTACCCGAACCAGGTCAACAACGTGCTGGGCTTCCCGTTCATCTTCCGTGGTGCTCTGGACGTTCGCGCCAAGCGCATCAACGAAGAAATGAAAGTGGCTGCCGCCAACGCCCTGCGTGAACTGGCCAAGCTGCCTGTTCCTCAGGACGTGTGCGATGCCTACGGTGGTGCTCCGCTGGAATTCGGCCGTGAGTACATCATTCCGAAGCCAATGGACAAGCGCCTGATCACCCTGATCTCCGACGCTGTGGCCAAAGCCGCGATCGAGACCGGTGTGGCCACCCTGCCGTATCCGAAGAACTACCCGCTGAAAAGCGTGGATGACGTGTTCAACGGCTAAGCCGTTGTAGCGCTTCAAACGAAAGCCCCGGCTCGTGAGAGTCGGGGTTTTTTATTGCCTGAAGATCAAGAACCCCCTCACCCTAGCCCTCTCCCAGGGGGAGAGGGGACTGATTGGGGGATGTTCGGGAGTTACGCCGACCTGAACGTATTGTTTTGAATCCATAATCGACACAGCTCTCTCAGGTCGATGTAGAGCGCTAGACAACTCGGTCAGTCCCCTCTCCCTCCGGGAGAGGGCTAGGGTGAGGGGCTCTAGATCTTCAGCCATAAAAAAGCCCCGCACATCTCACGAAGGCGGGGCTTTTTGCTACTTCAGGATCAGAACAGATCGATCGGCGCCTGCTCATCCGCTGGCAGCGGGCTGCCCGGTACGGCGCCATTACCCAGCTCATTCACCGACGGCGGCGTGTCTTCAGACTTGAACAGCTCGAAATACGCGCCCGGCGTACTCGGCGTCGCCGCACGGCCACTGACCGGATCCACGCGCAGACTCAGCAAACCTTCCGGCTCAGGCTGCACGTGCGGCGGCTTGTCCTTCAGCGCAGCCGACATGTAGTTCATCCAGATCGGCAGCGCCACAGTACCGCCGAACTCGCGACGACCGAGGCTTTCCGGCTGATCGAAGCCAGTCCAGACCGTGGTCACGTAGTCGGCGTTGTAACCGGAGAACCAGGCATCTTTCGATTCGTTGGTGGTACCGGTTTTGCCGGCGATATCGCTGCGGCCCATGGCCAGCGCGCGACGGCCGGTGCCGAGCTTGATCACGTCCTGCAACATGCTGTTGAGGATGTAAGTGGTGCGGCCATCGACAATTCGCTCAGCCACTGCCGGTGTTTGCGGCACGGCCGCGCTGCCCGGCGCCTCGCCTGCAACCGGCGTGGCGTTGACCGTAAACGAATCGGTGTGCGGTGCGGCGATACCGTCCGTCGCCGAACCGCCCTGAGGCACGGTTGGCGGGTTGGCGAGAAACAGCGTATCGCCATTACGGCTTTCGATCTTGTCGATGATGTACGGGGTGATCTTGTAACCGCCGTTGGCGAACGTACTCCAACCGGTCGCAATCTCCATCGGCGTCAGCGTTGCAGTACCCAGCGCCAGCGACAGGTTGGGCGGCAGATCCTGCTTGTTGAAGCCGAAACGGGTGATGTAGTCGATGGTCTTGCCTACGCCCATCGCCTGCAGCAAGCGGATCGACACCAGGTTACGCGACTTGTACAGCGCCTCACGCAGGCGGATCGGGCCGAGGAAGGTGTTGGTGTCGTTCTTCGGGCGCCAGACCTTGTCCAGATATTCGTCGACAAACACGATCGGCGCGTCGTTGACCAGCGTGGCGGCGGTGTAGCCGCTATCCAGCGCGGCACTGTAGACGAACGGCTTGAAGCTCGAGCCGGGCTGACGCTTGGCCTGCATCGCACGGTTGTAGTTGCTCTGTTCGAAGGCGAAACCGCCGACCAGCGAGCGAATCGCGCCGTTCTGCGGATCCAGCGACACCAGCGCACCTTGCGCCTGGGGGATCTGGCTGAACTTCAGTGAATTGTCTTTCTGACGCTGCACGCGAACCAGATCACCGACCGCCGCGACATCCGACGGCTGGCGCGGATTGGCGCCCATGCTGTTGGTGTTGAGGAACGGTCGTGCCCATTTCATGGTGTCCCAGGCGACGTGCTCTTCGCCGGTACGGGTCAGCACTTGCAGGCCGTTCTTGTCGACCTGGGTGACGATGGCCGGCTCCAGGCTGCTGATGGTGCGCTGCTTGGTAAGTTCACTTGCCCAGGCCTCACGGGTCTTGCCCGGCAGACGCGATTCGGGGCCACGGTAGCCGTGACGCTGGTCGTAGGTCATCAAACCTTCGTGCAGCGCGGTGTTGGCCATTTCCTGCAGGTTGCTCGGCACCGTGGTGGTAACGCGGAAACCTTCGGTGTAAGCGTCGCTGCCATAACGACCGACCATCTCGGCACGAGCCATTTCAGCGATATACGGTGCATTCACTTCCGGGGTCGGCACGTGATAGCTGGCGTTCAGCGGTTCGTTGATCGCAGCGGTGTAGTCCGCTTCGCTGATCTTGCCAAGCTTGTACATGCGCCCGAGGATCCAGTCGCGGCGTTCTTTGCTGCGCGCCGGGTTGGCTAGCGGGTTGAAACGCGACGGGGCTTTCGGCAGGCCGGCGATCATCGCCATCTGCGCCAGGCTGACATCACGGATCGACTTGCCGTAATACACCTGCGCCGCTGCTTCGATGCCATAGGCGCGGTTGCCCAGATAGATCTTGTTCACGTACAGCTCAAGGATTTCATCCTTGGTCAGCTGTCGCTCGATCTGCAGGGCCAGAAGAATTTCGGTGGTTTTGCGCGAGAAGCTGCGTTCGCTAGTCAGGAAGAAGTTCTTCGCTACCTGCATGGTGATGGTGCTGCCGCCGGACTGAATGTGTCCGCTTTTGACCAGTTGGGTCGCGGCGCGCATCAGGCTGCTCGGATCGACGCCATAGTGGTTGGCGAAATTGTCGTCTTCAGCACTTAGTAACGCATTAATGAAATTGGGGGGAATGTCGGCGAAACGGATCGGTGTGCGGCGCATTTCGCCAAATTCGGCGATCAACTTGTTGTCGCTGGAGTAGACCCGCAGCGGAATCTGCAACTGAATGCTTCGCAGAGCCTCCACAGACGGCAAACCCGGACTAAGGTAAAGAAACGCGCCGCTGAGACCTAAAAGCAGTCCGCAGAAAACGGCGACGATGGACCAACCGAAAAATTTCAGCAGACGAATCAAGGCTTTTGGACATCCAGTGCAAAGAATGAATTTGGCGACGGGGCTCCGGCTACACACAGAACCATCCGCGCTTGCAGTAAAAAGCGGAAAAAAACGCTGGGCATTATAAGCACTTTTCTGCTGGGGGCGTCATTTGCGCTTCTGTCAAGACGGGGTGAAGGAACGCAATGCGTATTACAGAGTCCGTAACTCACGGAAAGTCATAGGGAATTGGTAGTGCTGGGACTCTTCAATAAAAAGGCCAATACGTTACTGGGGATCGACATCAGTTCCACGTCAGTGAAGCTGCTGGAACTGAGCCGTCAGGGTGATCGCTACCGGGTCGAGGCGTATGCAGTAGAGCCATTGCCAGTCAACGCCGTGGTCGAAAAGAACATCGCCGAACTTGAAGGCGTCGGTCAGGCCCTGAGCCGTTTACTGGTCAAGGCGCGCACCGGGCTCAAGAGCGTGGCAGTCGCAGTGGCCGGTTCTGCCGTGATCACCAAGATCATCGAGATGGACGCCGGGCTGTCCGACGACGAGCTGGAAAACCAGCTGAAGATCGAGGCCGATCAGTACATTCCCTACCCGCTGGACGAAGTCGCCATCGATTTCGAAGTCCAGGGCGTGTCACCGCGCAACCCTGAGCGGGTCAATGTGTTGCTCGCTGCCTGTCGCAAGGAAAACGTCGAAGTTCGTGAAGCGGCGCTGGCCCTCGCCGGGCTGACCGCACGGGTAGTCGACGTCGAAGCCTATGCGCTGGAGCGCTCGTTCGGCTTGCTGGCCACGCAACTGGCGGCTTCTCAGGAGCGTCTGACTGTCGCTGTGGTCGACATCGGCGCGACCATGACCACGCTCAGCGTCCTGCACAATGGCAAGATCATCTATACCCGCGAGCAATTGTTCGGCGGCCGGCAACTGACCGAGGAAATCCAGCGCCGCTATGGCCTGACCCTCGAACAAGCGGGGCTGGCGAAAAAGCAGGGCGGTCTGCCCGATGATTACATCAGCGAGGTCTTGCAACCGTTTCGCGAGGCGCTGGTGCAGCAAGTGTCGCGCTCGCTGCAGTTCTTCTTCGCCTCCGGGCAATACAACGCGGTCGATCACATTCTGCTGGCCGGCGGCACGGCTTCAGTGCCCGGACTGGATCGGCTGATCGAGCAGCGCCTGAGCACGCCGACTCAAGTAGCCAACCCGTTTGCCAACATGGCCTTGAGCAGCAAGGTCAACGCCGGGGCTTTGGCCAGCGACGCGCCGGCGCTGATGATCGCCTGCGGGCTCGCGCTCAGGAGTTTCGACTGATGGCGCGGATCAACCTCCTACCCTGGCGCGAGGAGCGTCGCGAAGAACGGCGCAAACGCTTTCTGCTGGCCTTGATCGGCGTGGTGGTCGGCTCTGTCGGTGCGGTGCTGATTGCCGATCAGGTCATCAGCACCGCCATTGCACGACAAGTGGCGCGCAATGATTACATCGGCAAGCAGATTGCTGTGGTCGACGAACGGATCAAACAGATCAGCGATCTCAAGGCGCGTCGTCAGCAACTGGTCGAGCGCATGCGCATCATCCAGGACTTGCAGGGCAACCGGCAGATCAGTGGGCGAATCTTCGATCAACTGGCGCGCACGCTGCCGGACGGTGTGTATTTCACCGACGTGAAGATGGTTGGCAAAACCCTGTCGATCAGCGGTGCAGCCGAATCGAACAACCGGGTCTCCGAATTGATGCGCAATCTGGATGCTTCCGACTGGTTCGACGCGCCCAGTCTCAACGAGGTGAAGGCGACGACGGCGGGCCAGGTGGATCAGGCCAACACGTTTGAGTTGACCGTACGGCAGACCCAGCCCCGCACCGTGGAGGACGAGCAATGAAGCCGTCCGAATGGCTGGAAAGTCTGCGCGACATCGATTTCAACGACCTCGATACCAGCAACATCGGCTCCTGGCCGGCAGCAGTGAAAGCCATCGCCGGGGCGCTGTTGATGGTGTTGGTCCTGGCGCTCGGTTATAACTTTTTCATCAGTGACCTGGAAAACCAACTCGAAGCCAAGCGCGAGGAAGAAGCCACGCTCAAGGAGCAGTTCGCCAGCAAGGCACGTCTTTCGGCCAACCTTGAGTTGTACACCCAACAAATGAAGGCGATGGAAAACACCTTTGGCGTGCTGTTGCGCCAATTGCCCAGTGACACCGAAGTGCCGGGCCTGCTCGAAGACATCACCCGCACGGGGCTGGGCAGCGGCCTGGAGTTCGAAGAGATCAAACTGCTGCCGGAGGTCACCCAGCAGTTTTACATCGAGCTGCCGATCCAGATCACCGTCACCGGTGCCTATCACGACCTTGCGACCTTCGTCAGTGGCGTGGCCGGGCTGCCACGCATTGTCACCTTGCACGATTTCGAACTCGCTCCTGCCGATAAAGAGGGCGGGCCGAAGCTGCGCATGAGCATCCTTGCCAAGACCTACCGGTATAACGATAAGGGGCTGCAGAAATGAGCCCGACTCGTTACATCGCGTTGTCGATTACGCTGCTCGCGTTGAACGGTTGTGGTGGCAGCAATGACTTCAGCGATCTTGATGCCTACTTGAATGAAGTACGCCTGCGCCCGGCAGGCAAGATTGAACCAACCCCGACATTCCGGTCTTACCCAACATTCACTTACAGCGCGGCCAACCTGCGCAGTCCGTTCTCGCGCCAGGTGCGGGTTGATCTGGCCGGGCAGAAACATGGCTCACGCAACGTCAAGCCCGATCCCAATCGGGTCAAGCAATACCTCGAAGGTTTCAACATCGAGCAGTTCGAGATGGTCGGCACGATTGCCAATGCTTCCGGCTCCTTTGCGTTGCTGCGCGGCGCTGGCGGCGTGCATCGGTTGAAGGTCGGCGATTACCTGGGGCGCAATGACGGTCGCATCGTCGCCATCAGCGCTACCCAGGTCGATGTCGTCGAAATCGTGCCCGACGGCGAAGGCGCCTGGCTGGAGCGTCCGCGCACCATTCCTTTGAAAGAGCACTCATAGTGGAAGTCGAACAATGAACAGGATTTTCTCCACCCTCGGTTTTTCGCTATGGATAGCGCTGATGTCACCGATGGTACTCGCGGCCAATCTGAAGACGCTCGACGTGGCGGCGTTGCCGGGTGATCGCGTCGAGCTGAAGTTGTCGTTCGACGGCCCGCCGCCACAACCCAAGGGCTACACCACCGAATCGCCGGCGCGGATTGCCCTGGACCTGCCCGGTGTCGCCAGTCAGTTGGCCGGCAAGAACCTCGATCTGGGCAGTGGCAATGCGCGCACTGCCACTGTGGTTGAGGCCAAGGAGCGCACGCGGCTGATTGTCAGCCTGACGCAACTGGCGCCTTACACCACGCGGGTTGAGGGCAATAACCTGTTCGTGGTGGTCGGTCAGGGCGCACCGGCAGCTGCGTCGCGCCCTGCAGCCGTTGCGCCCCGCACTACGGCTAAAGCTGCTGCGCCCGCCAAGGCATTTGTGCCGAAAAGCCGGGCGATTCGCGGTGTGGACTTCCAGCGTGGTACGGCGGGGGAAGGCAATGTGGTTATCGACCTGTCCGATCCGACCATCGCCCCGGATATCCAGGAACATGACGGCAAGATCATCCTCAGCTTCGCGCGCACGCAGTTGCCGGACAAGTTGCGGGTACGCCTCGACGTCAAGGATTTCGCCACCCCGGTGCAGTTCGTCAATGCCGGAGTAACCGCTGATCGGACAGTTATTACGGTTGAACCCAGTGGCACCTACGAGTACTCCACCTTCCAGACTGACAACAAACTGACCGTCAGCATCCGCCCGATGACCGTCGATGACCTGCAAAAACGCAACGCTGACCGTCAGGCGTACGTCGGCGAAAAGCTCTCGCTGAACTTCCAGGACATTGATGTGCGCTCGGTGCTGCAACTGATCGCCGACTTCACCAACCTCAATTTGGTTGCCAGCGACACGGTGCAGGGTGGCATCACCTTGCGTCTGCAAAATGTGCCGTGGGATCAGGCCCTGGATCTGGTGTTGAAAACCAAAGGCCTGGATAAGCGCAAGATCGGCAATGTGCTGCTGGTGGCGCCGGCCGATGAAATCGCTGCCCGCGAGCGTCAGGAACTGGAGTCGCAGAAGCAGATCGCCGAACTGGCGCCGTTGCGCCGCGAGCTGCTACAGGTGAACTACGCTAAAGCCGCGGACATCGCCAAGCTGTTCCAGTCGGTGACCAGTGCCGAGGCGAAAATCGATGAACGCGGTTCGATTACCGTTGATGAGCGCACCAACAACATCATTGCCTACCAGACTCAGGATCGCCTCGACGAACTGCGGCGGATCGTGGCGCAACTGGATATTCCGGTGCGTCAGGTGATGATCGAAGCACGGATTGTCGAGGCCAACGTCGATTACGACAAAAGTCTGGGCGTGCGCTGGGGCGGCTCGATCCAGAACAAGGGCAACTGGAACGCTTCCGGGGTCAACGGTTCATCGACCACCATTGGTACGCCGGGCAGTACCAGCACCAATTCGCCGTTCGTCGACATGGGCACTGTGGGTAATACATCGGGGATCGGCATTGCCTTAATTACCGACAACGTCCTGCTTGATCTTGAGCTGACTGCCATGGAGAAGACCGGCAACGGCGAAATCGTCTCGCAGCCGAAGGTTGTCACCTCCGACAAGGAAACCGCAAAAATCCTCAAAGGCACCGAGATTCCGTATCAGGAAGCCAGCTCCAGCGGCGCGACGTCGGTGTCGTTCAAGGAGGCCTCGCTGTCGCTGGAAGTCACCCCGCAGATCACCCCGGACAACCGCATCATCATGGAGGTCAAGGTCACCAAGGACGAACCGGATTACCTGAACAAAGTGCAGGATGTGCCGCCGATCAAGAAAAACGAGGTCAACGCCAAGGTACTAGTCAATGACGGCGAAACCATCGTGATTGGCGGTGTTTTCTCAAATACTCAAAGCAAGGTCGTAGATAAGGTGCCATTTCTTGGCGATGTGCCGTATCTTGGCCGCCTTTTCCGGCGTGATGTGGTATCGGAGAAAAAATCCGAGCTGCTGGTATTTCTCACACCACGTATCATGAATAACCAGGCGATTGCTGTGAGTCGTTGATTCTGTGCGAAATTTGATTCTTGTAGGACCGATGGGTGCTGGCAAAAGCACCATCGGCCGGTTACTGGCCAAAGAGCTGCGCCTGCCGTTCAAAGATTCCGACAAGGAAATTGAATTGCGCACGGGCGCCAATATCCCGTGGATCTTCGACAAGGAAGGCGAACCCGGCTTTCGTGACCGTGAGCAGGCGATGATCGCCGAGCTGTGCGCGTTCGATGGCGTGGTGTTGGCGACCGGCGGTGGCGCAGTCATGCGCGATGCCAATCGCAAGGCCCTGCATGAGGGTGGGCGAGTGGTGTATCTGCACGCCTCTGTGGAGCAGCAGGTCGGCCGCACGTCGCGCGATCGCAACCGGCCGTTGCTGCGTACTGCCAATCCGGAAAAAACCCTGCGTGACCTGCTGGCGATCCGCGATCCGCTTTATCGGGAAATTGCCGATCTGGTGGTGGAAACCGACGAGCGGCCGCCACGTATGGTGGTGCTCGACATTCTCGATCGTCTGGCGCAGCTTCCTCCCCGTTAAAGCAGCGCTCGAAATGCGCTATCCTCGGCGTCCTGTCACAGTCCGCCGAGGTTGTGGCGGATGGCGTGCAAGCGGCGTCATACCCGCTATAGGCCGCAGATAACCAATAATTCAGGGCAGGACGCCTGCTTCCATCTTCACTGTGGGGACACATGCAGACACTCAAGGTCGATCTAGGCGAGCGCAGCTACCCGATTCATATTGGCGAAGGTTTGTTGGATCAGCCCGAGCTGCTGGCTCCGCATATCCATGGGCGGCAGGTGGCAATCATCTCCAACGAGACCGTTGCGCCGCTCTATCTTGAACGTCTGACCCGCAGCCTGGCGCAGTTCTCGGTGATCTCCGTGGTGTTGCCGGACGGCGAAGCCTTCAAGAACTGGGAAACCCTGCAACTGATCTTCGACGGTCTGCTGACTGCCCGTCATGACCGCCGTACCACCGTGATCGCTCTTGGCGGCGGTGTGATCGGTGACATGGCCGGTTTTGCCGCTGCCTGTTACCAGCGCGGCGTCGACTTCATCCAAATTCCGACGACATTGCTGTCCCAGGTCGATTCTTCGGTGGGCGGCAAGACCGGTATCAACCATCCACTAGGCAAGAACATGGTTGGCGCGTTCTACCAGCCGAACGTGGTGCTGATCGATACGGCGTCCCTGAAAACCCTGCCAGAGCGCGAGCTGTCTGCCGGTCTGGCCGAAGTCATCAAGTACGGGCTGATCTGCGACGAGCCGTTCCTGACCTGGCTCGAAGAAAACGTCGATGCCCTGCGCGCGCTGGACCAGAAAGCCCTGACTTACGCGATCGAGCGCTCTTGCGCGGCCAAGGCTGCGGTGGTTGGCGCCGATGAGAAAGAAACCGGCGTACGTGCCACGCTCAACCTCGGCCACACTTTCGGCCACGCCATCGAAACCCACATGGGCTATGGTGTCTGGTTGCACGGGGAAGCGGTCGCGGCTGGCACCGTGATGGCGCTGGAGATGTCCGCGCGTCTGGGCTGGATCAGTGACGAGGAGCGTGATCGCGGTATTCGTCTGTTCCAGCGCGCCGGCTTGCCAGTGGTGCCGCCGACTGAAATGACCGAAGCCGATTTTCTTCAACACATGGCAATCGACAAAAAAGTGATCGACGGTCGTCTGCGCCTGGTGCTGCTGCGCCGGATGGGCGAAGCGGTAGTGACCGACGATTATCCGAAAGAGGTTCTACAGGCCACGCTGGGAGCGGATTACCGCGCCCTGGCTCAGCTTAAAGGTTGAAAAGATTCCAATGACTAGTTTGCATGCCGACGAGGCGTTCCTCGGCCATTTCCAGTTAAGTCACGACCCGTTCGCGCCACGCGTACCGGGCTTCAAGTTCTTCCCGGCTCAGCGCAAACCGGTGCTGGGTCAACTGCATCATCTGGCGCGTTACAGCCAGTTGCTGCTGGTGGTCACCGGCCCGCAAGGCAGCGGCAAGACGTTGCTGCGTCAGGCGCTGGTCGCCAGCACCAACAAGCAGTCGGTGCAGAGCGTGGTGGTTTCCGCCCGTGGCGCCGGTGATGCTGCCGGTGTGTTGCGCCAGGTGGCGCAGGCGCTGAACGTCGCTCAGGCCGAAGTTGGCGCGATTCTGGATCAAGTGGTGCAACTCGCACTGACCGGCCAGGAAGTCTATCTGTTGGTGGACGACGCTGAGCAGCTCGACGAGTCCGCTCTCGAAGCGCTGATGGCGCTGGGTGCCGGCGCACCGGAAGGTCGCCCGCATGTGTTCCTGTTCGGTGAATCGTCGCTGATCACTCAGCTCGAGGCTTTGCACCTTGAGGAAGAGCGTTTCCACGTCATCGAGCTGCAGCCGTACACCGAAGAAGAGACCCGCGAATATCTCGACCAACGGCTCGAAGGTGCCGGCCGGGGTGTCGAACTTTTCAGCGCAGATCAGATCTCTGATATTCACGAAAGTGCCGAGGGTTGGCCGGGCAACATCAACCAGGTCGCTCGCGATGCTCTGATCGAAGTCATGATTGCCAGCCGCTCTGCGGTCAAGCGTCCAAGTATGGGGTTCAACATGCCGAAGAAACACGTATTGGCGATTTCCGCCGTCGTTGTGGTCGCGGTCGCCGCCGCCTGGTTGATGCCGGGTCGCAATAAGGCGCCAACCACCGGCGCTCCTGCCAATGAACAGGCACAGTTGCCATTGGGGCAGGGTGCCAATGGCGGCGCACCGAACGTCGAGTTCGCCGGCAATACGCAACCGATGCCGTTGCCGCTGGTCGGTAACTCCCAGCCGGTCATGCGCGGCCCGCTGGCTGAAGCCGCTGGCGGTATTACCGAAGGCGACGACGGTGTGCCTCTGGAAGGCTCCAGCGCCACACCGCCAACCGTGACCACTTCGGCGCCACCGGCAGGTGTTCCCGCAGGTCCTGCGCCGACACCGGTGCCAGTTCCGGCGGCCAAACCGACTCCTGCGCCAACACAAGTCGCCACCGCCAAGCCTGCTCCGGCAGCGCCAGCGACGAAACCGGCTCCAGCGCCGGCCAAGCCCGTCGCCGCGACGAAACCGGCCGAGAAGCCTGTGACCGTCGCCAAAGCCGCCGGTGGCAGCTGGTATGCCGGTCAGCCGACCGGTAATTACGTGGTGCAGATCCTCGGCACCAGCTCTGAAGCGGCAGCGCAAAACTTCGTCAAAGAGCAGGGCGGCGAGTACCGTTATTTCAAGAAAGTCCTCAACGGCAAACCGCTTTACGTGATCACCTACGGCAACTTCGCCAATCGTGATGCAGCCGTTTCTGCCATCAAGGCCTTGCCAGCGAAGGTTCAGGCTGGTAAACCTTGGCCTCGCACTGTCGCCAGCGTCCAACAGGAACTGGCAACAACTCGCTGAAGATTCGGCGGCCTTACCCAGGCCGCCTCTCCAAGCACCTCAAAATTTCTACGAGTGCGCGCTTCCTTCCAGGTCGCGTGCCTTGTGGTGTCTGCGTCACAGTAGTCTTTGAGTCGTTGCGGTCAAAATTAAAAAAGTTTTGACTAGCACAGCAGATCGCTTTAAACCTTTCACAAATGCGACATGAATTTGCGACATTTCGTCGTCAAATTTGTGAGCCTCTGTGTCGCTGTGTACAATGACCACCCTTTTGCCCCCGCGAAGCCGGCGTACGTTCGGCGCAGGATGCAAGTGGTTGAATTGAAAAGAAATTTGCCTCGAAAAGAGGCAGCCTGGTGAGAAAGTGTCTATGAAAGCAGGTCTGTACCAACCAGATGAATTCAAGGATAACTGCGGTTTCGGCCTGATAGCCCATATGCAGGGCGAGCCCAGTCATACCCTTTTGCAAACGGCCATTGAGGCCCTGACCTGCATGACCCACCGCGGTGGGATTAATGCCGACGGCAAGACCGGTGACGGTTGCGGTCTGCTGATTCAAAAACCTGATGCGTTCCTGCGCGCCATTGCCCAGGAAACCTTCAGCGTCGAGCTGCCCAAGCAATACGCGGTGGGCATGGTCTTCTTCAACCAGGATCCGGCCAAGGCCGAAGCCGCTCGCGAGAACATGAACCGCGAGATCCTCGCTGAAGGCCTGCAACTGATCGGCTGGCGCAAAGTGCCCATCGACACCAGCGTCCTCGGCCGCCTGGCCCTTGAGCGCCTGCCGCAGATCGAGCAGGTGTACATCGGCGGCGAAGGCCTGAGCGATCAGGACATGGCCGTGAAGCTGTTCAGTGCGCGTCGTCGTTCGTCGGTGGCCAACGCGGTCGACTCCGACCACTACATCTGCAGCTTTTCGCACAAGACCATCATCTATAAAGGCCTGATGATGCCGGCCGATCTGGCCGCATTTTATCCAGACCTGAGTGACGAGCGCCTGCAAACCGCGATCTGCGTGTTCCACCAGCGCTTCTCCACCAACACCCTGCCGAAATGGCCGCTGGCCCAGCCATTCCGCTTCCTCGCCCACAACGGCGAGATCAACACCATTACCGGTAACCGTAACTGGGCGCAGGCCCGTCGGACCAAGTTCACCAACGATCTGATGGATCTGGAAGAACTCGGCCCGCTGGTCAACCGTGTCGGTTCCGACTCCTCGAGCATGGACAACATGCTCGAGCTGATGGTCACCGGTGGCATCGACCTGTTCCGTGGTGTGCGGATGATCATTCCGCCTGCGTGGCAGAACGTCGAAACCATGGACCCGGATCTGCGTGCGTTCTACGAGTACAACTCGATGCACATGGAGCCGTGGGACGGCCCAGCTGGCGTAGTAATGACCGACGGTCGCTACGCGGTGTGCCTGCTCGACCGTAACGGTCTGCGTCCGGCACGTTGGGTCACCACCACCAACGGTTTCATCACCCTCGCCTCGGAAATCGGCGTGTGGGACTACAAACCGGAAGACGTGATTGCCAAGGGCCGTGTCGGCCCAGGCCAGATCTTCGCCGTGGACACCGAAACCGGGCAGATCCTCGATACCGATGCGATCGACAACCGTCTGAAATCCCGTCATCCGTACAAGCAATGGCTGCGCAAGAATGCCCTGCGCATCCAGGCGACCATGGAAGACAACGACCACGGTTCGGCGTTTTACGACGTTGATCAACTCAAGCAATACATGAAGATGTATCAGGTCACGTTCGAAGAGCGCGATCAGGTCCTGCGTCCGCTCGGCGAACAAGGCTATGAAGCCGTTGGCTCGATGGGCGACGACACGCCGATGGCCGTGCTCTCGCAGCGCGTGCGCACGCCGTACGACTACTTCCGCCAGCAGTTCGCGCAGGTCACCAACCCGCCGATCGACCCGCTGCGTGAAGCGATCGTGATGTCGCTGGAAATCTGCCTCGGTGCCGAGCGCAACATCTTCCAGGAGTCGCCGGAACACGCCTCGCGCGTGATTCTCAGCTCGCCGGTCATTTCCCCGGCCAAGTGGCGCTCGCTGATGAACCTCGACCGCCCGGGTTTCGAGCGGCAGATCATCGACCTCAACTACGACGAAAGCGTCGGCCTCGAAGCAGCGATCCGCAATGTCGCCGATCAGGCTGAAGAAGCCGTGCGTGCCGGTCGTACCCAGATCGTTCTGAGCGACCGTCATATCGCCCCGGGCAAGCTGCCGATCCACGCTTCGCTGGCGACCGGTGCAGCGCATCACCGTCTGACCGAAAAAGGCCTGCGCTGCGACTCCAACATCCTCGTTGAAACCGCCACCGCACGCGATCCGCATCACTTCGCGGTGCTGATCGGTTTCGGTGCCTCGGCGGTCTATCCGTTCCTGGCTTATGAAGTGCTGGGCGACTTGATCCGTACCGGTGAAGTGCTGGGCGACCTCTATGAGGTGTTCAAGAACTACCGTAAGGGCATCACCAAAGGTCTGCTGAAGATCCTGTCGAAGATGGGCATCTCGACCATCGCCTCGTATCGTGGTGCGCAGTTGTTCGAAGCCATCGGCCTGTCCGAAGAAGTGTGCGAGCTGAGCTTCCGTGGCGTGCCGAGCCGCATCAAGGGTGCGCGTTTCGTCGACATCGAAGCCGAGCAGAAAGCGCTGGCCACCGAAGCCTGGAGTCCGCGCAAGCCGATCCAGCAGGGCGGTCTGCTGAAGTTCGTCCACGGTGGCGAATATCACGCGTACAACCCGGACGTGGTCAACACCCTGCAAGCTGCTGTGCAGCAGGGTGACTACGCCAAGTTCAAGGAATACACCTCGCTGGTGGACAACCGTCCGGTGTCGATGATCCGCGACCTGTTCAAGGTCAAGACCCTCGACACGCCGCTGGACATCAGTGAAATCGAGCCGCTGGAATCGGTGCTCAAGCGCTTCGACTCCGCTGGTATCTCGCTGGGCGCCTTGTCGCCGGAAGCTCACGAAGCCCTGGCCGAAGCCATGAACCGTCTCGGTGCGCGTTCCAACTCCGGCGAAGGTGGTGAAGATCCGGCGCGTTACGGCACCATCAAGAGCTCGAAAATCAAGCAAGTCGCGACTGGCCGTTTCGGGGTAACCCCGGAATACCTGGTCAACGCTGAAGTGCTGCAGATCAAGGTCGCGCAAGGCGCCAAGCCGGGCGAGGGCGGGCAACTGCCGGGCGGTAAAGTGAACGGTTTGATCGCCAAGCTGCGTTACGCAGTGCCGGGCGTGACCCTGATTTCGCCGCCGCCGCACCACGACATCTATTCGATCGAAGACTTGTCGCAGCTGATTTTTGACCTGAAGCAGGTCAACCCGAAAGCACTGGTTTCGGTCAAATTGGTAGCCGAAGCAGGCGTCGGCACCATCGCCGCCGGTGTGGCCAAGGCCTATGCGGACTTGATCACCATCTCCGGCTACGACGGTGGCACCGGTGCTTCGCCGCTGACCTCGATCAAATACGCAGGCGCTCCGTGGGAACTCGGTCTCGCCGAAACCCACCAGACCCTGCGCGGCAACGACCTGCGCGGCAAAGTCCGGGTGCAGACCGACGGTGGCCTGAAAACCGGCCTCGACGTGATCAAGGCAGCGATCCTCGGCGCCGAAAGCTTCGGCTTCGGTACTGCGCCGATGATCGCGCTGGGCTGCAAATACCTGCGCATCTGCCACCTGAACAACTGCGCCACCGGCGTCGCGACGCAGAACGAGAAGCTGCGCAAGGATCACTACATCGGTACCGTCGACATGGTGGTGAATTTCTTCACCTACGTCGCCGAGGAAACCCGTGAGTGGCTGGCCAAGCTCGGCGTGCGCTCCCTCGAAGAGCTGATCGGTCGTACCGATCTGCTGGAAATCCTCGAAGGCCAGACCGCCAAGCAAAACCATCTGGATCTGACGCCGCTGTTGGGCAGCGATCACATTCCGGCAGACAAGCCACAGTTCTGCGGCGTTGAGCGCAACCCGCCGTTCGACCAGGGCCTGCTGGCCGAGAAAATGGTCGAGATGGCGTCGTCGGCGATCAACGACATGAGCGGCGCCGAGTTCGATCTGGATATCTGCAACTGCGACCGTTCGATCGGCGCGCGGATCTCCGGCGAAATCGCCCGCAAGCACGGCAACCAGGGCATGGCGAAAGCGCCGATCACCTTCCGCTTCAAAGGCACTGCCGGTCAGAGCTTCGGTGTGTGGAACGCCGGCGGTCTGAACATGTACCTGGAAGGTGACGCCAACGACTACGTCGGCAAAGGCATGACCGGTGGCAAGGTCACCATCGTGCCGCCAGCCGGCAGCCCGTTCGAAACCCAGCACAGCGCCATCGTCGGCAACACCTGCCTGTACGGCGCCACTGGCGGCAAGCTGTTCGCCGCCGGTACCGCGGGCGAGCGTTTCGCCGTGCGTAACTCCGGTGCCCACACCGTCGTGGAAGGCACTGGCGATCACTGCTGTGAGTACATGACCGGTGGTTTTGTCTGCGTTCTGGGCAAGACCGGTTACAACTTCGGCTCTGGCATGACCGGTGGTTTCGCCTACGTGCTCGACCAGGACAACACCTTCGTTGACCGGGTCAACCACGAACTGGTGGAAATCCAGCGGATCAGCGGCGAGGCGATGGAAGCCTATCGCAGCCACCTGCAAAACGTGCTGAACGAGTACGTCGCGGAAACCGACAGCGAGTGGGGTCGTGAACTCGCTGAAAACCTCGATGACTACCTGCGCCGTTTCTGGCTGGTCAAGCCTAAGGCTGCCAACCTGAAGTCGTTGCTTTCCAGCACTCGTGCCAACCCGCAGTGATATGCGCCTGAAGAGTTTGATGAGGTTTTAACAATGGCTGAACGTCTGAATAACGACTTCCAGTTCATCGATGTCGGGCGCAAAGATCCGAAGAAGAAACTGTTGCGTCAACGCAAGAAAGAGTTCGTCGAGATCTACGAACCGTTCAAACCCCAGCAGTCGGCCGATCAGGCCCACCGCTGCCTGGGTTGCGGCAACCCGTATTGCGAATGGAAGTGCCCGGTGCACAACTTCATTCCCAACTGGTTGAAGCTGGTGGCCGAGGGCAACATCCTCCAGGCCGCCGAACTGTCGCACCAGACCAACACCCTGCCGGAAGTCTGCGGCCGGGTGTGCCCGCAGGACCGCCTGTGCGAGGGTGCCTGCACCCTCAACGACGGCTTCGGCGCGGTGACCATCGGTTCGGTGGAGAAGTACATCACCGACACCGCGTTCGCCATGGGCTGGCGCCCGGACATGTCCAAGGTCAAACCGACCGGCAAACGTGTCGCCATCATCGGCGCGGGCCCGGCGGGTCTGGGTTGTGCCGACGTGCTGGTACGCGGCGGCGTGACCCCTGTGGTGTTCGACAAGAACCCGGAAATCGGCGGTCTGCTGACCTTCGGCATCCCCGAGTTCAAGCTGGAAAAGACCGTGCTGAGCAATCGTCGCGAAGTCTTCACCGGCATGGGCATCGAGTTCCGTCTGAATACCGAAGTCGGCAAAGACGTGACCATGGAACAACTGCTCGCCGAATACGATGCGGTGTTCATGGGCATGGGCACCTACACCTACATGAAGGGCGGTTTTGCCGGTGAGGATCTGCCGGGCGTGTATGACGCGCTGGACTTCCTGATCGCCAACGTCAATCGCAACCTGGGCTTTGAAAAGTCGCCGGAAGATTTCGTCGACATGAAAGGCAAGAAGGTTGTGGTGCTCGGCGGCGGCGACACGGCGATGGACTGCAACCGCACGTCGATCCGTCAGGGCGCCAAGTCGGTGACCTGCGCTTATCGTCGTGACGAAGCGAACATGCCCGGCTCGCGCAAAGAGGTGAAGAACGCCAAGGAAGAAGGCGTGAAATTCCTCTACAACCGCCAGCCGATCGCCATCGTCGGCGAAGACAAGGTTGAAGGCGTGAAAGTGGTCGAGACCCGTCTCGGCGAACCGGACGCCCGTGGCCGTCGCAGCCCAGAGCCGATCCCGGGTTCCGAAGAGATCATCCCGGCTGATGCCGTGGTCATCGCCTTCGGTTTCCGCCCGAGCCCGGCGCCGTGGTTCGAACAGTTCGAGATCCAGACCGACAGCCAGGGCCGCGTTGTTGCGCCTGAGCAAGGTCAGTACAAGCACCAGACCAGCAATCCGAAAATCTTCGCCGGTGGCGACATGGTGCGCGGTTCCGACCTGGTGGTGACGGCGATCTTCGAAGGCCGCAATGCTGCCGAAGGGATCCTCGATTACCTGGGCGTTTAAACCCGTCTAGCTGACTGCAATGCAATACCTGTGGGAGCTGGCTTGCCAGCGATAGCATCACCTCGGTCAATCTGACAAAACGAGGTGTCTGCATCGCTGGCAAGCCAGCTCCCACAGTGCGTTGTGTTGCTGCAAAATCAGCATTCCAACGCAATAAATTGACCCGATAGACAAAAGGCTGACCTGCATCCGTGCCTTTTGCGTCGCGCTCTGAGAAAATGCCCGCACTTTTTTTCCGGATGCCGACATGACTGCCCTGAAGAACGACCGTTTCCTCCGCGCCCTGCTCAAGCAACCCGTTGACGTCACCCCGGTGTGGATGATGCGCCAGGCCGGCCGCTACCTGCCGGAATACCGCGCCAGCCGCGCCCAGGCCGGTGATTTCATGAGCCTGTGCATGAATCCGGAATTCGCCTGCGAAGTCACGATGCAACCGCTCGACCGCTATCCACAACTGGACGCGGCGATTCTGTTTTCCGACATCCTCACCATCCCCGATGCCATGGGCCAGGGCCTGTACTTCGAGACCGGTGAAGGTCCGCGCTTCAAGAAAGTCGTCAGCACCCTCGCTGACATCGAAGCCTTGCCAATCCCTGATCCGCACAAAGACCTCGGCTATGTGATGGACGCAGTCAGCACCATCCGTCGCGAACTGAACGGTCGTGTGCCGCTGATCGGTTTCTCCGGCAGCCCGTGGACCCTGGCGACCTACATGGTTGAAGGCGGCTCGTCGAAAGACTTCCGCAAGACCAAAGCCATGCTCTACGACAACCCGCAGGCCATGCACCTGCTGCTGGATAAACTGGCGCAGTCGGTGACCTCGTACCTCAACGGCCAGATCATGGCTGGCGCGCAAGCGGTGCAGATCTTCGACACCTGGGGCGGCAACCTGTCGGCGGCGGCGTATCAGGAGTTCTCGCTGGCCTACATGAAGAAAATCGTCAGCGGCCTGATCCGCGAACACGACGGTCGCAAAGTGCCGGTGATCCTCTTCACCAAAAACGGCGGCCTGTGGCTGGAAAGCATCGCCGAGGCGGGTGCCGACGCATTGGGCCTGGACTGGACCTGCGACATCGGCAACGCCCGTGCCCGTGTTGGTGACAAGGTTGCCTTGCAAGGCAACATGGACCCAACCGTGCTCTACGCAAAACCGGAAGCGATCCGCACTGAAGTCGGGCGCATTCTGGCCAGCTATGGCAAGGGCAGTGGCCATGTGTTCAACCTCGGTCACGGCATCACGCCTGAGGTTGATCCGGAACATGCCGGTGCGTTCCTGCGCGCGGTGCATGAGCTGTCGGCGCAGTATCACGAGTGATCGCCACACCATAAAAAACGCCCGGCTAAATGCCGGGCGTTTTTGTTTCCACGATTCAAGGTCGTACGCAGATCAATTGTAGGAGTGAGCCTGCTCGCGATAGCGGTGAGCCAGTCGCCCAATATGTTGGCTGACACACCGCTATCGCGAGCAGGCTCACTCCTACATGGGTTGCGCTTCAGGCTTTGACACCGCTGAGTGGCGGCAACTTCGCCAGTTTCAACGCCACCAACAGCGCGATCAGCAACAGCGAGCCGATAAACAGACCGATGCCATTCCACCCGCCGAGATGCCAGAACACCCCGCCCGCCGTGCCGGCAATGCTCGACCCGGCGTAATAACTGAACAGATACAACGACGACGCCTGCCCCTTGGCCTTGGTCGCGCGCCGACCAATCCAGCTACTCGCCACCGAGTGCGCGCCAAAGAAGCCAAAGGTGAAAATCAACATGCCGACAATCACCAGCAACAGCGGCGTAAACATCGTCAAGGCAAGGCCGGCAAACATCAGCGCAATGGTCGCCCACAGCACTTTGCGTCGCCCCAGCTTATCCGCCAGCGAGCCAATTTTCGCCGAGCTGTAGATCCCCGACAGATACACCACCGACAGCAAGCCCACGAACACCTGATCAAGGTTGTACGGTGCGGCCAGCAAGCGATAACCGATGTAGTTGAACAGCGTGACAAACGCACCCATCAACACGAACGCTTCAAGAAACAGCAGCGGCAGACCGGCATCGCGAAAGTGCATGGTGAAGCCGTCGAGCAGACTGCGCGGGTGCAGCGAGCGTGAACGGAAGTTGCGCGACTCGGGAAGGATCTTCCAGAACACCGCTGCGGCAATCATCGCCAGACCGCCAATCACCAGCATCGCCGTGTGCCAGCTGACAAAATCGATCAGCACGCCGGTGATCAAGCGCCCGCTCATCCCGCCAATCGCGTTGCCGCCGATGTACAACCCCATCGCCAGGCCGATGTGCTGTGGATGAATCTCTTCGCTCAGATAAGTCATTGCCACCGCCGCCAGCCCGCTCAGTGATAGCCCGATCAGCGCACGCATGATCAGCACGCCTTCCCAGCTCGGCATCATCGCGCTGGCCATGGTGCACAGCGCCGCTGCGAAAAGAGCAGTCACCATCACCGGTTTGCGCCCGACCCGATCGGAAATCGGCCCGGTGATCAGCAGGCCGATGGCGAGCATGCCGGTCGCCACCGAGAGGATCAGGCTGCTCTGCGCGGCGTTGATTCCGTACTCGTGGGACAACAGCGGCATCATCGGCTGCACGCAATACAGCAGGGCAAACGTCGCAAAACCGCCGCTGAACAGCGCCAGCACCGTGCGCATGAACATCGGCGTGCCTTTTTCGATGTAGATCTCTTGCAGCTCGGCGACGACATCGTCCGCAGCGGCGGGCGGGACTTCATGGGCAAGGGGCGCGACAGCAGTTTTCACTTCAGACCTCGGAGGGCACGGCCAGGCAGGCAATGAAAAAATCATATAGCTGGCTAATGTTTCTATCCAATATATTGTTCGACCTGTTTGATAGCTTTAACGACCTAATGAGGTTTCCATGGAATTGCGTCATCTGCGCTACTTCATCGCCGTTGCCGAAGAGCTGCATTTTGGCCGCGCCGCACAAGTGCTGGGGATTTCTCAGCCACCACTGAGCCAGCAGATTCAGGCGCTGGAGCAAGAGGTTGGCGCGCGTCTGTTCGAGCGCACCAATCGTCGGGTCGAGTTGAGTGAGGCCGGGCGGTTGTTTCTGGAGGAGGCGCGGCTGGTGCTGGCGCAGGTCGATAAAGCAGCAGACGTCGCCCGGCGTGCGCAGCTCGGTGAACTGGGCGAGTTGAAGATTGGTTTCACCTCTTCGGCGCCGTTCAATTCGACCATTCCCCAGGCGATCTTTGCCTTTCGTCAGCGTTTTCCGGCGGTGCACCTCAACCTTCGCGAGATGAGCAGCACGCAAGTCGCCGAGGGGTTGGTGGATGAATCAATCGAGGTCGGCATCATGCGCCCGCTGGGCCTGCCGGATTCGCTGAGTGTGGTGGAGTTGATGCGTGAGCCGCTGGTCGCCGTGCTCGGTTCCAAGCATCCGTTGGCGCAAGGCAGTGAAGAAGGGCTGTTCCTCTCGGCGCTGGCGCTGGAGCCGTTCGTGTTCTTTCCGCGCAGTTACGGCAGCGGGCTGTATGCGCAATTGCTGAGTCTGGCGCGCGATGCCGGGTTCAGCCCGCACTTCGCCCAAGAGGCGGGGGAAGCCATGACCATCATCGGCCTGGTCGCAGCGGGGTTGGGGGTTTCGGTGCTGCCGGCGTCCTATCAGCGGATGCGCATCGACGGCGTGGTTTATCGACCGTTGCTGGATCCGGAGGCGGTGTCGGCGGTGTGGCTGGTGCAGCGCAAGGATCAGAAATCGCCGATGGCCAAGGCGTTTGTCGACCTGCTTACGCGCAAGGTCGAACCTTCAAAGGCGTGATTGCTGCGCAATCAAATCGCGAGCAGGCTCGCTCCCACAGGGGAACGCATTCCAAGGTGGGAGCGAGCCTGCTCGCGAAGGCGTCCGCTCAAGCACCACCCAATTCAGGGCAACCGCACCAAATCCCCCTTCAACGCCACCCGCGTGACGAAAATCCCCGCCCGGCACTCGTAGGTATTCAAGTCCTTGCGCACATGCTGGTCGTAGTAACTGACGATATTCACCACCGCATTCGCTCCCACCCGCTTGGCATCAGCCTGCAACTTGATCAGATTCGACTGCAACACCCACTCGCAGGAGTTGTGGTCACTCTTGTTGAAGCCATTGGTCTTCAAATCACTGACCACCCCCCGGCGCAGTAACTGCTGAGTGCCCTGCGGCCCATTGCCGAGCAGATAGAACTTCACACTGCCATCCAGCCGTCCGGCGCGAATCGCGTCCGACAGCACGGTTTCGAAGGGCATGTACATCAGGTTGGTGGCGTGGCTGGCGCTGGGCAGTAGCGCGAAAAGCGCAGCGGCGATCAGGGCTTTCACTTGCATGGTCATCTCCTTGACTGTGAAAGAGAACCGCGAGTGCAGGGCTGATAGGCTCGCCGTTCCATCAGGCGCGGTGCGACGGCCTGTCCGGACGAGTGTAGAGCTGAAATGAGCAGGGCGCCGAATGGCGCCCTTTGTCGTTTCTGCAATCCCATCAATCCACGTGCGCCAAGTCCCCGCGCAGCGCCACGCTCGACACCACCAGCCCGGCACGGCACTGGAATTTTTCGGTGTCTTTGTACAGGTCGCGCTGGTCGACGCTGGCGATGTTGATCACCGCGTTGGCGTCGGCTTTTTTTGCGGCGTTCTGCAGAGTCGCCAGGGCCGATTGCAGGGCCCAGAAGCAGGCGTCTTCGTCGGATTTGTTCGAGCCGTTGGTCTTGCGGCTGCTGCTCACAGTGTCGAGTTTGCGCACCTGTTTCGGCAGGGTTTCGCCGGCCAGATAGAACTTCACGCTGCCGTCGAGCAGGCCGGCGTCGGTGGCGCGTTTGACGCCTTCACGGAAGCTCAGGTAAGTCGGCTCGTCGGCACCTTGTTTGATGATGCCGAGGTTGTTGACGGCTTCGATGTCCGGGTTGATCGACAGCTCTTTGAGCACGTTGTCGCGCAGGCGGTTGACCCAGCGGTTGTAGTTGCCGTGGATCTTGCCGTCCTTGGCATCGAGGCCGTAGCTGCTGCGGTAGTCGATTTCGAACGAAGTCGGGGTGAACGGAATATCGACTTCGGCGTGATGGCGACCGCGTACGGTGATCGCCGCTTTGATCATGCCCGGACGTACCGATTGCACGACCCACTGGCGATCGTTCAGCGCAGTGACGATGGCGCGGCTCATCTGTTGCTGGGTGAAACCGAGGTTGGGCGAGAACTCTTCCTTGGCGTTGTAAACCGGTTTGCTGGTGCAACCGCCGAGCACAAAAGCCAGTGCCAACAGAGCGGCGATGCGGTGAAACTGAGTCATTCCCTTCACTCCAAACGTGTTGCGGTCAGTGCCAGCGGCGGAAAATCAACGAGGTGTTGACGCCACCAAAAGCGAAATTGTTGTTCATCACGTAGTCGTGATGCATCTGGCGGAACTCACCGCGCAGGTAATCGAGTTTGCCGCAGTGCGGATCGACCTCGTCGAGGTTGAACGTGTGCACGTACAGGTCGCGGTTCATCATCTCGATGCTGAACCACGACTCCAGCGCGCCGCAGGCGCCAAGGGTGTGGCCGAGGAAACTCTTCTGCGAGCTGATCGGCATGCGTTCGCCAAACAAACTGCTGGTCGCCAGTGTTTCGGCAATGTCGCCCTGTTCTGTAGCGGTGCCGTGGCCATTTACATAACCGATGGCCTCCGGCGTCAGGCCGGCGTCTTCCAGCGCCAGTTCCATGGCACGGCGCATGGTCACTTGTTCCGGGCGTGTGGTGTGCTGGCCGTCGGCGTTGCTGCCGAAACCGACGATCTCGGCGTGGATGTGCGCACCGCGCGCCAGAGCATGTTCCAGCTCTTCAAGCACCAGCATGCCGCCACCTTCACCGATCACCAGGCCATCGCGGCCCTTGTCGTACGGGCGTGGACTGGTCTGTGGCGCCTCGTTTTTCAGGCTGGTAGCGTAGAGCGCGTCGAAGACCATGGCTTCGGTCGGGCACAGCTCCTCGGCGCCACCGGCGAGCATCAACGGCAGGCGGCCGAACTTGATCGCCTCGTAGGCGTAACCGATGCCCTGGCTGCCGCTGGTGCAGGCGCTGGACGTCGGGATCAGCCGCCCGGTGAGACCAAAGAAGATGCTGATGTTGGCGGCGGTAGTGTGCGGCATCATCCGCACGTAGGAGTTGGCGTTGAGGCCTTCGGCCACCGAGTTGAGCAGCATGTTGCCGAACGCTTTGATCTCGTCGGTGCTGCCGGTGGACGAACCACAAGCGACGCCCATGCGCCCATCCTTGATCGATTCATCGCCGAGCAGACCGGCGTCAGCCAGGGCTTTTTCTGCTGCGCCGACCGCCAGCCGCGACACCCGGCCCATGCTGCGCAATTGCTTGCGCGTCCAGTGCGCAGGCACTGCAAAGTCATCGATCGGCCCGGCCAGGCGCGTGTTGAGTTCGCTGAAACGATCCCACTCGGCCATGCGGCGGATGCCGCTGCGGTTAGCCGCGAAGTTGCCGGCGATGGTCTCCCAATCGCTGCCCAGCGAAGTGATGCCGGCCATGCCGGTGACGACGACGCGCTTCATCAGCACAAGCCTCCGTTGACCGCCAGAACCTGGCGGGTGATGTACGAGGCTTCCGCCGACATCAGGAAATTCACCGCACTGGCGACCTCTTCCGGGGTGCCCATGCGTTGCGCGGGGATCATCTTCATCAACTCTTCCACCGGCACGTTTTCATCCAGCATCGCCGTGTCGATCAGGCCCGGTGCGACGCAGTTAACGGTGATTTTGCGCTTGCTCAGCTCGATCGCCAACGCCTTTGCCGCGCCAATCACGCCGGCCTTGGAGGCGCTGTAGTTGACCTGGCCACGGTTGCCGATCAGCCCCGACACCGAGGTTATGCAGACAATGCGACCAGCGGCACGGCGGCGGATCATCGGCATCATCACCGGGTGCAGGACGTTGTAGAAACCGTCGAGGTTGGTGCGCAACACCACGTCCCAATCGTCGTCACTCAGAGCTGGAAATGCGCCATCGCGGGTGAGCCCGGCATTCAACACCACGCCGTAATAGGCGCCGTGGCTTTCGACGTCGGCTTCCAGAATGGTTTTGCAGGTTTCCCGGTCGGCAACGTCGAATTGCAGGATGCGCGCCTTGCGCCCCAGTGCTTCGATTTCTGCCTGAACGCCTTGCGCTTCGGCTACGCCGCTGCGGCAGTGCAGGACGATGTCGTACCCGGCCTTTGCGAGGCGCAAGGCAATGGCGCGGCCGATGCCACGGCTGGAGCCGGTGACCAGTACGGATTCAGTCATCGTTCGACTCCTGTGTCTGTTGCAGATATTGATTGACCTGAGGCGGACGGAACACGTTCAGGCGCGCGCTGGCGTGAATGCCGGCGCCGTTGATATGGCATTCGAAGACGCCCATGCCGTTTTCATCTTCCAGCGAACGCAGACCATGGATGGTCAGTTCGCTGCCGGCGGGAAACGCTTCGACGTTGCACTCGAACTTGCGCGTACCGAGCAGAAAGCCCAGCTCCACCGGATTGCCTTTCTGCCGCGCGTGGCAACCGGCAAATGCGGCGACGCTCTGCGCCATCAGTTCGATGCCGACCCAGGCCGGCAGGCTGCCGTCGGGCAGGTTGAACAGGCCATCAGGCTGGACCGTCAGACGGGTGTAGATCTGCTCCTCGTCAAAGCTTGAGATGCTGTCGATCAGAATCATGTCGCCCGCATGGGGCAGCAGTTCGGCGAGCGGCCAGGGGATCATGGGGCGTCTCCGATAATCAGGCTGACGTTGTTGCCGCCGAAGGCAAACGAGTTGCTCATCAGGTAGCGGGGTGCAATGGACGTCAGGCGCTCGCTCGCGGTCACCCACTTCAGCGGTGGCAGCGCGGGATCGGCCTGAGCGTCCCAGACGTGCGGCGGCAAGGCGTGATCGGGGTTGTTGGCGCTCAGGCTCAGCCAGCAGAACGCCGCTTCCAGAGCACCGGCCGCGCCAAGGGTGTGGCCGGTCATCGGTTTGGTCGACGAGCACGCGACGCCTTCGGGAAACAGCGCGGCAACCGCCAGGCTTTCCATGGCGTCGTTGTGTTGGGTAGCGGTGCCGTGCAGGTTCAGGTAGTTGATCTGCGCTGCTTGCAGATGAGCGCGGCTCAAGGCTTTCTGCATCGCTTGCAGGGCGCCGCGCCCGGTCGGTTCAGGGGCAGAAATATGATGGGCGTCGGAGCTGGCGCCGGCGCCGAGCAAGGCAATGGCCGGGCCTTTGCCCTGTTGTTTGCTCATGACAAACAGCACCGCCGCTTCGCCGATATTGATGCCGCTGCGGTTGGCCGAGAACGGATTGCAGCGCTCGTCGGACATCGCTTCGAGTGACGAGAAACCGTTGAGGGTCAGTTTGCACAGGCTGTCGACGCCGCCGCACAGCACCGCGTCGCACAGGCCCAGATCGAGCAAACGCTGAGCGCTCATCAGTGCCCGGGCGCTAGAGGTGCACGCCGTGGAAATCACATAGGCCGGGCCGCTCAGTTGCAGCCAGTCGGCGAGGAAATTGGCCGGGGCGCCGAGTTCCTGTTGACGATAATCGTATTCTGCCGGGAACTGCTGCTCGCGGATGTAGTGCGCCAGACCTCGGCTGGCCTCGTCGATGCCCGAAGTGCTGGTGCCGAGGACCACTCCGATGCGCTCACGGCCGAAGGTCTGGATCGCTTGATCGATGTCATCGCGAATCTGCAACGCCGCTTCCAGCAGCAGCTGATTGTTACGGCTGCGCTGATCGGCGAGTTCTGCCGGGATCGGCGCCAGTTCGCCCTGGACGGCCGCGACGGGCAACTCACGCTCCGCCACCCAGCCGGACTCGCGGCGCATGCCCGAGCAGTCGCCGGCGAACAGGTTGCGCGCGACGGCTTGTTTGTCGCGGCCCAGCGCGCAGATCACGCCGAGGGCATTCAGGTAAGCGGTCATGGCGTCGGTTCACCCAACGGAGAAACGCGGTAGTGCGGGCCTTGAGGCAGGTTCAATTCGAAGCTCAACGGTTGTGAATAACGGATATCCCAGCGCGCCGGCAGGGCGCGTTGCTGGCCCTGTTGCAGTGCGGCGGGGTAATTGCGCAGCAGCTCGCCGGACGGGGTCAGGGCGAACAACAGCGCGGCAAACAGTTCTCGGGCTTCGGGGTTCGGCGGCAGCAGCCCATCGGCCTGCCAATGGCCGTCGATCAGTTGCTGCCGCGCTTGGGGAATGCCCAGCGGGTCCATCATCGACCAGCGAATGCCCGGGCCTTCGCGCTGGATCACCAGCAGCCAGTCCTGGCGTTGTTCGGCTTGTTGGCGTTCGATGTGCAGTTGCAGCGGCAGCGGGAGTGTTGGATTGCCCGCCGGCAACGGCGCCTGGCTGGCGCAGGCACTCAGGAGGACAAATACCACCAACATTAGCCACGCCACAAACCTTGTGGGAGCTGGCTTGCCAGCGATGGCGTCGGCACATCGAGCATTTTTGTTGACTGACACACCGCTATCGCTGGCAAGCCAGCTCCCACAGGGTTTCGGGTGTGCAGGTCGATAGCTTTGCATCAGAAAGTACCTTGCAGCGGCTTGCGCGCTACCACGTTGACCAGCGTTTCCTCACGCTGCCCGAACGGCTTGGGTTTGCGTAAGCCAAACCGCTCCAGCAAACCGAAATCCTTCGACCGGCTCCACCACAGATACGGGTACGAGACATTCTTCCCGGCAAACTCGAAACCCTGCCCACGAATCATCTGCAGATACTGCGCCGCACTCTTTTGCACGTGCATCGGATGACGGAACAACCAGCGGATCACCCACGTATCAATGTAAGCCTCGGTGGATTCGGCGAACAGCAGATAGCCACCCGGTTTCAGCACTCGATAAAACTCGGCGAGGGCTTTTTCCTGCTCGACCAGATGATGAAAAGTCTGATGGCAGAACAGCAGATCAACACTGGCGTCCGGCACATTGAGCGTCGCGCAATCACTGCCGATCAGCTCTACATCGAGGCCCAGACGCGTCGCTTCTTCAGCGCTCAACTCCAGGCTGTGCGGATCGGCATCAACACCGATCAAACGCTGTGGCGCAAAGGTCTGGCGCAGATGAGCGAACGACTTGCCCTGGCCACAACCGGCGTCCAGCAGTACCGGGTTCTGCGGCAGCGCTTCACTGAACAAACCGCGCAAATCATTGATCGCCACCCGCAACACATGGTGCTGCCAGGTGTGGCTGCGCAGGAACCAGAAACCGAAGCGGGTTTCCTCGACGTAGCTGTCGCTCAAGTAGTTCATGTGGCGTCCTTTGCACAGAGTTCGGAAATCATCTTCAAGCGGCGGCGGGCTTCGCTGACGAACGGGTTGCGTTCATCCCAGGCGTAGCCGGCGAGGATCGAACAGATCATCCGACGGATTTCCGCCTGGCTGTCTTCATAAAAAATCACGTCCTGAAAGGTGCCGGCGTACCAGCCCTCGACGTAGCAGCGGAAGGTGTCGACGCCGCGCTTGAGCGGCTCAGCGAATTCGCTTTGCCAGTCGACGGTTTCGCCCTGCAACTGACGGTGCAAAACCGCTGCCGCCATGCTCGCCGAGCGCATGGCGATGGTCACGCCGGAGGAGAACACCGGGTCGAGAAATTCTGCCGCGTTGCCGAGCAAGGCGAAGCCCGGCCCGTGCAGGGATTTCACATTGGCGGCGTAACCGCCGAGCGTGCGTGCGGGGGTGTCCCACACAGCATTGTTCAGAACGCCGGCAAGGCTCGGGGTTTCGGCGATGAAGCTGCGCAGACAGGCATCCAGATCGTTGTCGCGACCCTTGAAATGTTCCTCGGCGGCGACCACGCCCACCGAGCAGCGTCCATTACTGAACGGGATCGTCCAGAACCAGACATCGCGATGCTCTGGATGGGTGGTGACGAGGATTTTTTCGCGGTCGAACGCCGGGTTGTCGATGTGATCTTCGACGTGGGTGAACACCGCTTGGCGCACCGGGAAGTTCGACGGCGCTTCCAGATCCAGCAGCCGCGACAACACGCGGCCGTAGCCGCTGGCATCAAGGACGAAATCCGCTTCGACGCGATAGACGCTGCCGTCCTCACGGCGCACGTCGAGGTGCGGTTTCGTCCGGGCGAAATCGACGCTGACGATGGCATCGCCGTAGCGGATTTCCGCGCCTTGCAGCGCCGCTTGATCGGCCAGCAGTTTGTCGAAATCGGCGCGTTGCACCTGAAACGTGGTCGGTTTGCCGCCGGTAAAGGTGTCACCGAAATCGAAGGCGCTGTAACGCTCGCCCCAGGCGAATGCGGCGCCGGTCTTGCGCTGGAATCCGGCGGCATTGACGGCGTCGAGCATGCCGGCTTCTTCGACGAAATCCAGGCAATGGCTGAGCAGGCTTTCACCGATCGAAAAGCGCGGAAAATGCTGGCGCTCGATCACCAGCACATCGTGGCCCTTGCGCTTGAGCAACGCCGCAGCGATGGCGCCGGAGGGACCGGCGCCGATGATCACGACCTGACGGGATTCCATTTCAACGATTGGCACGTGAGCTCCGGGGTAAAGGATGTTGCAGATTCAATGGCGCGCGATGCAGGCCGATCAGGGCCGGTAGCAGCGTCGCGATCAGGCCCATCAGCATCAGCGCGAAGTACAGCGCCGGGGTGATGAGCTGTTGTTGCAACAACAAATTGAGAAAGACGATTTCGCTCAGGCCGCGAATATTCAGCAGCACACTTTCGCGCCAGCGGCTGGCGCCTTCGAACGAGGCGCCGGCCCAGCCGAGGCCGAGCCAGTTGCCGAGCAGTTTACTGGCAACCGGCAACAGCAACAGCGCCGCCCATTGCAGCGGACCAAGGCTTGCGAGGGCACTGTGCACGTCGATCTGGACGATGCCGAACGTCAGGATCAGCGGGATCGCCAGCCACGTTTGCAAACGGCTCATCCAGCGCGCCGGCAATGGCAGCACCAGCGGCACTTTCAGCGCGGCCATGCATAGCAGGTAGCCGATGCCGAAGATCAGTGCGTTGAGTTTGTAGTGCTCGGCCATTACCAACAGCGCAAAGAAACCGAGGCTGTAGGTCAGCGGTCGACGCGCACGCAACAGATGCAACAGCAACGGCACAAGGGCGAGAGCCAGCGGCAGCAGCAGACTGCTCAGATGCAGACTGCCCTGGGCGAGGCCGAACAGCGTCCAGCAGGTCAGATCGATGAGGATCGCGGTCTGCACCAACCGGCGAGTGGCGGCGGGCGGATAATCGATGTGGCGCAGATACAGGTACAGCACCGGGATCGCGGTAATCGCGAACACCAGGCCGATGGCCAGCGAGTTGAGCCACGGTTGCGCCGGCAGCAGCCAATAGGCAGCGGCCAGGCCACAGGCAAACGGCACGAGGAAACTCGGCACAGCGATTTTCACGCTCTGGCGATCGAGTTTCAGATCGATCACATCACTGAGGATATGCCCGAGCAGCAGGGCAAAACTCAGGCTGTAGAGGTTTTTCAGCCAGTCAGGCGCAATCAGTTGCGCGCCACTGAGCTGCCAGCCCGGCTCGATCCAGAAGTACATCAGCAGCGGCAAGCCGAAGCTCGCCAGCAGCAACTGACTGACAATCGGAATCAGACCGAAGTGGCGCCCGATGCGAGTGGCCACGGCGAACAACGCCAGGGCCATGAACCAGAAGGCGACGACCATCATGCTGCCGGCTCCACGACTGTCGCGGTGTGTTCGTGACGCCCCGCCCACGGTGCGAGCATGAAGCTGAACGCCAGACCGAGGCTCACCGACAGACCGAAGTTGCTCACCGCCGGCGTGCTGGAAACCGCCAGCAAACCGAACGACAGCCACGTCGTCACAGCCGCCAGCAGGGTGCCGAGCAGGCTCACCGCCGCGCCGCCGACTTGTTCACGCATGAGAATCGCGTAATCAACGCTGATCGCCGTCACTAGCAGCAAGCCGAACAGGCTAAACAGGGTCAGCGGCTGACCAAGCCAGCCAAGGCTGGCCAGGCTGCACAGCGCAGCGAGCAGAGGCAGGGCGACAATGCGCAGCGCGCCGCCGAGACCAAAGGGCAGCATCAGCACCAGCACGATCAGTGCGCAGGAGGCGAGTTTCAGTTCTGCGGCGCTGATTTGCGTCGCCGCAAAGACTTCATTCAACTCACCGAGGCGATCGACCAGCGTCACCCCCGGCAAATCCAGCGCCTGCACGCGCAACAGTGCCGGGTTGTTCAGGCCTTGCAGACTGGTCATTGCCGCTACGCCGTCTTCGCTGGGGCCAAGCCAGAGCGTGCGATAAGGCTCACCAAGGGGACCGGCCAGTGCCGCGTCGATGTCTTCGGCGGGCACGGCCTGCAATTGCTGTAGTTCGGTTTGCAGCGCGGCGAGCGGTACGCCGAGGTCGAGCAGTGGCTGCCAGTATTGCGGCAGTTTGTTCAGTGCCTGACGTACCTGTTCTTGCTGGTTCGGTGGGCTGACCAGTCGATCGAGGGCCAGATAGCCTTGCAGCTTGTCGAGGTTGACCAGTTGCTCCAGACGCTCGCTCAGCGCGGCCTGACGCTCGAGCAATTGCTGCTGATTGTCGGCGCGCACGAGGAAAAACTGGCTGGTCGGCTGATAGCCGGTGATGCGCGCGATGGCCTGCGCTTCGTCGGTCAGATGTTGTGGTGCGCCGACCCATTGGCGGATGTCATTCTTGCTTTGCAGCTGCACCAGACCGCCCACACAGAAGGCGATCAGTAGTGCCAGCAACACCGGCGTGCGTACGCGTTCGAGGAGTTTTTCGCGCAGGTTGACCATGCGCTCGGCCAGATGCAGCGGCCATTGCGCGGGGCGTAGTTCGACGTTTTTCAGCAACGCCGGCAACAGGCACACCGCCGACAAATAGGCGCCGAGCAAGCCAGCGGCGGAGAACACCGCGATTTGCGTCAACGCCGGGAACGGCGTCCACGCCAGTGCCAGATAACCGATGGCGCTGGTGATCAGGCTCAGGGTCAGCCCGGACAGCGTCAAACGCAACGCCGGCCAACTGCGCCAAGGCTTCAGGCTCCAACTCTTCGACAAATAGTGCAGCGGATAATCCACGGCCACGCCGATCAGGCTGGAGCCGAGCACCAGCGTCATCACATGCATGTGGCCGAACAGCGCCACACACGCCACCGCACCGAACAACATGCCGACCAGCACCGGCACGAACGCCAGCAACACGCGCCAGCGGCGGAAAGCGAGCAACAGCAGCAAGAGAATGCCGACCGTCGCACCACCACCGACCCAGGTCATTTCGCGCGTGGCTTGCTGCTGACCATTGGCCGCGTAGAGCAAGCCGCTGGCGGCCAGCAATTGCACGTCGGATTTCGCTGCCTGCTCGCGGCTGGCTTGCAGCAATGCCGCGACTTGCAGCGGCAGGTCCATGTCGAAAGCATTGCCGGTGGTGCGTGCACGCAGCAGCACCCAGCTCTTGCCGTCCGCATCGGCAATCAACGCGCCGCTGCCGATGTCCAGTTGCACCGAACCGTGCTGCGGCTGGCTGTTCTGAATGCGCCCGGTCAGGCCCAGCCAGTCATCCTGACTCGGCACCAGACTGAAACCGCTGAACGGATCGAACAGGGCCTGCACGCGTTGTTGAATGAATGCGTCTGGGTGTTCGATCAGCAGTTGCCGGTCATCCGCCGAGAGCATCGCCAGTCGCCCTTGCAGCAGTTGTGTGCGCAGCGCTGGCAGGTCTGCTTGCAGGTTCCACTGCACCTTTTCGAACAACCCGCTGGCCTGCCATTGCTCGCCCAGCGTCTGCGCCATGGCCACCGCTAGCTGGCGGTCGGCGTGGCCGACCAGCACCAGCATTTCGCGATTGAGCGGTTCCTGCATACGCTGCTCGGCGCGCTGTTCGAGGGCGTCGGGGTGGGTGCCGGGCACCAGTTCCATCAGGTTCGCCGACAATGGCGCACCGTCACGCCACTGCCAACCGGCCAGAGCGACGACCGCCAGCAGCAGAATCAGAAACAGCCAGGGCAGCCTGCGTTCACTCGGCAAAGTCATGTTGCTCCGCGTCGTTCAACGGTTGCCCGGCGGTGCTGTCCTGCATGCGCAGCACCGTGCTGTCGCCCTGGGTTTCCAGCAGTTCGATGGTCTGCACCAGCGTGCCGCCGTCGATATTGATCTGGTTGAATACTTGCTTGAGCAGCAGCGAGCGCGGGGTCAGCGTGAGTTTCCACTGCTGTGCGTCGCCGCTCAGGGCCAGTTCGAAGTCGCGTTGCAGGCCGCTGCTGTCGCCTTGCAGCACGGCGAGGAACAAGCGGTTCTGCTCGGCCCCGGCGCTCTTGTTCGGCAGCAGTTGCCAGCCGTTGCCGTCACGCCGGGCGATGCCCTTGGCGGTGATGCGGTAGTCCTGTTGCAGCGGGGTCTTCAGCAGCCAGAGCAGGCCGTGGTTTTTCGCCAGAACAAAACTGCCCTTGCTGATCAGCGGCTGCGGTAATGCACGCAGGTGTTTTTCCTGAATGAACTGACCGTGGATCACGTCCGGTTTCGCCAGTTGCTCGCTCAGTTGTTGCAGGTCGAAGGCGTTGGCCAGAGAGGACATCACCAGCAGCGCCAGTACACTCAAGCCTTTAACAAAAACATTCATCGCAGCATCCTTTCCACGGCATCGGTGAAGACCTTCGGTGAAGCCAGTTGCATCTCGCGGCTGCTCACTTCGACGGCAACCTGCACCGAGCTGGCACGGGTGAGGCGTTCGCCGCTGTGCAGGTCGGTGATCAGGTAATTGATCTTCAGACGGTTTTCCCATTCGACCAGACTGGCGCGCACATTCAGGCGCTGACCGAACACCGCGCCGCGCACATAGCGCAGTTGCAGGTCGATGATCGGCCAGGCATAACCGGCCTCGACCATGTGCGTGTAGTTGTGGCCGATCTTGTCGAGCAGCGCGCAACGCGCCACTTCGAGGTATTTGACGTAATGGCCGTGCCAGACGACGTGCATGGTGTCGACGTCGAAAAACGGTACGAGGATTTCCGTGTCGGCGTGAAGCACTCCGGCGCTACGCATGCAGCCTCCAGTGTTGCGCGGCGATGCGTTGCAGGCACAGACGCAGCTCGCCTTCCAGGGCGCGGTCTTCGATCACCGGCGGGAAATCCTTGGCCAGTTCTACGTGCATCGCCGCCAGCGATGGCGGCAACGGCCGGGCATCTTCGGCTTGAGCACGCAGCCACACGCCCTGGTTGGCGGCGAGCAATGTCGCGGCAGCGACCTGTTCGGTCAGCTCCAGCACGCGGATCGCATCGCGAGCAGCGATGGTGCCCATGCTGACTTTGTCCTGGTTATGGCACTCGGTGGAGCGCGAGAACACGCTGGCCGGCATGGTGTTTTTCAGCGCTTCGGCGGTCCACGCGCTGGTGCCGATCTGCACGGCTTTGAAGCCATGGTTGATCATCGCTCGATCCGCCGGAGCACCGGAGAGGTTGCTTGGCAGACCGTGGTTGTAACGCTCGTCGACCAGCAGCGCGAGCTGGCGGTCCAGCAGGTCAGCGACGTTGGCCACGAGGTTTTTCAGGCTGTCCATGGCGAACGCGATGTGGCCGCCGTAGAAGTGCCCGCCGTGCAAAACGCGCTCGGCTTCGGCGTCGATAATCGGGTTGTCGTTGGCGCTGTTCAGCTCGGTTTCGATGAACGAACGCAGCCAGTTCAGGCTGTCGGCCAACACGCCGAGCACGTGCGGTGCGCAGCGCAGCGAATAGCGATCCTGCAGGCGATGCAGCGGCGCGGTCGGCGCGTCGATCGCCAGATCCTTGCGCAGCCACGCGGCGACCTGCATTTGCCCCGGATGCGGTTTGGCGGCGAACAGGCGCTCGTCGAAGTGCTCCGGGTTGCCTTGCAGCGCGACTACGTTGAGCGCGGTGATGCGCGTGGCCAGTTGCAGCAGATAGTCGGCACGGGCGAAGGCGAGGCAGGCGAGACCGGTCATCACCGCGGTGCCGTTCATCAGCGCCAGCGCTTCTTTCGGGCGCAGTACCAGCGGCGTCCAGCCGAGTTCGCGATGCACATCGGCAGACTGGCGACGTTCGCTACGGAACATTACTTCACGTTCACCGGACAGCGTTGCAGCGACGTAGGACAGCGGCGTCAGATCACCGCTGGCGCCGACTGAGCCTTCTTCAGGGATCAGCGGCAGGATGTCGTATTCGAGGAACGCGTGCAGACGCTCCAGCAACTCCACGCGCACCCCGGAGACGCCATGGCACAACGACTGCAAACGCGCCGCCAACACCGCGCGGGTGGCTTGCGCGTCGAGCAGTTTACCCAGCCCGCAACCGTGGAAGGTGTAGAGGTGACGCGGCAGGGCCTCTACGTGATGCAGCGGCACCGCGACCACGCAGGAATCGCCGTAACCGGTGGTCACGCCGTAGATCACGCCTTCCTTGTCCAGCAGCGAATCGAGGAACCGCGCGCCCTTGGCGATGCGCTCGCGATAGTCGGCGTCGCTCTGCAATTGCACGGGCGCCTGACGGTTGGCCAGGGCCAGCACGTCTTCGATGCGCAAAGGGCGTTCGCCGAAGGTTACCGGCTCATGGGTTGGCGTCGTCATCGGTCTTCCAGAAAGGGTAAAAGTTGAACCATTGTTGCGGCGCTTCGAGGCAATAGTGACTCAGGCGCTGCGCATAGCGGGTGGCCCACTGATGAATGACCTGCTCGCGCTCGCTGCGCTTCCACACCACGGCATCGGCGAAGGGCTCGAGAGTCAGGCGATAGTGGCCGTCCGGTTGCTTGAGGCACATCAACAGGTTGACCGGGCATTTGAGCAGGCCGGCGAGCAGCCACGGCCCTTGCGGGAACGGCGCCGGATGGCCGAGGAAATCGACGGTCACACTGCGCCCGCCATGCAGCGGCACGCGGTCGCCGGCAATCGCCAGCCACTCGCCGCGTTCCAGCCGTTCGTGCAGTTGCAGCATGATCACCGGGTCGAGTTCGCTGACCTGAATCAGGCGCAGATTGGTCGCTCCAGCCTCGCCCAGCAAACGGTTGAATTGCTCGGCGTGCTTGGTGTGTACCAGCACGTTCATGGTGACCTTTTCGCCGATCTCCGCCAGTGCGCGACAGACTTCCAGATTGCCCAGGTGCGCGCCGACCAGCAGTTGTCCGCGACTGCCTCGCAACTGATTGCGCAGCAGGGCCGGGTCGATGATTTCGATTTGTTCGATACGCAGTTTGCCGTTCCACACGTCGAGCTTGTCGAGCATCGAATCGGCGAATGCCATGAACTGGCCGAACACCCGCCAATGCGTCGGGCGCAACACGTCGCGCTGACTCCATGCGGCAAGGCGTTGCTGGTATTGCCAGGCGCTGTGTCGCGCGGTGCGGCCAAACAGGAAGAAGTACAGGACGATGCCGTACAGCAACGGGCTGAGCAGGCGTCGGCCCAGGACCTTGGCGGCGAACGCGGTGAATTTCATCAGCAGGAAGCTGCCGCGCTCTTCGCGGTCAGCCCAGTGCTTTTTGTCGGCTTCGCCGGTCATGTTCGCCACCGCCGCCAGAGGATCACCGGGAAGCGCAGCAACATGCCGAGAAACAGCCGTGTGTGCATGCTGGAAATCAGTGCGTTGTCATGGAACAGACGGAAGTGCGACACACCGTCCAGCGGATAATGCACGCTGGTTTGCAGCCAGCGCATCGGCTGATTGCGCCACGACAGGCGCACGAGAATGTCCGAGTCGAAATCCATGCGCTTGCCGACTTTCGCCGAATCAATCACCGCCAGCGTCGGGGCGAGCGGATAGACACGGAAACCACACATTGAATCGCGGATCTGCAGCGACAGCGTGTTGATCCAGACCATCACGTGGGTCAGGTAGCGCGCGTACAAACGACCTTTCGGCACGCTGTCGTCGAACAGCGGATAACCGCAGATCATCGCCTCGGGATGGGCACGGGACTCGGCGACAAAACGCTCCACATCGTGCAAGTCGTGCTGGCCGTCGGCATCAACCTGTAGCGCATGGCTGAAGCCCAACAGCGAGGCTTCGCGCAAACCGGTCATTACCGCGCCGCCCTTGCCCTGATTCGCGGTCAGGCGTACCAGATGCACGTTGTCGCGCTCGGCCAGTGCGTCGAGCACTCTGGCGCAAGATGTCGTGCTGGCGTCGTCCACCAGAATGCACGGCAGGCCTTGCGCGAGCAGGGCGTCGACCACGGTGCCGATCGCAGTTTCGTGGTTGTAGACCGGGATCACGGCGCAAGGGTTATGCATACGTTTTCTCCACTGGAAGACCGCGATCCCTGTAGGAGTGAGCCTGCTCGCGATTGAGTGCGCAGCACTCACCAAGGTCAACCATGCTCTACACCCAAAAGAATCCGCCCACTGGAACAGGTCGCCGTGTCATTGCGATAAGCGAAATACAATTTGCCGCGCTCAGGATCAAAGCGCAGGTGCAGCTGAATTTCATCCCCAGGCCGCACCAATTGCTGGAACTTCAGCACTTCCATCCCGGCAAACGGACCGGTCAGATTGAGCAGTTGGCGACCGAGGTTCAGTGCCCATTCCACCTGCACCACGCCGGGCAATACCGGGGCTTTAGGGAAGTGACCACTGAAATAAGCCAGGTCCGGCGGCACACTCAGTTGCAGGCTCCATTCACCCTCGGTCTCGACCTGCGACAGCACTTCCGGCGCTTTCGCTCGCGGGGCCATCAGCAGCGCTTCGATATCGGCCTGCGGCAGTTTGCCTTGGCTGTTCAACGGTAATTGCCGCACTAGCCGCCAACGTCGCGGTAAAGCCAGGGCTTCACAGTGTTGGCGCAAATGCTGGCGCAGGGTTTCGGTCAGGCTGCGGCGACCGTGCTCACGCAAGGCAAACAGGCCGGCCTCGCTGAGCACCAGTAGAGCACCGAGAGAGGCGCGATTTTCCTGGACCACGCCCAAGCGCGCTTCGGCGACCCAGTCGTGGTCAACCAAGGCTTGCTCAAGCATGGGCAGCGAGATGCGTTTTTCTTCCAGTTTGACGATCCGGTCCAGCCGTCCGAGCAGTTCGAAGCGGCCATCGATGCCGATGCGCGCGGCGTCAGCGGTGTGCTCGACGTGCCCGGCAGGCAAGTAAGGTGAGGCGATCAGCAGGGCGCCGTCGCTGTCCTGGCTCAGTTGGACACCGGCGAACGGTTGCCACAGTAGTTGGCCCTGACGCCAGGCAATGCCGCCGGTTTCCGAGCTGCCGAGGATTTCCGTCGGCCATTGCTGCAAGCGTTGCTGCAGACTTTGCGCAGCTTCGACCGGCAACGCACCGCCGGAGGAAAACACCCGGCGCACGGCGCTCAGGGCCGGCCAGTCGAGGTTGTCGCCCATGCGTTTGAGTAACGCCGGGCTGGCCACCCACGCAAAGGCTGGATGTTCGCGGCTGGCACGCTGCAAGTCTTCGGGGAACGCCAGTTGCTTGCGCACAAACGGGCGCCCGGCACACAGCGGCCACAGCACGCGAAACAGCAAACCGTAAATATGCTGGGTGGCGACGCTGCCGATGGTGCAGGCCTCACCGAGATCCGCGCCCCACAACTGTTCCAGTGCTTCGACCTCGTTGGCCAGTTGGCGCAGGGTTTTGTCGATGCGCTTGGGCTCGCCGCTGGAGCCGGACGTGCACAGGCTCAGGCGGCACTGGTCGAGGTCCATTGCGGCGCCGGCTAGCGGCGGCTGCTGAACGTCGCTCAGTTGCGCGTCATCGGCTTGATCCGTCAGCCACAGATCGACCTCAGCCGACCAGCGCTGGCGGGTTTGCGCTTGCAGGTCCGAGGGCAGCAGAACACTCACACCTGCACGCCATGCACCTAGCAATGCGATGGCCAGTTCGGCGGCATCTTCCAGGTGCACAGCCAGACGTTTCACGCCTTGCGCTTGCAGACCGGCGGCAACGCTCAGCGCCTGCTCGCACAGTTGCGCATGTTCGAGGGCCGGTGCGTGGCTGATGGCCCGCGCCGGCACAGGCTTGAGCAACAGCTGCTCAAGTTTTATCCAGTTCATGTACGGCCTCTTACCCGTTGTCGTATCAGCCATTCAATGGCAAACATCAGGCCGATCAATCCATAGGAGATCAGGCCGGTGTACAACATCCACCAATTCAGCGGCGCCCACAGGGTCAGCAGGGCGGCGCATAAACCGTTGCAGAAGAAAAACACGCTCCAGGCCACGGTGACCTTGCGCGTATAGCGAATCGCAATATCCGGTAGTTCTGGCTCACGCAAGCGCGCCAGGCGCTCCACCATCGGCGGGCCGTATTTCAGGCTCAGGCTGAACAGCACCAGCATGAAGCCGCTGATCAGCACCGGGTACCAACGCAGCAACAGCGGACTGTCGAACAGCGCCAGCAGCAGGCAAAAGGCGATCGCCACACAGGCCATCCACAGGCTGCCGGGTTTACGTTCACCGGTCAGCGCTCGCGCCAGCCACAGGCTGCCCAGCAGCAGACCGAACTGCCACGGGGCAAAATGCTCCATGCCGAAATACACCGCAAAGGGGTACAGCAGACCGGCCAGCAGCAGGCCGAGGCCGATCAATCGGCTCATGCGGCCGGTTGAACCAGACGGTAGACCGCCTCGACCACGTCGCCGACGGTGCGCACCGATTTGAATTCTTCGGCGGCGATTTTCTTGCCGGTCTGGCGTTTGATGTGATCGATCAGATCGACCGCGTCGATGCTGTCGATTTCCAGATCCTGATACAGGTTGGATTCCAGGCTCACACGGGCCGGATCCAGTTCGAACAGCTCGACCAAGGCATCGCGCAGGGTGTTGAAAATATCGTCACGAGTTTGCATGGTCCGGTCTCAAGCTGCCTGTTTTGCCGTGACGAACGCCGCAAGGCTGGCCACGTTGGTGAAATGGTTACGGGTGTCTTTGGCGTCGGCATCGATCTTGATGCCGTATTTTTTCTGGATGGCCAGACCCAGTTCCAGCGCGTCGACGGAATCCAGGCCCAGGCCTTCGCCGAACAGTGTTTGCTCGTCTTCGATGTCGTCGACGCTGATGTCTTCGAGGCCGAGGGCGTCGATGATCAGCAGTTTGATGTCACGCACCAGGCTAGGGGTGTTCAGATCGCTCATCTTCGGCGAGCTCCTTAATAAAATATGAGTGCAAATAATCGTTGAGCTTGCGCGAGGCTTGTGGTGCAGGGCCTTGCGCGGCGAAGGCTTGTGGGTCTATATCGGCCCCGACGCGAAAACTGAAGTGCACGCGGCGGCTGGGGATCCGGTACCAGGGTTCGGCTTTGGTCAACGTGGTCGGGCTGACCTTGATAATCACCGGCGTGAGGATTTTCGCACCGCGCAGGGCAATCGCCGCAGCGCCCCGATGAAAGGCCGGCGCCTGACCGGGCTGGGTGCGCGTGCCTTCCGGGAAAATGATCAGGGTCTGGCCGTTTTGCAGGGATTGGGCGGCAGCATCGAGCATGTCCATGCTGCCGTCGTTGCTGATGTATTCAGTGCTGCGCAACGGGCCACGGGTGAAGGGGTTTTCCCACAGGCTTTTCTTCACCACGCAATTGGCCTGGCGCACCAGACCGATGAGGAACACCACGTCGATCAGCGACGGGTGATTGGCGATGATCATCTGTCCGGGTCGCCCGAGACGTTCGGCGCCCTGGATGTCATAGGTCAGCACACCGGTGCGGGCCATGAACCGGACGAAAAACCAGAACAGCCGGCTGACGGTCTGCCGCGCGCGTTGGCGATGCGCAACGGCGTCACCGGGCAGGCAAGCCAACAGCGGAAACACCAGCACACGCAGGCACAGCCCGCCAAGCCCGAACAGGGCGAAGCTTGCGGCGGTGGCCAGCAGGCGCCAGTAATAGGCATCGCGGTTTTTTTCGGTCACGGGTTGCGTTGCCAGGTCCATACACGATTTTTCCAGGCATGTTGGCAATGGGTTTGCTGGCCGAGCAGGGTTTGCAACAGATTGAGCGCGTGGGGCCAGTGAGCTTTTGACCGTGTTTCTGTGGTGCTGTTCAGGGTCAGCCGCCAGTCGGTACCGGGGGTGAGCAAAAGGCCGAGTGCGTAGGGGAACGGCACGTCATCGATCCACGCTGAATAGGCTTCGGGCGGTTGTTCTTCGGTGATTACCAACAGCACCGCCGGGGCGCCTTCATTGAGTAGCGCCGCTGCTTCGAGCATGCCGTGCTCAAGGCCGTCGCCGGCCGCGGCGAGGGCGGTCATCTCACTGGTTTCGCCACGCATGATCGACCACAGACCGATGATCGCGTTATGTACGGACAGGCTGAACTGGGTCGGCGACAGCGGCTGTTCGGTCGCCAGATCACTGAGGATGTCGTAAGTCCGTGGGGTTTCACCGTGGCGCGAGACGAACACCAGCGGCAGGCTGTCCCGCCCGTCGGCCAGGGGCCAGCCAACGCTGAACGCCATGCGTGCCAGACGACTGAGGCGGCGGCGCTGCATGGCCGGCAAAAACGACACATCGGGCGCGGCATCGCTGCGCTGGAGTACGACCGGTTGTCGGCTCCAGGCCTGCCAGGCGTCCACGCTGTCGAGGCCAGGGGCCCACGCGCGCCATTGGGCGATGTTGAAGTTGATCACGGACATTCATCCCGCCCCTGCAGGCTTTTGTTGACGCGTTGAATCGCCAAAGCCGCAGCAGGCTTGACGTGGCGCTTGGCGCCGGGTGGCGCGCATTATCCCGGTGCGACGAGTGTGTAGCAAATGCTGGTTACATTTTGCGCAACGAAATGTACCGAACGGTTCGCAAGATAGCTGTCAATTTGCCATTATCCAGATTCCCAGCGGTTTGTCTGTCGGGAATCTCGGCGATCAATGGCGGCGATTGCCCTATTCGTCCGCGGATATTTGCACCTGACTTTGTAGTCCGTGTCCGTGAAGGTAGCGAAGCGAGGTCGCGCGCATCTACACTCGGTCATTCTTTGATACACGGAGGTTTTGTCATGCGGCGCGTGGTGTTCAATCAGAAAGGTGGGGTAGGCAAGTCCAGCATTGCCTGCAATCTGGCGGCGGTCAGCGCCAGTGAGGGTTATCGCACGCTGTTGGTCGATCTCGATGCCCAGGCCAACTCCACTCAGTATCTGACCGGGCTCACCGGCGACGACATTCCGATGGGTATTGCCGACTTCTTCAAGCAGACCCTGTCTTCCGGGCCGTTCTCGAAGAGGAATCAGGCGGACATCTACGAAACGCCGTTCGACAACCTCCACATCATTACCGCCACCGCCGAGCTGGCCGACCTGCAGCCCAAGCTCGAGGCCAAACACAAGATCAACAAACTACGGAAGTTGCTCGATGAGCTGTCCGAGGATTACGACCGGATTTATCTTGATACGCCGCCGGCGCTGAATTTTTATGCGGTATCGGCGTTGATTGCTGCGGATCGCGTGCTGATCCCTTTCGATTGCGACAGCTTTTCCCGTCAGGCGCTGTACGGCCTGATCGCGGAGATCGAGGAGTTGAAGGACGACCACAACGAAGGCCTGGAAGTCGAAGGCATTGTGGTCAACCAGTTCCAAGCCCGGGCGAGCCTGCCGCAGCAGATTCTCGATGAGCTGATTGCCGAAGGTCTACCGGTGCTGCCGGTGTACCTGACCAGTTCGGTGCGCATGCGCGAATCGCATCAGGCCAGCATGCCGCTGATCCACCTCGACCCGCGCCATAAGCTGACCCAGCAATTCGTCGAACTGCACAACTTGCTCGAAGATCACTGATCTTCTGAGCTACGCAGAACCCTGTAGGAGTGAGCCTGCTCGCGATAGCACCCTTTCAGTCACTCAAGTGTTGGCTGACAGGACGCTATCGCGAGCAGGCTCACTCCTACATTGCTTTACGGTGTGTCAGATGCCTTGGCTACGCAGCCACGCCATCAACTGCGGCAACGGCAACGCACCACTCTGCCGCGCCACTTCCCGGCCGTTACTGAAAAGAATCAGACTCGGAATCGAGCGAATCCCCAACTGCGCCGACAACTGCTGATTCGCTTCGCTATCAAGCTTGGCCAAGCGGCACTTGCCGGCCAGCTGCGCCGCCGCCTGCTCGAACACCGGCGCAAACGACTTGCACGGCCCACACCATTCCGCCCAGACATCCACCAGCAACGGCAGATCACCCTTGATCTGACTGGCGTAATCGCCTTGCTTGAGTTCGAAGGGTTTGTTCAGCAGCACGGCGGATTTGCAGCGTCCGCACTTGGGCTGGTCGGCGAGGCGCTCTGCGGGGATGCGGTTGAGGCCGTTGCAGGAGGGACAGGGGATGAGGAGTGGGGTGGTCATGAGCGAAATCCGGAATTGATCTGATAACACCTAGTTGGAGACGTTTGCTCATATTTTCAATCGTGCAGGCTCTCGCGTTGTGCCTAGGCTGAAGACGCAGCAGGCCAATCCATTGGTCTGCCTAGTGTTATCGCAACTTGCGATATTTTTGGTTTGTGATTAACTCCCCATAGCAGAATGCGATAAGGATGTTGCATGCATGTGTTCAGTGAAAAACCCATTCGACAGGCCAAGGAGCAATGGCCACAAGCAGCAAGTGCTCTGGCGCAGTGGTTTCGTTTGGCGAGCAGAATTTATCCAAAGGATTTTTCTGCGATGAAATCGATATTTCCTGCGACCGACAAGGTTGGCGAGTTTCATGTCTTCGATATCGGTGGCAATAAATTGAGACTGATTGCTTTTGTCAGTTACCGCTCTCAGAGACTCTACATAAAGCATGTGATGGATCACCGCGAATATGACCGCGGTAAATGGAAGGAGGGTAGGGTATGAATGCTTTGATTAAAACGGTTGTCGAGCACTGGGAATTTGTCTCTCCAGTGGTTCGGAAACCGAAAAACGAAGACGACTACGATGCTTTGGTATTGGCAGTCGACGAACTGCTGGAAATTACCGGCGATGATGAGTCGCACCCGTTGATGAGCTTGGTCGACATCATCGGTGACTGGATCGAAGAATGGGATCACACCCATCACCCCATGGCCCAGGCAAGTGGCGAAGAGGTTCTCGGTTACATGATGCGTGAGCACGGCCTGACTCAGAGCGACTTGCCGGGTGTTGGTACTCAGTCGGTTGTTTCGGAGATTTTGAACGGCAAGCGCAAGCTTAACTTGCGCCAGATTCGTTGGTTGGCAGAGCGCTTCAATGTGCCAATCGATGTGTTTACCTGATGCTGGTTCAAGACGAACAACTGATCTCCAAATGCTTGCCCCACTCCGGTGGCCGCTCGGCATAAGCCTCCATCCCCGGCTGCTCTTCAAACGGTTTGCTCAGCACTGCATGCAGCCGGCGTACCTCCGAGTAATCCCCTTGCTCTGCCGCATCGATGGCCTTTTGCGCCAGATAGTTGCGCAGGATGTACAGCGGATTGACCGCGTGCATGCGGGTGCGGCGCTGTTCCTGATCGGCGTCGCCATCGCGGGCAACGCGGGCGATGTAGCGTTCGCCCCAGGCGTCAAAGCCCTTGATGTCGACGAAATCGTCGCGCAAACGGGCGACGGCTTCTACGGCGGACTCTGCACCGAGTCGGCGGAAGAACAGCGTGTAATCAACGCCGCTGTTCTGCATCAATTGCAGCAGGTTTTCCAGCAGTGTTTGGTCGTCATCTTCAGCTGTGGTGAGGCCTAAACGGCGGCGCATCAGGTCGAGGTAGTGCGCCTGAAACAGTGGCAAGTACAAACCGAGAGTTTCGCGCAGGGCTTCAACGCTGATGAACGGCGTCAACGCTTGAGCCAACGCACTTAGGTTCCACTGGCCGACCGGCACCTGATTGCTGAACGAGTAACGGCCCTGATCATCCGAATGGTTGCAGATGAAGTTGGCGTCGAAATCGTCGAGAAAGGCGAACGGGCCGAAGTCGAAGGTGATGCCGAGGATCGACATGTTGTCGGTGTTCATTACGCCGTGGCAGAAGCCGTAAGCCTGCCATTTGGCGATCAGCTCGGCGTTGCGCTCGACGATTTCACGGAACATCGCCAGATACGGTTCCGGTTGCTCCAGGCACTCGGGGAAGTGCATGGCCAACACGTGCTCGCCGAGCTGCTTTTGCTGCTCGGGGCGTTTGGTGTAATAGAAGTATTCAAAGTGGCCAAAGCGGATGTGGCTCGGCGCCAGGCGCAGCACCATCGCCGCGCGCTCCTGCTTTTCGCGCCAGACTGGGGTGTCGGAGCCGATCACGCAGGCCGCGCGCGAAGAAGGGATATTCAGCGCGTGCAGCGCTTCGGAGGCGAGAAACTCGCGGATCGACGAACGCAGCACCGCCCGGCCGTCGCCCATGCGCGAAAACGGCGTCTGTCCGGCGCCCTTCAGGTGCAGGTCCCAATGCTCGCCGGCAGTGTTGTTGACCTCGCCGAGCAGCAAGCCCCGACCGTCACCAAGTTGCGGCGTGTAGCCGCCGAACTGATGCCCGGAATAGACCATTGCCCGCGGTTCGGCATCGGCCCACAGCTTGTGGCCGCCAAACAGTTCGGCAAATTCCTGAGTTTCGGCTGCGGCCGGATCGAGATCGAGCAAGGCCAGGGCCGCCGGGCTGGCGACGACCAGACGCGGATTATCGATCGGCTCGGGCAGCACATGGGCGGAGAACGCATCGCCCAGGCGGGCGAAGCGATTGTCGAAGGTCAGTTCGTCGAGGGCTTTCAAGGGCCGGCTCCAGCAGAATGTCCGAGCATTCTGCTGGGAATAAACCGGTTAGTCGAGTTTGGCCGGCGGTGGCTCTTGCAGCGGTTTCTGATCGTCGGCGATCGGCACGATGGTTTTGGTTTCCGGCTCGATCGGCACCATCTTGTATTCCTGACCGTGGAGGTTCTTCAGGTACACCTCCATCTGGCGGAACGAAATGTTGATGTGCTGCTTCTTGAACTCGCGGTTGATGAAGCGGTTGACCTCATCAAGCACCGGGTTGCGGTCACCGAGGTCGCGCACGTGCATACGCAACTCGTGGTCGAGGGTGCTTTCGCCAAAGTTGAGGAAGTACACGTGCGGCTCAGGCTCTTTGAGTACACGCGGGTTCTCGCGGGCAGCCTTGAGCAGCAGTTCCTTGACCAGATCCAGGTCCGAGCCGTAATCGACGCCGAGTTTCAGCGTGACGCGGGTGATGGTGTCGGTCAGCGACCAGTTGATCAGTTGCCCGGTGATGAAGGTCTTGTTCGGGACAATGATGTCCTTGCGGTCGAAGTCGGTGATGGTGGTGGCGCGGATGCGGATCTTGCTCACCGTGCCCGACAGGTTGCCGATGGTGATGGTGTCACCGATTCGCACCGGGCGTTCGAACAGAATCATGATGCCGGAGATGAAGTTCGCAAAGATCTCCTGCATACCGAAACCGAGGCCCACCGACAGCGCCGCCACCAGCCATTGCAACTTGTCCCAACTCACGCCGAGGGTCGACAGGGTCGAGACGAAACCGACACCGGCGATCACATACGACAGCAACGTCGTGGTCGCGTAGGCACTGCCCTGAGCGAGATTGAGCTTGGACAGCACAAACACTTCGAGCAGACCGGGCAAGTTGCGCGCGAGGGCGAAAGTGATGCCGATGATGATCAGCGCGCCGAGCATGTCGCCGATGCTGATCGGCACCATGCTCATGTTGGCGCCGGTGCCGCTGGTGTATTCGTAGAGAGTGATGTTGTCGAGGTAGGAGAACACCGAAATCAGATCCGACCAGACCCAGTACAGCGCCGCGATGAAGCCGCCGAGCAGGGCCAGACGGATCAGGCGCAGGGACTGTTCGTTGACCTTTTCGATGTCCAGCGTCGGCTCTTCGATCACCGCTTCGCCGTCGCCGGCCTCTTTCGCCGCCTGCCGTTTGGCCAGGGCACGCTGGTAGGCCAGACGTCGCGCGGCAACGCTCAGGCCGCGCACGAAGGTGGCTTCGATCACCAGCCAGAACATCAGCAGGTACAGGGTGTTGATCAAGCGGTCGCTGAGCTTCAGCGCGGTGTAGTAGTAGCCGAAGCACACCGCCACGAACAACGCGATCGGCAGCAGGGTGAACATCACGCCGACGGCTTTGCGGAACAGCGAAGTGTTTTCGTGGGCCGGGCTGCTGATCAGCAGGCGGCTGAGCAGCCAGGCCATCAGGGCATAGCAGGTCAGCACCACCGGCATGCCGAGCACGTCGTCTGCCAGTGCGGCCGGCTGCAATTCGGCGACGGCAACAATGGTCACCAGCGCCATGACCACTAGGCCTAGTCGACGGATCCAGCCTTGCAGGAACTCGACCTGCGGCTTTTCCCAACGGAAGTGCAGTTCCGCCACGCCGCCCGGCGCCAGAATCCGGTAAGCGGTGTAGAACACCAGCCACGCCTGACCCATTTGCAGCAAAGCCGCGCCCATATTGGCGTTCTGTCCACGGGCATCGATTTGCAACGCCAGACCGCAGAGTGCCAGGCCCAGCGCCACCGGCATCGCCAGCAGAATATTGATCAGGATCGCCTGCGGGGTGTGCCATTGGCTGTCACGCTTGAAGTGACCGATGTCCTGGTGAACCTTGTTAAGCCGCGCGTACAGATTCTTGCGCCGCCACAGCAGGGCGCCGATCAACAAGGCCAAGGGCAGGAACAGCAACGGTCGCTGAGTCAGGCCGTCAGTCAGTTCACTGAGGCTGGATGCCCATGGCAAGGTGTCGACCTGGCGTTTCAGGCGCTCCGGCACCGCGCGCATCCATTCCAGATCCAGCGGCTTGTTGCTTGGAATCCAGAACATCTGCTCATCGAGCGTCGCACGCAGACCCTGCGCGGTGCTCAGCAGTTGTTTCTGATTGAGTTGCAGGGTGATCGACTCGTTGAGCATGGCGCTCAGTTCGCGGTTCAGCCGCTCCAGCAGATCGGCGCGGGTGTTGGCCAGATCCAGCAGGTTTTTGCGCAATTGCGGGGTGACCTGCTCCGGCGGCTGCGTCGATAGCAGGTTGTCGACATAGGCGGCCGGATTGCTCAGTTGCTCACGCTGCTGGCTGACGTCGAATTGCCACAGGCGAATGTCGGCGATCTGATCCGCCAGATCGCGGTCGACTTTGAGACGTGGCAGGGCTTGTTTCTGTTTGTAGAGAATCTTCGACAGCAGCAGGCTGCCCTTGAGCACGCTGATCTGCTCGTCCAGCGCTGAATCGCTCTGGGTCAGGCTGTCGAGCTGTTGTTTAGTCTGCAGATTCTGCTGGGTGACTTCGTTGAGGCGGTCAGTGCTTTTGAGCAGGTAGTCGGACAGCTTGAGATTCGCCGTGCTTTCGATGGCCAGCAGACTGCTGCTACCGGCCTTCTGCGCTTCGATCGACTGTTGGGTAACGGTTTCCTGCGACTGCGCCAGACGCTTCTGGTTGATCAGGGTTTGCAGTTCCTGGATCTCGCGGTCGAGGCGATCGGACTTCTCCGAAAGCAAGTCATGCTGAGCATTGCCCAGATCCTGCAGCTGGCTATTGCCGGCCAGCTCCTGACGACGCAGCGGGATCAGCGCATTCAGCGCCGCCAGTTCGGCGTTCAACTGGTCGCGCTGCTCAGCGGTGACGGTTTTACCCGCGTCCTTGCCGGATTTGAGGATGTTGTTGATCTGCTGGATGCGCGTCTGGCTGGCGGATATCTCCGCTTGCGCGCGCTCGGGGCGAGTCTGCGCAGTGATGATCAGGCTGTTAGCGTCGGCGAGGGCTTTCTGCAGGTCACTTTGCTGAGTCGAGCGATCGGTGAGGATTTGCTCCAGTTGCTGAATCGACTCCTTGGGAAAACGCTGCGCCACCGACACCACGGCGTTGGCTTTGAGGCGGGCCAGCTCGCGAGTGTTTTCAATGGTCTGCTTGGGGGCGGTCGCCAGTTGCTGCTTGAGATCGATCAGTTTCTGTTCGTAATCACGCTGATTGTTCAACTGATTGAGCGTGTTCTGCAGGACGGTCTGCAGGGCCTTCTTATCGGCATCCGGCAGTTTGCTGTCGGCGAGTTTGTCCAGGCTGGCCTGCACGGCGTCGCTGGAGGGCGGTTCGGCGGCGTAAAGCGGGCCGACAGTGAGACTCAGGCCCAGCAGGGCCGCGACGAAAAAGGAGCGCAGGGTAGGCATAGAGACCGGTCAAACAAGTGATAGTGGACGCAGTTTAGAGGAAGAGCCCGGGGCCCGGGCGACTTCCTTCGGGGAATCTGACGCCCACTTTGCCGATCTTGTTCCCGTCCATGACCGCAACCGTCCAGTGAGTGTTGTTCCACTCCACTTGGTCACCAACGATCGGTGCACCACCGACCTTGTGGGCAATGAACGCGCCCAGGGTCATGTCCGGATCGATGCCCTCGGCCGGCAGGCCATACAGCGCTGCAACCGCTTTAAGCTGGGCGTCTCCTTCGAGTACAAAATCGCCGAAGAAACGCAGATCGAGGCCGCGTTGCGGCGCCTGGCTGAACAGTTTTCCGAGGGCGCCAAGGTTGTGTTCATGGCCGATAACGCACAGTAGATCATCGACTTCCAGCACTGTACTACCCGACGGATGGAGCAGTTGCTGGCCACGAAACAGCGCAGCGATACGTGTACCTTCGGGCATTTTCAGTTCGCGCAGGGGCGAACCGATGCACCATTTCTCCGCGCCCAGCTTGTACACGAACAGCTCCCACTCGCTGGTGACATGGACTTCCAGCGCTGCGCGAGAAATCGGCGCCGGCTCTGGCGGCACGGTCACCTTCAATAGCTTGGCGACCCACGGCAGGCTCGTGCCCTGCACTAGCAGCGACACCAGCACGATGAAGAAGGCGAGGTTGAAGTACAGCTGCGCATTCGGCAGCCCGGCCATCAGCGGGAACACCGCGAGAATGATCGGCACCGCGCCGCGCAGGCCAACCCAGGAAATAAAGGCTTTTTCACGCCCATGGAACGCTTTGAACGGCAGCAGGCCGACCATCACCGACAGCGGTCGCGCAAACAGAATCATCCACAGCGCCAGACCGAGAGCGGGCAAGGCGATCGGCAGCAAATCATGCGGCGTCACCAGCAGCCCCAGCACCAGGAACATGCCGATCTGCGCCAGCCACGCCATGCCGTCGAGCATGTGCAGAATGCCGTGACGGCTGCGCACCGGGCGGTTACCGATCACCAGACCGCACAGGTAAACGGCAAGGAAGCCGCTGCCATGCAGGGCGTTGGTCAGGGCGAATACCACCAGACCGCCAGCGATCACCAGAATCGGATACAGGCCCGCCGCCAGATTGATCCGGTTGACCAGTTGCAACATCAACCAACCGCCACCGAGACCGATCACGCCGCCGATGCCGAACTCGCGGATCAGGTGGGTCAACAGGCTCCAGTGCAGGCCGGTCTGGCCGCTGGCGAGCATGTCGATCAGGGTCACGGTGAGAAACACCGCCATCGGGTCGTTGCTGCCGGATTCGATTTCCAGGCTGGCCGTCACCCGTTCGTTCAGGCCTTTGCCGCCGAGCAGCGAGAACACCGCTGCGGCGTCCGTCGAGCCAACGATGGCACCGATCAACAAGCCTTGAATCAGATTGAGATCGAACAGCCAGGCAGCGGCCATGCCGGTCAGCCCGGTGGTGATCAACACCCCGACCGTGGCCAGCGACAACGCCGGCCATAACGCCACGCGGAAACTCGACACCCGCGTGCGCAAACCGCCGTCGAGGAGGATCACCGCCAGGGCGAGGTTGCCGACCAGATAGGCCGTCGGGTAGTTATCGAAGATGATCCCGCCGCCATCGACCCCGGCGGCCATGCCGACAGCGAGGATGATGACCAGAATCGGGATGCCGAGACGGGAAGAAAGCGAGCTGACGAGAATGCTTGCGCCTACCAGCAACGCGCCGATCAAGAACAGGCTGTTGATGGTCGTCGCATTCAAAGGCAGTACTCCAGAAGCGTAAAAACGGGCACAAACTGACCATGCAGTCTGCGTGCCAGCGATTCTAACCTGTTGAAATGTGATGCTGTCAAAAAGGTTTTTGCGCTGGGGGATTCGAGGTTTGGGTTCGACTGTCGGTTGCTGCCCTCACCCTAGCCCTCTCCCGGAGGGAGAGGGGACTGATCGCAGTGTTTGTGCAAGGTACATCGACCTGAAAATCCTGAGTCGAACTCAGGTTTTGAAAACACGAAGATCTGCCCCCTTTCCCCCTCTCCCGGGGTGAGAGGGGGACCGAGCGCGGTGTTTGTTCAAATTGCACCGACCTGAAATTCCGAGTCGAGCGCAGGTTTTGAAAAGCATGAAGATCTGCTCCCTTTCCCCCTCTCCCGGGGTGAGAGGGGGACCGAGCGCGGTGTTTGTTCAAGTTGCACCGACCTGAAATTCCGAGTCGAGCGCAGGTTTTGAAAGGCATGAAGATCTGCTCCCTTTCCCCCTCTCCCTCTGGGAGAGGGCTGGGGTGAGGGGCTTTTGATCTTGATCTCAAAATTTACAGGCTAAACCGCCCAACCATGTTGTTCAGGTCCAGCGCCAACCGCGACAGTTCATTACTCGCCGCACTGGTCTGATTCGCGCCGGTCGCCGATTGCACCGACAGATCACGAATATTCACCAGATTACGATCCACTTCCCGCGCCACTTGTGCCTGCTCTTCGGCGGCGCTGGCGATCACCAGGTTGCGCTCGTTGATCTCGACGATGGCGGTGTTGATGGTGTCCAGCGACATGCCGGCACCTCGAGCAATGTTCAGCGTCGACTCGGCACGCTCGGTGCTGTTACGCATCGAATCCACGGCGTGTTCGGTACCGCTCTGAATGCTGCCGATCATCCGCTCGATTTCGCTGGTCGACTGCTGAGTACGGTGCGCCAGGGCACGCACTTCATCCGCTACCACGGCAAAACCACGCCCGGCTTCACCGGCACGCGCCGCTTCAATCGCCGCGTTCAGCGCCAGCAGGTTGGTTTGATCGGCCAGGCCACGAATCACGTCGAGCACCTTGCCGATGTCACGGGATTCATTGGCCAGATCGCCGATCAGGCTGGCAGTGCTCTGTACATCGGCACTCATGCGTTCGATCGCGCTGACTGTTTCCTGGACCAGGTCACGACCGTCGCCAGCCGAAGTGGTGGCGTTCTTCGAGGCTTCGGAGGTGCTCACCGCATTGCGGGCGACTTCTTCTACGGCGCTGGTCATTTCGTTGACCGCAGTGGCCGCTTGTTCGATCTCGTTGTTCTGCTGAGTCAGGCCACGCGCGCTTTCGTCGGTGACGCTGTTCAGCTCTTCAGCCGCTGAAGCCAGCTGAGTGGCCGAGCCGGAAATGCGTTGCAGGGTGTCACGCAGCTTCGATTGCATCTTGGCCATGGCTGCGAGCAGGCGACCGGCCTCGTCTTCACCGTCAACATGGATCGGCTGGGTCAGGTTGCCTTCGGCGATGGTTTCCGCAGCGTCCAGTGCTTTGGAAATTGGTTTAGTGATGCTCACCGTCAGCAGCCAGGCGAACAGGAAGGTCAGACCAGTGGCGATCACCAGCAGGGTCACCACCAGATCAAACGCCGAAGAGTACTGATCGGCCGCTTGCTGATTGGTCTCGCTGATCTGCTCGCCGTTGATCTGCATCAGACGGTTGAGCACGGTGTTCACCGCTTCGGAGTTGTTCAGCAACTCGGTGTTGAGCAGGGTGCGCAGCTCATCCACCTGGTTGTTGCGCGACAGGCTCTTCATGCGGTCTTCGATCTGGCGGTACTGGCCGAGCAACTGCACGTACTGGTCATAGGCAGCACGCTCTTCGGGGCTGCCGATCAGCGGCTCGTAATCGCTCTGGGCCTTGCGGATCTGCTGGTTACGCATGTCCAGCAGCTCAACGGTTTTCTGCTGCACGTCTGGCTCGCGGTTGACCAGCAAGCGGTACGACAGCACGCGCAGGCGCAGGGTCAACTGGGTGAACTCGTCGAGGTTCTTGATGCTCGGTACGCTGGTGGACGAGATGTTCTCGGCTGCACCGCGGATTTTGCTCATCTGATTCAGTGCGAACACACCCAGAATCAGCATCAGGCCGCCAATCAGGGCGAAGCCGGTAAACGCCCGTGGGGCGATATTCATATTGCGAAGGGACATGGGGCGGATACCAAGAGAGGGCCGCATCCATGCGGGCTGAGACTGCTGTATGGATGACTTATCGGTCATGCGACTAAAGTCTTGAGGCACTGTGCGTATTTGTCGCAGAAGGGCCTGGGCGACGAAGTGCAGGAACCAGATCGGCAGATCACAGTCTTTAAAACTCGCAGGAACGGTCCGCCACCAGGAAAATCAAGGCTTTGCGCCGGTTTAACCCTGGCATCCGTGGTGACTTTTCTTTATCGTACGCGCCCTTTGAAAAACGCTTGGAAGATCAAAATGTTGGAAGCATCCCTCAGCCAATTGGAACAGCTCGTCAGCGACCTGGTGCAACAGAACCAGACCCTCGCGCAAACCAACCAGACCCTGTCCACGGAACTGGCCCAGGCCAAGGATGAAAACGAAAGCCTGCAACTGAACCTGATGGAACAGGAAGAAAAGCACGGCGCCACCGCGGCCCGCATTCAAGCCTTGGTTGATCGCGTCAACGCAGGTCCTGTCAGCGCATGAACCACCACACAGCAGGGGTAAAAGTCGTCTCCATTCTCGGGGAGGACTATTCGATCAAGGCACCGGCCGGGGAAGAACAGACCCTGCTGGACGCGGCCATGATGCTCAAGGCAGCGCTGGATGACACCAAGCGCAAATACCCGACACTGATCGGTGACCGTTTGCTGGTGCTGGCGGCGATGAATCTGTGCTCGCAGCAGATCGAAATGAAGAAGCAACACCAGGAAGAACTCGACCGTTACCAAGAGCAAGTCAGCGCCACGGTCGACACCATCGCCAAGACCATCAATCAGGGTTGAAGCGCGTTTTTGCAGCGCCTCGGTACTTCGAGGCGCTCATATATGAACGGCTCTGTGTTTATTGAGTTTTAGTCACTGGTTGCCAGTAGATCTTCCTCAACCACTCTCCGTTGGTTTGCTTCTTAAACTCTCCGTGGGAGACCCTGTAGGTCGTCTCGTCGATCGTCACTTCATCTCCGCGCGAAAGCAGGTTTATATATTCTGATCCTGCGATCGGCTGAGTTGTACTGAACGTCGCGCCTGAGAACGTAGTGATCGTAGCTTTGTAATGGATTACGGGGAAAACCATGACTTCGGTGAAGTGTTTTCGGGTGATCATCGATAGCATGCTGGATCCGTCGACAAAGTCGCCGACCTGCGCTGATTTCACAAACGTATCGTTGTCAGAAATTGTCTGTACAAAGCTTTCAGCTGGACTTGTATCAGCCATGATCTTTCTCCTGCTAGTACAGCATGAGTCTGTGAAGCGAATGCTTGGGCACAGACAGGGAAACTGCAATCTATGCCACGCGATGCGCCCTGTAACCTGTCAGAGTTGACAGTGTTCTCCCTATGAAATCGGCCCGCTTCTTGCTGGTCGAAGATCGCTGCTTTAGGGTTTGTCTCTTGTTTGCGTGATTTTTGTATACATCTGGCGCGACAGTTGCAGTGTTTCTGCCTCTTATTCTTTGGGGGTGCTCCATGCAGTTGTGGCGACGCAGTATTCAATGGCAGCTGATTCTCAGCATGGGCACCGCCCTGCTGGTCAGTATCCTGATCGTGGTTGGCATTTATACCCTGGTGGTCAACCGCCTCGCCCAGAGCTATCTGGTCGAACAAGCACTGCCGTCGAGCATCGAAGCGACGCGCAACGATATCGAACGGATCCTTGTGCAACCGCTGACAGCCGCCAAGGATATTGCCAGTAATACGATGGTCCGTGACTGGCTCGCCTCAGGCGAAGACAGCAGCAAAACGGCTGGCTTCGCGCAGTATCTGGAAGGCATCCGCGCCGAACATAAAGCCTTCACTGCTTTGATCATCGGCACCGAATCCAATCACTACATCACCGAAAAAGGCCTGGATCGCACCCTCAGCCGTTCAAAACCGGCTGACGCGTGGTTCTATTCCTTCCTCGACAGCAATCAGCCGCGCACTCTCAATATCGACAACGATGGCGCCACCGGAGAACTGGCGCTGTTCATCGATTTGAAGGTCGAGCAGGCCGGTAAAGTGGTCGGTGTGGCTGGGCTCGGTTTGAGCATGAAAGAGCTGTCGGAGCTGATTCACAACTTCAGCTTTGGCGAGCGCGGCAAGGTCTATCTCGTGCGTTCCGATGGTTTGATCCAGGTGCATCCCGAGGCGCAATTCAGCGGTAAGCGCACCCTGACGGAGCAGATTGGCGCCTCCGCTGCTCAAGCCGTCATGGGTCAAAAAAATGCTGTGAGCAGCAGCTTCCAAAGGGAGGGTGAAGACTTCCTCGCCTTCAGCCTGCCGCTGCGCGATCTGGGCTGGACCCTGGTGGCCGAAGTGCCGCAATCGCAGATCTACGCCGAAGCCCGTAAAGCGATGTGGATGAGCGGCGGTATCGGTCTGGCCGTAGCGCTGGTGTGCCTCGCTTTGGTGGTGTGGCTGGCGCAAGGGCTGGTGCGGCCGATTCGTCAGGTAACAGCGGCGCTGGTAGCGATTGGTAGCGGCGGTGGAGATTTGACCCACCGGTTAGATTCCAGCCGTGCCGATGAACTGGGCGACCTCGCTCGCGGCTTCAATCGTTTCCTCGATAGCCAGCGCGGATTGATCGGCGAAGTACTGACCACCAGCGAGCGACTGCGTACGGCCGTGGGGCAAGTGGCGAAAGTGGTGGAGAACACGGCTGAACGCTCGGGTCGCCAGCAGGAAATGACCGACATGGTCGCGACGGCGGTTCACGAGATGGGTTTGACCGTGCAGGAAATCGCGCAAAACGCCGGTAACGCGGCGCTGGCCTCGCAGACCGCGCGGGATGAAGCAATGCAGGCGCGGGAGGTGGTCGGCGGCTCGATTCGGCATATTGAAAGCATGTCCGATGAGATTGGCGTGGCGGCGGGCGCGGTCGGTGAGCTGGCGCATCAGGTGGCTTCGATCGATTCTGTATTGGCGGTGATTCGTGGCGTGTCCGAGCAGACCAACCTGTTGGCGCTCAACGCCGCCATCGAAGCGGCGCGGGCCGGGGATATGGGGCGCGGTTTCGCCGTCGTCGCCGATGAAGTACGCACTTTGGCGCGCCGCACGCAGGCATCCACTGACGAAATCCAGCAGATGATCGGCAGCCTCAAGCAAGGCGCGGAAAACGCCGTGTCGTCGATGCGCACCGGTCAGGCCGCGACCGGCACAGGGGTTGAGTCGAGCCAGCGCACCGGAGCGTCGTTGACGGCGATTACCGGTCAGGTCGAGCGCATCAGCGATATGAACCATCAAGTGGCGACGGCGACGGAAGAGCAGTCGGCGGTGACTGAAGAGATCAACCGGAATGTGCAGGGGATTTCTGATCTGGCGCGGGCGACGGCGGGGGAGGTGCGGGCGTGTCGTGAAGACTGCCAGATGTTGCAGAGGCTGGCGGATGATTTGGCAAGGCAGATGGGTGGGTTCAAGTTGAGTTGAGTGTTGAAGCAGAAAAGCCCCTCACCCTAACCCTCTCCCAAAGGGAGAGGGGACTGACCGTGGAAAATTCAGGAGGTACGCCGACCTGAAAGTACTGTACTGAATCCATAGTCGATGCGGTTTTTCAGGTCGATGTATAGCGCCAGGCACCTCGGTCGGCCCCCTCTCCCTTTGGGAGAGGGCTGGGATCAGGGTAGCGTTTCAGAACCACGCATCCTGCATCGCCAGGCACGTATCATCCCGCGCCTCCAGCAACGCCAGTTCATGGTGGCAACCCGGCACTTCCCACGTCAGGAAATACCTCGCTGCTTGCAGCTTGCCCTTATAGAAGTCAGCATCCGCTGAGTTCCCTATGGCCAACCCTTCCTCGGCACGAATCGCCTGCTCCAGCCAGCGCCAGCCAATCACAGCGTGGCCGAACACCTTCAGGTACAACGCCGAGTTCGCTAGGCTGCTGTTGACCTTGCCCTGTGCCAGATCGGTCAGCAGGCCGATGGTCACCGTTTGCAGGCGAGCTACCAGTTTCTCTAAAGGCTCCCGCAGTGCGGTCAGCGAATCGTACGCCGTAGCGCGTTCAGCGGTGGTGGCGATCAACCGAATCAACTGCTTCAGTCCGGCACCACCGTTTTGCGCCAGCTTGCGCCCGAGCAAGTCCAGCGACTGAATGCCGTGGGTGCCTTCGTGAATCGGGTTCAAGCGGTTGTCGCGGTAATACTGCTCCACCGGGTATTCGCGGGTGTAACCGTGGCCGCCAAGAATCTGGATCGCCAGTTCGTTGGCCTTGAGGCAGAACTCCGATGGCCAGGATTTGACGATCGGCGTCAGCAGATCCAGCAACTCATGCGCCTGTTTGCGCTCGGTTTCAGATTCAAGCGTGGTGGTGTCGTCGAATAAGCGTGCGGCATACAAGCCGAGGTCAAATGCACCTTCAACGTAGGACTTTTGCGTCAACAGCATGCGTCGTACATCGGCGTGCTGAATGATCGCCACCGGCGCTGTGGTCGGATCCTTGCTGTCCGGCACCCGGCCTTGCGGGCGTTCGCGGGCGTACTCCAGCGAATACAGATAACCGGCATAACCGAGCATCACTGCGCCCATGCCGACGCCGATCCGCGCCTCGTTCATCATCTGGAACATGTAGCTCAAACCGCGATGCGGCTCACCGACCAGATAACCGACGCACTCACCGTTATCGCCGAAGTTCAGCGCCGTGGAGGTGGTGCCGCGCCAGCCCATCTTGTGGAACAGCCCGGCCAGCAGCACGTCATTGCGTGGGCCGAGGCTGCCGTCATCGTTAACCAGAAACTTCGGTACGATAAACAGCGAAATGCCTTTAACGCCCGCAGGTGCGTCCGGCAGTTTGGCCAGGACCATGTGCACGATGTTTTCCGAGAGCGGGTGATCGCCGCCGGAGATGAAGATTTTGTTGCCCTTCAGGCGATAAGTGCCGTCGGACGCCGGCTCGGCGCGCGTACGAATATCCGACAGCGATGAACCTGCATGCGGTTCGGTCAGCGCCATGGTGCCGAAGAAGCGACCATCGATCATGGGCTGCAGGAAGCGTTGTTTCTGCTCCTCAGTGCCAAAGCTCTCGATCAGGTTCGCCGCGCCCATGGTCAGGAACGGGTACGAAGTCGACGCAGCGTTGGCCGACTGAAAATGGGCGAAGCAGGCTTGGGACAGCAGCGTCGGCAGTTGCATGCCGCCAGCGTCGAAGCTGCGCGCGGCATTGAGGAATCCGGCTTCGAGGAAAGCATCCACAGCCGGTTTCACTTCAGGAATCAGAATCGCCTTACCGTCCTCGTAGCGCGGCTCGTTCTCGTCGCCCTTGCGGTTGTGCGGTGCGAAGTACTTCTCGGCAATATTGCGCGCGGTGCCAATGGCGGCGTCGAAGGTTTCGCGATTGTGCTCGGCAAAGCGCTCACGCCGGTTCAGGCCCTCGGCATCGAGGACTTCATACAGCTCGAAAGCCAGATTGCGGGAACTGAGCAGCGTCTCGGACATGGCGGCCTACCTGAAATTGGGGTTGGGCCGAGTCTAAGGTGGGGGAATAGAGGCTGGATAGGATGATTGATGAGAGTGATGCAGAGGTGAGGGCGACACTAATCAAATGTAGGAGTGAGCCTGCTCGCGATAGCGGTCTGTCAGTCGAATAAATGTGTCTGATAGATCGCTATCGCGAGCAGGCTCACTCCTACAGGGAATTGCATTCCAGGCGACTATTGCGGTCGCCTGGATTTAGACCGGTTTAGCCGATAGTCATCAAGCTGGCATTACCCCCCGCCGCAGCGGTGTTAACACTCAACGCCCGCTCAATCACCAGGCGCTCGAGCGCAATGTTGGTCTCGCCCTGGGACAAGCCCTGAACCCCAACGATCGCACCGGCACGCTTGGCAATCTGCTGGCAAACGCCGCGCAACTGGTCGGAATGGCCGTGATGCAGAACCGCATCAAACACCACGTCGTCTTTATTCCAGTCGGCAACCAGCTTGATCCGCGCCTGAATCTCCTTCGGCAGGCGTGCGAACAAGGCCTTGCTGATGTCGGACTCCGGCCATACCGCCGAACCGCCTACCGCCAGCACCGCCGCCAGTTGCGTCAGCAAATCACCTTCAACCTCGGCCAGGCACAACACGTGCTCACGCGGCAGGATGGCATAGCTGTTTTTCTCACCGGTCGGGCCGGCCAGTACGCGGGTGATGCCGCTCTGCGATTGCGCAGCGTACTGCACGCACAGGGTGCTCAGGTCGGCAAACTTGTTGCTGTCAGCCCAGGCTTTCAGCGCGGTCAGCGGTTTACTCATGGCGTCGCGCAGACGAACGTCCGGTGCCACGGCAGCATCACCGCGAGCGAAGGATTGTTCGATGGCATCAGTAGGGCGCGTCGACAGCAAGCGGTACAAGTACAGCGGGCCACCGGCTTTCGGACCGGTACCCGACAAGCCTTCGCCGCCGAATGGCTGCACGCCGACCACAGCGCCAACGATGTTGCGGTTGACGTAGACGTTACCGGCGTTGACGTTGTCGATCACCTTGGCGATGGTCTCGTCGATGCGCGTGTGTACGCCCAAAGTCAGGCCATAACCGGAAGCGTTGATCTGGCCGATCAGTTGATCGATCTCTTTGCGCTTGTAGCGCACCACGTGCAGCACCGGGCCGAAGATCTCGCGTTGCAGCTCGTCGAAGCTTTCCAGTTCGATCAGGGTCGGCATGACGAAGGTGCCGCGTTTGACTTCTTCGGTGTCGGCAATCGCCACTTGGTAGACGTTGCGACCTTTGTCGCGCATGCCCTGGATGTGCTTGTCGATGCCCGCCTTGGCTTCGGCATCGATTACCGGGCCGATGTCCACGGAGAGGCGCTCCGGGTTGCCGAGACGGCTTTCCGCCATGGCACCTTTGAGCATCTCGATGACGCGATCGGCGGAATCTTCCTGCAGGCACAGTACGCGCAGCGCCGAGCAACGCTGACCGGCGCTGTCGAAGGCCGACGAAACTACGTCGATCACGACTTGTTCGGTCAGAGCCGAGGAGTCGACGATCATGGCGTTCTGGCCACCGGTTTCGGCGATCAGTGGAATCGGACGACCCTGGTTGTCGAGACGACCGGCAATGTTGCGTTGCAGCAGGCGCGCAACTTCGGTGGAGCCGGTGAACATCACGCCTTTGACGCGCTCATCGCCGACCAGACCGGCGCCGACGGTTTCACCGCGACCCGGCAGCAGTTGCAGCACGCCTTGCGGAATCCCGGCTTCGAGCATCAAGCGCACGGCCTGAGCGGCAACCAGCGGAGTCTGCTCGGCCGGTTTGGCCAATACCGGGTTACCGGCAGCCAATGCTGCAGCCACTTGGCCGCTGAAGATCGCCAGCGGGAAGTTCCACGGGCTGATGCACACTACCGGACCCAATGGACGGTGGGCGTCGTTGCTGAAATCGTTGCGCGCTTGTACTGCGTAGTAACGCAGGAAGTCGACCGCTTCGCGGACTTCGGCGATGGCGTTGGCGTAGGTCTTGCCGGCTTCACGAGCCAACAGGCCCATCAGTGGCTGAATCTCGCCTTCCATCAAGTCAGCGGCACGTTCCAGAATCGCCGCACGTTCGGCCGGCGGGGTGGCCTGCCAGATCGGAGCAGCGTTCAGTGCGCACTGGATAGCGTTGTCGACGTCTTCGACGGTAGCTTCCTGAACATGCCCGACCACATCGCGGTGATCCGACGGATTCAGCACTGGTGCAGGGGTTTCGTTGCTCGACGCGCAACCGAGCATCGGCGCAGCTTTCCAGTCGGTATGGGCCGTGGCGAGCAGGGCGCAGGACAGCGAAGCCAGACGATGTTCGTTGGCCATGTCGATGCCGCTGGAGTTGGCGCGTTCGGCACCGTACAGATCACGCGGCAGCGGAATGCGCGGGTGCGGTAGGCCGAAACCACCTTCCACGGTCGCCATCTGCTCGATCTGCGCCACCGGATCGGCCACCAGTTCCTGAATCGAAATCGACTGGTCGGCGATGCGGTTGACGAACGAGGTGTTCGCACCGTTTTCCAGCAAGCGACGTACGAGGTACGCCAGCAGCGTTTCGTGAGTGCCGACCGGAGCGTACACGCGGCACGGACGGTTCAGCTTGCCTTCGGAAACTTTGCCTACAACCTGTTCGTACAGCGGTTCACCCATGCCGTGCAGGCACTGGAACTCATACTGGCCCGGGTAATAGTTCTGACCGGCGATGTGATAAATGGCCGACAGGGTGTGGGCGTTGTGCGTGGCGAACTGCGGGTAGATGACTTCCGGCACCGACAGCAGTTTGCGTGCGCAAGCGATGTAGGAAACGTCGGTGTACACCTTGCGGGTGTAGACCGGATAGCCTTCCAGGCCTTCGACCTGGGCGCGCTTGATTTCGCTGTCCCAGTAGGCGCCCTTCACCAGACGGATCATCAGGCGATGACGGCTGCGACGGGCCAGATCGATCACGTAGTCGATCACGTACGGGCAACGCTTCTGGTAAGCCTGGATCACGAAACCGATGCCGTTCCAGCCAGTCAGTTGCGGCTCGAAGCACAGGCGCTCAAGCAGATCCAGCGACAGTTCGAGACGGTCGGCTTCTTCGGCATCGATGTTCAGGCCGATGTCGTATTGCTTGGCCAGCAGGGTCAGCGACAGCAGACGCGGGTACAGCTCGTCCATCACACGCTCGTACTGCGCACGGCTGTAACGCGGGTGCAGTGCCGACAACTTGATGGAGATGCCCGGGCCTTCATAAATCCCACGGCCGTGGGAGGCTTTGCCGATCGAGTGAATGGCTTGTTCGTACGACGCCAGGTACTTCTGCGCGTCGTGTTCGGTGAGGGCCGCTTCACCGAGCATGTCGTAGGAATAACGGAAGCCCTTGGCTTCGAACTTGCTCGCGTTGGCCAACGCTTCGGCGATGGTTTCGCCGGTGACGAACTGCTCGCCCATCAGGCGCATGGCCATGTCGACGCCCTTGCGGATCATCGGCTCGCCGCTCTTGCCGATGATGCGGCTCAAGGACGACGTCAGGCCAGCTTCGTTGTGGGTGGACACAAGCTTGCCGGTCAGCAGCAGGCCCCAAGTGGCCGCGTTGACGAACAGCGACGGGCTGTTGCCCAAATGCGGGTGCCAGTTACCGGTGCTGATCTTGTCGCGGATCAGTGCGTCGCGAGTGCCCTTGTCCGGGATACGCAGCAGCGCTTCGGCGAGGCACATCAGCGCCACGCCTTCCTGGGACGACAGGGAAAATTCCTGCAGCAGACCCTGAACAATGCCTGCACGACCGCCGGCACTTTTCTGGTTACGCAGTTTTTCCGCGATGGAAGCGGCAAGTTTGTTGGTGGCTTCTGCCATCGGCGCTGGCAGGCGAGCCTGCTCGATCAGCATCGGCACGACTTCCGGCTCAGGGCGACGGTAAGCGGCAGTGATCGAAGCGCGCAGAACGGACTGCGGCAGGATGCTTTCAGCGAATTCGAGGAAGCATTGGTGGGCGTGATCGGTGTGCACTTCGGCCGCCTCATCGGCGTCCTTGGCGGTCAAACCGTTCAGCTCGGTCAGGGTTGCACCACCCTCGAGTTTTTCCAGGTAATTGAAAATTGCCTGCTTGATCAGCCAGTGCGGCGTGCGATCAATCGAGGTTGCGGCGGCCTTCAGGCGTTCGCGGGTCGGGTCATCGAGTTTGACCCCAAGGGTGGTGGTAGCCATATTTTTATCCTCATGGTTGCCACAGTTGCGTGGCATCAGCTGGCGGCAAGATTAGCCGTGCGCCGAAAGAGGTGCAACCGGGTGCAACCCTTTTTTTGTCGGAATAATAGGCAACTCGTCAGGAATTATTTTCTGGTACGAAAGTGCTGCTCCTGCTTGGTGCTTTTGCTTCTAGTAAAGGGTTGTGACTGCCACAAAAGGGAGCAAAAACGGGGTGATTGTCGATAAATCCGACTGGGTGCAACTAATTCTCACGAAACTGGTTGCACCTTATTTGATTTGTTGCATAGCATTCGCGCCCTAGGTGCAACCGGGAATAACCCGGTGTACCGGCTGATGGCTTTCCTGGGGAAACATCAGTCCTAAATGCGCGGGATCCCGGATCGTCTGCCAAACGTCGTCGTTTGCGTGCGGTTCACCACCGCCGCTACATAAAAACAAAGCCAGGGCGTAACTCAATGAGCGTAAGCAATCCAACCCTGATCACGTTCGTGATCTACATCGCAGCAATGGTGCTGATCGGCTTGATGGCCTATCGCTCCACCAACAACCTTTCTGACTATATTCTCGGCGGTCGCAGCCTCGGCAGCGTCGTCACCGCGCTGTCCGCCGGTGCGTCCGACATGAGCGGCTGGTTGTTGATGGGCCTGCCGGGCGCCATCTATATGTCCGGTCTGTCTGAAAGCTGGATCGCCATCGGTCTGGTCATCGGTGCCTACCTCAACTGGCTGTTCGTTGCCGGCCGTCTGCGCGTGCAGACCGAGCACAACGGCGACGCCCTGACCCTGCCGGACTACTTCGCCAGCCGTTTTGAAGACAAAAGCGGCCTGCTGCGGATCATCTCGGCGATCGTGATTCTGGTGTTCTTCACCATCTACTGCGCTTCCGGCATTGTGGCCGGTGCCCGTCTGTTCGAAAGCACCTTCGGCATGTCCTACGAGACCGCGCTGTGGGCCGGTGCTGCGGCGACAATTGCCTACACCTTTATCGGCGGTTTCCTGGCGGTGAGCTGGACCGACACCGTACAAGCCACCCTGATGATTTTCGCGCTGATCCTTACGCCAATCATCGTGCTGCTGGCCACCGGTGGCGTCGACACCACGTTCCTGGCCATCGAAGCGCAAGATCCAAGCAACTTCGACATGCTCAAAGGCACCACTTTCATCGGCATCATCTCGCTGATGGGCTGGGGTCTGGGCTACTTCGGTCAGCCGCACATCCTCGCGCGTTTCATGGCGGCGGATTCGGTGAAATCGATCGCCAAGGCGCGTCGCATTTCCATGACCTGGATGATCCTGTGCCTGGGCGGCACCGTGGCGGTGGGCTTCTTCGGTATCGCGTACTTCTCGGCGCACCCGGAAGTTGCCGGTCCCGTGACCGAGAACCACGAACGTGTGTTCATCGAACTGGCCAAACTGCTGTTCAACCCATGGATCGCCGGTGTGCTGTTGTCGGCCATTCTGGCTGCGGTGATGAGCACCCTGAGCTGCCAGTTGCTGGTGTGCTCGAGCGCCCTGACCGAAGACTTCTACAAAACCTTCCTGCGTAAATCTGCTTCTCAGGTTGAACTGGTCTGGGTCGGCCGTGCCATGGTGCTGTTGGTTGCACTGATCGCGATCGCCTTGGCGGCCAACCCGGAAAACCGCGTACTGGGTCTGGTGTCCTACGCTTGGGCCGGTTTCGGTGCTGCGTTCGGTCCGGTTGTGCTGATCTCGGTTATCTGGAAAGAAATGACCCGCGACGGCGCACTGGCCGGTATTCTGGTCGGCGCGATCACCGTGGTGGTCTGGAAGCATTTCGAACTGCTGGGTCTGTACGAAATCATCCCGGGCTTCATCTTCGCCAGCCTGGCCATCTACATCGTCAGCAAGATGGGCGAGCCGAGCAGAGGCATGGTGCAGCGCTTCGAAGCGGCGGAAAAAGATTTCCACCTGAACAAGTGATTGTTCTGAGCTGAGGCTCACCCGAAAACGGCCCGTTTCCTACAGGAGACGGGCCGTTTTTTTGTGCCCATGATTTCTCTGATTCACCGCGTGTCCCTTTAGGAGTGAGCCTGCTCGCGATAGCGGTTCATCAGTAACGAAAATGTTGACTGACACACTGCTATCGCGAGCAGGCTCACTCCTACAAGGGATGGAGGTGAACTTGAGAGATTTGTCTGTAGTTGAAAGCGCCGTTTTTTGCAGGTTTTTTCGGCAAAAAAAGTAGGGAAAATCTGATTTTCCCGTCACCCATTCATCACCCCTTGCCCCTCATGCAGAATCGCCCGCCCTCACACTGCAGAGAGACATCGGATGTTCGCGCCTGCCAATCAACCGCGTTTCACGTTGACCCTCGAAGGCGCCCAACATGACCTCAAGGTCCTTGAGTTCACGGGCAAGGAAGCCATCAGCCAACCCTTTCGCTTCGAGCTGGAACTGGTCAGTGAACGGCCGGACCTGGACCTCGAAAGCCTGCTGCACTGTCAGGCGTTTCTGAGCCTGGATGCTCAGGGTTCCGGTATTCACGGTCAGATTTATCAGGTCGGGCAGGGCGATTCCGGGAAACGTCTGACGCGTTATCACATCAGCCTCGTCCCGCGTCTGACCTACCTCGGCCAGCGGATCAATCAGCGGATCTTCCAGCATCTGACGGTGCCGCAAATTGTCGCGCGAGTGCTCAAGGATCATTCGATCCTGCGTGATGCTTTTGAATTTCGCCTCGGCAGCGATTACCCGGTGCGTGAGTATTGCGTGCAGTACGCCGAGAGTGACCTGGCCTTTATCCAGCGCCTGTGTGCCGAAGTCGGCATTCATTACCATTTTCAACACAGTCCCCAAGGTCACCTGTTGGTTTTTGGCGATGACCAGACTGTGTTCCCGCGTCTCGCCGAGCCAACGGTTTATCTGCCGGGCAGTGGCATGTCCGCTGGCGCGCGGGCGATTCAGCGCTTTAACGTTCGCGTCGAAACCCGTACCAGCGTGGTCACCCGGCGCGACTACAACTTCGAAAAGCCGCGGCTGCAGTTGCAAAGCCGTGTCGACGGCGAGCAGCGCCCGGTGCTGGAGGACTATCACTTCCCCGGCCAATTCAATGATCGGGAAACCGGCAAGCACCTGACCCAGCGGGCACTTGAGCGACATGTCGCCGATTACCGTCAGGCTGAGGGCGTCAGCGACGAATCCGCACTGGTTTGCGGGCATTTCCTGCAACTGACCGAGCATCCGCGCCACGACTGGAATGACCTCTGGTTGCTGACCGCCATCGAGCATCATGGCCGCCAGCCGCAGGTGCTGGAGGAATCGGTGACCAGCGATGGCGAGGGATTTCAGGGTTACCGTAATAGCTTTCTCGCCACGCCGTGGGACGTGTTCTTCCGCCCGGCGCTGGGGCCGGGAAAACCGCGCATGCTCGGCTATCAACCGGCGGTTGTGACCGGGCCGAAAGACACGGAAATCCACTGCGACGAGTACGGCCGGGTCAAGGTGCAACTGGCCTGGGATCGCGACGGCGAATTGAACGAGCATTCCAGTTGCTGGCTACGCGTTGCTACTAACTGGGCGCACGACCGTTACGGCAGCGTGCTGATCCCGCGAGTCGGCATGGAAGTGCTGGTCGGTTTCATCGATGCCGACGCCGACAAACCTTTGGTCGTGGGCTGCCTGCCCAACGCCGCGACGCCGATCCCGCTGGATCTTCCGGCGGACAAGACCCGTAGCATTTTTCGTAGTCAGAGCAGCCCCGGCGGTGGCGGCTACAACGAACTGCGCATCGAGGATAAGAAAGGCGCTGAGGAAATCTATCTGCGCGCCCAGCGTAACTGGACGCAGCATGTGTTGAACGATCAACAGGTGCAGGTTGATAACCAGCGCAGCATCGTCGTCACCGGCACCGCGCGGCATGAATTGAAGGCTGATGAGCAGCGCATCACCCACGGCCAGCGCCAAACCGAAGTGAAGCAGGACGATCATCTGAGCGTGACCGGCGACCGTCATGTTCGCGTGAGTAATCAGGCGATCAGCGCCAGTGGGCAATTCCACGTCAGCGCCGGTCAGCAAGTGGTGATCGACGGTGGCGCGAGTGCGACGATTCAGGCCGGTGGGCAGTGGATCAACATCGGCCCCGGCGGCATTTTCAGCAGCGTGCCGATTGTAGTGGGTGGTGCGCCGATGGCGGCGATGAGTGCCGCGCCGGTTGTACCGGGATTGCCGGAGAAACTCGCCGCCGCGCCGGCTGCCATGCTGACTGCTGCACAAATCATGAGCTTCAAGGGGGACGCGCCATTCTGCGAAGAGTGTGAACGTTGCAAGGACGGTCTCTGTGCAGCCTGATTTTCTATTGCCTGCCGATTGGTTGGCGCGGGAGCCGTTGAAAACCTCCGAGCAGTTGTTTGCGGTTTTCAGTAATGCCAATGAGGCAAAACCGCCTGCCGCTTGGCGAGAAACGGCGAGCCCGATCTGGGCCGAGACGATTTATGCCGAGTGGGATGCGGTGATGCCTTGCGTGGGAATTGTCGCCGCCGACAGTGAGTTTCTGCATTGGATCGCAACCAACGGGTCACAGGATTGGGGTTGGCTGGCGGTGTCTTCGGCGAGTCTTGAAGAGGTGGCGGCGCATTTTCGCAGCCTCACCCAAGTGCTGATGCCGGGCGGCAAAACGGTGTTTTTTCGTTTCTGGGACGGGCGGTTTCTGTTGCCGATTCTTCAGGCCGATGAGGTGGATGCGGCGCAACTGTTTCCGCTGATCGGGCGTTGTTTGATCAATGGTCAGGCGCTGGAAATTGGTGGCAGGGCGCAGGTTTCGGGGCGGGTATTTCCGTGGTGGCAGGTGCCGGCTTCGGTGCTGGCGCAGCAAGGCCATGACATTCGAACGGCCAATGCGTTGCAGTGGTTGAGCGAAGAATACCCGACCCTTTTCGAGGTTTTTCCCGAGGTGGTTTTGCGTTGCAAGGTCAGGTGGTTTTTTCAGGTTTCAATGTCGGAAGAATCGTCGCAATCGGCGTTGCTGGCGTTTTTGCTGGCAGAGTCAGAGTGAGTTTTCGGGGCGAAGGTCTCGGACGATTCCTTCGAGTTGCGGCGGTTTTCATGAACTGGTGGGCGGTGGGTTGCAGGGATAGTCTTTTCGTTGTCACTGCGAGAGTGGTGACAGGGCGTAGGACCCCTGCGAAATTCACCGCGCACCAGCGTTGTCGTTTGATTGCGGCACTTAATATGTGTCCGTAGCATCGTTTGCGGCAGCTGTGCGCGGGAACGCTTCGGCGTGACTGAGTTTGGTGGGTTTCTCAGTTTCCTACTCTCGCGTACGGCTGCCACCTATACCCGTAGGAAGGTCACTTGGCAGCCTCTCTAAACCTATTGAGGTACAACTGATATGACTATGCTTAAACCCGATCCACCCTACGAAAAAATCATCCCCCATCCCGACAACCGCTTCATGGCCCTGACCGGCAATTGCAGCGACATGCCGACCCTGTTCATCGACACCCACGTGCCCCTCGACATCCTTATGGACGCGGCCAACCACCGCCTGCGCGCCGTGATCCAGGTGCTGGAAAACATGTGCATGCGCGGCTCGGTCGAATGCGACTCCGTTATCCTCAGCGACTTCGCCCAGCTCTGCGTGATTCCGTTGCGCGACGGCTGTGATGTACTCGACGTCATCGGCAGGCGCCTGCGCAGCATGCCTGCCTGAAAAAGATCAAAGGATCGCAGCCTTCGGCAGCTCCTACACGGGACTGGCGTTCGCCCTGTAGGAGCTGCCGAAGGCTGCGATCTTTTGACGTTAAAGGAAATCAGTTAGTCAGTCAGGGATGTACGCATCCTGAGAGTTGATAAAGCTGTTGAACGCATCGGAGTTGTAGACCTTCATGCACCCAAAAAACACTACTTTTTCATTCGAGTATTTGCTGTTTGAAGGTGTCTGCTCGTAAGCCGCCAACACGTAGTTTCGGGTTTCTTTGTAGGGATCGTGTAGCACTTGCAGCGTGTCTTCATTTTGCAGGATGGAATGCATGCCTTTGCCCATGAACGAATAGGCACTGGCGGACAGTGCAATGTCTTTTTCCAGCGCGGAGCGCTCGTTGAATGGCTTCAGAATGCAGTGGCTCAGACCGTAGTTTTTTAGTGACTGGCGTGCCTGTTCAATCCGGGTTTCGTCGGCAAGGGCGAGGTATGGGCTAAGCAGACTGAATAAGCAGATGATCAGATATCGCATGAGTTTTTGACTTCCTGTCGTTCATGGCTAGCGAGTTTAACGCCATAAAAGCAAAGCCCCTCACCCTAGCCCTCTCCCAGAGGGAGAGGGGACTGACCGAGTTGTCTGGGTGATGTGCGCCGACCTGCGACTTCAGTGGTGAACTTGGCTTGGCCAGGCCTCGCTATGCGTTGTTTCTGGGGACTGACCGAGTTGTCTGGGTGATGTACGCCGACTTGCGACTTCCGCGCTGATCTTCGCTTGGCCAAACCTGAGATCACGCTGATCTTTCAGGTCGATGTAACTCGCAAGATCACCACCGTCAGTCCCCTCTCCCTCCGGGAGAGGGCTAGGGTGAGGGAAAGGCTTTTGTCCGCTCAGCCGCCAACCCCTGACTTGCCGCCCGGTAAAAGGTAAACTTTGCGCCCTTCGCAGGAGCAGCCATGAATTATCGTCACGCCTTCCATGCCGGCAATCACGCCGATGTGTTCAAACACCTGACCTTGACCCGCCTCATCGCCCTGATGTCGCGCAAGGAGCAGCCGTTTGCCTATCTCGACACGCATGCCGGCATCGGTCTGTATGACTTGCAGGGCGATCAGGCCAACCGTACCGGTGAGTACCTGGAAGGCATCGCGCGCTTGTGGGATCAGCCGGATCTGCCGGCGCTGACCGCCGACTACATGAAGGTGCTGCACGAGATGAACCCGGATGGCCAGTTGCGCTACTACCCGGGTTCGCCGGAGCTGGCGCGGCGCCTGACCCGCCCGCAGGATCGGGTGATGCTCAACGAGAAGCACCCGGAAGACGGCGTGCTGCTCAAGGACAACATGGCCGGTGATCGCCGGGTCAAGGTTCACCTGGGCGAGGGCTGGCACGTTGCACGAGCGATGCTGCCGGTGCAGGAGAAACGCGCGGTGATGTTGATTGATCCGCCGTTCGAGCAGCTCGACGAGATGCAGCGTTGTGCGGCGTCGTTGAAAGAGGCGATTGGCCGTATGCGCCAAACCGTAGCGGCGATCTGGTATCCGGTGAAGGATCAGCGTGCGTTGCGGCGCTTCTATCAGGATCTGGCCGGCACCGGTGCGCCGAAGTTGTTGCGCGTGGAATTGCTGGTGCATCCGCTGGATACGCCGAACAGCCTGAACGGTTCGGGCATGGCGATTGCCAATCCGCCGTGGGGGCTGGAGGAGGAATTGCGTGAGCTGCTGCCGTGGTTGTCGAAGAAGCTGGGGCAGACTCAGGGTGGGTGGCAGATGGATTGGTTGATTGCCGAGAGCTGATCAACGGCAAGATCAAAAGATCGCAGCCTGCGGCAGCTCCTACACGGTTCGGTGTCGTCCACCAATGTGCGGACGATCACTGATCTCCTGTAGGAGCTGCCGAAGGCTGCGATCTTTTGCTTTTAAGGGTCAGTTACCCGCCAGGCTCGCTGGCATGCACACGCCGGTGCCGCCGATCCCGCAATACCCTTCAGGATTTTTCGCCAGATACTGCTGGTGATACGCCTCGGCGAAGTACACGGTCGGCGCCTGTTCGATCTCGGTGCTGATATCCCCCAGACCCGCCTTCGACAGTTCCGCCTGATACACAGCTTTGCTTTTCAGCGCCGCGTCCAGATGCTCAGGCGAGGTTGCGTAGATCACCGAGCGGTACTGCGTACCGATGTCGTTGCCCTGACGCATGCCCTGCGTCGGGTTGTGCAGTTCCCAGAACATCGCCAGCAGCTCTTCGTAGCTGACTTTGGCCTTGTCATACACAACCAGCACGACTTCGGCGTGGCCGGTCAGGCCCGAGCAGACTTCTTCGTAAGTCGGGTTCGGCGTGAAACCGCCGGCATAACCCACCACGGTGCTGACCACGCCTTCGCGCTGCCAGAAGCGGCGTTCGGCGCCCCAGAAGCAGCCCAGACCGAAGATCGCAAAGTCGACGTCCTGGAAAAACGGGCCAAGCAGCGGGGTTTCTTCAAACACAAAGTGCTTTTCAGGCAGGGTCATCGCGGTTTCGCGGCCGGGCAGAGCTTGTTCTTTAGTCGGGAGCACGTTCTTGTTCACCAGAATTTCCGAGCGCAGAACCATGATCGTTCCTCTCAGTCAGGTTGGATGTGAAAAGTCAGACCGCCAGTGTGCCGAATGATGCCCGACTTCGCACTATCCAATGTAGGAGCGGCGAGGTCAGAGGCAGAGCGGGCCGCGCGGGTAGCGTTTCAGCGCTTGGATGAGTTCTGCGCCCGGAATCGGCCGGTCAAACAGGTAACCCTGTCCGACATCGCAACGGTGGCGGCGCAGGAACGCCAGTTGTTCGGCGGTTTCGATGCCTTCGGCCACAACCTTGAGTTTCAGGTTGTGCGCCATGGCGATCACCGCCGAGGTGATTTCCATGTCGTCCTGGTTGTCGGGAATTTCGTGGATGAAGCTGCGATCAATCTTGATGATGTCGATCGGGAATTTCTTCAAATAACTCAGCGATGAATACCCGGTGCCGAAGTCGTCCATGGCTAGCGTCAACCCAAGGCGCTTGAGCTGGTCGAGCTGCAAGTGCGTGTCTTCGGTGGCTTCCAGCAGCAGGCCTTCGGTCAGCTCCAGCTCGAGCAGATTGGCCGGCAGCGCTTCTTCCTTGAGGATGTTGGCGATGGAGGCCACCAGATCCGGGTCGGAGAACTGTTTCGGCGACAAATTGATCGCCACTTGCAGATTGCCCATCCCTGCTGCGGTCAGCGCTTTGCTCATGCGGCAGGCCTGACGGGCGATCCACTTGCCGATCGGAATGATCAGGCCGGTTTCTTCGGCGACGCTGATGAACTGGTCCGGGCGAATCATGCCGCGTTCCGGGTGGTTCCAGCGCAGCAGCGCTTCCATGCCCAGCAGACGACCGCTGCGCAGGCACAGCTTGGGCTGGTAGAACACGTCCAGCTCGTTCTGGGTCAGGGCGCGGCGCAGGTTGTTTTCGACGAACAGTTTGTAGCTGGCCTCGGCGTTCAGTGCTTCGGTGAAGACTTGCACCTGATGTTTACCGTTGGCCTTGGCTTTGTGCAGCGCCAGGCCGGCGTTACGCATCAGCGTTTGCGGATCGCGACCGTGTAGCGGTGCACAGGCCAGGCCGACCGAACCGGTGACGCTGATCAACTGGTTGTCGACGAACATCGGCTTGTCGAGGGTCGCCAGCAATTGGTTGGCGATCTGCTGACCGGTCGCCAGGTCGGTGTCGTCGAGCAGCACGGCAAATTCGTTACTGGCGAACCGCGCGAGGCTGCCACTTGGACTCAGGCTGTTGCGCAGACGCCGGGCCAGACTGATCAGCAGCTTGTCGCCGGTCTGGTGGCCGAGACTGTCGTTGATCCGCTTGAAGTTGTCGATGTCGACCAGCAACAGGCTGATCGGCGTATCGCTGTCGCGGGCGAAGCGTTCGTCCAGATTGCGGATAAACGCCGGCCGGTTGCCGAGGTTGGTCAGGTTGTCGGTGTACGCCAGTCGCTCAATGCGCTGCTGTGCCAGTTTGGTCTGGGTGATGTCTTCGTAGATGCCGATGTAATGCGTCAGCTCACGGTTGTCACCGTAGACTTTGGAGATCGACAGCTGACCCCAGTACGGTTCGAGGTTCTTGCGGCGGCTTTTGAATTCGCCCTGCCAACTGTTGCTCTTGGCCAGCGCCGAGGGCGCGTCGAACAACAGTTCACTGAGGTTTTCCAGCGCCGGCAGCTCGGACAGACGCTGGCCGTGGACTTCTTCGGTGGTGTATTGGGTGATCGCGGTGAAACTCGGGTTGACGTACTCGACCACGCCGTCGCAATTGACCAGCAAAAACGCGTTGGCGCTTTGCTCGACTGCACGCTGGAACAGGTGCAGGGCGCTGGTGGCAGTGCGGCGGTTGTGGTTGTTGATGACTTGCGCGAACTGGTCAGCCAGCTCACCGGCAAAGGCGATTTCATCGGACTGCCAGGCGCGGGTGACGCCGGTCTGTTCCAGGCACAGCACGCCGACCACTTGCCCATCGACGCGAATACTGGCGTCGAGCATGGCGTTGACGTCGCGCGGGCGCAGGGCTTCGGCCATCTCCCGGGTACGCGGGTCGCGCATCGCGTTGTGCGCATCGATGGCGCGACTGCCATGCAGGGCGTCCATGTAATCCGGGAAGCTACTGATGTCGATCACGTCCGGAAGGATGTATTCCTGGGTCGCGCGGTGGTACGCGGAGATCGGCACCAGATGCTGGCCTTCGAGGTTCCACAAGCTGGCGCAGTCGATTTCATAGATATCGCAGGCGCAGCGGGTGATTAGCTCGGCGGCTTCCTGCAACGAGTTGTGCGTGCTGTAGCGCTGGCGCGCGAGCAGCAGAATCAGGTCCTGCTGGGCGCGCACGCGTTCCAGGTGCTGCAGTTGTTCCTGCTGCGCGCGTTGATTGAGTTCAAGGGCGATTTGCAGGCGTGAATTCTGGGTTTCGAGGTCGACGCAGGGCACCTGCGGCACTTCGTCGAACACATCATCGACCGCCAATAGATAGCCGCGCAGCAGATGACGATTGTGCTGTTTATACGCTTCGCCCAATTCGAGGATGTTCAGCTTGCCTGCGGCGGTGTGCAGGGTATAGCGCACCAGATAATGCGGGCTGTCGCGCAGTTGCTGCTGGATCGCGTCGTGCAGTTGATAGCGCGCTTCGGGTTCCATCAGGCTGGCGTAGGGTGAGCCGACCAGCGCGCAAAGCTCGACGGCTGGCTGACCGAACTGGCGTTCACAGTTGGGATCGAGAAACAGCATCGCCCAACTGGCTTCATTCAAGCGCTCGAAACGCAGCATGCCGAGCCGCGAGGGCACAGGCAACTGCGTCACTACCTCGGCCGCCATACGGCTGGCGGCATCGGGTTGGCTCTTCATGAAGGGAACTCGCTTGGAAATATGCTGAACGCGCCGGGCTCTCGCCCTCTTTACTGTTGCCTGCGGCAAGGTTGCATCATTGCGGCACTGACTGACAAGAGACATGAAGGCCAAGTGCTATAAGAATATGTCGGCTGCGTCGGGCATTTCTCCAGCACGTCGTTGAAAAGAGTAAAAGATCGCAGCCTTGGGCAGTGTCTACAGGGGAATGCGCCCTCTGTAGCAGCTGTCGAAGGCTGCGATCTTTAAGGCTTAGCGCAGCTTTATGGCGATCGACTGCAGCCGTTTTCCATCCCGATCATGGTAATTGACCATAATCTGATCAGCCTCGACCACCAAGTGGGCGAAATTGTCTTCACTCACCACCGTGCTGGTCAGTTCATGCCGATAATCGCCCGCCGCCGTGTGCACCAGCGGCTGATCCAGGATGAACGTGGACGCTTTGGCATATGGCAGCAGTTTGCTGTTGCACAGCGGCGAGGACACCACCGTGTGGATTTCGAAGTCCGGGTCTTCGCTGTGTGTCAAACGAGCCGCCAGCGAGCCATGCACGTCCCCGGAAATGAACACGACATTCTTGATTCGCCGGGTGCGGATGGTTTCCAGCAGGCGCAGGCGTTGCTCGGGAAAGGCTTTCCAGGCGTCATCGCCGTGGCGTTTGCGATCGGGATAGAACATCACGCTGGTGACCACGAACTTGACCCGCGCTGTGCTGTGGCTCAGCCATTTGAGCAGGGCCTGTTCCTGTGCCTCGTCGAGGATGCGTCGGTCATCGGCTGACAAGTTGCGGCGGGTGCGACTATCGGTGACAAACCATTCGATATCGCCGTCGCTGAATTGATACCAGTAGTGCTCAAGTGTCGAGTGATCTATTTCACCGTTAGTTGTCAGCGGATGTACCGGGCTATGACTGGCCTGATACAACTCATAGGCAGCCATTGCGTTACGGTACAAGTCGCCGTCGGACTTGCTGGCATTGGCAGGCCAGTTATCTTCGATTTCGTGATCATCGAGAATCATGTAAGTCGACGTGCCAGACATCAACCGTTGAATGTTTGGTTGGGAAAACGCGGCGCGGTACTTGTTGAGGATGTCTTTGTATTCGCGATCCGGTGCGACCAGGTTCAAGTCGTCCACATAAATTTGATCGCCGGTCATCAATACCGCGCTGATCGGGGGTTGTATGCCCTCGATGAGCTGATTGATGGATGCAAAGATCCGGTCACCCAGTTGCGGCAGGGAGGCAATGCCAGCAGTCATGCGCAAGTAGCGGCAGGAGCCGACGATGTAGGCTCTGGGTTGCAGGGCTTTGCTGGAGCGGGTGCGCAGGCGATAGATTTCCCGTGGCCATTGCAACGGCAACTCGGCAACGCTGTCTGGCGTATGTACCGGATTCATCGGGCTGAACCAGCCGGTCTGATATTCATATTCGGTGTCGGCACTCAAATTGTTGAGGGCGAACACATGTGACATTTCGCGTAATTCACTCAGTGGCGCAAAGTTACCTTTGGACCAATGTTGTGTGCTTGAAGCGCGATAACGAATCCCGGCAAATACCGGCGAGTTGTTCTGACGATCGCCACGCATGAAGATGCGCGCATGAACAGTTGTAACGTGGCCGGTAATTGGGCCGATAGTTGGTTTTAACATGTCGAATCCATTCGAATTAACTTGAGTTAACAGGATTTCACTAAGTTTTCTTAGTTGAATTGGTTGCGCCTAGGTTAGTTGCGTATCGAATAAAAAAGATCGGTACCAAGTCGACCGGAGTTGTGGCCGATGTCAGCGCGACGTGTGGGAAAAAGACGAGGGAGGTGTTTCTTCAGGCAAAAAAAAGCCCCGCCAAACTGACGGGGTTGAGGTGCGAGCGTGTGGCGCTCGAAAGGGTGCAGCAATCGGCCCTCCGTTGCCGGAGGGCCGATCGAGTTACAGCAGGATCGTGCGGATGTCCGCCAGCAGGCTGCCCAGACGCTGGGTGAAGCGTGCGGCAGCGGCGCCGTTGATCACACGGTGATCGTAGGACAACGACAGCGGCAGCATCAGTTTCGGCTGGAAGGCTTTGCCGTCCCAGACTGGCTGGATGGTTGCCTTGGAAACACCGAGGATCGCCACTTCCGGCGCGTTGACGATCGGCGTGAAGCCGGTGCCGCCAATGTGGCCAAGACTGGAAATGGTGAAGCAGGCGCCCTGCATGTCGTCAGCGGTGAGCTTCTTGTCGCGGGCTTTGGCGGCCAGCGCAGCGGCTTCGGCTGCCAGTTGCAACAGGCTCTTCTGGTCGACGTTCTTGATCACCGGTACCAGCAGGCCATCCGGGGTGTCGACGGCGAAGCCGATGTTCACGTATTTCTTGCGGATGATCGCTTTGCCGCTTGGCGCCAGCGAACTGTTGAAGTCCGGCAGCTCCTTGAGCATGTGCGCGCACGACTTGAGCAGCAGCGGCAGGATGGTCAGCTTGACGCCAGCCTTCTCTGCAACGGCTTTCTGCGCCACGCGGAACGCTTCCAGCTCGGTGATATCAGCCGAATCGAACTGAGTCACGTGCGGGATGTTCAGCCAGCTGCGGTGCAGGCTCGACGCGCCGATCTGCATCAGGCGAGTCATCGGCACTTCTTCGATTTCGCCGAAACGGCTGAAGTCGACGACCGGAATCGGCGGGATGCCCGCGCCACCGGTTGCGCCCGCTGCAGCGGCCGGTGCTTCCTTGGCCTTCTGCATCATCGCTTTGACGTAAACCTGCACGTCTTCTTTCAAGATACGACCGTGCGGGCCGCTGGCACCGACAGCGTTCAGCTCAACGCCGAACTCACGGGCCAGTTGACGCACGGCAGGGCCGGCGTGAACTTTGGCACCCGGCTTGGCCGGTGCGGCGGCTGGAGCTGCAGCAGGTGCAGCGGCAGCCGGAGCAGCAGGTGCCGGAGCGCTCGGAGCAGCAGCGGCGGCAGCTGGAGCCGGGGCAGCAGCAGGCGCTGCGCCTTTGACTTTCAGCTTCAGAATCAGGTCGCCGGTACCGACTTCGTCATCTAGCTTGATGGAAACGCTTTCCACCACGCCAGCGGCAGGCGATGGGATTTCCATGCTCGCTTTGTCGGATTCCAGGGTGATCAGCGACTGGTCGGCTTCAACGCTGTCGCCAGCCTTGACCAACACTTCGATGATCTTGGCTTTGCCAGCCGAGCCGATGTCCGGAACGTGGATGTCCTGAACGCTGTCAGCCACCGGTGCTGCTGGCGCGGCTGCCGGAGCAGGCGCAGCGGCAGCGGCCGGTGCAGCAGCCTGGGCCGGAGCGGCAGCCGCAGGGGCCGCAGCACCCGCCACTTCCAGATCCAGAATCAGGTCGCCAGTGCCGACTTCGTCGTTGAGCTTGACGCTGATGGCTTTAACCACGCCAGCGGCAGGCGACGGGATTTCCATGCTCGCCTTGTCGGATTCCAGAGTGATCAAAGATTGATCAGCTTCGACGGTGTCGCCGACCTTGACCTGGATCTCGATGATCTGTGCCTTGCCCGAAGAGCCGATGTCCGGCACGTGCACTTGCTGAACCGAAGCGGCAGCAGGGGCAGCGGCTGGTGCAGCGGCAGCAGGCGCGGCAGCCGGTTTGGCCTCCGCTTTTGCAGCCGGCGCAGCGGCAGGAGCAGGGGCCGCTTCAGCGGCGCCCTCGACTTCCAGCTCAAGCAGTTCGTCGCCTTCTTTCAGACGGTCGCCCAGCTTCACTTTCAGGCTCTTGATGACGCCGGCTTTCGGGGCCGGCACTTCCATGCTGGCCTTGTCCGATTCCAGGGTCAGGATGCTCTGGTCGGCTTCGATACGGTCGCCGACCTTCACAAACAGTTCAATTACTTCACCTTCACCGCTGCCGATGTCAGGTACGCGAATGAGTTCGCTCACAAAATGTCTCCTCAGCAGTCCAGTGGGTTGCGTTTTTCCGGGTCGATGCCGAACTTGACGATGGCCTCAGCCACGACTTTAGGTTCGATATCACCACGGTCAGCCAGTGCTTCCAGGGCTGCCAACACCACGAAATGACGGTCGACTTCGAAGAAATGACGCAGTTTCTTGCGGCTGTCGCTGCGGCCGAAACCGTCGGTGCCCAGGACTTTGAATTCCTTGGACGGTACCCACTGACGGATCTGCTCGGCGAACAGCTTCATGTAGTCGGTAGAGGCGATGACCGGACCTTTACGGCCGTTCAGGCACTCTTCCACATAGCTCAGCTTAGGCTTCTGGCCCGGGTGCAGACGGTTGGTGCGCTCAACGGCCAGGCCGTCGCGACGCAGTTCGTTGAAGCTGGTAACGCTCCAGACGTCGGCGCCAACGTTGAACTCTTCACGCAGGATCTTCGCCGCTTCACGCACTTCACGCAGGATGGTGCCGGAGCCCATCAGCTGAACGTGGTGCGCCGCTTCGCGGGTGTCTTCCTCGAGCAGGTACATGCCTTTCTTGATGCCTTCTTCGGCACCGGCCGGCATGGCTGGCTGCTGGTACGACTCGTTCATCACGGTGATGTAGTAGAAGATGTCCTGTTGCTCTTCGGTCATCTTCTTCATGCCGTCCTGAATGATCACCGCCAGCTCGTAGCCGTAGGTTGGATCGTAGGTGCGGCAGTTCGGGATGGTGCCCGCCATCATGTGGCTGTGACCGTCTTCGTGCTGCAGGCCTTCACCGTTGAGGGTGGTACGGCCGGCGGTACCGCCGATCAGGAAGCCACGGGTGCGGCTGTCGCCAGCGGCCCAGGCCAGGTCGCCAATACGCTGGAAGCCGAACATCGAGTAGAAGATGTAGAACGGCAGCATCGGCTGGTTGTGGCAGCTGTACGAGGTACCGGCAGCGATGAACGACGACATGGCGCCGGCTTCGTTGATGCCTTCCTCGAGGATCTGGCCCTTCTTGTCTTCGCGGTAGAACATCACCTGGTCTTTATCGACTGGCTCGTAGAGCTGGCCGACGGACGAGTAGATGCCCAGCTGGCGGAACATGCCTTCCATACCGAAGGTACGGGCTTCGTCCGGGATGATCGGGACGATGCGCGGGCCGATTTCCTTGTCCTTGACCAGTTGCGCGAGGATTCGCACGAAAGCCATGGTGGTGGAAATTTCACGGTCGCCGGAACCATCGAGGATGGCCTTGAGGGTGTCCAGGTCCGGAGTCGGCACGCTGAAGCTTTGTGCGCGGCGCTGAGGGACGAAACCGCCCAGTGCAGTGCGACGCTCGCTGAGGTAGCGGGCTTCGGCGCTGTTTGGCTCTGGTTTGAAGAACGGCAGGTTCTCCAGCTCTTCGTCCTTGACCGGGATGTCGAAACGATCGCGGAACAACTTCAGGCTGTCGACGTCGACTTTCTTGGTGTTGTGCGCAGTGTTTTTCGCTTCGCCGGCACCGGTGCCATAACCTTTGATGGTCTTGGCGAGGATGACGGTTGGTTGTTCTTTGTGGTTGACCGCTTCGTGGTACGCCGCATAGACCTTGTACGGGTCGTGGCCGCCACGGTTGAGTTTCCAGATCTCGTCGTCGGACAGATCAGCAACCATCGCCTTGAGTTCTGGCGTGTTGAAGAAGTGTTCACGGACGAACGCGCCGTCTTTGGCTTTGTAGTTCTGGTACTCGCCGTCGATGACTTCGTCCATGCGGCGCTGCAGGGCACCGTTGGTGTCCTTGGCCAGCAGCGGATCCCAGAAGCGACCCCAGACGACCTTGTTGACGTTCCAGCCACCGCCACGGAACACGCCTTCGAGTTCCTGGATGATCTTGCCGTTGCCGCGAACCGGGCCGTCGAGGCGCTGCAGGTTGCAGTTGATGACGAAGATCAGGTTGTCCAGCTTCTCGCGGCCGGCCAGGGAGATCGCGCCCAGGGATTCCGGCTCGTCGCACTCGCCGTCGCCCAGGAAGCACCAGACTTTCTGTTTGCCCGGCTGGATGAAACCGCGGTGTTCCAGGTACTTCATGAAGCGTGCCTGGTAGATCGCTTGAATTGGACCCAGACCCATCGATACGGTCGGGAACTGCCAGAAGTCAGGCATCAGCCAAGGGTGCGGGTAGGACGACAGGCCCTGACCGTCGACTTCCTGGCGGAAGTTGTTCATCTGGTCTTCGGTGATGCGGCCTTCCATGAACGCACGGGCGTAAACGCCTGGCGAAGTGTGGCCCTGGAAGTAGATCAGGTCGCCGCCGTGTTCGTCGGTCGGGGCCTGGAAGAAGTAGTTGAAGCCGATGTCATACAGGGTCGCACTGGAAGCGAAGCTGGAGATGTGACCACCCAGGTCAGAATCTTTCAGGTTCGTACGCATTACCATGGCCATCGCGTTCCAGCGTACCAGCGAGCGAATGCGGCGTTCCATGAACAGGTCGCCAGGCATGCGTGCTTCGTGGGTTACCGGGATGGTGTTGCGGTAAGGCGTGGTGATGGCGTAAGGGAGCTGCGAGCCGCTGCGGGTCGCGAGTTCGCCCATACGGGTCATCAGATAGTGAGCACGGTCTTCGCCTTCTTTGTCGAGAACCGATTCCAGGGCGTCCAGCCATTCCTGGGTTTCGACGGGATCGAGGTCTTGCATGGCTTGCTCCAGGGCGGAAAGGCTTCCAGAATCGGTTGCCTGAGTTTGCGACTGGCCTTGTGGGCAGACGATTTAAAATTCTTGGATTGCCGATAGGTTGTTCCGGCGGCGTGTAGTTTTACTACAAATCTTCCGGCATTTCAGCCTTTCGAATGTATAGACGAGTAGTAAAACTACAGAAGAATGGCTTGTGGCCTCCGGCTGCGTTGTGAGAATAATCGTTAAGGTTGGTCTTTTACCATCCGAAAAAGGTGAAACTTTGATGTTCGCTGCCAACGAGAAAGAAATTTCAGCTATTTCTAACTTTTGTTCGACAGTCTTCCGGGTAGCGGCTTTTCACCAATCACTACAAGCGGCCATTTACACGCCGATCAAGGATAGACCATGACCCTGCCCGTGCTTGCCGAACTGCCCGCCATTCTCCTGCCGTTGGTCACTCGATCGGAGCAGTCGTTCCGTACGGCCGTCGCCGCGCTGGAAGACGATCACGGCCTGGCGAACTGGACGCCAGAGCGCTGGACGCAATTCGCCCGCGTCACCGCCGCCAGCGAATTCGTCATTGAACAGAGCGTTCGTGACCCTTTGATGTTGCTCACACTGGTGCAGTCCGGCGAACTCGACCGGGCCTTCGCGCCGGGTGAATTGTGTGCGCAGATTGCCGCTGCGGTGAACGCTGCCCAGAATGAAGATGAACTCGGTCGCGCCCTGCGCCGCCAACGCGCCCGTCATCAAGTGCGGATCATCTGGCGCGATCTCACCCGCCAGGCCGATCTGGTACAGAGCTGCCGGGATCTTTCGGACATGGCTGACGCCACCATCGACCAGGCTTATCAATGGTTGTACAGCCGCCATTGCGAACAGTTCGGCACGCCGACCGGCCGCCGCAGCGGTGAGCCGCAGCAAATGGTCATCCTCGGCATGGGCAAGCTCGGCGCCGTTGAGTTGAACCTGTCTTCGGACATCGATCTGATCTTCGCTTACCCCGAGGGCGGCGAAACGGTGGGCGTGAAGCGCTCGCTGGATAATCAGGAATTCTTCATTCGTCTCGGCCAGCGCTTGATCAAGGCGCTGGATCCGATGACCGTCGACGGATTTGTGTTCCGTGTCGACATGCGCCTGCGCCCTTACGGTTCGTCCGGCGCGCTGGTGCTGAGCTTCAATGCGCTGGAGCAGTATTACCAGGATCAGGGCCGGGACTGGGAACGCTACGCGATGATCAAGGCGCGGGTGGTGGCAGGCGATCAGGTGGCGGGTGCGCAGTTGCTCGACATGCTGCGGCCGTTCGTTTACCGCCGTTACCTGGACTTCTCGGCGATCGAAGCGCTGCGCACCATGAAGCAACTGATCCAGCAGGAAGTGCGGCGCAAGGGCATGGCCGACAACATCAAACTCGGCTCCGGCGGTATCCGCGAGGTCGAATTTATTGCTCAGGCCTTTCAGTTGATCCACGGTGGTCGCGACTTGAGCTTGCAGCAGCGTCCTCTATTAAAGGTGTTGAGCACGCTGGAGGGGCAGGGTTATCTACCGCCGGCGGTGATCAGCGAGTTGCGCGAGGGTTACGAATTTCTGCGTTACACCGAACACGCGATTCAGGCGATTGCCGACCGCCAGACCCAGATGCTGCCGGATGGCGCGCAGGATCAAGCGCGCATTGCCTTCATGCTCGGCTTTGCCGATTGGGATTCTTTCCATGAAAAACTGATGTTCTGGCGCGGTCGCGTCGCTTGGCACTTCGCCCAGGTGATTGCCGATCCCGATGAAGATGAGGGCGCCGAAAGCGAAGTGGTGGTCGGCGGTGAATGGCTGCCGCTGTGGGAAGAGGCGCAGGACGAGGAGGCCGCGTGCCGGCAGTTGGAAGAGGGCGGTTTTGCTGACGCGAGCAAAGCCCTGAAAGCGTTGGCCGGATTGCGCAGCAGCCCGCAATTGCGCGCGATGCAGCGGTTGGGGCGTGAGCGTCTGGATGCCTTTATTCCGCGTCTGCTCGCACAGGCTGTGGAACACGCCAATCCGGATCTGGTGCTTGAGCGGGTGTTGCCGCTGGTCGAAGCGGTCGCTCGGCGCTCGGCTTATCTGGTCTTGCTGACGGAAAACCCCGGTGCACTGCGACGCTTGCTGACGCTGTGCGCGGCGAGCCCGTGGATCGCAGAGCAGATCACGCGCTTCCCGTTGCTGCTCGATGAACTGTTAAACGAAGGCCGACTGTTCAAGCCGCCCTTGGCGCCGGAACTGGCGGCTGAACTGCGCGAGCGCCTGACGCGGATTCCCGAAGACGACCTCGAACAACAAATGGAAGCCTTGCGCCATTTCAAATTGGCGCACCGCTTGCGCGTGGCGGCGTCGGAAATCGCCGGCAGCCTGCCGCTGATGAAAGTCAGCGATTACCTGACCTGGCTGGCCGAGGCGATTCTCGAGCAAGTGCTGGCCCTGGCCTGGCGCCAGACGGTGGCCAAGTACGGCACACCGCTGCGCACCGACGGCACCTTGTGCGATCCCGGCTTCATCATTGTTGGTTATGGCAAAGTCGGCGGCCTGGAACTGGGGCATGGTTCGGATCTGGACCTGGTGTTTATCCACGACGGCGATCCGCAGGCGGAAACCGACGGGCCGAAGTCGATTGATGGCGCGCAGTTCTTCACGCGATTGGGGCAGCGAATCATTCACTTGCTGACGGCGCAGACCAACTCCGGTCAGCTCTATGAAGTGGACATGCGTCTGCGGCCATCCGGTGCTTCGGGGCTGTTGGTCAGTTCGCTGGGGGCATTTGCGCGCTATCAAGAAAATGAAGCCTGGACGTGGGAGCATCAGGCGTTGGTGCGGGCGCGGGTGCTGGTCGGCAGTCAGGATGTCGGTCAGGCGTTCGAGAAAGTCCGCGCGCAGGTCTTGGGCAAGGCGCGCGATCTGGCCAAGTTGCAACAAGAAGTCAGTGAGATGCGCGCGAAAATGCGCGATAACCTCGGCACCAAGAGCACCGCAGCCGGCACGGCGGCAAATGCCTTCGATGCCACAGCGCCCTTCGACCTCAAGCAGGACGCCGGAGGTATCGTCGATATTGAATTTATGGTGCAATACGCGGCTCTGGCGTGGTCGCAAAGCCACCCGCCATTGCTGCGCTGGACCGATAACATCCGCATTCTGGAAGAGCTGGAACACGAAGGGCTGATGCCTGCCGAAGATGCCAGCCTGTTGCGCGAGGCCTATAAAGCCTACCGCTCCGCCGCTCACCGGCAGGCGTTGCAGAAGGACGCCGGGGTGATACCGGGTGACCAGTTTGCCGACGAACGCCGGCAGGTTTTACGGATATGGAAAGAGATGGGGCTAAGCTGAAACAAGCCAATGAAGGCAATGAGATTCAAGAGGTGGGAGCGAGCCTGCTCGCGAAGGCGGTCGGTCGGCCAGCATGGATGTTGAATGTGCTGGCCCCTTCGCGAGCAGGCTCGCTCCCACAGTGATCTGCGGTGAGTCGCAGATGTGTGAACAGAGGCAAAACCATGTGGGAGCGAGCCTGCTCGCGATAGCGGAGTGACAGTCGACAGTCATGTTGAAGGTAATGACCCATCGCAAGCAGTGCCGCTCCCTCAGTGATTCTCGAGGCGGGGAGGCGTAAATGCCTCCCCGGTTCGTTTTTGGAAACCACATGAATATTCTGATCGTTGGGCCCAGTTGGGTCGGTGACATGGTGATGGCGCAGACACTCTTTCAGTGTCTCAAGCAGCGCCACCCGCAATGCGAAATCGACGTCCTGGCCCCTGAGTGGAGCCGGCCGATCCTTGAACGCATGCCCGAAGTGCGCAAGGCCTTGAGCTTCCCGCTCGGCCACGGCGCGCTGGAATTGGCGACGCGTCGACGCATCGGCAAATCCCTGCGTGGTCAGTACGATCAGGCGATCCTGCTGCCCAACTCGCTGAAGTCGGCGCTGGTGCCGTTTTTCGCGGGCATCCCGAAACGCACCGGCTGGCGCGGCGAATTCCGCTACGGCCTGCTCAACGATGTGCGCACCCTCGACAAACAACGCTATCCGTTGATGATCGAGCGGTTCATGGCTTTGGCCTATGAGCCGAACGCCGAGCTGCCGAAGCCTTATCCGCGCCCAAGCCTGCAAATCGACCCGGTCACTCGCGAAGCAGCGTTGGCCAAGTTCGGCCTGACCCTCGACCGCCCGGTGTTGGCCCTGTGCCCTGGCGCCGAGTTTGGCGAGTCCAAGCGCTGGCCGTCCGAGCACTACGCCAAAGTCGCCGAAGCGCGCATTCGTGAAGGCTGGCAGGTGTGGCTGTTCGGTTCGAAGAACGATCATGCGGTCGGTGAAGATATCCGCGCTCGACTGATTCCTGGCCTGCGTGAAGAATCGGTCAACCTCAGCGGCGGTACCTCGTTGGCCGAGGCCATCGACCTGATGTCCTGCGCCGACTCGGTGGTCTCCAACGACTCCGGTCTGATGCACGTCGCCGCTGCGCTGAACCGCCCCTTGGTAGCCGTCTACGGCTCGACTTCGCCGGGCTTCACCCCGCCGCTGGCGGAGCATGTCGAAGTGGTTCGTCTGGGCCTCGATTGCAGCCCGTGCTTCGACCGCACCTGCCGCTTCGGCCATTACAACTGCCTGCGCCAGCTGATGCCGGACGCGGTCAATGATGCCTTGCAGAAGTTGCAGGGCTCTGTGGTCGAGGTTCATTAAGTTGCGGGTACTGCTGATCAAGACTTCATCGCTGGGTGACGTGATTCATGCGTTGCCGGCGCTGACCGACGCCGCCCGGGCCATTCCCGGAATCAAGTTCGACTGGGTAGTGGAAGAAGGTTTCGCCGAGATCCCGACCTGGCACCCGGCCGTTGGCAAAGTGATTCCGGTGGCGATCCGTCGCTGGCGCAAAAACCTCTGGAAAACCATCACCAGCGGCGAGTGGAAACGCTTCAAACAAAGTGTGCGCGCCAATAAATACGACTTGGTGATCGACGCTCAAGGCCTGCTGAAAAGCGCCTGGCTGACCCGCTACGTCAAAGCGCCGGTAGCCGGCCTCGATAAAGGTTCGGCGCGAGAGCCGATGGCTTCGCGTTTCTATGACCGCAAACTGGCTGTGGCCCGCGGTCAGCACGCCGTCGAGCGAGTGCGCCAACTGTTCGCCATCGCTCTCGGCTACGACTTGCCGAAAGGCTTGGGCGATTACGGCCTCAACGTCGAGCGTCTGGTCGAGCTGCCGCGCAAAAACGCCTTTGTGGTCTTCCTGCATGGCACTACTTGGGACACCAAACACTGGCCGGAAAGTTACTGGCGCGAACTGACTGAACGCGTCGGCTACCTCGGCGTCGGCGTCAAACTGCCGTGGGGCAACCCACAGGAAAAGGCCCGCGCCGAACGCATCGCCGCCGGTTTCAAACACGCCGAAGTGCTGCCGAAGCTCAATCTGGCCGGCGTCGGCAAAGTCCTCGCTGGTGCGCAAGCCTGCGTCGCGGTGGATACCGGTCTCGGCCACTTGGCCGCCGCGCTGGACGTGCCGACCATCTCGCTGTTCGGCCCGACCAACCCGGGCCTGACCGGCGCCTACGGCAAGTTGCAGATTCACCTGGCCAGCGACTTCCCATGCGCGCCATGCCTGCAAAAGAAATGTACCTATCAACCGACCGCGCAGGATGCCCGTCAGTTTGACCTGAAGCGTGAACAGCCGCTGTGCTTCACGCGTCTGAACCCCGAGCGTGTCGCCAGCCGACTGAGCACGTTGTTAATGGCTGAGGAGCTGCGCTGATGCAATTGGCATTCGTCCTGTACAAATATTTCCCGTTCGGTGGCTTGCAGCGCGACTTCATGCGCATCGCCCTTGAATGCCAGAAGCGCGGTCACCAGATTCGCGTCTACACGCTGATCTGGGAAGGCGACGTGCCGCCCGGTTTTGAGGTGCTGGTGGCGCCGGTCAAGGCGTTCTTCAACCATCGTCGCAACGAAAAACTCAGCGCGTGGATGGCAGCGGACCTGGCCAAGCGCCCGGTCGATCGCCTGATCGGGTTCAACAAGATGCCGGGGCTGGACGTCTACTACGCCGCCGATGGCTGCTTCGAAGACAAGGCGCAGAACTTGCGCAATTCGCTGTACCGCCGCTGGGGCCGTTATCGCCACTTTGCCGAGTACGAGCGCGCAGTGTTCGCCAAGGATGCGAAGACCGAAGTGCTGATGATTTCCGAAGTGCAGCAGCCGCTGTTCATCAAGCATTACGACACGCCACTTGAGCGTTTCCATCTGCTGCCGCCAGGCATCGCCCAGGATCGTCGCCGCCCGGCGGATGCCGCTGAAATTCGCGCCGGTTTCCGCGCTGAATTCAATCTCAAGGACGACGAACTGCTGCTGGTGCAGATCGGCTCCGGCTTCAAGACCAAAGGCGTCGATCGCAGCCTGAAAGCGCTGGCTGCATTGCCTGCCGAACTGAAGAAACGCACCCGGCTGTTTGTAATCGGCCAGGATGACCCCAAATTATTCCAGATGCAGAGTGCAACTTTGGGTCTGGGCGACAACGTGACTTTCCTCAAGGGGCGCAGCGATATCCCGCGTTTCCTGCTCGGCGCCGATCTGTTGATCCACCCGGCCTACAACGAAAACACCGGTACTGTGCTGCTTGAAGCGTTGGTCGCCGGTTTGCCGGTGCTGGTCAGCGCGGTCTGCGGTTACGCCCATTACATTGCCGAGGCGGATGCCGGGCGAGTGCTGGACGAACCGTTCGATCAGGCGCAACTGACGCAATACTTGACTGAAATGTTGCATGACGACGCTGCACGCGCGGCCTGGAGCCGCAATGGTCTGGCCTTCGCCGAGACGGCCGACCTCTACAGCATGCCGCAGCACGCGGCCGATGTGATTCTGGCGGAGCACGCTTAATGAAGTTGATGCTGGCTGAACCGTTCAAAAGCCTGTGGGCCGGCCGCGACCCGTTCGCTGAAGTCGAAGGCTTGCAGGGCGAGGTATACCGCGAGCTGGAAGCACGCCGGACGCTGCGCACGGAAGTCGACGGCAACGGATTTTTCGTCAAGATCCACCGAGGTATCGGCTGGGGCGAGATCTTCAAGAATCTGCTGACCGCCAAGCTGCCGGTTCTCGGCGCGGGCCAGGAGTGGCAAGCCATTCAGCGTCTGCAGGAAGTCGGCGTGCCGACCATGACTGCCGTGGCTTACGGCGAGAAGGGCAGTAACCCGGCAGATCAGCACTCGTTTATCGTCACCGAAGAACTGGCGCCGACCATCAGCCTCGAAGACTTCAGCATCGATTGGGTCAAGCAGCCGCCCGAGCCGAAACTCAAGCGCGCGCTGATCGCCGAAGTCGCACGCATGACCGGCATGATGCACCGCGCTGGCGTCAACCATCGTGACTGCTATATCTGCCACTTCCTGCTGCACACCGATAAACCGGTGACGCCAGACGACTTCAAACTCTCAGTGATCGACCTGCACCGTGCCCAGACCCGCGCGAAAATCACGCAGCGCTGGCGCAATAAAGATCTGGCCGCGCTGTACTTTTCCGCGCTGGACATCGGCCTGACCCGCCGCGACAAACTGCGTTTCCTCAAAGGCTATTTCCAGCAACCGCTGCGCCAGATCCTGGCTGAAGAAGCGCCGTTGCTGAGCTGGCTGGAAGGCAAGGCCAACAAACTCTACGCGCGTAAACAGCGTTACGGGGATGCGCTCTGATGGCGGGTTGGACTCTCGAGCCGCAATACAGCGAGCTCGCCGAAGACTTCGGCAGTCTCGAAGCGGTATTTGCGTTGCAGGGCGAACGCCTGACCCGTGATCCGCTGTCGGAAGTGATTCGCGTGCAGCGCAACGGCGTCAATTATTACGTCAAACGCTATGTCGGCGCCGGTAAAGGCTTGCGCCGTTACCTCGGCAAGCCGCGGGTGAAGATGGAATGGCAGAACCTCAAGCGCTTCGCCAAGTGGGGCATTCCCACCGCTGAAGTGGTGGCCTGGGGGCTGGAGCGACGTGGCGCGGCGTATGATCGTGGCGCCATGATCACCCGTGAACTGCCCGACACCGAAGACCTTTCGGCGCTCGCCGAGCGCAAGGATCCGAAACTCAAGGATCGCGCCTGGGTCGACGGTGTCAGTCGGCAATTGGCCGGCTATACCCGGACGATGCATGATCACCGATTTACCCATAACGATCTGAAATGGCGCAACCTGTTGATCGATGATCAGGCGCGGATATTTCTGATCGATTGCCCTAACGGCGAGTTCTGGCGCGGCTTCTGGCTCAAGTATCGGATCACCAAGGATCTGGCCTGTCTCGATAAACTCGCCAAATACCACCTGTCCAATACCCAACGCCTGCGCTTCTATAAGCAATACCGCCAGTGCGATCGGCTTGATAGCGCCGACAAGAAACGGATTCGGCACGTGGTGAGATTTTTCGAGGGACGCGAATGACTGATTTTCTCGCCGCTGAAGACCGCGCACTGCTTGAGCGCCATGGTCTTGGCACTTTTGACGCGCTTTGGGCGAAGCAGCTTGAGGCCGTGGACGAACCCAATACCGCCCGTGGCGGTTGGAGCAGCGTCTTCCGTCTGGATCTTGAAGGGCAAGGTTATTACCTCAAGCGCCAGAGCAACTACCTGACGCGGACCTTGCATGCGCCTTTCGGCGAGCCAAGCTTTGCCCGCGAGTTTCGCAATATCAGTCGCTATCGCAAGCTCGGTATCCCGGCGCTGCAAGCGGCGTTTTTCGGTGAGCGTAAGGTCAACGGCGAAGTCCGTGCCATCCTGCTGACTCGGGCACTCGATGGCTGGAGTGATCTGGAATCGCTGTTGCAGCGTTGGGCGCAGCTCAGTACCGCGCAGCATTCAGCCATTCTCAAGGCTTGCGGATTGCTCGCGCGGCATCTGCACGGCGTGCGTCAGGTGCACGGCTGCTTCTATCCCAAACATATTTTTCTGCGAGCCACCGGTGACGGGTATCAGGCGCAATTGATCGACCTGGAAAAGACCCGGCCGTTGTTGTTTGGTATGCGCGACCGGATCAAGGATCTGGAACCGCTGCAACGTCGCGCACCGGAATGGAACGAGGCGCAACTGCGTGAATTGCTCGCGGCTTATCTCGATCAGCCCACTGACAGCGCGCTGCTGGACAGTTGGCTGGCCCGGCTGACCGCGCGTCGCAGCCACAAGGAGACCCGCTGATGCAATTGTCCGAGCTGGCCGGTGCCGGACGAGCCCCGCAATTGCCACTGACGGTGACGCTGGCCGATGCCGCCGGCAGTGCTGATCTGCAATTGCTGAGCCTGCTGCGGGTGTTGCCGGGACAGCGTTACGTTGGCGCCGGTGTCTGGCGCGGGCGTCCGGTGCTGGCCAAATTGCTGGTCGGCGGCAAAGCTGCCCGGCATTTTCAGCGCGAGCTGGAAGGCGTGCGCTTGTTGGCTGCGCAAGGCCTGACCACGCCGCTGCTCCTGGCCGATGGTTTGCAAAATGGCGAAGGTGGCTGGTTGCTGTTCGATTTCCTTGAGGGGGCCGAAAGCCTTGGCGATGCCTGGGCGAAAGTCGAGTCGCTGCCGGTGTTGGCCGATGAACAATCGGCGGTGCTGGCCGAGGCGCTGGGCGCTATCGGCCAATTGCACGGCAAAGGGCTTTGGCAGGAAGATCTGCACCTGGACAATCTGTTGCGCCACGGCGACCAGTTGTACTTGATTGACGGTGCCGGGATTTGCGCAGAAACCGCCGGCCAGCCGTTGTCGCGACAAAAAGTCCTGGAAAATCTCGGGGTGTTTTTCGCCCAGTTACCCAAGGCGTTGGAACCGTTCACTGAAGAGCTGCTGGTGTATTACCTGTTGAGCAACAGCGAGCATGCGTTGCCGCTGGAGGCCTTGCAGAAACAGATCGACAAAGTGCGGCGCTGGCGTTTGAAAGACTTCCTGATCAAGGTCGGTCGCGAGTGCACGCTGTTCAGTGTGCAGCGTGGAGCGTTCGCTCTGCGCGCGATCCGCCGCGAAGAAGAGTCAGCCATGCTGCCGGTGCTGGAGCAGGCTGATGCGTTGCTTGATCAGGGTCACCTGTACAAGACCGGTGGTGCGGCGAGCGTTGGCAAGGTTCAGGCCGGTGCGCGCACGCTGGTGATCAAGCGCTACAACATCAAGGGCTTTGCGCATTGGCTCAAGCGTTTCTGGCGGCCAAGTCGGGCCTGGCATTCGTGGCGCGAAGGCAATCGCCTGGCGTTTCTCGGCATCGCCACACCCAAACCGCTGGCGGTGCTGGAAAAGCGCTTTTTGTGGCTGCGCAGCCGTGCGTATCTGGTGACCGAGTTCCTGCCGGGGCCGGATATCATCGAGCGCTTTGCGCCGTACGTTGAAAGTGGTGAAGCGCCGGAAGCGGAGTTGCAGGCGCTGGATCAGTTGTTCGCCAGATTGATTGACGAGCGGATCAGCCATGGCGACTTCAAGGGACATAATCTGTTCTGGCAGCAGGATCGCTGGGCGCTGATCGATCTGGACTCGATGTGCCAGCATGGATCTGTCGGCAGTTTCGCGCCGGCCTATGCCCGTGACCGTGCGCGATTCATGCGCAACTGGCCCGAAAGCAGCGCGCTGTATCGGATTATTGATCTGCGGTTGCCGAAAGATATTTCCAGCGTGCCCTGAGACAAACCAGCAGTAGAGGACAAGATTCAGCGACTTGTCCTACAGCTTCTCCAGAAGCCATGAACTGTGCCCTGTTCAGTCCCGATGCTAATTTGCCCAACGACCTTGGAGGGCGAATTTTGACCATTAAACAGGCTGCAACGCTGGGTGTACTTTCATGGATTCTGGCTGGCTGTGGCAGCGCCATGACTGTCTTGCAGGACGATGCCGACGTGGCGCGGGACATGCGCAAACAAAAAACCTATTGCCAGTCCATTCCGCGGATTTACAGCGGTCTGGCCTTCGACTTCTGCGTGTTGAACGCGCCGCCGGATCCCAGCGGTTTTCTGGTGCCATTCGTGTTGCTGGATCTGCCATTGTCCGGAGTATTCGATACAGTAGCGTTGCCCTATACGGTTTATCGTCAGCTCACCGACGGCAATCTTGGTATTTACTGGCGCAAGGGCAGTTATTGAGTAGCAGGGTAAGGTTTCTCCAAACCATTCACCCAGAGGGCAATCGCACAGGGTAATTCCCTACTCGTTTACGCTATAATCCCGCCCTTTAGCTGTCACTCGCCCTGTGCGGGGGCACATCAATTTTCAAGGCGCATCGCGCCTGCACGCAGACTAAAGAGGCTAGACCCCTGTGGCATTGACGATTCTTGGCCTGTCCGGCGCCCTTAGCCATGACCCTTCAGCAGCCTTGTACATCGACGGCAAGCTGGTGGCGGCGGCTGAAGAAGAGCGCTTCGTACGCGATAAGCATGCAAAGAACCGCATGCCCTACGAATCGGCGAAGTTCTGTCTTGAGCAGGCCGGCATCAAGCCGTCCGACGTTGACGTAGTTGCGATCCCGTTCGCTCCGATCAGCCTGTTCGGCAAGGCGCGCTGGCACTACGCCAAGCGTTACTGGTACGCGCCGGATCGCGCCCTGGATGCGATCCTGATGGGCAACCGCCGCTACAAGCGCTACCGCAACAAGATTGTCTGGTGCCTGGAGCAATTGGGTTTTGATCCGAAGAAGATCAAGATCGAACCAGTCGAGCACCACTTGGCTCACGCCTCCAGCGCCTACCACTGCTCTGGCTTCAAAGAAAAAACCGCGATCCTCGGTATCGACGGTAAGGGCGAGTACGCCACGACCTTCTTCGGCTACGGCGAAAACGGCAAGATCCACAAGATCAAGGAATTCTTCGATCCGGACTCGCTGGGCGGCCTGTACGGCGCGATCACCGAGTTCCTCGGCTTCGAAATGCTCGATGGCGAGTTCAAGGTCATGGGCATGGCGCCGTACGGCGATGCCAGCAAGTACGATTTCTCGCGTCTGGCCTCGTTCGAAAACGGTGAGCTGGTGATCAACACCGACTACGCCAACGTTATTGGCCTGCGCCGCTATAAAGAGAAGGGTAAAGGCTTCTACTTCTCGCCTAAGCTGATCGAGTGGCTGGGGCCGAAGCGCGAAGGCGATATTGCTGACGAACCTTACATTCACTACGCCGCGAGCATGCAAGCGCTGTTCGAGAAGCTGGCGCTGCAGATGATCGATCACTATTTGGGTGACGTGCTCAAGGAAACCGGCAAACTGGCCTTCGCCGGTGGCTGTGCGCTGAACGTCAAACTGAACCAGAAAATCATTGCCCGCGACGACATCAAGGAACTGTTCGTGCAACCGGCGTCCGGCGATGCCGGTACGGCGGTCGGCGCAGCTGCCTATGTGTCCCACGCCCGTGGCGTGCCGGTCGAGAAGATGGAGCACGTCTACCTCGGCCCGTCGTACAGCAACGAGGACGTGATCGCCGCTTGCGCCCGTCACGAGAACAAGCCAGCGTGGCGCAAGCTCGATAACATGCCGGAACAGATCGCCAAAATCATGGTTGATGGTAATCCCGTGGCCTGGTTCCAGGGACGTATGGAGTTCGGTCCGCGTGCACTGGGCGGTCGATCTATCATTGGTTGCCCGAGCGTGGCCGGTGTGGCCGACCGCATCAACCATCAGATCAAGTTCCGCGAGCGCTGGAGGCCTTTCTGCCCGTCGATGCTCGACACCGTTGCGCCACAGATGATCAAGATCGATCATCCGGCGCCGTTCATGACTTTCACTTTCGAAGTAGCGGACGAGTGGAAGACCCGTGTGCCGGAAGTCGTTCACGAAGATGGCACTTCTCGTGCCCAGGTCCTCAAGCGTGAATACAACCCGCGCTACTACGACATGATGAAGGCGCTGGAAAACCTGACCGGTAACGGCGTATCGCTGAACACCTCGCTCAACCGTCGTGGCGAACCGATGATTTGCTCGCCGACCGACGCGTTGAACATGTTTTTCGGTTCGGATCTGGAATACCTGATCATGGAAGATATTCTGGTCGTAAAAGAGGGTGTGAAAGGATACGAACTTGACTGAAACACTGATCAGCGTCGTCATTCCGGTTTACAACTATGCGCGAACGCTGCCTCGTGCAGTGGAGTCGGTGTTGGCGCAATTGGATGAAACGACGGCGGATCTGCTGGTCATCGACGACGGGTCGACGGACGATACGCCTGAGGTAGTGGAAAGGCTCCTGCTCAAGCATGGCGGTCGTTTTCGCGCGCTGCGTAAAAGCAACGGCGGATTGTCGTCGGTACGCAATCGGGGGCTGGAAGAGACAACCGGGCAGTATCTGGTGTTTCTCGACTCTGACGATGAAATGGCTCCCGGTGCATTGGCTGCGCTTGCGCAGCACATTGCCAGTCATCCGCAGACCCTTATGGTGATCGGTGCGCACTGGTCAGTGTTCGCTGACGGGCGCCGCAGCTTGCAGGCGGCCAGGCCTTTGCCTGTGACGCCCCGCCAGCGCCTGCAGGGTTACCTGCTGAACAAGACGGTGTCGATTTCCAACGGTGCCTGTGCGATGCACCGCGAAGTGTTCGCTCTGGGCAATTACCCGGAACATTTGCGCAACGTCGAGGACCTGCCAGTGTTTGCCCAAGTGCTGGCGCGCTACCCCTGCACCGTTCTAGACAAGCCTCTGGCACTGATCCACAAGCACGCCGACAGCATGCGCCATGATTTGCGCCAGAGTCTTGCTGCCGGTACGGAGCAGGTCGTCAGCGAAGTGTTTTCCAGTCGAAGAATGCCCGAAGAAATGTGTGATCTGCGCCAGGCGTTTCTGGCACAGCGCTGTTTGTCGCTGTTTCGCGACTGTTATTCCCATGGCGAGTACAAGCTGGCCAGGTCGTTCTATTTCCAGGCTTTGCGTGCAGACTGGCGGACGTTTTCACGCTGGTCATACACCCGCAAGGCTTTGCGGTTGCTGTTTCGGTAAGTGGGTCGCGGTGATGTGCGCGTACCTTGTAACGGATGTCGGTGAGGTGGCTGGGTGAAAGGTACGGGCGGTAGTGTGGCAACTCGAGTCTCCAGAATCATCGACAAATACCCGGTCTGGCTGGCGTTTGTGGGCAGCGCGCTGTTATCGCTGATAGCCGTCCTGGGCACTGCGACAGTGGGACGTGATGCCGCGCTGTATATCGATATTGCGCAACAGGTCACCGAGCACGGGCCGAATGTGGCTTGGGCTACATTCGACTGGCCCTGGTTTTCCTTTCTGCTGGCCGCTACGCAATCCATCCTGCATTTGCCGCTGGAGCTGAGTGCCTATCTTTGGTGTGCACTCTTTTTTGCCGGCACCAGCGCGTTGATGGTGGACTGCGTGCGTCAGCGGTCTGCGCTGGTCACCCGTTGGGCGTGCCTGGTGGTATTGGCCATGCCGGCGGTGAATGCCTTTCGAAACGACATCATCCGTGAGTGCGGTTTCTGGTTCTTCTGCACGCTGACGCTCTGGCTCGCGCTGCGCTGGCAAGCTCGTGGCGGCTGGTTGCGCGCGGCATTCATCCACCTGGCAATCGTCGCAGCAGCCTTGTTTCGGCTGGAGGCCTTATTGCTGGTGCCGGCGTTGGCTCTGTGGCAGTTGCCCAACCTGTGGTCATCTGGCCGACGGATGCAGTTTGCCCAGTTTTCGCTGCTGCCGGTTTTGGGGCTGCTGGCCATTTCGGCAACCAGTGTACTCATGTCGGCGCGAGTGATGCTGTATCTGGACATGATTGCCCCGCACAGTGTGTTCGCGTCCTTTCAAATGCTGTGCGATCAGTTTGCCAATTCGCTCATCAACAAGTACTCCCAGGATGAAGCCGGGCGGATCATTTTCTTCGGCATCCTGGCGACCATGACCATCAGTTTCGTGAAGTTGATGGGGCCTTTCGCCGTTCCCTTCATTCTGCGGCGTAACTGGGGGGTGCTAGGCGTCTACTGGCGCGACTATCGACCCTTCGCCTGGGCGGCGTTGCTGTATCTGATCGTGCTGGTGCTGTTTTTCATCAAGCAACAGTTCATGAATACGCGCTACCTGAGCTTTCTCAATCTGTTGTTTGTGCCCGTGCTGGCGATGGGGCTGGCGGCGTTTGTTCGCGAGTTCCCGCGTTGGGGCAGGTGGCTGGTGGTTCTGTGTTTGCTGGTGATGCTGTCGAACGTCATCTCCACCGGGGCCGGCAAAACCCATTACGTCGAGGCCGGACGCTGGTTGTCGGCCCATGTCGAGCCAGGGGCGAAGACCTATTTCGAGGATGGACGGATCAGCTATTACGCCGGTCGCGGCTACGTGTTGCCGGTACTGACCGCAGAGGAAGCGATGTCGGCAGCGCACGCGGGCGACTATCAGTACTTCCTCATCGAGGCCAAGGGTGACGAGCCTTGGCTGAATGAGTGGCTGGTGGCGCACAAGCTGCGCATCATCGAGCATTTCGCCAATCGCAAAGGTGCCACTGTAGTGGTCATCGGCCGCTAAGGCTTAACCGAGCAGCGGGCGCAGGCGCGAGATCAGCGGCGCTTGCCGGTTGCTCGGGAGTGCCTGCCGATAGCCCTCGATAAACGTGTCGCCGGCGTCCTGGCCGAGCAGCCATTGGCGGTCTTCCTTGTAGCGCAGCAAATGCGCGAAGTTACGCAGGCGTTTACTGTCACTGAGCGCGTGCTTCTGGCAGCGCAGGTCGGCAATATCGATCAGGCCCAAACGCTTGTCGGGGGTCTGCACGACGTTGCCAAAGTGCAGTGATCGAAAGTACACACCTTTTTCGTGCAGCAGGGCGAAGTACCCGCCCAGCTGGAATCTCAGTGTGTCAGCCTCTTCGTCAGTGCCTTGTAGCTGACGCACTGTATTGCCTTCCAGCGGGCTGTAATACACGCAGTCACGTTCGATGCTCGGGATGCGGTAGACCGCGATGACTTTGGGGCAGAGGATGTCGCGTTGTTCGAGGATCCGTGTATTGTCGGCAAAGCGTTGTGCATAGGGGTAGAACAGTGCCGAACTGAGCAGCCGCTTGCGGCGGAACAGCTTGAGCATGCGTCCATCGGCCAATCTGAGCACTTTGTCGCCGGAACCGTCGGCTTCCAATACGTGTGCACCCTCGCGCAGTGCCTCGTAAGTGCTGTGATCAATCGATTGCATATCCGGCTCCCCATCATTAGCGGGGTATCTTAACCGACTTGGTCGAAAGCTGGTTCGAAGTCATGTTTATCGGGGCAAAAACGCGTGTGATATCATCGGCGCCTCACTGAATTGCGCGGATCACCATGAGCAGTCCTGAACCGAAAGCCCAGTCCACGCTGGCGATCTATTTCCGCCTTTTGGCTTACGTGCGGCCTTATGCCGGCCTTTTCCTTCTCAGCATCGTCGGGTTTCTGATTTTCGCATCGACTCAACCGATGCTCGCCTACATCCTCAAGTACTTTGTCGACGGTCTGGCCAATCCTGAAGCCAGTCTGTTCCCGGGCAACCCTTATCTGGGCAAGCTGCAGTTGCTCGAAACAGTGCCATTGATGATCGTCTTCATCGCGTTGTGGCAGGGCGTGGGTTCTTACCTGGGCAACTTCTTCCTGGCGCGGGTTTCTCTGGGCCTGGTGCATGACCTGCGGGTGGTGTTGTTCAATAAATTGCTGGAGTTGCCCAATCGTTTCTTCGACAAGAACAATTCCGGCCACCTGATTTCCCGGATCACCTTCAACGTGACCATGGTCACCGGCGCGGCAACGGATGCAATCAAAGTCGTCATCCGTGAAGGCATGACCGTGATTTTCCTGTTCTGCACACTGTTGTGGATGAACTGGAAGCTCACGCTGGTGATGGTCGCCATCCTGCCGTTGATCGGTTTGATGGTGAACAGCACCAGCAAAAAATTCCGCAAGCAAAGCAAGAAGATCCAGGTATCGATGGGCAACGTCACGCACGTCGCGTCCGAGACCATTCACGGCTATCGCGTCGTGCGCAGTTTTGGCGGCGAGCAGTACGAAAAGGATCGCTTTCGCGATGCCAGCCAGAGCAACACCGACAAGCAGTTGACGATGACCAAGACCGGCGCCGTTTACACGCCGATGCTGCAGCTGGTGACTTACAGCGCCATGGCGGTGGTCATGTTCCTCGTCCTGTACCTTCGCGGCGATGCATCGCCGGGTGATCTGGTGGCCTACATCACCATGGCTGGCTTGTTGCCCAAGCCGATCCGTCAGTTGTCGGAGGTCAGCTCGACGATTCAGAAGGGTGTCGCCGGTGCCGAAAGTATTTTCGAGCAACTGGATGAGCCGGCGGAAGTGGATCAGGGCACGGTCGAGCAAGATCGTCTCGAAGGCCGTCTGGAAGTGCGCAATCTGAGCTTCCACTATCCTGACACCGACAAAGCGGTGCTCAATGACATCAGTTTCGTCGTCGAACCGGGGCAAATGGTTGCCTTGGTCGGCCGCTCGGGCAGTGGCAAATCGACCCTGGCCAGCCTGATTCCGCGCTTTTATCAGCATGATGATGCGCAGGGCCAGATCTTGCTCGATGGCGTGCAGGTGCAGGACTTCACCTTGCGCAGCCTGCGTCGGCAGATTGCTCTGGTGACCCAACAGGTCACGCTATTCAACGATACGGTGACCAACAACATCGCCTACGGTGATCTGGCCGGTGCGCCGTTCGATGAGGTCAAGCGCGCGGCTACCGAAGCCTATGCCGATGAGTTCATCATCAAGATGCCGCAAGGCTACGAAACCATGGTCGGCGAAAACGGTGTGCTGCTGTCCGGCGGCCAGCGTCAGCGCATCGCCATTGCCCGGGCGTTGCTCAAGGATGCACCGCTGCTGATTCTCGACGAGGCCACTTCCGCGCTCGATACCGAGTCGGAGCGGCATATCCAGGCTGCCCTGGATCATGTGGTGAAAAACCGCACGACCCTGGTGATCGCTCACCGTTTGAGCACCATCGAGAAAGCCGACCTGATTCTGGTCATGGACGAAGGTCGCATCGTCGAGCGCGGCTCTCACGCACAATTGCTCGAGCAGAACGGCTATTACGCCCGTCTGCACGCCAAAGAGTTTGAAGAGGGTGACGAGCCTCAGCCGGCACACGCGACCGACGTATGCTGACGATGTTTCGTAGCTTTCGCGAGCGTGGCTGGACCGAAATCGACCGGGACAGCTACGCCCGTGCCTGGCAACGTTTCGGCGGCAGTTTTGCTACACACCCCGAAGTCGTCGAGCGCTTGTCAACGTTCCTTGGCATCGAGTTGCGCTACCTGGGCTGGGTCGTTGGCGGTGATGTGCTGGCCGCCATCCCTTGCTGGGGGCGGCATGTTGCCTTGTCCAAGGAAGTGCTCAAGCGCGAGGGCAAGCGTGGCTTGCTGGACATGGGCAATGCGGAAATCATTCTGCCGATCGCGCCAGACGTCATCGTGCCGGTGCGCCAGCGCGTGGCTTATGTGTCCCAGCTCAATGCCGGGCAGATCAGCACGCTGAAGCCACAGCCTGAGGGCCTGGCGCTGGCCCGGTTGCCGGAAGAATATTCGAAGAAGTTCCGCTACAACCAGCGTCGCGAACAGCGCCTGCTGGAAGAGGCGGGTGGATCGCTGGTGCCGATGTCCGACTTTACGCCGCAGGAACAGGCTGCCGCTTACGGCGATCTGTTTCAGCGGCGCTGGGGCTTCGAGGTGCCGGGCAAGGCCGGGCTGGTTGAGGTCTTTACCTTGCTGCGCGAGTTCATGACCGGTTCGGTGGTGATGCTCGAATCGGCGCCCGTCGCCATTCAGGTGCTCTATCGCGTCGAGGCCCCGCAATGGGTTTCGCTGGAATACATCAACGGTGGTGTCGACCCACAGAGCCGCGAGTTCAGCCCCGGCAGTGTGCTGAGTTTCGTCAATACCCAAGAGGCCTGGGCGCACGCGCAAGCGCTGGGCAAACCTCTGCGTTATTCATTCGGTCGTGCCGACCGAGAGTACAAGGATCGCTGGTGCCACACGGTGCCGGTCTACAAGGTCTGAATTCATGAGCGCTCGCAAGCAACAGCTTCTCAAGGCCCATCGGCGCAACAAGCGTCTGTTCCTGATCGCCTTTGTGCTGGCGCTGTTGCTGATCGGCGTGCTGATCGCGTGGTGGCTGGTGCCGCTGTTGCTGGTGCTGGCCTGGGTCGTTCACGAGGCCTGGTTTGCCGACCATTTGTTCTACCGGCCTATCGACGACTATCAATACGTCTTTCCGCCGCAAACCGCGCGGCAGGCCGTGAGTCTTGAGGGCGGCGTGGTAGGCCTGAGCGAACCGCTGGCGCAGGGCGAGACATTGGTACTCGAACTCGAAGTGAAGTCCTCCTGGCTGGGGCGCTGGCTCGATCCCTATGTTGAGGTGGGCGATGATCGTCAGGATCTGGAGCGGGGCGTCAGAGGGCGGCGTTTCCTTAATCTGTCGGGGCAGGTCGATGCGCTGGCGCAAGGGACTCTGACGCTGCGTGGCCGATATTGCGTACCTGCTGCGACGGGCGTGTTGTGGGTCATGGCCAATCCGGACTACAGCCGCCAGCGGGTCATGGTCATCGCGCCCCATGCCGATGATGCAGAGCTCGCCGCCTTCGGTCTGTACAGTCGATGCGAAGACGTCAGCATCGTCACCCTGACCCAGGGTGAGATCGAGGCTGAAGACTTTCAGCGGCTGGGCCTTGATCAAGCCGCAGCCGCTCGATTGAAGGGCCGCTTGCGCAGTTGGGACAGCCTGGTGATTCCGCTGTGGGGGGGCGTGCCTGCCGAGCGTTGTGTGCAATTGGGCTATTACTGCCTGCAACTGCCGTCGATGGTCGAAGCGCCGACCCAGGCGTTCGGCTCCCGGGAATCGCAGGAAAACGATATTCGCAGTGTGCGCCAGCATAACCCGTTGACCCTGCCCGCCGACGTTGACGGGCAGCCGACCTGGCAAAACCTGCTGGGTGATCTGACGGCCCTGCTTGAGCACTATCGCCCGGAAGTGGTCGTTACACCGCATCCTGAACTCGATCCCCACAGTGATCATGTAGCGTCGACCCAAGCGTTGCTTGAGGCTATCGAACGCAGTAGCTGGAAACCGGCGACCCTGCTGCTGTACGCCAATCACCTGCACGACAATGATCGCTGGCCCATGGGGCCTGCCGGTGCGGGTGTTCCGCTGCCTCCCGCCATCGAGCCGCTACCGGCTGATCGCCTGTGGAGTCCGCTGCTGTCGGCTGACGTGCAACTGGACAAAGCCATGGCGCTGGCCATGGAGCACGATCTGCAGGGCGGACAGGCGTTCAAACGGCAATTGCGCCGCAGGATCCAGCAGGCTCTGGCCGGCCGTCGCTGGCCTGAAACGGGCAGTAACGAGTTTTTCCGCAAGGCGGTCCGGCGTCACGAGTTGTTCTGGGTGCGCGACCTTTCAGATTGAGGCGGACGGCGCTTTACCCTGTGTTAATATCGCGCCCCTGTTCATTTTGTATGTGGGTTGCTCCATGAAGTTGTCCATGCCGCGTTTCGATCAAGCCCCGGTCTTGGTAGTCGGCGATGTCATGCTCGACCGTTACTGGCATGGCGGAACCTCACGGATTTCCCCTGAGGCGCCGGTGCCGGTCGTTAAGGTCGAGCAGATCGAAGACCGTCCGGGCGGTGCCGCGAACGTTGCCTTGAACATTGCCGCGCTGGGTGCGCCGGCGTCGCTGGTTGGTGTGACCGGCGATGACGAAGCCGCCGACAGCCTGAGCAACAGTCTCAAAGGCGCGGGCGTACGCGCTCTGTTCCAGCGCATCGCGCACCAGCCAACCATCGTCAAGCTGCGGGTCATGAGCCGGCACCAGCAACTGCTGCGTATCGACTTTGAAGAACCGTTCGCCACCGACGCTCTGGCCCTTGGTTCGCAGGTCGACGACCTGCTCGAAGGCATCAAGGTGCTGGTACTCTCCGATTACGGCAAAGGCGCCCTGAAAAACCATCAGGCGCTGATCCAGGCCGCCCGCGCGAAGAACATTCCGGTGCTGGCCGATCCAAAGGGCAAGGACTTCTCGATTTATCGCGGCGCCAGCCTGATCACCCCCAATCTCAGCGAATTCGAAGCCATCGTCGGCGGTTGCGTCGATGAGCATGAGCTGGTGAGCAAGGGCGCCGCCCTGATGCACGACCTCGAACTCGGTGCGCTGTTGGTGACACGCGGCGAACACGGCATGACCCTGTTGCGTCCGGATCAGCCAGCGCTGCACCTGCCGGCCCGTGCCCGTGAAGTGTTCGATGTCACCGGTGCCGGTGACACGGTGATCTCCACCCTGGCGGCAGCGATTGCCGCCGGTGAAGACCTGCCCCACGCCGTTGCGCTGGCCAACCTGGCCGCCGGCATCGTGGTCGGCAAACTCGGTACGGCCGCCATCAGCGCCCCGGAACTGCGTCGCGCCATTCAGCGCGAGGAGGGTTCTGAACGGGGTGTCCTGGGTCTGGAGCAGTTGCTGCTCGCCGTGGCCGATGCCCGTGCGCACAACGAGAAGATCGTCTTCACCAACGGCTGCTTCGACATCCTCCATGCCGGCCATGTGACCTACCTGGAGCAGGCGCGGGCACAGGGCGAACGGCTGATTGTCGCGGTCAACGATGATGCTTCGGTCAGCCGTCTCAAAGGCCCGGGCCGCCCGATCAACAGTGTTGACCGACGCATGGCGGTTCTCGCCGGCCTCGGCGCTGTGGACTGGGTGATCAGTTTCCCTGAAGGCACCCCGGAGAACCTGCTGCGCGAGGTCAAACCGGACGTGCTGGTCAAGGGCGGCGATTACGGCATCGATCAGGTAGTCGGCGCTGATATCGTCACTGCTTATGGCGGTACCGTAAAGGTGCTGGGACTGGTGGAAAACAGCTCGACAACTGCGATTGTCGAGAAGATCCGCAGTCGTTGATCAGATGAATTTTTACCGTTGTGTACTGCGTGTGAACGGATTTTGCCTTGGGGATTTTACCGTTTCCGTTGATGTAGGCAGCTTTGAATCCGATGCGCTTGCCTGCCTACGTCGCGTGGTCAATTAACCTATGAAAGTCATGCTCCTGGTGATGGACGAGCAGCGGGTCATTCTCGACCGGCTCTACGACATCGTGCAGCAGAACTGTGATGAGTGTTTCATCTATCGTTTGAGCAAAAAACAGCAGTTGAATCTGGGGTCGTTTCTGGCCTCGGTCGATTACCAGACTTTCGATCGCGTGGTGATTTTCTCCCGGGTCAAACGCCTGGCAACGCAACTGCAGGTGCTCAAATGCATCCCCGGGCTGGTCTTCCTTGAACACGACGCCTACCAGAACTACATGCCAGCGAGTAAATACCGCGGCGTGTATTCACGGCTCTACCGTCGCCTGCCGAGTTGCCGGGCGCTGGTGTCCGGTGCCGTGGTCGCGCGCAAGATGCTCGCTGAAGGCATCGACACGGTGTTTGTCTCCAAAGGTTATGACGAGCAGATGCTGCACAATACCGGCGTCGAGCGGGACATTCCCATCGGTTTTCTTGGCAGCTTGAAAAGCACCGAATATGCCGAGCGCAAAGCCATGCTCGAGTCGCTCTCGCAGCGAACCGGGATGCTGGTGACCCGTACCAAGTCGGGTGCGGAATACCTGCAGACGCTCAATCGCATCAGGATTTTCGTCAGCGCCGACATCGGCATGAACGAGTTCATGATCAAGAACTATGAGGCCATGGCCTGCGGTTGTGTGCTGCTGGCCTGGAGTCAGGGCGAAGAAGACCGTCTGCTCGGCTTTGAAGACATGCACAACACCGTGTTCTACCGCAGCGAAGATGAAGCGGTGGAAAAGATCCAGCTGCTGCAGAGCGACCCTGAACTGGCAGAGCGCATCGCCCGCAATGGCCAGGAGTTCGCGCAAAGCCGTTATTCCTTTGCCCGTGTCGGTCAGGCACTGGCTACGGAAATCCAGCGTGAGATGCGCCCATGGCAGCCGCCCTCGGCGTTCACGCGATTCTGGGTGAAGCTGCGTTACGGGATGAAGGTGCCAGTCTGAATGAAGGATCATCTATCGTCGCAACTCGGCGAGCACATGGCGCTGGATGCGCTGCCCGGTGGTGATCAGTCCGTACTGGGGGCGTTACCGACAGAACTTCTCGACTGTCTGAGCCGTGCGCCTCGGGTGGTGCTGATTGCCAACAACCCGGCCATCACTGCGGCGGACTTTCAGGCGTTGAACATTGGCGCCGATGACGTCGTCGTCAGCTTCAATACCTGCATCAAAGCGGCGCTGCTCAACAAGCAGAGCGTCAATGTCTTTGTGCATGGCTACAACGCGCCGGACGCGTATTTTTTTGGTCTGCCTTACGCGCCGCCGGTACAGCAGATGTTCGAACAGGCGAGCGAACGTTGTTTCAGCATGCTGGTGGGCTGCGCCGCACCAATGTGTCCACTGCCACGCGTGGCCATGTATTGGGATCGCATTCCACTGCCGCCACTGTGGAACTACCCGGTCGATCGCCCGGGTGGCAAGCGCTACGTTGGGCCTTCTACCGGTTTCAACACGCTGGTGGTGTTCGACTGGTTGCGCGCTCATGTCGGTTATAACTATCAGCTCATGACCCTGGGGTTTTCCAACGAAGCAGGAAAACTGTGGGGCGGCCATGCCTGGGACTATGAGCGTGACTGGCTGCAAAAGTCGGACATCATTGTGGTGCCCCTGCAACCTCGTCGCTGGTGGCAAAAGCTGTTTCGGCAGAAGTAAGCGACATCGTCTGTCCGGTTGCCAGCAGGCCCGAACTACTTTCAAAAGGTGCTGTTGAGTGTTGAAAATTGCCGTGGCTTTTTTCGGGATCCCGAGAAATTCGCCGATCTGTTTCCCCTCCATCGAGCAGAATGTGCTGGCGCAGTTGCCTGCGGGCAGCGATGTAAAGTGCTTCTATCATCTGTACAAGATCGATGAGGTGCAAAACACGCGATCCGGTGAGAAAGGCGAACTGAAGGCGGACAACTACCAGCCATTCGAATCGATGACCGGCACACTCACCTCGACCGAGGGCGTGCTGGAGCGCTGGGATTTCGAACAGGTCAAAGCACAGGGCGATACCTGGGCAGATGACTTTGCGTCATTGCGCAATTTGATCTTTCAGCTCAACTCATTGCATACCGTGACCAGCATGATCGAGCCGTTCAATCCGGATTTCGTTGTGTTCGTGCGCCCGGACAATTTCTTTCACAGCGCATTGCCTGCCTATGTCTTCACTCACCCCGAGGCTCGCAAGCACAACGCTTATATTCCCGACTGGCAGTGGTGGGGCGGGTTGAACGATCGCTTTGCGGTGTGCGGGCGCGATACTTATGTCGCGTACGGCAAGCGCATCGAGTGTATTTTCGACTTCTGCAAGGCAACAGGCCGAAAGCTGCATTCCGAACGCTTGCTTAAATATGCCCTGCAGCAGGTCGATGCCAAAATCTGCACGCTGCCGACGCAGGCATCGCGGGTACGCATTACCGGTGCATTTGCCGAGGAATCGTTCTCGCCCAAGCGTGGCATGGGCAAGCGCGAAAACCGCTACTTTCATTTCTTCGCCGGGTTGCGTACCTGGTGGGACCGTCGCCGCTAAACCGTTATTTACCGGTTTTCTTGCCCAGACCGACCAGTCGCAGCGCCTTGATACTCAGTTGCTTGAGTCCCTGACGCGGGGCCTTCGCCGGTTGCAGGCCCTGCTGCACCAACCAGTCCTTCCAGCGAATCCTCTCTTCGCGCACAACCCAGCCGGATTGTGTGGCAAAGCTCTCGGCCAGATAAAGACCCCGGGTGCTGGCCGGTACCAGTTTGTCGCGCTTGAGCGTGTACAACTCTGCCAGTGGCGCGCCGTCCTTGAGTGGCATCAAGTACAGGTCGGGCCGTTTGCGGTCGAGTCGGGCCACCAGTTGATCACCCTCCAGGCGTTCGTCGACGTGGAACAGGCTCAGGGACTTGGCTTCCTTGGGCACATCCAGACGCAAGTCGTAGATCAATTGCAGCGATGCGGTCGGCAGATGCACGTAGGCCCGTGGGCGTTCGAGCAATTGCAGATTGGCGCTACGTATCGGTCGCGCTGAGCCGGACAACGGGGTCAGGCGAAACGGCAGCGCTTCGCGATAATGCAGTGCAGCGGAGTAGGGCGCCGGCAGCCAGGTGTCGTTGAAACGTCCGCCGAGCCAGCCTTCCGGTGTTTCCAGCAAGCACTCTTCGGCAATTTCCTGAATGGCCGTGTGTAGCGGAATATTCAGTTCATGCGCCGGCACGTAACCGGAAATCAATTTGAGCACGACGTCGCCACGATCCTGACGGCGTTGGCGCACCAGCACCCAGTAATCGCGATTCTGCCAATGCAGGGTCAGGCGCACCGAGACCCCGAGGTTGGCCAGTTCCAGCGAGAAGCGCTCGGTGTCAGCCACGCTCACCGGTTTGCGCCGCTGCAAGGTCTGCGCAAAGTTCAGCGGCATGCCGACGCTCTGGTAGGTCAGACCTTCGGGGGTGGCTTCGACGTACAACGGCAGGGTCTTGAAGTTGCTCGGGTTCTTTCTGATGAGCGTGCGCGGCATATCGGCTCCTGCTTAAGGCCGCGAAGCGGCGTCAGTGACCACGTAGGACCTGGGCAACGGTCGCAACGTTGTGGGCGAGGTGCAGCGGATTGATCGTCCCGACAATAGCACTGGCCACGCCAGGTTGCGCGAACAGCAATTCGAAGCTGGCGCGCACCGGATCCACGCCCGGACTCAAACAGACGTGACCGCTGGCCAAGGCTTTTTTCACCAGAATGGCTTTGCCGTGGGCAGCAGCATAGTCAATGACAGCTTTCTCGTTTTGTTCGTTCAGATTGTAGGTGACCATCGCGCAGTCGCCTTGCTCCAGTGCTTTCAAGCCACCTTCGACGGTTTTTCCGGAGAAGCCGAAGCCGCGAATCTTGCCTTCGGCCTTGAGCGCCGCGAGTGTCGCGTAAACCTCTTCGTGCTCGAGGATCGCCATGTCGTTGCCGTCGGAATGCACCAGCACCAGGTCGATAAAATCGGTTTCAAGACGTTGCAGGCTGCGCTCCACCGACATCCGTGTGTGTGCTGCGCTGAAATCGTGTTGCGAGAGGCCATCGGCAAACTCTTCGCCGACCTTGCTGACGATCACCCAGTCTTGCCGCTGGCCGCGTAGCAGCGGACCAAGGCGTTCTTCGCTGCGTCCATAAGCCGGAGCGGTGTCGATCAGGTTGATGCCCAGATCGCGGGCCTGACGCAGCAGCATGCGCGCTTCGTCGTCGCCGGGGATCTGAAAACCGTTGGGATATTTCACCCCTTGGTCGCGGCCAAGTTTGACCGTACCCAGGCCCAGTGGCGAAACCATCAGGCCGGTGCTGCCCAACGGTCGATGAAGGTCGTGCAGGTTGGCAATGGTCATGGCAGCAGTTGCTCCCAGGCAGGAACGCCCAGCGGTGGTTTTGGCAGCGCGGGCAATGGTTCGGTGGCTTGTGGCTGGATGCCGTCGCGCTCCAGGGCGGCGATGACCCGGTCAGCGAAGTCCGGCGCCAGCGCCAGTTTGGTCGGCCAGCCGACCAGCAAGCTGCCTTGCTCGGCAAGGAAGGCGTTGTCCGGGCGCGTCAGCCCGGTTTGCAGTGGCTCGGCACGGTCAACCCGCAGGGTCGCCCATTGCGTAGTGCTGAGGTCGATCCACGGCAACAACTGGGCGATCTCTTTCTGCGCGGTGGCAATCTGCTCGGCCGGCTCGCGGTTCACACCTTCGCTTTCGGCGATGTCGCCGCCCATATACCAGACCCACTGGCCGTCAGCGGCCGGATGTGTGGTCACAGTGATGCGCGGTTTGGTGCCGCCGCCCAGGCAGTGGGCGTACAGCGGCTTCAGACCTGGGCCTTTGGCGATGATCATGTGCAGCGGGCGGCGTTGCATGGCCGGCTGGTTCAAACCGAGGTCTTCGAGCAGTTGGGCAGTACCGGCACCGGCACTGAGGACAATACGCTGCGCGCGAATCTCGCGACCGTCGACTCGCAAACCAACCAGCACGCCCGCTTCCTGCAGTGGCTCGATGGTTTGTCCGGCGAGCAGGCCATCGCCGGCCAGATCGGCCAGGCGCTGGATCAGGCTCGGCACGTCGACTACCAGCTCGGCAAGGCGATAGACCTTGCCCTTGAAGCGTTTGTCTTGCAGGGCCGGCGGCAGTTGCTCGCCCTTGACCTGGTCGACCCGGCCGCGCACGGCCTTACTGGCGAAGAAACTGGTGAGGTTGCCCGCCAGAGTACCCGGCGACCACAGGTAATGGGCCTCGGACAGCAGGCGCACGCCGGACAGATCCAGCTCGCCACTGCCGGCCAGCGCTTCACGCCAGCGGCGTGGCATGTCGGCGATGGCTTCCGAGGCGCCAGTCAGCGCGCCGTGCAACGCGTACTTGGCGCCGCCGTGGATGATGCCTTGGGACTTCACACTCTGCCCGCCGCCGAGGCTGGCACTTTCCACCAGCACGGTCGAAAAACCCTGGCGGCGCAGACGCGCATTCAGCCAGAGGCCGGCGACACCAGCGCCGACAATCAGAACGTCGGTGGAAATAACGGATGGCATGCAGCGACCTCAGTGTTCAAGACGAGGGCGCAGTATACAGACTCGGGAAAGGGGCGGATTTGTCGATGATCAACAGGTTGAACATAGGGGCCAATGTGGGAGCGAGCCTGCTCGCGAAGAGGGAATGCCAGTCGACATATGTGTTGCCTGATACACCGCTTTCGCGAGCAGGCTCGCTCCCACAGGGGATTGTGTCTGGCAGTTAATGGCCGGCAGTCTTGGAGAACAGCTGAATCACGACGACGCCCAGCACGATCAACGCCATCCCGAGCATCGCCGGGATATCCAGTTTTTGCCCGTAGATGAACAGCGCCGCCACGCTGACCATCACAATGCCCATGCCGGCCCAGACCGCGTAGGCCACGCCAACCGGAACGGTACGCACCACCAGCGTCAGCATCCAGAACGCGATCGCGTAGCCGACGATGACCAGCACCAATGGCAGTGGCGTGCTGAAACCTTTGACCGCTTTCATCGACACGGTGGCGATCACTTCGGCGCAGATGGCAATGGCCAGGTAGGCGTAGGCGTTCATGGTTCAAATCCTCAATGTGAAACGTTGCTTGCTGAGGCGGCATTCTAGTGATTCGCCAGATGGGGTAAAGTCATTACCTATCTGTTACAGAGATGGGTTGGTGAATCAGCATGCAGTGGAATCTGGATCAACTGCGGGTGTTTGTCGACGTCGCCGAACACCGCTCGTTTTCCGCCGTGGCGCGCCAGCAGCGTAAAGCGCAGTCGGCGATCAGCAGCGCGATTGCCATGCTCGAAGATGACTTGGGCGTCAGCCTGTTCGAGCGTAGCAGCGGCCGTCAGCCAACGCTCACCGAGGCGGGCGAAGCGCTGTTGGAAGAGGCACGTGAAGTCCTGCGTCAATGCGAGCGCCTAAACGGTCGGGCGATGGCGATGCTGCGCGGCCAGGAAGCACAACTGCGCGTGGCGCAGGATGAGGCGATGCCCTATCAGGCGCTGGTGGAAAGTTTCGGTGAACTGGCCGAGCAGTTCCCTAGCCTGGAAGTGCAATTGACCAGCGCCGCGCAAGGCGAAGTCGCGCGCAAGCTGGTCGAGCGTCGTGCCGACCTCGGCCTGTTGTTCTATCACGATGAAATCCCCGAAGCACTGGAACGCCGCGTACTGGGCAGTGTGGAAATGGTCACGGTCTGCGGCATCAATCATCCGCTGGCGAAGCAGTCTTACGTGACCTGCCAGCAACTGGCGCAGCACCGGCAATTGTTGATGTCGACGCAAACCAGTGTCTATCCCGGCAACGAGCCGGCCAGCCCGCAGGTATGGCGCGCCGACAGTTTTTACGTGATGTCCGAATGGCTGGTGCGCGACCTCGGCTGGGCCTGGTTGCCCCGGCATGTGGTGCAGTACTCCGCGTATCAGGGCTTGATGGTCGAACTCGACAGCGAATGGACCCCGCCGGCACTGGTGGTGGAACTGGTCTGGCGCCGCGACGAACCGCTCGGCCCGGCCGCGCGCTGGCTGGCCGAACGTTTTGCCGTGCACTTGCGGGCGATCGGCGACAAAAGTCGATAAACTCCGCCGCCATGAATAGAACTCTCTACACCGCGCTGTTTTACCTGGGGCTGCCATTGGTGGCGATTCGGCTATGGCTGCGTGCGCGCAAGGCGCCGGCGTATGCCAGGCGGATTGGCGAACGTTTCTCCTACGGCATGCCGACGCTGCAACCCGGCGGCATCTGGGTGCACGCGGTGTCGGTGGGCGAAAGCATTGCTGCGGCGCCGATGATCCGCGCCTTGCTACAACGTTATCCACAACTGCCGATCACCGTGACCTGCATGACCCCGACCGGTTCGGAGCGGATTCAGGCGCTGTTCGCCAATGAGCCGCGCATCCAGCATTGTTATCTGCCGTACGACTTGCCGTGTGCGGCGGCGCGCTTTCTTGATCGCGTTCAGCCCAAGCTCGCGGTGATCATGGAAACCGAGCTGTGGCCCAATCACATTCATCAGTGCGCCAAGCGCGGAATTGCGGTGGCATTGGCCAATGGACGCTTGTCCGAGCGTTCCGCCAAAGGGTATGGCCGCTTCGGCAAACTGACCGCGCCGATGCTCGCCGAAATGAGTTTGTTCGCCGTGCAGACCGAAGCCGAAGCCCAGCGCTTCCGCGATCTCGGTGCGCGCCCGGAAACCGTTGAGGTCACCGGCTCGATCAAGTTCGACCTGACCATCGATCCGCAACTGCTGCAACGTGCAGCTGACTTGCGTGGCCAGTGGCAGGCGCTGGAGCGTCCGGTGTGGATTGCCGCCAGCACCCATGAAGGCGAGGACGAAGTGATCCTCGACGCCCATCGCCGCTTGCTGACCAATCACCCGGATGCGTTGCTGATTCTGGTGCCGCGTCACCCGGAACGTTTCAACTCGGTGTTCGAACTGTGCCAGCGCGAAGGCTTTACCACGGTGCGGCGTTCGACCGGCTCAAATGTCGATGCGCAGACGAGCGTGCTGCTCGGCGACACCATGGGCGAGTTGCTGTTTCTCTATGCCTTGGCGGACAGCGCGTTTGTCGGTGGCAGCCTGGTGGCCAATGGTGGGCACAATCTGCTGGAGCCGGCAGCCTTGGCCAAACCGGTGATCAGCGGCCCGCACCTGTTCAACTTCCTCGACATCGCCGCGCAATTGCGCGAAGCCGGAGCGTTGGCCGAGGTCGATGATGCCGAAGGGCTGGCGGTGGAAGTGCAGCGCCTGTTTGAGCTGCCGCGTGATGCGCAGCGTATGGCCGACGCCGGGCTGGCGGTGATGCGCCGCAATCAGGGCGCGTTGCAGCGTTTGCTGGATGGTTTGGGCCGACTGATCAAGTAAAGCAAAAAAGATCGCAGCCTTCGGCTGCTCCTAAATTGGAATACGTTTCCTGTAGGAGCTGCCGAAGGCTGCGATCTTTTGTTTTTAAGGCTTAAGGCCGGGCCTTCAGCTGTGCTTCGGCCGCCTTGGCCAGATCCGGTGGGAGGAAATCCTTGTCCGGGTTGTAGTCGGCTTTCAGATAACGCCTCAGATCTTCCAGATCCCCCGGATTCAACGTTCCCGCCGCCTGCTTCAAGCGCAGGTTGTCGAGGATGTAGTCATAACGCGTGTTGTTGTAGTTGCGCACCGAGGTGTACAGCTGGCGCTGCGCATCGAGCACGTCGACGATGTTGCGCGTACCGACCTGATAACCGATTTCCGTGGCTTCCACTGCGCTCTGGTTGGAGATGATCGACTGGCGACGCGCCTGCACTTGCTCGACGTCGGTGTTCACCGCGCGATGCAGGTTGCGGGTGTTCTCGACGATTTGCCGGCGCAGGGATTCGCGCTGTTGTTCGCTCTGATTCAGTTGCTCATACGACTGGCGCACTTGCGAGCTGGTCAGTCCGCCGCTGTAGATCGGGATGTTCAATTGCAGGCCGACCGTGCTCTGTTCGACGTTGTCGCGATACGGCACACCGAAAGCGTTCGGGTTGGAAAAGCCGAGGGCGTCGTTGTCACCCTTTTCGTATTTGGCCACGGCATCGAGGGTCGGCAAGTGGCCGGCCTTGCGCTGCTTGAGGGTCTGCTCGGCGGAGCTGACGGCGAAGTTGCTCGCCAGCAGATTGAGGTTCTGTTTCGCCGCAGTATCGACCCACGCCTTGGCGTCGTTCGGCGCCGGCGGCAGGATCGGCAACGTGTGGACGATGCCCTGAATCGAGTTGTACTGGCGGTTGGTCAGGGTGATCAGCGCTTCGAAGGCATCATCGACCTGACGCTGGGCAACGATGCGGTTGGCCCGTGCGGTGTCGTAGCTGGCTTGCGATTGCAGCACGTCGGTCTTATCCGACAGGCCGACATCGAAGCGTTCGTTGGACTGGTCGAGCTGGCGCTTGAACGCGGCTTCTTCAGCCTTGGTCGAGGCGAGGTTGTCCTGGCTGCGCAGCACGTTGAAATAGCTTTCGGCCGATTGCAGGATCAGGTTCTGTTCGGTCGCCGAGAGTTGCAGTGCGGCTTGTTCGTTGACGTCCTTGGCCGCTTGGTACTGGAACCAGCGATCAGCGCGGAACAACGGCTGGGCCAGAGTTGCTTGGTAGGAGTGAGCGCTGCGGTTGGCAGTGGCAGAGGGCTGATCGATTGAGGTCCGCACATTGGCCACTTCGGCACCGCCCGACAGGTTCGGCAGCAGGCCGGCGCGGGCCTGTGGCACCACTTCTTTCTGTGCGCCGTACTGCGCGCGGGCGGCGGCCAGATCGGCGTTGTTGTCGACCGCCTCCTGATAGACGCTGACCAGATCGGTTTTGGTCGACAAGGGCGCTTCTGCTGCCCAGGCCATTGCGTTGGACGCACAAGACACGGCAAGAGCCAGTGAGAGTTTGCGCAGCATGAGGCGATCCCTAGCATTAATATTATGGAAGTAATCCGGGCGCCAAAGGTAAGGCGCAGGCCCCACAGCGTCAAGGCGTGGCGGGGCAAAGCGAGTGTAGTTGCGCATTTGCCTCACAACAATCGGCCAAGCCCCTGTATTTATGCCATTCATCATGGTGTTTGCTGCGGTGTTGGCGTTCTTTGCCGGTTGTGTCTAGACTGGTCGGGTTCTTGTCGGGGTGCCTTGCTATGAGGCTGAGATCGAATAATTTCGGATCCCGTTGAACCTGATCAGGTTAGCGCCTGCGTAGGGAACAAGATTTCTCGTCACCCGGCGAGTCCTCTTGTGCTTCGTCCGGGAAATTGTTCGACAATCGAACGCTCGACGACGATGCACAGCACCGGTCCTGGTGCGTCCGTGCCTTTCAGGTTCTGCTCCGACAATCCACTGCCTGGATGCTGTCTGGAGAGCCCGTGATGACGACTACAAAATCAAAAAACGCGATCAACCTGAGTGACTCGGCCAAGGTCGACGAGCAATCGGTCAAGCCGTTCACCCGTTCGCAAAAAGTCTACGTTCAGGGCTCGCGCCCGGACATCCTCGTGCCGATGCGCGAAATCACCCTCGATGTGACCCCGACCGACTTCGGCGGCGAAATCAACGCGCCGGTTACCGTTTACGATACCTCGGGGCCCTACACCGATCCGAACGTGGTGATCGACGTCCGCAAAGGCCTGGCCGATGTGCGTTCGGCGTGGATCGACGACCGTGGCGACACTGAGCGTCTGGCCGGCCTGAGTTCCAACTTCGGTCGCGAGCGCCTCGCCGATCCTGAATTGACCAAGCTGCGCTTTGCCCACGTCAACAACCCGCGCCGCGCCAAGGCCGGGGCCAACGTCACGCAAATGCACTACGCGCGTCAGGGCATCATCACGCCCGAGATGGAATTCGTCGCCATCCGCGAAAACATGAAACTTGAAGTGGCCCGCGCCGCCGGCCTGCTGGATCAGCAACACCCGGGTCACAGCTTCGGCGCCAGCGTGCCGAAAATCATCACCCCGGAATTTGTCCGTGAAGAGATCGCCCGTGGCCGCGCAATCATTCCGGCCAACATCAACCACACCGAACTGGAACCGATGATCATCGGCCGTAACTTCCTGGTGAAGATCAACGGCAACATCGGCAACAGTGCCTTGGGTTCGTCCATCGAAGAAGAAGTGGCGAAACTGACCTGGGGTATTCGCTGGGGCGCGGACAACATCATGGACTTGTCCACCGGCAAACACATTCACGAAACCCGCGAGTGGATCATCCGCAATTCGCCGGTGCCGATCGGCACGGTGCCGATCTATCAGGCGCTGGAAAAAGTCGGTGGCGCGGCCGAAGACCTGACCTGGGAGCTGTTCCGCGACACGCTGATCGAGCAGGCCGAGCAGGGCGTCGACTACTTCACCATTCACGCCGGTGTGTTGCTGCGCTACGTGCCGCTGACCGCCAAACGCGTGACCGGTATCGTTTCCCGTGGTGGTTCGATCATGGCCAAGTGGTGCCTGGCGCATCACAAGGAAAACTTCGCCTACACGCATTTCGAAGAAATCTGCGAAATCATGAAAGCCTATGACGTCAGCTTCTCGCTGGGCGATGGCTTGCGTCCGGGGTCGATTGCCGACGCCAACGATGCCGCGCAATTCGGCGAACTGGAAACCCTCGGCGAACTGACCAAGATCGCCTGGAAGCACGACGTGCAAACCATGATCGAAGGCCCGGGCCACGTGCCGATGCAGTTGATCAAAGAGAACATGGACAAGCAGTTGGAGTGCTGCGACGAGGCGCCGTTCTACACCCTCGGCCCACTGACCACCGACATTGCGCCGGGCTACGACCACATCACCTCGGGTATCGGTGCGGCAATGATCGGCTGGTTCGGTTGCGCCATGCTCTGCTACGTGACGCCTAAGGAACACCTGGGCTTGCCGAACAAGGATGACGTGAAGACCGGGATCATCACCTACAAGATCGCCGCCCACGCAGCGGACTTGGCCAAAGGACACCCGGGCGCACAGATTCGCGACAACGCCTTGAGCAAGGCGCGTTTCGAATTCCGTTGGGAAGACCAGTTCAACCTCGGTCTGGATCCGGACACCGCGCGTTCGTATCACGATGAAACCCTGCCGAAGGATTCGGCCAAGGTCGCGCATTTCTGTTCGATGTGCGGGCCGAAATTCTGCTCAATGAAGATCACTCAGGAAGTCCGCGAATACGCGGCCAACCAGCGGATCGACGCGGTCGACGTGGACATCGCCCAAGGCTTGGCGGAACAGGCCGAGCGGTTCAAGAAGGAAGGCAGTCAGCTGTACAAAAAGGTTTGACCCCGTACTGATCGTTCCCACGCTCCGCGTGGGAATGCAACCCGTGACGCTCCGCGTCCCTAGAGGCATTCCCACGCAGAGCGTGGGAACGATCACAACACAACAAAAATGTCCCTCTGAGATAACACCCTTGAGCATTCAACCCAGCACCTATTCTCCCGACCTCGCCGTACCCGCCGACAAGCGTGTATTCGGCGGTCGCGATCTGTTTTCCCTGTGGTTCTCCCTCGGCATCGGCCTGATGGTTTTGCAGACCGGCGCATTGCTCGCGCCAGGTCTGGGTCTGTCCGGTTCGTTGCTGGCGATTTTCCTCGGCACGTTGGTCGGCGTACTGTTGCTGGCCGCCGTCGGCGTGATCGGCAGCGACACCGGCCTGTCGTCGATGGCCGCGCTGAAACTCAGCCTCGGCAGCAAGGGCGCGAGCCTGCCGGCGCTGCTGAATTTGTTGCAACTGATCGGTTGGGGCTCGTTCGAAATCATCGTCATGCGCGACGCCGCCAGTCTGCTCGGCACCCGCGCGTTCAGCGAAGGTTCGTTGTGGTCGAACCCGCTGTTGTGGACACTGTTTTTCGGTGCGTTGGCGACGTTGCTCGCGGTCAGCGGCCCGCTGACTTTCGTACGGCAGATTCTGCGTAAGTGGGGCATCTGGCTGCTGCTCGCCGCGTGCCTCTGGCTGACCTGGAACCTGTTCGCCAAAGCCGATCTGGCCGATCTCTGGTCGCGTGCCGGTGACGGTTCGATGCCATTCGCCGTGGGCTTCGACATTGCTATCGCGATGCCGCTGTCGTGGCTGCCGCTGATCGCCGATTACTCGCGTTTCGGCAAGCGCGCGAAGAATGTGTTCGGTGGCACTGCGGTCGGTTTCTTCATCGGTAACTTCTGGCTGATGAGCCTTGGCGTCGCCTACACCCTGGCCTTTGCGCCAAGCGGTGAAGTCAACGCGCTGTTGCTGGCTCTTGCTGGCGCCGGTCTGGGCATTCCGCTGCTGCTGATTCTGCTCGATGAGTCGGAAAACGCCTTTGCCGACATTCACTCTGCTGCGGTATCGAGCGGGATTCTGTTGCGCCTGAAAGTCGAACATCTGGCCTTGGCCATCGGCGTGATCTGCACGCTGATCGCATTGCTGGCGCCGTTGGCGCAATACCAGAACTTCCTGCTACTGATCGGTTCGGTGTTTGCGCCGCTGTTCGGCGTGGTGCTGGTGGATCACTTCATCCTGCGCAAGCGCAGTGCTCAGGTCGCGTCAGCCGCGTTGCGCTGGCCGGCGTTGTTGGCGTGGCTGGGTGGCGTGAGCACCTACCACTTGCTGGCGAATCTGTATCCGGATGTCGGCGCAACCCTGCCGGCGCTGGTGCTGGCAGGGCTGTTGCAACTCGTGCTGGGCCGGGCCTTCAGTTACGGCCGGGAAACAGCTCGGGCTTGAGAATGCCGTTCAGACGCGGGTAAGGAATCTTCAGTTCGACGTGGCCCAGTGCGTAAGGCGCGATGGTGGTCACGTCGTACTTGAGGATCACGCCACCATAGGTCAGCGCCACGTTCGGGGTTTTCACGAACGGCCAGTTCGCCACGAACTCCGGCTCCTGATCGAGCTTGGTGCTGATCAACCAGCTGTTGTGCGCGACTTGCGCCGCTTTCCAGAATGCCTCTTCCTGACCCGGCATCAACATGTCGGACAGGTTCAGCACCTTGTGCTGCTGACGCGAATAGTTGATGAAACCCCGACCCGGTGTGCCATGCGCACCGCCAGTGTCGAGGTAGCTCGACACCTCGATGATCACCAAGCCGTCATGCTGCTCGCGTACTTTCGCTTGCAGGTAGCTGCTGTTGCGCGGCCCGGCATTGGCCAGAAACTGATCGCGGTAGACCGCCAGGGTTGGCGCCACCGGGGCGTTTTTCTCGGTGCGGGTCATTTGCAGCAGGCGTTTTTCGATAATGCCGTCCAGCGCAGGTTCGGCCGGGAAGCGCAGGGTGTCGATGTTCACCAGCGGGCAATCCGGGTTGGAACAGCCCGGTTTCAGTTGTTCCGAAGCATCGCGGGTGGTTTCCAGCGGCGTACGGTAATTGGGCTGGAACAGGCTGGCGCACGCGCCCAGAGTCAGGGCGATGGCGGCCACGGAGGCAATTTTGAAAAGCGACATGGGCGTCCTTTCGAAAGCAGGGGAAGGCAAAAAGATATCCGCTTCGACTCTCGCAGAAGCAGTCAGTTCGCCACTAAGCTAATTAGAGTGGGTTTCGCCTCCACCGTCCATCCCGCTGACGGTAAAGGGGCTGCATCAAACCGTTCGGGCGCGTTAGGATGGCGCGAAGTCGAGGTTGCCAGTCACCAACTGCAACCTCGTATTGGATCTGCAGTAAAGAGGATGCTCATGACTGATTTTGCCAACGCCATTCCGACCACCGTCGACGTCGTGCGACGCGAGCGCTGCTACGAGGGTTTTTACAAACTCGATCGTTTGCACCTGCGCCATGAATTGTTCGCCGGTGGCATGAGCCGCGAGATCAACCGTGAAGTGTTTGTGCGTCACGATGCGGTGTGCATGTTGCCCTACGATCCACAGCGCGACGAAGTAGTGTTGATCGAGCAGTTCCGCGTCGGCGCCATGGGCAAGACCGACAATCCGTGGCTGGTCGAACTGGTCGCTGGTCTGATCGACAAGGATGAACAACCGGAAGAAGTTGCTCACCGCGAGGCGCAGGAGGAAGCTGGGCTGGACATCAAGGCCCTGTGGCCGATGACCAAGTATTTCCCGTCGCCGGGCGGCAGTAACGAGTTTGTGCATTTGTATCTGGGGCGTTGCAGCACCGAAGGCGTTGGCGGCCTGCATGGCCTGGAAGAAGAGGCAGAAGATATCCGCGTCACGGTCTGGGCTTTCGAAGATGCCTTGCAGGCCGTCCGTGACGGTCGCATTGCCAACGCGGCGAGCATCATCGCCTTGCAATGGCTGGCGCTGAACCGCGCCGAAGTGAGGGGGTTATGGTCGTAAACAAGCTGCGCGATCGTTATCGAGTCGACCTCGTGGGGCTGCAAGCCGCCTGCGAGGCCAACTACGCGCGCCTGATGCGACTGGTCCCGGACATGCGCAACGAACCCGAGGCGCGGCGCATCGCCGTCACTCAGGGCGAGCAGATGCTCGGCGTATTGGCCCTCGAAGTGCTACAAACCTGCCCGTACACCACCACTTTGCAGGTGCGTCAGGAACACAGCCTGCCATGGCTGCCGGTGCCGCAGCTCGAAGTGCAGGTCTATCACGACGCACGCATGGCCGAAGTGGTCAGCGCCGAACATGCACGACGCTTTCGCGGCATCTATCCTTACCCGAACGCGGCGATGCATCAGCCGGATGAAAAGGCTCAGCTCAATCTGTTCCTGGGGGAATGGCTGAGTCACTGTCTGGCGTTGGGGCATGAGTACGAAGTCGTACGCTAGTTGTGAACTGCGTCCGGTTCGGCGGTTTCCTCTTTCACTGATCCCCCAGCATAATTGCGGCACTTGATCGATTCCGTGCTTTTGCCTTGGGAGAGCGCCTTGCCGAGCGTATCCACGTTGACCTCCGCCGATACGGCGCTGCTGGTGCAGTTGTCCGACAGCCACTTGTTCGCTGAAGCGGACGGCAAGCTGCTGGGCATGAACACTCGCGATAGCCTGCAAAAGGTCATTGAATTGGTGCTGGGGCAGCAGCCGCAGATCGATCTGATTCTGGCCACTGGCGATATTTCGCAGGACGGCACGCTGGAGTCGTATCAGCAGTTTCGCCAGATGAGCGCGCAGATCGCTGCCCCGGCGCGCTGGATTCCCGGCAACCACGACGAACCGATGATCATGGCCCAGGCCGCAGTGCAGAGTGCCTTGCTGGAATCGGTGGTCGATATCGGTAACTGGCGGGTGACTTTGCTGGATTCGGCGGTGCCGGGTTCGGTGCCGGGGTTTCTGCAGGACGATCAATTGCAACTGCTGGTCCGCTCGCTGAGCGAAGCGCCGGAGCGCCATCATCTGGTGTGCTTCCACCATCATCCGGTGTCGATTGGTTGTGCGTGGATGGAGCCGATCGGTTTGCGCAATCCCGAGACATTTTTCGAAGTGCTGGATCGTTTTCCGCAGGTTCGTGCGGTGCTGTGGGGGCATGTGCATCAGGAGATTGACCGTGAGCGCAATGGCGTGCGGTTGATGGCTTCGCCTTCGACGTGCATTCAGTTTGAGCCGGGGAGTGTGGACTTTAAGGTGGGTGAGCAGGCGCCGGGGTATCGCTGGTTGCGGTTGTTGCCGGATGGGCGGTTGGAAACCGGGGTTGAACGTGTCACCGGTTTCGCCTTCACTGTCGATTACGGCTCCAACGGCTATTGAGCGACAAATCAAAACCCTCACCCCAGCCCTCTCCCGGAGGGAGAGGGAGCCGACCGAGGTGTCTGGCGTCATCCATCGACCTGAAAGAATGTGTCGATTATGGATTCGCTGAAGCTCGCTCAAGTCGGTGTAGCACTTGAATATCCCCCAATCAGTCCCCTCTCCCTTTGGGAGAGGGCTAGGGTGAGGGCAGCTCCTGCTGAATGACCAATTTCTCGAAACCACCCCCAATCCGCTCTTCTCTCCCTGTAAACTCCGCAAACCCAAACCGACACCCAGGGAGCTCAAATGTCCGGTTCGATCCTCTATATCCACGGTTTCAACAGCGCCCCAGCCTCGAAAAAGGCCTGTCAGCTGGTAACGGTGATGGAGCAACTGGGTTTGAGCGACAAACTGCGTGTCCCGGCCCTGCATCACCACCCGCGTGAAGCCATCGGTCAGTTGGAACAAGCGATTGCCGAACTGGGCAGCCCGCTGCTGGTGGGAAGCTCACTCGGCGGCTACTATGCGACTCACTTGGCCGAGCGCCATGGCCTGAAAGCCCTGCTGGTCAACCCTGCGGTCAGCCCGCACCGGATGTTCGACGGCTATCTGGGCCCGCAGAAAAACCTGTATACCGATGAAACCTGGGAATTGACCCACGACCACGTCACAGCCCTGGCCGAACTGGAAGTGCCGGCGCCGCAGGATGCGCAGCGTTATCAGGTGTGGTTGCAGACCGGCGATGAAACACTGGATTATCGCCTCGCCCAGCAGTATTACCGCGCCTGCGCCTTGCGTATTCAGGCCGGCGGCGACCACAGTTTTCAGGGTTTCGCCGGGCAATTACCGGCGTTGCTGAGTTTTGCCGGCATTGGCGCCGATTTGTATCAGGCCATCGATTTCTCCGCATTGTGAGCTGTGGCCCCATGAATTCTTTTTTCACCGAACATTGACGACGAGACCCTATGGCCACTCCCAGCGCTAGCTCTTATAACGCCGACGCCATCGAAGTCCTCTCGGGCCTCGACCCGGTGCGCAAACGCCCCGGCATGTACACCGACACCAGTCGGCCGAACCACCTTGCCCAGGAAGTGATCGACAACAGTGTCGACGAAGCTCTGGCGGGTCATGCCAAATCGGTGCAGGTCATCCTGCACGCCGACCATTCGCTGGAAGTCAGTGACGACGGCCGTGGCATGCCGGTCGACATTCACCCGGAAGAGGGCGTGTCGGGTGTCGAGTTGATCCTCACCAAACTCCACGCGGGCGGCAAGTTTTCCAACAAGAACTACCAGTTCTCCGGCGGTCTGCACGGCGTGGGTATTTCCGTGGTCAACGCCTTGTCGACCGAAGTCCGTGTGCGCGTAAAACGTGACGGCAACGAATACCAGATGACCTTCAACGACGGCTTCAAAGCCTCGGAACTGGAAATCGTCGGCACCGTCGGCAAGCGCAACACCGGCACCAGCGTGTACTTCGCGCCGGATCCGAAGTATTTCGATTCACCGAAATTCTCCATCAGCCGCCTCAAGCACGTGCTCAAGGCCAAGGCTGTGCTGTGCCCGGGGCTGCTGGTCAGCTTTGAAGACAAAGGCACTGGCGAGAAAGTCGAGTGGCATTACGAAGACGGTCTGCGTTCCTATCTGGTCGACGCGGTCAGCGAATTCGAACGCCTGCCGGACGAGCCGTTCTGCGGCGCTTTCGCCGGTAATAAAGAAGCCGTCGACTGGGCCCTGCTGTGGCTGCCGGAAGGTGGCGACGCGGTGCAGGAAAGCTACGTCAACCTGATCCCGACGGCGCAGGGCGGTACTCACGTCAACGGTCTGCGTCAGGGCCTGCTCGATGCGATGCGCGAGTTCTGCGAATTCCGCAGCCTGCTGCCGCGCGGCGTGAAGCTGGCGCCGGAAGACGTCTGGGAGCGCATCGCGTTCGTCCTGTCGATGAAAATGCAGGAACCGCAATTCTCCGGCCAGACCAAAGAGCGTCTGTCATCGCGTGAAGCGGCGGCGTTTGTCTCTGGTGTGGTCAAGGATGCGTTCAGCCTGTGGCTCAACGCCAACCCGGAAACCGGTCTGGCCCTGGCGGAACTGGCGATCAACAACGCCGGTCGTCGTCTTAAGGCAAGCAAGAAAGTCGAGCGTAAACGCGTCACTCAGGGGCCAGCGTTGCCGGGCAAACTGGCTGACTGCGCCGGGCAGGACCCGATGCGTTCCGAGCTGTTCCTGGTCGAAGGTGATTCCGCTGGTGGTTCCGCCAAGCAAGCGCGGGACAAGGAATTCCAGGCGATCCTGCCGTTGCGCGGCAAGATCCTCAACACCTGGGAAGTCGACGGCAGCGAAGTGCTGGCCAGCCAGGAAGTGCACAACATCGCCGTGGCCATCGGTGTCGATCCGGGCGCGGCGGACATGAGCCAGCTGCGTTACGGCAAGATCTGCATCCTCGCCGACGCCGACTCCGACGGTCTGCACATCGCAACGCTGCTCTGCGCCTTGTTCGTCCAGCATTTCCGCCCGCTGGTGGATGCCGGTCACGTCTACGTGGCGATGCCGCCGCTGTACCGCATCGACCTGGGCAAAGAAATCTACTACGCCCTCGACGAAGCTGAGCGCGACGGCATTCTCGACCGTCTGGTCGCCGAGAAGAAACGCGGCAAACCCCAGGTCACCCGATTCAAAGGTCTGGGTGAAATGAACCCGCCGCAGTTGCGTGAGACCACCATGGACCCGAACACTCGGCGCCTGGTGCAACTGACACTGGGTGAAGACTTCGCTGAAACCTCGGAAATGATGGACATGCTGCTGGCGAAGAAACGCGCCGGTGACCGCAAGACCTGGCTCGAATCCAAAGGCAACCTCGCCGAGGTGCTGGCCTGATGCGGTTTGGCTGGGCCTTGGCGGGTGCGTTGCTGCTGAGTGCGATGGGCGTGTCGGCCGAGCCGGTGCAGGAGTTGCGCGTGCTCTCCGAACACCCGGTCGACGGCATGCGCGGCGGTAACCTGTCGGGGCTGGCCATGTGTGGCAGCGAGTTGTGGACGGTGTCGGACCGCGATGACGATCAGATTTACCGGCTCAATACCGCCGATCAGGTCTGGCAGGCCGAAGCCTTGCACATCGAAGTGCCCCTGGTGCCGGAGACCGGCCTGCCTTGGGGGCTGCGCTCGCGCAATTGGGCCGCATCGTTCGTGCGCGGGGGCGACCTGGATTTCGAAGGCATCAGCTGCGACAGTGCCGGCAATCGCTACATTGTCAGCGAGGGGCATGCGGCAGTCTTGCAGGTGCCCGTCAGCGGCCCGGTCAGTTGGCTGAAGATCTCGCCGATGATGGTTCGCGAAGCGCGGGCCAGCGGCATGCTCCTGCATTTCAATGCGATCTTCGAGGGCTTGGCGATCAATCCGGCGGGTGATCAGATGTGGCTGGCTGCCGAACGGCAAAGCCGTGGCTTGCTGCTGATCAAGCGCCAACAAACGGTGTGGGATTGCGACGGTCGTTGCGTGCTGCTCAGCGAGGGCGGCAAGGAAATGCAACCGCCGCAGTTCCCGAAGGCCAGAGCGGTCGACCGGGACTTTTCCGACCTTTCATTGTTTAACGGCAAATTGTTTACCCTTGACCGCAACGCCTTTCAGATTTGTCGGCGCGATGCGCAGACCGCCAAGGTCGAGCGGTGCTGGTCGTACGCCGCTGAATTGTTGCAGGCCAACCGCCGTTATTCGCAGAACTTCGGTCTGGAAGAGGCGCTGATCGTTGACGCTGATGGTGCGTGGGTCGGCGTCGACAATAATTTCGGCCCGCGGGCCGACGGTGAGGTTCGGCCGATCGTCTGGCGCTTCGCCGCGCCTGACGGTGGCTGGAGCGCCAAGCCTTGAGCCAGCAACCTCCGGGCAAACGTGCCGGTCGGGTGCTGATGATTCTGGCATGGTGCGCGGCGCTGTTTCTGGCGACGCGGTTTTTTGGCCAGTGGGAGCAACGCCAGCAGAATCCGAATGTCGTGGTCAGTTCGGAGCAGGGCGAAGGGTTTATCGAGGTGAAGCTGGCCGGCAATGCCCAAGGGCATTTTGTCGCCAGCGGTCAGATCAACGGCGAACCGGTCGAGTTCATGCTCGACACCGGCGCAACCGATGTGGCGATCCCGGCGGATCTGGCCAAGCGTTTGAAGCTGGAAGAAGGTTTCGGTGTGACCCTGAGCACGGCCAATGGCCTGAGCCAGGGCTATCGAACCAAAATCGACCGCCTGCAACTGGGTGACATCGTGCTGCGCGACGTCCGCGCACTGGTGGCGCCGGGGCTGCATGGCGATCAGGTGCTGCTTGGAATGAGCGCCCTGAACAAACTTGAATTTACTCAGCGCGGTGGCACCATGCTGCTGCGCCAGACAACGAACCGATGAGGCCTGCATGAGCAACCCCCTTGATCTCAGCCTGGACGGTGTAGAACGCCGCTCGCTGGCCGACTTCACCGAAAGTGCCTACCTCAACTACTCCATGTACGTGATCATGGACCGTGCTCTGCCGCATATCGGCGACGGCCTGAAACCGGTACAGCGGCGTATCGTCTACGCCATGAGCGAGCTGGGGCTGGACGCCGACTCCAAGCACAAGAAATCGGCGCGTACCGTCGGTGACGTGCTCGGTAAATTCCACCCGCACGGTGACTCGGCGTGCTACGAAGCGATGGTGCTGATGGCCCAGCCGTTCAGCTATCGCTACACGCTGGTCGACGGTCAGGGTAACTGGGGTGCGCCGGACGATCCGAAATCCTTCGCCGCCATGCGTTACACCGAAGCACGCCTGTCGCGTTATTCCGAAGTGCTGCTCAGCGAACTGGGCCAGGGCACTGCCGACTGGGGCCCGAACTTCGACGGCACCTTACAAGAGCCGCTGGTGCTGCCGGCACGCCTGCCGAACATCCTGCTCAACGGCACCACCGGCATCGCCGTGGGCATGGCCACCGACGTGCCGCCGCATAACCTGCGTGAAGTCGCCACCGCTTGCGTGCGCTTGCTCGATGAGCCGAAAGCCACGGTCGAACAGCTCTGCGAACACATTCAGGGCCCGGACTATCCGACCGAAGCGGAAATCATCACGCCGCGCGCCGACCTGCTGAAGATGTACGAAACCGGCAAGGGCTCGGTGCGCATGCGCGCCGTGTACCACGTCGAGGACGGCGACATCATCGTCACCGCGCTGCCGCATCAGGTGTCCGGGGCCAAAGTGCTGGAGCAGATCGCCGCGCTGATGCAGGCCAAGCCGTCGAAAGCCCCGCAGATCGCTGACCTGCGCGACGAATCTGACCACGAAAACCCGTGCCGCATCGTGATCATTCCGGTCAACAGCCGCGTCGATCATGAAGCGCTGATGCAGCACTTGTTCGCCAGCACCGAGCTGGAGTCGACCTACCGGGTCAACGTCAACATCATCGGTCTGGACGGCAAGCCGCAGCTGAAAAACCTGCGAGCGCTGCTGGTCGAGTGGCTGGAATTCCGCGTGCTGACCGTACGTCGCCGCCTGCAATTTCGTCTCGACAAGGTCGAGCGTCGTCTGCACCTGTTGGACGGTTTGCTGATCGCCTACCTCAACCTGGATGAAGTGATCCACATTATCCGTACCGAGGAGCATCCGAAGGCCAAGCTGATCGAACGTTTCGCCCTCAGTGAGATTCAGGCCGACTACATCCTCGACACCCGTCTGCGTCAGTTGGCGCGACTGGAAGAGATGAAGCTGCGCGACGAGCAGGACGAACTGCTCAAGGAGCAAGCCAAGCTGCAAGCCCTGCTGGGCAGTGAAGCCAAGCTGAAGAAGCTGGTGCGCACCGAGCTGTTGAAAGACGCCGAAACCTACGGCGATGACCGTCGGTCGCCAATCGTCGAGCGCGCTGAAGCCAAGGCGCTGACCGAACACGATCTGCTGCCGAACGAAAAAGTCACCGTGGTGCTGTCGGAAAAAGGCTGGATCCGTTCGGCCAAAGGTCATGACATCGACGCCACCGGCCTGTCGTACAAGGCCGGCGACGGCTTCAAGACCTCGGCAGCGGGGCGCTCCAACCAGTTTGCGGTGTTTATCGACTCGACCGGCCGCAGCTACTCGGTGGCCGCGCACACCCTGCCATCGGCTCGGGGCCAGGGCGAGCCGTTGACCGGTCGTCTGACACCACCGCCCGGTGCGAGCTTCGAATGCGTGCTGATGCCGGAAGACGACGCGTTGTACGTCATCGCTTCCGACGCTGGTTACGGTTTCGTGGTCAAGGGCGAAGACCTGCAAGCCAAGAACAAGGCCGGTAAAGCCCTGTTGAGCCTGCCGAACAACGCCAAAGTCATCGCGCCGCGTCCGGTGGCCGATCGTGAGCAGAACTGGCTGGCGTCGGTCACGACCGAAGGTCGCCTGCTGATCTTCAAAATCAGCGATCTGCCACAATTAGGTAAGGGCAAAGGTAATAAGATCATCGGTATTTCCGGTGAGCGTGTGGCCAGTCGCGAAGAATATGTCACGGACATCGCCGTACTTCCGGAAGGCGCCACCTTGGTGCTGCAGGCCGGAAAACGGACCCTGTCGCTGAAGGCCGATGACCTCGAACACTACAAAGGTGAGCGTGGACGTCGTGGCAACAAGCTTCCAAGGGGCTTCCAGCGGGTCGATGCGCTGCTCGTCGAAAACCTCAATTAGGCGTCCTAGAGAGCTCGATCCACGATTTAACGCGTAGATCGACGCTTTGGCGCTGGAGTCGGAACGCATATTCACGGATGATATGGCCTTTCCAAGCGCCGGCGTGGCTGAGCGTTCTTCATATTTATTGAGTATTTTCACTGTGGTCAGCCTTGTGGCGGCCACCTGGACGGGATGATGACTGCTCTGCGCCCCCTTATTTTCCTGCTCGCCGGCGTTTTGGGCCTGGCGGGTTGCAGCGTTCACCAGCCGGTGTCGCTGTATCAACTGGACAGCGGAAGTCCGGTTCAGCCTGCGCAAAGCGCGGGCATGGCGGTTTTGTTGGGTCCGGTAGTCGTAGCCGATTACCTGCAACGTGAGACATTGCTGCAACGTCAACCCGATGGCAGCCTGCAGGCAGCGACAGACGGTCGTTGGGCTGGCAGCCTTTCGTCGGATATCGATCAGTTGCTGATGCGTCAGGTTGCTGGCCATCTGGACAGCCAGCGTGTAGTGCTGGCACCGGCCACTACGGGGTTCACTCCGGATGTGCAGGTGTTGCTGACCATCACGCGTCTGGACTCTGGCCAGAAACAACCGGCGATTCTCGATGCTCAATGGCGTCTGATCGACCGTCGTGGTCAGGTGCGCGATAACCGCATCGTTCATCTGCAAGAGCTGCATGCCGGCAGTACCGCTTCGCAGGTTCAGGCCCAGGGCATTTTGCTGCAGCGTCTGGCCGAGCAATTGTCGGTAGCGCTCAAGCCGTTGGCCAATCAGCCACCGGTCGCCGAGGCACCGCGTAAAGCGGCACCAAAACCGGCAGCGCCGGCGGCGGAATCAGAGAAACAACCGAAGATTCCGATGGCATCGCCGATTCGGACAGATATGGAAGTGTTCCGCTTCTAAGCTGGATCGAGTCAGAACAGAGCCCGCCTTGTGCGGGCTTTGTTGTGTCTGGGGGCTAGAAGATCAAAAGCCCCTCACCCTAACCCTCTCCCGGAGGGAGAGGGGACTAACCGAGGGGTCTGGCGCTATACATCGACCTGAAAGATCCTGGCGATTATGGATTCGGTAGAGCAGGAGCGACCGAGGTGTCTGCGTCATGCGTCGACCTGAAAGAGCTTGGCGATTCTGGATCGGTAGGGCAGGGGCCGACCGAGGGGTCTGGCGCTATACATCGACCTGAAAGATCCTGACGATTATGGATTCGGTAGAGCAGGGGCGACCGAGGTGTCTGCGTCATGCGTCGACCTGAAAGAGCTTGGCGATTTTGGATTCACAGCAGGGCGTTCAAGTCGGTGTAGCTCTCCAATATCCCCCAATCAGTCCCCTCTCCCTCGGGGAGTGTATGTACCGGAGACATGGTGGACAGGTGTTCGGAGACATGGTGGACACATTTT